>Ga0209692_10000034_pt1 | contig 560277 bp, 373 predicted proteins | sample tdDd472_FD_187129 | JGI IMG/M metagenome (GOLD analysis project Ga0209692, IMG submission 187129) | Marine sediment microbial communities from the Atlantic coast under amendment with organic carbon and nitrate - tdDd47.2 (SPAdes)... | ecosystem: Environmental > Aquatic > Marine > Coastal >... | reverse complement strand
CGTAGGCTGCGTGACGTTCTCCGCGGCCGGAGGCGCGGGCGACAGCGCCTCGCTGGGCGGCGTGAGCTTCGACGTCGGCGCGCGCTTCGCCGCGTCCGGCAAGACCTGCGACTGGACCGACGGGCCGGCCGCCGAGGACGTCCTCGACGTGACCCTCGACAACGGCGAGATCACGGTCGCCGGCAACACCGTCAACCTGTCGGGCTCCGGGCAGATCGCCGGTGGGCGCGTGACCTGCGTCGAGCTCGACGCCGACGCGACCGTGCCGATCGCCGGCTCGAACCTCTCCGCCGGCGCGCGCTACGCTGCGGCCAACGCGACCTGCCCCTGGGACGACGGGACGACGACCACCGTCGAGACTCTCGCCGCGCGCCTGTCGGGCGACGTGAAGATCGGTGGCTTCGAGATGACCGCCGCGGGCACGGGCCTCATCGAGGACCGGGTCGTGACCTGCGTCGAGCTGACCGCCAGCGCCGGCGCCGAGGCCATGGACCTCGGCGGCGTGTCGTTCACCACCGGCGCGCGCTACATCTCCGCGGGCCAGACCTGCACCTGGAAGGACACCACGACGTCGAGCGCGTCCGCCGACGGCTACCTCCTGGAGCTGGCGCTCCGGGACGGCGAGGCCCACGTCGGCAGCACGACGGTCACGCTCTCCGGGACCGGCGAGATCGACGGCGGCGACCTGATCTGCGCCGAGCTCGCGACCTCGGCCGACGTCCCCGTCGGCGGGATCAGCTTCTCCGCCGGCGCCCGCTACATCGGCGCCGGTCGGACCTGCGAGTGGGACGACGGCTCGAGCGACCAGTCCGACGAGGCCACGCTGACGATGACGCTCCACGACGGGAGCCTCGACGTCGGCGCCACCTCGCTGACCCTGTCCGGCGAGGCCACCGTCGTCGGCGGCGCGGTCGCCTGCGTCACGATGACCGCCGGGGGCGGCGGCAGCCTCGACCTCGCGGACGTGTCGTTCGATGCCGGCGCCCGCTTCGCCGCCACCGGCGCCACCTGCGCCTGGACGAGCGGGCCCTCCCCGGCCGACGTCCTCGAGGTCACGCTGGCCAACGGCAGCCTCACCCTCGCCGGCAACTCCGTCAGCCTGTCCGGCGCCGCGGCCCTCGAGAACGGGCAGCTCACCTGCGCCGAGCTGGACGCGGACGCGGCGTTCTCCCTCGGCGGCACGACGCTGACCGCCGCCGGTCGCTTCGCCGCCGCCGGCGCCACCTGCACCTGGGACGGCGAGCCGAGCGCCGCGCCGACCGTCGACACCCTGACCGCGCGCGTCACAGGCAGCGTCGGCTTCGACGGGCAGTCCCTCGAGGTCGCCGGCACCGGGATCATCGAGGGCCACGAGGTCATCTGCGTCGAGCTCGCCGCGAGCGGGGCCGTCAGCGCCTCCGCCATCGGGGGCGTGACGTTCACGACCGGCGCGCGCTACACCGGCGCAGGCCGCACCTGTGTCTGGAGCGACGACAGCAGCACGGTCGGAGCGGCCGGCGGCTACACCCTGGAGCTCGCCCTCCGCGACGGGCAGGTCAGCCTCGCCGGCCAGCAGCTGGCCCTCGCCGGCCGCGCGACGATCGTCGACAACAGCGTGACCGCCGCGGACCTCGCCGTCGCCGGCGACGTGCCCATCGCCGGGGTGACGTTCTCCGGCGGCGCGACCTACGACGCCGGGGCCCAGACCCTCGTGCTCGTCCTCGAGAACGGACAGCTCGAGGCCGGCGCCGCCACCCTCACCATCGCCGGCAGCGGCGTCGTCGACACCGGCACGCGCAGCGTCCGCTGCGTCCAGTTCACCGCCGCCGGCGGCGGCTCGGCCGACTTCGCCGGGGTCGTGTTCGACGTCGGCGCCCGCTACGCCGCCGCCGAGACGGTCTGCGGCTGGCAGACCGACCCCAGCGCCGTCCCCGTCTTCGAGGCGACCCTCGACAACGGCACCCTCGACCTGGGCAACAACAACAACGTCGTGGTCAGCGGCACCGGCACGATCGCCGGCGGCCGCGTCACCTGCGCCGAGCTGCACGCGGACGGCGCCGCGGGCGGCGGAGACGTCGGCGTCGGCTTCTCCGGCGACGCCCAGTACGCCGCGGCGGGCGAGACCTGCGGCTGGCGGACCGACGCGACCGAGGCGGCCCTGTCCGTCGATCTGTCCGCGACCCTGACGATCGGCGAGAACGTCCTGACCCTGGTCGGCGCCGGGAGCCTCGGCGGCAGCGGCGTGGACTGCGGCGAGCTCACGGTCGAGGGCGACGTCGCCATCGCCGGGACGACGTTCGACGTCGGCGCGCGCTTCGTCGCCGCCGACACCCCGTGCACCTGGAGCGACGGTAGCTCCTCCGATCGTGGCCCCGAGCGCCTCGAGGTCACCCTGAACGGGGCCCTCGCCCTGGGCGACACGAACGTCACGGTCAGCGGCGTCGCGGACGCCGAGAAGGTCGACGGGAACTACGTCGTCCCGTGCTTCGGCCTGGCCGCCACGGCCGACGCCGGCTGGCCCACCGGCGACATCGCCTTCGACGGCGCGGTGCGCTTCTCGGCCGCCACCCGCCAGTGCCCGTGGGACGCCGCGCCGGTCGACGCCGACACCCTGCTGCTGGCCCTCGACCAGGGCGAGCTGACCGTCGGCGACGTCAGCGTCTCGCTCTCCGGCGGCGCCCGGGTCGAGAACGGCGCCGTCCGCTGCCTCGAGCTCGCGGCCGACGCGGACGCCAACGGCTTCGCGGACATCAGCTTCGCCGTGGGCGGCCGCTTCGCCGCCGCCGGCGCCACCTGCGACTGGGACGACGGGAGCGTCGCCTACGACGAGCAGACCTTCGCCGTCCGCCTCGACGACGGCGAGCTGACCCTCGACCAGCCCCCGCTCGGCCCGCAGACCTTCACCCTGAGCGGCGAGGCCACCGTCGCCGGCGGGAAGGTCACCTGCGTCGCCCTGGACGCCGGCACCGACGCGTCCATCGACCTGGCGGACGTCGACTTCGGCGTGGCCGGTCACTACGCGGCCAAGGACGCCGAGTGCCCGTGGCGCGAGGCCCCACCGACCGAGAACACCTTCACCGTCGCCCTCGACGGCGCGGTCGACGTCGAGGGCAACGGCGTCACGCTGACCGGCGACGCGACCCTGGAGGGCGACCGGCTGACCTGCGCGAGCTTCACCGCCGCCGGTGACATCGCCGTCGCCGGCCTGACCTTCGCCGGCGGCGCGCGCTACGCCGCCTCCGACGTCGACTGCGGCTGGGGCGCCGAGCCCGACCCGCGCCTCGAGCTGGGGCTCTCCGGCGCGCACCTCGCCATCGGCCCGGTCGACGCCACCCTCGCCGGCTACGCGGCGCTCTCCGCGGGCCGCCTCGACTGCGCCGAGCTCGCCGTCACCGGCGACCTGAGCGACGCCTTCGGCGGCGTGGACATCGCGGCCGAGGCCCGCTACGCCGCCGCCGGCGCGACCTGCACCTGGGCCGACGGCCCGGGAACGGGCCCGTCGTTGACGGTCGCCTTCGACGGCGACGCCACGATCGGCGCGACGACGGTTCACCTGCGCGGCGAGGGCGCCGTCGACAACGGCCAGGTCACCTGCGTCGACTTCGAGACCGGCGGCCAGACCGCCGCCCTCGGGAGCCTGAGCGCCAGCGTCGCCGCCACCTGGGCCGCCGCCGGCACGACCTGCGGCGACGTGACGGCGGACGCCGCCCCGGCGCTCCGGGTCGCGATCGCCGGTGACTTCGGCGTCGGCGGGACCACGGTCGAGGTCACGGGCTCCGGCGACCTCGTCGGGGGCCGCCTCGAGTGCCTCGATCTCGCGGCGACCGCCGGGACGACCGTCCCGGTCGGCGAGCTGGACATGGACGTCGCCGCCCGCTTCGCCGCCGCCAACGCGGACTGCACCTGGTCCGACCAGACGAGCTCCAACCCGAGTGTCGACACCCTCTTCGCCCGCCTGACCGGCGACCTGCAGCTCGGCGCCACCACCGTCGGCCTGTCCGGAAACGGCCTCGTCGAGAACGGCGCCATCGTCTGCGCCGAGCTCGGCGCCGACGGCGCGGTCGGCGTCGCCGGGGTCAGCTTCGACGCCAGCGCCCGCTTCTCGGCGGCCGCCAAGGCCTGCACCTGGGAAGACCAGACGACGACCCCGGCGCCGGGCTCCGACACCCTGCGCCTGGCCCTCGACCACGGGAGCCTCGTCATCGGCGGCAACTCGGTGACGCTCTCCGGCCTCGCCGAGCTGAACCGCGCGGTGGGCGTCACCTGCGCCAGCTTCGAGGTCGCCGGGGACGTCGCCGTCGCCGGGATCGCCTTCGACGGTGCGGCCCGCTTCGCCGCCGCGAACCAGGGCTGCGGCGCCTGGGACACGGGCGACGCCCAGACCTTCGAGGTCCTCGTCGAAAACGGCAGCCTCGACCTCGGCGGGAGCCAGGTCGCCGTGGCCGGGAGCCTCCGGGTCGAGGGCGGCCGCGTGACCTCGGGCGACCTCGCGGTGGACGGCCAGATCAGCCTCGCCGGCGTGACCGTCAGCGCCCAGGGCGGCCAGCCCGCCGGCCGCCTGACCTACGCCGCGACCTACGACGCGAGCGGGGCCCTCACGGCCGAGACCCTCGACCTCGCCGTCGCCGGCCAGGTGGCCGTGGCCGGCCTCGGGACCTTCAGCGTCAACGGCAGCGCGGCCATCGTCGACCGCCAGCTCGACGCGCTGACCCTCGGGCTCGGGACCTCCGTCACCCTGGGCGCCCTGACCGTCTCGGCCGACGCGGTCGAGCTCGTCTACACCCGCCAGGACCCCGAGGCGGCCGGCGCCGCCACGGTCCGCCTCGCGCTGACCAACGGGCACGTCGCCGTGACGGGCCTCGGCACCCTCGACGTCACCGCCTCGACGCTGCTCGCCAACGGCCAGCTCGACACCCTGACCCTCGACGTCGGCTCCGACCTCGCCCTCGCCGGCCTGACCCTGTCGGGCGGCGCCACCCTGACCTACACCGCCGCCGGCGGCGCCTTCACCCTCACCGTCAGCGACGCGAGCGCCACCGTCAGCGGCCTCGGGACGATCACCCTCAGCGGCCAGGCGGCGCTGACGAACGGCGCCCTCGACAGCCTCAGCCTCGCGGCGACGGGCGCCCTCGCCGTCGCCGGGACCGAGCTCCAGGGCGACGCGAGCCTCGTCTACACGCGGACGGACCAGACGACGGGCCAGCCGTCGGTGAAGCTCGCCCTCTCCAACGCCCGCGCCGTGGTCGCCGGCCTCGGACAGCTCGATCTGGCCGGGGACATCGCCATCTCCGGCGGCGCCCTCGACAGCTTCGACCTCGCCGTCTCCAGCGACGCGACCCTCGCCGGGGTCACCCTCACCGGCGGTCTCTCGCTGAGCTACAGCAAGGCCAACGGGGCGCTCTCCTTCACGGTCACGGACGCCGGCGCCGCCATCGACGGCCTCGGCGCGCTCCAGCTCAGCGGCTACGCGGCCATCCTGAACGGCCGCCTCGGCAGCCTGCGGCTCGACGTGGCCGGCTCGCTGACCGTCGGGGGCGTGTCGATCGCTCCGGTCGCCGGCCAGCCGTCGGCGCGGATCGACTACGCCGCGACCTTCGGCCCGGGCGGCGAGGTCACGAGCGCCAACCTCGGCCTCGCCGCCAGCGGGCAGCTGTCCCTCGACGGGGTCGGCAGCTTCCAGGTCACGGGCGCGGCCACCCTCGCCGACGGCCGCCTCGACGCCCTGCGCCTCAGCCTCGGCACGTCGTTCTCCCTCGGCGTGGTCCAGGTCACGGCGACCGACGTCGGGCTCGACTACCGCCGCGTCGACCCCGACGCCGGCGGCGCCTCGACGATGTCCCTCGCCATCACGGGCGGCCAGCTCACCCTCGGCGGGCTCGGCTCGCTCTCGGTCAGCGGGCGCTCGGTCCTGACCGGCGGGCAGCTCACCGACGTCCACCTCGCCATCGGGACCGACCTGAGCTTCGCCGGGGTGGCCGTGTCGGGCGGCGCCTCGCTCACCTGGAACCGCCCGTCCGGGACCCTCCGGGTCACCGTCGAGAACGGCGCCGCGTCGATCGCCGGCCTCGGCAGCGTGACCCTGTCCGGCGGCGCGTACCTGACGAACGGCGGCGTGACGAGCATCGACCTCGCCGCCACCGGCAACCTGGCCGTCGCTGGCACGGCGCTCCAGGGCGACGCGGTCTTCCGCTACGTCCGGAACCCCGACACCGGCGAGTCCTCGATGGGGATCGCGCTCACGAACGGCCGTATCCACGTCGACAGCGTCGGCGACCTCGACGTCCAGGGCACCCTCCACCTCGACGGCGCCACCCTCGCCACCTTCCAGCTCGCGGTCACCAGCACCGTGACCCTGGCGAACGTCACGCTCTCGGGCGGGGTCTCCATCGACTACTCCGCCGCGACGCAGTCGCTGTCGTTCTCGGTGAACGACGCCGGCGTGACCGTCGCCGGCCTCGGCGCGCTGACCGTGTCCGGCAGCGCGGTCATCACCAGCGGGAGCCTGAGCTTGCTCTCACTGACCATCGGCGGGAACGTCACGTTCGGGGGCGTGACCCTGTCCGGCGACATGGAGCTCGCCTACCTCGCGGCCAACAACAGCCTGACCTTCGCCGTCTCCGACGCGACGGTCGCCGTCCAGGGCATCGGGACGCTGTCGGTCTCGGGCTCCTCGGCGCTCTCGGGCGGCCGCCTGACCCAGCTCTCGCTCGCGGTCGGGGCCGGCGTGTCGTTCCAGGGGCTCGCGCTGTCCGGCGCCCTCAGCCTCGACTACGCGGCCACCTACGACGCGGGCGGCGCCGTCGTCACGCGCTCGCTGGCGCTGATGGTCAGCGACGCCCGGCTCCAGGTCCCGGGCGCCGAGGCCCACCTCGCGGGCGGCCTGACGATCGCCGACGGCGCCGTCACCTGCGCCGAGCTCGGCCCGGCCTCGCTGACCCTGTCGGGCCTCGACTTCCAGGCCACCGCCCGCTACGTCGCCACCGGCGAGACCTGTGGTCACCTGCAGCAGCCCGCGACCGGGCCGTACTTCGTCGGCAGCTTCTCGGCGGTCGCGGACATCGCCGGCCAGCACGTGACCGTCAGCGGCAGCGCCGACATCAGCGGCGGGACCATCCAGGAGATCCTGCTCGCCACGACGGTCGACATCTCGAACGTGCCGGGGCTCAGCACGGCCGCCGTCGCCGGGCGCTACAGCGGCGGCACCCTGTGCGTCGAGGGCGCCGTCCAGGGCGCGCTCCAGGCGCCCCTCGGCGTCACGGTCCGCGCCATCACCGCCGACTTCTGCCTCGGCGGGCCGACGGTCGGCAGCGTCAACGTCAACGTCGACCTCGAGGCGCCCAACGCCGTGGGCGACCCGGTCGATCTGCGCGCCAGCGCCGGCTTCGACGGGGCCGCGACGTCGCTGTCCGCCTCGCTCTGCCTGGCCGCCGACGACGGCGCCGGCGGGTTCTGCTGCGCCGGGGTCGGGGCCTGCCCGACCACGACCTGGCACCCCTTCGACGACGGCGCGCTCCCCGGCCTCCCCGCCGAGTGGGCGGGCCTCGCCATCAACGCCCTGTCCGGCGCCGTGTCGATCGGCCTCGACGGGCTGTCCATCGACGCCGTCGGCTCCTTCGACGCGGCGTCCATGCCGCCGCTCATCCCGGGGCTCTCGCTGAAGTCGCTCCAGGTCGCCTTCAGCGCCTCGGTCGGCAGCACCAACGCCGTGGCCGCCGGGGTCCGCGGGGTCTTCGCGGTGCCGCTCGGCTCGGATCCGGTCGACGTCACGGTCGACGGGCGCTTCGAGGTCGGCGGCGGCGCCGGCCTGGCCATGAGCCTGTCGGGCTCGGTCGGCGATCCCGACAGCGGCGTGTCGGCCGACATCGAGCCCATGCGCGACGTGATCGGCGAGGACGTCTTCGAGATCAGCTACTTCAACGTCACGATCGCCGCCGGCAGCTCCGGCGTGTCCTTCGACGTCGCCGGCGGGGCCAACGTGACCCTGCCCGCGCCGCTGTCCATCGGCCCGATCGGCGTTCAGCTGGCCGGCGGTGGCGCGCTCGGGCGCCGCTCCGGCTTCTACCTGACCGGCGGGCTCTGCGGCCTGTCGCTCCCGGCGACGCTGCTCCCCGAGGGCTTCGACCCGATCTCCATGGGCGAGCCCTCGCCCTGCGACACCCCGATCGTCGCCGTGGGCCTGGCGAGCCGGCCCTACCCCGAGATCGAGCTGGCGCCGAACACCCCGCTCCAGCGCGGCCTGACCATCGCGGGCACCATCGCGCCGCCGTCGGGGGTCCTCGAGCCGCTCGGCCTCGACAAGGAGCAGCTGAAGGACATCCTGGGCCTCGCCGACGACCCGACGATCGTGGTCGAGCTCGGCGTGAACACGAAGGGCCTGCGCCTCAAGGGCGCGCTGAACATCCCGTGGCAGCTCATCCGCCCGGACTGGAACATCCCGGGCGTCCAGCTCCTGCAGCTGAACGAGCTGGCCTTCGAGATCCTGCTCGGCACCAAGACCTCGCTCACGTTCTCGGGCGACGTCCTCTTCCAGCCGCGCCACTGCCTGCCCGACTACGCGAGCTTCGTGGCCGCCGGCCTCGCCTCGGACCAGAGCCCCTTCGAGGCCTTCGACCCGGCCAACATCACCTGCCTCGACCTGCCGGCGCCCTTCGTGGAGCTGCCGCAGCAGGCGCCGCTCACGGGCACGGCGAAGTTCGTCTACATCCCGCCCAAGTCCTTCGGCGGCGAGGTGTCCCTCAGCGGCATGTGGTACGAGCCCTTCTGGGTCCCGAACATCGGCGTCGCCAACCCCGGCCTGAGCCTGGAGGTCAAGCTCGTGACGGGGCCGTACGGGATCCAGATCCCCGTCCCGCGGTCGATCGGCCTCAACGGCGACGTCTTCTGGAAGCGCCCGTACTACGACGACGCTGGCGGGACTCCCACCTACCCGGTGTCGTGCACCTCGAGCGCCGAGTGCGGCGGCTACGGGAACTGCTCGGGCGGGGCCTGCCCGACGACCTGCTTCGACGGCCCGGACGCCGGGACCGCCCCCGACACCTGCGCCTACAGCTGGCCCTACACCTGCAGCGACCCCGACCGCCCCGACGGCGCGGCCTGCATCGACACCCTGCACCAGCCGGCGGACGTCCCGTCGAGCCTCGCGAGCATGGGGATGACCTTCTACTTCGACGTCACCCCGACGCCGAGCGGGCTCTTCGGCCTGCCGCTGCCGGCGCTCATCGTCCGGCGCGAGGTCAACAACCTCAACACCCTCGACCTCGCCCCGGCCCTCGACGAGCTCAAGGACGGCGCGCGGAACCTGATGCGCTGGGCCGAGGAGCGCCTCCCCGGCCTCTCGCCCGAGCTGTCGCCCTTCCCGCCGTGTATCGACCTCGACGGGAACGGCTCCCTCGACAAGAGCCTGAGCTGCGTCTTCCCGGCGCTGCCGCTGTCGGGGCTGCTGCAGAACGCCCCGGTCCAGCTCCAGATCGACAAGGCGCGCCTCTACTTCTCGACCCACGAGAAGGAGCTCTTCGGCGTGACCTTCTCGCCGGGCGTCCGCGCGGACCTCGACACCAAGCTGACCCTCGTCCCGGCGGCCACCTGTGACGGCGAGCACCCCTGCGAGGGCGGGCTGACCTGCGACAACGGCACCTGTAAGCGCGTCCTCTACCTGTCCGGCGCGCTCGGGACCGACGGCGTCTCGCTCGAGGGCCGGATGAGCCCGATCAGCTTCCTGAACGCCGTGACCATCAAGGGCGACCCCTTCACCAAGTACGCCGACACCGACAACGGCTACGTCCAGGCCGGCCCCGGGGACAAGCTCGACGAGCTGCTCGGCACCGCCGAGACGTGGTTCAAGCACCGCTCGGTCTACCCCGGCGTCTGGTACGCGATCCTGCGCCAGGTCGACGGGCCCGCCCACGGCTGGGAGCTGTCGGTCGGCGACCCCGGCCCCTACTGCACCACCGTCTACGACAGCTGCGAGACCGGCGACTGCGCGCAGTGGGCGTGCGAGGGCGGCCCCGGGGCGCCCCCGGGCGTGGCCTTCGCCTGCGGCGGCGAGGGCGCGACCGGGACCTGCTCGGCCTGCGCGCCGGAGGCCGAAGAGCCCTGCGAGATCCCGTGCGAGACCGACGCCGAGTGCGTCGGGGCCACCGGCGTGGCCTCCTCGGTCTGCGAGGGATACGTCGCGCCCAGCGTCGACGGGCTGCTCCTCGACACCGCCAAGGCGGACGAGTCCTTCGACGTCGCCGAGCTCCTGAGCACCACCGCGAAGGAGAGCTGCCCCCAGGGCGGTGACGTGGGCGCCTGCGCCGCGGCCGCCCTCAGCGCCCGCGTCTCGGAGCTCGCCGGCGCGCCGCTCTCGGCCGGCTGCCAGACCTGCCTCGGGCGCTACGTCAGCTGCGAGCAGCGCGCGCGCGTCCGGCTCGCCGTCATCGAGCCCGGTATCGCCAACCCGCGCCTGGTCACCAGCGTCGAGCCGGTGGTCCGCCCCGACGGCTGGTCCCACGTGGCCGTCGTCTTCGATGACGCGACGGGCAAGATCGACCTGTACGTCGACGGCAAGGCCGTCGAGACCAGCGACACCAGCGGCCGCCCGGACTGTGACGCCGTCTGCGGCTGCGACACGGTCTGCACCGGCGACCCGACGTCGGTGGACTGCTCGACCTGCGCCGGGCTCCAGTGCCCCGACTGCGGCTCGCAGGCGGCCGGCGTCACCGCGGTGAACACGGCCTGCAGCAGCTGCCAGAGCGCGCTGGCGACCTGGCGCGACGCGGCGCCCGCGGCCGGCAACTGGCCGCGACCCGGCGCCGGCGCGACGATCCGTATCGGGCCGCAGATCCCGGCCGTCGACGACGTGCGCTTCTGGTCCATCCAGCGGACGCCCGAGCAGATCGCCAGCCAGAAGTCCGCCCTGCCCCAGGACGGGACGCCCGAGAAGATGGGCGACTGCTCGAACGCCGGGCCGGGCGCCTGCGCCGTGGGCGGCGCCGAGTGCAACAACGACTTCGACTGCGACACCGGCGCGTGCGACGGGGCCATCCCGCGCGGGACCTGCCGGACCGACGGCGACTGCGGCGCCGGCGCGACCTGCGGCGGCTACGTCCCGCCGACCCAGCGCTACGCCTTCGACTCCGGGCTCATCGCCCGCTACGAGTTCGACTACGACAACTACAAGTCGGCGCTCGGCAAGGCGTGGAACACGCGCTACCAGGGCGATCCCGGCGGGCTCGATTGCGAGGCGACGCCGTTCTCCCCGGCCGGGGGCAGCTGCGGCCTCATCGGCGCGCCGTGCAAGGACTACGACGTCGACAGCCCCGACAAGCTCCACGGCTTCTACGCCGGCGACGCGCACTGGGTGACGGCCATTGACGATCCGGGGGCGGGGATGCCCGACGACCTGGTCTTCAAGCTCAACGTGCCCTTCGGCTCGGACATCATCAGCGACGGCGGGCTCTGGATCCGGGGCGGCGTCGCCACGACCTTCCCCGACACCCTGCCGCTGCCGGACGAGCTGACCAACGGCGGCTTCCGCGCCGAGGTGGCGCTGGCCGGGACCTCGGAGGCCAAGGGCTCGCTCTACGCCAAGTCCTTCGACTACCTGCGCCTCGGGTCCTGCCACGCGTCGACCCAGGCGTGCACCAGCAACAGCGACTGCCGGGACAACTACTGGGGGCTCGACGAGCTGGCCTACTGCCGCGACGACGGCTTCTGCACCGACGGCCCGTGCCTCGGCCGAATCACGCTGTCGGGCTACGGCCCCAACGGCGTCGACGACGGCATCGACGACGGCTTCTACGTGCAGACGAACCTCCACTCGAAGCCGCTGCCGACGCTCTCCGGCGGCTCCCGCATCAGCCTCGAGACCTTCGCCGAGCCGCGAAAGGACCTGAGCTTCATGAGCTACGAGCTGCAGTGCCCGCCGGGGCAGGCCTGTAACGCCATGGGCGACTACCGGCTGAGCATCGCTGGCGGGCTGGATCTGACGCTGCCCCTGCCCTTCGCCCTCGACGGCGCCGGCCAGCCGACCGACTTCATCCAGATCTGCGGCAACGCCGGCGCCTACAAGCCGGGCAAGAACGACACCCTCCCGGCCTGGGTCTCGGCGGGGCGAGCGTCCTGCGCCGACCCGAGCACCGACCCGAGCTTCGGGATCTTCGTCGACGGCAACATCAGCCTCCTCAACCAGACGCTCTCGGGCTCGGCGCTGCTGACGAGCTGCGGCTTCGAGGCGCGGACCTCGCTCGACCTCGACGCCATCTCGCTCGGCGACTTCGGGCGGCCGGACTTCGGCTCGCTCTCGGCCGAGGTGAGCGCGCGCTTCGTGCCCTTCCGGCTCTGCGCCCGGGGCTACCTGGACCTCGACGTGGATCTGCCCGAGGGGACGGGGCCGAAGCTCCTGCAGATCGACGCCGAGGCTGTGGCGGACACCTGCTTCGGGGATCCGAAGCCGATCAACGGGACGGGCTCCGGGAACTACCTGCGCATCCTGACCGGGAGCCCCGACGGGACGCCGTCGGAGGCGGTCGCGCGGTTCCTGTCCATCGGCGGCGCGTCGCTCTTCGAGCTCAGGGGCGACGTCGACATCTGCGTCGGCGACGGCGACCTCATCCACACGGCGGACAACCCCGCGTGCGACAGCGACCGCCTGCACGTCTGCGGCAACATCACGCTGCTCGGCGGGGCGGTGACGGTCGCGGACGCCTGCCTCGACGTCTCGGCCCCGGACGGCGACGTGCTCTTCAGCCTCCGGAGCGCCGCGGCGTTGAACCTCGGGAGCCTGCTGCCGTCGTCGACGACCGAGCTCTTCATCGAGATGTGCCCGAAGGGGCAGGTCGCGGAGTGGGACGCCGGCGCAGGCAAGATCAGCTGCGTCGCCCACGCGGACGCCAACTTCAAGATGCCGGCGCCGATGATGCGCCTCCGCTTCCAGTCGGATCTCACCGTGGCCGGCGGGTCCTTCGGCAACGTCGACGTGAACCTCTCGGCCGACTTCTCGAACGGGATCGTCTTCAGCGGGACCGCGCGCTACACCTCGAGCGACAGCACCGCCTTCGGCTTCGACTACTGGGCGCCGGACTTCTGCAACATCGGCGTGACCCTGGTCATCCCGGAGGGCGAGGCGCCACGCCTCGACGCGAGCGCGCCGCAGTGTCACCCGTACTGCTTCGTGGACGACAACTGCGTCGACGCGAACGCGACCTGTCGCTACGGGCGCTGCTCGGTCTGCGGCGACGACGAGTGCGCCTTCGGCGAGAACAGCGTGAACTGTCCGGACGACTGCGGCGCGCCAGCGGGCGAGGCTTGCACGGTCGACGACGACTGCGCCTCTGCGGACTGCTGGACCGAGGCGGAGCAGCAGGAGATCATCGTCAACGAGTCGGTCGAGCCCGGCCAGGGCGTCTGCCTGCCGTGCGACCCGAACAACCCCGTGACCTGCCCCGCCGGGCAGTACTGCGACGGCTTCCAGCTGCTCGAGTGCCGCGACAAGGCGGGTTACGGCGTCGCCTGCGGCTGGAACGACGTGTGCCTGTCGGGGATGTGCCAGTTCGACGCCCTGTGGGGCGGGCCACGCTGCGCCGAGTGCACGAGCGACGCCCACTGCGGGGGCGGGCAGTGGTGCGACACCTACCCGGCGACCTTCCCCACGGCGCCCGACTACAAGTGCCACGGGCTCGCGCCGACCGGCGGCAAGTGCGGCTTCGGCGGCTCGGATCTGCACTGCGAGCCCGGCAACTTCTGCGACGTGGATGGGACGTGCCACGCCAAGGCGCCGAACAACTACGCCTGCATCCGCGACGCCGTCTGCCAGAGCGAGCACTGCTGCGCGGGGACGTGCCGCGAGTGCTGCAGCAAGGCCGACTGTGGCCCCGGGCTCGGGTGCTACGACTGGGTCTGCAAGAAGGGCGAGGACGGCCAGCCCTGCGTGGAGGCGGCCGAGTGCGCCGGTGGCGCCTGCGACGGCTACTGCTACACGCCTGGGAGCAAGGACAACTGGGAGTACTGCCGGGTCGACGCCGAGTGCGCCGACAACGAGGACTGCTTCGAGGCCGGCGACGGATACCGCTGCCACTGCGAGTGGGACTCGCAGTGTCCGGGCGGGTACTGCGACCAGGGTGACTGGGGCTTCGGCTCGGGCAACGGCCGCTGCGGCGTGAAGAAGCCGAGCAACGTCGGCGCGACCTGCGAGCGGAACGAGTTCTGTATCGACGGGCTTTGCGTCGCGGGTCAGTGCGTGACGCCGCAGCCGAACGGCAACTCCTGCGGCGGGGACGCGGGCTGCCAGAGCGGCCACTGCTGCAACGGCACCTGCCAGGAGTGCTGCGGGAAGGTCGACTGCGGGCCGGGCCTCGGCTGCTACGACTGGGTCTGCAAGAAGGGCGAGGACGGCAGCCCCTGTGTCGAGGACGCCGAGTGCGCGGGCGGCGCCTGCGTGGTCGGCATCTGCACGACCCCGGCGCCCAACGGGACGGCGTGCGCGGCCGACGGCGCCTGTCAGAGCGGCCACTGCTGCGGCTTCGTCTGCCAGGAGTGCTGCAGCAAGGCCGACTGCGGGGCCGGGCTCGGCTGCTATGACTGGACCTGCAGGAAGGGCAATGACGGCGAGGCTTGCGTCGAGGCCGCCGAGTGCGAGGGCGGCGCCTGCGACGGCTACTGCTACACGCCGGGCAGCAAGGACAACTGGGAGTACTGCCGGGTCGACGCCGAGTGCGCCGACAACGAGGACTGCTTCGAGGCCGGCGACGGATACCGCTGCCACTGCGAGTGGGACTCGCAGTGTCCGGGCGGATACTGCGACCAGGGCGACTGGGGCTTGAACTCGGGCAACGGGCGCTGCGGCGTCAAGAAGCCGAGCAACGTCGGCGCGACCTGCGAGCGGAACGAGTTCTGTATCGACGGGCTGTGCGTCGGCGGGACCTGTGTGACACCGCAGCCGAACGGCACCTCCTGCGGCGGGGACGCCGGCTGTCAGAGCGGCCAGTGTTGCGACGGGACGTGCCGAGAGTGCTGCGAGAAGGCCGACTGCGGCCCCGGGCTCGGCTGCTACGATTGGGTCTGCAAGAAGGGCGCGGACGGCAGCCCCTGTGTCGAGGACGCCGAGTGTGCGGGCGGCGCCTGCGTGGTCGGGATCTGCACCACACCGGCGCCCAACGGGACGGCGTGCGCGGCGGACGGCGCGTGCGAGAGCGACCACTGCTGCGGCTTCGTCTGTCGCGGATGCTGCAGCAAAGCCGACTGTGGGGCCGGCGAGGGCTGCTATGACTGGACCTGCCGCAAGGGCTACGACGGTGAGCCCTGCGTCGAGGCCGCCGAGTGCGAGGGCGGCGGCTGCGACGGCTACTGCTACACGCCGGGCAGCAAGGCCAACTGGGAGTACTGCCGGATCGACGCCGAGTGCGGCAGCAACGCGCAGTGCGCCGAGGCCGGCGACGGGCGGCGCTGTCACTGCGAGTGGGACTGGCAGTGCCCGGGCGGCTACTGCGACACGGGGAGCTGGGGCGGCTGGTCCGGCAACGGCAGGTGCGGCGTCAAGAAGCCGAGCAACGTCGGCGCGACCTGCGAGAACGACGCGTGGTGTATCGACGGGCTGTGCGTCGGCGGCACCTGCGTGACGCCGCAGCCGAACGGGTCGTCGTGCGGCGGCGACGCGGGCTGCCAGAGCGGCAACTGCTGTGGCGGCACGTGCAAGGGGTGCTGCGAGAAGGCCGACTGCGGGGCGGGCCTCGGCTGCTACGATTGGACCTGTCGCAAGGGCTACGATGGCGAGGGCTGCGTCGAGGGTGCGGAGTGTCAGGGTGGCGCCTGCGTCGCGGGCATCTGCACCACCCCGGTGCCGAACGGCACGGCCTGCGGCGGCGACGCTGCGTGCCAGAGCGGCCACTGCTGCGGCTTCGTCTGTCGCGGCTGCTGCAGCAAGGTGGACTGTGGGGCCGGCTTGGGCTGCTACGACTGGACCTGTCGCAAGGGCTACGACGGCGAGCCCTGCGTCGAGGGCGCCGAGTGCCAGGGCGGCGGCTGCTACAACGGCTACTGCTACACGCCCGGGAGCGTCCCGAACAACGTCCGCGCCGGCTGTGGAGACAGCAGCTTCTGCCAGAGCGGCGGGTCATGCATCTGGTCGCCCGCGTCCACGACCTGGGTCTGTGCCGCCCCGGCGAACCGCGACTGGGCCGATCCCTGCGACCACGAGATGCAGTGCGGCGCGCACCCCGACCTGTACTGCGCGTACTGGCCGTTCGGCGGGTGCGGCGTCGGCCGGTGCGACGTCGGCGTCGGCTACTACTGCGGCTACTGAGCGGCTCAGCGAGCTGAAGGCCAGAAGTATGAGATCGCGGGGTCAGACCCCGCGATCTCATACTTTCACCTGGCCGAGCGGGCGTGGGCCGCTCGCGGCGCGGGCTCGGGAGCGTTGAAGGGAGCGCTCCGGCTCTCCGTGGGGACCGGAGCGCCGTCGCAGCCGGCCTCTCTCCCCCGGTCCGCCGGCGTCACCTCAGGCGAGCAGCATCGGATCGGGCAGCTCCCCGGGCGGAGACTCCAGGGGCGTCGGATCGGCGACGAGCTCCAGCACCTTGTTGATGATCTTGGCGTAATACACGCCGTCGGTGGTGCGCTCGTCGAGGGTGTAGCTGCTCTCCACGACGGGCCGCACCTCGAGCCGGTCCGGCGCGCCGTCTTCGCCCTCGACCACCCAGGGGGCCTTCTTGATCTGCCCGACGACCGCGAAGAAGGGGATCGTGCCGTACTCGTAGAGGTGGTGCAGCACCGGGTCGAGCGAGATCGAGCCGAGGTTGGCCAGAAAGACGCTCGCGTAGAACGGATCGCTCTTGATGAAGGAGGCGGGGAGCAGGTTGAAGTAGTCCAGCACCCCGACGAACCACATCACGAGGCGGGTCATGAACCGCGGCATGCGGGTGAGGGTGTTGGAGACGCCCTCGGAGCCGCTGGAGGTCGACGCCTTGGTCTTCTCGATGGCGCTCTGCACCCGCGCGACGGTGTCGTGGAAGCTGTCGTTGGGGTCGAAGCGGAGCTTCAGGGTCGTCTCGCCCGCGGCGGTGGTGAGCGCGCGCTTGACCACGAAGGTCATCACGATGTCGTTGCGCTGATAGATGCGGCGGCCCACCACGAAGCGGTTGGCGTCGGGCATCGTGGCGAGGCCACGCACGATGGCCGCCAGGAAGACGTAGAAGATCGAGAGCCTGGTGCCATGCTTGGCGTTGTAGGCGGCGAGCCAGACGAGGGTCTTCTCCACGTTGGTGGTCTGGCGGTAGTAGATGGTCGACTCCTGACGGGACGTGATCAGGAAGGGGAACATCTTGCGGAAGCCGGGGAGCTTCCTGAGGAGCGTGCCATCTCTTCTGCCCACGGGCGGCCTCCGAATGCGTGTGATGAGCGAGGCGACGCCACGACCCTCCAGCCGAGTCGGACGGTACGTCGGGACCCGACACTCACAGCGCGCCCGCCTGCGGTCCAGCCCGCGATAGCGGCGGGGCAAACATTGACACAACTGGGACGCCGCAGAATCCAGGGCCGCGGAACGAGAGCGGGTGCGGAGCGGTGAGGAGCGCGCAGTCGGAGCGATGGCCAGCGGGGCCAACGCTTCAATCCACCGAGGGGGCGGGCCGTCGCCGAGGGCGGTGTGGCCTCAGCGGGGGCCGAGGGCGCGCACCTCGGACAGGGCGACCTGCTTCCAGCGGGTGCCGGCGGCGACCTCGAGGACGGTGATCCGGACCTCGTCGCCGGTGGCCGGGGCGGGCAGCTCGAGCTTCTGGTAGCCGCGCTGCTTCGGATCGAGCGCGAGGTCGACGCTGGTCTCGCCGACGGTGACGCGGACCCGCTTGGCCCGCTGGTTCATCGCGAAGAGGTCGCCGAGGGCGTCGGTCCGCTGGAAGCCGTTGGCGATCTCGACGGCCGTCACGGTCACCGGCGCGTCGAAGTGGAGCGCGATCCACGGCTTCCGCGCCTTCTTCTTCGGCTGCCACGAGCTCCCGAGGTCGCCGTCGACGGCCTGCTCGGGCTGGAAGCGGTAGTGCTTCCAGTCGGCCTCGTGGCCGGACGCGCTGACCCGCGCGGGAGCCCGCACGACCAGCCCGTCGGCGCGCGCGAGCTTCACCGGGAGCGGACGCGACACCCAGGCCGGGAGCTCGTCGACGTCGAACTGCAGCTCCTCGAACCGCTCGTCGCCCTCGAGCGCCGGCCGCTCGCGTTTGATGGCCGCCGCGATCACTCGCGGCGAGACCCCGAACAGGTGGGCGCAGGCGAGGTTGTGCAGGATCTCCTCGCCCTCCCGCCCGAGGAGCCACGGCGAGCGCCCCGCGCCGTCGCACGCCTTGGCGTAGAAGGCCCGCGTCGCCGCGTCGTCGGTCGCGAAGGTCCCGTCGGGCCGCCCGTGAGCCACCAGGCTCAGCGTCTCCGCGACGTTCCCGTCGCCCCAGAGCTCGTAGGTGAAGAACCCGGCGTCCACGAGGTCCGGCCGACCGTCGCCGTCGAAGTCCTTGATCGCCGAGACGCTCGGGAGCGCCGCGGTCGGGGCATAGCGCTTCACCCTCGCGCCGTCCCACTGAAACACCTCCGCGACGCCGGGGCCGCTGACGACCAGCTCCGGCACCTCGTCGCCCGACCAGTCCCGGCTGGCGTCCGCGTCGACCTCCGAGGCCTCGAAGGGCCACGGCGGGAAGAACCGGGCTCCGCTGCCGTCGAGGATGTCCGAGATCCGAGCCGCGGCGCCGAGGTCTTTCGGCGCGTGGCGGACACCGTCCGCGGTGATGAAGACCGGCGTCGCGTGGGCCATCACGCTGAACCCCTGCGGCCGCTGCGCCTCGGCGTCATCGTCATCGTCGTAGTCCGCCTCGGACAGCCCCTCGACGCTCTCGAGCTCCGGCGCGCCGTCGAGGACGAGCGCCCACCTGCCCTTGGCCGTGCCGCCCGAGACGCACCTGCCGAAGGGCTCCAACGCCTCCATGACGACCTTGGCGTCGGCGACGCTCGGCCCCCCGGCGACGGCCTTCGCCACGACCGCCCGCGTCTCGACCAGCAGCGCCGCGCAGGTCGCGTCCACACCCTTCGCCGCAGGCTTTGGCGGCGCCGCGCCCGCGAGCGGTTGAAGGACCAGGACCAGGACCCCGACGGCGATGAAGTAGCGCATGGCTCACTACACCACACGCCCCTTCGGGCGTCGATCGCCGCCAGGACGACGCTCTGTCGCGCGGCTGGCCCACGGTCGTTCGTCTCGGTTCGATGCTCCGGTCCCCTGGAAGACAAGCACCAAAAAAGAAGAAGAAGCCGCGCTCGTCCTTTCTCTCCAGTATCCCCCCGACGAAAAAACAGCCGCCGTTGGCGCTCGTGGGGATGTGGGGAACCCTGCGAGCCCCCCGGGCGAGCGGGTTGTCCACAGGGGCGTCACCGACGTCATCTCCACAGCGCGCTCACAAGTCCGAGTGCTACGACAGCGCCGGCGAGCCCCTCGGCGACCTCGTTCAGCCCGGCGGCTGGGACGTCGACGCGTCGCGCCCGTCCTTTCCAGTACCCCCAACGAAAAAAACAGCCGCCGTTGGCGCTCGTGGGGATGTGGGGAACCCGCGAGCCCCCCGGGCGAGCGGGTTCTCCAAGTCGGTGTGGGTAACCCTGCGAGCCCCCCGGGCGAGCGGGGTTATCCAAGCCCCTCGTGGAGAACCCGCGAGCCCCCCGGGCGAGCGGGTTGTCCACAGGGGCGTCACCGACGTCATCTCCACAGCGCGCTCACCAGTCCGAGTGCGTCGCGCCAGTCCACTCCAGTATCCCCCCAACGAAGAAAACAGCCGCCGTTGGCGCTCGTGGGGATGTGGGGAACCCTGCGAGCCCCCCGGGCGAGCGGGGTTCTCCAAGTCGGTGTGGGTAACTCCGCGAGCCCCCCGGGCGAGTGGAGTTATCCAAGCCCCTCGTGGGGAACCCGCGAGCCCCCCGGGCGAGCGGGTTGTCCACAGGGGCGTCACCGACGTCATCTCCACAGCGCGCTCACAAGTCCGAGTGCGTCGCGCCAGTCCACTCCAGTATCCCCCCAACGAAGAAAACAGCCGCCGTTGGCGCTCGTGGGGATGTGGGGAACCCTGCGAGCCCCCCGGGCGAGCGGGGTTCTCCAAGTCGGTGTGGGTAACTCCGCGAGCCCCCCGGGCGAGTGGAGTCATCCAAGCCCCTCGTGGGGAACCTGCGAGCCCCCCGGGCGAGCGGGTTGTCCACAGGGGCGTCACCGACGTCATCTCCACAGCGCGCTCTCCCCGGCCCCTGGCTGAACGACATCACCCGAGCAGCTCGCGACCGTGGACCGTGAGGAAGCCGTCGCGACCGAGGGTCCAGTGGATATCGTGGGCCGGCGGCGCGGCTTTCATTCGGCCGAGATGTAGAACCTCGAGATGACAGGTCACGCAAAGGCCAGCCAAATTGGAGCGCTCGTCTCCGCCGCCATGGCCGCGGAACATCAGGTGATGTGGCGTCAGGTCCCGATTCGAGCACACCGGTGACTCGCAGCGCAGCCGCGCGCGCTCGTAGACGTCCTGATACGCCACGCGCTCGGGGTCACGTCGGAGCCAGACGCTCCAGAAGGCGCGAATCAGGAAGTCGACGAAGCTCCCGGCCTCGCCCGACGCCTCGAAGAGCCGGCGAATGTCCCGCCAGAAGCCCACCGTCTCGCTCCGGAGCCGCATCCGCAGCGGCACCATCCCCGCCCAACGCCCGCGCCCGTCGTCCGTGACGGACATCTGGCTCGCCTCGACCTCAGCCATGACGGATATCTGGCTCGCCCCCGAACCCGACAGCCGCCCGCCGTTCACGACCAGCTCGGCCACGGTCCCGTCGAGCATCCCGCGCTCGAGGTCCTGGAACTCCGTAACCAGAGCCGGGTCCGGCGGCTCGCAGCCCACCGGCGTCATCCCCTCGGCCCGCGCCACCGCCTCGACGATCTCGACCTCTTCGCGCAGGTGCTTCGTCGTCCGCGACGCCGCCCGGTCGAGCCAGGCGTAGACCGTGTCGCGGTCCGCGACCCGCGCGACGAGCCGCGCCGCCTCGTAGCCGATGTCCCCGTCGTCCAGCGCCAGCGCGACCTCGGGGACGGACCGCTTGCACCGCCGCGCCAGCGTCATCCAGGCTTTGATCGACGCGAGCGAGCACCCGAGCCGCTCGTTCGCGTACTGCGCCGCGCTCGCATACCCCAGCGTCCGCCACCCCGAGCACGCCCAGACGTCACACGCCAGCTCGCCGATCCGCCGGGCCCGGGTCTGGAGGCGTGTGTTCAGCTCGCGAAGGCGCGCGTCGAGCGCGACCGGCGTCCGCGGCGACTCACCCGCCTCGACGTCGTCGACGAAACCGGCGATCAGCTCGGCAAGAGCTGGGTCTTCGGCCTTCCCCACGAAGTCGTCCTCGGCGAGCAGCTCGGCCAGCCGGCGCTCCAGCTCGCGGCGCTGGTCCCAGGTCTCGGCCCGCGTCGCGCTGTCCAGGCGACAGGTCAGCTCCGGGTGCCGCGCGAGGAGCGTCGACATCGCCTCGGCGAGCAGGGCCTCGACCATCCCGTCGTCACCGACCACCCCGAAACGGGTCCGCAAGAGACTCCGAGTCGCCTCGAAGGCCCAGGCCGTCACGCTGTCGACGCTGACCTGCAGCGTCCTCTGATCGTCCTCGGGCGTCGTCGTCCCGACCTCGTCGTCACCGGACCGGCCAGCGAGCCGCTCGCGCATCGCCCGGACGGACTTCCCGCGCGCCTCGGCGATGAGCTGGGCCTCGGTCTCGGCCGTCGCCTCGCGGGCCAGGAGCTCGACCATCGACCAGCCGAGCTCGCCGCGCTCCAGCGCGGCTCGAAGCCCGGGCAGCTCCACCAATCGCGCCGCGACCCGCGCCGACTCGTCGACCCAGCGCGGCTTCCGCCCGACGCGCTCGAAGCCGTACGCCCCGACTGACGAGAACCCGAGCTCGAGATACCCGCCCGTCTCGCGCAGCAGCCGGAGCGCGTCGCCCACGGCCAACCGCAGCGCCCCCGCCGAGCGGGACAGCGCGACGAGCTGCCGATCGATGTCGACGAGCCAGGCTGGAGGGCTCGTGCTGGTCATCTGATTCTTCACGCGACCCTTATACCATGCGGCTCTGAGCGACCTCAGGGCGCCCCCTCCACCCCCGTTTCCCGCCCAAACCCACCTCGCGAGACCTATTTCGCCGATCACGCCCACCAGCGGCCCGCCAGCGCCGCCTACGGCCAATCTGATGGACCCGACCTCGCCGAACGAGGTTTTCACCTCTGGGCTGTCAATCAAGCGGGCAGTTTTCCCGCTTTTTTCTGTGATTTCACGAGCCGCCGGGCGTCGTCAGCCGGCCAGGGCCTCGGGCATGTCGCCTCGCTCGGCGAGGAGCTCGGTCGGCGTCATCCCGGCGAGGTCGCGGACCTCGCGGGCGAGGTGGGACTGGTCGTAGAAGCCGAGGTCGACGGCCAGCTCCGCCCACGAGCTCGGCGGCGCGCCCGAGATGGCGTCGATGAGGCGCTGCAGCCGAACCAGCCGGGCGAAGCGCTTGGGAGCCACGCCGACGTGCTCGCGGAACAGGCGTCCGACGTGGCGCTCGCTGTAGCCGAGGGCCCGGGCGACGGCGCCCACCTCGATGAGGCCGCCGGCGCGCTCGATGGCCGACACCGCCGCGTCCACCGCGCGCCCGTGGGGCGTCGGCCGGAGGAGCCGTCGGCAGAGCTCGCGGTCGAGCAGGTCGAAGCGCGCGTCCCAGCTGGGTACATCTCGCATGCGATCGGCCAGATCCCGCAGGTCCGGGACCAGGTCGAGGAGCGACACGACGTCGCCGGTCAGCTCGTTCAGCGGGACGCCGAAGAGGAGGCGTGCGCCCACCGGCGAGAGGTCGATCTGCACGCCCGACTGCTCGCCGTCGTGCGCGACCTGGGCGAACCCGTCGTGGAGCCCCGCGACGAACCCGCCCGGGAAGCTCCGCACCCCGCCTCGCCGCGGGCCCGAGACGCGGACCGGCGTACCGAGCTCGATGATGAAGACGACCCGCGCGGCGCCGATCTCGCGCCGGAGGGACGGCCCGGCGCAGCGCTCGCGGTAGCCCGTGTACTCGCGGCAGTACGGGCGGAGCGGCGGCGCCGGTGGGCGGAGCGCGATCTCCCAGGCGACCGTAGGGCCGTCCTGACGATAGACGCGGGCCCGCGCGGGGGCCGCCGTGCTCGGCTGCAGGCTGGACATGCCGAGACGATGCCGCATCGACCCACCCGCGTGAAGGCCCGGACGCCACAGCCCCGACGCCACCATCAACGTCGGGTGTAGACCCCGGCCTGCCGCCTGCGCATCAACCGCTCGTAGACCGGCGGCGCGAACCGGCTCAACCAGAACGAGGCCTTGCCCACCGGGGTCAGGACGAGCTGGCGGCGACGCCGCTCGACGCCGTCGACGATGGCCCGCGCGATGTCCTCGGCGGTCGCGAGGCGCCCGACCGCGGCCTTCTTCACCGCCGCCGGCGCCCCGTCGCCGCCGAGCGCGCGGGAGTCGATCCCGGTGTCGACGAAGCTCGGGCACGCGACGAGCACCGCGACCCCGTCGTCGGCGACCTCCGCGCGCAGGGTGTCGAACCACCCATGAAGGGCGTGCTTGCTCGCCGCGTACGCGCTCCGCCCGACGAGCGGCGCGAAGCCCGCGACGCTGGACACGGCGACGACGATCCCACGCCGGGACCGGAGCTGGCCGAGCGCCGCCAGGGTGCAGTTGACGGCACCGAAGAAGTTCACCTCCATCACCCGCCGGATGACCGCCACGTCGGTCTGGTCCGCGAGCGAGTGGTGGCTGATCCCCGCATTGTTGATCAATATATCAACAGTGTTGAATCGGGCGGCGATCTCGCCCATCACGACCTCGCACCGAGCTGCGTCGGTGACGTCGCACGTCCAGCTCGCGGCGTCGCCCCCGACGGCCTCCGCCGCCGCGGTCACCGCGCCCTGGTCGAGGTCGAGGAGCGCGACCCGCGCGCCCCGCCCCGCGAGCTCGGCGGCGAGGGCCCGCCCGATCCCGTGGGCCGCTCCGGTCACCACCGCGACCTTCCCACGCAACGTCGCACCGCGTCGTTCGCTCATCGTCTCTCCTCGCCGCGGTGGCTCACGGCGCCGCACGCGCGCTCGGAGCTCGAGGATCCCCGAGCCGCACCCGAGGCGCAAGCCGTGCGCGGTGTCCCAGGATGCCTCAGCCGCCGTTCCAGGTGAGGAACGCCGCCCCAGGGTCCCGACCGGTCGACCTCCGCCCATCGAGCCGAGCGGCTTGGAACGGCGCTTGCTGGTGCTCCCTGACGACCCTCGCCTCGGCGACACGAGTCGCCCACCGGAGGTCCGGCGAGGGCCCGGAGATCAGATGTCCCGTTTCAGAATCGCGCTCTATGTCGACGAGGCCACGGCCAAGACGGTCCGAGGCGCCCTGGTCGGCTCGGGTTTCGACCGCGAGTCGGTCGCCGTCGTGACCCGCGACAGCCCAGGCGTCGACTACGCCAGCGTGCGCGAGGTCGCCCGCCTCGCGCTCCACGAGCCCGCGGAGGGTAGCCGCGGCGCGTCCGGCGGCCTGTGGCTCGGAGCCGCGTTCGGCGCCCTCGGAGGGCTGCTCGTCGTCCTCGGGTGGCTCCTCCTCGTACCCGAGCAGAGCGGCCCCGGGCCGATCTGGACCGGCGGCGCCCTCTTCGGAGGGGCGCTCACCGGCGCGCTCGTGGGCGCCCTGGTCGGCGTCTACCTCGGCGTCCACTACCGCCGCAACGCCAACGGCGCCTACCTCGAGGCCGTCCGCCGCGGCGCCGCCATGGTGGTCGTCCGCGCCGCCGACGAGATCGAGCAGACCCGCGCCGCCGCATCCCTGCGCGCCTGCACGCCGATGGACCTGGCCGCGCACCGCGCCCGCTGGCGCGACGATGACCGCGCGGCCCGGCTCTCCCGGTGGCGCAGGCGAACCAAGGGCAAGCGGCTACCGAACCGCCCGGCCTTCCACGGCGGCACCCTGGCCGTCTGAAGGCGGCGGCCGAAGGGCGTTCGGATCAGTTCGGCCCGAAGTGGACGAGGTACGGCTGTCCGCCGCCGTCGAGGGCCCAGACCCCGAGGTCGAATGCCGGGGCGACGAGGATCGGCGCCCAGTCCGTGACGGCGAGGTCGTCACCGATGGTGGTGACGTAGGGCGCGGAGGTCGGATCCGGGTCGAGCGCGACCGAGTACAGGTGCTCCACGGTCGTGCTGCCAGCGATGTAGCTGACGACGCCGCCGAGGCTGTTCGGGTAGATCGTCTCGGGGACGATCGTCACGTCGGGGGCCAGGTTCACAGCGTTGGCGAGCGTGCCGTTGCTGATGTAGGCGGTGACACCTCCAGCGCGACGCTGACCCGCCACCGTCCCGAGGTTGAGGGCGTTGGTGACCGAGGTGCCGGCCCCCACGATCGAGACGACGCCGCCGACGTGGAAGTGGGATCCGGTGAAGGAGGTCGTGACCGCGCCCGTGTTGAGCGCCACGTCGAGGCTGGCGCCGCTGTCCAGGCGACCGACGACGCCGCCGATGTCGGGGGCGCTCCCGACCGTCGGGCTCCCGACGACGGGGCCGTGATTCGCGAGGCGGTAGCCCGCCGAGCCGTACAGCATTCCGACGACACCGCCGATCGAACCACCACCGGCGTTACCCGCGACCCGGGCCGCGTTGCTGCAGTCCGTGACGGTGCTGTTGTAGGCCATGCCCGCGATCGCGCCGACGGTGGAGTCGCCGAGCACGTCTCCGGAGACCACGTGAACGCCGCTGACGACCGCGTTGTCCACGCGGGAGAAGAGGCCGACGTAGGTGGAGGCCGGCTGGTCGATCACCAGGTTGGCGATCGTGTGACCGCCGCCGTCGTAGCCGCCTTTGAGCCAGACCGGTGTCCAGGGCGTCCCGCCGAGGTCGATGTCCGCGCCCTGCCGGAAGTGGCTCGTCTGGTAGGAGCTGATGCGCGCGAGGTGCGCGCCGTCGCACACGAGGTAGGGGTCGGCCTCGGTCCCGGAGCCGCCACCGAAACCCGACGGCGTCGACGGGCAGGTGCAGCCGTTCACGAGGTCGTAGGGATCGCCCATGAGCCCGGCGTCGCAGACACACTCGTAGGCGAAGCCCGGCAGGTCGACGCAGCTCGCGCTCGGACCGCAGGTCTCGAACCGGCACCGCTCCCAGCCCGGCGTGTACACGCGGGCGTTCGCCGAGTCGTAGCCGTGGTCGAGGTAGGTGCGCTCGTCGGACCACGAGAACTGGTTCGCCGCGGCGAGGTAGCCGTAGTACGCGACGGCGACCTCGGAGCCATCGCCGACCGCGTGGGCGCCGCACACGCGGCCGTTCTCGTCGGACAGCACGACGTCCCACGTGAGGACGGGCCAGATGTTGCCGTCGGGCGGGGCGAAGCCGTCGGGGAACGCCGGGAGCTCGGTCGACGCGGCTGTCGCCTCGGTGCTCAAGGTGCACTCGCCGAGGTCGCCGAAGGTGGTCTCGTCGAGGCCGAAGGCGACGTTCCAGTAGGCCTTGTTTGCCAGCGCCTCGTTGCCGCGGTAGACGGCCGCCGCGAAGAGGTAGCCGCCGGGGTTGGTCGCGCCGCTCAGATCGACGTTGCCCACGCCGCTCACGTCGAAGGTGATGGTCACCGGTTCGCCCTGATTCGCGCAGGTGATGGTCGGATCGTCCATGTAGAGGAACGTGTCGGCGCTCGGCGCGGTGGGATCGGCGGTACACGCGAAGCCGAGGACCGCCGTGAGCCCTCGCCCGCCACCCGGGTGGTGGAGCAGCTCGAGCGGCTCGCTCGTCCCGGAGCGAACGCAGTCGAGCTTCGCCGAGCAGAAGACGTCGTCGAAGTTGACCGCCACGTCGAAGAAGCCCTGCTGTGCGCGGCGCGCGAGGGTGATGTCGAAGGTGACGGCGACGTCGGTGTTCTCGGAGCACACGATGTCGCGGACGATGGGCGTGGGGTTGTCGTAGGTGTCGGCGGCGATGAGGGCGCCGGCCCCCTCGTACAGCGCGGTCAGCTCGAGCTCGACGGAGTTGGTGCCGGTCTCGGCGTCGCAGGGCCCGACGTAGGCCAGGGAGCCGGCGCCGTCGCCGTACTGGTCCGAGGTGAGGCCGCTCCGCTCCCAGACGACCTCTCCCGTCGCGCTGCCGGCGTTGTAGACGGTGATCCGATAGTCGGCGTCGGTCACCCCCGCGAGGCTCAACGGCGCGACCGCCACGGCGACTTCGGCGCCGGGCGCCTCGGGACCTCCGTCGTCACAGCTGACCGCGAGGAGCAAACAGACCACGAAGAGACCGATGAGCGCCGACGACCGCATGGGGCGACTCCCGAGTGACAAGTGAATCCCGCTCACCCCATGGAAGCACGATCCGATTTCGCCGATCAAGCCCTTGTTAAAACTAGACTTTCGGCAATTTATACCGCATCGCAAAACGCCCAAATCGACCGGTCAACTGACGTCATGCCCGACGTGGGCTGCCGGCCGGCGCTCACGAAGGAGCGTCGCGCCTGACCGATGGTCGCCGAAGGGGCGGGTGGAGGCCGGCGCGGGCTACCAGCCCGGACGGTCGGCGTCGTCCTGAGACCGCCGCTTCAGAGGCCGAAGCGGGCCTGATCCGCCTGGAAGTTCTCGAGGACCTCGGCGTCGCTGAGCGCGCGGTCGTACATCAGCACGACGCCCACGTCGTTTCGCGTGAAGTACGTGGCGAAGTCGTTGAACGACGCGACCGCCATCCCCTGGATCGTCGTCTGCACCGTCCCGGTCACGGCTACGGTGGTGACCGGAAGACCGTTCTCGTAGAGCGTCAGCGCGCTGCCGTCGTAGACGAAGCCGACGTTGTACCAGAGGCCGACCGTCGGGCTGACCGTGCCGACGGCGTGGAAGTCGCCCGTGTTGGTCTGCAGGACGGCTCCATAGGGGACCGGGCCTTCCATGCCGTGCAGCGACAGGGAGAACTCGTTTCGGACCGTACCCGCGCCCGTGTACCACTTCGAGACGACGACGCCGTTCCACGCGGTGTGCTGCGCCGGCATGCGGTGCCAGGCGAAGACGCTGAAGGCGCCCCGATCATAGCTGACGTTGCCGAGCCGCGCGTGGTCCCCGCTGCCGTCGAAGACGAGGCTCCCGCCGGCGTCGGCGCTGTAGGTCGGGTTCCCGTAGAGGGTCGCGTGGTTGCCGCTGCCCGACAGGTCCGTCCACTGCGTCCCGGTTCCGGGATACGAGGCAGAGTCGCCGGCGTCGAGGTGGACGATGAGGCCGTCGGTGGCTAGCTCGGGAGGTGGCGGCGCGCCGCACCCGAAGACGGCGCTGCAGGTCGCGGCCCCGTTGAAGACGTAGTCGAAGACCTCGGGGTCGTCGGGGTCGGCGTAGGTCGTCGCCACGCCGCCCGGCGTGCCGTCGACGGCGTGGTGGGTGCAGGTGATGGCGCCGCCGGTGTCGGTCAGCTGCACGTGCCAGTCGATGTACGGCCAGGTGCTCCCCGTCGGGGTCTGGCCACCCGGCAGCGTCCCGGAGTAGGCGGTCGCCGTGGTGTCGAGCCAGCAGCTCGCGGCCGCCGGGTCGAGGCCGAGCATCGTGTTCCAATAGCGCTTTCCGGCGAGTCCCTCGGCGCCGCGGGTGACCTGAGCGGCGAAGAGGACCGGCGTCGCGGCGCTCTGGGTGATGCCGGCGTCGGTCTCGAGCCGCCCGGGGCCGGCGCTCGGGTCGACGACCGCCGAGCGCCCCGTGCACGAGATGTCGATGGGGTCGAGGTAGAGCTCGGTCGCCTCGGCGTCGACGTCGGCGGTACACGCCAGGGCCATCACCACCGTCGGCTGGCGAACCCCGTTGGCGTCGTGCAGCAGGCGGAGCGGCTGGGAGTCGGCGCCGACGCAGTCGAGCTTGGCCGAGCAGAAGATGTCGTCGAAGCTGACCGCGACATCGAAGAAGCCCTGCTGGGCCGCGCGGGCGACGGTGACGTCGAAGCTCACCGCGACGTCCGCGTTGGGCCGGCAGGTGAAGTCGCGGCTGAGCGGCCCGGGGTTGATGTAGGTGCTGGGGGCGACCGAAGCGCCACCGTCGTCGAGGAGCTCGAGGAGCTCGACGGTGACGGTGTTGTCGTTGTCGTCAGCGTCGCACGGGCCGACGTAGCTCGCCGAGCCGGCGCCGTCGCCGTGGCTGTCCGCCGTGACCTCTCGGGTCCAGACCTGCTGGTCCGAGCCGTTGTCGACCGTCAGCCGCCAGCGCGCGTCCCCGATCCCGTCGAGCGAGAGGGGCGCGATCTCGACCGCGACGCGATCGGGCGGCACCTCGGCCGGGGCGTGGTCGCACGCGGCGAGGACAACGGCGGCGGCGAGAACCGCGACCTGTGCACTGCAGGAATGTCGCAAGGATTGCTCCGGGTAGGCCCTTTTCCGAAAGTACGATCAGCCGTTGCTGAATCGCAAGGTCAGGGGTCGTGCCACCCGACGGCCCCGCGGGCGGCTTGGCGCGAGGCGCCGCGACCGCGTACCCTGTGGCGGGTCGCCGGCTCCCGCCAGCCCGGCCCCACGACGAGCCGCGTTCGGTGCGCACGTCCGTCGACCTCGGCGACACCTCGACCCCGGAGCATCGATGGCCCGCGACACGACGAACGCGCTCCTCTGCGCAGCTCTCCTGGCCCTCGGCGGCTGCGAGGAGGAGAACAAGCTCCCCATCGGCGCGACCTGCCAGACGGCGAGCGAGTGCAGCTCCGGGCTGTGCGGCGACACGATCTGCCTCGAGCCGGCGGCCGACGACGACGGCGACGGGTTGATCAACGCTCTCGAGGTGTCGCTCGGCACCTCCGCGCTGAACGTCGACAGCGACGGCGACGGCGTCACCGATCCGGTCGAGGTGGGCGACGTGGATGCCCCCAGCGACGGCGACGAGGACGGCCGCATCGACGCCGTCGAGTCGGACCAGCTCGACAACGACGAGGACTGCCTCGTCGACGAGGTCGACGACCAGGACTACATCGCCAACCACCCACAGGATCGCGAAGGCGCGTGCGGCGACGGGAGCTACCTGGGCATCCACGTCTGCGAGCACCTCGTCAAGGCGTTCCGTGGGACGTGCGCCGACTCCCTCGCCGACGGCTTCGCCTGCTTCGACCCCATGGGCGAGTGCCGGCTGACCGTCGACGACGCAGGCGCGACCTACACCTGGGAGAACGGCGCCTACCACCACGACGGGCTCTACGCCTCGGACGGCGCCCAGTGCGTCGCGTTCGCCGGCGGCGGCTTCGAGACGCGCGCCAAGGAGAGCTTCGCGTTCAGCTCGAGCGCCGGCGTCGTCGACGAGGTCATCTGCCCCGACGGCACCGCGGTCCCCCTCGAGAGCAGCCTCCAATACGCCATCTACTACTGTGTCCAGGGCGCCGACGGCTGCCCCGAGGGCGACTTCCCCGACGACGCACGAGCGCCGACGCCGTGAGCCGCGTGGGCGGGCGAGGTCACCGTCGGGGCGCGACCTGGTGGAAGGGGACGATCGCCTTGGACCCGTCCTCGAACGCGACGCGATAGGCGGTCGCCTCGCCGCGGACGAGCTCGACGACCGAGGCGGCGCGCGGTCCGTCGGTCGCTGACGGTCCGGTGAAGACCTCGACGGCGGCCCCAACCGCCAGCGGCGTCAGCGGGACGACGCGGACGTCGGCCTTCGGCAAGGCGCTGAGCTGACCGAGGTCGTCGAGGGCGAAGACGGTGTCCCCGCGCACGCCGGCCACGGTGCCATGGCGGGGTACTCGCTTGCCGTCGCGCCTGATGAGGTCCCAACGGACGACGCTCCCGAAGCCGACGCCCTCGAGCGGCACGACGACGAGCTCCTGGTTCGGGATGGTGCGGTCGTCGAAGGCTTTGTATCCGAGGTGCACGGCGGCGCGAGCACGGCCCGAGGCGGTCCCGACGACGCGCGCGTAGCAGAAGCTCGCCCTGCCACACGGGACGAGGAGCGCGGCCCCGGCCGCCGGGACCGCCCCGCCGGCCTCGTGGACGAGGCTCGCATGCGTCCAGGTGACGTCCTTTCCGAGCAGGACGCGCGGGCGCCCGTCGGCGTCCGAGCCCAGGTAGCGCCCGGAGCCGAGCTTCCAGGAGACCTCCGAGCCGGTCGTCGTACCGGCGGCCCAGACGATGTCCCCGGGCTCGACGTCGAGGGCCGGGGAGGGGGCGCTCCAGACCTCGGGGGCGAACCTCGTGGGAGGCCTGGCGGCGGCCTCCAGCGCGGCGGAGCGGGCCTTCAGCTCGGCGTAGGCCGCCTGCCCGTCGTCGAATCGAGTCGTCTTGGCGGCGGCCGCGTCCCCGCCGAGCAGCGCGGCCCCGGTCGCGACGAGGCGCGTCGGCTTCCGCCCCTCGACGACCAGGGCGTCGCCGTCGAGGCGGCAGGCGAGCTTCTCCTCCGACCACGCCGAGGCGGCCGAGTCCGGGAAGGTCGTGGCCGCGCTCGACCGCGAGTACCCGGCGCAGGTGCCGTCGGGTCCCAGGACGACGAGGGTGCTCCCGACACACGCGACGGCGCCGCCGCCGACGCGCGCACCCATGGACTCCCGTGGGTCGCCGAAGCCCGGTTTCCACGGGTCGGGTCCGCCGGTCAGGTAGAGCGCGTCGCCGTCGCGGGTGAAGGTGAAGTCGGGCACGGGGAGGCTCCGCAGGTGGGGCTTCACCGCCATCCGGCACGGCGCGATGAGGGTCACGTCGAGGGGCGTGTTGACGAGGCTCCGGTCGGTGTAGGTGAAGTCGCCGTCCTCGACCTCGACGAGGAAGGGCTGCCCGTCGGGGGTGGTGCCGAGCCAGGCGCCCTCGAGCCCGGCGAGGATCCTGGCGGGATCGTCCGCGCCGACGGGCCACGGTGGGGCGGCGGCGAAGACCGAGCCGCCGCTGACGACGACGGCGGTGAGGACGGCGACGAGACTCTCGAAGACGCGCATGGTGAGCTCACTGCTGGGAGAGGGGCCCGCGAGTGTGCATCAAGCACGACCGCCAGCATCACGAAAAGCGGCGGGCGTTGGAGCGAGGTTGGATACGCGCGGGGCGCTCGCGTCGACACACGGACGGGCCACAGCTCGTGCGGGTCAGCGCCGCTCCGGGTCCCGGAGGCGGACCGTCCGCGCCTGACCGCACGCCTCGACGTGGAACGCGGCGCCGTCGAACCGGGACTCGCCGTCCTCGTCGCTCCGATCGTGGTGGCGGCCGACGACGAGCAGGACGTCGAGGGTCACCGGGTCGAGCAGGATGTCGCGGACGTCGCGACGGCTCGTCCAGCAGGACGTCCCCACGTCCTCGTCCCACTCCATGTCCTGGTACTCCTCGATGACTCGCACGATCAGCGGGTCGCGAGAGGTGACGCGGACCTCCGGGAAGACTCCGCAGCGCCCGCCGAGGCCGCTGGCCAGGCGCGGCGAGGCGACCCAGGCGCCGTCGGCGCGCTTCATCACGACGAAGGCGTCCAGCGGAGCTTCTTCGTCCCTGAGGACGAGCGGCGTCGGGGCCGCGCGCCCGTCCTCACACCCCGGCGTCGCGTCGGCTGGGCCGGCGATGGCGGCGCCGGGCGTCGCCCCGCTCCGCCCGTGGACGCGCGAGCGGTCCACGTAGATCCCGCAGCGATCTCCGGCCTCGGCCAGCCGGAGGTTGTGGGCGACCATCTTCCGTTCGCGTTCGGTCTTCGCCCACGTCTGCGCCCGTCGGAGGTCCCGGATCGCCTCGCCGTAGCGCCCGGCGAGCATCCGGGCATAGCCACGTCCGCTCATCGCCACGGCGTCCTCGGGGCGCGCTGCCAGCGCCCGCCCGTAGCTGTCGGCGGCGCACGTCAGATCCGCGGTGGCGACGCAGCGCCGCGCGTCGGCGAGCGCGCCGCGGTAGTCGGCGCTCTCGCTCGCGGACTCACCACCCGGGGGTGGCGCGGTCAGGGTCAGCGCGACCAGCAGCGCGATGGGGGACAGGTGCACCTCGGCTCGTGGGCCCCGCCGAGGACGGTCGGCGGCGATGATGTATTCCTGCGCTACCACTCGCGGCGTTTCAGCTGAAACTCGATCGGCTATCGTGGCGATTCGGTTCCGTCACTCCACGTTTCAGCTGAAACTCGATCGGCTATCGCGGCGATTCGATTCCCTCCCTCGGCATTTCGGCTGAAACGCGGAGGGGCCCGGCGGCGACCGCATGTGGCCGCGCAGCAGCCCTGGGTTCACCGAGCGGGCACCTGACCATGAGTTGGGTGGACGGCTGGACGCCGTGCGACCGCGCTCCCTTCCTATGTCCTCGAAGGGGGCATACGTTCCAACGAAGTAGCCCCCTCGTCTCGACTTGCCCAGCGGCTGCAGCGACGGCGCGAACGGACCTGGGCCGGAGCGTAGCGGTCGCCTTCGTATGCTGAGGACGGAGAACGCCTTGGCATGGAGAATTCTCCATATCGCTGCTCTGCGGCTCGGTGAACCTGGTTCGCGGGGGAGCCGTGTCCCGCGTCGGTGACGTCCGACGCGCGGAGAACGTGGAGGAACGCGATGGCTGACCATGCCGAGCTCGAACAGGCGCAGGCGGCCGGCACCACGGCGGGGACCGAGGCACGAGTCGAAGGGCACAGCGGTCGCCTCCATCAGGCGCTGCGCGGGCAGCCGCTGGCACAGCAGGAGCAGATCCTGGCGCCGACGCCGGGGCGGGCCCCGGGTGACGGCGGCACGCCGGTCGCGGCCGAGGTCTACCCCTCCGCGAGCCCAGGGGGCCCGGTCACCGGGCTCGCCACGCCGACGGGCGCGGGCAAGGTGCCGCCGCCGGTCCCCTCCCGCGTCGGTCGGCTCCCCGTCGACCAGCTCCGCCCGCCGGCGTTCGACCCCACCAAGCTCGTCACGCCGTCGCCGCAAGGCCACGGCAACGGCCCCGGCATGGTCATCCCGCCGATGATCAAGATGCCGCAGCAGGAGCCGGAGTTCGATCCCGCCAAGCTCGTCACGCCGTCGCCTCAAGGGCACGGCAACGGCCCCGGTATGGTCATCCCGCCGATGGGCAAGGTGCCGCCGCCGGTCCCCTCCCGCGTCGGCCGACTCCCCCTCGACCAGCTCCGCCCGCCGGCGTTCGACCCCACCAAGCTCGTCACGCCGTCGCCGCAGGGTCACGGCAACGGCCCCGGCATGGTCATCCCGCCGATGATCAAGATGCCGCAGCAGGAGCCGGAGTTCGATCCCGCCAAGCTCGTCACGCCGTCGCCTCAAGGGCACGGCAACGGCCCCGGTATGGTCATCCCGCCGATGGGCAAGGTGCCGCCGCCGGTCCCTTCCCGCGTCGGCCGACTCCCCCTCGACCAGCTCCGCCCGCCGGCGTTCGACCCCACCAAGCTCGTCACGCCGTCGCCGCAGGGTCACGGCAACGGCCCCGGCATGGTCATCCCGCCGATGATCAAGGCGCCGCAGCAGGAGCCGGTGTTCGACCCGACCAAGCTCGTCACGCCGTCACCGCAGGGCCATGGCAACGGCCCCGGCATGGTCATCCCGCCGATCGGCAAGGTGCCGCCCCCGGTCCCCTCCCGCGTCGGTCGGCTCCCCCTCGACCAGCTCCGCGCGCCGGGGTTCGATCCCGGCAAGCTCGTCACGCCAGCGCCTCAGGCACAGAACAGCGGCCCCGGCATGACCATCCCAGCGCTGGATGGCCCGCTTGCCGACACCGCGCGCGGCAAACGTGAGACCGAGTGAGGGGCAGCGAGAAGCAGCCGACTGTGGGCACCCCGTGAGCCCGCTCCGCGATAGGGCCGAGCTTGCAGGAAACGCAAAGTGCCGCGGGATGTGCTCATCGGATTCGTGAACATCTTGACGGATGGACGCGGCCCGACCCAGCCTGGATCGTCACCATCGGAGGTTGGGCCGTGAACCGCTGGATCATCGTCGTCTCGTGCCTCCTGACCGCCTGCGTCGCCGGAGCCGACCTCGGCTGCGCCAGCAGCGTCGAGAAGGTCACGATCTGCCGAGAGTATGGCGACAGTGTGGTCTGCAAGCGGCGCTACGTCCCGAAGGGATCGTACGACAACGGCTACAGCAGGCCGCTGAACCTCCCGCCGACCCCACGGAGTTCCAAGCTCCGCGTGCCGTACGACGACGGCTCGGGGCCACAGCCGACCGACCCCGCGACCCTCGTCGGTGAGCGCGTGGGCCTCCACCTCGTCAGCGGCAAGGAGCTCTGGGCGCGGATCGCCGACGTGACCGACGAGGAGATCGTCTTCAACTACCGCGGCTCCGAATGGAGTTACTCGCCGGAAGAGATCGCGCTGCTGCGACGCCTCCGCGACTGACCACCGAGATGAGCTCCGGTGCCCGCCCCCCCGTGCGATGTCACGAATAGTGGAGTCGGGGCTCCGTGGCGCTGGTCCGCCCGCCAGGGAGCGCGTCTACGGCGGGTTCTCACATTGGCCCGATGCACCGCAGAGCTTCGGCGTCGGGCAGCTGCTCCACTGGAGGTAGCCGTCGGCGTCGCAGGTCACCTGGGAGGTGTAGCCGTCGCACCAGGCTTCCCCGGCTTCACAGGTCGCCCAGTGCTCGCAGCTCGCCGAGTGGCCCTCGCCGAGGTAGACGCAGAGGGTGTCGGCGCCGCAAGCGTTCCAGAGCTTCCAGCCGCTGCCGTTGGCGTTGCACTCCTCGATGGCGCCGATCCCGGCCGGCGGTGTGCACGGGTAACGTCCCGGCGTCTCGTGTGGTGCCCAGCAAGGCAGGACGCAGCGCGTCGCCCCCCCCGCACACACGTCGCGCTCACAGGCGCCGGTCTCGAGGTTGCACCAGCGTTCACTGGGGCATTCAGCGTCGTCGGTGCACGGACGGCAGTGACCGGCGACGGTCCGGCAACCGACCCCGAGGGCGCGGCAGTCGGCGTCGGTCGTACAGGCCGTATCCTCGGCGCGCAGGACCGGCACGCACTGGCGGTCGACGCACAGCGCGTCCTGTCCCAGGCAGTCTTCGAGGTAGCGCGAAACGTTGCAGCCCACACAGCGCTTCGTGACAGCGTCACAGAAGCCATTCGGAGCCTCGCAGTCGCCTCCGTTCACACAGGGGGTCGCGGGGACGCAAGCGCCGTCGAGGCAGCGCTCGTCGGCCGCGCAGTGGAGGTCCGTGCCGCACTGAGCACAGAAGTAGGTCAGGGGGTTGCAGCGCGGGCCCTGGGCGGCGTCGACGCAGTCCGCATCGAGCATGCACCGGGTCGCGTCGTGGCACGTCCAGTCGTCACCGCAGTACGCGGTGGTGCCGCACCCACCGCTGAGCTCTGACCTCCAAGCGACGAGGCACTCGACACAGACCTTGTAGATCGGCTCGCACCACGGACGCTCGGCCGGACAATCGGGAAGCCCCGTCCCGCACGCCTCGCCCTGAGGACCGTCGCCGACGTCAGCATCAGCGGTGTCCTCGAGTACAGCGTCAGCGTCGATGACGTCGACCGACTCGGTGTCGGCGTCGGCGATGTCGCCCGGCTCGGTGTCGCCGACCGGAGTGTCCGGCGCGACGGCGGTGTCCTGGTCGATCGTGGCGGTGTCGGGCGCCGCGTGCGTGTCCTTGGTGGCGGTGTCGAGCTCGGCCTCGTGGGTGTCGTCGACCGGGGACTCGGCCTCGGAGCCGCAAGCTGTCGACGTCAGTCCGACGAGCGCGGCGAGGACGGGGGGCAGCCAGCGAGCCGTCGAAGACATCGAGCTCCTCCAGGGAGGCGGTGACGCGATCGCGCTGGCTCGCATCGTCGCGCGCAGTCGGGGCGGCGTCAATCGACGACGTGGTGGGCGCCTGTGGGCTCGCTGGAGCCCTCGACGCCCAAGAACCCAAAGATGTACGGGTCCTTAGGATCGCTGGCGAGGTCGGACTGGTGGGCGGGGAGACGTTGATCGAAGTTCGTGACTGCCGCGCCCTGACGATGGATGAGCCCGGGCTCGATCTGCATGACGAGGACGTTGCGCGACCACGCGTGCTCGATGGTCTTGCGGGCGTACCACAGCCGCTCTTCGGCGCTGCTGAGCTTGTCGATCAGGCGGACGTTGTGACCCCACGGGATTTGTGCAACAAGCCGTTGCACTATCTCTCGTTCGGGCCACGCCTCGGAAAAGCGTCGCATGTACTCGAGGTTACGGGACGACAGCCCTTTCATGTCGGGAAAGGCCCCTCGTAGATCGGCCGAGAGCCGCTCGATCACCTTCGTCCCCCAGCCCTCGTCCACCTGCCGAGCCAGGATGGCGCGAGCGGCTGGGGTAGCTTCTCCGCCCGCCCTTCGCTCAGACCAAGGAGCGGCTCCGAGGCCCGACCGTCGCCAGCTTCCTCGCGGACCTCGACGCCGACCTCCTGGCCCTGCTCCCGCCGCGCCCGGCGCCGGCCTGAGCCCGACCATCGGGCGCCTGTCATTCGCGTCGACGACGTCGTCCCCGACCCCGACCGTCGGTCTACACGAGGGTGTCGATCACGGTCAGGCTGACGGTGGCCTCGACCCGGGCAGGGCGGAGGTCGGGGGAGAACAGCTCCTCGCTGATGGTGAGGTCGGTGATGTGACCGCTCCACGAGCGCTCGCCCCAGTCGAAGCGGACCATCGGGGTGCGCTCGGGGGGGTAGACGCTCTCGTTCGCCTCGCGGAGCTCGACCACGGGCTCGACGGCGCCCTCGAGAAAGGCGATGGCGGCCTCCACCGAGTCGAGCTGGTCGCTGAGAGAGTAGCTGTCCCCCGCGCCGATCAACCGCGTTCCGTCGAGCCGGATGTCGAGCGTCATCGTCCAGCGCTGCGCCTCGGCGGAGCTCTGCGCTGCAGCGGGGGCTACGTCGGCGGCGTCCCGGGCGGCGGGCGTCCGGCCGAGGCCCACCTGGCGAGAGCGCGACAGGCTCTCGGGGTTGAACTGGAAGTCCAGAGTCTGCTCCGGCTCCGAGCTGCTGCGCCGGTAGGAGAATCGGCCACGCGCCGCGGTCATGACACACCTCCTGAGAGCTGGCGGGGCGACGCGGCCGTCGAGGCGCGCGGCGACGTCATCGAGCTCGGCCGACGTGGGGTGCGAGCCCGGGGCGCCCGGTCCTCACCATGGAGTCCGGGGCCCGAGGAGAAGTCCTGCACACCACGCTCGCATGCGTCGCGACACACCGTCCACCCGGAGTGGAGCCTGGGCTCTCGGGCACCGGATCTGCGCAGCACCGACCTCGAGCACGAGATCGGCCCCACGGCCGATGTGTCGAGAACGTACGCGCCCAGGACCTCCCGGCGACGATCGCCCGGGGCCCTCCCCAGCAATAGATTTTATTGCACTAAAATTTTTTACCTTGATAAAAAAATTGCCGTGGCGATGATCTGCCCATGGCATCGAGCACCCACGACTCCCTCCCGCTGCGCGCCCGCAAGGCGGCGTACACCCGGCTCGCGCTGATGGACGCGGTCGTCGCCCGCCTCGGCGACGGCCCCCTAGACGCGGTCAACGTAAGAGCCTGCTGCGCCGAGGTCGGCGTCTCGGCCCCGACCTTCTTCAACTACTTCGGCGACAAGGCGGGCGCGCTGGTCTTCTACGTCTACCTCTGGAGCATCGAGGCGCAGTGGCACCTCGAGCGCGCGACGTCGGCCAGGACCGGGCTCCAGGAGCTCTTCGACCGCACCGCCGAGCGGGTCCGCGAGTCGCCGGGCGTCCTCCCCGAGGTCATCACGGCGCAGCTTCGCGCCGGCGCCGTGCGGTCCGCCTCCGACCGCCCGCAGCTCGCCCCCCCGACGGTCGCCGACCTACGCCTCCGCTTCCCGGACCTATCCGGGATCGACACGCTCGCCCCGGTCGGGATCGACCGCCTCTTCGCCGCCGCGATCGACCGCGCCGTTGTCGGCGGCGAGCTCCCGGCGACCACCGACGCCGAGCTCGCCCAGCGGCTCCTGCTGTCCCTCTTCTTCGGCGCCGCCGCGTCGATGCGCGATCCCGGCGCCGTCGCCGACACCCTCTCCCGAGGCCTCGACCTCCTCTGGCGCGGCCTCTCCGACCCATCCAGCACGCGAGGTACCCGATGAACCCGAATCAGCATGCGCCGCTGCCGGCGCTCCTCCTGATCGACCTCCAGGTCGACTTCCTCGACGCCTCGGGCCGCCTCCCGGTCGCCGCCGACCAGGTCCCCGGCCTCCTCGCCGAGGTCTCCGCCCTCGCCACCCGCGCCCGCGCGCTCGGTTGGCCGGTCGCCCACGTCGTCAACGCCTTCCCTCCCGGGAGCTGGCTCAACGTCTTCCGCCGCCACGCCGCCATCGCCGGCAGCCCGGGAGCCGCGCTCGACCCGCGCGCGCCAGCGGCCGCCCCGGACGAGCCGACCTTCTACAAGGCGAAAGGCGACGCCTTCACCCGCCCGGAGCTGGCCGCCTGGCTCCGCGAGCGCGGCGTCACCCGCGTGGTCCTCGCCGGCGTCTTCGCCGACGGCTGCGTCCGCGCCACCGCGCGAGGCGCCCTCGCCGCGGGCTTCGACGTCGTCGTCCCGCCCGGGGCCGTCGCCGCCCGGAGCGTCCGAGCGCGCGCCCGGGGCTTGGCCGCCATCGCGCGCGCCGGCGGCCAGGTCGTCCCCGCGCTCGACATCAGCGACCGCGCGGAGGTCGCCGCGTGAACGCCCTCGTCCGAGATACAGTCGTCGCCGGGTCGCCGGGCGACTTCATGACCGTCCGCCACCTGGTCCTGCGCGGCTCCCAGCGCGACATCGGCCGCGCCCTGGCGGGGGTCGCCGTCCGCGACCTCGGCGTCCGGAAGGCGCCGTGGACCGATCCCGACGCGACGCGCGCCCAGCTCGCCTGGCTCGAGCGCCGCTGGCCGGCCCACCACGCGCGCGCCCTGGGCGTCGCGAGCGCCCTCCAGCTCCCGGCAGACGGCCGCCTCGACCCGACGCACCTGTTCTACGACTGGGCCGTCCCCGGCTGCTCCAACGTCTACTGGCCGCCGGCGACCAGCGCCTCCGGCCGCGCGACGCTGACCCGCAACTACGACTTCACGACCGGGACCGTGTTCGAGCTGATGGGCCGCCCGGCGCCCCCGGCCGCGCGCCCCGCGACGAGCCGCCCCTTCGTCGTCGAGACCCACCCCGACGGCCCCGACGCCGGCCACGCGACGCTGGTCATGACGGCCTACGAGCTCCTCGGCGGCGCGACCGACGGGGTGAACGCGGCCGGGCTCGCGGTCGCCCTGATGGCGACCGTCGACGTCATGCGCGGGCCCGGGTACGCCCCGACCGGCAAGAACGCCGTCGGCGTCAGCGAGATCCAGCTCGTCCGCTACCTGCTCGAGAACGCCGCCACTGCAGCCGAGGCGCGGGCGCTCCTGGCGCGCACCCCGACCTACACCCAGTTCGTGCCGTGCCATTACCTGGTCGCCGACGCGGGAGGGGACGCCTTCCTTTGGAGCCGGATCGCCCAGGGCGAGGTGTCGCTCGAGGACGCCGCCCATCCGGGGCGCCCGCTATGCGCCACCAACCACCTGCCTGGCCGGACGGTAGCGGACATCCCTCAGCGCGCCGAATCGGTCGAGCGCCTCGACCACCTGCGCGAGGCCGCCGCCGCGGCGCTCGTCGAGGGTCCGGCGAGCACGAGCGCCATAGACGCCGTGGCGCGCTCGGTCGCGGCGACCCTCCCCCCGGGCGAGGGCCAGTACGCCGCGCAGAGCCCGGCGCGGACGCTCTGGCACGGCCGCTACGACCTGGCGGCGCCGGCGCTGGACGTCGACTACTACCTCGGCGAGGCCGACGGCGGGCATGTCCGGCGCTCAAGGCCGCTCCGCTTCGCGCTGTGAGCGCTCGTGGTCGCGGTCGGTTCTGGTTCCAGTACGGCTCGATCGGCGCGTGCTGCCCGTTGAACAGGTAGTTCGCGCGGACCTCCTGCGGCGTGAGGGCGCGGTCGAAGTGGCGGGAGATCGCCAGCTTGCCGTTGAGGCTCCCCGGCGATTCTGGACTGCCCGATGCGAGTGAACGCACTTTGAACAGAAAATATCTTTTCAAAAGATCAACGGTAACTACGGTGAGGTTCCAACCCGCACCGGAGAGACTCCACATGACTCTGAAGAAGCTCGCGATCGTTTCCGCCGCCCTCGTCGCCGTGACCCTCACCGGGGTGGGCACCGCCCTCGCCTGCGGTGGCGGCGACAAGACCACCGCCACCAAGCCCGGCGACCTCGTCGAGACCGCGTCCGCCGCCGGCAGCTTCCAGACGCTCCTCGCCGCCGCGACCGCCGCCGGCCTCGTCGACACGCTCAAGGGCGACGGGCCGTACACCGTCTTCGCGCCGAGCGACGAGGCGTTCGCCAAGCTCCCCGAGGGCACCGTCGAGGCCCTGCTGAAGGACAAGGAGCAGCTGCGCGCCGTGCTCGGCTACCACATCGTGTCCGGCAAGGTCCTCGCCCGCGACGCCATGAAGCTCGACAGCGCCAAGACCGTGGAGGGACGGAGCCTGTCCATCACGCGCACCGACGGCGGGCTGAAGATCGACGGCGCGACCGTGGTCCGCGCCGACGTCATGGCGAGCAACGGCGTCATCCACGTCATCGACAGCGTCATGGTGCCCCGCTCCTGATCGACCCGCAGGTCGGCCGACTCCCCGGCTCCTGCAGGCAGCGCGCGCCACGCCGATCCGACGCGCGGGCCCCCGAGGCCTCGCGCGTTCGGATCGGCGTTCGAGCGTTCGCGCTCGAAGCGGGCGGCGTGGACCGACGTCCGCGACCCCGAAGGCCCTCTCCGACGCGCTCGCGCGGGCTACGGGGAGGAGGCGCCGACGGTCTTGGCGCGAGAGCCCTCGAGCAGGTCGCCGTCGACGTCGACGAGCAGGCACACGACCACGCGGTCCCCCTCCTCCCAGGCCGACACGCCCGGCGTGATGGTGGTGATGTCGTCGTGGGGCGCGGTCCAGAAGTCCCGGCCGGTGAAGCGCTCGTAGAAGGGGACGCAGGCGTCGTAGGCGTCGCGGGTGATCGTCGCGTTGCCGGGGTAGGCCCCGTACTCCGCCTCGTAGCGGCCGAGCACCTGGGCGCGGTAGGGCTCGTCGCAGCTCCCGACCGTGAACGCGCTCACGAATCGGTCCCCGTTCACGGGCGTGACGCACTGGCCGAGCCGCAGGTCGTTGGCGGTCGCGCCGGTCTCGCTGGGGTCGCCGGAGCAGCCGGCCGCGAGGAGGGCGGCGAACAGGATCGGGCTCAGGGTACGGGGCATGACTGTGCGGCTCCTTCGTAGCTGACTTCCAGCTTGCCGTAGAGCTCGCGGTACGAGCCCTGGAAGTCGAGGGGGATGTCGAAGTCTTCGACGTAGCCGAGGGTCGTCACGTCGGGCTGGACGATGACCAGCGGATCCCCACCGCGCATGTGCTCGGTGAGGTACTCCCGGGCGAGCTTGGCGGCGATCTCCTTGTTGTGGAAGTCGCTGGTGGAGGCGGTGTCCCCGTGCTGCGAGTCGATGCCGAAGCCGGCCGCCTTCGAGATCTCGTCGTGCAGCTCTTGGGGCAGGTGCTTGCCGTTGGGCCAGGCGATGTGCATCAGGTCGACGTCGCTGTAGACGGGCTTGCCGTTGTGCGTCATGCGCAGCACGCCCTGCTCGTCGAGGAAGATCTTGGTCTTGATCTCCTCGCCGAAGCGCCGGACCGTGAAGCCGTCCCCGGCGTTCAGCTTGTCGAGCTCGCTCTGGAACTTCAGCCACTCGGCGCGCCGCTTGCTGTAGCGCTCGGCGATCGCGGTCACCTCCTCGCTGCCCCACTTCAGCTCGCCGCTCTCGAGGTGCTCGACGAGGCGCGGCCAGGGGTCGACGGGCTCGCGCATGACGACCAGGCCCCGTGGGTCGACCGGCCCGTCGAACTCGGGGAGGTCGACGCTGTCCGGGTAGCCGAGCCACTCGATGTCGATGTCGTTGATCGACTTCTGCTTGATCAGCATCGGCTTGGCGTTGAAGCCGGCGTGCGCGAACTTCGTCGCCGACTCCGGCCGCGGGCGGACGAAGAACGCCACGCCGTGCTCCTTGGACATCTCGATCATCCAGGCGTGCTCGTCCGGGGTGATGCCGGCGCGCTCGACCGTCTCGCCGGTGATGCGGACGCCGGTCGGCATGTCCTTGAGGTCCTCGAGCTCGCGGCGCACGAGCTTGTCGTAGGGGACCTGCCCCGTCGCCTCGTCGACGGGGCTCGGCCCCTTCTTGAGGTGGTGCATGACCTCGCGAGCGACCTTCGAGCCCACGATCTTCTGAAATAGCTGCGCCCCCGCGGCCTCGACGCCGACGCCGGTCGCGAACTCGGTGGTCGGCTCGGCGATGAGGCCGGCGACCCGGCGGGTGTCCCCCTTCTCGTAGGCCTGGTCGATGTCGTAGAGCCAGCTCGCGAAGACGTCCACGGCACCGACAGACACGTCGTCGCGGACGTTGGCGAAGTCGATGAGCATCTTCTTCTTCGACGTCGTGTGCAGGTACTCCCGCGCCGCCGCGACGATCGCCTTGCCGTCCTCGGTGAGCCGCTGCCCGTTGTCGCCGCTGACCTCTCCGAGCAGGTCGTTGACGGTCAGGATGCCGTCGCCCATCTTCTGGAACGCCGAGAGCGCACCCTCGCCGCAGCCGACCGTCACGCCGCCGAGGGTGGACTCGTCGCCCCACTCGTTGACGCCCTCGACGATGTCCCAGCCCTGGCCCCGGATGAGGCGCCCCATCGCGCTGAGCAGGTTGGTCCAGTAGTCGGTCAGGTCGAGACCGCCGTTGGTGCGGCCCTTGTCGTCGACCTGCACCGCCTGGCCGTCGAGGGTCGCGCTGCCCGTGTACTCCACCTCCACGCGATAGGTCGCGAGCGAGTCGCCGATGTCGACCGCCATGATGAAGGGGATGAGGACGTCCCGGGACTCGCCGGGCTCGAGCAGGGCGAAGCGCGGCGCGACGTCGGCGGGCAGCTCCGAGATGGTCTTCTCGATGACGTGGATTTCGGGGATGTCGGTGAGGACCCGGAAGTCGAGGTCGGCCACGTCCACCGAGCCGATGTTGGTGACCGTCGCGCTGATGTTGCCGGTGTCTCCGGGCGCCGGGGCGCCGGGCCGCAGGCGCAGGTTCGAGACCTCGATGGCCGCGTCCTCGATGGCGATGCGCTTTTCGGCCGACTCGACGAAGACGTCGCCGGTGTAGGGATCGTGGGCCGATGCGTTCGCGACGACGTCGGCGGTGCCCTGCTGCTCGGCCTTCAGGCGCCAGGTCACGGTGGTCGACGCGCCCGGGCCGAGGCTGAACGGGTCGACCCGCGGGTCGCCGCCGGCCGCCGACGTCGGGCCGCTGACGGGGGTGGTCATCTCCGAGGGGATCACCTCGAGCGCCTCGAGCCGGATCCCGGTGATCTCGACGTCGGCCTCCTCGTTCGTCAGCGTCGCGACGACGTCGAAGTCGTCGCCGACCCGCGTCTCGGCGTCGATGGAGGTCGCCAGCGTGACGGACAGGCGCGCCGGGACGAAGACCGTACCGCGACCCTCGCCGTCGACGTGGAGCGCGCCGTAGAACCCCTCGAAGCCGGCGGTGAGGTGGAGATCGCCGCTGTGGAGCGCCTCGACCGTGTAGGTGAAGGCCACGTTCTCGCCGGCGCCGAGCTCGGACGGAGGGGCGGGAGACGGCCCGCTCACGACCATCGCCTGCTCCGGGTCGAGCTCGAGCCCCAGCGCGCTCGTCGGCGCGAAGTCGGTCACGGCGGTCTCGAAGGGGTTGCGGACCTCGACGGTGACCTCGAAGGGCTCGCCCACGACCTGGCTGTCGGGCGGCGTCGTCACGGCGACCAGCAGCTCGTACCGGACCTCGACGCGCCGCCGGTACGTCGACTCGTCGCCGTCGGGGTCGGTCGCGGTCAGCTCGACGGTGTAGGAGCCGGGGGCGTCGTAGCTGTGCGTGGGGTCCTTCGCGCCGGAGGTCGCGCCGTCGCCGAAGCTCCACCGGTAGGTCATCGGCTGGTCGCGGGTGTGGACCGACGCGTTCGCGAAGACCACCCGTCCGGCCTCGTTGGCCGCGACGGTGAAGCTCGCGACGGGCCCGAGATCGCGCAGATCGCCGTCGATCGGCACGTACCCGACGGCGCTGGTGCCGTACCCGCGGCGGACGCCGCGGCCGTCCTCGGCGATGTCGATGCCGCCGCGCACCTTCAGCCAGGTCGGGCCCCACAGGCCGTCGGGCCGCTCGCCGGTGAAGGTGACCTCGCACTCCAGCGCGTCCCAGCCCCGGATCCCCCACTCCGCGCCCGTGCCGTTGGTGGGACCGCCGTACACGAAGGTCTGGAAGTCGCCGTATTTCTTGCACCCCGGCGCGCTGATGAGCGTCGAGGTCGAGACGCTGGTACCCCCGTCGTAGAGCACCGAGCAGCTGCCCTCGCGGAACGAGCCGCTGGTGACGTCGATCCAGGCGCAGCCGACGACGGACGGGGCGTGGACCGCGCTCCAGCACGGCGAGGGCACCCAGGTGTCGGCGTAGCCGTCGTGCTTCGTGCAGATCCCCGGGCGCGGGTTCGTGACCACCGTCGCGGTCACGCCCGCGCCGAGCCGCCCCAGCGCGTCGATGTAGACGTCGGGGTTGTCGTCGGCGTCGCAGGCCCCGGTCTCGACGCCGTCGACGAGGGTGCAGGGCGGCAGCTCGGCCGGCGGAGCGGGGACCAGGGCGTGGGCGGCCGCGCCGGCCGCACAAACCGACGACGCGATGACGACCGCGCGGAGGAGGAGGTTCGTCATGAAGGTTCTCGTGCTGGAGGTCGAGCGGTGAAAATAGGCGTCGCCGCCGAAGCTTTCAAGCTCCGGTCAGGTCGCGCTGAGGGCCGGTCGTTGGCGAGGAGGCGCGCTCTCGGACGGCGAGCAGCTCGTAGCTTCCCGGTCGGAGATGTCGACCCGCCCGCGTCAGGGCGCCGAGGTGAGCTCGGAGCCGCCCGGAGGGGTGCAGACGGCGGCCGGGTCGCCGTCCGGCGCGCGGGCCTTCGAGCTCAGCCAGGCTTGTGGGCCACCAGGAAGGCGATGATGCGCTCGGCGCCCACGTCGGGCCCCTGCAGCTCGACGAAGCCGGCGCGGCGGATCTCGTCCTCGAGGGTGGCGCGCTCGAAGCGCTCGACCTTCGGCGCCTTGCCGAGCTTGCGCATGACCCACAGGAGGGGACCGAAGGGGACCCGGGACTCGCGCAGGCAGGTCGTCGACGAGACGAAGAAGCCGCCAGGCTCGAGGAGCTCGTAGATGCGGGCGAGGACCGCCGCGCGATCCTCGACCAGGTGGAGGACGCTGTAGGCGCAGATCCCCTGAAGGCTTCCGGGCTCGAGGGCCGTGAAGCCGTCGTCGAAGGCCGTGGTGTGGAAGGTGACGTTGTCGACACCCTGCGCGGCGGCCTTGCCGCGGGCGATGCGCGTCATCTCCTGCGACACGTCCAGGCCGTGCACGTGCTTGGCGTGCGGCGCGAGCCGCAGCGCCAGCGACCCGGTCCCGCACCCGATGTCGAGCACGACCGCGTCTGGGGACATGCGCGCCCGGGTGATCGCGATCTTCCGCTCGAAGGCGTCCGGATTCGCGACCGGCGTGCGCGAGTACTTGTCGGCGATTCCATCCCAGAAGCGTGCGTCGGCGGTCATCGTTCTCTCCGTTCGTGAGTCTCAATCTTGGCCTATCCCCGCGACTGCCGATCCATTTCGCTGTCGCCGTCCGGGAGGCGGCCGCGTCGGCGACTGGCGAGAAGAGCTCGCCCGAGCGCCGACATATCCGCGGACCGCGGCCCGGGTTGACGCATCGCATATTCCACAGACCCCAATGATGATAACCAGATAGCGGGACGCTTGCGGCAGCGCATGACGCACCGCCCGCGCCCTCACCCGCGAGGCGAACGGAGGCGGTACGATGCGTCATCTCTGGGTCATCCTCCTGGTCATCCCCATGGCCACCCTCGCGTGTGACGGAGGCGCCTCCGCGCCCCCGACGGGGACCCGGCTGGCCATCGACATCGCGGCGCTGAGCCTCGAAGGGGTCGGTGACGTGGTCTGGGACATCGAGGTCGTCAACGGCCGCGCCCCCACGCCCGACGTCGTCTGGCAGCGGCGCCTGTCCTCCACGGCGTACGGGGACGGCGCTGGCTCGGCCAGCTACGTCGGCGCGTGCGACGCCGATCCGACGGTGCGCGAGAACACCGTGCGCGTCTGGGTCGTCGGCGTCTACGACGCGCCGGTCGCGAGCCTCGGGACCTTCTCCGCCGGAGCTCTGGGCGGCGCCGCGGGCTCGGCCCTCGACTTCGAGAACCCGACCGCGGCGGGACCGCTGACGCAGACCGTGACCTGCCGCGAGGACGCCGACGCGGAGGTGCGTTTCGACGTCGCGCTGATGCGCCCCGCTCGGCAGGGGTTCTTCGACGTCGCGGTGAACTTCGACGACGTCTTCTGCTCCGCCAAGCTCGACTGCTGTGTCGACAGCGACGACAGCGGAACCTGCGCGACCAACGGCAGCGAGGACACCCGGCTGCTCTTCACCAGCGCCGGCGTCCGCGGCTCCACGATGGTCCTCGGCCTCGCCTGTACGGCCGGGCCCGGCAGCGACGTCGACACGCTCCTCTACCTCGACCCGCTCGAGCTCGACTGCACGGCCCCGGCGAGCGACGACTTCGACGCCGACATCAGCGTCACCCCGTCCGGTCCGAGCGGCAACCGCTGCGCTCCCGGCGACGACGGCATGAGCAGCTGCACGGACGTCGTGAGCGAGGCGGGCGTCGACGCCGACGACTACCTCTTTCAGGTCGCCGTCTACCAGGGCGTCGAGACGCTCACGAGCGGCGCTCAGCCGGCGCAGAAGGCGTATTGGAACGTCGCGCTCGGCGTCAAACGCCCCGCCATCGGCGGCTGCTGGTTTCGGACCCGCGCGAGCGCGTCGGATGCGAATCACACGCAGATCGTCGACGACAAGACGATCGCCGCCGGCGCCATCTACCCCTACATCCAGTGGGACGCCGAGCTCGCGTCGTGCACCAGCGAGTCGCTGAGCTTCGGCAGCTCCGACGCCTTCGTCCGCACCGAGTACACCGCGACGGACGACGCGGCGACGCCGTTCGCGTTCGCCTTCGGAGCGAGCCTGCTCCCCTGCGGTCTCCTCGGCGCGCCGTGCCCGACGGGCTACGTCTGCGACGCTGACGACGCCGTCGGCACCAGCTACACCGCGTTCTGCGAAAGCACCACCCGCGGCCGCGTCTGGATCCCCGCCGGGAGCTTCTGGATGGGCTGCAACAGCGCCATCGACAGCGCCTGCAACGCGACTCGCGAGACCCCGCAGCACCTCGTCGAGCTCGCCGCCTTCGCCATCGACCGCGCGCCGGTGACCGCTGGCGACTACTACGCGTGGTGTCCCACCGACCGTGACGTCACCGTCGGAGCCTGGACGGGCACGTGCATCCCGAACGGATACGAGGGCAACCAGACCGCCGCGACCTACCCCCTCGACGGCGCGGGCGTCAAACAAGCCCACCCGATCAACTACGTCAACGCGTACCAGGCGAGCGCGTACTGCGCTGATCACGGGGGGCGCCTGTGTACGGAGGCGGAGTGGGAGCGCGCGGCGCGCGGAGGCTGCGAGACGGTCGGCACCCCGTGCCAGACGGCCACGCGCGTCTACCCGTGGGGCGCGACCGCCCCCACGTGCACCAACGGCCTCGCCAACATCGGCCACTGCGTCGACGGTACCACCCCCGCGGGCGATCCGGCCTACCACGCTGGGACCTCGCCCTACGGCGCGCGCGACATGGGTGGGAACATCTCGAGTTGGGTGGACGGCTGGCTCGTCTCGTACAGCGGCACGGGCTTCGACTACACCGACACCTACCAGGCCTACCGCGGTGGCGCCTGGAGCGGCGCGTTCGGCGACGCGCGCGCCTCGTTCCGCAACGGCACCGCCCCCTCCACCGGCAACCACCGGCTCGGGATCCGCTGCTGCTACGCGCCGTGAGGCGGCGTGCGCAGACGCGGTCGCGGAGGAGGCCTTCGCGGCGAGCTCGGCCCGAGGTCGAGACCCCGGGCAGGTAGGTGCGGCTGAGCTGGGGCATCACGAGCGACAGGCCCATTGGATGGGCGAGGATGTTTGATTCGGCGCAGGATTTCGCTACCCTCCGCCGCCTCTCCTCCCATCCGGAAACCACGAACATGCACATCTCTGCACGGCGCGGCCTCCTCGCGCTCCTGGTCGCTCTCCCCGCGTGCTCGGGCGACGCCGTCGACGCGCTCACCTCCGCCACGAAGACCATCGGCGCCACGGGCGGCGACCTCACGCTTCCCGGCGGGTTGGCTCTCACGATACCCGCGGGCGCGCTGTCCGGGGACGTCGCGGTGGGGGCCGAGGTCGTCTCGGACCTCGCCGGCGCCGGGCTCGAGGCGCTCCCGGACTACCTCTCGGGGACGCCGGCCATCTCGGTGTCGCTGACGCCCCACGGAACGACCTTCGACGCGCCGGTGACGCTGACCCTCCCGCTCCCGGCGGAGCTCGCGGCGGACCCGGGGAACCTCGTGGCGATGCGGCTGGCTAGCCCGGACGCGGGCGAGTGGGAGCCGGTCGGCCCCATCCGCTTCGCCGACGGCGAGGCGACCCTGCAGATCAGCGGCTTCAGCGTCTACACCCTGGTCCAGGCCGGGACCTGCCCGTGCTTCAACGGCAGCAACCTCCGGAGCTTCTACGCCTACGGTGAGGGCCTCGTGCAGAGCGACGGCTGGCGTCGATCGCTCTCGCGCCACTACTCGACGACGCCATCCCAGGAGGAGAAGGACCGGTTCACCGCCCAGGGAAGAGACTGGCGCGACTACTTCCCCGAGGAGCTCGTGCGCGACTCCGTACAGGTGAACTACTTCCCGCCGAACAGCGGCGCCCTGTCCAACGGACAGATCTACGCGCTCGCCCAGGAGTCCAGCAGCCGCTCGCGTTACCAGTGCTCGTCGGGCTCCCGGGACGGGTACGACTTCGTCGCCGGCTTCCCGGACACCTACGCGGGCGGCGGCTCCACGATCAACAAGGACTCCGGCATCACGCGGCCGGAGTTCCTGGTCTGCAAGGCGCTCATCCTGGCCGCCGAGACCGGCCCGGCGGCGCACGAGATCGGCGTCGTCGCCGCCGGCATCCCCGCGGGCGAGCAGGTCGAGCTGGCGCAGGCGAGCGCGACCTTCGAGATCACCCCCGACGACGAGCTCGTCTTCGCCCCGACCGTGGTCGCCGAGGGCGAGGCGTACGCGATCACGATCGCGACGCAGCCGGCCAGCGCGGTGTGCACCCTCGACGCCCGAGCGTCCGGCACGATGGGCGACGACAACGTGCTCGTGGCCCTGACCTGTGGGACGCCCACCGAGGTATGTAACGGCGTGGACGACGACAATGACGGCGCCACCGACGAGGGCTTCGACACCGACGAGGACGGGGTGACCACCTGCGGGCCCGACGGCGTCGCCGGCACCGCGGACGACGACTGCGACGACGACGACGTCCTCGTCTACCCGGGCGCGACCGAGCGCTGTAACGACGTCGACGACGACTGCGACGGGTCGCCGATGGCGGGCGAGACCACCGACGGCGACAGCGACGGGGTGCCGGACGCGTGCGACGCGCACCCCGCCGCGGGCTGCGCGGTCTTCGACGTCGCGGCGGTCCTCGAGGTCGACGCGATGACCGGCGGCCTGTGCTTTCTGAGCGAGTCGAGCCTGCCGAGCGTGCTCGCGACCGATCTCGACTTCCTCACGGGCGCCTTCGCCGATCACGGCGACGGGACCTGGGACATCGCCGGGGTCGGCAAGAGCGGCGACATCCTGGTCGTGGCGGGCGGTTGCTACCAGGACACGGCGACGGGGTACTGCACCGACAACAGCCGGCCCTTGCTCCCCGCGGACTCCGAGGCGGACCAGGCGACCTACGACGCCTGCGCCGACGTGGCCGCCTACGCGTGCGACCGGACCGACTGAGCCCCGTCACGGCCGCCGGAGCATCGCTGTGTGCCCGTCGCACATGGCGTTCCCGTGGGTCATGTCGAGCTCGGCCGTGCCGCTCCCCCGCCGACCACCCTTCAGACCAGCCCTTGGCCGGCGGAGGTCTCGTCCGCCGACCCAGCCCGTCGGGTCGGCCCGGAACTTCTCCGAGCGGGCGGTGTCGGAGGGACACGCGGCGAGGGCGGACACGGCAGAGGGGCACGGCGACGCGAGCGCCGCGGGACCGGACGAGGCCCGCTATGAAGACGAAGATCGGCTTCAGCATCTACATCCACGGAGAGCTCACCCGTGAGGTGACCTTCGACCGCCCGATCATCAACGTCGGGAAGCTGTCGACCTCGAACCTGCGCCTCGACGACGTCAACGTGTCGCGCGCGCACGCCGTGGTCGAGCAGCGCGAAGACGGCCGGTGGCGCGTCACCGACCTCGGCTCGACGAACGGGACGCTGCTGCGCGGCGAGCGCGTCGTGCAGAGCGACCTCCACGACGGTGACCGCCTGGTGCTCGGCGTCACGACCCTGCTCGTGCACCTCGACGACGCGCCGCCCCCGAAGGTCGAGGGGCGCGCCGCGCCGAGGCTCACCTCCTCCGAGGTCGACGAGATCGACGAGGTCGACGCGGTCGCCGGGACCGCGGTGCCAGCGCCGGCGCTCAGCGGGCTCGGTGAGGACGGCTTCCACGAGGTGAGGGCGGCCACCGCGACGGCGCACCCCGACGCTCTCGAGGTGGCCCTCCTGTGGGGCGAGACGGTCCTGGCGGTCGAGTCCTTCGACAGGCCGCAGGCGATCCCCATCGGCGAGGCCCGCGGGTGCCGCTTCGCCCTGCCCCAGACGGTCCTCGGGGGCATGTCCTACGACCTCGTCGTGGCACAGGGCGACAGGTTCGTCCTCGACCTGTCGAACGCCAACCTGCAGGGCGACCTCCTCATCGACGGGGCCGTGTGGTCCGTCGACGAGCTCCGCGCCGACGGCGGCCGCGTCACCCTCGACCGGCAGACCCGCGCGCGCCTCCGCGCCGGCCAGTTCACCCTGCTGGTCTCCTACGGGCTGGCCCCGCGGCGAGCGGGCGTCGGCGGCCTCGGCCGCGTCGACCTCGACGCCTGGATCTACACCTCCCTGAGCGCCGTCGTGCACATCGCCTTCCTGGTGGCGCTGACCCTGCTCCCGACCGACCTCGCGTACCGCGAGCGCGACCCGCGCGAGCTCACCCAGCGCGCCATCGACGTCCTGCGCGTCGAGGTGAAGCCGGCCGCGGAGGCGGAGAAGAGGAGAGACGTCGACGATCTGCTGGACAGACGCGCGCCCAGCGAGGCGGACGCCCACCGGGACAGCGCCGAGGACGAGCTGCGGGTCGACCGCGCGCCCATCGAGGTCGCGCGACCCGAGCCGACCCCGTCCCCGCTGGTCGATCGCCTCGCGATGAAGGAGCGCGAGCGCGAGCGGTTCGCCGCCCTGCCGGAGGCGGAGCGCAAGCAGCAGGCGGAGCAGCTCGTGAACCAGACGGCGACCCACGAGACGCTCCAGAACACGGCGCTCGACGACCTCCTCCGCACCGATCCGGACCTGAACGACCGCGCGCCCCGCCTCCGCACGATCGGTAGCCGGAGCGACGACCCCAACGCGGTCGGTGACTTCGCGCGCGGCGCCGTCGATCCCTTCGGCGGCTCGCTCCCGAGCGGCCCGGGCGATCTGGGCGCCGTGGGCGACCCCAATGGCCCCGACGGCCCCAACGGCCCCAACGGCCCGCCCGGCCCGGCGGTCACCGGCGTGCTCGACGGCAAGCACAGGACGCGCGACGTCCCCGAATTCTCGATGCAGCCCCCCCGCGAGCCGATCATCATCAGCACGACGCCGAAGTTCAGGGGCGAGCTCGATCCGGCGACCGTCCAACGCTACATCCGCGGCTACCTCTCGGGCATCAAGGCCTGCTACCAGGAGCGCCTGCAGTCGAACCATGGCCTCGGCGGCAAGCTCACGCTCACCTTCACCATCATGCCGAGCGGGGACGTCCTCGACGCCGCCTGCGCGAACAGCACCCTCGGCGACGAGGCGCTTCATGCGTGCATCAACACCAAGGTGAGTCGCTGGACCTTCCCGAACCCGAAGGACGGGGGGCTGGTCGAGGTCCAATACCCGATCATCCTCAAGGCCCGGTGAAGCGGCGTCGCCGAGCTCAGCGTCATCATCGCCGGCGACCGGGCCGTGCTCGTCGGCGTCCGAACGCTGTCGTCGTCTCCGTGACCAGACGGCGCGTCTCTGAAGCCATCCGGGCGGAGTCCATGGCCGTGAAGCGCGCCGGGCCCGAGACCCTGAGCTCACCGGTCACGAAGGGGCGAGATCGCCCCTCGCAGTCGATCACGTGCAGCTCCTCCCACGCCGGCCCATCCGGCTCGGCGAAGCGGTCGCGCTGGACCCGAGGACCGTCCCACCCGGAGTGAATCGAGGCTGTCGCGATGACGGCGGCAGCTCAGCTCGGCGAGCGTCCGAGGCCAACGGGGGCCCATCGCGAGCGATCGAGCCTCCGCTGTGCTCGACCCGAGCCGCCGAGACGCCTGCAAACACTCCAACCGTTCGCTTTGGACCTGCATTCGCGTATGTCCGCATGCTAATGTTGCATTGCGCACACAGCGCCACCCACGCACCCAGCCTCGGACGACGCCCGGGTGGCCGATGACGATCTGGCAGCGCGGCGCCGCTCGATGCGCGCTGCGACGGAGAGGAGTGGATATGCAGTCCCGAGCGACGATGTTCATGGCGGCGGCGGCGGCCTTTGCGTCTGCGTGCGTCGGAGTCGGCCCCGAGTCGAGCGCGGGCGATCCCGACGGCCCGTCGGTCGCGATCGATATCGCTGCGCTGAACCTGCAGGGGGTGGGCGACGTCGTCTGGGACATCGCGGTCGAAAACGGCGCCACACCTCCGCAGACCGTGTGGCAGCGGCGGATCGCCTCGTCCGGCTACGGCGATGGAGGGGGCTCGGCCAGCTACGTCGGGCCCTGCGACGCGGATCCGACCGGCGACGTGAGCGACAACACGGTGAAGGTCTGGGTCGTCGGCATCTACTCGGCCCCGGTCACCACCGTCGGGACCTTCGCCGCGGGGGGCGCGGGCGGCGTCGTGGGCGCGCCGGTCTCGTTCCAGAACCCGACCGCAGACGCGCCGCTGTCACAGACGGTGACCTGCGCGCCCAACACCGACGTCCCCGTCCGCTTCGACGTCTCGTTGATGCGCCCGGCGCAACAGGGCTTCTTCGACATCGCGGTCGGCTTCAACGACCTCTTCTGCTCGGCGAAGCTCGACTGCTGCGACGACACCGACGGGACCCCGGGCTGCGCCACGGACGGCAGCGAGGACATCGCGCTGCTCTTCACCGACGGCGGCTCCCGCGGCTCGACCATGGTGCTCGGCTTCGCCTGCACCGCCGGCGCGGACGCCGACGTCACGACCGAGCTCTACTTCAACCCTATCGAGCTCGACTGCACCTCGCCCAGCGACTTCGGCACCGGCTTCACGGCGGACATCGCGATCGATCCGTCCGGCGCGCTCGGAAACCAGTGCGCCGCCGGCGCGGTCGGCGCCGGACAGTGCGCGGCGGTGCAAGGCGCGACGGCCGACACCTACCTCTATCAGGTCGGCGTCTACCGAGGCACCGAGCAGCTCACCAGCGGAGGCCAGCCCGCGCGGAAGGCCTACTGGAACGTGGCGCTCGGGGTGAAGCGACCGGCGATCACGAGCTGCTGGCTGCGGACGAGCGCGACCGCCGATGACGCCGACGGCACGCCGGCCATCGACGGCGGGACCATCGCCGCCGGCACGGTCTACCCGGTCATCCAGTGGCACGCCGAGCTGGACAGTTGTACCGCCGAGGGACTCGCCTTCGACGACCCGAGCGCGATGGTCCGCCCGACGTACACCCAGACGTCGGACTCCGCCGGACACGACTTCGCGTACCGGGCGGTCGGGAGCGCGGCGACGGCCACCGGCGCCGCTCCCGAGGTGATGTCGTCAGCGATCCTGTGGCTCGACGCCTCTCAGATCACCGGGGTCGCCGACGGAGCCCTGGTGTCCTCGTGGCCCGACCGCAGCGGCAATGGCTTCGACGCGTTCCAGCTGACGGCGACGAAGCAGCCGACCTACACCGCGAGCTCGATCGGGGGGCAGCCGGCGCTCTCCTTCGATGGCGCGAACGACATCCTCAAGCTCACCGGCGACAGCCGCATCCTGACCGCGATGACGGTGTTCACGGTCTACCGTATCCGCGCCGGCGCGACGAACAGCGCCGCCTACTACCCGTGGGCGCTCGGCGGAGACAACAACACCACCGGGCAGTACTTCGGCTTCGAGACCATCATCGCCGCCGGCGGAGGGTCCGAGGACACGCTCGACGCGTTCGCCGGGTTCGGAAACGACGCCCGCGCGACCTATGCCGGGATCTCGGCCTGGGACTCGGTGCACGTCTACTCGGTGGTGACCACCGGCTTCAGCCACCAAACGAACGTCTACGTGAACGGCGACCCGGCGACCATGAGCGGGACCGGCAACAACGTCCAGCTCGGCGTCCCCTTCAGCACCCCGACGGGAGCGAACTTCGCCGGCGTCGGTGGCGTCTACGACGGCGGCTACGCCTTCCGAGGCGACATCGCCGAGTTCATCCTCTTCGACTCGGCCCTGTCCACCACCGACCGCCAGGTCATCGAGGGCTACCTCCTCGACAAGTACGGCCTGCCCTGATCTCGCCTCGTCTACCACCCCGTCGAAGAGCCACTCGTGCCTCGCCGTCGACCACCACCTGCGTCGTTGGCGTACGCAGGCAGCTTGCTCGCGCATCCAGTGAACGCCAGAGTCGCAGCGACTGATCCTCGGAGCGCCCGTGGGCTGGATTCCCCGACTCTTCGCCGACAAGGTTCGCGCCCTCGCCGCAGGCGACTCCCTGCCCGTGGGCGGGGAGCCGGGCGAGATGATCCGCGACACGGTCTTCTTCGACCTCCTGGAGGCGGCGGTGACCGCGCCGGGCGGGCGAGCCATTCCGATGCGCGTCGGGGCGTCGATGCGCTGCGACGAGTACGGCGCCTTCGGCCTCGCCTTCAAGTCAGCGGTCGATCTCGGAGGGAGCTATCGGCGCGTCGTGCGCTACGGTCGCGTCGTCACCAGCGTCGCGAACTTCGTGCTGACGGAGGGGCCCGAGACCTGGCTCGAGGTCGTTCCGGGGCCCGTCGACCGACTCGGGCTGCGCCTCACGAGCGAGCTCGCGCTGGCGGCCGCGGTGGCGCTGAGTCGAGAGGTCGGCACCGAGCCCTTCGCCCCGCTCGCCGTAGACCTCTCGCTGGACAGGCCAGCCGATCCGACGCCGTTCCAAGACCACTTTGGCTGCCCGCTCCGGTTCGGTGCGCGGCGGGACGCCCTGCGCGTGAGCGACGCCGGGCTCGCGGCCTCCAACCGACTCGGCGACGCGTCGATCTCGAAGTTCTTCGACGCCCACCTCGAGCGCGCGCTGGGCACGCTCCCCACACGCTCAGAGCTCCCCCAACGCGCCAAGCTCGCCACGGAGCCCGAGCTGGTCAGGCGAGTACGGGAGGCCGTCGCACGAGCGCTGCCGGAGGGGGTCCCGAGCCTCGACGCGATGGCGAGCCGGATGGCCATGAGCCGACGTACGCTCCAGCGACGCCTCGAAGACGCCGACGTGCGCTATCAGGCCCTCGTCGCCGACGTGCGCCAGGGGATCGCACGAGAGCTGCTCGAGAGGTCGGCGTATGGCCTCGCAGAGATCGCGTTCCTGACCGGTTTCTCGGACCAGAGCACGTTTACCCGCGCGTTCAAGCGCTGGTCTGGCGAGACGCCGAGGAGCTACCGGTCGGCGCGTAGCGCGTAGCGCGCGCCGCAGCGGCGTGGACTCGTGCGTGCGTTGGACGCGGCCCCCGGCTGGTCGAACCGGACGGCCGAGCGTGAAGCCGTCGAAGATGGCGCGTCGGGCACAAAGACTGGCGCTCGAGGCCAAGAAGTCCGGGGCGGGCGGAGGTAGCGTCGATAGCATGCTCACCGCAGGTCCCGCCCGGCGCCCCGTTCGAGGGGAGCCGCGGTGATCCCTGCCCCCCCTCGAGGAGACGTTCCATGACCATCCCGATGCTCGCCACGACTACGCCTTCGCCGACTGCCTCCGAACGGACCGATCCCCGCTGCGCGCGTACGCTGCACCGGTTCGTGACCGAGTTCGTCAACGGCGGCGACGAAGCCTGTCTCGACGCCCTGGTCCACGACGACTACGTCTTTCGCAGCCCAGGCGAGACGCTCCGCGGCCGCGACGGGCTGCGGGAGCTCTTCCGCGGCTATCGGGCGGCGTTTCCGGACTTCCACCTGGCGATCCGACACGTCCTCGCCGCGGGCACGGAGACCGTGCTCGACTTCGAGCTCAGTGGGACCCACCAGGGCGATTACGCCGGCCTGTCGGCGACCGGTCGGCGGTTCGAGATCCGCGGCTTCGTGCGCAGCACGTACCGGGACGGACAGATCGCCGAGGACTGGGAAGTCCTCGATCTGTACGGGCTTCTCCACCAGCTCGGCGCGATCCCCGAGTGACTCGGGTGCAGCCGGGGTCCGTCGTCGCCACGACGTCGTCGAACCAGACGTACTCCGGCGAGACGGGGTTGCCACAGGTGCCGATGGCCTCGCTGCGCCGGCGGGAGAACAGCGCCGGGGACAACCGCTGGTACGCGGTGGACCGGCTGGTCGTGCGAGGCGTCCCCGAGCGCCTCGACCTCGACCGCTGGCTGGAGGAGAGCGGCCAGCGCGCCGGGCTCGAGGCCGCGCTGCCGCCGCTCGACCGCCGCTCGACGACGCGCTGAGACCGCGCGGCTTCGCCGTCGTCGATGCGCATCCCGACACGGGGCTCGCCACCCTCGAGGTGGAGGTGGAGCCCAGTGACGCGCGAAGCCAGTCGGCCAGGCTGGCCCCCCGGCGCCGTCGGAGGTATGAGAGGCCCATGAGCGACTCCACCGTGACTCTCGAGCGGCGCGGCGCGACCGCGGTCCTGAAGCTGGACGACGGCAAGGCCAACGCCCTGTCGCCGGCCGTCATCGACGCCGTCCACGCGGCCCTCGACCGGGCGGCGGACGCCAAGGCCCTGGTCATCACCGGGCGCCCGGGCAAGTTCTGCGCGGGCTTCGACCTGCGCGTCATGCTGTCGGGGCCCGACGCCGCCCGCGACCTCGTGGGCCGCGGGGCGCGGCTCCTCGCCCGCATCTACCTCTACCCGCGCCCCGTGGTGCTCGCCTGCACGGGGCACGCCCTCGCCGGCGGCGCCCTCCTGCTCACGACCGGCGACACCCGGATCGGCGCGAGCGGGCCGTTCAAGATCGGCCTCAACGAGATCCAGGCCGGTATCCCCCTGCCCGCCTTCGGCGTCGCCCTGGTGCGCGATCGCCTCGCGCCCGCCGCGCTGACGCGAGCCACGCTCCACGCCCGGATCCACTCCCCGGAAGAGGCCGCCGCGGTCGGCTTCCTCGACCGCGTCACCTCGCCCGAAGCCGTCCTCGACGAGGCGCTGGCCGAGGCCGAGCGGCTGGGCAGCTTCTCCGCCCGCCCCTTCGCTCAGACCAAGGAGCGGCTCCGAGGCCCGACCGTCGCCAGCTTCCTCGCGGACCTCGACGCCGACCTCCTGGCCCTGCTCCCGCCGCGCCCGGCGCCGCCGGGCTGACGACCGAGGGCGGCGGTGGCGGCGCCTCGCGCGCTCGAGGGCCCGCCGCCGGGCTCGAGGTGCTCATCGAGTGAGCGCAGGGGTCTCGAAGGCATCCAGCTGGACGTCCCCCGAGCGCCGACGCCCGCCGGCCCACGATGAGCGACAGGGCGGCGCCGGCGCCATCTCACGCGAGCATGGCAGACGCCAGCGACGCGGCGTGAGCGCCCTCCCGATGCGCCGACCAGCGGCACCGCGACGGCTCGCCCCGACGCGCGAGGGGCGGCGGGCGCCGCGTGTGTGGCGTCGCGCTCGTTCTGGACGCGCACGGTCCCATTTTCGACCGCGGCGCCTCGCGACGTCCCTCCCGGGGCGCGCCGACGAACGGCGGGCCACGCCCTTGCTGCCGCCCGGGGTTCCGGGCATGGTCGATCCCACGTGCTCCCCTCACATGCCTCCAGCCTCGCGTGGGCCCTCGCCTTCGTCGCGCCGTACGTGTTTGCGACGACGGCCCGCGACGCGACGCCGCCCCCCCTGCGCGGGGCCGACATCGCGGTCACGAACGACGACCTCGGGCCGCCGTGATGCCCCGCGTCCCCGCCGGCTCCCCGCGCTGTGTCGACGAGAAAAGTGTTAGAAGAAGGGGTCTGACCCCGTCTTCTAACATCTTTCTTCCGGTCGGCCTGCCCCGGGGTCTTGGCATCTCCTGCCTGCTCCTGGCGCTGGTCCTCGCGGCGTGTCCCGACGGCGGCGGCGGGCCGGGCACCACGAGCGCCAAGAAGAAGACCGTCCTGAACGAAGGCGAAGGCACACCGAATCAGGAGCCGCTGTGGGTCCTCCGCCCGGGGCAGCGCATCGGGGACGGCGTCTACGTCCTCGACCCGGTCGAGCTCGAGGGCGAGACGGTCATCCCCCTCGCGACCAGCGTGCGCGGCCCGAGCGAGGCCCTCGGCGTCCCCAACGAGCCCGCCCTGTGGATGTACCTCAGCCAGGACGCCGACGGGAACGTCTACTACCGCGGCGCGCCGCGCGAGGGGCTGACCCCGCCGCACCTGCTGATCCCCGCCGTCGTCCGGATCGGGATGAAGTGGAGCACCGCCGGCTTCCCCGCCTACCACGAGACCTTCCGCGGACAGTCCGAGGGCTCGGCGGAGGTCTGCGCGAACCCCGGCTACCAGGCGGCCCGCGCGGCGGCGCGACCCTACGAGGGCCACCTGTGCGACGGCGGCCACTTCACCGTCGAGGTCACCGCCCGCCGCGTCGAGGACACCCCCTACGGTGTCCGCCCCGTGTGGACCTTCGCCATCACCGACTGGCGCCGCTTCACCTTCGTCGGTCACCGGGAGTGGCCCGACGACGACATCGTCGACGGCGTCAGCTTCGTCTTCGAGGTCATCGAGGGCCGGGGCCCCACCGGCTTCCCGCTGTCGATCTACCTCGCGGACGGCGCCCCGGACCTGCTCTCCGGCGTCACGCCCCTCGACGACGCCCCTCTCGACGCCATCCCTCCCCCCTCCCCCCTCCCGCGCCTCACCCTCGAGCCGCTCGACGGCGGCGGCGCGCCGCTGCCCGACACGCAGTACACGGTCCTCGGCGGAGCCGCCGGCGGCTACCTCGACCCCGCCGCCTTCGACGCGCCGGTGCTCGCGCTCCACGCGTCGTCGATGACCTTCAGCCAGATCGGCAACGAGCAGATCACCATCGACAGCTGGGCCACCCGCGGCGCCGACCTCTGCCAGCTCCCGCCTGGCGCCGAGGCCGAGGACTGCCACGGCGGCGCGGGCGTCGTCATCCCCGCCGACGGCGGCGCCCGCCACGCGGTCGAGCTGACCCCGGGCGGGGACCTGAAGCCCGGCGTACGCCCGGCGATGGTCGGCCTCTTCGAGCGCCACGGCGGCGGCGTCCACGGCGTCATGGCCGGCGGCGACGGGACCTGGCGCTGCCTCCGCTTCAACTCCCTCGGCGACTGCACCCTGTCGACGTCGACGGGCTGGCCGAGGCCGCTCACCTGGGAGACCGGCCCCGTCACCGAAGACGACGCCTTCGTCGACCCGCACCAGGACCGCGGCTTCACCCGCTGGCCCCGGTCGCGGGCCGAGCGACGCCTGCCGGGAGGCGCCCCGCTGTGGCTCGACGACCACGCAGGCGTCGTCCGGATCGTCGAGCGTGGCGCGCAGCTCGTCTTCGCGAGCTGGTACGGCGACGAGGGCCGCACCCGCCACGAGCACGTCGCCTATCACGGCGTCGCCGCCTTCAACGCCTTCGCGCGCCCGGGCGGACAGGACGTGGTGCTGTCGACCTTCGCCGGGCGCCTCGAGCGCCTGCACCTCGAGGACGACGGGGTCCGGCTCGAGCCCCTCGGCGACGTGGACGTCCCCGACGGGCAGCTCGTCGTCGGCGCGGTCATCGTCGGCGACGCGCTCGAGGTCTACACCCAGCGCGGCTTCAAGGGCGTCGACCCGTGGTTCGACCGCGGCTGGTACGGCTGCACCCTGTGCCGGGGCGTCAACCGGGCGCAGCCGCCGGACCTCGGCGAGATCCTGCGCTGGCGCGCGCCGCTCCCGAGCGCCACGCCGACCCGCCCGGCGCCCCTCTGGGGGGTCACCGCGACGGCCTCGGGCCACGACGTGCGCGTCTGCTGGCCGCCGGGGCAGGTCGAGCCGAGCCTGGACGGCTGGACCCTGGGCGGGCATGCCCCGCGCGCGGTCACGCCGGTCGGAGGCGAGGGCCGCTGCGTGCTGCTCTCGCGCGACCTGGCGATCGCCGACAACCTCGCGGCGAACAGCGCCTGGACCGTCGAGGGGCCGATCCCGGGGGCCGGCCGGGTCGCCATCGCCACGCCGGTGCAGCTCGCCTTCGACGACGTCGAGGAGGACCTGAGCTTCTCCCGCCACGCCGTCCCCTACGCCAGCGACGGGCTCGGCGCCTACTTCGCGGGCGTCACCGCGGCCGACGGCGCCCGGCTCGGGGCGGGGGGCGTCAGCGACGCCGACGGCGGCGCCTGGCCGACGCTCGACGCGACCTTCTACGAGGCGCTCGCCCACGAGGGGTTCCACAAGCTCCAGCCCGATTGGGTCACGACCCTCCCCGACGCCGCCGGGCGCGGCCTCTACGTCCATGATCAACAGACCCTGTACCGCTGGGACGGCGCCGCGCTGATCGCGCTCACCGAGCTCGTCGACGCTCTACCGACCTTCGACACCCGCTGCGAGGGCGGCGGAATCATCGTCAACGACGCGGTGTACGTCTCGCCCGACGGCGACGAGACGCCTGTGCCGCCCGGCGTCGACGCCCTGCGCTCGCGGTTTCGCCTCGCGGACGGGTCGCTCTGCGGCCAGCGCGACGTGTCGACCGGGACGCCCTCCATCCGGGTCATGGCCTGCGTCGACGCCAGCGGGACCCTCGTCGACGGGCCCGAACTCCCCGGGGAGGTGCAAGAGCTGGTCTTCGGCCGCGACGGCCTCGTCTACCTGCTCGGCGTCACGCCGGACGACCCCGGCTTCGGTCGGCTCCTCGCCTTCGATCCGACCGCGATGACCCTCGCGGAGGTCGATCTCGAGGGGCTCGGCCTGACCCTCGAGCCCGGCGACGGGCTCGGCCTCGGAGCGCCGACCGTCGCGCCCGACGGCACCCCCTTCGCGGTGCTCACCGCCCACCACCTCGCGTACGGAGAGCACCTGATCCTGCGCTTCGGCGCGGACGGTCTGACCCCGATCGTCCGGCCCGAGCTCCGCTACCTCGCGAACCTGGGGCCGCCGCGCCTCGCCGTCGACGACCACTTCTTCGTGCTGAGCGGTGGCCGCAGCGACGAGGTCGGCCGCCCCGGCGCCGACGACGCCGACGCCGCCTGGTTCACCCACCCGAGCTGGCTGCGGCTGGCCAGGGAGGGCGACCACAGCCGCCCGTGGAGCGACTTCCCCGCCGGGAGCTCCGACTGTGTCCCGATGAAGGCCATCGACGCCGACCAGCTGAGCGACGTCGAGCGCTCGGTCCTCGAGACCTGGGGCGGCGTCCCCGCCGAGGCCCCCCTCTATCTCGGAGAGCGGAGCCTCGGCGAGGCCGAGCGCCACCAGCGGGCGACGTTCTGCTCGAACGCGACCTTCCACGTGGAGTCGGGGGAGGCGCCGGCGGCGGTGGTCGAGGTCCTCGACGCCGCCGGCGAGGAGCAGCAGGTCGTCCTGGTGGACGACGACCTCGTCGTCGACGGCGCGCGCGGGTACTGGCTCCCCGAGCTGGCGCCGTTCGAGCGCTACACGCTGCGGGTCGGCGGCGGGGCCAGCCGGGTCGAAGAGGTCCACTTCGTCACGAACAACACCGGGCAGTCCCTCTACCTCGGCACCTTCCGGGTCGACGGCGCGGTCCCGGGCCGGGTCCTCGGCGCCAACCCCTTCCACACGACCGGCTGCGGGCTCTCGAACCCGAAGGTCGACCGGCTCGCGTGCGGCTTCTCGGGGCGGCTCGACCCCAACCACCGCAACCTCCTCCTCGAGCTCGACGGCGAGGCGCAGCTCGTCTGGGCCGATCCCGGTGAGGTCGGCGGCGTGGCGGCCGAGCCCCTGCCGACCGGCGGCGTCTTCTCGCCGGACGGGCGCCTCGTCATCGGCCCGAGCGGGGCGTACGACGTGATCCTCGGCGCCGGCGTGACCCTCGCCGCCGACCGCGACCCCGAGCGCGCCCCGATCTTCGCCCTCCCGGAGCACCCGCGCGTCTTCCTCGCGCGGAACGACGGCTCGGGCGTCGTGGTCGCGTGGGACCGCGACAGCGGCGCGCTCGCCGAGCTCGTCACGACCCGAGGCGCGCTGGACGCCTCGTTCTCCGGCGACGGCCAGCGCGTGGTGACCCTCGAGGCCGGCGATCAGGCCGACACCTGGGAGGTCGCCCGCTACGCCCTCGACGACGGCGCGCGGACGCTGCTCTGGACCGGGCCCTACGCGATCTTCCACCTGCGCTCGAACGCCGACGGGAGCGTGGTCTACGCCGACAACGGGGCCGCGCCGCCGACCGCGTCCGGAGCGCAGGGGACGCGCCGCCTCTACGCCATCCGCGAGGGGCGGAACGCGCGCTGGTTCGGCGCCGACGTCTTCGAGCGGCCGGGCCACCCGCCGGCGCTCGCGGTGGATCGGCGCGGCCACGGCGCCCTGTGGTTCGCCGAGAAGGCCGACGGGAGCTTCCAGGCCTACCGCTACGACGAGACCGCCCCAGCGCCCGCCGAGGGCCAGCTCGCGACAGTGTTCGTGCCCGTCGCCGGCCTGCGCTTCGGGACGTTCGACGGGACGCGGGTCGTCGCGGTCGGAGACGGCGCCCTGGTGATGGCCTTCGACACCAACTCCGACCCGGTCACCCGCGTCCTCGCGGCCGGCGACGGCGCCGAGTTGATGAGCCTGTCGGGGGGCTGGGAGGGGTTCGTCCGCAGCGACGGCCGGCTCCCCCTGACCCGCTCCGACTGTGGCGTGGATCCCGCCGCCTGCCGGGTGATGAAGATCCTCTCGACCGACCAGGGCGCCGTCGACGAGGAGATCGACGACTCCGCCCACCCCAACGCCCCCTGGCCCTACGGAATCGACCGCGAGCGCCACGACTCGCTCGCCGACGTCGCGCTCGGCTTCGACGCCGACGTCTACTGGCGCCACTGGGATCCGAGCGGTCTCGACATGCCGTGCTTCCTCTACCAGACCGAGCTCATCGACAACCGCGCCTGGTTCGCCGGCGCCGGGCCCCAGCTCCCGACGACCTCCGTCCTCATGTGCTACTGACCGCGACTCCGGCGCGTCGACGCTGGCGGCGCGATGACCGCCCCGGGCGCGCGGTCGCCCGCCGGCACCTTGAGTCGGCGCCGTCGCCGGGCGCATGCTCGGGGGGCACACGCGCCAGGAGCCCGCGATGACGATGCCCAGCCGCACCGCCGCGATCGCGCTGGCCGTCGCGCTCGGTGCCGCCTCCGCGTGCGGCGGCGGCCCGTCGACGGCAGCCGACACCTCCGATGGCCTCGACGCCGTCGACACCTCCACCCAGGACACCGGAGACGACGTCGCGCCGGGGGACACGGCCGAGAGCGACACCACCCTCGGCGACACGGGCGCCGGCGACACCCTCGACCCGGACACGGTCGCCGCCGACACGGGCCCGACCGACACCGCGGGGCCCGGCGACACCGCCTCGGGCGACACGACCTCCGCGCCGGTCGAGCTCTGCGGCAACGGCACCGACGACGACGGCGACCTCCGCGCCGACTGCGAGGACGCGGACTGCTGCTCCGACGCCGCCTGCGCCGAGGCCACGGTCTGCACGACCCCGCCCGAGGACCCCGCGGCCGACCCGCCGCCCCTGAAGGACGGCGAGGCGACCACGATGGACGCCATCGTCGCGTTCCTGACCTCGGGCGACGACCCCGTCCAGCGCGGCGTCGCCGCCGGAGCCCTCGAGCCCCGCCGGGTGGCGCTGTTGCGCGGCCTCGTCCGCGACCGCGTCGGCCCGCTCACCGGCGTCCGCGTCGACGTCCTCGGCCAGCGCCAGCTCGGGCTGACGGTCTCGCGCGCCGACGGCGCCTGGGACCTCGTCGTCAACGCCGACCTGCCGGTGACCCTGCGCTTCAGCCTCGCCGGCTACGTCCCGGTCCAGCGCACGGTCACCCCGTTCCGGCGTCAGTCCCGCCGCCTCGACGACGTCGTGATGACCGCCTACGACGCCGCCGTCACCACCGTCACCCTGGGCTCGACCGACGCCCAGGTCGCCCGGGGGAGCGCCGTCAGCGACGACGACGGCGATCGCCGCGCCACCCTCGTCCTGCCGCCCTCCACCAGCGCCTCGATGACCACCCCGGACGGCGCGACGACGGCCTTGGACACCGCCTCGATCCGAGCGACCGAGCTCACGGTCGGCGCCGACGGCCCGCTCGCCATGCCGGGCGAGCTCCCGGCGCCCAGCGCCTACACCTACGCCGTCGAGCTGTCCGTCGACGAGGCCGTCGCCGCCGGCGCCACCCGGGTCGACTTCGACCCGCCTCTCGCGCTCTACGTCGAGGACTTCCTCGGCTTCCCCGTCGGCAGCGCCGTCCCGCTCGGCGCCTATGACCGCGAGGCCGCGCGCTGGGTCACCGCCAACAACGGCCGCGTCGTGGAGATCGTCGCCATCGCGGGCGGCCTCGCCGACCTCCGCGTGAGCGAGGCCGCCGGCCCCGCGTCCGCCCAGGAGCTGGCCGACCTCGGCGTCACCGAGGCCGAGCGCGCCCGCCTCGCCGAGCTGTACACCGTCGGCCAGCGGCTGTGGCGCTCGCCCATCCCGCACTTCACGCCGTGGGACTGCAACTGGCCCTACGCCCCGCCGGACGACGCCGACCCGCCGCCGGGGACGCCGGATCCCGACGACCCCGAGCCCGACGAGCCCGACCCGGACGATGACGACGAGGACGACGAGAACAGCTGCCGCGACGGCTCCATCGTCGACGTCCAGGCCCAGGGCCTGCGCGAGCGGATCCCGGTCGCCGGCACCCCGTGGAGCCTCAACTACTCGAGCCTCCGCGCCGAGGGGCGCCTCACCGCGAACAGCGTCGACATCCCCATCACCCTCGCGAACGTCCCCGACAGCGTCATCGGCGTCACCGCCACCGTCGACGTCGCGGGCCAGCACGCCGCGCGGACCTTCTCCGCCGAGCCGAACCAGCGCTGGCTCTACGTCTGGGACGGGCTCGACGCCTTCGGGCGCCCGGTCCGGAGCGCCGTCGAGGCGCGTATCACCGTCACCTACCGCTACCCGCTCGTCTATTACAGCGTCCCCAGCGACTTCCAGGGCGCCTTCAACCGCCTCGTCGCCGAGGACACCACGACGACCCCGGTCGTCGCCGGTAGCGCCGCCCGCTCCTCCGTCGACGTCACGCGCGAGTGGGTCGTCGAGCTGAGCCGCACCCGGGCCGGGGTCTTCACCCTCGCCGGCTGGAGCCTCTCGCCCCACCACGTCTACGACCCCGAGCGCGGCGTCCTGCACCGCGGCGACGGGTCGCAGCGGGCCGCCAGCGGCCTCGGCCTCGTCGTCGAGACCTGGGCCGGCGGCGCCGCCGGGACCGGCTTCGACGGCGACGGCGGGCCGGCACGGGCCGCGCAGGTCAACTCGCCGAGCGGGATGGCCGTCGGGCCGGACGGCGCCTTCTACTTCGCCGACACCGGAAACCACCGCGTGCGCCGTATCGGCGCCGACGGGATCATCACCACGGTCGCCGGGGACGGCAGCGACATGTTCCCGCCCGACGGCGAGATCGGCGACGGCGGCCCCGCCCTCGACGCCAAGCTCCCGCTGCCGAGCGACGTCGCCTTCGGGCCGGACGGCAGCCTCTACATCTCCGAGAGCGTGGGCCGCGTCCGTCGGGTCGACCCCGACGGGATCATCCACACGGTGGCCGGCGGCGGGACCGATCTCAGCGGCGCCGACGCCGATGGCCACCCGGCGACCGAGGTCCGGCTGTCGGCCATCTGGAACCTGGCCGTCGCCTCGGACGGCACGCTCTACCTGTCCGAGACCCCGCGCCAGCGCGTGCGCCGGGTCGGCGCCGACGGGATCCTCACCACCTGGCTCGGCGGCGGGACGGCCTTCCCGCGCCAGGTCGACGGCGAGCTCGGGAGCGAGGTCGGGCTGACCGAGCTCGGCGGCATCGACCTCGGCCCCGACGGAGCGCTCTACGCGGCGCTCCTCAACCAGCACCTCGTGCTCCGCGTCGCCGCGGACGGCCGCACCACACGCTTCGCCGGCAACGGCTTCGCCATCCGGAGCGGCGACGGCGGCCCGGCGGTCGACGCGGGCGTCTGGCACCCGGCGGACGTTTCCGTCGGCCCGGACGGGACCGTCTGGATCATCGAGTCCGGCTACTTCCGCCGCGTCACCCCCGGCGGCGTCATCTCGACGGTCGCCGGCGACGGGACCTACCAGCAGAGCGCCGACGGCCTGCCCGCGCTGATGGCGTCCCTCGCCTCGCCGCGGATGATCTACGCCTCCCCCGACGGCGGCGTGTACTTCGACGACGGCGTCAACGGCAACGCCGAGCGCATCCGACGGCTGGCGAGCGTGCTGCCCCGCTTCGACGGCGCGGCCACCCTGCTGCCCTCCGACGACGGCGCGCTGCTCTACGTCTTCGACGCCTCGGGCCGCCACCTCGAGACCCGCGACGGGCGGACCGGCGAGACCCGGCTGACCTTCGCCTACGACGACGCCGGGCGCCTCGCGTCCATCACCGACGGCTACGGCGCCGCCACGACCGTCGTGCGCGACACCGACGGCGCGCCGACCGCCATCGAGGCGCCCGACGGCCGCACGACCGTGCTGAGCGTCGCGGACGACGGGCTCCTGAGCCAGGTCACCAACCCCGCCGGCGACACCGAGCAGCTCAGCTACGACGCCGGCGGGCTCCTGACCGAGCGCGTCGACCCGCGTACCGGCGTCCACACCTACACCTACGACGAGGTCGGGCGCCTCCTGACCGACACCGGGCCCGGCGGGCGGTCGCTGACGCTCTCCCGCGAGCGGAGCGGCGGCGACGCCTTCACGGTCAGCGCCGAGACCGCCGAGGGCCGGGTCGAGCGCTACGCCGTCGACGGCGCCCCCGGCGGCGGGCAGGACCGCAGCACGACCGCGGCGAGCGGCCTGGCCACGACGAAGACGCGGAGCCCCTCGGGCGGGAGCCAGGTCGTCGCGCTCGACGGCACCGCGACCGAGGTCATCCTCGCGCCCGATCCGCGCTTCGGGATGCGGGCGCCGTACGTGGGCGCGATGACCGTGACGACGCCGGCCGGGCTGACCTTCGAGCACACGACCGTGCGCACGGCGACGGTCCCCGGCGGCGGCGACCCCGCCGTCGACCCGTTCGGATACGAGACGTTGACGTTCACCGAGACGACGGCCGGCGAGACCGCCACCACCGTCTACGAGCGCGCGACGCGGACGACGACCGCGACCTCGGCGGCCGGCCGAACGGTTCGGAGCGTCCAGGACGCCGGTGGCAACGTCGTCGAGCGGCAGCGCGGCGACCTCCTCGCCGAGCAGTACACCTACGACGACCGCGGTCGGCTCGTGGCCGCGAGCCAGGGCGATCGGACCGTCACGCTGGAGTGGGACGACGACGGGGACCTCGTCAGCGTCACCGACGGCGCCGGCCGCGTCCACGCCACCGCCCACGACGGCGCGGGGCGGGCGGTCAGCGAGACCGTGCCCGGCGGCGGCGTGCGGGCCTTCACGCGCGACCCGGCGGGCAACGTCACGGCGCTGACGACGCCGACCTCGGCGGAGCACGCCTTCACCTACGGCGCCGACGACGACCTGGCGAGCTACGCCGCGCCCGACGTCGCGGGAGACGCCGCGGCCGGACGGACGTTCGGGCACGACCTCGACGGGCTGCCGCTCTCGTGGACGGACGCCGACGGCGCCGCCGTCACGATGAGCTACGACGACGCGGGGCGGCCCGTGACCCGGCAGGACTCGAGCGCGAGCGGCGTCGCGGTGACGAAGGGGCGCGACGCGGCGACTGGGCGGGTGACGACGCTGACCGGCCCCGACGGGGTGACGGTGACGCGCAGCTACGACGGCCCGCTCCTGACGGGGCTCGCCTGGACCGGGTCGGTCGAGGGCGGCCTGACCCGGACCCACGACGACGGCTTCCGGGTCGCGAGCGAGACCGTGGCCGGCTCCGAGACCGTGACCTTCGGCCGCGACGCGGATGGGTTGCTGGTCAGCGCCGGACCGCTGACCCTGACCCGGAGCGAGGCGACCGAGCGGGTCACGGCGCTCGCCGTCGGCGCGCTGGTCGAGACCTTCGACTACGACGGCTACGGCGAGCTGGTCGGGCAGGCGGTCGCGATGGGCGACACGACGCTGTGGGCTGCGACCTGGACGCGGAACGCCGCCGGCCAGCTGACGTCACGGACCGAGGCCGGGCCCGACGGCGTCACCCGCAGCTACGCCTACGAGTGGGACGCCGCCGGGCGGCTCGCGCGGGTCCTCGAAGGGGACGCCGAGGTGGAGTCCTACGCCTACGACCTGAACGGCAACCGCTCGGACCTGGCGCGCCCGAGCGGCGAGCAGGGGAGCTACGACGCGCGGGACCGCCTGACGTCACTCGGCGGGTGGGACTACAGCTATGACGCGGCCGGCGCGGTCGCGACCAGGACGCCCGAGGGCGGCGGGGCCGGCTGGACCTACGCGATCGACCGGCTCGGGGTCCTGCGCGGCGCGGTGGCGCCGGACGGGCGCGCCATCGCCTACACCGTCGACGGCGCCGGCCGGCGCGTCGAGAAGCGGGTCGACGGCGCCTTCGCCGGGGCCTGGATCTACCGGGACGCGCTGACCCCGGCGGCGACCCTGGACGCGGCCGGCGCGGTCACCCAGCGCTTCGTCTACGGGCGGCTCACCCACGTGCCCGACGTCATCATCGAGCCGGGCGCGACGCTCCTCGTCGTGCACGATCAGGTCGGGAGCCCGCGCTTGGTGCTCGACGCGACGACGGGGGCGGTCGTTCAGGAGCTGCGCTACTCCGCCTTCGGGGTGGTGACCCTGGACAGCGCGCCGGGGCGGCAGCCCTTCGGCTTCGCGGGTGGCCTCTACGACGCCGACACCGGGCTCGTCCGGATGGGGGCGCGCGAGTACGACCCGGTCGCCGGGCGCTTCATCTCGCCGGATCCGATCGGCTTCGCCGGCGGCGACACGAACCTGTACGCCTATGCCCTCAACGACCCGGTCGACCTCCTCGACCCGGACGGGAGGAGCCCGCTCGTCCTCGTGGGTCTCGGAGCGGTGGCGATCTACATCGGCTACCAGCTCAACGAGGCCTTCGAGCGCGGGGAGGCCTTCGCCGACAGCTTCAACTTCGCCGACTACAAGCGGACAGACGCGCTCCAGCACTGCTACGCGAGCTGCTCGGGCTCGCTCGAGGTCGGCCGCGCCATCACCGGCGCGGGCGGCGCCTTCAAGGAGATCGCCGACGCCGTCTTCGGCGACCAGGACGCCAAGGAGACCGTCGCCGACCTCGACAACAACCTCGCCGGCCGCGACTGCGCCGCCGACCCGTACGCGACCGAGGACGACTGCAAGTTCGAGTGCCTCAACCGCCTCAACAACGGGCAGCTGAACACCACCGACAACTGATCCGGTCTGCCGGCCATCGCGCGCCTGACCGGGCAGGGCTTCATCGACGTCGCCGTCGAGCTCGACCAGGCGAGCGGCCGCGAGCCGCGCTCGCGGCGCACGGGGGAGGTCAGGGGACCGGCAGCGGGAAGGGGCGCTCGATGCCGCCGTTGCCGGTGGTCTGCCCGTAGCGGTCGTCGCCCCAGCAGTAGAGCTCGCCGTCGGTCGTCAGCCCGCAGGTGCCGGCGATCCCGGTGGTCACCGCCGCCCAGGTGTGTCCCACGGCCGCGGGAGACGGGGTCGCGCGGGTCGAGAAGGTCCCGTCACCGAGCTGGCCGTAGCTGTTCGAGCCCCAGCACCAGAGCGAGCCGTCGCTCTTCAGCCCGCAGGTGTGGTAGCGCGACGGCGAGACGGCCACCCAGGTGGTGTCTGCGCCGACCTGGACCGGCGTCGAGCGGTTGCTCGACGTCCCGTCGCCCAGCTGCTTTTCGCCGTTGTAGCCCCAGCACCACAGGGTCCCGTCCGTCCGGATGGCGCAGGTCGTGATGCGGCCGGCCGACACCGAGCCCCACGCGCTCCCGGCACCGATCTGAACGGGATCCCGGCGGTCCGTCGCCGACCCGTCGCCGAGCTGGACATCGCCGTTCTCGCCCCAGCACCACAGCGTCTCGTCGCTGCGCAGGCCGCAGGTGTGCGCGTACCCGGCGTCGACGTCGACCCAGTCGCTGTCGACGCCGACCTGGATCGGCGTGTCCTGGTTGGCGACCGAGCCGTAGCCGAGCTGACCGGAGGTCCCCTGGCCCCAGCACCAGATCGTCTGGTCCGGGCGCAGGCCGCAGGTGTGCCGCCCGCCCACCGCGAGGAGGTCCCAGACGTGCCCGCCCACGACCGCCATCGGCGTGCCGTTGTTGTTGCCGCCCGCCACACCGCCGACGCCGAGCTGCTCGTAGAGGTTGCTCCCCCAGCACCACGCGGTCCCGTCCTCGCGCAGGGCGCACGAGTGCTCGGCGCCCATCTGACGCGGTGTGGGCCCCCAGCGCTCGGGTTCGGGCCACGGGACGACGGTCCGCTCGGGGAGCACGCCATAGCTCTCGCCGGTGTAGCCGTTGCCGAGCTGCCCGTTGGTGTTCGGCCCCCAACACCACAGCTCCCCGTCGTCCCGGCGCGCGCAGACAGAGAAGCTCTGGGACTTCGCGACCTCGGCCCAGGCGCCGGCGTGATGGACCAGGGTCGACCACCGCTGCTGGCCTCCGAAGCCCAGCTGCCCCTCGTCGTTTCGCCCCCAACACCCGATGGTGCCGTCGGCGCGCTGGGCGCAGCTGTGCTGTGAGCCGGCGGTCAGCGCCGTCCAGCCGTCGCCGCCGACCGCCTCGACCGGCACCTTGCGGTAGGAGACCGAGTTGCGCTCGCCGAGCTGGCTGTAGGTGTTCCCGCCCCAACACCAGCGCACGCCCGCGTCGGTCAGCCCGCAGGTGTGCTCGCCCCCGGCGACGACCGCCACCCACGAGACGCTGCCGTCGCCCACGCGCACGGGGATCGGCGCGATGGCGGTCGAATCGTTCCCGACCTGGCCGACGTCGTTGGCCCCCCAACACCACAGCCCGCCGTCGCTCTGGAGGCCACAGGTGTGCTCGCCGCCGGCCGCGATGGCGGTCCAGCTGTCGGTCCCCACCGCGGCGACCGGCACCGGCACGAGCTGGTGCCCGGACAACCCTGACGTGCCGAGCCGTAAGGAGCTGTTGGAGCCCCAGCACCAGGCCGAGCCGTTCAGGCGAAGGCCGCAGACGTGGAGCGCGCCCACCGAGAGCGTGGCCCAGGACGACCCGCTCGCCTCCTGAACGGGCACCCAGGAGGTGGCGTCCAGCCCGTCACCGAGCTGCCCCGAGGTCCCGAGGCCCCAGCACCAGATCGTCTGGTCGGTGCGGAGGCCGCAGGTGGTCGAGGCGCCGGCGCTCAGCGCGGCCCAGTCGCTGTCGGCGCCGACCTGCACGGGGGCGCCGCGGTCGACGTTGGTCCCGTCGCCGAGCTGCCCGTAGAGGTTGTCGCCCCAGCACCACGCGGTGCCGTCGCCCTTGACGGCGCAGCTGTGGCGGCCGCCGACCGTGACGGCGACCCAGTCCGTCTCGGCGCCGACCTGGGTGGGCGCCTCGCGGGTGGTCGTGGTCCCGTCGCCGACCTGGCCGTTGTCGTTGAACCCCCAGCACCACAGCGTCCCGTCGTCGCGCACGGCGCACGTCGTCCCGTGGGCCAACGAGCCCGTCCCCGAGCCGCCGGCGGAGAGCGACGGGTACTCCGAGGTGACCGGGCCGCCGCAGTCGGCGCAGAGCGGCCCGGCGGGGAGGCTCGGGCCGAAGCCGTAGGTGAAGCTCGTCGCGTCCTCGGCGCCGGTCTCGGTGTACGCCGGGCGGACCTGGGCGCCGGCGTCACCGAAGGTCAGCGCCTCGGCGCCGCACGCCCCGAGCCGCACGTCCCACTGGATGTACGGATAGACGGCGCCGGCGGGGACGACGCCCCCGTCGACGGCAGGAGCGTCGGCGTCGTCCGCGGTGCCGCGGGTCCGGAGCCAGCAGCTCCCGATGGCGGGCCGCTTCACGCCGAGGGCGACGTTCCAGTAGACCTTCTGCGCCGCCTCGCCCCCGCTCTCGAGCAGCTCGGCGCCGCGGTAGACGCCCACCTGGAAGAGAAGATCGTCCGCGTCGACGACCGCCGCGTCCGCTTCGGCCACGACGCCGGTGCACTGACTCATGCCGTCGGCGCCCGCGACGCACTGGTTGCCCACCGTCCCCGAGGGGTCGATCGTCACGTCCGCCGCGAAGGTCGCGTCGCTCGGGCTCGTGCAGTCGAGAGCGAGCGGGTCGAGGTAGAGGTTGGTCTCGCGGCCCTCGCCGGCCCCGGCGGTGCACGCGAAGCCCAGGACCATCGTGGAGGCGCGCTGCGCCCCGGCGTCGAAGAGGAGCGCGATGTCCTCGGTCCCGTCGAGGGCGCAGGTCGCTCCGGCCGGGTCGTCGCAGCAGTCGAGCTTGGCCGAGCAGAAGACGTCGTTGAAGTTGACCGCGACGTCGAAGAAGCCCTGGCTCGCCGGGCGCATCAGCGCCACGTCGAAGGACACGTGGGCGTCGGCGTTGGCCGCGCAGCCGACCTCGCGGGTGAGCGGCCCGGACGCCGTCGGGTTCTCGAAGGGCAGCGGCGTGCCGGCGACCGTCCCGACGCCCAGGCTCGAGCCCGAGGCGAACGCCCCGGCGTCGCTCACCGCGTCCGCGTACACCCCGACGACCCAGACGCGCACGGTGTTGTCGCTCGCCGCGGGGTCGGCATCGCACGGGCCGACGACGCTCGCCGAGCCCGCCCCGTCGCCGTAGCGCGAAGACGACACGCGCTTACTCCAGACGACCTGGGGGGGCCCCGCGCCGTTGACGACCTCGACGTCCCAGACGACGTCTCCGACCCCGGCGAGATCGAGCGCCGCGACGTCGACGGCGACGCTCGGGCCGAGGGGCGAGTCACCGCGGACGCATGACGCAGTCGCGAGAACCACGAACAGAAGAGGAGCTATCCGGTGCATCTAGACTCACTCCCGGCCCCGCCGACCGGATGATCCAGCATCTCGCAAACGCGAGATCGGAGCCTATCACCACGATCCTGGTTGCCCTACCGAATACGCGACCTCGACACGGGTCTCGCTCCACGATCCCCACGGGGACGTCCTGTCCGGCTCCGGCGCTCGTGAAACCGGGCGAAGGGTCGGTGCTTCCCCGCGTGATCGCTGTGGAGCCCGCCACACCGACGGCGTCCCCCCGGCGAGCGGGCGCCTGCCGTCGCCAGGCTCCACGCGCCGCGCAATGACGCGGCGCGGGACGCCGTCAGCGCACCCAGAGCTCGGCGTACCGCTGACCGCCGCTCCCGGGCCCCGGCTGACAGTAGGGCTCCGGACCGCCCCAACAGCTCGTCGTCCCGACGGCGTAGTACCAGTTCGTCAGCGGGCTCATCGTGCCGTCGAGCAGGGACGGTCGGACCCCGGCGCTGCTCCCGTTGCGCTGGAGCCCCGCCCACCCGGACGCGCTGGTGTTGCTCGTGTAGCTGATCTCGATGGCGACGACCCCCGTCGGGATCGCCCCCGGCGCGTCCGTCACCGGGTTCGACGTCTGCGACCAGTGCTGCGGCAGGGTGTAGCTCCCGCCCGGCCAGAACATCGCCAGCTCGAAGGCCCCGTCGCGGCGGAAGCCCTCGAGGTCGTCGAGGATCGCGTAGAGCGCCGCGTCGGGGGTGCTCTTGTTCTTGGTGAACTCGTTCTCCGTGAAGAACCCCGCGTTCGCGTCCTGGTAGTAGATCCGCGTCCAGCCCCCGCCCTTCCACGTCATGTCGCAGTGGACGTTGAACGGCTCGCCCGAGCCCGCGCCGTCCGGGTCGACGAGGTAGGTCCCCGTCGTCGTGTAGCCGAGCTGCCGCCACGCGTAGCAGCTCACCGGCGCTCGGTGGGGGCGGACGAAGCGGCTGATCCGCGCGAGCCGCGTGTACGTCCCGTCGTCCCCGTGCGCGAGGCCCAGGGTGTCGGCGTAGGTCGTCGAGATGTGCGGCCCCCAGTCGCTGTCCGCGTAGGGCGTGTTGGCGTCCGAGCCGAGGTTGTAGACCCAGCACGTCCCGTAGTGCTGGGTCGTGCCGTACGAGGCGGCGCAGTTCGCCCCCTGGGGATCGTAGTCCTGGTCCGGCGACGACCAGCCGGCAGCGAACTGATGGTAGTAGATGCCCGAGCTCCCCGACACCTGAGCCGGGTTCTGGAGCGCCATCGTCGTCGCGTCGATGCCGCTCGCCGTCGCGGTGAACAGCTCGGCGACGCCGCCGTCCTCGGTGCTCTCGCCGACGTCCAGGTAGGTCCCGCCCGACGTGTACAGCGCCGGGTCGTACCAGTTGCCGTTCAGGCTCGGGGCGCCCTTGCGGGTCCAGCGATCGGCGTAGGCGATGGTCCAGAAGGCGCGGGTCGGACCGTTCAGCTCGCCGACGCTGTTGTACAGCAGCGTCCAGCCGCCGCCGTAGAGAACCTGCTCGCAGTAGGTCCGATACGGCGTCGACCCGTTGCCGGTGATCCAGTAGGTCCCGGACGCGGTCTCGCCGAGGTCGTAGAGCTCCTGGCAGTCGAAGGCCGCGGTCGGCGGCGTGCAGCCCCCGTCGGAGCACAGCTTCACGAAGCGCGAGAGGCGGTTCATCCGCGAGTACGAGCCGCCGCCGCTCTGGGCGGTCAGCCCGAGGCCGGTCACCTCCGGAGCGTACATGTGCGGCCCCCAACCGCCGTCCTGATAGGTCGGATCCGCCGCGGTGTCGGCGTCCGCGCCGAGGTTGTAGCGCCAGCACGCGGCGTAGTGCTGGGTGACGTTCGCGTAGTAGGCCGCGCAGCTGGAGGTCGACGTGTCGAAGTCGCGGTCGGGGGAGCTCCAGCCGGCCGCGAACTGCCACAGGAAGACGTCCGAGTTGCCGCTGACGAGCGCCGGCGAGTACATCGCCATCGTGACCTCGTCGATGCCCGCCGCGGTCGCGCGGAAGATCTCGGCCTCGGCGCCGGTCAGGTCCTCGGCGACGTCCAGGTAGGTTCGCCCGTACCGGTAGAGGTCTCCGTCGTAGAAGTTCTGGTCGATGGCCGGGGTGCCCTTGCGGGCGAGGCGGTCGGCGTACCCGATGTTCCAGAACGCCAGGGTCTGCCCGCCGGGGTCGCCGACGCTGTTGTAGAGCAGGATCCAGCCGCCGCCGTAGCGCTGCTGCTCGCAGTAGACCTCGACGGGGGCCGCGCCGGTCGGGTCGATCCAGTAGGTCCCGGAGGTCACCACGCCCTGAGCGAGCAGGTCTTCGCAGTCCACGCCCGCCAGGGACGGGGTCGTGCCGGCGGTGGTCGCGTGGCTGACGCCGACGCTCGTGGTGCTCAGGCCGTCGCCGATGGTGATGGTCCCGGCGTAGGCGGCCGTGAACGTGAACGTCAGAGAGGTCCCGACCGAGGGGCTGACGCCGCTGACGCTGCCGCTCGACGCGCTCGGCGCGAACGCGCTCGCCGGGGCGCTGATGACGACCCCGCCCTCGCGGGGGGTGATCGTGCAGGTCGCCGATCCGCCGATCGTCAGCGACGTGGGGCTGCACGAGAGCCCGCTGGTCGCGTCGGGAGTCGCGCAGGTGTAGCCGGTCCCGGGGGCCGGGACGTCGTGGCAGGTCACCGCGCCGCAAGGGGCGCCGACGCAGCCGTCGACGTCGTCGCAGCTCACGCCGTCGCCGCTCAGGACGAACCCGGAGGTGCAAGCGCAGGCGTAGCTGCCAGGGCTGTTGGTGCAGGTCTGCGCGCAGCCGCCGTTGGCCGTGTCGCACTCGTTCACGTCGTCGCAGGTGTGGCCGTCGCCGTTCAGCACGTAGCCCGAGCCGCACGAGCAGACGTAGCTCCCCACGTCGTTCGTGCAGGTCTGAGCACACCCGCCGTTGGCCGTCGCGCACTCGTTCACGTCGTCGCAGGTGTGGCCGTCGGCGTTCAGCGTGTACCCCGAGCCGCACGAGCAGACGTAGCTCCCCGCGTCGTTCGTGCAGGTCTGATCGCAGCCGCCGTTGGCCGTGTCGCACTCGTTCACGTCGTCGCAGGTGTGGCCGTCGGCGTTCAGCGTGTAGCCCGAGCCGCACGAGCAGACGTAGCTCCCCACGTCGTTCGTGCAGGTCTGGGCGCAGCCGCCGTTGCCCGTGTCGCACTCGTTCACGTCGTCGCAGGTGTGACCGTCGGCGTTCAGCGTGTAGCCTCCGGCGCACGAGCAGACGTAGCTCCCCACGTCGTTCGTGCAGGTCTGATCGCAGCCGCCGTTGGCCGTGTCGCACTCGTTGACGTCGTCGCAGCCGTGGCCGTCCGCGTTCAGCGTATAGCCCGCCGCGCACGAGCAGACGTAGCTCCCCACGTCGTTCGTGCAGGTCTGCGCGCACCCGCCGTTGGCCGTGTCGCACTCGTTCACGTCGTCGCAGCCGTGGCCGTCGGCGTTCAGCGTGTAGCCCGCCGCGCACGAGCAGACGTAGCTCCCCACGTCGTTCGTGCAGGTCTGCGCGCACCCGCCGTTGGCCGTGTCGCACTCGTTCACGTCGTCGCAGCCGTGGCCGTCCGCGTTCAGCGTGTAGCCCGCCGCGCACGAGCAGACGTAGCTCCCCACGTCGTTCGTGCAGGTCTGCGCGCAGCCGCCGTTGGCCGTGTCGCACTCGTTCACGTCGTCGCAGGTGTGGCCGTCCGCGTTCAGCGTGTACCCCGAGCCGCACGAGCAGACGTAGCTCCCCACGTCGTTCGTGCAGGTCTGCGCGCAGCCGCCGTTGGCCGTGGCGCACTCGTTCACGTCGTCGCAGGTGTGGCCGTCGGCGTTCAGCGTGTACCCCGAGCCGCACGAGCAGACGTAGCTCCCCACGTCGTTCGTGCAGGTCTGGGCGCAGCCGCCGTTGGCCGTGGCGCACTCGTTCACGTCGTCGCAGCCGTGGCCGTCGACGTTCAGCGTGTACCCCGAGCCGCACGAGCAGACGTAGCTCCCCACGTCGTTCGTGCAGGTCTGAGCGCAGCCACCGTTGCCCGTGTCGCACTCGTTGACGTCGTCGCAGCCGTGGCCGTCCGCGTTCAGCGTGTAGCCCGCCGCGCACGAGCAGACGTAGCTCCCCACGTCGTTCGTGCAGGTCTGGTCGCAGCCGCCGTTGGCCGTGTCGCACTCGTTCACGTCGTCGCAGCCGTGGCCGTCGACGTTCAGCGTGTAGCCCGCCGCGCACGAGCAGACGTAGCTCCCCACGTCGTTCGTGCAGGTCTGAGCGCAGCCGCCGTTGCCGACCGCGCACTCGTCGACGTCGGTCTCGCAGCTCGCGCCGGAGAAGCCGGTCCCGTCGCAGTCGCAGGTCTCGGGGGCGACACAGGTCCCGGTGCCGCAGCCAGCGCTGCAGTCGGGCGTCCCGCAGGTCGCGCCGGAGTAGCCGGTCCCCGCGCAGTCGCAGGCGGTGCCGGGGCCGTCGGCGACGCACGCTCCGTGCTCGCAGACCGGGTTGCAAATGGGCGCCCCGGCCGACAGGACGACCCCGGTCTCCGGCTGGAGGCGGTGCTGCATGTAGATCGGGTCCGGGCTCCACGTGAAGCCGTTCAGCAGCGGCAGGTACCCCAGGTAGTTCGTCGCGACCCCGTCGCCGCCGTTCACCTCGTGCTGCGTACAGACGCGGCCGCTGGCGTTCGAGAGCGTCACGCTCCAGTCGATGACGGGGTAGACCGTCCCGGCCGGGAGCGGGAAGCCACCCGGCTGCTGGGGGAACGCCTCGTCGGAAGCCGTCGCGCGGCCGGTCAGGACGCAGGTCCCGTTGGCCGCGAAGGTCGTCGCGTCCAGGCCGAGCGCCACGTTCCAGTAGGCCTTGCCCGCGAAGCCCTCGACCCCGCGGTAGACCGCCGCGCCGAACAGGTAGCCGCCCGGGTTGGCGGTCGGCGTGACGTTGCCGATCTGGCTCGGATCGACCCGCACGTCGAGCGCCTGCCCGGCGCAGTCGACGACGACGTCGTCCATGTACAGGAACGTCGTACCGGACAGGGATCCGGTGCAGGCGAAGCCGACGACCACGGTCATGTCGCGCTCGCCGCCGGGGGCGTGGAGGAGCTCGAGGTCGCTGTGGTCGTCGCGCTCGCAGTCGAGCTTGGCCGAGCAGAAGATGTCACTGAACTGCACGGCGATGTCGAAGAAGCCCTGGTCGGCCTGGCGCGCGAGCGCGATGTCGAAGGTGACCGCGACGTCGGCGTTCTCGCGGCAGTCGATCTCGCGATCGATCGGCGTCGGGTTCATGTAGGTCCCGACGGGCACCTCGCCGCCGCCGTCGTAGAGCGCGCCGAGGGTCAGCCGCACGGTGTTCGTCCCGGTCGCGGCGTCGCAGGTCCCGACGTAGCTGAGCGAGCCGGCGCCGTCGCCGTGGGTCGACGACCGCAGGTCCTTGGTCCAGACCAGCTCTCCGCCGGCGCCCGGACCGTTGAAGACCTCGAGGGTGTAGTCGGCGTCGGTCACGCCGGAGAGGTTCAGGGGCGCCACGTCGACGGCGAGTCGCCCGGTCGGGCGGTCGGCGGGCTGCCCGAGGCAGCCGGAGGCCAGCGCGGCGACCGACATCGCGACCGCGGCGCTCGCGAGGACTCGATGACGCACGTTCGACCTCCGCGGTGCTCCCGCCGCCGTGGCTGTGGGCGGGACCTGCTCGCTGAGCGCAGCGTCCGCACCTCGGTCGACCGCGCTCGCGCCTGTGACGAGCCCCATTGTACCCGCCGGGGCCTCCTTGCGCACTTGCGAAACCGATCGACGCGCCAGCCTCTGCAACCGGACCATCGGAGCAGCGCACCGCAGCGAGGTCGCGCGGGCCTCGACGCGCGTCGGCGCGCCGCCCCCCCTCCTGGCCGCCCCCAACCGGAAAAGTGTTAGATGACGGGGTCTGACCCTACCCTCTAATACTTCTGCGGCCAGGCGGCGCAGGAAGGCGGGGCGGCGCGCGAGCTGGGGCGCGGAAGCGGAAGCGGGGCGGGGCGTGGAAGCGGAGCGGGGCGCGGAAGCGGAAGCGGAGCGGGGCGCGGAAGCGGAAGCGGAAGCGGAAGCGGAAGCGGAAGCGGAAGCGGAAGCGGAAGCGGAAGCGGAAGCGGAGCGGGGCGCGGAAGCGGAAGCGGAAGCGGAAGCGGAGGACGGCGAGGACGGCTTGGCCTTGCGGGGCGCGAGCACGAGGTCACGCTGAGGAGTCCCACGCGCACCCCTCACATATCCTCCGGCCCCGCCGCGCCGCTCACGCAAATGCCCCCCGCGCCGCTCGAGCAAACGCCCCCGCGCCGCGCACGCAAACGCCCCCGCGCCGCTCACGCAAACGCTCCCGCGCCGCTCACCCAAACGCAATCGCCCCGGCGCCGCTCACGCCCACGCTCCCCGCGCCGGTCAGGCGTAGTCGGGCAGGCCGTGGGGCAGGCGCTCCCAGGGGAGGAGCGCCGGCGGGACGTCGCCGGCGGCCAGGGTGCGCAGGGCGACGCGGTCGACGGGGAGGTCGGGCGACGCTGGGGCGACGGCCACGTGCAGGCGCGTGTCGCCGAGGTCCACCGGGTGGCACTCCCAGGGCGCGCTCGCATCGTCGTCGACCCCGTCCTGCGCGCCGAGCAACAGGCACCGGTAGTAGCGGACCGTCACCCCGCTCGGCGCCTCGACGCCCCGCAGCGCCGTCGGGTGGACGACCAGCCCGCCCTCGGGGTCCCGCCACCAGCTCGCGCTCGGCGCGCCGGCCGCCTCGAGCGCGGCGATCACGCGCCCAGCCTCGGCCTCGGGGACCCGCAGCCGGCGTAGCGTGCCGGTCTCGGTGACCGCCTCGCAGCCGCGCGCCACCAGGGTCGCGGCGCGCAGGTCCAGCGCGGTCGCGTGGTAGCGCTCCTTGTAGCTCGCGCCACAGTAGTTGATCGGCAGCGACACCCCGGCGTCGAGCGCGTAGGCCATCAGCTCGAGCGCGCACAGCTCCGAGTCGATCACCGCCGGGACGCTCCCGGTGGTGAACCGATACGGCCGCGCGGTCAGCGCCTCGCCGTTCGTCCCCAGCACCATCAGCTGGTGCAGGTTCAGGTGCGCGACGCCCAGCCGCTCGAGCTCGACGACCAGGGTCTTCAGCCGCTCGAGGTCCTCGGGGATGGCCGGGATCTCCACCGTCACCCGCGGCGCGATGGCGGCGGCCTCGGCGACCGCCGCCAGGTCGTAGTCCCACGCCGCCACGTTGAAACGCAGCTCGTCCACCGCCCCGCCCGCGAAGAGCCGCCGGAGCCGCTCCCGCCCCCGGGCGTCGACGCCTCCCCGCCCGGCGCCGAGGGTCGAGCCGTTGGTGTAGACCCAGACGTACACGGCGTCACCGAGCCGCTCGCGCACGGCGTCCACGTACGCCCGCAGGAGCTCCGGGCTCAGGAGCGGGTCCCCGCCGCTGAAGCTGACCCCGGTGAACCCGAGCCGCTCGACGTAGCGCGCGTAGGCGTCCGGGCCGTGGAAGACGAAGCGCTCGGCGAAGGGCGCCGCGCCCCGGGTGTCCATCGGGCCGGGACAGAAGAAGCAGCGACCGTCGCAGTGCTGGTTCAGAAACAGGCACGACCACGCGCGCTCCGCGCACTTCACGCAGCCGGGCGAGAGCTCGCCGAGGCGCGGCTTGGCCCCTTTGTGGCCGACCGCGCCAGCGTCCGCGATCCGCGCCAGCAGGGCCCGCCGACGGGCGTTCGCCGGGCCGACCTCCGCCGACGGCAGCCGCGGCAGCCGCTCCCCGTCCCCCTGGGCGAGCCCGAGCCTCACCAGGACCTCGACGCCCTCGCTCACGCGCACCTCCTCGACCTGAGGTGGCGTCCCACGCTCGGCCGCGCGCCACCTTGATCCAGATCAACAATTATTCCAACTGGCCGGTTAATGCTCGATCTTGATAGCATCGCGACGCGGCAACCTCGACGCCCTCGCGACCCGATAGGCTGGAAAATGCGGAACCTCATCTCTACCGCGGCGCAGCACGCGGGCGCCCTCGCGGCCCTCGCCTGGATCGGGCTCTCCTGCGTCGGCGGCCCCGCCGAGCCCCCCGGACCGCAGGTCGAGATCCGCGTCGCGCCCTTCGAGATCAGCGCCGTCACCAACGCCGACTACCGCCTCACCGTGCGCAACGCCGCCGACGAGATCGTCTGGCAGCGCGAGGTGTCCGCCGCCAGCCACGGCGGGGGCGCGGGCGACATCGCCTACGTCGGCCCCTGCGACGCCACGTCGAACCCCAACACGGTCGGCGTCGAGGTCCTCGCCCTCTACTCTGGCGCCGGCGGCGACACCGAGATCGACATGAGCCTCTACGGTCTCCCCGGCGAGATCACCCGCGACGTCGAGTGCCTCGCCAACCAGGACGTCGCCGTCGACTTCGACATCACGATCTTGATCGATCCCCCCGATATGCCGGCGTTCCTCTCGGTGGGCGTCGGCTTCGACGACATCTTCTGCTCGGCCAAGCTCGACTGCGAGGGCGCCTCCGGCGAGCCGCTCGAGCTCCTCCACGACCCCGCCACCGGCGCCCGCGCCCGCACCGCCGTCGTCGCCCTGGCCTGCACGGCCGGCGTCGACGCCGCCACGGTCCTCTATCGCTCGGACCTCGCCGTCCACTGCGACGACAACGGCGCCACCGCGGGCGGAAACCTCCTCGACGTCGTGGTCGACCCGTCCCTCGGCCCCGGGAACCTGTCCACCGCCGACGGCGGCATCAGCGGCGACGCCGGCGTCCTGTTCGCCGCCCAGGTCACCCGAGGCGACGAGCAGATCGCGAGCTACAACAAGGCCTACTGGAACGTGCTGCTCGGCGTCGCCGACACCGCGAAGGGGTGCACCCTGACCGCCACCGCGACCGCCAACGACGGCACCTGGCCCGCCGACACCATCCCCGAGGGCCAGGTCTGGCCCTACATCGACTGGACCGTCGACCTGACCGACACGAACGGTGACCTGACCTGCACGACCCACCCCCTCGGCAGCACGGACGCCGGCCACGAGGGGGTCAGCGCCCTCTACACCGACGGCGTCGCGACGACCTGGGCCCACGTCTATGTCAGCGGCCACGCCTCGACCGACTTCGACGGGATCGTCGGCGACCTCACCAGCGCCTCCCCCGGGACCTGGTCGGCCGGGGCCCTGGCCCGCTCGTGCGACGACTACCGCTTCCCCCCGACCGGCCACACCTACACCGGCGCGACCGGCGACGGCGTCTACCGCGTGAGCCCCGACGGCGCGTCTGCGCCCGTCGACGTGTACTGCGACATGACCACCGACGGCGGCGGCTGGACGCTGATCGCTCAGGCCCGCCCGGTCGCCGACGCCGCGGCCAGCCTCTGCACCACCGGCTCCGTCGGCGCCCTCGACCTCGACGCCACCACGATCAACGCCCCCGCCAAGCTCGACGACGCGGCGATCAACGCCATCTGGGGCACGGGCGACGAGCGCTGGCTCCTCGCCAAGGCCGACAACGACAACACCGGGACGACCGCGGTCTACGAGCGGATCTGCGCCCTGGACTTCACCGCCGCCCACAGCTGGACGTCGGCCCTGGGGGCGAGCGACATGTCGTGGCTCGACAACCCCAACGTCGTCTGCTCCCTGGGCAGCTTCGCCGACGGGGTCATCGACAGCCCGTGGAACACGTCCGTCACCTGCGGCTACGACTACACCCGCGCCCCGAACACCTACTTCATCTTCACCGTCGACGAAGCCGCGTACCAGGCGATAGCCGTCAACCCCGCCTGCCCCACCGCGACCGCCGGCCGCACCTGGCTCGGCCCGGGCAACTCCGGCTGCAACCTCGTCAAGACCTTCGTCCGCGGCCGCGCCCCGGTCCCGATCGACGGGGCCCTGACCGCCGCGGATCCCGGGCGCTGGGCCGACGGGAGCCTCGGCGCCTCCTGCCTCGACTACCGCGACCCGGACCCGAGCTACGCCCACCTCGGCGCGGGCCGCGACGGCGTCTACCGCGTCGATCCCGACGGCGCCGGCCCCATCGCGCCGCTCGACGTCTACTGCGACATGACGACCGACGGCGGCGGCTGGACCCTCGTCTCCCAGCAGCGCGCCACGCCGACCGCGACGACGCCGCTGCCGACGCTCTGCACCGCGGACGCCGCTGGCGTGATCGATCCCACGGCCGACGACTTCGGCTCGGGCCCGGGCAAGCTCTCCGACGCGGCCATCAACGCGATCTGGGCGACGGGCACGACCTTCGAGGTCATGGGGATGGTCGACATCGGCGCGTCGTCGGACCCGGTCGCCTTCGACCGCGCCGTCGTCCTCGACTTCGCGGACGGCTTCGCGTGGGACTCGACCACGATGCCGGGCACGGGCGTCCTCGACACGACGAGCACCCGCACGCTGTTCGGCGACCCGCTCGGCGGCGACGGGATCGTCGACGGCACCTGGGGCAACGGCTGCGTCTACTCGTTCACCGCCAACAGCGAGTACATGATCTACGCCAACACCGACGCCTACACGACCGGCGCGGCCTGCGTCTCGGGCCACGCGGCGTCGACGTTCTGGGGCCGCAACTGGCTGTCCATCGGCAACTCCGGCTGCAACTCGACCAAGACCTACGTCCGCTGACCCGCCACGGCCGCGTCGAGCCCCTCAGGGCGTCGTCACCGTGGTGTCCTCGATCCGGACGCTGGCGCCTCCCGGGACCGGAGTCGAGTGGTAGCTCTCGGAGATCGTGATCTCCTCGAGGATCACCCCGTCGAAGGTGATCTCGAGCTCCTCGTTGTCGACGTCCGTGTCCGGGCCCAGCACGACGTAACCGGAAGACTGGAAGTAGTACGGCTGCTCGAAGAAGCCCGTCACGAGGTGGAGGCACACCGTGCACGACTCGAGGTTGCCCTGAAAGCCGGTCCCGAGCTCGTAGGTCCCGGGTCCCGGGAACCCCGCGCCGTTCTTGCGGAACATCACGAGCAGCGAGTGGCTGTTGTCCACCGTCAGGACGAAGAAGCTCGGCGTGTCCTCCGAGGAGGTGGGTGACGCCGTGGTCGTCGACTGCAGCTCGACCAGGAGGCCGGCTCCGCAGGTCTCCTGGTCGGTGCAGTTGCCCGTCTCACAGTCCTTGTCGAAGGCGCAGCTTGCGCCGAGGCCACACGGCTCGCAGACCTCCCCGCCGCAGTCGACCGCGCTCTCGCCGCCACTCTGGACGCCGTCGTCGCAGCTCGCGCAGACACCCTCGTCGCAGCGCTCGGAGGCGCAGTCGTCGGCGTCGTCACACCCGTCGCCGAGCTCGCACGCCGCGCAGGTCAGCCCCCCGCAGTCGATGTCGGACTCCGAGCCGTTCTGCAGCTCGTCGGTGCAGCTCGGATCGCGACAGACGCCCGAGATGCACGTCCCGGACAGGCAGTCCCCGTGGTCGCCGCAGAACTTCGTCGTCGCGCAGCGCGGGCAGGTGGTGTCACCGCCGCAGTCGACGTCGCTCTCGCCCTGGTTCTTCTCGCCGTCGTTGCACGCCGGCGCGGGGCACGCGGGGCAGGCGCCGCCACAGTCCACGCCCGCCTCGCCGGCGTCCTGCACGCCGTTGTCGCACGGGTCGCTGCCGCAGGCCGGGCAGGCGCCGCCGCAGTCCACGCCCTCCTCGCCGGCGTCTTGCACGCCGTTGGAGCACGGGTCGCTGCCGCAGGCCTGGCACGCGCCGCCGCAATCCACGCCCACCTCGTCGCCGTCCCGCACGCCGTTGGTGCAGCTCGGCGCCGGGCACGCCGCGCAGGGCCCGCCGCAGTCCACGCCCGCCTCGTTGGCGTCGTGGGTGCCGTTGGAGCAGGTCGCCGGGGTGATGGCGCACGGCGCGCACGTCCCGCCGCAGTCGACCTGGTACTCGCGGCCGTTCTTGATGCCGTCTTCGCAGGTCGCCACGGCGCACGCGCCCTCGACGCAGCTCTGCGACGCGCACACCGACGGCGTGGCGCAGACCTCGCCGGGGCACAGGCCGCACGCCCCGCCGCAGTCGACGCCGGTCTCGCCCGGGTCGAGCTGCCCGTTCGCGCACGGGTTCGAGACCCCTCCGCTGCTCGTGCAGCCGACGAGCCCTGCGATGACGACGGCCGATACGACGATGACGCGATGCAACACAGCGGCTCCCTCCCGGGCCTCAGGTGACCCTCTCCTGCCCGCCCTCTGGTGTTATCGTCCCGGGCCGTCCGCCGCAACCGCGGCCTCCATGGAACGCCCCTCGGAGGCACCCGAGCGCTGTGCAGGATGCGCAGCGCGGAGGCGCTACGATCCGCACCCCGACGCACGATCCTCGGGATCGGACCGCGCCGGGTGAACGCCAGACCGGACCTCGAGCCCCGTCGCGACGCCCGACCACGCGGACGAGCCCGCCTCCACGCGGATTTCGCCGCCCTCCGGGTACTGAACGGTCGACAAACAAAGGCGCCTCCGCTGTTGACTCGTGATAGAGACACGACGCGCGTGAGCGCGAGATGTCACGTGTGCGGAGTGGCTATGAACATCCTGGTCCTGAACTGCGGAAGCTCCTCGGCGAAGTTCGCCGTCATCGACGCCGAGTCCGGCCTCGAGCGCGTCTCGGGGATCGCCCAACGCCTCGGCTCGGCCGAGGCCAGCCTCGACTGGAAGGTGAACGGCGAGAAGGGGTCGCGCGCCCTGCCCGGCGCCGCCCACGACGTCGCCCTGCGCGGGGCCGTCGAGCTCCTCGACGAGCTCGGCCTCGCCGCCGGCCTCGCTGGGGTCGGCCACCGCGTCGTCCACGGCGGCGCGCGCTTCTCGGGGTCGATCGTCATCACCCCCCCCGAGGTCGTCGCCCAGGTCGAGGCGTGCATCCCCCTCGGCCCGCTCCACAACCCGCCGAACCTGCTCGGCATCGCCATCGCGACCGAGCTCTTCCCCGCGCTCCCGCAGGTCGCGGTCTTCGACACCGCCTTCCACCAGACGATGCCGCCCAGGGCTTACACCTACCCGGTGCCCTACGCCTGGCTCGAGGAGCACGAGGTCCGGCGCTACGGCTTCCACGGGACGAGCCACCGCTTCGTCGCCCAGGCCGCCGTCGAGGCCCTCGACCTCGACCCGACCGACCACGCCATCGTCACCGCGCACCTCGGCAACGGGGCCAGCGCCGCCGCGGTCCGCGACGGCCGCAGCGTCGACACGACGATGGGCCTCACCCCCCTCGAGGGGCTGATGATGGGGACCCGGTCCGGCTCGATCGACCCGGCCATCATCGGCCACATGGCCCAGGCGCTCGACGCCGACGCGGCCGACATCCTGAACGCGCTGAACAAGCAGAGCGGGCTCCTCGGCGTCAGCGGGCTCTCCAACGATCTCCGGACCCTCGAGGACGCGGCCGCCGACGGCCACGCCCGGGCCCAGCTCGCCATCGACGTCTTCTGCTATGTCCTCGCCAAGTCCGTCGCCGGCCTCGTGGTCCCGCTCGGCCGCCTCGACGCCCTCGTCTTCACCGGCGGCATCGGCGAGAACTCGAGCGTGGTCCGCGCCCGGGTCCTCGAACAGCTCGGCTTCCTCGGGCTCACCCTCGACGCCGAGGCGAACGAGCGCTGCGTCCGCGGCGTGACCGGGCGCGTCACCGCGTCGCTCCGGCCCCAGGCCGTCGTCATCCCCACCAACGAGGAGCTCATGATCGCGCGCGACACCGCCGCGCTCGTGGCCCCCACCGGGCTCGCCTGAGCCCGCCGCGACGGAGGTTCCGAACCATGCCGCGCACCCTGCTGCTCGCCCCCGCCGGCCACCAGGCCGGCCTCACCACCGTCTGCCTCGGCCTCGTCCGCGCCCTCGACCAGAACGGCGTCCGCGTCGCCTACGCCAAGCCCATCTCGACCCGCGGCGGCGACCGCTCGATCGAGCTCGTCGAGCTCGGCTCGAGCCTGGTCCCGCCGACGCCCATCCCGCGCCAGCGGGTCGAGGACATGCTGGCGATCGGCGACGACCAGACGCTGATGGAGGAGGTCGTCGCCCTGTGCTCCGCGGCCGCCGAACACGCCGACGTGCTCGTCGTCGAGGGCATGGTCCCCGAGCCCGGGATGGTCTTCTCGAGCCGCGTCAACGCGCTGGTCAAGAAGGCCCTCGACGCCGAGCTGGTGCTCGTCGCGGCGCCCTCGAACCAGACCCCCGAGGAGCTGTCCCACGCCCTGTCGATCGCCGCGCGCGGCTTCGGCGAGGCCGACGAGGGCACCCAGTACTGCTGCGTCATCAACCGCATCCCGGTCGACGGGCCCACCGGCGTCGCCCCCTGGCGCAAGGCCGCCCTGGCGGAGAACCTCAACCCGATCGCCCTCATCCACACCGAGGAGCAGCTCCGCGCGCCGCGCGTCCTCGACATGGCGCGCTGGCTCGGCGCCCGGGTCATCAACGCCGGCGACATGGAGCGGCGCCGCTTCCGCGACGTGAAGCTGTGCGCGATGACCGTGCCCCACGCGATCAAGGTCTTCGCCCCGGGCGTGCTCATCATCACGCCGGCGGACCGTGACGACATCATCCTCGCGGCCTCGCTCTCGGTCCTCGACGGTCTGAAGCTCGCGGGCCTCGTCCTCACCGGCGGCGTCGCGCCCAACGAGCGCGTGATGGAGCTGTGCCAGCCCGCCTTCGACGCGGGCCTCCCGGTCCTCTGGGTCGAGACGGGCAGCTTCCAGACGGCGACCAGCGTCGGGACGATGGACCGCAAGATCCCGGACGACGACAAGCGCCGGGTCGAGCTGACCATGGCGACCATCGCCGAGCACTTCGACCGGAAGTGGCTCGGCGAGCTCGTCGCGCATCAGCGCGCCACGCGCCTGTCCCCGCCCGCCTTCCGCCACAAGCTCGTCCAGGACGCCCGCGCCGACCGCCGCCGCATCGTGCTGCCCGAGGGCAACGAGCCGCGGACGATCGCCGCCGCCGCCATCGTCGAGGAGCGCCGCATCGCGCACTGCGTGCTGATCGGCAACCCCGATGAGATCCGGCAGCAGGCGAAGAAGTCCGGCGTGCACCTGCCGGAGTCCGTCGAGATCATCGACCCCGCCGCCGCGGCGCCGCGCTACGTCGAGCCGCTCGTCGAGGCCCGCAAGGCCCGCGGGATGACGCCGGACCGCGCCGCGACGGAGCTGTCCGACAACATCATGATCGGCACCATGATGATGCACCTCGGCGAGGCCGACGGCCTGGTGTCCGGGGCGATCCACACCACGGCGCACACCATTCGGCCGGCGCTGCAGATCATCAAGACGGCCCCTGGCGCGCACCTCGTGTCGAGCGTCTTCTTCATGTGCTTGCCCAACGAGGTGCTCGTCTTCGGCGACTGCGCGGTCAACCCGAACCCGACCGCCGAGCAGCTCGCCGACATCGCCATCCAGAGCGCCGACACCGCCAAGGCGTTCGGCATCGAGCCGCGGGTCGCGATGCTGAGCTACTCGACCGGCGTCAGCGGCGGGGGCGAGGACGTCGAGAAGGTCAAGCAGGCGACGGACATCGCCAAGAAGCTGCGCCCCGACCTGCTGCTCGACGGCCCGCTGCAGTACGACGCCGCCATCATGCCGGACGTCGCCCGCACCAAGGCGCCGGACAGCCCCGTGGCCGGCCGCGCGACGGTCTTCATCTTCCCCGACCTGAACACCGGCAACGTGACCTACAAGGCCGTCCAGCGGAGCGCCAACGTCGTCTCGATGGGCCCGGTCCTCCAGGGGCTCGCCCGCCCGGTCAACGACCTCTCCCGCGGCTGCCTGGTCGAGGACATCGTCTTCACCATCACCATCACCGCCATCCAGGCCCAGCAGGCCAAGCGCAGCGCCTGACGCCGCTCACGGATCCGGCGGCGTCCCGAGGGGCGCCGCCGGGTCCGCGCGCCCCGCGGCTGCGCGCTCGGCTCGCGCGAGCCCGATCGCGACCGGGACGAACAGGGCGACGGCCCCGGCGATGACGAGGTAGGGAGCCTCCGGGCTCACGGTGAAGAGGGCGGCGCCGACGATCGGCCCGAGGGTCCCGCCGACGTCACCGCAGAGCTGCAGGAGCCCGGTGCTCGCGCCCCGCCGGTCCGCCGGGACGGCCGCGCCGAGCAGCACCAGGATCGAGGGCCCGAGGCACGCCGCGCCGGCCCCGACGACGACCACGCCGAGCGCGGTCGCGAGCGTGCTCGAGGCGAGGGCGACGAGGACGAGCCCGACGGCGACGACGGCCAACCCGGCGCCGGCGACGCCCGCGTGAGCCCGGTGGCGGTCCCCGTAGCGGCCGGCGATGGGGGTGAACCCCGCCTCGACGAGGACCATCGCGCCCATGAGGAGCCCGGCGGTCGCCTGGACGTCGGCCTCGAAGACCGAGAGCTCCCGCGCGGCGACGAGGAGCGCCAGGGTCCCGAGGAGGACGCCCGAGACCGAGAGGTTGAGCGCGAAGCCGAGGCTCCCGATGGCGAGCACGCGCCGCTGGCCGAGGGCGCGCAGGGCGTCGAGGGCCGAGCCGCGGCGCGCGTTCACGGCGCGCAGGTCCGGCACCGTCGCCAGGGCGGCGGCGAAGGCGACCGCCCCCGCGAGGCCGGCCACGGCGAAGGTCCAGACGTAGCCGATGGTGTCGGCCAGCACGCCCCCGAGGAAGAGGCCGAGCGGGATGCCGAGGACGATCGTCGCGCGGACGGCGCCGGCGGTCTGTCCGATCCGCTCGGGCCCGCTGGCCAGGGCGAGGGCCTGGGCCGAGACGAAGACGCTCGCCGACGCCGGGCCGTGCACGAGGCGGCCGACGAGGAAGCCGACGCCCTCGTTGTGGGTGGCCACGGCGAGCAGGAAGATCGCCATCACGACGACCTGCAGCGCGAGCCCGACGAGGAGGGTGCGGCGCGGGCCGTGGCGGTCGGCGAGCACCCCGATGTAGGGCGCGGTGAGGACGCGCATCGCGCGGTTGGCCGCCAGGATCACGCCGATGAAGGGCAGCGATAGGCCGACCTCGACGCCGACGATGGGCAGGATCGGGAACGCCATCCCGCCCGCGACGCCGGCGAGCAGCGTCCCCGGGGCGAGCGCCAGCGCGATGGAGCGCGTCCGCGGCGGGGTCAACGGGGCTCCGGCGCGGAAGGCCCGACCCGCGGCGTCGCGTCCCTGGGAGCGGTCAGCGCCATGCCGCGACGCTACCCAGCCCGCTCCGCGCCCACAAGCGCCAATGCGGTGGCCGCACCGGATGACGCGCCGACCTCCCGTTCGCCCGGCTTCCGCGGCGGCACTCGAGAGCGCGGATGCTCCACTGGCGCGCGGACGCCGCGTCCACCAGGCGCTCGGCGCCGGCCCCCGGCGCGCGGACGTCCCGTCCTCGAGCGAGCGGGGTTCTCCAGGTCTGCCTGCGGATGTTCGCCCAACAAACCTCCAACAAGAACAGACACAACAGCCGTCGCCGTCAGCGCTCGTGGTGATGTGGGAAACCCTGCGAGCCCCCCGGGCGAGCGGGCTGTCCACAGGGGCGTCACCGAGGTCATCTCCACAGCGCGCTCACAAGTCCGAGTGCGTCGCGCCTGTCCTTTCCAGTATCCCCCAACTAAAAAAACAGCCGTCGTCGGCGCTCGTGGGGATGTGGGGAACCCTGCGAGCCCCCCGGGCGACCGGGTTGTCCACAGGGGCGTCACCGACGTCATCTCCACAGCGCGCTCACACGTCCGACTGCGTCGCGCCCGTCCTTTCCAGTATCCCCCAACTAGAAAAACAGCCGTCGTCGGCGCTCGTGGGGATGTGGGGAACCCTGCGAGCCCCCCGGGCGAGCGGGGTTCTCCAAGTCGGTGTGGGTAACTCCACGAGCCCCCCGGGCGAGTGGAGTTATCCAAGCCCCTCGTGGGGAACCCGCGAGCCCCCCGGGCGAGCGGGTTGTCCACAGGGGCGTCACCGACGTCATCTCCACAGCGCGCTCACACGTCCGACTGCGTCGCGCCCGTCTCGCGCCCGTCCTTTCCAGTATCCCCCAACTAAGAGAACAGCCGTCGTTGGCGCTCGTGGGGATGTGGGGAACCCTGCGAGCCCCCCGGGCGAGCGGGTTGTCCACAGGGGCGTCACCGACGTCATCTCCACAGCGCGCTCACACGTCCGAGTGCGTCGCGCCCGTCCTTTCCAGCGTCCCCAACGAAAAAAACAGCCGTCGTTGGCGCTCGTGGGGATGTGGGGAACCCTGCGAGCCCCCCGGGCGAGCGGGGTTCTCCAAGTCGGTGTGGGTAACTCCGCGAGCCCCCCGGGCGAGCGGAGTTATCCAAGCCCCTCGTGGGGAACCTGCGAGCCCCCCGGGCGAGCGGGTTGTCCACAGGGGCGTCACCGACGTCATCTCCACAGCGCGCTCTCCCCAGCCCCTGGCTGAACGACATCACCCGAGCAGCTCGCGACCATGGACCGTGAGGAAGCCGTCGCGACCGAGGGTCCAGTGGATGTCGTGGGCCGGCGGCACAGCTCTCATGCGGCCGAGATGTAGAACTTCGAGATGACAGGTCACGCAGAGGCCAGCCAGATTGGAGCGCTCGTCGCCGCCACCGTGACCGCGGAACTTCAGGTGATGGGGCGTCAGGTCCCGGTTCGAGCACACCGGTGACTCGCAGCGCAGCCGGGCGCGTTCATACACGTCCTGATACGCCACGCGCTCGGGATCTCGTCGGAGCCAGACGCTCCAGAAGGCGCGAATCAGGTAGTCGACGAAGCTCCCGTCCTCTCCCGACGCCTCGAAGAGCCGACGAATGTCTCGCCAGAAGCCGACCGTCTCGCTCCGGAGCCGCATCCGCAGCGGGACCATCCCCGCCCAACGCCCGCGCCCGCCGTCCGTGACGGATATCTGGCTCGGCTCGATATCCTCCGTGACGGATATCTGGCTCGAGCCATCCCTCGACAACCGTCCCCCGTTGACGACCAACTCGGCGACGGTCCCGTCGAGCATCCCGCGCTCCAGGTCCTGAAACTCCGCGACCAGCGACGCGTCCGGGGGCTCGCAGCCGACTGCCGTCATCCCCTCGGCGCGCGCGACGGCCTCGACGATCTCCACCTCTTCGCGCAGATGCTTGGTCGTCCTCGCCGCCGCCCGGTCGAGCCAGGCGTAAACGGTGTCCCGGTCGGCCACCCGCGCGACCAGCCGCGCCGCCTCGTACCCGATGTCCCCGTCGTCGAGCGCCAGCGCGACCTCGGGAACGAGCCGCTTGCACCGCCGCGCCAGCGTCATCCGGGCTTTGACCGACGCCAGCGAGCACCCGAGCCGCTCGCTGGCATATTGAGCGGCGCTCGCGTACCCCAGCGTCCGCCATCCCGAGCAGCCCCAAACCTCGGACGCCAGCTCGCCTATCCTCCGGTCCCGGGTCTGAAGGCGCGTGTTCAGCTCGCGAAGTCGCGCGTCGAGCGCGACCGGCGCCCGTGGCAGCTCCGCGCTGCTCACCGAGTCTACGACGAACCCGGCGATCAGCTCGGTGAGACCTGGGTCATCGACCTGACCCGACAGCTCGTCCTCGGCCAGCAGCTCGGCCAATCGCCGCTCCAGCTCGCGCCGCTGGTCCCAGACCTCGGCCCGCGTCGCGCTGTCCAGCCGACACACCAACTCGGGGTGCCGGGCCAGGAGGGTCGACATCGCCTCGGCCAGCAGCGCCTCGACCATCGCGTCGTCGCCGATGACGCCGAAGCGCGTCCGCAAGAGGCTTCGAGTCGCCTCGAAGGCCCAGGCCGTCACGCTGTCCACGCTGACCTGAAGCGTCCGCTGTTCGTCGCCAGGTTCGAGCGCCGCGGGCTCGGTCTCGCCGCCCTCGGAGCGCCCGGCCAGCCGCTCGCGCATCGCCCGGACGGTCGCCCCGCGCGCCTCGGCGACGAGCTGGGCTTCGGTATCGGCGGTCGCCTCGCGGGCCACGAGCTCCACCATCGACCAGCCGAGCTCGCCGCGCTCCAGCGCGGCCCGAAGCCGGGGCAGCTCCACCAACCGCGCCGCGACCCGCGCCGACTCGTCGACCCAGCGGGGCTTGCGCCCGATGCGCTCGAAGCCGTACGCCCCGACCGATGAGAACCCGAGCTCCAGATACCCGCCGGTCTCGCGCAGCAGCCGTAGCGCGTCGCCGACAGCCAACCGCAGCGCCCCCCGCCGAGCGGGACAGCGCGACGAGCCGTCGGTCCATGTCGACGAGCCAGGCAGGGTGGCTCGCGTTCGGGGGCTGAACCTTCACGCGACCCTTATACCATGCGGTTCTGCGCGTCCTCGGGGCGGCCCCTTCACGTCCGTTTCGCGTCCCGACCCACCTCGCGAGACCTGTTTCACTGATCACGCCCACCAGCGGCCCACCAGCGATGCCTGTAGGCAATCTGATGGACCCGACTTCGCCGAACGAGAGATTCGCCTCTGGGCTGTCAACTAAGCGGTCAGTTTTCCCGCTAATCTTTCCGTGATCTCGGGAGCGGGGCGGCGCTGGACGCCGGGAGGGGCTCGCAGGGTTCCCCACGCGGACCTCCCGTCCGCTCCGTTTCGGCACGCGGACCTCCCGTCCGCCTCGTTGGCCCTTCGAGGGCGGCCCCTCAGTCCCAGCTGGTGTGAAGGCCGCCGAGCTGGCCCGCCCCGATCGACCCTGAAGGAACCCCGCGCTTGTTGCGGTGCGTCATCCCAGGCCGTTCCCGCCGAGCGAGCGAGGGACTTCAGCGATCTCTACGGCGCCTCCACGACGACGCCTCAGGCGGCGCGCTCGTCGTTCGGGCGGGACGCCGGCGACTCGAGGCAGAGCGGTCCCTGACGCAGGATCACGCGTCGGTCGGGGAAGAAGTCGGCGAAGCTCGGCGTGTCGACCCGCTCGAGGCGCGCGGCGACCTGCTCGGCGCGCGCGAGATCGAAGCCCCGCTGGCGCGCCGCGAGGTCCCCGGCGAGGCGGTGGCCGACGCGACGCAGCTGATGGAAGGTCGACAGGTAGCCGCCCCGCCAGATCTCGAGATAGGGCCGATGATCCATGGGGTTGATCGACATCAGGCGGCGGTGCCGGTTGGCCGGGACGATGGTGTAGGAGCTGACCTCGGGGTGCTGGCGGAGCACCCAGTTCCGCGTCGCCTCGTAGCGCGTGTACGAGATGGTGCGGATGTCCTGGTCGATGTTGTAGAGGACGCCGCGCTGATTCGCGAAGCCGCGGGTGCGGGCGACATAGGGGACGAGCGGGTCGATGACGACGAGGAGCGAGGCGCCGCGCCGGATCGCCTCGACGAAGTTCGACGTCCGGGTGATGGCGCCATCCTCGTAGTAGCGCCCGCCGATGCGCGTCGCGGTGAAGGCCGGGTTGAGGCTGAGCGAGGCCTGGATGGCGACGCTGATGGGGACGTCGCGGTGCCCCTCGCCGCCGAAGACGACGTGGGTGCGGCCGTCCTGGTCGGTCGCGCCGATGAAGAGCTCGCGCGTCAGGTCCTCGAAGTCGTTGCTGGCCCCGGGGCCGGTGAGCATCTGCCGCAGGCGGCGCTCGAAGCGGTCGGCGCGGAACGGGGCGGCGACGAGGTCGGAGAGATCGAAGCGGCGCTCCTCGTCGACGGGTCCCCTGCGCCGGGCGACCGCGCCGCGCCAGAGGCCCTCGGCGACCGAGCGCGCGGCCCGGCGAGCGCGGCCCAGGAGGCCCGGGTCGAGGTTGTCGACCCGGAAGAGGCGGAGATCGATCGGCCCGACGCGGCCTCCCGGGACCCGGGCGATGCCGGCCATGAGCTCGTCGACGGTGTACCCGACCGCGAGCGGCCCGCTGACGACGGCGCCCGCGCTGATACCGAAGAACATGTCGAAGGCGTTGACGCCGCCGCTGTCGGCGAGGCAGTCGTCGAGACACTTGAGCGCGCCCAGCTCGAAGTAGATGCCGGTGATGCCGCCGCCCGAGGCGCAGAGCGCGTGGGGGCCGCTCCGGCGGCGCCCGAGGATGCTGCGCGCCTCGGCGAGGATGGCGTCGGCGAGGACGCGCTCGCGGTCCGGGGTGTCGGCCGGCGGGGCGCGCAGGACGTGGCGGACGCCGCGCGCGCCGAGACGCAACAGCGTGCGGTCGACGTCGCTCGAGCCGGTCGCGGGGAGGAGCGCCAGGATGCGGTCGAAGGCGAAGCGACGCTCGACGTCCTCGACGCGGTCGAGGGCGTCGAGGACGGCGAAGGCCGAGGTCGCGTCCACGACCGGCCCGTCGCCGTCGCCGCGGAGGTCGAGGAGCACGAGGTTGACGTACTGGGCGCGCAGATCGTCGAGGAGCGCCGCGGACGAGGGGCGCGCGATCCACTGGAACGTCACGCCGTGGTCCTCGACGACGTCCGGGGCGTGGCGGTGCTCGGCGGCGGCGGTCAGCGACGCGAGCAGGCGCGTGAACTGCGGTTGGGAGTTGCAGTGGCAGAGCACGCGCTTGACAGGTACGGCGGCGGACACGGCGACCTCCCCAAGAGCTGCGGCCAGCGGGCGACCCTCGAGGGCTCACGGCAGCAGCCCACGACGCCCCACGCGGAGCTCGTCTCGACCGTGCCCCAGACCGGCCTGCTCGGCAAGCATCGGCTCCCCAGGCCGGGCGGAGCGGCGCGTGATCGGGCGGCCCGCTACTTCGACGTCAGCGTCGCGAATCCTGTGTCGACGTATCGCGCCTGGGCGATGGCTCCGGTCAGGTAGGCGTCATAGGCCGCTTCACCGCGCAGGTGGCGCTCGAAGAACGCGACGGTGTAGGCGTAGGCGAGCGCGAGGACGTCGGCCTGATCGCTCGTCGCGGGCTGGCAGGCGCCGCAGGTGAGGCAGAGCGACGTGTTGCTGACGAAGCTCATGTGGTTGGCGCCGACGATCGTCACGGCGAAGCTCGGCGCGGCGGCGCTGGCGTAGAACTGCGCGTAGTTGTCGGCGGCCGGCGCGCACGCCTGGATCCCGCCGGCGCTCCCGTCGTCGATGGTCTCGCCGAGGAACCCCGAGGGGACGGCCAGGGTCGCGGCGGCCGCGATGGCGTCGGGACAGGTCCCGATGGGGCAGGTGTTCACCGGGTCGAGCCCGAGGACTGCTTCGAAGCGGCTGTCGCCCGCCGCGGCGTTCACGGCGGCCTTGCCGCCTCGTGAGTGGCCCATGACGCCGACCCGGGTGCCGTCGACCCGACCCGCGAGCGCGCCGCTCGCGCCGGCTCCCTGCTCGAGCACCCAGTCGAGCACAGCGGCGATGGCGACGGGATCCTGGTCCTGGCCAGCGAGGTTGCTGTAGCCGACCGAGCAGGCCACGTAGCCGAAGCTCGCGAGGCGCTCGAGGTAGGGGTCGTAGCGCGCGGGCTCGATGAGGAAGCCGTGGGCGAAGAGCACCACGGGATAGGGCCCGGCGCTCGGGCCCTGGTCCGCCACGGCGCAGTGGACCGCGACAGCGCCGGCAAACCCGTTGGCGGTGGTGATCGACCAGGGGCCGGCCATCGCCGGATCGGGCACCGCGGGGCTCGCGGTGTCAGCGCCTCCGGTGTCCGCAGGTGCAACGGTGTCGTCCGGCTCCGCGGTGTCGCTCGGCTCCGCGGTGTCGGCCGGCTCGACCGTGTCGGCGGGCTCGACCGTGTCGCTCTGCGGCGCGGTGTCGGTGAGCCCGCCCGTGTCGTTGACGGCGGTGTCGCTCACTGCCGTGTCCGCGAGCGAGGCGTCGTCGCTCTGTCCGTCCGGCGCGTCGGCGTCCGCGAGCACGTCGCCCGCGCTGGTGTCGCTCACGGTGACGTCGGCCGTGTCGGCGTCGCCCTCGAGGCCCGAGCCGTCGTCACCACACGCCGCCATGCCGAGCCAGAGCACGACCAGCGCTCCTCCCCAACGCCAAACCGAACGGTCAACCATCCGTCGCCTCCACGGTGTCCCCGCATGATGCGCACCGCGGCCGGCTACGCAACCGTAGGGCGCCGGTTCGAGCCGGGACTCGACTCAGTCCCAGCTCGGGCAGACGGCGCCGGGGACGCACATCGAGCCGGTGTCGCCGGTGCTGCCGATCGGGCAGCAGCTCCAGCCCTCGCCACACTCCGCGTCGGTCGTGCACGGGCCGTTGTAGTACAGCTCGCAGGACGACTCCGACGCGAGCCCGCTGCACTGCTGGAGGACCTCTCGCTCGACCTCGCGCAGGGTCAGCAGCTCCCCGCTGGGGCAGTCCACCTCGATGACCGCGTCGTCCTCACCCGCGCGCAGGCTGAAGCGCGGCCCCTTGGGGATCTGGACGGTGGCCGAGGTCGTCGTCTCGCCCTCGACCGAGCGGAAGGTCGCGCAGAGGCCGCCCTCCGGGCCGTAGAGCTGGCCCGTGGTCGCGTCGCCGGAGCTCACCCAGGTGATTCGCGCGCCGTTGTCCCAGGCGACGGAGGCGGAGACCTCCGCGGCGCTGGCGTACTGCACGTAGCAGCTCCCGGCGGGTCGGAAGCACTGCGCGAGCGCGGCGCCGAGGCGCGCGGCGCAGGTCCCGGCGAGGGGGTTGGCGAGGCAGCTGATGCTCCCGTCGCCGCAGGCCTCCGGGAGCGCCTCGCTGGGCGGGTCGGACAGGCCGTCGCGGGGATCGAGCTGGTCGACGACGCAGTCGCCGTCGGCGTCGACCGCGAGGCTCTCGATCGCGTCGATGCGGCCGTCACCGTCGCTGTCAGTGGGGGCCGAGAGGTCGCCCACCTCGACGGGATCGGCGAGCTCGTCGCCGTCGCTGTCGGCGTGGAGGGCGTCGGTCCGGAGCGCCCCCTCGATGCGGTTGACGAGGCCGTCGCCGTCCTCGTCGAGCTCGGGATCGAGGCAGGTCTCGGACGCGCAGAGGCCGCTGGCGCACTGCCCGTCATGGTAGCAGGTCGCGCCGATGCGCCCGAGGCCCTCGTCGGAGCACCCCGCCGCGCCGACGAGGAGCGCGGCGGCGCCCAGGACGGCGTTCATCCGTATCCCCAGCCCCATCGTCAGGAGGCAGTGGAGCGCGCTCCGAGCGAGGCGACTACGTGAGGTGATCGACGTTGCGGTGGTCGCGCGAGCCATGGGACACCTCCGCCCAGGTGCCGATGCATCCGGCGTACCACCGCCCGCACCTCCGAGGACGCCGTCCTGGCGCACCTCGCCGCGCGCAACGGCGGCGACGGCTGCGCCACCCGGCCCCGTCGCTGTGCCCGTTCGCCCGCGCGGCGCGCCCGGCCAGCGGCCCTGCGCCGCCTCGGCTCAGCTGATGCCCGGGGCCTCGTGCCCGGTGGCGGCCACGTACTCGGGGTAGCGGCCCGGGTAGACGTGGGGGCCGTCGGGGCCGAGCTCGAGCACGTGGGTCGAGACGGCGCGCAGGAAGTGGCGGTCGTGGGACACGAAGACCAGCGTCCCCTCGAAGTCGGCGAGGGCCTCGACGAGGCGCCCCTTGGTGTCGAGGTCGAGGTGGTTGGTGGGCTCGTCGAGGACGAGGAGGTTCGGCGGGTCGTAGAGCATCTCGGCGAGGACCACCCGGGCCTTCTCGCCGCCGGACAGGATCTCGACCGGCTTGTCGACGTCGTCGCCCGAGAACCCGAACGAGCCGAGATAGGTCCGGAGCGCGGTGCCGTTCGCCATCGGGTAGGCGGCCTCGAGGGTGCCGAGGACGGTCTTGGCCGGATCGAGGATCTCCATGGCGTGCTGGGCGAAGTAGCCGAGGCGGACGCTGGCGCCGAGGTCGACGGTCCCGGCGTCGGGCTCGCTCACGCCGGCCATCATCTTCAGGAGGGTCGACTTGCCGGCGCCGTTGACGCCCATGACGCACCAGCGCTCGCCGCGCCGGACGAGGAAGTCGAAGCCGTCGTAGATGACGTGGTCGCCGTAGGCCTTGGCCGCGCCCTCGATCTTGACCACGTCGTCGCCCGAGCGCGGCGGCTGGCGGAGCTCCATCGGGATGATCTTGCGCTGGCGCGGCGGCTCGATCTTGTCGATCTTGTCGAGCTTCTTGACCCGCGACTGCACCTGCGCGGCGTGGCTCGCCCGGGCCTTGAAGCGCGCGATGAACGCCTCCTCCTTGGCGAGCATCGCCTGCTGGCGCGCGTGCTGGGCGGCCTGCTGCTGGTCGGCGAGGGCGCGCTGGGCCTCGTAGAAGTCGTAGTCGCCGGTGTAGGAGGTCAGCGACCCGCCGTCGATCTCGACGATGCGGGTGACGAGGCGGTTCATGAACTCGCGGTCGTGGGAGACGAGGACCACGGCGCCGTCGAAGTCGCGGAGGAACCGCTCGAGCCAGACGATGGACTCGATGTCGAGGTGGTTGGTGGGCTCGTCGAGGAGCAGCAGATCCGGCCGCATCAGCAGGATTCGCGCGAGCGCCACGCGCATCTTCCACCCGCCGGAGAGCTTGCCGACGTCGTCGTCGACGGCGTCGGGGCGGAAGCTCAGCCCGGCGAGGATCTCGCGCGCCCGGGCCTCGAGCGCGTAGCCGTCGAGGTCGTCGAAGCGGGCCTGCACCTCGCCGAAGCGCTCGATGAGCGTGTCGAGCTGGTCGGCCTGCTCGGGGTCGGCGAGGGCGAGCTCGAGCTCGTGCAGCTCGTGACGGACGTCGGAGACCTCCCCGGCGCCGGCCATCGTCTCCTCGAGGACCGAGCGCCCCGCCATCTCACCGACCTGCTGGTCGAAGTGCCCGACGACCGTCCGCTTCTCGAGCACGACCTGCCCCGCGTCGGCCTCGTCCTCACCGACGACGAGGCGGAAGATCGACGACTTCCCGGCGCCGTTGGGCCCCACGAGCCCCACCTTCTCGCCCCGGTTCACGGTCAGCGAGGCGTCCACGAAGAGGATCTGCGATCCGTGGCGGAGCGAGAGGTTGTCGATACGCAGCATGAGCGGGCCTCCGGAGTCGGCGGGCTGGCGCGGAGCGTCGTCCGGCGCGCGCGGAGACCCTCCCGAGGGTCGCGTCTCATACTCCGAAACCCTCGGGCGCGGAACCCGGAAGCCCTCGTTTCGTCACGCCGCGGGGCGCAAGCCGCGGCTGTAGACGACGTCTCCGCCGTGCTCGGCGAGGATCCTGCCAGCCACCTGGGTCGCGTCGCGGTCGGGCGCGGTGACGTTCACGAGGACTCTTCCCGCCTCGAGCCCATCGGCGAGGCGCTCGAGGTCGTGGTCGGGATCGCCGACGCCGGACAGGGCGCCGTTGATGCCCGCGAGGAGACCGCCCGCCCCGGCGCCGAAGACCGCGGTCGCGAGGGGACCGGCCCCGATGAACCCGAGGGGACCGAGGACGAGGCCGCCGACGATGGCCCCGGCGCCCACGCCGTAGAGGACACCCAGCGACAGGCCGTGCCAGACGTGGGTCTCGGTGAAGCCGATGTCCGACTCCTCGAGGTGGTCGCGGTGCATGATCACCCCGAAGCGGTAACCCGGGGCGTCGTGACGGTGGATCTCACGGATGGCCGCCTCGGCGGCCGCGTGGGTCTCGAACAGGGCGAAGACGTGGTGCTTCATCACGAGTCTCCTCCGCGCGGGCCGAGCGTTCGCGGAACGTGCGGGCTCGACGTCGTCGCGGACCGAGCGTCTCGAGGAGCATCCGCCGTGCCAACGCCGAAGCAGCGTAGGCGACGGCCCAGTCCCCCTTCGAGCGTTCGGGGAGAAGCGCGCACGCGCCTGGTCACCCGGAGCAGCACCAACCGGCGTTATCCCAGGCGCCCCCACGCCGCTGCCGGCGTCGCGTCGGGCTTGAATCGACGGTGTCGGTCCTGCGCCCTCGCTCCTTGCCAGCGGCGCGGAGCCACTCTGGACCTCCACCGGTGATCACTGGTCCAGGTGACTGGAGGGACTGATGAGGCAGGACCAAATGGCGCGCGGGGCGGGCCAAAAAGAACAGCTACGGGCTGGGTCCCTCTCATCCTCTGGGCGCGCCAGCTCGCCCCCTTCTCGCTCGGTGGTAGGTCAGCGCGGCGGCGATGCACTGCCGCAGCGCGTCGACGGGGGGCTCGGCGTCGAGGTCGAGGACGAGCGCGCGGTTGCCCTCGAACCGGAAGTCGTTGGGAAAGCGCAGGCGAAACGACTCGATGAGGGTCGTCTGGCAGTGGACGTACAGCGCGTACTGGTCGGGGTCCTTGGGCTTCCAGTCGATTCGAACGGTCGTGCCGACGCCGCGCCGGGTCAGGTAGGCGGGCTCGCCCCACTTCAGGGTCTCGGTCAGCGCGCCGACGCCGAGGGTCGCCGCGGCGGTGTCGAAGATGAGCTCGCGGAGGGCGAGCAGCCGGCGGCGCGCGGCGCTGGGGTAGCTCTCGAAATGCTGGGCGACCTCGGGAGCGTCGAAGGGGCGCGCGGTCGACATCTGGGACCTCTGGCGGCGGGAGTGAGCGTCGCCCCAAGCTACCACGCCCACCAGCGCGAGGCCGTTCCCCCCGATCGGGTCGGCGGCGACGCGCCGCGCGTGACCGGAGCGAGACGCAGCTGCGAGAGGCCCGCCGTCGAGTTCGGAGCGCGCTCGAGGGGCGGCCTTTGAGCCCAGCGAATGACCTCTCGCGTGCCGATCACGCCGCTGCACACGGCGTCATCGCCGTCGCCCCACGGCTTGCCAGGGCCGGGATCGTGGCCGATGGTGGTCGGCCCATCCAGCAAGCGGGAGCACCAGATGTCGAGGACCCACGGAGCGGGCCGTCAACGGCAGGAGCGAGGAGCGACCGGCGGCGACGGGGCCGGCGCGGCCGAGAGCGGACCGGCCGACCTGCAGACGATGATGAGCGCCGGCGGCAACCAGGCGATGGTCCAGCTCAGCGAGGGGCCGAACGCGTCGACCCCGGACGGCGGCGCGACGGACGGAAACGCCTCCTACCCGGCCCCCGACCAGAACAACGGCGAGATGTGCGAGCCTCCGCGGGAGGGCAGCGCGACGGTGCTCGGCGAGTCCGGCGACACCGAGTACGGCTTCACCAACCGGGGCACGCCGGACATCGTCCAGCTCCTCCAGAGCAACCCGACCGCCAGCGTCGACGAGGTCCTGCAGACCCTGTCGGACCGGCAGTTCGCGGTGAACTACCAGAGTGACCCCGACTTCCCGCAGTCGGGCCTCCACCCTTCGATCGCCCGCTACGGGAACCAGCCGGCCCCGGCGAACCAGAGCAGCGCCCAGGGCAAACGCGGCGTCCTGGTCGCCAACGCCCAGTACACCAACATCAACCCGCTGCCCCAGGTGACGGCGCAGGCGACCAGCCTCCAGTCCGAGCTGAATGGCCGCGGATTCGCCACCGACCTCGTCAACAACGCCAACTCCGCGACGATGACCGCGCGCTACGACGCCCTCGTCGCCAACGCCCAGCCCGGCGAGGAGCTCGTCGGCTTCTTCACCGGCCACGGCTCGACCGCGGGGATGTGCGGGATCAACCACAGCGGCGCCGCTCCCGACATGTACCTCCACGGCGCCGTCGCCCAGCTGCTGTCGACGGCCACGGCGCGCGGCGCGCACATCCGCTTCATCATCGACGCCTGCAACTCCGGCGCCGCGGCCACCACCGTGCGCGAGGAGCGCGCCAACCAGCTCGACCGGCGCACCCAGGGGATCTCCCAGGCGGCGTGGATGGCCCTCGCCCGCTCCGCCATGACGCTCAAGCGCCAGCTCACCGCCCACTCCGACGCGCGGCGGGCGGCCCTCCGGCAGGTCACTCAGGCCCAGCGGCAGCTCCAGGCCAACCCGATCCAGCCCCCCGCGGTCCACAACGCCGTGCTCTCGTCCCTCCAGACCACCCACACGCTCGTCGCGCGGGCCTACGATCAGAAGATCGACCAGGTCTGGCGCGACGCCCGGCCGCTCCTGACGGCGGCGGCCGTCGCCTTGAACGCGCTCCGCGGGACGAGCCTCCAGGCGCCGGCGCAGATCACCGACTACGCGCGCCTCGGCGGCGCCATCGACTTCCTCGACGAGGTCGCCAACGCCGCGATGGAGCCGGTCGAAGAGGAGCAGCCGCCCTCGTGAGCCCCGCGCGAAGCCCGCTGCTGCTCTTCCTCGCCCTCCTCTTCCTCGTCGGTTGCGGTTCCAACGAGCCCGCGACCCACGGCCCGGGACAGACCGCCACGACCGACCAGCGCCAAGCGACGCCACGCCCCACGGGCCCATGGACCCTCGAGGTCGACCTCGCCCTCGTCCCTGCGTCCGGCGACGCCCCGTTCCGTTGGGACAGCACGGATCTGCCGCCGCTCCACGTCGGCGACCGCGTGTGGTTGGAGGTCTCCGCGCCCGCCGTCGCGACGGTCTACCTCATCGCGGGCGATGGCGACGGCGCCCGCCAGCTGGCGCGCTCGCCCCCGAGGAAGACCGGGGCGACCGAGCGTCTCCTGCTCGACGGCTGGCAGGTCCCGGACAACGTCGCGGGGAGCCGCGTGCTCACCGTCGTCGCCGCCGACGCGACCTGGCGCGTCGAGGACGCCGGCCCGCTCTACGAGCTCGCGCCCCCGGCGGTGCAGGGCCCGGTCCCGCCCCCCGTCGGCATGATCGACCACGACGGGCGCCGCCTCCCGGCGATCGCCCCGCGCCACACCGCCAAGCCGCCCCTCGCGGTGCAGATCCGCTTCGCCGCCGCCCGCTGAGTGTCCCTCAGCGGCCGCCGAACGCGCGGTCCATCCCCCGCGTCGGGAGCAGGGAGCGGTCGCCGCGGAGCCAGGTGTCGACGGCGAGCGCGGTCTCGCGCCCCTCGGCGATGGCCCAGACGATGAGCGAGGCCCCTCGATGCGCGTCGCCGGCGGCGAAGACGCCCTCGACGTTGGTCATGTAGTCGTCACCGACCGCGACGTTGCCGCGGCCGTCGAGCTCGACCCCGAGCTGCTCGCGCAGCGCCCCGGCCACCGGGCTGACGAAGCCCATGGCGAGGATGAGCATGTCGCACGGGATCGTCACCTCGCCGCCCGGCTGCTCGACGAAGCCCATGCGGCCGTCGGCGCCCTTGTCGAGCGCGACCTTCACCGCGTGGAGCGCCGTCAGCCGGCCATCCTCGCCGGTCAGGCGCTTGGTCATCAGCGAGTACTCGCGCTCGCCGCCCTCCTCCTGCGACGACGACGTCCGATAGACCATCGGCCACTGAGGCCAGGGGTTGTCGGACGCGCGCGACTTCGGCGGCGCCGGCATCAGCTCGAGCTGGGTGACGCTCGCCGCGCCCTGTCGGTGCGAGGTCCCGAGGCAGTCGCTGCCGGTGTCCCCGCCGCCGAGCACGACGACGCGCTTGTCCTCGGCGGAGATGCTCGAGGCGACGGCGTCCCCCGCGACGACGTGGTTCTGCGCGGTCAGGAAGTCCATCGCCAGGTGGACGCCGTCCAGGTCACGCCCGGGGACGTCGAGGTCGCGCGCCTGCTCCGCGCCGATGGCCACGACGACCGCGTCGTGCTTGACCTTGAGCTCGCTCCAGCTGACGTCGGCCCCGACGTTCACGCCGGTCTCGAACCGGACACCCTCGGCACGCATGACGTCCAGCCGCCGGTCGATGACCTGCTTCTCGATCTTGAAGTCGGGGATCCCGTAGCGCAGGAGCCCGCCGAGCCGGTCCGCCTTCTCGTAGACGGTGACCGTGTGCCCGGCGCGGTTCAGCTGAGCCGCCGCCGCGAGCCCCGCCGGCCCCGAGCCGACCACTGCGACGGTCTTGCCGCTCCGCGCCCGAGGCGGCTGCGGGACGACCCACCCCTCCTGCCAGGCGCGCTCGGCGACCTGCTTCTCGATGAGCTCGATGGTCACCGGATCCTGGTTCACGGCCAGGACGCACGCGCCCTCGCACGGCGCCGGGCAAAGCCGACCGGTGAACTCCGGGAAGTTGTTGGTCGAGTCCAGCGCGATCCACGCCCGCTTCCACTGGTCGCGGAAGATCAGGTCGTTCCAGTCCGGGATGCGGTTACCGAGCGGGCACCCCTGCATGCAGAAGGGCACGCCGCAGTCCATGCAGCGCCCGCCCTGTTGCTCGGCCACCCCGTCCTCGAACAGCGGGATGAACTCGTACCAGTCGCGCACGCGGTTGAGGCGGTCGCGCTTCCTGGGGGTCTGACGCCCCCACTCCTTGAACCCCGTCGGCTTACCCACGGCTGAGCACCCGGTAGCGGCCCGTCTGAGTCGGTCGCGTCGCAGCCCGCTTCTGCTGCAACACCCGTCGATACTCCACCGGCATGACCTTCACGAAGCGCGAGACCATCATCTCCCAGTTGTCCAGGATCCGCCGCCCCTGCCGCGAATCGGTGTAGCGCACGTGGTCCTCGATCATCGCGTAGACGAGCCACAGATCCGACTCGTCCACCATCGACTCGAGGTCCACCATGGCCTTGTTGCAGTGGTCGGCGAAGTTGCGGTCGCGATCGAAGACGAAGGCCGTCCCGCCCGACATCCCGGCGGCGAAGTTCCTCCCGGTCGGCCCGAGCACGACGACGACCCCGCCGGTCATGTACTCGCAGCCGTGGTCACCGACGCCCTCGACGACGGCGCGGGCGCCGCTGTTGCGCACCGCGAACCGCTCGCCCGCGCGCCCGGCGATGTACGCCTCGCCGCTCGTCGCCCCGTAGAGCGCCGTGTTGCCGATGACGATGTTCTCGCTCTCCTCGTAGCGGCTGTTGATGGGGTGGCGAATCGCCAGCCGCCCACCGGACAGCCCCTTGCCGACGTAGTCGTTGGCGTCGCCCTCGAGCTTGAAGGTGATGCCCTTGGCCAGCCACGCGCCGAAGCTCTGCCCGGCCTGGCCGCGGAAGTGGACGGTGATCGCCTCGTCCACCAGCCCCCGCGAGCCGTGTCGCCGCGCGACCTCGCCGCTGAGCATCCCCCCGACGGTCCGGTCGGTGTTGCGGATCCGCATCACCAGCTCGGTCCGCGGCCCGCCCTCGAGGGTCTCCTTGACCTGGGCGATGAGCGTCCGGTCGAGGTGGGTCTCGAAGGGGTTCGACTGCGGCAGCACGCACCGCCGGGCCACCGACGGCGGCGCCGCCGCGCGCTCGAGGATCGGCTGGACGTCGATCTTGGCCGCCTTCCAGTGCGCCCGCTGCGCCGCGGGCTTCAGCAGATCCTTGCGCCCGACGAGGTCGTCGAAGCGCCGGATCCCGAGCCGCGCCATGATCGCGCGGACGTCCTCGGCGATGTGGAAGAAGAACCGGACGACCTGCTCGGGCTTGCCGGCGAAGAGCTTGCGGAGCTCCGGATCCTGCGTCGCGATGCCCACCGAGCAGGTGTTGAGGTGGCACTTGCGCAGCATGATGCAGCCCATCGCGATGAGGGGCGCGGTCGAGAAGCCGAACTCCTCGGCCCCGAGCAGGGCGCCGATGGCGACGTCGCGGCCGGTCCGCATCCCGCCGTCCACCTGCACCCGGACGCGCCCGCGCAGGTCGTTCTGGACCAGCACCGCCTGGGTCTCGGAGAGCCCCATCTCCCAGGGCAGCCCCGCGTGCTTGAGCGACGACATCGGCGAGGCGCCCGTCCCGCCGGCGTCCCCCGCGATGACCACGGCGCCGGCGCCGGCCTTGGCCACGCCGGCCGCCACGGTCCCGACCCCGACCTCGCTGACCAGCTTCACGCTGACCCGGGCCTCCTGGTTGACCGCCTTGAGGTCGTGGATGAGCTGGGCGAGGTCCTCGATCGAGTAGATGTCGTGGTGCGGCGGCGGCGAGATGAGCGTCACGCCGGGGGTCGAGCAGCGCACCTTGGCGATCCGCTCGTCGACCTTGTGCCCCGGGAGCTGCCCGCCCTCGCCGGGCTTGGCGCCCTGGGCCATCTTGATCTGCAGCTCGGTGGCGTTGACGAGGTACTCCGCCGACACGCCGAAGCGCCCCGACGCGACCTGGTGGATGGCCGAGCGGCGCAGGTCCCCCGACTCGTCCGGGGTGTAGCGCCGCGCCTCCTCGCCGCCCTCGCCGCTGTTCGACTTCCCGCCGATGCGGTTCATCGCGATCGCCAGGGTCTCGTGAGCCTCGGCGCTGATGGAGCCGAAGCTCATCGCGCCGGTGGCGAAGCGCTTGACGATCTCGCTCGCCGGCTCGACCTCGTCGAGGGGGGCGCCACCGTCGGCGGCCCAGGCGAAGTCGAGGAGCCCGCGCAGGGTCGAGCGCGCAGCCTCCTCGTTCACGAGCCGCGAGTACTCGTCCCAGGTCTTCGCGTCCTCGGCCCGGGTGGCGGCCTGCAGCTTCGCGATCGTCGCCGGGTTCCAGACGTGGAGCTCGCCGCGCCGGCGCCACTGGTGGTAGCCGCCCGCCGGCAGCTCGGCGAGATCGTTGGGCGACATCACGGCGAACCCGCGCCGATGCCGCTCCTCGACCTCGCGGCCGAGCTCCTCGAGGCCGACCCCGCCGATCCGCGAGGACGTCCCGGTGAAGTGCCGGCCGATGACCTCGTCGTCGAGCCCGACCGCCTCGTAGATCTGCGCGCCGCGGTAGGACTGCAGGGTCGAGATGCCCATCTTGGACATCACCTTGAGGATCCCCTTCTCGACGCCCTTGACGAAGCGCTTCTCGGCGTCCTCCGGGCTCCCGGCGATGCGCCCGGCGAGGGTCGCCTCGCGCACGCTGTCGAGGGCGAGGTAGGGGTTCACGCAGGCCGCGCCGAAGCCGAAGAGCGTGGCGAAGTGGTGGACGGCTCTGGCCTCGGCCGTCTCGACGACGAGGCCCGCGAGGAACCGAATCCCCTCGCGCACGAGGTGCTGGTGGACCGCGCTCACCGCGAGCAGCGACGGGATCGGCCGCCGCCGCGAGTCGACGCTGCGGTCGCTCAGGATGAGGACGTTGTAGCCCTCGTCGATGGCCCGCACCGCGGCGTGGCACAGCTGGTCGACGGCCACCGACAGGCCGACGGAGGCGTCGTAGACCATGTCGAGGGTCGTCGGCTCGAAGACGCCGACCTTGAGCGCCCGGACCTTGGCGAGGTCGTCGTTGGTCAGGATCGGCGAGCGCAGCCGGACCTTGTGGCACTGCTCGGGGGTCTCCTCGAAGGTGTTGCCCTCGGGCCCGAGCGCCGTCGCGATGTTCATGACCAGGGCCTCGCGGATCGGGTCGATCGGCGGGTTGGTCACCTGGGCGAAGAGCTGCTGGAAGTAGTTGAAGAGCGGCGGCGCCTGGTCGCTCAGCACGGCGAGCGGCGTGTCGTTGCCCATGGAGCCCGTCGGCTCCGTGCCCTCGACCGCCATCGGCTCGAGGACGAGCCGCAGATCCTCGTCGGTGTATCCGAAGGCGCGCTGGAGCCGCACCAGCTCCTCGCCGTCGACCGGCGGGAGCGACTCGCCCGCCGGCAGGTCGTCGAGGTTGAACAGGTTCGAGTCGAGCCAGCGCCGATAGGGCCAGCGCGTCGACACCTCGCGCTTCGCCTCGTCGTCGCTGATGATGCGCCGCTCGGCGGTGTCGACCAGAAACATCCGGCCCGGCTGCAGGCGCCCCTTGGCGCGCACCTCGGTGGCCTCGACGTCGACGACGCCGACCTCGGACGACAGGAAGACGCGGTCGTCGTTCGTCACCAGCCAGCGCGCGGGGCGGAGGCCGTTTCGGTCGAGGGTCGCGCCGATGAGGTGGCCGTCGGTGAAGACGATCGCCGCCGGCCCATCCCACGGCTCCATGAGGTTCGACGAGTACTCGTAGAAGGCCGCGCGGTCGGGATCCATCAGCGCGTCCGACTCCCACGCCTCGGGGATGAGCATCATCATGGCGTGGTCGAGGGAGCGCCCGCCGAGGTGCAGCAGCTCCAGCATGTTGTCGAACTGGGCCGAGTCGCTGCCCCGCTCGACGATGATCGGGTAGAGGCGGTCGAGGGGCCCGTCGAACTTCGCCGACTGCAGGATCGCGCGGCGCGAGCGCATCTGGTTGACGTTGCCGCGGAGCGTATTGATCTCGCCGTTGTGGGCGATGTAGCGGCACGGCTGCGCCCGGTCCCAGGTCGGGAACGTGTTGGTCGAAAACCGCGAGTGGATGACCGCGAGCGCGCTGACCATGTCGGGGTCGTTGAGGTCCTGGTAGAACTGCGGGACCTGGCGCGCGAGCAGGAGCCCCTTGTAGACGATGGTCTCGGACGAGAGGCTCGCCACGTGGAAGCGCCCGTCGGGGTCGATCCCGCGCTCGACGACGCGGTTCTCGGTGATCTTGCGGATCACGTAGAGCTTGCGCTCCATCGCCGACGGGATGACCCGGCGGCAGCCGACGTAGAGCTGCCGGATGACGGGCAGCGTCTGCTTCGCCACCTGCCCGACGGCGCGGACGTCGACGGGCACGTCCCGCCAGCCGATGACGAACTGCCCCTGCTCCTCGACGACCTTCTCCATCGTCTCCTCGCAGGCGCGCCGCTGCCGCGGATCCTGCGGGAGGAAGACCATCCCGACGCCGTAGCGCCGACGCCGCGGCATGTCCCAGCCGTGACGCAGCCCCTCGCGCTTGAAGAAGCGGTGAGGGATCTGGAGCAGGATGCCAGCGCCGTCCCCGGTCTCCGGGTCGGAGCCGGCGGCGCCCCGATGGGCCAGGCGCTGCAGCACGTCGAGGGCCTGCTCGACGATGCCGCGCGACTTCTCGCCCTTGATGTTCGCCACGAAGCCGATGCCGCAGGCATCGTGCTCGGTCCAGGGCTCGTAGAGGCCCCAACGCGGTGGTGATCCGACCATATACCCCGGTGGGCTCGGCCCCGTCCGGGGCCCGTGAGAACTGCCGCAGAGTTGTGCGCGACTCACGGAAGGGTAACCGCGGCCTCGGCCATGACGCAACGTGTCATGCGCCCGGCAGGCGGCGCTCCGTTACACGACGGGATCGTGGCGCGCTTCCGGGGGATCGTTGCCCGGGGTAGGCTCGGGGGATGATGACCAGACCCTCCGGCCCAGGGGCCGATCACACCGTGAAGAACGACGTCCTCGGCCGGATCCTCCGCGGCGCCCTCGTCGCCCTGGCGATGGTCGTGCCGACCGCGATCGCGCTCTTCGGCGCGTGGATCGGGACGAGCCTCGCCGTCCACCGCGACGGCCCGGTGTGGCTCGCCGCCATCGGCGCGGTCGCGGCGTTCTTCCTGCTGCCGCTGGGGTGGGAGCTCTGGGCGGACCGGGGCCAGCGCGGCGGGCGCATCCGGGACGCGATCCTCCGCAGCTCGTTCTTGAGCACGGTCTTCGTCGTCGTCCTCGTCGGGACCCACCCGAAGGACACGTTCGAGGCCCTCGCGACCCGCGGCGACTGGTTCCTCGGCGGCGCGCAGGGCGAGACCGCGGACGACGTGCGCGGGGTCCTCTTCTCCCTCGCGGACGGGCTGGAGTGGCTCAACGACTGGGTCCGCGCGAAGGCCTTTCGCGAAGGGGACGACGGCGCCGACTTCGACCCCGGCGCGACCATCGCCTGGAGCGCCGCGCACCCTGGGGACACGACGGCGGCGAAGATCCCCGGGGTCCCGATCCCAGGCTCCGAGCTCGTCTGGCCGCTGCCGGCCGTCGTCCACCCCGCGGTGCTGACGATGCCCGACAGCGCCAGGGTCAGCATCGCCTCGGTCGGGGCCTACATCGGCGGGCGCGTCCAGGATCCCTTCATGCGCGTCAAGGCGGTCCACGACTTCGTCGCGACCTGGGTCCGCTATGACTACGAGGCGCTGCGGAGCGGCGCCTATCGCACCGACGGCAACTGGAAGGCCGAGCGCGTCTTCGAGCGGCGGCGCGCGGTCTGCTCCGGGTACGCCGAGCTCGCCAAGGCCATCGGAGCGGCCGCGGGCGCGGAGATCATCGTGCTCAGCGGCGACGCCCGCTCCTCGAAGACCTACCGGGCGCTGAGCGGCGACGCGCTGCCGGTGAGCGGCGACGGGCATGCCTGGAACGCCGCGAAGATCGGCGGCGCCTGGTATCTCTTCGACGCGACCTGGGACAGCGACGGGCCGTTCGAGGACGGGAGCCCGGGGAAGTACCGAACCACCTACCTCTTCATCCCCCCGCGCGCGATGGCCCTCGACCACCGGCCGGACGAAGACCGCTGGCAGCTGCTCGAGGCGCCGCTCAGCCGCGGCGACTGGCTCCGCGAGCCGCTGCTCGTGCCGCTGGTCCACGCCTTCGGCCTCGAGGTGACGACGCCGCGACGCCCCATCGTCACCGCGGCCGGGGCGGTCCGCTTCGAGGTCGCCAACCCCCACGACGTCCACCTGCGGCTCGGCTTGAAGGCGCCCGACGAGAAGACCGCGAAAATCTGCGCGAGGTCCTCGGAGGACCGCGCGGTCCTGGTGTGCCCGGCCGCGCCCGGGCGCTGGGAGGCGAGCCTCTTCGCGCGCCTGACCGAGGACGGCCCGGGCGTCTGGCTCGGTGGGGCCTTCGTCGAAGTCGACTGAAGCGGCTGGGAGCTCGAGGTGCGACAACCTGTCCGTTGCGCGGCCCGGTTATGGGCATATGCTCGAAACAACGGCGGCCGAGCCACCGGCTACCGAGGACGAGGCGGACGATGTCGAGACCGAAGAGTGAACGCAGTGTGCGGGTTCTGCCCGAGGTGACGCGGTTCGAGGCGCGCGGGGCGACCGGTCGGACCGGCGACCTCGGCGCGGTCGAGCTGAGCCTCGACGAGCTCGAGGCCCTGCGGCTCGCGGATCTCCAGGGTCGCTCGCAGGCGGACGCCGCCGCGCGGATGGGCGTCTCGCGGGCGACCTTCGGCCGCGTCGTGGCCTCGGCCCGGGGCAAGGTCGCGAGCGCGCTCGTCCAGGGCAGGACGATCCACATCGAGGGCGGCCCCGTCGCCGTCGACCCAAACCCCGAGGGGGGCAGAATGAAGCTCGCAATCGCTTCGAACCCGCACGACATCGTCGCTCGCCACTTCGGCAAGAGCGCGAAGTTCATGATCTACACCATCGAGGGAGGGCAGGTGGTCGCCACCGAGGCCCGCGACAACCCGCACCGCAACCAGGGCCATCGCGGCCCGATGCGGGGGCACGGGGGCTTCGGGCACGGGCACGGCCGCGGCGGCGGGCACGGTGGCTACGGCTTCGGCCATGGGCACCAGCACGGACACGGCCACGACTGCGCCCACGACGAGGAGGGAAAGGGCTGGGTCGCCGACACCCTCGGCGACTGCACGGCGGTCGTGACCGCGGGAATCGGCTCCGGCGCCGTGACCCAGCTGCGCCGGGCGGGGATCCGGCTCGTCCTCCTCGACCGCCCCACCTCGCTCGACGACGCGGTCAAGCTCTTCGCCGAGGGCCGCCTCTGAACGCGAGGCGCCCTGGCCCCGTTCAGAGGAGCCAGGGCGCCGCCCTTCCGTCTCCTGGCAGCGTTCGGGGAAAAGCGCGCACGCGCGCTTTTTCCCTCGCTGCTAGAGTGACTGATCCGGCGGCTTCGCCGCCTCCACCGGCCGCTGCGCGGCCAAGTCGAGCTCAGGGAAATGGCGCTTCGCTGCCGTTTCCCCGAGCTCTCCTAGCGCCGGTCGACTGGCTTGATCAATCTATTGATCAAGCCATCATCCGCGCGCGGCGCGCGCCGTTCCAGCGGGACCGCGCGGAGGCGGATCGAAGGCCCGGTCAGCGTCTGCCGGATCCGCGCGGCCGGACCGTCGGCCACGGGCGCGCGGACCGGCTCGGGCGCGAACGGCACCCGCCCCGCGACACGCCAACCCGCGCCGGCGCCGCTCACCTCGAGGGCCTCGGGTCGTGGCGCCGAGCCCCCGACCGCGGGACGCTGGCCGTCACGGATGAACACCAGCGCGAGCTCGCCCGGAGGGGTCCCGGCAGGGACGATGGTCGGCGCCCCCGTCGACGGCACGAAGCCCAGGACGAGGTCCTCGGTCAGCGGCACGTACCACCGAACCTCCGCGACGGTCTCACGGTCGGTCGCGCGCCAGGCGACCTGAATTGGCGGCTCCCCGCTCAGGCACAGCGGCGCCTGGCTCGGGTAGGGGTAGTGCGTCGCGGGCTCGGTCTGCGCGTCGATCGCGGACGCCGACACCAGCCCATCGCACATTACTGCGTCGAGGTAGTCGGCGAGGTAGGGCGCGGTCGGGCCGACACTCCACGCGGGCAGCGGGTAGCCCTCGGGGTCGAGGCCGTCCCAGGTCCGGCGGAGGTAGCCGCGCAGAAACGGTGACGTCGTCATGCGGGCGCTCGAGACCGCCTCGACCATGGCGACGGCGTTCGCCTCGGTCGTGAGCCCGAGCAGGAGCCTCGCGACCTCGTTCTCGTCGATGAGCTGCTCGAGCCCGAGGGTCGCGACGGGCCGATACCAGGGCGCGCCGCTCGAGTAGGCGCGCGCCGCGAGGTCGACCCAGAAGAACAGGCCGCCCTGCTTGTCGTAGTAGAACGCCTCCCGCCGCACGAGCGCGCTGAACCAGGTGGCGAAGCCCTCGGACCACGCGATCCCCGGGTGGGTCGGGACGCCCAGGACGTGGGTGCCCCCCTCGCCGGGCGCCGCTCCGTAGGTCGCCATCAGCCAGTGGCCGAGCTCGTGGGCGAGCACGGCGCCGCTCCAGTAGCCCTCGTCGGCGTCGCCGGGGATGAACATCTGCGAGCCGAAGTCGACGTCGAAGGCGCTGCTGCCGAAGTCGAGGAAGCACGCCCCGCAGTCCCAGGACACGCCATAGTCCATCCAGACGACCAGCGAGGCCCCGGTCCGCTCGCCAAAGAGGCTGACGGCGAAGTCGTGGACCGTGCTCAGATAGACGAAGACGAAGGCGGCGCCGGAGCCCGCCTCGAGCGGCAGGTATACGCCGGCGTCCGCCGGGATGTCGCCGACCGTCCAGGTCCAGACCCACGGGTTCGGGTCCGGGGCCCCCTGCAGCGCGAGGCTCTCGATGTCTCGCTCCCCCGCCGCGCCGCCCGGGCTCGCGACAGCGTAGACCAGGTCCCCGTCCTCGCCCGCCGCGACGGCGAAGAGCGCCAGGAAGTCGTCGCCGTCCTCGTGATTGGAGGGGACGACGTCGAGATCGAAGGCCCCGTCGTCGTCGGTGACGGTGGCGTCGAGGATCTCACCGTTGGCGAAGGAGATGACCAGGAAGCGGCGGGCGGGCGCGGTGTAGATGGCGCTGTCCCAGTCGGTGAAGCCCTCGTCGTACGACCGCAGCTCGTACTCCACGGTGTTCGCGTAGTGGGTGGTCGTCACGCCCGGCGGGCAGAACGCGCCGATGGCGCTGTCGGAGCAGCCGCTGACGCACGGCAGCTCGACCCAGGTGCCGTCATCGGTGCAGCGCGCGACGGCCCCCGGTCGGCACTCGCTGTCGCCCGGGACGCAGGTCTGGTTCGGCACGCAGCCAGCGCCGGCCGCGCCGACCACACAGGCGTAGCCGGCTCCGCACGGGACCGAGATGACGAAGGGCTCGCCGCTGCCGGTCCCGGTGACGCAGGCGGACAGGGTGTCGCCGACACAGACCCCGCCGATGGGGACACCGCCGCACGGATCCTGGCTCTGCGCGGTGTCGGCGACCGACGTATCCGCGGCGACCGTGTCGCCCGGGAGCGTGTCGTGGGCCGTCGTATCGCCGGGCTCGACCGTGTCCGGCGACCCGCCGGTGTCGGTCGGCGCGTCAGCATCCGCGGTGTCCGTCGGGGCGACGGAGTCGTCCGCGACGTCGGGAGGAGACGTGTCGACCGCGACCGTGTCGATGGGCGCGTCGGTGTCGGTGGTGGCGCCCGTGCGTCCGTCGTCGCCGCAGGCGGCGAGGGCGAGCGCGATGGCGGCGACGGTGAAGGTCTTGGTGCAGGCGTATCGCATGGTGCTCCTCCTCAGGCGCCGCGGGGAACGGCGAGCCAGTGACGGACGAGGTGGCGATCCCGCGACCCGACGATGGCGGTCCGGGCGTGTAGGATCCGGCGGTTGTCGATGACGAGGACGTCCCCCGGGGCCAGGCGAAGACTCGCCACCCGGTGGCGGAGAACCGACGCGCGGAGGGCCTCGAGGGCGGCCTCGTCCGCGGGCGCCGGCGGGACGTCGAACCAGAAGGAGCAGTAGAGGCGTGGCCGACCGTCGACCCGCTCGACCACCGGGTGGGTCTTCGGGTCGCCCGGGAAGACGCTGTGCTCGAACAGGCGGAGCCTGGCGAGCCGCTCCTGCTGGGCCGGCGGCAGGGACACGAGGGCCGCGACGCCGTCGGCGAGCAGCGTCTCACCGCCCTCGCTCGTCTGCCTGAGGCACAGCCAGGCGACGGCGTCGGCCCGGTGGTGGTCGGTGTGGAAGTCGAGGGCCCGGTCCGAGGTCACCAGCGCCATCCCGGGCCGGACCCGGACGTCGGTGGTCAGCAGGACCTCGGCGCCGAGGGTCGCCTCGACGTCGCCGAGCCCCTCCCAGCCCACGCCGGGGAGGTGGACCCAGCCCCGGTCCGCGAGGTCGTCGTGGAGGCCCTCCAGGTGGCGAGGCGGGCGGCCGACGTCCGCAGGGCCGGGCAACGGCGGCGGCGACTCGGCGAGGCGTAGACGCCGCGAGGTGGGTTCGGGTCGAGCCTCGACGGGGACGAGGGCGAGCGCGTTCGAAGCGGTGCTCATCGTGGGCTCCAGGGGCGAGAGGATGGGCGTTCGGGGGAGGGATCGCGACGGTCCCGAGACGTCCGCGGGCCAGGCGGAGCTCGCCGCGGCCCGCGGTCGTCTCGAGCGCATCGGGGTCGGCTCGCGTCAGTGAGGGAGGAGCTCGTGCTTGCTGGCGCAGGCGTGCCAGCAGCGGCCCTGGCAGTCGTGCCAGCAGTCGACGGCCGCCTCGGCGCGCTCGGCGTAGGGCTCGCCGAAGGCCGCCTGGTAGCGCTCCGCGGTGGCCTCGAAGCAGGCACGCAGGATCGGCTCCTCCTCGGGGGCCTTGCCGAACCCGCCGTCGTGGTCGAGCAGCTCGCCGAAGAGGCGCATGCAGTCGGCGAAGTAGGCCCGCGGGCTGAGCATGTGGAGGTGCCACATGACGTCGATGTCCCGGGTCGGCGCGATGGGGCGCGACGGGTCCGCGGCCACGAGGGCGAGGAAGCGCCGGTACCGCAGGTGGGCGCGGGCGACGTCGTCGTCGGTCCACCCGTCGGGGAGGTCGTCCGAGCGCTGCGCGGAGCGGACGAGGTCGACGCTGACCGTCGGGAGGTCGGTGCTCGGCTTCAGGGCGGCGGTGTCGGGACGCACGGGGGCGGCTGGAATCTGCATGGGGTGCTCCGGTTGTCGAGGGGAGCCACCTCGTCGGTGGCGACCCGACCCAGAGCACGAGTCGTGCCAGACCCGTAACACGATGAAATCAAAGCAGCACCGACACGCAACCGGCTCAACCGCACGCGGTTTGGCGAATTACTGCCGGCCAGTTATCGCCATCCGGGCAACATCTGGCCGATTGGCGCCGTCACGAGATGCCCAGCTTCCTGGCGCGATACGCGAGGGTCTTGCGCGGGAGCTTCAGGAGCTCGGCGGCGTGGGACTTGTTGCCAGCGGCAGCCCGGAGCGCTGCGCGGATGAGGTGGGCCTCCTCGGCCGCGAGGTGGGCGTCGAGATCGACCGGGAGGACGGTCGGTTCGCCCACGCCCGGCCCGCCGACGCCCTCGGTCGGCCCGCGGACGTCCCGTCCGCCCACACCCGGCCCGCCGACGCCCTCGGTCGGCCTGCGGACGTCCCGTCCGCTCTCGATCGACGGACCGGCGTCCAGCGCCGCGATGGCGGCCCGGATGGCGACCGCGGTGGGCTCGCCGGCGTGCAGCTCGGCGACCGCGGCCCAGGCCGCCCGCTGCAGGTCCCGGAGGTTGCCGGGCAGGGGGCGCGACTGGAGCGCGGCGAGGAGGTCGGCGTCCAGGACGACCGGCTCGACGAAGCGCCCCGCCACCTCGCAAGCGTGCGCCGCCCTGCCCAGCGACGAGCGCCAGAGCAGCGGGAGGTCCTCGCGCCGCTCACGGAGCGGCGGGATCCGGAGGACGAAGGTCGAGATGCGATCGAACAGGTCGGCGTCGAGGGTGTAGGCGCCATCGCGGTCGCTGGACACGAGCGCGTCGATGGGGCGATTCGTCGCCGCGATGAGGCGAAACTTCGCCGTCCGGGTCTTGCTCTCTCCGACCCGCTGGTAGCCACGCCCTTCCAGGACAGCCATGAGCAGCCGCTGGGTGGTCCGGTCGAGATCCGCCACCTCGTCGAGGAAGAGGGTGTCCCCGTCGATCTGGTCGAGGAGCCCCTTGCGATCCACGCGCGCGCCGGTGAAGGCGCCCTTCGCGTGCCCGAAGAGCTCGGCCTGCGCCAGGTCCGGGTTGGCTCGGAACTGGCCGCAGACGACCACGGGCCACTCCGCGCGGTCGAGCTTGCGAAAGCCGCTCGCCGCGCGCAGGGCGTGCGCCAGGGTCGTCTTGCCGGTGCCGCGCTCGCCGATGAGGAGGATCGGCGCCGGGAGCGGCGCCCAGCGCTGGACCTGCTCGAGGGTCCGGCGCCCGGCCGCGCTGACGACCCGCGCCGGGTCCCACAGCACCTCGTCGTCATCGCTGGGGACGAGGGCCGGCGCGCTGCTGCGGACGATGCGCCCCCAGGACTCGGCCGGCAGATCGACCCACGCGATCGGCGGATCACCGGGCTGTCGGACCCGCTCGGGTCGCGTCTGCAGCATCCGCGTGTTGGGGACGAAGCCGCCGTGACCGAGCACGAGCCACGCCGCGTGCATCGCCGGCGTCCCGGGAGACAGGTGGATGTTGATGCGCGCCCCGGCGTGCTCGCTCCGGAGGGTCGTCAGGAGCGTCTTCGCGGCCTCGAGGATCGGGCCGTGATCGATGGGCGCCGCCTCGGTCTCCCAGGCCCAACCGGTGATCTCCGGGCGAATCTTCGCCGGCAGCTTCTCGGCGAGCGCGGCGCGGGTCTCCTCGAAGGCCTGCCGCGCCACGTCGTCCCCCGGCGCGACCCGATAGCCGATGACGAGCAGGTCGACCGCCCCCCGGAGCTCGGAGTCGACGTCGCCGAGGACCGTCATCAGCGGCTCCTCCTTGTGCGTCGTCGCCACCCAGCAGACCAGGATCTCCCGCACCTCGCGGGCCTTCCCCTTCCCCATCACGCGCCTCCCAGCAGGCGACCACGATGGCGGGGATGGCAATTTTTGGCCAGAGAACGGCCAGAAATCACCGCGGGCAGTCGTCTATCCTCGGCGCGCAGCGCTGGAGACAATCGTCGGCCTCGATCGCGAGCGGATCGACCTCGCCCTGGCAGCCCTCGACGCAGTCGTGGAAGCAGCCGGCGAGGGGCACGGCGACGGCGGCGCCTCGTCCCGGCTGCCGGACCCCGACGAGGGCACCGGCGAGGCCCATCTGCTCCCAGGCCTCGCCCTTGTAGCGCCAGAGCCCCAGCAGGAAGTCTCCGCGCCGGGCGACCCGAAAGGCGACGTCGGTCGCGCCGCCGCCGCCAGCCAGGCGCGTGTCGGCGGCGATCGAGCGGCGATGGGCGGTCGGCGCGAAGGTCGCGCGCCCCGACAGCGGGTTGCTCCGCTGGGCTCCCTGTTCGGTGTAGGCGGCCTTGAGGATGCTGGCGGCCCGGGTCCCGTCGTCGGCCTCCGGCTCGAAGGTGATCGTGTAGTGGCCGCGCACGCCGCGCCCGTGGGCCTTGGTCACGCGGACCTCGGTGTCGAAGCTCCAGACCCCGTCGAGATCCAGCGGCGCGGGGTCCCCGGACGACAGGGCGAAGGCCACGCCCCCCGCCGCGACGAGCAGCGCGAGCGCGGCGACGAGCCCGGTCCTCTTGCCGCGGACACGACGCTCGCCGCGCGCCGGGATCGGCGCCGGCCGGTCGACGGCGGTGGCGGCCGCCCGCTGACCCGGCGGCTCGAAGCCGCGCATCTCCTGGAAGGTCGCGTCGGTGGGCGCGCGCTTGACCGGGACCCGCTCGAAGGGCACCCGAGCCAGGGCGGCGGGCCACGGGACCCAGGCCGACTCGTTCTGCAGGTCGTCGGCGAGCTCGATCTCGCCCCGGCTCCCGATCCGTCGCCACATGCAGATCGCCTCGGTCGGGGCGTCGCCGAGCCGCACCCGGCGGAGCAGCGGCTCGACGTCGAGGAGGAGCGTCGTGTCTCCGCGCATCGGCGCGAGGTAGAGGTGGTGGACCTCGACCGGCCCGCGCCACGCCATGCGCTCGCTCGCCGGCTGGTCGTCCCACGACCGAAAGACCTGCGCCCGGCCGGTGAAGCTGCCGTCGAGCTCGGCGTGGACCTCGAGGAAGTAGACGAGGGCGACCTCGCGCAGCCACGACAGCGTCTCGAGCACCGCGGCCGCCTGCTCGGCCAGCTGGCCCATCACCTCCTGGCGCACGTAGTGGGTCTGCTGCCCGGCGTGCGCGAGCCGCTCGTTTCGCGTCCGGGTGAACTCCCAGAGGCGGCGCTCGGTCTCGGCGTCGGGCCACGACGCGAGCTCGGGTAGAAAGGGCCGCTCGGCGGCGTCCCGCAGCTCACATACGGCGTGGACCCAGGAGCCGAGTGACCACTTGCCACGGCGCCGTCGCGGATCCGTCAGGATCTCCGGCAGCGCCTCTCCGGCCGAGATCAGGCTCGCCGTCTGGAGCGCGGCGACGAAGCGGAGCGCGGCCTCCACGGCCGTCACCACCGCGTTGCCGTCGACGGGGATCCCCTCGAGGGCCTGGTGCCAGGCGCTCGCGATCGGTTGCGGGAGCTCTCTTCGGAGCCAGGTCGGGCCGATGTCGGACATGGCCGGCGACGGTAGCACGGCCCCAGATCACAGAGAAGGCACCCGTGGGCTCGCTACTCCTCTGGCGCGATGACCCAGCCCTCGGCGGTGCGGCTGAGGGTCATCGTCTCGTCGACGGCCGCGCCGTCCATCTTCTCGCCCTTCACGGTCATCGTGGCGGTGTCACCCTCGGCCGTGGCCTCGCAGTCGCAGGACGAGAAGCGGTGGCCCTCGGCCGAGGTCGTCACGGCGCACTCGAGGTCCACGATGGCGGACCAGCAGGCGTCCTCGATGACCTCGGCGGGCAGCGTCACCTTCGTCGGCGCGCCGCCGGTCGTCGTCCCGGTCGCCCCGGACGAGCCGCACGCCCCGAGGCCGCCGAGCCCGACCACCATCACCACCCCACCGAGCACCTGCCGAAGCGCCATCGCGACCTCCACCTCGTCGTCTGGTCGTCGCCGGCGGCCGCGCCCCGAGCGCGGTCTCGCCCTGCGTTCGCGCGAGTATGCACGAACCGACGGCGCCGCCAAGGGCGCCCGGAGGCGGCGTTGGAGCGGCGTGAGACGCGCTGCTCCGGCCGCGCGGGCGGAGTCGCCGAAGCACGGCGTCCCGAAGAGCGCCAGCGACGGATCGCTGAACAGAGACCTTGCGTAGCGCGTGAACATGACTCAGGAATACCCCCTGCCGGCGCACACGGTGCGCCGCGCTTCGCCCCCTCCCACGAGAGGCCACGCGTGCCCCACCTCGACGACGTCTCCGCTCGCGACGCCAACCCCGGCCGGCCCGGCCCGCCGGTCGACCGCGCCTGGATCCACGCCTGCCGCGCCCTGGGTCGCGCCCGGAGCCGCTGGGCGGACACGACCCATGGCCCCGTCCACGCGCTCGAGGTTCGCGGGCGTGGCGAGGGGACCGCGATCCTGGTCCACGGCTTCAGCTCGACCGGCGCCCACCTCGTGACGCTGATGCGGCACCTCCGGGCCGGCTTCGCGCGCCTCCTCGCGCCCGACCTGCCCGGCCACGGGCTCACGCCGGCGCTCCCCGACGACGGGGCGGGGCCGAGCCGCGCCGGGGTCGACTGCCTCGCCGAGGCGCTGGCCAGCTGGGTCGACGAGCCCGCCGTCGTCTTCGGGAGCTCCCTCGGCGGCCTCGCCGCGATCCGCTACGCCCTCGCGGCCCCCGAGCGCGTCCGCGCGCTGGTGTTGTCGTCACCGGCCGGCGCCGCGATGAGCGAGGCCGAGCTGGCCGCCTTCCGCGAGGGCTTCCGGCTCCGGACCCACCGCGACGCCCTCGGCTTCGTCGACCGCGTGATGGAGACCGGGCGCGTCGCCCGGCACGTCCTGGCGTGGGGAACCCGCCGCCGCTTCGCGCGCCCCGAGCTGCGCGCCATCATCGACGACGCCCGCACGGATGACCTGCTGACCCGCGGGGATCTGCGCCGCCTCGACATGCCGGTCCTCTGCCTCTGGGGCGAGCGCGACCGCGTGATGCCCGAGGCCGCCCGCCGCTTCTACCTCGACGGACTCCCCGCCCACGCGCGCTTCGAGCACCTCGCCGACCTCGGCCACGGCCCGTACCTCGAGCGCCCCGACGTCGTCGCCCGGCGCGTGCGCGCGTTCACCGACCGGCTCGGGTGACGGGAGGCGCGAGAGCGTAGGGGCGGGGCGGAAGGGGAAGCGGAAGCGGAAGCGTAGGCGGAAGCGGAAGCGGAAGCGGAAGAGGAAGAGTAGGCGGAAGCGGAAGAGTAGGCGGAAGCGGAAGAGTAGGTGGAAGCGGAAGAGCAGGCGGAAGCGGAAGAGTAGGCGGAAGCGGAAGAGTAGGCGGCTTGCGGCGAAGGGCTCGGATTCGCGACAGTGGCGGCATGCCCGCGTCACTCCCCCGTCCTCGCGCGCTCGTCGCCGCCGTGGCGCTGACCCTGGCGTCGCTGCTCGCCGCGTGCCCGATCTGCCCCGACGGCGAGCTCCGGCTGATGGCCGGGACGGTGCCTGTCGCGCCGGGGGAGACCGTGTCGCTCGAGCTGCGCTACGACGACTACGTCGCCGGGCCCGACCGCTGCCGCGGCCACTGGTATGTCGACGGCGTCGCGGGAGGGAACGCGACCGTCGGCACCGTCGACAGCTGCGGGACGTACACCGCGCCCGCGACGCCGCCGGCCGCGTCCGTCTTCGTCGAGGCCGGGCAGTTCGAGCGCTTCGGCTGCGCCGACTGCTGCCCCTGGGCGGGGCGGGCCATCCCGCTCGCCGCCGAGTAGCCCCTCAGCGACCGCGCCCCGGTCCGCCCGCGCGACACTGCCCGGAGGCGTTGCACATCTCGCCGTCAGGGCATATCCAGCCGGCCTGGCAGCTCGGTACGCAGACGTCGACCGTCGGGTCGCAGGCCCAGGTCGTCTCGCAGTCCTGCTGACCGGTGCAGGTCGGCAGGCAGAGCGACTCGGTCCCCAGCACCGCGCAGGCGAAGCCCGTGGGGCACGAGGCGCCGCAGCCCGTCGAGCAGCGGCTCGTCGTCCAGGTCGATCCCGCCGCGTCCTGCAGCACGCACAGGCCGCTGTCGCAGTCGTCGTCGCTGTCACACGGGTCCCACAGGCCGCTCCCCGTCGGGGCCTCGCACACCCCGGTCTCGGCGCCGCAGACGTAGCCGACGAGGCACGCCCAGCCGAGGCGGCAGTCGGGCAGACACGCCCCGTAGTCCGAATCGCACACGTAGCCCTCGCGACATGACGCCGCGCAGGACGGCAGGCACCACGCCGCGCCGTCGAGGACCGCGCACACGGTGTCGGCGCCGCACAGCGCGCTGCCGCAGACGCCGATGCACATGCCGTCGGCCCACCCGTCGCTCGCCGCCGCGCAGATCCCGCTCGCGCAGTCGCCGCCGACGAGGCATGGATCCCCGACGGGGGCGAGCGCCGGCGTCACGCAGGCCCCCGTGTCGATGTCGCACGAGAGCCCATCACCGCAGGCCCATCCGAGACGACAGTCGGGCAGGCAGCCGGCGAGGTTCGGCTCGCACACATAGCCCGCGCGGCAGGCGGCGGTGGCGTCGCAGCCCGGGACGCACCAGGCCGTCCCGTCGAGCACCGCGCACACGCTGGCGTCACCGCAGCTCGCGCTCCCGCACGGCGCGACGCACATCCCGTCCGACCAGCCCGTGACCGCCCCGCCGTCGTAGGGGACCGCGCAGACCCCGGAGGCGCAGTTCTGATCGGCCTCGCAGGGCGCCCCCAGCGCCGCCTCGGCGGTCGTCTCGAGGGCGCAGCTCCCGGTCTCCGCGTCGCACGCGAGGCCGTCGCCGCACGCCCAACCGAGCCGACAGTCGGGCAGGCACGCGCCCGCTACGCCGTTGCAGACGAGCCCCTCCCCGCAGGCTTGGCCATCGCCGCAGGCGGCAACGCAGAGCAGCAGCGCGTCCAACCTGACGCACGCCCCGCCCGAGGCGCACGCGCCCGCGGCGCAGCCCTCGCTGCAGACGCCGTCGACCCAGCCCGTCGAGGCGCCCTCGTCGTCGAGCTCGGCGATGCAGATCCCCGAGGCGCAGTCCACGTCGACGACGCACGGCTCCCCGAAGGCCGCGCCTGAGGAGCCGACCGCGCACGCCCCGGTCTCGTCATCGCAGATCAGCCCATCGCCGCACACCCAGCCGAGCCGGCAGTCGGGCAGACACCCGCCGACCGCCTCGCTGCAGGCGTAGCCGTCGCGACAGGTCGCCTCGGCGCAGGCCGGGACGCACCAGGCCGTGCCGTCGAGCACCGCGCAGACGCTGGCGTCGCCGCAGCTCGCGCTGCCGCACGGCGCGACGCACATCCCGTCGGCCCAGCCGGTGAACGCCCCGTCTTCCCACGCCTCGGCGCAGACCCCGGAGGCGCAGTTCGCGTCCACCTCGCAGGGCGCGCCCAGCGCGGCGCCGGCCACGACCTCGAGGGCGCAGCTCCCGGAATCCTCCTCGCAGACGAACCCGTCGTTGCACGCCCAGCCGAGCCGACAGTCCGGCAGGCACGCGCCCAGCACGCCGTTGCAGACGAGCCCCTCGCCACAGGTCACATCCGCGTCGCCACACGGCGGTACGCACAACAGCAGCTCGCCGAGGCGCACGCACGCACCGCCGGACCCGCAGGCCTCGGAGGCGCAGCTCTCGCTGCAGACGCCGCCCACCCAGCCGGTCGAGGCGCCCTCGGCGTCGAGCTCCTCGAGGCAGATCCCCGAGGCGCAGTCGAGGTCGGCCTCGCACGGCCCGCCGAAGTCCACGCCGGGCTCGGACGCCAGCTCGCAGACACCCTCCTCGTCGTCACAGACCAGCTGCGAGCCGCAGGGCCAGCCGAGGCGACAGTCCGGCAGGCACGCGCCGACGATGGTCGAGCAGACGTAGCCGTCGCGACACGCCGCGCCGTCCGCGCACGCCGGCAAGCACAGCTCCTCGGCGTCCAGGCGGGTGCAGGTCGCGTCATCGCCACAGCCATCGACGCACGACGAGGCGCACATCCCGTCCTGCCATCCGGTCGCTTCGCCCTGCTCCATGGCGGCGAGGCACAGGCCGCTGACGCAGTCGACGTTCCACACGCACGGGGCGCCATCCTCGGCCTTCACCTCGGGGCCGCTCGGATCACAGCCGGGCGCCGCCAACGCCGCGACGCCCCACGCCAATCCGATCCAGCTCCAGCGCGATCTCATGTGCGCCTCCACGACTCCGTGGCTCGCTGCTGTCGTCCACGGTCGACCGCCTCGGCCCGCCGAGGCACCCTCTCCAGCCTAGTCGCCGGGGCCGGCTTGACCGCTGCGGCGTGACGTCGCAGCTCACGTGACGGCGCGCCGCAGCAGAGCGCGTTCGCCTTTCCCCGCCGCGCGAGGCCCGGGGTCGAACCTGTTGAACATCGCGTCGCACGGACCGTCCGAGCCGTGTTTCCCCAACCCCACTCCCGGAGCCACGATGAGAACCGCCCTGACGCGCCTCCTCACGGTGTCGCTGCTCGTGCCGCTCGCCGCCCCCGCCGCCCTCGCCGGCTCGGGCCGCCCGCTGACCTCCGAGCTGCGCTCGCTGTTCTTCAACGGCGTATGCGACTCGATCCCCAAGGACCCCGCCGTCGACTGCGACAAGAAGCCCACCGCCTGCTTCCTGACCGACAGCGCCGGCCGCGAGTTCGCGCCGCGCAAGGGCTTCGACTACGCCTGGCCCTTCCTTCCCCAGAGCCTGTACTACGCGATGCACGGCCCGGCGCAGAAGACGGACAACCCCGCCCCGCCCAGCGGCTGGGACCCGCTCGCGCAGCTCTCGGGCATCCTGTTCCCCAAGGCCGAGGCCGACCAGGGAGTCCTCCACCCGTCGCCGGCGCAGATCACCTGGGTCCTGGCGCAGCTCGCCCCGAGCCCGGGGGACGAGATCTGCGGCGCGCCGGCCTGGCGCATCTACTCGACCCTGATCGACCCGCTCGCGGAGACCTTCGCCGACGCCTTCGTCTACCTCCAGAAGCAGCGGGCCCTCGACAAGCTCGACAGGAGCGCCCTCGTCGCCGAGCGCGGCGACCCCAACGGGCGCTACGAGAAGCTCTGCGGCACCTTCGCCAACCGCAAGCGCGCCGAAGGCGAGCGCTACGTCCGCAAGTACGCCTGCGAGTTCTGGCTCCGCCGCGCCTACGTCGACCAGGTCGGCCCCGTCGCCGACGCCTTCGCGACCGCGGTTGGCCCGTTCGACGCGACCCTCGCCAAGCGCATCCGCAAGGCCGCCAAGCGCTGACGGCGACCGTCCGGGCGGCGGAGCCCCCGCCGCTCGGGCGCACCCGGCTCGGTCAGTTCAGGAAGTAGGCGACGGCGAGGCCGACCGAGAGCGTCGTGCCGGCCTCGAGGAGGCCGACGCCGGCGTTCTTGTCGCGGGCGATCTCGTCGTGGAAGGTCGCGCCGGGCAGGAGCAGCCGGTCGGCCGCCCAGCGCAGGACCACGATGAGGATGGCGCTGATGGACAGGTCGAGGACCAGCGACCCGAGATCCGCCGCCCAGCCCGCGCCCTGACCGCTGACGGCGGCCTCGACGACGACGCCCACGGCGAGCAGGATCCCGCCCATCGGCAGCGCCGCGGCGACGTTCTTGTGCCGGACCTCGGCGACGTCGTCGTAGCGGGTGAGCGCCTGGTAGGCGAGGCTCAGGACGACCAGCGCGACCAGGCCCAGGCCGACCCAGGCGAGGCGCTCGCCGAGCCCGGAGTCGTGCCAGAGGGCGCCGCGCAGGACCAACGCCGTGGCGACGTTGCCGGTCGCGCGGACGATGGCGACGGCGAGGTTGGCGTCGTCCGCCACCGCGGCGTTGCAGTCGAGGCCGCGCAGCACGATCCGCGAGATGAGCTGGTCGCTGAGGATGAGGACGACGAAGACGATGGCCCAGGTCAGGAGCAGGTCGCCGGCCTGCTCGTACCAGGTGCTGCCGTAGACGACGAGGCTCCCGAGGAGCCCGAGGACCATCGCGAGCACGAAGCCCGCCATCTCGACGCCGACGGCGACGTTGTCGCGCTCGACGATGAGCTCGCCGAGGGAGCGGCCCTGCCGCCGCGCGATGAGGTCGCGCAGGACCTTGGCGAGGGCGACGAGCAGGAACGCCCCGAGGAAGAAGGCGGCCGTCTGGCCGACCTCGCCCGGGGTGACGGGGGCGACGTCGGCGGCCAGGAGCGCTGAGGACGATGTGAGCATGGCGGTCTCCGTTCCTGTGCGGCTTACAGCGGCGCCAGCTGCGGGTAGTCCGTCAGCAGCTCGTCGCGGGTGAGGATGTCGCTCTCGGCGGCGGGGGTCCAGACGACCTCGAAGCCGACGTGGCGGTCGGGGCCGACGGCGTACATGGCCTTGACGGCGTTCGCGACGTCCTCCTGCGGCCCGAGGACCTTCGGCAGCCCGATCGGGCCGGCCTGAGCGGCCAGGACCAGGGTCACGATGAAGTACTCGGCGATGCCGAAGTCGCCGTCCTCGTCGAGGAGCTCCGTCGCCTTGTCGGAGTTGCGCTGGGTGAGCTTCAGCCCGCCCGAGTCGCGCCGGACGATCTCGCGCTCGAACATGTCGCGGGCGTCGCTGGTCAGGCGGTGGAAGGTCGCCTCGCCCTCCTCGGGGGGGCGCTCGGCCTCCTCGAGGAAGCTCGCGTACGAGACGTGGTCGAGCTGGGCGAGCACGTTGTCGAGGACCTGCTGGCCCATCCGCCAGATCCCCATGGAGCTCCCGACGTCGGCTTCTCTGACGATCCCCTCGATGCGATCCCTGAGGCCCACGGTCGCCAGCGCGTCGAAGCCGAGCTGGACGCGCCCGACGCTGATCGCCTGGAGCTTCGCCTGGCGCTTACGCTCCTGGGCGTTCCTGATCGCGGGGACCACGAAGAAGATGATCGCCACGATCGCCAGGACGATCATCCCCGCCGGGGTGAAGAGGAAGCGCAGGATCATGTACGTCCCGATCCCGCTGCTCCCACCGCCGCCGCTGTATCCGCCGCCGCCGTAGCTGCGGCTGCTCCCGCCGCCGCCTCCGAAGCTGCGGCTGCCCCCGCCGCCGCCGAAGCTGCGCCGGAAGCCGCCGCCGCTACCGCCGGAGCGAGCCTCGACGGTCTGGGGCCTACCGAAGTCGGTCACGACCGCCGTCGTGACCGGGACCATGAGGAAGATCGACAGCAGCGCGACGATCCAGCGGCGAAGTCGGTGTCTCATGGCCGCGACGGTAGGGCCTTCCCACGTCCCTGTCACCTGGTCCTTCGGGTTGTCCCCCGACGACGTGATATTTGATTGACATCCAAGCCCAATGGGTCGACCTAGTGTCCACAGTTGTCCAACGGTGACCCACGATGCAGCTCTCCGTCTCCGATGTCGCCAAGCTCCTCAGCGTCTCCGAGAAGACGGTCTATCGCTGGATCCAGCAGGGGCGCCTCCCCGCGTACCGGCTGGGCCAGCAGCTCCGCTTCAACAAGTCCGAGCTCCTCGAGTGGGCGACCGCCCAGCGGGTGCCGCTCTCCCCCGACCTCTTCGCCGAGCCCGAGGCCGAGGCCGTCTCGACCCTGTGCGAGGCCCTCCGCGCGGGCGGCGTCCTGTACCGCGTCGGCGGCGCGAACAAGCGCGCCGTGCTCGAGGCGGCCGTCGACGCCATGCGGCTCCCCGACGACGTCGATCGGGACGTGCTCCTCGCGGTGCTGCTGGCCCGCGAGCGCCTCGGCTCGACCGGGATCGGCGACGGCATCGCCATCCCGCACGTCCGCAACCCCATCGTCCTGCGGCTGACCAAGCCCTCGGTCACCCTGTGCTTCCTCGAGCGGCCGGTGGACTTCGACGCCATCGACGGGGTCCCCGTCCACGCCCTCTTCGTCGTCACCGCCCCCAGCATCCAGAGCCACCTGCACATGCTGTCGCGCCTCGCGTGGATGCTGCGTGACGACGCGCTCCGCCAGGCCCTCGTCGAGCAGCCGACCCGAGACCGCATCTTCGAGCTCTTCGAGACCGCCGAGGCCACCCTCGACGCGAGCGAGCGAGCGCCCTGAGCCGCCGACGGCCGGCCGCCAACGCCCGCCTCACCCCGCGCCCCTGTGCCGAGCCCGGAAGTTCCCCGCCCGACGCGCGCGGGGAGCCCCCTCCTGCCGACCTGGCCGAGGCTCCGTGACGCCATCTTTCTGGCCTCTACTCGCCACCGCCGCCGCCCTCTTCGCGGTCAGCGGGCTCCTGCGGCCCCGTCTCGGCGCCGCGGTCGCCGCGGCCGCCGCCCTATCCGGGCTGACCGCGGTGGGCCTCGCCGTCGCCCTCGGAGCACCGGACATCGACCTCGAGCTCGCCGCCCCGTTCGGCCGCGTCACCCTCGGCGCCGACGCGCTGACCCTCGCGTTCCTCCTGCCCATCCTCGTCGTCCCCGCCCTCGGCGCGGTGTACGGGACCGGCTACCTCCCGGCCGACCACCCGACCGCGCGCCGCACCCGCCTCGCGTATGGCGCGCTCCCGGCGACGATGATCGGCGTCGTCGTCGCCCGCGACGCCTTCACCCTCCTCGTCGCCTGGGAGGGGATGGCGATCTCCGCCCTCGTCGCGATCAGCGCCGACGACGACCGCGCCGAGGTCCGCGCCTCGTCTTTCGTGTACCTGGTCGCCACCCACCTCGGCACCCTGGCCCTCATCGCCGCCTTCGCCGTCCTCGGCGCCCACACCGGCGGCCTCGCGTTCACCGCGCCCGCCGCGCTCCCCCCGGGCGCGACCGCCGCCGCCGCCGTCCTCTTCCTCGTCGGCTTCGGCGCCAAGGCCGGGCTCGTGCCGCTCCACGTGTGGCTCCCGGGCGCCCACGCGAACGCCCCGAGCCACGTGTCCGCCGTGATGAGCGGGGTCGTCCTGAAGATGGGCGTCTACGGGATCCTGCGCGCGGCCACCCTGCTCCCGGAGCTGCCCGCCGAGGCCGGCGCGACCCTCCTCACCCTCGGCGCCCTCGGGGCCCTCGGCGCGGCCGCCATGGCCGTCGCTCAGCGCGACCTCAAGCGCCTCCTCGCGTACTCCAGCGTGGACAACCTCGGGATCGTCCTGATCGCCGTCGGCCTCGCCCTCTACGGGCGCGCCACCGGTCACGACGACCTCGTCGCCCTCGGCGTCGCCGGCGCGATCCTCCACGTCTGGAGCCACGCCCTCTTCAAGCCCCTCCTGTTCTTCGTCGCGGGCGCCGTCATCCACGCCACCGGGACCCGCGAGCTCGACCGCCTCGGCGGCGCCGCGCGCGCTCTCCCGAAGACCGCGCGCGCCTCGCTCGTCGGCGCCCTCGCCCTCTCCGGCCTCCCGCCGCTGAACGGCTTCGTCGGTGAGCTCTTCATCTATGTCGCCCTCTTCCACGCCGCTCGCGTGTCCGCCCTGCCCGCCCTCGCCGCCCCGGCGCTGGCGATCACGGGCGCCCTGGCGCTCCTGGCGGCCCTGAAGCTCCACGGCGGCGTCTTCCTGGGGGCTCCGCGGGACCCGACCCACGCCGCGCACCACCACGAGCCCACCGCGATGGCCGTCCCCACGACGCTCCTGGCCCTCGCCTGCCTCGCCGCCGCCCTGGCCGCCCCGCTCTACGTCCCGTGGCTCGCCGAGGTCGTCGCCGTCGTCGCCCCCGGTCGCGAAGTCACGGCCCTCGGCAGCGTCCCGGTCGCCACCCTGAGCGCCGTCCTCGCGGCTCTCGTCGGCGCCCTCGCCCTCGTGCTCGTGGGCGCCCGCCTCCTGGCCGGCCGCCCGAACGTCACCCGTGCGCCGACGTGGAGCTGCGGCTACGCCGGCTCCAGCCCGCGCCTCCAATACACGCCGAGCTCGCTCGCCGACACGATCGTGCGCCTCCTCCGCCACGTCGTCTGGCCGCGACGGACCGAGCCGCGCCTCGACGACACGTTCCCCGCCCCGGCGCGCGTCGACGTCGACGCACCGGACCCGATCCTGGACCGCCTCGTCACCCCGGCGGCCGCCCGCGCCGCCACGTGGTCCCAGCGGCTCCGCGCGCGCCTCCCGTCGAGCCTCCAGGCCGCCCTCTTCTATGTTCTCCTGGCCGCCGTGGCCCTGCTCATGGGGGTCTGAGCCATGAACGCGCTGCCCTTCGCGCTCGACCTCGTGCTCCTCCTCCTCCTCCCGCCGCTCCTCCTCGGCGTCATCGACCGCGTCAAGGCCCGCGCCGCCGGCCGCCGTGGCGCCCCGCTCCTGCAGCCCTACCGCGAGCTCGCGCGGCTCCTGCAGAAGGGCATGGTGCTCGGCGAGACGACGACCTGGGTCTTTCGCGCCGCCCCCCTCGTGACCCTCGTCGCGACGCTCCTCGCCGGCCTCCTCGTCCCTCTCGGCGGCGGAAGCCCCCTCGGCTTCGAGGGCGATCTGGTGCTGTTCATCTACCTCTTCGCCCTGGCTCGCTTCTTCACCGCCGCGGCGGCCCTCGACACCGGCTCCCCCTTCGAGGGCATGGGCGTCGCCCGTGAGCTGACGTGGGCGGTCATCGCCGAGCCCGCGGTCGTCTTCGTCCTGCTGAGCCTCGCGCGGCTCTCCGACGGCCTGACCCTCGACGTCATGCTCGCCGCCCCGGCCGGCCCGCACGCCGCCACCCTCGCCCTGTCGGCGGTGGCCCTCTTCGGCGCGCTCCTCGTCGAGTGCTCCCGCCTCCCCTTCGACGATCCGACGACCCACCTCGAGCTGACGATGGTCCACGAGGTCATGGTCCTCGACCACTCCGGTCCGCTCCTCGCCGCGGTCCAGTACGGCGCGGCGCTCGAGCTGTTCGTGCTCTCGACGCTCCTCGTCCGCGTCGTCACCCCGGCGCTCGCCGATCCCTGGGCCGCCCGGGGTGTCGCCCTCGGCGGCGTCCTCCTGGTCACGGTCGCGGTCGCCGTCGTCGAGTCGGTCACCGCGCGCGTCCGCCTGGCCCGCGTCCCCAACCTCGTCGCCGGCGCGACCCTGGTCTCGGCCGTCGGCTTCTTCCTGGCGGTGCGCGGATGACGACGCTCCTCGACGCGCTCCTGGTCCTGGTCCTCGTCCTCGACCTGGCCGCCCTCGGCACCAGCCGGATCCCGGTGGTCGTCCGCGTCGTGGCGGCCCAGGGCTTCGTGCTCGGGGCGCTCCCGCTCCTCGCCCACGGCGAGCTCGGCGTCGAGAGCGCCGCCATCGCGGTCGCCGCCGTCTCGCTCAAGGGCGTCACGATCCCCTGGATGCTCTTCCGGGCGCTGCGCGACGTCCCCATCCGGCGCGAGGTCGAGCCCTTGATCCCGACCGGCGCGTCGATGTTCCTGGGCGGCGCCGGCGTGGTCCTGTCGCTGACCTTCGCCAGCGAGCTCCCGCTGACGGCCCACGACGGGCACTCGCTCATCGTCCCGACCGCCCTCGCGACCGTCATCACGGGCTTCCTGCTGCTGGCGACGCGCCTCAAGGCCATCAGCCAGGTCCTCGGCTACCTCGTCCTCGAGAACGGCGTCTACGTCTTCGGGCTCGTCCTCGTCGACGCCGTCCCCCTCGCGGTCGAGATCGGCGCGCTCCTCGACCTCGTCGTCGCCATCTTCGTCATGGGCATCGTCCTCACCCACATCCGCCGCGCCTTCGCGTCGACCGACACGCGCGCCCTCGGCGCCGTCGAGGAGGACTGAGCCCATGCCGCTCGCCCTCGCCCTGATCCTCGTCCCCGCCGCCGCCGCCGTCGCCGCGCTCCTGTGCCGGCGCGGCGACGTCCGCCCGTGGTTCCTGCTCGTCGCGACGGTCCTCCACGCGGCGCTCTCGGCGGCGCTCCTGTGCGGCGTGACGAGCCCCCCGGACTCGACTTGGCTCTGGATCGACCCGCCGGGCCGCCTCGTCCTCGCGCTCACCTCCACCCTCTTCCTCGCCTCGTCGGTCTACGCCCTCGGCTACCTCCGCGACCGCGCCGAGCGGGACAACCGCGTCTTCGTCGCCAGCCTCGCCGCGCTCCTCGCCGCGCTCTCCCTCGCGGTCCTCTCGCGCCACCTCGGCCTCACCTGGGTCGCCGTCGAGCTCGCCGCCCTGGTCTCCGCCCCGCTGATCTACTTCAACCGCAACAAGCGCTCGATCGAGGCGACCTGGCGCTACCTCATGGTCGGCTCCGTCGGCGTGGCGGTCGCGCTGCTCGGGACCTTCTTCATCGCCTACTCCGCGGTCCACGCCGGCGTCTCGACCTCGCTGCGCTTCGACGACCTGGCCGCGGCGGCCCCGACCCTGTCGCGGCCGTGGCTCCAGGCCGGCTTCGTCCTCGCGCTCGTCGGCTACGGCACCAAGATGGGCCTCGCGCCGATGCACACCTGGAAGCCCGGCGCCTACGGCGAGGCCCCCGGGCTGGCCGGCGCGCTCTTCGCCGGCGGCGTCACCAGCGCCGCGTTCCTCGCGCTCCTCCGCATCTTTCGCGTCTGCAACGCCGCCGGCGAGGGCGCCTGGGCCTCGTCGCTCCTCGTCGGCCTCGGGCTCTTCTCGATGCTGCTCGCCGGCGCCAGCCTCTTCGGCCAGCGCGACCCCAAGCGGATGCTGGCCTACTCCAGCGTCGAGCACATGGGGATCCTGGCGCTGGGGGTCGGCCTCGGAGGGGTCGGCGTCTTCGGCGCGATGCTCCACCTCCTCGCCAACGGCCTCACGAAGGGCGCCCTCTTCCTCTCCGCCGCCAACCTCCACCGCGGCTACCCCGGCGCCTTCCGGCGCGGCCTCACCGGCGCCCTCCGGAAGACGCCGGTCTCGGCGACCCTCTTCGTCCTCGGCTTCTTCGCCATCACCGGCGCCCCGCCCTTCGGCCCCTTCGTCTCCGAGCTGACCATCGCCCGGGCGGCGTTCCTGACCGACCGCCCGCTCGCCGGCGCGCTCTACCTCGTGGCGCTCCTCGTCGTCTTCACCGCGATGGCCCGGACGGTGCTGACGCTCGCCCTCGGCGACGGGCCCGACCGCGCCCCCGGCTACCGCGAGCGCCCGGTCACCGTCGCGCCGATCCTCGCGCTCCTCGCCCTGGCGCTGATGCTCGGGACCTTCATCCCCGAGCCGCTCACGGCCCTGCTGTCCGCGAACGTCGCCTGGCTGGAGGTCGCTCCGTGAACGATGACAGCGCAACCCAGAACGGCCTCCCCGTCCCGTCGCCTCCGTGGCTGTCGCCCGAGGCCTTTCGCGCGCGGCTCACGACCGCGGTCCTCACCGAGGGCGCCCGGGTCGTGGCGTACCTCGGCGAGGGCCGGCTCCCCGACGTCGCGCTGACGGCGGTCCTCGGCGACGACGCCAGGGGGCGGCTCGAGCTCCTCCGGACCCGCGTCGACAGCGCCTCCGTCCCCTCCCTCACCCCGACCATCCCGGCGCTCCACCTCTTCGAGCGCGAGGTCCACGAGCGAAACGGCCTCCTCCCCGTGGGCCACCCGCAGCTCGCTCCGGTCCGCTTCACCCGCCCGGGCGACGTCGTCGGCGTGACCGACCGCTATCGCGTCGACGGCGCCGCGGTCCACGAGGTCGGCGTGGGCCCGGTGCACGCCGGCGTCATCGAGCCCGGACACTTCCGCTTCCAGTGCCTCGGCGAGACGGTCTTTCACCTCGACGTCTCGCTGGGCTACCAGCACCGCGGCGTCGAGGACGCGCTCCTCCGCGGCCCCGCCAAGCGCCGCCGGCACCTCGTGGAGACCGCCGCGGGCGACACGACGATCGGGCACACCCTGGCCTACTGCGAGGCGCTCGAGGCCCTCGCCGGCGCCCGCGTCCCGGCGCGCGGGCAGGCGCTCCGCGCGATCGCCCTCGAGCTCGAGCGCCTCGCCAACCACGTCGGCGACCTCGGGGCGCTGGCGGGGGACGTCGGCTTCCTCCCGACGGCGTCGTTCTGCGGGAGGCTCCGCGGGGACCTCCTGAACCTCACGGCCAGCCTGTGCGGCAGCCGCTTCGGCCGGAGCTTCGTCGTCCCGGGCGGGACCGCCTTCGACGTCGATGATCCGACACCGCTCATCGCCCGGCTCGACGCGGTCGAGCGCGACGTCACGGGAGCCGTGGACCTCCTCTGGGAGACCCCGGCCGTCCGGAGCCGCTTCGAGGAGACCGGCGTGGTCACGACCGCGACCGCCCGCGCGCTCGGGCTCGTCGGGGTCGCCGCCCGGGCCTCCGGCGTGCCGATCGACGTCCGCTGCCAGCACCCGACCGGGCTCTACCGCCTCGCCCACATCCCGGCGTCGGTGGCCGACTCCGGCGACGTCTACGCGCGCGCCACCGTACGCTGGCTCGAGGCCGCCCGCTCCTTCGCCTTCGTCCGCGAGCAGCTCGGCGCGCTGCCCCGCGGCCCGCGCTACGCCCCGGTCGGCCCGCTCGCCCCGGACACCTGGGTCGTGGCGATGACCGAGGGCTGGCGCGGAGAGATCGCCCACGTCGCCCACACCGACGCCGCCGGGGAGCTCGCCGGCTACCGCCTCGTCGACCCGTCGTTCCACAACTGGAGCGGCCTGGCGATGGCCCTCCGGGGAGTGGGGATCTCGGACTTCCCGCTCTGCAACAAGAGCTTCGACCTCTCCTACTGCGGCCACGACCTGTGAGGAGCCCCCGCCGATGTGGAAGATCCTGACCGAGCGGCTCCGACAGGGGCATCGGACCATGACCTGGCCGGACGGCCCGGCACCGGAGCTCGACCCGCGCTGGCGCGGCGCCCCCACCATCGACCGCGAGCGCTGCCCCGAGGGGTGCGACGCCTGCGCCACGGCCTGCCCCACCGACGCCATCACCCTCGGCGCCTCCGCCCGGGTCGACCTCGGGCCCTGCCTCTTCTGCGCCGACTGCCAGGCCGCCTGCCCGGCCGACGCCGTCACCTACGGCCGCGACTTCTCGCTGGCCACCCGCGACCGAGAGGCGCTGCTGACCGACGGCCGCGTGCTCGCCAAGGCGCGCGCCCTCGACGGCGCCGCGCGCAGGCTCTTCGGCCGCTCGCTCAAGCTCCGCCAGGTCAGCGCCGGGGGCTGCAACGCCTGCGAGGCGGACGTCAACGTCCTCGGCACGATCGGCTGGGACCTCGGCCGCTTCGGCGTCCAGCTCGTCGCGTCGCCGCGCCACGCCGACGGGCTCCTCATCACCGGGCCGGTGTCGCAGAACATGGCCCACGCCCTCCGCGCGACCTGGGAGGCCGTCCCCGCGCCGAAGCTCGTCATCGCGGTCGGCGCGTGCGCCATCTCGGGCGGCCCGTTCCGAGACCACCCCCAGGTCCTGAACGGCGCCGAGGCGCTCGTCCCCGTCGACCTCTTCATCCCCGGCTGCCCGCCCCACCCGCTCACGACCCTCGACGGCCTGCTGCGGCTGCTCGGACGCGTCGGAGACCGCTGAGCGCGCCGACTACTCGCGCCCCGGGGAGAAGCGGACCGGGACGCGGACCCGCTCGAGCGCGGTCAGGAGCCCCGCGTCCGGTGGCGACAGCGCGAGCCCGCGGACGGCGGCGACGGCGGCGGCGTCGAGGGCCTCGACGCCGGAGCTCCTGGCGACGGAGGCGGCGATGACCCGCCCGCGGGCGTCGACGGTGCAGGCGACCAGGACCTCACCGCTCAGACCGAGGCGACGGGCGGCGCGGGGGTAGCGGACCGCGGCGTGCGCGCGGCGCGACAGCTCGGCGAGGTAGGCCGTCAGGGCTTCCCCACGACCGAATGGGCCGTCTCCGCCCGCGGCGTCACCGCCATCGCCGACCTCGCCCTCCCCAGGCCCCTCTCCCTCGCCGTCATCCGCGCTGGCGGCGACCCCGGGCTCCGCGGCCCCGGGCTCCGCGCCCAGCGCCTCCTCGGTCTGCTCGCCCGGCGATGCGGGCGACTCGGGTGGATCGTCGGGTGAGACGGGTGAAGAGGCCTCCCGCGGCGGCTCGGCCGCGACCGGGCCCGGGCTGTCGGCCGCCTGCGCGGCGACGGGCTTCGCGGGACGCGCGCGCGGTGGACGGGCGCGCGCGGGCGCCGGCCGCGGGGGGCGGGCGCGAGGCTGGGCGGGCTCCACCTGGGCCGCTCGTGGCTCGGGGCGAGGCGGACGGCGCGCCGCCGCGCTCGTCCCGGCGCTCGTGCCGGCGCTCCCTCGCCGCAGCACCTCGGCGAGGGCCTCCCCCGCCGGAGCAGGAGGCGGCGTCGCCGGGCGCACCGACACCGTGATCGGCGCCTCGAGCGAGGCGACGAGCACGACCGGAACCGGATCTCGAAGGACCCGCCGCTCGACGTCGGGAGGCTCGGGCGAGAGCGTCGCCGCCCAGGCGACGTGCCCGATCAGCGAGGCCGCCAGCGCCGCCGGGAACCCGGCGCTCACGCCAGCTGGGACGCCAGCGTCCGCCACCGGAGGTCCTCGGGCTGGCCGGGCTTGCGCTTGCCGAAGAGCATGGCGACCGTCTCTCCGGCGCCGTCGAACAGCTCGAGCGACGTCACGACGCCGTCCCGGGTGGGCTTCTCGACGACCCAGGCCGCCTCGATCCGATCGTCGCGCACGTGGAGGTTGAAGCCGGGATCGAGGACGTTGAGCCACGGCCCGAGGCGCTTGATCCGGTGGACCGGCCCGGTGTGGATCTGGATGCAGCCGGCGTTGCCCACGAAGACCATGATCGGCAGCTCGGTCTCCGCCGCCTGCTCCAGGGTCGTGGCCAGGGACGTCGGGCGCACGACGCGGACGGCCTCTTCCGGGGCCAGCCTCAGCGCCTGGGTGCGCGTGACCCCGAAGCGCCGCAGCAGCGGCACGAAGTCGTGGGTGTCCTCGAGCGCGCGCCAGGCCGCCTGGAGGCCGGCGACGTCGATCTCCTCGTCGGGGCGCTCCACCGCGGGAGCCTCGCGCGGCAGGAAGTGGAGCGGCGCAGCCTGAGAGGAGGCGCGGAAGCTGTCGACGATGGCCCAGAAGGCCTCGGCGTCGCTGCCCTCGGTCAGGTAGACCTTGTGGACCGCGTCCCCGGCCGCGTCGAAGAAGTGGATCCCCCAGCGTTGGCCCTTCGGCGTCTCGTGGGCGATGGCGAAGGCGTGGTGCCAGCGGCTCATGAAGAGGCGCAGATCGATCCCCTCGTCGAGCACGAGCCCGACCGCCCCGCCGTGGACGAAGCTCGCGGGCTCGTAGGCTCCCTCGCGCTCGATGACCGCGTGGTCGTTTCGCGTCAGCCCCATGAGGCGGCCGACCGCGTGGAGCTCGGTGAGGAGCCGCTTCCAGTCACCGGACAGGCGGATGACGTCGTCCCCCACCCGCGCCGCGGCGAGCGCCGCCTCGGAGGCGCCGAGCGAGGCCGCGACGTCGCGCGCCCGAGCGGGACCGGGGCCGGCCTTGGCCGCCTCCCACGCGGCGCGAAGGTCATCGGCTGAGGGGGAGACGGGCGAGCTGAAGCTCGGGATTTCGGCGTTCATGACGTGGCTCCTCCGCCGCTCGGCGGGGTCGAGGCGGCCCCGGGCCGCGAGATCGAGGGCTCCTGACCGGGGCCGAGTGGGGTCGGGACGAAGAACGGGGTGTCGTCGACGGGGTCGCGGAGGGTCCGGACCTCGGCGCCGAAGACGCTGGCGACGATGGCCGCGTCGAGGCAGTCGTGCGGGTGCCCGGCGGCGCGGACGACGCCGCCCGAGAGCACGAGCACGCGGTCGGCGAAGCGGGTCGCCTGGTTCAGGTCGTGGACGACCAGGGCGACGGCGACCCCGCGGGCGGCCTGCTCGCGGCAGACCCCCAGGAGCTGCTGCGCGTGACCGAGGTCGAGGCCGGCGGTGGGCTCGTCGAGGAGCAGCACCCGCCCGGCGCACTCGGCGGCTCGGCTGGGCGCCTCGTCGCCCCACAGCTGCGCCAGCACCCGGGCGAGGTGGACCCGCTGCCGCTCGCCACCGGAGAGCGTCCGAAGGCGACGCGAGGCGAGGTGGAGGGTGTCGGTCGCCGCGAGCGCCTCGGCGGCGATGTCGACGTCCTCGGGCCGCTCGACGCCGTCGAAGTGCGGCGCGCGCCCGAGCAGCACCGTGTCCAGCGCCGTCATCGAGAACGGCAGCCGCTGGGACTGCCGCAGGAACGAGACGCTCCGGGCGCGCTCCCGCGGGGCGACGTGGGAGAGGGAGCGGCCATCGAGGCGGACGGTGCCGGCGGTCGGCGCGATCCCCCCGCCGAGGACCTCGAGGAGGGTCGACTTCCCGGCGCCGTTCGGCCCCAGGATCGCCAGCACCCGGCCAGGCGTGAGGTCGACGTCGACCCCGTCGACGACCGTGGCGGCGCCGAGCTCGACGACCAGATCGCGCGCTTGGATGATGGCGCTCACAGGTGCTCCTTGCGCAGCAGCAGCCCCAGGAAGAACGGCGTGCCGATGAGCGCCGTCACCACCCCGAGGGGCAGCTCCGCGGGGGCGATCGCGGTGCGGGCGACGACGTCGGCGAGCAGGACCATCGCGGCGCCGAGGAGCGCCGCCCCCGGCAGCACGACGCGGTGGTCGGGCCCCGCGGCGAGGCGCACGACGTGGGGCACGACGAGGCCGACGAAGCCGATGATCCCGGCGAAGGCCACGCCCACCCCGACCGCCAGCGCCACCAGGGCGACGATCCAGCGCTTGGTCCGCTCGACCGAGACGCCGAGCTGGCGGGCGTCGCGCTCGCCGAGCAGCATGACGTTGAGCGTCCGGGCCATGTAGCGGGTCGCGAAGAGGGTGACGAGGGTCCCGGCCGCGAGCACCGCGACCGCCCCCCAGGTCATCCCGCCCAGGCTCCCGAGGCTCCACATGGTCACGGCGCGGAGCTGCGGATCCTCGGCGACCAGCGCCAGGACGCCGCTCAGCGCCTCGGCCAGGACCGCGAGGGCGACCCCGGCGAGGAGCATCCGCGCCACGTCGACGCGGCCGTCGAAGCGCCCGAGCCGGTAGACGAGGAGGACCGCGACCCAGGCGCCCGCGACCGCGAAGAGGGGCAGCGCGACCGGGCCGAGGTCGGCCGCCCAGCTCAGGAGCGGGGTCGCGCCGAGGACGATGTAGGCCGAGGCGAAGAGGCGCGCGCCGCTCGACAGCCCGATGAGCCCCGGATCGGCGAGCGGGTTCCGGAAGAGCCCCTGGAGCGCCGCGCCCGCGACGCCGAGCCCGGCGCCGACGAGCGCGCCGCCGAGGGTCCGCGGGAGGCGCAGGTCGAGGACGATGCTGGCGTCGACCTCGGAGAAGGCGACGCCCAGGTCGACGCCGATCCGATCGAAGAGGACCGCGAACAGGACGTCCGGGGTGATGCCGCGGGCGCCGACGGCGACGGAGAGCAGGCCGGCGACGACGAGGAGGGCGGCGCTCCCGACCAGCACCAGCGACGCCCGCCGCCGCTCGCGGCGGAGCTGCGGGGCGAGGTCGGGGACCGGCCCGGCGACGGCGACCCGCGCGTTCATCGCGCCTCCGCCCAGGCGTCCTGCATCACCCGCAGCGCCTCGGGCGTCCGCGGGCCGAAGCCGAGGAGCGCCAGATCGTCGACCGCGATGACGCGCCGCGCTCTGCCGGCCGGGGTGAGCGCGACCCCCGGGAGCTTCAAGAGCCCCTCGATGTCCCCGACGCTGGCGAGGCCCCGTCGCGGGATGAGGATCCAGTCCGGGGCGGCGTCGACGACGCCCTCGGCCGTGAGCGGCTTGAAGCCGTCGAAGGCGGAGATGGCGTTCTCACCTCCGGCGAGCGCGATCATCCGCGCCGCCGGCGTGTCCGCGCCCGAGACCAGGAGCGTCCGGGTGCCACGCGCGTAGACGAACAGCGTCTTTGGCGGCGCCGTCAGGGCGGCCGCGCGGGAGTCCGAGGCGGCGAGCTCCTCGGTCAGCCTGGCGGCCACGGTCGCGGCGACGTCGCGGGCGCCCAGCACCGCGCCGAGGGCCTCGACCCGGGCGACCGCCTCGGCGCCATCGGTGACGTCGGGGACCATGACGACGTCGATCCCGGCCCCGACGAGCTGCTCGATCACCACCGGCGGGCCGGCCTCGGCGGTCGCGATGACGACGGTCGGGTCGAGGGCGAGGAGCCCCTCCGCCGAGAGCTGGCCGAACATGCCGACCGACGGCAGCGCCTGGGCCGCCTCGGGGTAGACCGAGGTCCGGTCGACCCCGACCACGCGAGGGCCGGCGCCGAGGGCGAAGACGATCTCGGTCACGGGCCCGCCCACGCTGACGATGCGGGCCGTATCGAGCTGTTCGAGGGCGCGATCGTCCGCCTTGGTGCGGAGCTCGAGCGCCCACGCCGAGGGAGCGACCGTGTCGGCCGTAGCCGGAGCTTGCGTGGACGCTGGCCCCTCGGCGGGCGCGTCGGGACGGCCGCAGGCGGCGATCCCGAGCGCGAGCAGCGCGAGCAGCGGGGTCCTCATTCGCCGGCCTCGAAGGAGGTCGCCCCCGGCCCGGCGTACACCCAGCGCAGGGTGTAGTCGGTCCCGTCGGACTCGGCGATCTGGACCTTGGCGACGGTGCCGTCGGCGGCGCGCACCAGGAAGGTCAGGTCGGCGGTCGCGCTGACGGCGTGGGTCTGCGGGTCGTAGTCGTACCAGGCCCCGATGACGGCGTTGCCGTTCGTCTCGCCCGATCCCGGAGGTCCGGGCAGCGGCACCATCGCGTCCTCGGCCCAGCCCGGCTCGGCGGGGACCTCGGTGACCGTGTCGAAGGCGCTCCCACCGAGCGCCGCCGCGGCGCCCTGCCCGCCCCCGCTGGTGCCGCCGTTGGTCCGGACGATCACCGAGGAGAACGCGAGGTCCCAGCCCATCGAGCTCGCCGCGTCCTCGACCTCGACGACGCCGCCTGCGCGCAGGCTCAAGTAGACCGGGTCGGGCCCGGGCGCCGAGAACGTCACCTCGTGGACCGCGGGAGACCGGATGACGGCGGCGGTGCGGAAGGTCCAGCCGCGCTCGTCGCGATCGAGGATCTCGAGCTTGGCGTAGCTCCCGTCGCTCCGCCGGACGAGGAACGCGACGTCCTTCGGCGTCACGACGTGGGTCGAGACGTCGTAGTCGAACCAGTCCGCGAGGACCGGGTTGGCCGAGACCTCACCCGAGCCCGGCGGGCCGGCGACCGGGACCATCTCGTCGGGCGCGAAGCCGACGGTGTCGGCGCTGGTCAGGGCGTCGTACCCGCCCTCGGCGAGCATGGCCGCCCCCCAGCCCGGGCCGCTGGTGCCGCCGTTGGTGACCAGGCCGTAGCCCTCGAGGCCGAGGTCCCAGCCGGTCGAGGAGGCGGGCTCGCTCGGGGTGACGACGGAGGCGCTCCCGAGGTCGACGTAGACCGTGCCCTCCGCCGCGGCGACGACGAGCTCGTCGGGGTGGCTCGACGTCGGCGCGGCGACCGAGGCGACGTGGAACGTGATCGCACCGGCGCTGCCCGCGGCGTCGTAGTAGTCGACGACCCGGATCTTGAAGTAGCTGCCGTCGTGGGCTTCGAGGACGTAGACCCGCTCCGGCCGCGGCGCCAGGGTGTGGTTCGTCCCGTCGTAGACGTACCACCCACCGTCGACGAGGAAGGCGAGATCGGCGTCCTCGTCCTCGTCGTCGCCGTCGGCGGCGTCGGTCCGCCAGCCGTCGCTCGGGGCGTCGCTGAGGGTGTCCCAGTCGGCGCCGTCCAGCACCGCCACGCGGACCGTGCCGCCACCACTGATGCCGCCGTTCGAGGCGATGCGGAAACGCTGGAAGGCGAGATCCCAGCCGTCGTCGGTGGCGGGGTCGGTCGGGTGGACCTGGGTCAGGGTGGACAGATCGACGTAGACCCAGGAGGCCTCGTCGGTCGCGTCGACGATGACGGCGGTGACGCCGTCGCCGAGATCCTCGGTGGTCACGAGGTCACCGTGGGCGACGCCGTCGCCGCCGACGAGGTCGGGCTTGCCGGCGGTGTCGCCGACGGCGTCGGCGATGTCGGTCGAGGTGGTCGCGGAGTCGCCGCCACACGCCGCGAGGGCGAGGGCTACGGCGAGGGCTGGAACGAGGGCGCGCAGACTGGACGCGAGGCTCACGGGGAATCCTCCTGCTCGGGGTCGAGGTGAGCGCTCAGGCCGGCGTAGAACATCCGGGGCCGGAGCGGGGTGAGGGCGTCGCCGGCGTCGAGGGCGTTGTCGACGCCGACGAAGAGCGAGAGACCGAGGTCGCCGAGCCGCTGGGCGAGCCGGGCGTCGAGGGTCGCGAAGGGGTCGGCGTCGGTCGCCTCGCCGGTCAGGTTCGGATCGGCGACCGGCCGCGTCCCGGTCACGGCGAGGCGCGCGGTCGCGGTCGTCCCCCAGTCCCGCTCGCGCCAGGTCACGGCGGCGCTGGCGCGGTGGCGCGCGCGGCCCTGGAGCTGCGCGTCGGTCGCGTCGTCGCGGGCGTCGGTGAAGCCGTAGCCGAGCTCGAGGCCCAAGCCGGACCACGGCCCGAGGGACAGGCGCAGCTCGACCCCCTGGGAGGTGGCGCTGTCGACGTTGACGTAGCTGAAGTCGCCGTCGTCGACGCCGACGGACAGGACGAGGTCGCTGACGTCGTGCCGGAAGACGGTCAGGCTCGCCTTCAGCTCGGCGAGGGGGCGCCAGTCGACGCCGGCCCGGGTCCCGATCGACCGCTCGGGCTCGAGCTCGGGGTTCCCGACGACGACGTAGCCGACGCTCTGGTTCTCGAAGCGGAGGTAGAGCTCCTTGAACCCCGGGGCGCGATAGCCGACGCCGACGTCCGCCCGCAGGGTGACCTCGGGGCTCGGGTCGAGGCGCGCGGCGAGGCGCGGCGTGAAGGCCACGCCGAACTGCGTGTCGGCGTCGAGGCGCACCGCCGGGACGAGCACGAGGGCCGGGTCCTCGAGGACCGTCCACTCGTCCTGGAGGTAGGCGCCCACGCGGCCGCGGGAGGCCTCGCCCGCGTCGAGGCGATCGGAGGTCAGGAGCTCGATCTGGGTGTCGACCCCGCCGGACAGGACGTGGGAGGTCCCGAGGAGGGTCTGATAGCGGAGGTCGAGCTGGCCGATCCGGTCGCGCGACGTCTCGGCGTGGTCCTCACGTTCGGAGCCGCGCTGGTCGTAGTCGACCCGGTCGTCGTAGTCGGACCAGGAGAGCTCGATCTCGCCACGACTCCCCGGGGACGGCGTCCAGATCGCGCGGGTCAGCGCGTTGATCGTCCAGGTGGTGCCCTCGCGATCGGTGATCTTCCAGCGGGGCTCGCCGTCGAAGGTCGGCGGGAGGTCCTGGGCGTCGACCCCGGCGATGGCGCGATAGACGAGGCCGAGGCGAGCGTCGAGGCGGAGCGCGCTCGACAGCTCGACGCCCCCGTGGAGCGTCGCGGTGACGTCATCGCGGGCGCTCCCGGTCGTGCCGGGCGAGTCGTCGAGCCGATACGCCGAGAGCGCGTGCCAGCCGGCGCTGAGCGACAGGTCCCAGCGCTCGCGGCGGACCCCGGCCGAGCCGGTCATCATGACCGTCTCGGCGGTCCCGTAGGCGAGGTCGACGTTCGCCTCGACCGGACGCTCGGCGCGCTTGGTGATGATCTGGATGACGCCGCCGAGGGCGTCGGAGCCGTAGAGCGCCGAGCCCGCCCCTCGGACGACCTCGATCCGCGCGATCGACTCGACGGGGATTCGGGAGAGGTCGATCTGCTCGCCGTTCCTCCCGGCGACCCGGACCCCGTCCACGAGGACGAGGACGTGCTTCGGGTCGAGCCCCTCGACGCTCGCGCCGGCGCCCCTGAAGGTGCGACCGATCTCGACGCCGAGCCGGGTCTCGAGGACCTCGGCCGCGTCTCGGGCTCCGCTCTCTCGGATCTCCGCGGCGTCGATGCGCTCGACCCGCACCGGGGCCTCGTCGACCGGGACGTCGCGTCGAGTGCCGGTCGTCACGATGACCGGCGGCGCGACGATCTCCGGCTCGGCGGCGACGACGGGATCCGGCCCGCTCGCGACCAACGCGAACACGAGCGCGGCTCTTGGGAGGAGCGCGTTCTTCAAATCCGTCTCGGCTGGAAAAAAAGCGGACCACGAGCGCGCCACCGCGCCCGTGGTCCCGACGAAACGAGAGAGTCAAAGCGAGAGCGAGATAATGATAATCATTATCAAGAAGCAAGAACAAACTTCGACGCTCACGGTCGTTTCCGCCCAAGACCGCCTTCCATGCGGGTCCGAGGCACCAGGATCGCGAGACGCCGGCGCCGCCTCTGACTGCGAGGTCACGACGCCGGCCCGATCACGGCCTGGTGCGGAGGCACGTCCTCGTGGTGAGGTCCCATGGGCTCGCGGTCGTCCCGACCGCCCCACATCGGACGCTCTACGGCGCTGGAGCTCGGCCGCAGGCCTCTCCGATTCGCCCGCCCGTCGCGCTGCGCTGGGGATCAGCTCGGATCAGAACGGGATGTCGTCGTCGTCGAACCAGGGAGCGTCGTCGTCGCTGGGCGCCGGAGCGCCGTCGCTCACCGGAGCGCCGCCGCTCACCGGAGCGCCGTCGCTCACCGAAGCGCCGTCGTTCGCCGGCGCGTCGCCGCTCGGGGGGGCGCTCGCCTCGTCCTCCGCACCGACGCGCTCGAGCTCGAGCACGTCGAGGCTGTTGAAGTAGCGCACCTCGCCGCCCCGGCCGGTCCACTCCCGCCCCCGGAGGCGGAACGTCACCCGCAGCTCCTGCCCCTCGTCGAAGGCGTCGAGGAGCTCGCAGCGGTCGTTGGTCAGCTCGAAGCTGACGAGCTGCGGGTAGCGGCCGGGGAGCTCGAGGACGAGCTCACGCTTGCGGAACCGCTCGGTGATCTGCTGGGCGTCCTGCTTCTTGTAGAGGATTCCCGTCGCAACGTAGTCGTCGAAAGCCATGACCGGGTCCGTTACCGCCTCTGCAGCTCGGACGCAACGAGCGCGATCCCCGATGGCGCACGAAACAGATGTTCAGGACGCTGGCGACGACACGACGAGGACCCGCGACAGCTCCAGCTGGCACGGGCTCAGGCCCCGCTCGTCGCTGAGCCCCTCCTCGGTGCTGTAGAAGAAGACGTCCTCGTAGGACCTCAGGTCGAGCACCTGGGTGCCGACGCCGACCCGCTGCGCGGTCAGGCACGTCGTGACGCCCTGGACGAGCGCGTCGTGGATCCCCGCGAGGCGCTCAGGCGAGGTCGCGCGATCGGTGAGCACGATCCGGCGGCGATGACCCGCGCCCTTGACCACCAGGACCGACTCGGGCTGCACGTAGGCGCCGGTCCCCGGCGGGAGCACGTCCCAGGCCCCGTCGATGAGCGCGGTGCCTCGGTAGTAGCGCGCGCCGCAGCCCCCACCGCCGGCCGGTGAGCGCAGGACCAGCAGCAGCGACTCCCCCTGCTCGAGGGGCTGGCCGAGGTCGATCTGCGCGCGGTTGTCGAGCCGCGCTCCGACCGAGACGGCGCGACAACCCGCCAGCTCGTCGCAGCGGCGGACCAGGTCGCCGAGGTCGGCGCCGGCGGCCCCGCAGCTCGCCGCGCGACCGACCAGCGCGATGTCCCTCGCGCGCGCGGCCTGCTCTGCCGACGCCGCGGCGGCGATCAGCGCCGGCTCGGCCGACGGCAGCGCGACCGGCCCCAGCGCGCTCGCGATGGTGGGCGGCGTCGCCTCGAGCCGGCCTGGCCCCAGGGTGGCCCAGGCGGCGGCCGTCGCCACGCCCGCGAGGATCCCCGCGACCAGCCACCTCGCCCAGCGGTGCCGCGGCCGCCACTCCGGGACGACCTCGTCGTCGACCTCCCGCTCCACGTCGAGGTCGAGCTCGAACCAATCGGACTCGTTGGCGAGGAGGCGTGGATCGTCCATCAGCGGCGCGTCGGGCCCGCCAGCCGCCAACGCCGGGAGCGCGACCGGGGGCCGCGCCTCCCGGGTCGGGGCGCCGCGGTGCTCGTTCGGGCTCACCTCGCGGGTCACCTCGGCGACCTCGACCCCGCCGGCCCAGGCGCCGAGCGCCTTCGCGAGGGCGAGCCGCATCTCCTCGGCCGCGCGGAAGCGGGACGTCGGGTCGACCGCCAGGGCCCGCTGCAGGAAGCTCGTGATCTCCTCGGGCGCGGACACCAGCGCCGCCGCCGGATCGAAGCGGGGATCGAGCTTCTGCCGGAAGACGTCCTCGGAGTCGCCGGAGAACGGCGCGACCCCGGACAGGAGCTCGTAGGCGATGACGCCAGCGGCGTAGAGGTCGGTCCAGGGACCGATGGAGCCCCCCGAGAGCTGCTCGGGCGCCATGTAGAGCGGCGTCCCCATGGGCCGCGAGGCGCGCGACTGCATGGCGACCGGTCGCGCCAGCCCGAAGTCCAAGAGCCGTAGGAGCGGCGGGCCGCTCGGCATCGGCTGGAGCATGATGTTCTCGGGCTTCACGTCGCGGTGGACGAAGCCGTGGACGTGGGCGGCGCCGAGCGCGTCGATGAGCGGGAAGAGGACGTTCGCGACGTCGCGGCGGGTCAGCGACCGGCGACCCTCGACGACCTCGGACAGGAGCTGAGCCAGGGTCCGGTCCCCCGGGACGAGCTCCATGACCAGGTAGGGCCGCGTCCCCAGGGTGCCGTAGCGCAGCAGCCGGACGATGTTCGGGTGGTTCAGCGCTGCGAGCGCCGAGGCCTCGTGCTCGAAGCGCTCGAGGAGGGTCGTCGTCTCCGCCGGGCCGGCGCCCTCGAGGTTGGCGACCTTGAGGGCCACCCGCATCCCGATGGGGAGCTCGAGCGCGCGATACACGCGGCCGAACCCGCCGGCCCCGATGAGCCCGACGACGAGGTAGCGGTCGATGAGCCGCCCGATGAGCGGGTCGATGGCGACCTCCGCCGCGTACACCTCGGCCGCGGGCACGAAGTGCAGCTCGCGGGCGACGCAGCTCGCGCTCGGGCACGGCTCGCCGACGACCCCGAAACCGTAGCAGCCGGCGCATTGCCCTGCGAGCTGGTCATCGATGGCGTTGGCGTTCCGGTCGTCCATCGCTCTCTTGGTAGCCTCTCGAGCCGCGGTCGATCATCCGTCGCTGAACTCGCTTCGACGACGATCCGACGGTGCGTCTTCACCCCAACACACGAACCGCGTGAGAACGTCCGGAGGGACCGCCCGCGGCGCTGCGTCCGGCGCCAATCCGGCAACAACGCCCTTGCCGTCGCGCGCGTCCTGGTCAATGGTCCCCCCGGTGTGGGTCTGCGTCGGAGCACACGCCGAGAGAGCCCGACGCCACGCGGACACGACCGCAGCGCGAGCGTCGCCCCCGGGCGACGCGGTCAGGCACCCTGCTCCAACGGGGTCGCCGCAACGCCAACGCGCCGCTTGACGAGCCGGACCCCAGACGCCATCACTCCCAACGCACGCCGCCAACGCTCGGCCTGAACAAGGAGAGCCCCATGTCGACCGAAAACACCCCCGGAACCGCGCCCCGCGCTACCCTGCGCCACCTACTGGTGGCCGCGTTCGGGTTGGTGACCCTGGCGCTGACGGCGGGTGGTTGCCCGACGACCTACCCCGACTGCGACGACGACCGTGGCTGCGCCGAGCACGGCGAGGTCTGCGTCAACAGCAAATGCCGCCAGTGCCGCGACGACAGCCAGTGCACGCGCCTCGACGCGTGCATGACCTGCCAGGCCAACGAGTGCGTCAAGCGCCCCGGCTGCTGCAAGTCGGACCTCGACTGCCCCGAGGGCCGCTGCAAGGACAACCGCTGCGTCTCGCAGTGCGACGTCAACTCCGACTGCCCCGACGGTCAGCGCTGCATCAACGGCAAGTGCACGACCTCCGACGGCAAGTGCAAGAGCGACAGCGAGTGCCCCGACGGGCTCCACTGCAAGGACGGCGTCTGCACCACGAAGTGCGAGATCCAGCCCATCTACTTCGACTTCAACGAGTACGCGATTCGCCTCGACCAGGAGGCCCCGCTGCAGGGCAACGCCTCGTGCCTCAAGGACGAGAGCGAGACCTTCGACAGCGTCACCGTCGAGGGGCACACCGACGAGCGCGGCTCGGACGAGTACAACCTGACCCTCGGCCAGCGCCGCGCGAACAGCGTCGCCAAGCAGTACAAGGTCCTCGGCGTCAAGGGCGTCGGGCGGACCCTGTCCTTCGGCGAGGAGAAGCCGGTCTGCGGTGGGTCGGGCGAGCGCTGCTGGCGGCAGAACCGCCGCGCCGAGACCAAGGTCCGCTGACGAGCGAGGCCATCACGATCGCGCCGGCGCAGCGCTTCATGCGCAGCGCCGGTAGCGCGTGATGGCCGGGAGCGTCAGCCGGAAGCGCGCTCCCTGCCCCGCGCCCTCGCTGAAGCAGCGGAGGGTGCCCCCCATCTCGGCGACCGCGAGAGCGCTCGTGTGGAGGCCCAGGCCGTGACCGTCGGGCCGGGTCGTGTAGCCCTGAGCGAAGACCCGCGCGAGCTCCTCGGCCGCGACTCCGACCCCGTTGTCCTCGACCTCGAGGACGAGGGCCTCGTCCTCACGGCAGACCGAGACGTGCACGCGGCGCGCTCCGGCGGGCAGCCCAGCCACGGCGTGATGGGCGTTGACGATGAGGTTGACCGCGATCTGGACCAGCTTGTGGCGGTCCACGGGGATCTCGGTCGGGGCGTCGAGGGTGAGCTCGAAGCCGGCCTCCTCGCGCTGCGCCGCTGTGAGGGCGAACCGGACCGCGTCCTCCACGACCGCGTTGGGGCTGTGCCACGCCAGGACGACGCTGCTCTTCGCGTAGGCGTGCTGGCTCGCGACGACCGCCTTGACATGGTCGACGTGGGCCTGGAGCGCCGCGAGCTCCGCGAGGACCTGATCCCGCTCGTCGAGCACGTGACGGCCGAGCTCGCGGAGATACGGGACGATCTGCCTGCCCCGCGGGTCCGCGGTGAGGAACGCCGAGAGGTCCTCGGGCGGCAGGCTGAGGAGCTCGGCGACCGGCCCGACGCGCTCGACCTTCGAGCCCCGGACGCGGTCGACGAGGAGACCGGCGGAGACGTTGACGCTGTTCAGGACGTTGCCGACGTTGTGGAGCACGCCCGCGGCGACATCGGCCATCCCCGCCCGCCGGGACGCTGTCGCGAGCTGCTCCTGGGTGGCCGTGAGGGAGGTATGCGCCGTCTGGAGCTGCGCGTAGGCGCTCTCCAGATCCGCCGAGCGTCGCTCCACCTCGGCCGCGCGTTCGGCAGCCGCCCGGCGAGCGTCACCGAGCTTCGCGAGCATGTCGTTGAAGCTCTCGGCGAGCGTGGCCAGCTCCGCGTCGGCCCCCAACACCGGCACCCGCACGTCGAGGTTCCCCTCGCCGACCTGGGCGGCGGCGCTGGCCAGCGTCTCGAGGGGCGCCGTGAAGCGGCGGACGAGGCGCCAGCCGACGAGGACGAGGAGCACCATCGTGAGCAGGGAGATCGCCGCCAGGACCAGCGCGGCGAAGGTCGGCCCGGCCTCGAGGACCTCGCTCGGGACGAAGAAGGCCACCGTGATCGGCACGTGCCGCGCCTGTGGGCTCGCCGCCCCGGCCAGGACGTACGCCGGCATCGTCATCGCGCCGCGGGACAGAACGCGGCCGGCGCTCCCGACGAGGAAGCCCCCGTACGGTCGCGGAAAGCCGAGCGTCGTCCGAACGAAGCCCGCCTCGTCCGGCGGGCGGTCCGCGGGCGCCGTGAGCGCGTCGCCCAGCGCGATCTCCATCGGCCGGCCGTCGACGTCGCGGACCGTCGTCGCGACCACGCCCGCCCGCCCGAGGATCACGACCTCCGACTTGGCGGTCACCTGGAAGCCCTCGAGGTAGACGTCGTCATCCATGCGCTGGACGCTGAAGATGAGATAGCCGGCCGTCGCCGGCTCCCTCGCTCGAGCGGCGAGCAGCGGGGTGTCACGACACATGACGATCCCGCGGTCGAGCCCCACCAACGCAGCGCCGTCGAGCTCGCGACAGACGTCGAGGCCGCTCAGCACGCGCCGATTCGGGGTCAGGACCAACCACGCCGCCTGCAGCTCGCGGTCCACTACGCGGGCGAGCGCCGCGTCGTCGGCCCGCGCGGCGGCGGCCGTGACGGCGAGGTCGTGCTGGACCATGTGGGCGCGCTCGGCGAGGGCGTCGTAGACGAAGTCGTTGTAGGCCCGCGAGGCGTCGAGGTAGTTGCTGCGGAGCCACTCCTCACCGCTCACGCTCGCCCCCCAGAGGCCGATCTCGAGGCTGGCGAGCGGTCCGATGACCGCCAGCGCGCCGACGAGCCCCACGATCGTCAGGAGCCATCGGCGACGCAGGGTCGCGCGGGCCGGGCCGACGCTCACCGAGACGGACCGCGCGGACGCTGCCAGCGCGCCGTCACGACCGGCCGAGCGCGCCCCGATTCGAGCAGTCGCGTCGCGTCTCCCGCGGGCACCGGGCGGCTGAACAGGAACCCCTGCGCGAGGTGGCAGACGCCACTGGAGCCGCGCTGGCCGAGGCCGCGGAGGAACGCGAGCTCGGCCTCGGTCTCGACGCCCTCCGCGACGACGCGGAGCCCGAGCGCCGCCGCCATCGCGGTGATCGCGACGACGATCGCGGCGCTGCGTGGGTTGCTGTCCACCCCCTGGACGAAGAAGCGGTCGATCTTGACCCCTGACAGGGGCATCGCGTGGAGCCTCGCGAGCGACGAGTAGCCGGCGCCGAAGTCGTCGATCACCAAGGAGACGCCTCGGTCGGCGAGCTCGTCGAGGACGTGGAGCGCCTCGACCCGGTCGCCGATCGCGGCGGTCTCGGTGATCTCGAGCTCCAACGACTCGGCCGGCAGCCCGTACCGCGCCAGGGCGTCGACCACGACCCCGGCGAAGCCCGGATCCTGGAGCTGGCGACCGGAGACGTTGACCGCGACGACGAGGTCTCCGAAGCCGCTGCGGCGCCACTCGGCGAGCTGCGCACAGGCAGCGTCGAGGACCCACGCGCCCAGCGCCGTGATCTGGCCGCTCCGCTCGGCCTCGGGGATGAAGACGCCCGGCCCGAGCAGCCCCCGGGTCGGGTGGCGCCACCGCACCAGGGCTTCGAGGGCCACCGGCCGCTCGGAGCCCAGCTCGACGAGCGGCTGGTAGAAGAGCTCGAGCTCCGCCCTCTCGAGGGCCTGGTCGAGCTCGCCTCTGAGCGCGATCCGCCCGCGCGCCGCCGCCTCCATCTCGGGGGCGAAGAAGGCGATCTCGCGGCCGCTGGTCTGCGCCTCCTGGAGGGCGATCGAGGCGCAGGACATCACGCCGTCGGCGCCGCCCGCGTCGCTGGGGAAGAGGGCGACCCCGACGCGGACCGGGAGGCGCGCGAGCTGGTCGCCCAGCTCGACGGGGCGGCGGCAGGCGCTGACGATGCGGTGGGCGGCGTGGCCGGCCTCGGCAGGGTCGTCGAGGTCGTCGAGGACGACGAGGAGCTGCTCGCCGACCCGCGCGAGGGTGTCCACGTTCCGCAGCGCGCCGCGGAGCTGTTGGGCGATGATCCTGAGGGTCGTGCCGGCGGCGGCGTGACCGAGGGAGTCCCAGACACCAGGCCGCGCGTCGGGCGAGACGAGGAGCGCCGCGACGCCGCGACCGCTCCGCCGGGCGCGGTCGAGCGAGCGGGCGAGTCGGTCGCCGGCGAGCTGCTCGTTGGGCAGCCCCGTGGCGTGGTCGTGGGTGATGGCGCGGGTCAGCGAGAGCTGAGCGGCCCGCCGCTGCGCGACCTCGCGCTGGAGGAGCCCGTTGACCTGGCTCAGCTCGCGGGAGCGGACGCTGATCATGGCCTCGAGCCCGGCGACCCGCAGGCGCTCTTCACGGGAGCGCTGCCAGGCGTCGGCGAGGGCGTGGACGACCTGCTTGATCTCGATGACGTCGAAGGGCTTCTTCAGGACGATGAGCCCGTCGCGACGCCCGAGGGAGGCGACCATCTCCTCCCAGGTCTGGTCGGCGTACGCGGTGCAGATGACGGCGTGGATGTTGGGGTCGAGCCGCCAGAGGCGCTCGAGGGTCTCCACGCCGTCGAGCCCCGGAGGCATCCTCACGTCGACGAACACGACGGCGTAGGGGTCACCGCGGTCGACCGCCTCGGCGACGAGGCCGAGCGCCTCCTCCCCCTGGAACGCCGAGTCGATGCGGATGGGCGGCTCGGTGGTGCGCTCCTCGGGGGGCCCGAAGAGCAGGCTGTCGAGGGCGTCGAAGTCGCGCCCGGTGCCGGCCGAAGGTCGGAGGATCTTGATGATGTCATCGTGGATCGCGGCGTTGTCATCCACGATGAGCATTCGGTTGGTCTGAGGTCTCGTCATGCTTCTCCAGAGCGACCCGTACAGTCATCGGCCCGGAGCGGCTCGACCTTTAGCGCGGAATCGACACAAGTATCCAGAATCACAAGACTCTTATCTAGCAACCGAACAGTATGTTCCGCAGCGCACACTGCGGGCGAGAGAGCGCTGGACCGGTCCTCCGGCGACGCCGTCGCGATCGCCGATCAGGTGCGTCTCAGGCGGGTCCGAGCGACACTGAACCTGGCGCGACGCGACCGATTGTGCTATTTGGTATCGCGGGTGTAGCGGATTTGCGGCCGAATCGACGGCGCAGATCGACCGGGAACCGGGCTCTGGTTGGCTCGCTACGGCGAGAACCCGGCTCACCCCGCGAATGTGACAAGGGGACGCGCGCGTCTGGAGCGACGCACTCCGAGCGCGCCCCCGCAGACAGTGAGACGGCATATGAAGTGGACGGCGACGCGGTGGCCAGCGGCGATGGTGAACCTGAGCGAAGAAGTTCGGAGCAAGGCGATCGAGTTCGCCAACACGCTCCTCAATCGCGGCTACGGCGCGGGGCGGGCGCTGTCGACGGGGATCACCATGGCGCGTGAGTGGCGCTCCGGGCTGCTCGAGCGCAAGCGAGGGGGCGCGCCGTTCCGCGTGAAGCCGACCCGCGACGGCTGGTGGATCAGCCGCGACGGCTTCCCCGATGTCGACTTCCGCTTCGCGCGCCGCGCGGACGCCGTCCGCCGCGGTCAGGAGCTGGCCCGGCAGCGAAAGACCGCCTGCGTCGTGCTCGACGCGACCGGCGGCGTGGCCGAGCGGTTCGACTTCGCGAGCGGACAGACCGCCGCGTCGCGGCCGGGTGGTCAGGGCGCGGGGGCCGAGCCGAAGAAGGCGGAGGCCGAGGCGAAGGCGAAGGCGGAAGCTGAGGCGAAGGCGGAAGCTGAGGCGAAGGCGAAGGCGAAGGCGGAAGCCGAGGCGAAGGCGAAGGCGGAAGCCGAGGCAAAGGCGAAGGCCGAAGCCGAGAAGAAGGCGAAGGCCGAAGCCGAGAAGAAGGCGAAGGCGGAAGCCGAGAAGAAGGCGAAGGCGGAAGCCGAGAAGAAGGCGAAGGCCGAGGCCGAGAAGAAGGCGAAGGCCGAGGCCGAGAAGAAGGCGAAGGCCGAGGCCGAGAAGAAGGCGAAGGCCGAGGCCGAGAAGAAGGCGAAGGCCGAGGCCGAGAAGAAGGCGGAGGCGAAGGCCGAGGCGTCGGGCGACGACGCGGATGGCCAGCTCAGCGTCCGCAAGGGTGACGACGGATGGGTCGTCCTCGACGGCGACGATACCCTCGCGTCCCACGGCACGAAGAAGGACGCACTGGCCGCCGCCCGGGAGCTCTCGAAGGGCCGTGAGATCGCGATCTACAAGGCGTCGGGCGAGCTCCAGAAGGTCGAGGACGGCTGACGCACGGCGGCCGCGCGCGGCGGGCGGTGGCGCGGGAGCCCTCGCAAAGGGGGCGCCCCTCGGGCACAATCCCGCCATGCCTACGCGCGCCTTCGTCAACTGGGGCGGTAACCTCCGGGTCGAGCCGCGTCACCGCCACGCCCCCGCCAGCGAGGTGGAGATCGTCGACCTCGTCCGCGCCGTGCGCGCGCGCGGCGAGCGCCTGCGGGTCGTCGGCGCCGGGCACTCGTGGAGCGCCGCCGCGGTCACCGATCAGCACCTCGTCAACCTCGACCGGCACGCGCGCATCGTCCGCATCGACCGCGACGCCCGGCGCGTCACGGTGGCCGCCGGGATCCGCCTCCACGCCCTGACCGCGGCCCTCGACAACGTGGGCCTCGCGCTCTCGAACCTCGGCTCGATCTCCGAGCAGAGCGTCGCCGGCGCCATCTCCACCGGGACCCACGGCACCGGGCTCGGGCACGGGATCCTCGCCACCCAGGTCGTGGCGATGCGCCTGGTCACCGGGAGCGGCGAGATCCGCGTGGTCAGCGAGGACGAACAGGGCGAGGCCGCCGATCTGCTCGACGCCGCCCGGGTCTCCCTCGGCTGCCTCGGCGTCATCAGCGAGGTCACCCTCCAGGTCCGCGACGCCTTCGACCTCGAGGAGCGCGCGTGGTCCCTCCCCTTCGACGAGGCGTGCCGCGCCCTGCCGGCCCTCGCCCGCGAGCACGAGCACCTCAAGGCGTGGTGGCTCCCGCACACCGGGCGCGTGCAGCTCTTCGCGTACACGCCGACGACCGCGCCCCGGCACGGGACGAGCGCCCTCGGCCGCACGCTCGACGCGGCCGTCAACCGCGTCGCCTTCCGCGGGGTGCTCGGCCTCGGGCGCGCCGCGCCGCGCCTCATCCCGCACCTGAGCCGGCTCGTCGGCAGGACCTACTTCCACGAGCGGCGCCGGGTGGACCGCAGCGATCGGCTGCTGAACGTCGCCATGCCACCGCGCCACCTCGAGATGGAGTACGGCCTCCCGGTCGAGGCCACGACGGAGGCCTGGCGCGCGACCAAGCGCCTGATCGAGCGGGATCGCCTGCGGGTGAACTTCGTCCAGGAGGCGCGCTTCGTCGCGGCCGACCGCTGTCACCTGAGCCCCGCTCACGGCCGCGAGAGCTGCCAGCTCGGCGCCTACATGGCGCCCTCGGCGGACCTCTACCGCTACTTCCGCGGTTTCGAGTCCATCGCGCTGGACCTCGACGGGCGGCCGCACTGGGGTAAGCTGTTCTTCGCGCGGGCGGCCCAGCTCGCCCCGCGTTATCCGCTCTGGGAGCGCTTCCGGGCCCTGCGGGCCGATCTGGACCCGGACGGCGTGTTCGAGAGTGACTTCGTCCACGAGGTGTTCGGATGAGCGTGGCCCCCAAGGGTATCCCGGTTCGCGCCGCGACCGACGAGGACGCCCCCGCCATCTGGCGGGTCCTCGAGCCGATCGTCCGCGCGGGTGACTCCTACGCGCTGCCGCGCGACATGTCCGCAGAGGACGCCCTGGCCTACTGGCACGGCGAGGGCCACGAGGTCTTCGTCGCCGAGATCAACGGCGAGGTCCTCGGCACCTACTACATGACGCGGAACGCGGCCGGTGGCGGGGCCCACGTCTGCAACTGCGGCTACGTGACCGCGCCCTGGGCGGTGGGGCGGGGGTTGGCCCGGGCGATGTGCGCCCACTCGCTGGCCCACGCGCGCGCCCTGGGCTACCGCGCGATGCAGTTCAACCTCGTCGTCAGCACCAACGAGCGCGCGGTGAAGCTCTGGCAGCGCTTCGGCTTCGCCATCGTCGGGCGCCTGCCGGAGGCCTTCGAGCACCCCCGCCACGGGTTCGTCGACGCCTTCGTCATGTACAGAAAGCTCTAGCAGCGTTCGGGGAGAAGCGCGCACGCGCGCTTTTTCCCTCGCTGCTAGATTGACTGATCCGGCGGCTTCGCCGCCTCCACCGGCCGCTGCGCGGCCAAGTCGAGCTCAGGGAAATGGCGCTTCGCTGCCATCTCCCCGAGCTCTCCTAGTCCGAGCTGAACCAGGGAGGAGCCGTGAAGCGAGTCACAGGGATCGGCGGAGTGTTCATCAAGGCCCGGGATCCCGAGGCCCTGCGCGCCTGGTACGAGACACACCTCGGCTTCGACCTCGAGCCCTGGGGCGGCGCGGTGTTCCGTTGGCAGACCCCAGAGCGCCCGGAGCCCGACGGCGCCACGGTCTGGAGCTTGTTCGACGCGGACTCCAGCTACTTCGCCCCGAGCTCCGCGCCGTTCATGATCAACTACCGCGTCGCCGACCTCGACGCGCTGCTCAGCGCGCTCCGCGCCGAGGGCTGCGACGTGGACGACCGCGTCGAGGACTCGGAGCAGGGCCGCTTCGGCTGGGTGATGGACCCCGAGGGCAACCGCGTGGAGCTCTGGGAGCCACCGAAGGGCGGGGGCTGACCCACAGACCCTACGGCGCGCTGAAGTCGCAGCTGTCCGCCGGGGTGTTCTCCGCGCAGAGCGCCGGGACCTCGATCCTGGGATCGCCGGCCCAGACGCTCTCGAGGAAGGCGATGAACTGGGCGCGGGCAGCCTGACCGGCGAGGCCGTTGCGCGCCGCGAAGCCATGGACGGCGAGGGCGTTCTCCTCGGGATCCTCGGGGACCTTGAACTGGGTGATCGCGCTGGCGTCGAGCGCGACCTCGACGTCCTCGACGCCGGCGATCGGTCGGAGCGACGCGCCCACCCGGACGGCGCCGAGCGAGGTCGCGACGAGGTCCGAGCCGACGTTGGGCAGCACCGGATCGCCGATGGACTGCTGCACCAGGAACGGCGGCGAGTCGGCCCGGGCGTCGGCCCAGTTGGCGCCGTCCATCGGGTCGAAGGCCCCCTGGGCCATGGCCGCGACCAGGTTCAACTCGGCCGGCGTCGGGAAGCGCTCGCCGAGCGCCGCCTCGAGCAGCGCGTAGATCTCCGAGCGCGGGAGCCAGTGGGTGAGCCCCGCGCCGGGGACGTTGAGGAGGCCGCCCGCGATGCTCGGCTCGAGGTGGCCGAAGACCAGGCCGACCGTCCCGCCGAGGGAGCCGCCCGCCCACAGCGGCGCCGCGACGTCCGGCCGGCGACCGGCGGCCGGGTTCGGCTCGCCGTCCAGGGTCTCCGCGGCGAGCAGGTCGCCGAGGGGGCCACGGAGCGCGTGGAGCACCGCGCTCCCCCCGGCCTCGGAGTGCAGGACCTTGTTGGCGACGCGCTCGGCGCCGCCGATCGGGGTCAGGAGGTCGCCGACCGTCTCGCCGAGGGTCGCGCCCGTCCAGCCGTCGATCTCCAGGCCGACCTTGGCCGCGTCGTGCTCGGCCACGAGGGCGTCGAAGCTCGAGTCGTTCACGTCGCCGCCGGTGCCGTGGGCGTACATGACGACGCGATAGTCGCCCTCACCGGCCGGGATGACGGCGCGGAAGGGCGCGTCGTAGGTCGCCTGGGCGACGAGCGCGCCGGCTGCGTCCCGGGCGAGCCGGCCGTCGGCGTCGGAGAAGCGCGGCAGGCCCGTCACGCGGCCCTTGACGATGGCCGCGATGGGGCCGTCCGCCGGGCGCGTGACCCCGTCGATGACCACGGTCGCGTCGCCGTCGTCGATCGCCGCCAGGCACGCCGCCCGCATCGCCTTCAGGTCCGTGCGGGGATCCTCAGCCGAGCGGGTCGTGAAGTCCCACACGCGGATGACGTGCTCGAGGCGGACGCCGCGCGCCGCCAGGAGCTCTCGGGCCGGGGCGTGATAGGCCGCGAGCGCGCGCTCCGCCGCGGTCTCGGGGACGGTGAGCCCCAGCGCCACCCGGGTGGAGCGGTCGGCCTCGGGTCGGCCGCCGGGGTCGTAGGCGAGACCGTCATAGACGACGACGAGGTACTCGCTGGCCGGGGCGAGGGGCCGCGCCGGATACGTGACGAGCGCCGACACCGGGGTCCCCGCGGACACGAACCGCTCGAACCACGTCGGCACCTCCGCGCCGAAGTCGTCCCCGGGCTCAGCGAGGTACAACCGCACGGCGGCCCCGTTCTCCGGAGGCGGCGTCACGATGGGCTCGGGGAAGCCGATGACGATGGGCGACACCCGGGAGAAGCCGTCGGCGCGCACGAGATCGCTGACGTCCTCGTCGACGGGCGCCGCGGTGGGGTCGATCTCGAGGCGGAGGCCGGTCGACGACCCGGGCTCGAGCGCGGTGAACGCGTTGGACGGCCACGGCAGGAGGCACGCCGTCGGATCCGCGTCGTCGCAGCGCGCGGTCCGCGCGCGCCGCTCGCCGGGCGCGCGATCGGCGGGCGGCGTCGTGTCCTCGACGTCGGCGGCCGTGTCGGCGATCCCGGTATCGGCGACGTCCGCGGCGTCCGAGGCGTCGTCCACCGCGACGTCCGCGGTGTCGTCGCCGGTGACCGGGTCCGAGCCGCACGCGCCCACCTGGACGCCGCCGGCCACGAGTACGAGCAGGAACACCAGGGTCGTCACGCGAGAGAACAATTGCATGGCGAAACAATTACACCCGTCGCGCCCGCTTTGTCCCGTGGAACCTGGTCCCGTGGGCGAATTCCGTACCTGAAGCGCCGCCCTGTCAGCCGAGGGCGGAGAGGGCCGCGCCGTAGGCGCCCATGAGCTGTGGCGCGTCGGGGATCGTGACGGGGTTTCCGAGCTCCTCCGCGAGCAGCGCGCGCATCGCCTCGCTCCGCGCGACGCCCCCTGACAGCATGATCGGCGGCGTCAGGCGGTTGGCCCGGGCGAGCGCGGCCACCCGCCTCGCGAGCGACCGGACGAGCCCGCGGACGACCGCCTCGAGGGGCTCGCCGTGGGCGAGGCGCGAGATCATCTCGGACTCGGCGAAGACCGTGCAGGTCGAGGAGATCGCGACCTCCTCGGCCTCCCCGAGGGCGAGGCGCGACAGCTCGTCGAGCTTCACCTCGAGGCGGTTGGCGACGACCTCGAGGAAGCGCCCGGTGCCGGCGGCGCACTTGTCGTTCATCGCGAAGTCGACGACCTCGCCGCGCGGGCCGATGACGATGACCTTGGCGTCCTGGCCGCCGATGTCGACGAGGGTCCCGCCGTGCCCGAGGGCCCAGAACACGCCTCGGGCGTGGCAGGTGATCTCGGTGACGCGCCGGGCGGCGTCCCTGACGAGCCGACGGCCGTAGCCGGTCGCGATGACCGGCGCCCCGGGGTCCCCGGCCCGCTCGCGGGCAGCGGCGACGAGGCGGCTCGCCTGGGCCTCCATCCGCGGGTGGGTGCTCTCGATGAAGTGCCAGAGCAGCGTGCCGATCGGGTCCACGGCGACCAGCTTGGTGGTCGTCGACCCGGCGTCGAGTCCGAGGGCGGCGACGCTCATGCGGCCATCATCTCGATGAAGGCCTGAAGGCGCGTGGTCGCCTGCTGCTCGGCGAAGGCCCGCGGGTCGTTGTGGTCGGCCTCGAGGAGGAGCGCCGGCACCCCGGCCACGGTGGCGAGCTGATTGCGCTGGTCCACCTGGCCGATCGAGTACGGCTTGCACGAGCGATCCGAGTGCAGGATCACGCCGTCGGCGCCGTAGTCCTCGACCATCCGGCGCATCACCGAGAGCTTGTGGCCGGTCCCGCGGTTCAGGATGGGGTGGATGTAGCAGCGGGCGGCCGACGCGATCGGGCGCGACGGATCGATGAGCGACGCGAGCTCGCCCCAGGCGTTCGTGTACGTCGAGGCGACCATGGCGACGCCGTGCTCGGCGAGGAGCTCCCCCAGCCAGCGGAGGCGATGCCAGATCGGGAGGTTGTCCCAGAGCACCCGGTGGCGCTCGCCCCGCACCGCCCCGACGCCGCGCGCGACGCGACGCCTCAGCTCGGCGAGCAGGGCCCGGTAGTAGGCGACGGTGAGCTCCTCGCCGCGCATCTCGACGATCGGCGCCATGTGGATGAACTCGTCGAAGGCGGTGATCGGCGCCGGGCGCGCTCTTCCGCACCGCAACACCTCCCCCCAGAGCGAGACGGCGTCGCGACTCAGGGCCGTGACGCGCTGCAACCGACGGAGATCGAGGCTGCGCCCGGCGACCCGCTCGCAGACCGGGACGGACTCGTCGAGCTGGCGCTCGACATAGGCGACGGCGTGGTCCGGGGCCTCGTCGTAGACGAAGGGCGTGTCGATGACGACGAGCGGGCAGCCGAAGTGATCGGCGAGGACGCGGTACCAGTAGAGGACCGTCTGGCAGATGTTGGTGCAGCACACGAGGAGGTCCGGACGCGGCAAGCGCCCGACCGGGGTCTCGCCGCTGAGCGCCGCGCCGATGTCCGCGCGGGCGTAGCTGCACAGGTCGGGCGAGTAGCCGGCCGCCTCGGCGTGGGCCGCCATGACGTCGCCGACCTTCCGGATCCCGCAGACCGCGCCGTGGTTCTCGGGGTAGATGACGAAGTACCCGAGCGCGACGAGCACCTCGACCGGCGCACCCGAGGTCACCCAGGCGACGGGGAAGCGGTCGTTGGCGTAGCGCCCGCGGAGGTAGTGCCGGCTGATGAGCTCCTTCAGGCGCGGCGAGGTCATGAGCGGCGGCCCCAGGTGCGGGTGCCGCCACGGCCGGCGGAGCTTGCGCGCGAGGCGGAGGCGCTCCCACTTGAGCCAGGCCTGCCCGAGCAGCGTGACGTTCAGGTGCCAACGGACGGCGCTCGCGAGGTTCATGCGGCGGTCTCCAGCAGCGCCTCCAGGCGCGTGACGGCCTGGTGCGGCAGCCCTTCGGTGACGTCGACCTCGATGACCGTCGAGCGCAGGCCCGCGGCGTCGAGCCCGGCGCGGAGCCGCGGCAGGTAGAAGGCCTCGGGCTCGCAGAGCTTGACCTCGAAGAAGAGGACGGCGCGCGCGCGGCGTTCGGCCGCGAGCGCCTTCAGCCGCGCCAGCCGGTCGGCGATGGGCGCGCCGCGGGTCGAGTCGGCGGGAGAGCCGACGAGGCGCTCGGCCATCCGGACGAAGGGATCGTCGCTGCGCCCCGCCGGGTAGACGCGACGCCCGACGCATGCCGTGTCGTCGGCGACGATCCGGCCGCCGGCCTCCTCGATCGCGTCGAGGACGGCCATCGGCTCGGGGAACATGCCGCTGAGCAGGATGGGGACGCGGCGCGGGTCGACCCGCGCGTCGTTCGCAGCGAGAGCGCGCCCGGCGTGCTCTGCGAAGACCTCGGCCGGCAGGTACTCGCGGCTCCGCGCGAGCGTGTAGAACGCTCGCTCGCCGAGGGGCAGGCGGCCCTGACGCGCGAGGAGGGCGGCGAGCAGGGCGTCGGCTCGCTCCTCGCGCGCGATGGCGGCGAGCAGGGCGCCGTCGTCCGGCCGGCGGCCGGTCAGCTCGACGAGGCGCGAGTAGAGCGCGCGGAGCTCGGCGGCGAGGTAGTAGACCCCTGCGGCCCCGGCGACCCGCGGGTGATAGAGGGGCAGGACCGGCCGCTCGCCGGGCGCGAGGTCGAGCAGGAGGCTCGCGAGCCCCTGCAGCGAGTCGCAGGTGTGGGGGACGAGGAGCAGCGAGGCGACGTCCATCCCGCCGCCGAGGGCGAAGGCGAGCCCGGAGCGGACGACGCTGCAGGTGTAGGCCTGCAGATGCGCGTCGCCGAGCTGCGTGTCCCGCAGCGGCGGCCCCCAGACCTCGACCGGCAGGAAGCCGAAGGCGCGCAGCAGCGCCCGCGGGTAGTGGACCGGCAGGACCGCGGCGATCTCTCCGCCGAGGGCGAGGTGATCGCCGATGGCGTCGGCGCGGGTCGGGATCGACTGTCCGGGATCGGCGCTCATGGCGGTGTGCGTTGCAAACAACGAGCCGGCCCTGGTGGGGGCTGCGACGGCGGGAGGACGCTCCCGATGATGGATGATCTCGCACATGCGGGAGGCGAGCGCGGGCGAAATCCACCACCTCCGGACCGGACTCGGATAGGCTCTCGCCCATGACAGACGACACGCAAGGTTGGGAAGCGGTCCTCGACTTCTGGTTCGGGGACCTCGACGAGCGCGGGCGCGCCGACGCGGAGCACACCCGCCGGTGGTGGATGAAGGACGAGGCGTTCGACGCGCAGCTCCGCGAGCGCTTCGGGGCGCTGCACGCCGCGGTGGCCGCCGGTGATCGCCAGGGCTGGCTCGAGACGCCGCGCGGCCGCCTGGCCTACGTGATCGTCCTCGACCAGCTCTCACGGAACCTGTTCCGAGGGACCGGCGACATGTACGCCAACGACGAGCGCGCGCTCGAGGTCGCGGACGACGCGATCGCGCGAGGCGACGCCGAGAGGTTCGGCCGGGACGAGCGGCACTTCCTCTACATGCCGTTCATGCACGTGGAGTCACTCGCCGCGCAGGACCGGTGCGTCGCGCTCTTCGAGGCGGAGGTCGCCGACGCCCCCGAGGACGAGCGCGAGCAGCGGGCGCGGACCCTCGACTTCGCGGTCCGCCACCGGGACATCGTCGCGCGCTTCGGTCGCTTCCCTCATCGCAACGCCCTGCTCGGCCGGCGCTCGACCGCCGAGGAGGAGGCGTTCCTGAAGGAGCCCGGCTCGTCCTTCTGAGGTGATCCTCGGTGGTCGGCTCGCGCGAGGCGCGGTCGTCACCCGATCCGACGGGTCGGCCGGTCGGCTCGTGACGGTCGCTCGGGGAGCCGGCGCGAGAATTGCTGCGTCGCCCGCGACAACGGCAATGATCTCGGCGGGATCGCGCTGAACGCCGGCACAATCTCCAATCTATTCGAGGACTTGGATGTTGGCATCTGGACGCTGGCGGTTAAGGTGTCCGCCGGGAGCGCCCATGACCTCGAGGCCGTCCGGCCGTCGGAGAGTCACGCGCTAAGCACGCCGGGAGGTGGCCATGAGGGTGCGTTACATCACCCACCTGTCCAAGCTCGCCGGGCTGTCGGAGGAAGATCGGCGCCTGCTCGAGCCTGTCGCAGAACGCTATGCGTTCCGCATGAACTCTTATTACGAATCGCTCATCGACTGGGATGATCCGGACGACCCGCTGCGACGGCTGGTGGTGCCCGACGTCTCGGAGCTGCGCCCCTGGGGCAAGCTCGACGCCAGCAACGAAGCCAGCTACACGCCCGTCCGGGGCTGCCAGCACAAGTACCGCGACACGGCTCTGCTGCTCGTGAACGAGGTCTGCGGCGCGTATTGCCGCTACTGCTTCCGAAAGCGCCTCTTCATGAACGACAACGACGACGCCGCGATCGACACCAGCGCCGGGCTCGCCTACATCCGCGAGCACAGCGAGATCACGAACGTCCTCATCACCGGCGGCGACCCGCTGATGCTGTCGACGCGGCGGCTGGCGAAGCTGATACGCGAGATCGCCGCGATCCCGTCGGTGCGGATCATCCGCATCGGGACGAAGATGACGGCGTTCAACCCGTACCGGATCCTGGAGGACGAGGAGCTGCTCGCGCTCCCGGGCCAGGTCCGCGAGCGGGGCGCGCAGCTCTACTTCATGAACCACTTCGACCACCCGAACGAGCTGACGGACGTCGCGAAGCAGGCCCTCCAGCGACTGCAGTCCGCCGGCGCCCAGACGGTCAATCAATGCCCGCTGGTGCGCGGCGTCAACGACGACGCGGAGGCGCTGACGCGCATGTTCCGCGAGCTGTCCTTCGTCGGCTGCCCGCAGTACTACCTGTTCCAGGGTCGACCGACGGCCGGCAACGAGCCCTACGAGCTACCGATCGTCGAGGGATATCAGCTGTTCAACGAGGCCACCAGGCCGCTCTCGGGGCTCGCGAAGCGCGCCCGGTACGCGATGTCCCACCAGACCGGCAAGATCGAGATCCTCTCGATCGACAACCGCTTCATCTACATGAAGTACCACCGCGCGCACCGCGTGCAGGACATCGGGCAGACCATCATCGCCAAGCGGGACGACGAGGCCTACTGGCTCGACGAGCTGGAGCTCGTCGCCGGGCCGCCCGGGGCCATCACCCACGCCAAGCGCGCGACTCCGCGCAGCGACTGGCGCCCGGCGCCCACCTGGGAGGGGCTCAAGCCCTCGGATCCGGCGCTCTCCTAGTAGCTAGACCGGCGCTCCGGCGCGGCGCCCTCGCGGTCAATCGGCCGCGAGGGCGTCGTTCGTCAGCAGTAGCAGGCGATGGAGCTCGGTCGCGCCGGTGTCGCCGAGGCTCGCGCGCAGCTCGCCCTCGATCTCGCCGAGGACACCCAGCCCGCGGTGCATGAGCTCCAGCCCGCGATCGGTGAAGCGGACGAGCTTCGCGCGGCGGTCCACCGGATCAGGGGCGAGGACCAGGACGTCGCGCGCCACGAGGTCCGTGACGAGCTGCCCCACCGCCTGCTTCGAGACGCCGAGAGACGCCGCCAGCTCGGTCTGGCGGATGCCCGCGAAGGGGATGTGGGGCATCAGGTCGAGGTGGGCGGCGCGCAGCTCGGGGAGGTCGAGGCGCTCGCGAGCGAGCGCGAGCCCGCGCTCATGGACCAGGCGGCCGCAGCGGATCAAGAGCTGGGCGAAGCTTCTGCGCTTGGCGGCCTCGAAGGCCTCGATGCGGTCGGTGTCCATGACCGGATCGTCGACCACGGACCGATAAAAGTAAAGCTACCTTGACTAAATCCCAGGCGGGGGCCAGATTTGGTCAACCCAACTTGACCAAGGTATCGCCATGCCCGCTCGCCTCGAAGTCTTCGCCCCTGGAAGCATCTGGTTCACCCCGTACACGACCAAGGCGCCGGCCGGGCTTCGCTTTCCGTGTCGAACCGTGGTCGTGCGCCTCGCGAGCGGTGCGCTGCTGCTGCACAGCCCGGGACCGATCGACGACGCCCTCGCGGCGGAGCTGGCCGAGCTCGGCCCCGTCGAGCACCTCGTCGCCCCGAACTCGTTCCACCATCTGCACGCGAGCGCCGTGAAGGCGCGCTACCCGGACGCGACGCTTTGGGCGCCGCCGGGCCTTCGCCAGAAGGTCCCCGGTCTGGCGATCGACGCGACGCTGGGCGAGGGAGCCCCCCCGCCGTGGGGCGACGAGCTGGCGTGCGTCCTCGTCGAAGCGGGCCCGAAGATGTGCGAGGCGGTGTTCCACCACGCCCCGACCCGGACGCTGCTGGTCACGGACCTCGTCTTCAATCTGCGAGCGGTCGACGGCTGGTGGACGCGGACCGTGCTCCGCCTCGTCGGCGCGTTCGGGAGCATGCAGCAGTCCCGCCTGTGGCGACGCTTCACGAGAGACCGGGACGCCGCTCGAGCCGCCGTCGAGCGGGTCCTCCGTTGGGACATCGACCACGTGGTCCCCTCCCACGGCGCCCCGATCTCGGGCCCCGAGGCGCGGGAGGCTCTGACGGGCGCCCTCTGGTGGATGCGCGGAGCGGCGCGGCCCTGAACGGAGGCGCTCTCGCCTCCAGCCGCGGCGCAGACGGGCCGGACACGCGCTCGCTGTGAGCAATTCACGCTGTGATGACCACTAGCCATCCCGGTTCGCCATCGCATTTACCGGACGGTGAACCAGGCGATTCCAGCGCGCCCGACCTGAGGGCGACAACGCCGTCGCGATGAGCATCGTAGCCGCTTGCCCACTGGTGCGGATGGCATAATCCTGCGCAGAATCGGCCCGACCGATGGCACTCAATCGGCCGAGACGTTATGGTGGTGACACGTATCGGTGCCAGCGTGCACCGCATCAGCATTCAGTGAATGTCGCTCACCGCCACGCGATGCGAGCTCCAGCAGGCGCATCGCCGTGACGTGGAGCGGCTCGTACTCCGCTCTTCCGTCTCGGAGCGGGGTCTCGCCCCTCAGGTCTCCTACGCGTTGGGAGTGCGCCATGCATCCGGTCGTCAGGTTCGGGGTCGCCGCCATTTTCACGACATCGGTATTCGCCGTCGTCACACTCGACGCACCGGCGGTCCACGCCGAGTCCTGCGACGGGGTCGACAACGACGGTGACGGCTACACCGACGAGGAGGAGATCGTCGTCCAGGCCAACTGCGGCACCGGGATCTCCGACTGGGTGTGCAACTACGGCGAGTCCGGTGGGACCTGCGCGCGCTGGGCGTACTGCGGCGTCAACATCACCGACACTCGCGCCCCGATCGACGTGAAGGTGCAGGTCAACATCTCGCACGGGGCGACCGGACACCTGACCCTCGAGCTCGTCCACCCCGACGGGACCACCGTGCGGCTCGCGAGCAAGCGCGGCGGGTCGGGCAACCACTACACGAACACGATCTTCGACGCCAACGCGTCGACGGCCATCTCGAGCGGCTCGAACCCGTTCACCGGCAACTTCCGTCCCGACTCGGGCGCCAACGACCTCCACGAGTGCTTCCAGAACAAGTCCGTCTACGGGAACTGGCGGGTGCGCGTCATCGACGACACCGCGGGGACCTCGGGCACGCTCCAGAACTTCACGCTGACCCTTCAGTTCGCCTCGGCGGACAGCGACAACGACAACGTGCCCGACGTGTGCGACTGCGCGCCGGGCAACGGCGCCATCTACCCCGGTCGGACCGAGGTCTGCGACAACGTCGACAACGACTGCGACGGCAAGACGGACGCCCAGGACCTCGACCTCCAGCTCGTCAGCTGCAGCAAGCAGTCCGGCGTCTGCTCGGGCGCGGTCACCACGCGAAACCTCTGCGTCAACGGTAGCTGGCAGGCCTGCGGGGGGACCGAGTACGCCGCTGCGGCCTACCCCGATACCTACGTCTCGAGCGAGGGCGCGTCCGGCGCGACCGCCTGCGACGGCGAGGACAACGACTGTGATGGGCTGCAGGACGAGGGCTACGTCCCCACCGGGACGACCTGCGGCATCGGCGGATGTGCCAGCACCGGCTCGCTCATCTGCCAGAGCGGCCAGATCAGCGACACGTGCACCGCCGGCAACCCGTCTCCCAACGAGGTCTGCGACGGGGTGGACAACGACTGCGACGGCCTGACCGACGCCCAGGACCCCGATCTCCAGCTCATCGGCTGCAACAAGCAGCAGGGCGTGTGCTCGGGCTCGAAGCGCCCCGCGGAGCTCTGTCAGAACGGGAGCTGGCAGGCCTGCCGCACCAGCGACTACTCCGGACACAGCCTCGACTACGACCCGAGCACCGACGCCTGCGACAACAAGGACAACGACTGCGACGGGTCCCTCGACGAGAGCTTCAGCGGCGTCGCCACCACCTGCGGGACCGGCGTCTGCAGTTCGACGGGCACGACGCAGTGCGTCGCCGGCAACGTGGTCGACACCTGCACCGCCGGTCAGGGCGGCGTCGAGGTCTGTGACGGGGTCGACAACGACTGCGACGGCCTCACCGACGCCCAGGATCCGGACATGCAGCCCATCCCCTGCGACAACCAGCAGGGCGTCTGCAACGGCGCGATGCGCCCGGTCTCGCTGTGCCAGGGCGGGAGCTGGCAGCAGTGCCCCGACAGCGTCTACTCCGGGCACTCCTTCGACTACAGCCCCGGCGCCGACACCTGCGACGGGCTCGACACCGACTGCGACGGCCACGCCGACGAGGACTTCCAGTCCCAGACGACCAGCTGCGGGACGGGCGTGTGTACGGCCAGCGGGCAGACGATCTGCCAGAGCGGCTCGATCCTCGACACCTGCACCGAGAAGAACCCGACCGCCGAGATCTGCGACGCCCTCGACAACGACTGCGACGGCCTGACCGACGCCCAGGACGAGGACCTGCAGGAGGTCCTCTGCGACAACCAGAGCGGCGTGTGCAGCGGCGCGATGAGGCCGGTGTCGCTGTGCCAGGGCGGCGCCTGGCAGGCCTGCGGCGACAGCCACTACGCGGCACACTCCTTCGACTACAACCCGGACAACGACGTCTGCGACGGCCTCGACACCGACTGCGACGGCATCGCCGACGAGGACTTCGCCGCCGAGGAGACGACCTGCGGCGTCGGCGCCTGCCAGGCCCGCGGGACGACCTACTGCGAGCAGGGGCTCGTGAAGGACACCTGCGACGCCGGAGACGCGGGGGTCGAGCTCTGTGACGGCGTGGACAACGACTGCGACGGGCTCGTGGACGCCCAGGATCCGGACCTGCAGCCGATCCCGTGCAACAACCAGACAGGCGTGTGCGCCGGGTCGATGCGCGGCGTGAACCTGTGCCAGGACGGCGACTGGGTGAGCTGCAGCGCCTTCGACTACGGCGGCCACTCGACCCAGTACGACCCGAACCTCGACCTCTGTGACGCCCTCGACAACGACTGCGACGGCGACGAGGACGAGGACTTCGTGGCGAGCGACACGACCTGCGGGCTCGGCGAGTGCCGCCGGACCGGCAACACGCGGTGCCTCGCGGGCGAGATCATCGACAACTGCGTCGCGCCGCCGCCGTCCCAGGAGGAGCGGTGCGACGGGCTCGACAACGACTGCGACGGCTTCACCGACGCGGCGGACCCGAGCCTGGCCGTGGTCCCCTGCGACAACCAGAAGGGCGTGTGCGCCGGCGCGCTGCGCCCGCAGAGCGCTTGCCTCCAGGGTGTGTGGCTGCCGTGCGGGCCTTCGCAATACGCCGCGAACTCCCTCGACTACTCGCCGGGCGCCGACACCTGTGACGGGCTCGACAACGACTGCGACGGCGTCCGGGACGACAGCTTCGTCTCGACCGCGACGACCTGCGGCGTCGGCGTCTGCGGCTCGACCGGCACGACCCAGTGCACCGGCGGCCAGGTGCGCGACACCTGCCAGCCGGGCACGCCCACGGGCGAGGAGGTCTGCGACGGCGAGGACAACGACTGCGACGGGCTGACCGACGCCGAGGATCCGGACCTCGTGCTCATCGCCTGCGGCAACCAGGAGGGCGTGTGCGCCGGCTCGGAGCGGACGGCCTCGCTGTGCGTCAACGGGACCTGGCGCGAGTGCACCCAGGCGACGTACGCGTCGAACTCCCTCGACTACGATCCGCAGAACGACTACTGCGACGGCCTCGACAACGACTGCGACGGCGGCGCGGACGAGAACTTCGTGTCGATGACGACCCACTGCGGCATGGGCGTCTGCCGCTCCAGCGGCGTGACCCACTGCGTCGACGGCGGCGTCGTGGACACCTGCACCGAGGGCACCCCGCAGCAGAGCGAGACGTGCGACGGCCTCGACAACGACTGCGACGGCCTGACCGACAGCTCGGACCCGACCCTCGTCATCGAGGAGTGTGAGAAGCAGGCCGGCGTCTGTGAGGGCGCCAGCAAGCGCCCGGCCCTCTGCCGCAACGGCCTGTGGCTCCCGTGCGACGACGCCGCCTACGGCTCGAACTCCTTCGACTACGACCCCGCGAGCGACGACTGCGACGGCGTCGACAACGACTGCGACGGCGTCTCCGACGAGAGCTACGAGCCGACCGAGACGACCTGCGGCGTCGGCGCCTGCAGCGACCACACCGGGCTCCTGACCTGCGTGTCCGGCGACCTCGTCGACACCTGCAACCCCAGCGCGCCGCCGGGGACCGTCGAGCTCTGCAACGACGTGGACGACAACTGCAACGGCGTGACCGACGAGACCTTCCCCTTGCTCGGGACCGGCTGCGACCCCAACCCCGACGACTCCTCGCAGTGCAAGAGCGGCGTGTACATGTGCAAGCCCGACGGCACAGGCCTCGACTGCGTCGGCGACGAGGGCGACTCGGCCCCCGAGATCTGCGACGGCGCCGACAACGACTGCGACGGCCAGACCGACGAGGGCTGCGACGACGACTTCGACGACTACTGCGACGCGACGATGCAGTGCGTCACCGGCGTGAGCCTGCAGATCTGCCCGAACGGCTGCGGCGACTGCAACGACAACAGCGGCGGCGGCTACGACATCCACCCGGGCGCGGCCGAGGCCTGCGACAACGTCGACAACGACTGCGACGGCGCGACGGACAGCGGCTGTGACGACGATGGCGACGGCTGGTGCGACGCGGATCGCGGCTGCGACTCGAGCGTCTCGGTGTCGGCGTGCGCCAACGGCTGCGGCGACTGCGACGACCTGCGCAGCGACAGCCACCCGACCGCCGCCGAGGTCTGTAACGGCATCGACGACGACTGCAACACGACGGTCGATGACGGCTTCGCGGTCGGCGAGACCTGCGAGGTCGGCCAGGGCGTGTGCCACGCGGTCGGCGTCTTCATCTGCAACGGCAGCGGCACGGCGGTCCTCTGCGAGGCCGACGCCGGGAGCTCCTCGCCCGAGCTCTGCAACGGCCTCGACGACGACTGCGACGGCCAGATCGACAACGGCTTCGACCTCGGCGCCACCTGCACCGTCGGCACCGGGGCGTGCGAGTCCGACGAGGGGGTGCGCGTCTGTCTGTCCAACGGGACCGCGGCCTGCGACGCGATCGCGAGCAACCCCCTGCCCGAGGTCTGCGACGCCATCGACAACGACTGCGACGGCCTCGTCGACGAGGGCGCGAACAACACCGGGACGCTGTGCGCGGCGCTGAACACGACCGTCACCTGCCCGCAGCAGGTGACCGCCTCGCACTCGGTGACCTTCGAGTACGCCGACGCGGCGACCGACCTCTTCGAGTGCTCGATCGACGGCGGCGAGTGGGAGCCGTGCGACGGCGGCATGGTCACCTACGACGAGCTCCCGGACGGCCAGCACAGCTTCCTCGTCCGCTCGATCGGCCCGGACGGCTCCGTGGATCAATCCCCGGCGCTCTGCACCTGGACCATCGACGTCGGCGTGCCCGAGACCTACATCGCCTTCAAGCCCGACAACCCCTCGCAGTCCCACGACGCGACCTTCGTGTTCCAGTCGACGGCGAGCGAGGTCGACACCTACAAGTGCGTCATCGACCCGGCGTCCGACCCGCTGACCCTGACGCAGTACACCGACTGCGACCCGGTCGAGATGTTCGACGGGCTCGTCGACGGCGCCCACGCGCTCTGCGTCTACGTGATCAACTCGGCGGGCACGGCCGACCCGACCCCGGCCTGTTACCAGTGGATCATCGACACGAGCTTCCCGGAGACCGTCATCGTCGACTGCCCGGCGGCCTTCGTGGCGGAGGCCGGGGCGAGCTTCTACTACTCGGATCCGGGTGACCCGACGATCGACGACTTCCGCTGCCGGGTGGACGACGAGGACTGGGCGCCCTGCCCCGGCGGGCAGACCAGCGTCGAGGACCTCGCCGATGGCACCCACACCTTCGAGGTCGCCTCGATCGACTCGACCGACAACGTCGATCCGACGCCGGCCCGCTGCCTGTGGACGGTCGACCGCACGCCGCCGGACACGCTGACGCTGCTGTGCCCGACCGATCCGTCGGAGAGCGCCTCCGCGCAGTTCGGCTTCGGCTCCGACGAGGCGCAGGTCGACTACCACTGCGTCCTCGACCCGGGCGAGACGCCGCCGGCGCAGCCCGAGGCGTACAGCGACTGTCAGGCGGCCTTCGGCATCGACGACCTCGAGGACGGCCACCACGAGATGTGGGTCTACGCCCGCGACGCCGCCGGCAACCTCGATCCGACCCCGGCGACCTGTATCTGGAACGTCGACACGACGGTGCCCGACACCGAGATCACCGAGCACCCGCCGGTGCAGCAGGGCGTCGGTACGACCTCGTACTTCGCCTATCGGGACCCGAACGACGAGGAGAACACCCACTTCCAGTGCCGCCTCGACCAGAACCCGCTGTGGGAGCCCTGTGACGGCGGCGAGTACGACGCCGGCGAGCTCCAGGTCGGCGAGCACACCTTCCGGGTCCGCGCGTGTGACGTGTCGCTCGACCCACCCCAGTGCGACCCGACGCCGGACACCTTCAGCTGGGAGGTCACTACCAGCCCGTGTCCGCTCGACAGCGCGGCGCCGACGCTGATGTGCCCCGAGACCGAGACCGCCGAGTGCTACGACGGTGGGGCGGACATCGACCTCGAGGCCCTCGACGTGACGGCCACCGACGAGTGCATGCCGGTCAACGTCACCTGGACCGCCCCGCAGCGGTTCAACCTCGGCACGACGAACGTCATCTACCAGGCGCGGGACGGCAACAGCAACCTGTCGACCTGCGTGGTCGAGGTGGCCGTGACCGACACCGTGGCGCCGACGATCAGCTGCCCGGCGGCGGTCACCGCGCCGACCCCCGCCGAGGTCTGCGGCGTGGCGGTCGAGCTCGGGCTCCCGACGGTCAACGACGCCTGCGAGGGCAGCGAGCTCATCGTCTACGACGACGCGCCGGCGGTCTTCGGGGTCGGCACGACGCCAGTGAAGATCACGGCCCTCGACTCGAGCGGCAACACCAGCACCTGCACGACCACGGTCACCGTCGAGGACAGCGTCTCGCCGGCCGTCGCCTGCGACGACAACGCCACCGTTCAGGCGCCGCCCACGGCCTGCGCCTGGACCGGCGCGATCACGGCGACCGCGTCGGACAACTGCCCGCTCGACGCGGTGAACCTCAAGGAGCAGGACACCTGGGACGTCGGCACCCACTCGGTCTTCTTCACCACCGAGGACGGGGCGGGGAACCCGGCGTCCTGCTCGACGGAGCTGACGGTGCTCGACGGGACCGAGCCGACCATCGACTGCGGCGAGCTGTCGAGCCTCGACAGCGTCCCGGCGTCGCTGACGGTGACGGCGGAGGACGCCTGCACGGCGACGGTCCAGATCACCGGCACCGTCTGCACGATGATCGACCCCGAGGGCAGCGAGCTGCCGCTCTCCGAGAGCGACTGCCCCATCGCCGTGGGCGACGAGACGATCGAGATCACGGGCTCCGTCGAGGGCGGGGACCTCCTGGTCAGCTACACCGTCGAGGCGGTCGATCCCTCGGGCAACCTCACGACCAAGAGCTGTGAGGTGGTCTCGACGGTCGACGACGACGGCGACGGGGTCATCAGCTCCATCGACAACTGTCCCTTCGTCTCGAACGCCGACCAGGTCGACCTCGACGACGACGGCCTCGGCGACGCCTGCGACAACTGCGCCGGGGCGCCGAACGACGACCAGCTCGACACCGACGAGGACGGCTACGGCGACGCCTGTGACAACTGCGCCCTCGCCTCCAACCCGGGCCAGCAGGACAGCGACGACGACGGCTTCGGGGACGCCTGCGACGTCTGCCCCGCGGTCAGCGACCCGGCGCAGCTCGACAAGAACGGCGACGGCGTCGGCGACGCCTGCCAGGACGGCGACGACGACGGCGTCGGCGACGACGTCGACAACTGCCCCGACGACTACAACCCGGAGCAGTTGGACTTCGACGACGACGGGATCGGCAACGTCTGCGACCCGCTCGACGACGGCATCGCGGTCCAGGGCGGCGGCGGCTGCGCCGGCGGTGGGGCGCCGCTCGGCGGGCTGGCGCTGATGCTCGCGCTGGGGCTCATCGTGGTGTGGACCCGGCGCCGGCGGATCGGCTGAGTTGGACGTTCTGGAAGGGAGCCCAGCATGAAGTACACCGGAGCAGGCGAGCGCGTGGTCGGCGCGCTCGCCACCCTGGCGGCGTTGGCCCTCGCCCTCGGCGCGTGCGGCGATTCCTCGGTGACCTGCTTCACCGACAGCGACGGCGACGGGTTCGGCGCGGGCAGCGGCGTGTCGGTCGACGGCGAGTGTACGGCGGGCCTGGTGACGGTCGCGGGCGACTGCGACGACACCGACGCGCGGGTCCGCCCCGGCGCGATCCTGCACCCCGACTGCGATGGCGACGGCGCCTTCGCGGAGACCGCGGTCCCGGTGTGCGGCGCGAACCTCGTGTGCTTCAACGGCAAGCTCCCCGGCGGTGGCTTCGTCGCCTCCCTCGAGCAGGGGGTCGTCGCGGACTGCGACGACGAGGACTACGAGAGCAAGCTCGTCGCGGACTGGTTCGCCGACTGCGACGGCGACGGCTTCTTCTCCGGCGACGGGACGAGCTCCTGCGGCGACCCCGGCCCGGTCTGCGTGGGCAAGCGCCCCATCGGCGGCTTCACCATCATCGACCCGCTCGATCAGGCGGACTGCGACGACAGCGTCATCGCGAAGCACGCGATCGCCGAGTACGCCGCGGACTGTGACGGTGACGGCTTCTACGCCGCCCAGGAGACGACGTCGTGCGGGCCACCGCCGACGCCGTGCCCGGGGGGCGCAGCCCCGGTCGGCGGCTTCGGCGAGAACGTCGTCGACGGGACGCCGCGCGACTGCAACGACAACGACGCGCAGCGCTTCCCGGGACAGAAGTGGCTCGCGGACTGTGACCGCGACGGCGTGTACACCGCCGACGCGATCACGTCGTGCGAGCTGCCGCCGTCGCCGTGCGCCGACGACCTGTTCCCCGACGGCGGATACGGACACGAGACGCAGATCCAGACCGACTGCGACGACGAGGACCCCGAGCAGTTCGGCGGGCAGGCCTGGTACGTCGACTGCGACGGCGACAACTCCTACGACGGCGAGGGCGTCATCTCCTGCGAGCCGCCCGTCGCGTGCGGCGGGGCCCCACCCGTGGGTGGCTGGACCCACGCGCCGCCGGCCCTGGTCGACTGCGACGACACGGAACCCGACCTGGTGCGAACCCAGGCCTGGTACCCCGACTGCGACGGCGACGGGGCGATCGCGCCCAAGCCGGTCCAGAGCTGCGGCGCGCCGGTGGAGAGCCCCTGCCTCGACGGCCTCCCGCCGGACGGCGAGTGGACGGCGCTCATCGTGGGGGCCTTCGACTGCGACGACGAGGACGACGCCTACGCCGCGTCCCGCGCGTGGTACGCGGACTGCGACGGCGACGGCGCCTTCTCCATCAGCGGCGCCAACGGGTGCGCGCCGCCGGAAGGCGTGTGCGCGGACGGTCAGGCGCCCGACGGCGGCTGGGCCGGGGCGCCGCCGGCCGAGTCGACCTCGGACTGCGACGACGAGAACGGGGCCTGGTTCCCAGGTCAGCTCTGGTACTCGGACTGCGACGCCGACGACGCCTTCGACGGCGTCCCGACCATCGCGTGCGCTCCCCCCGGGGACGCGTGCAGCGACGGGCTGCCGCCCGACGGCGGGTTCGCGCACGTCATCGCGTCGGTCGACTGTGACGACGAGGATCCGACCCGGATCCCCGAGACCGACTGGTACCCCGACTGCGACGGCGACGGCTTCTTCCGCGCCGCGTCGGTGCTCTCCTGCGGGACGCCGGGCACGATCTGCGTGGACAACGAGGCGCCGAACGGCGGCTGGACCCGGATCCCGCCGGCGACGGTCGACTGCGACGACGAAGAGGACCTGGCCTACCCCGGGCAGCAGTGGTTCCCCGACTGCGACGGGGACGGCGCGTATCTGAGCTCCTCGGCGACCGGCTGCGCCCCGCCGGCGACCTTCGCCTGCCCCGCCGGCGAGCTCGACCCGATCGGCGGCTGGGTGCCGGCCTCGGTGACGGTGATCGACTGCGACGACGGTGACGCCGACGTCCACCCGGGCCAGTCGTGGTACCGCGACTGCGACGGCGACGGCGCCTTCGCGGCCGAGCCGGTGGCGACCTGTGGGCCGCCGACGGCGCTGTGCGAGAGCGGGAGCTCGCCCGCCGGGGGATGGCGGTCCTACCCGCCGCTGCCCGGCCTCGAGGACTGTAACGACCTGTCGAGCGCCCAGGCCCCGACCTTGAGCGAGGCATGCTTCGACGGGATCAACCCCGACGGCAAGGATGACGACTGCGACGGTCAGGCCGATAACGGCTGCCCGTTCATCCACAGCACCAACGTCGTCGCCTCGGAGACCTGGGGCCCCGGGACCCACGTGGTCACGACGACCATCGCCGTGCGTGGCGCGACCTTGACGATCGAGGCCGGGGCGCGGGTGACCTTCTTCGGCGACGCGAGCCTGACGATCGGGCCGAGCGGATCGGGCGCGGCGGCGCTCATCGTCGAGGGCGACCGCGCGACGGGCAAGGCCGTCGTCTTCAACCGTGACACGGTCTGGCGGGACGACTCACCGCCGGCGGCCGGCGACTGGGGCGGCGTCATCCTCGGCCCGGAGGCGGACGGGAGCATGATCCGCGGCGCGGACATCGAGTTCGCGACCCTCGGGCTCAGCTGCGACCGCGCGGACGACGTGGTGCTGACCGACGTGCGCACGCGCTTCAGCGCCAGCAGCGGGATCCGCGCGAGCTTCTGCCTCGGCCTGGTCCTCGACGGGGTGCTGTCGAGCTTCAACGACGGCAGCGGCGTCGACCTCGACGTCGGGAGCCGCGCCAGCATCTCGGGCTCGGAGCTGCGCAACAACGCGGCCTTCGGCCTGCTGTGCCACGGGGCGTGCATGGCGCGGGACGAGACCGGTGCCGTCGTCGAGGGCTCGTTCCACGACAACATCGTGACGGCCAACGCCCGCGGGCTCTCCGGGATGCCGTTCCTCGACTGGCCGGCCCTGCACCCGTCGTCGACCTACACGGGCAACGGCGTGGACGCGATCGCGGCGCCGGTCGGGGCGTGGGAGTCGGGCGGCTTCGACCTGCACTGGCGCAACCTCGGCGTGCCGTACCGCTTCGACTACTTCGTGCAGTTCGGCGCCTCCGACACGACGACGCTGACCATCGACGGCGGGACGACCCTCGAGTTCGGCGCGACCAACCAGCTCGGCGTGGGGACCGACGCCTCGACCCGGCGCGCGGCCTTCGTCATCGACCACACCGAGAGCGACGACCCGATCGTCCTGCGGCGCGCCCAGGACTCGACGGCGGGGGCCATCCACCTCCTGCTCGGGCGGGGGCTGGACTTCTCGGCCTCGTCGATCGTCGGGATCGACGTCCAGGGCGGCTATATCGAGATCGACACCGCGCCGGGCAACGTCGCGGCGCTCTCCGACGTCGTGGTCAAGCAGTCGAGCGGCGCCGGGGTGTTGGTGACCAGCGGCTCGGCGAGCTTCGAGCGCGTCCAGATCAGCGACTGCTACAACGGCGTCGCCTTCGCCTGCGAGAGCGGCTGCAGCCTCGACATCGACGACAGCAGCTTCAGCGGCAACGACAACTACGGCGTCGAGTGCGCCGGCGGCTGCGCGCCGCACATGCCGACCTGGACCAACAACGCCTTCAGCGGCAACGGCTCCGGCAACACGAACTGATACGCCTGCCGCGCCCGGGCGGTCGTGGCCACCCCGTCGCTACCGGACCCAGGTGCTCGAGTACGTGAAGTCCTTGTAGCCACACGCGCCGCCGTTCTCGCTGTAGTACGAGCCCTCGAAGGAGCCCTCGTTCTGACCGTGGCCGACGTAGGTCCCGGTCGATGGGTCGGCGTTGTCCTTGGCACAGACGAAGCCGATCGTGCGCTGGTTGCTGTTCGAGTCGAACGAGCCGTCGTAGGTGTCGGCGTACTGGCCATCGAGGCTGCAATAATGGCCGTTGCCACAGCCGACGTTGGAGACGTTGGGGGTGGTCGGCGCGAGGTACGTCGCCGAGGCGAAGTTCGGGCTCGCCGGGAAGCAGCGGTGGCAGGACAGCGGCAGCTTGAAGTCGATGACCACGCTGCCGTTTCCGTGACGATCCTGATGGATTCGACCCTCGGTATAGATGAGGTCGTCGATGATCGGGCCGATGAGATAGTCGCCGGTCGCCGACGGGCTCCCGCTGTAGCCGGTCGCGTAGAGATAGAGGTTGGACCGGCCGGTGCCGCCGGGGAAGGTCGTGGAGCTGCTGCTGTTCGACGCGACCAGCGTCCAGCCGCCGCCGTCGGTCTCCATGTCGCAGTAGACCGGCTGGGGCGCGGCACCACCGGCGCCGTCGGGATCGACGGTGTAGACACCGCTGCCCTCGTCAGCCCAGGCGTGGCCGTCGGCCGGGTGGCGATAGCCGTCACAGGAGGCGGCGTAGGTCCCGTCGCTCCAGCGTCCCGGGTCTGCCAGGCCGAGGTCTCCGATGATGGTCGCCTGTGACACGCTCGGCCCGGAGTAGCCGTGGTCGAAGGCATGCTCGTCGTCGGCGGGGGTGTAGCTGGTAGCGACGCCTCCGTGGTCGCCGGTACCGTCCACGGGGTGGGTCGTGCAGGCGAAGGTCCCATCGGACTCGGTGATCGGCAGCTGCCAGACGATCATCGGCCAGCGCTGGCCATCGGGGGTGGTGAGCGCCGTGAACGGATCTCGGGACGCCGAGCCGGCGGTGGAGAGCTCACAGCTCGCGGCGTCGGCGGCGATCCCGAGCATCACCGTCCAATAGAGCTTGCCCGACAGCACCTGCTCGCCGCCGCGCGAGACCTGCGCGCCGTAGAGCAGCCCGGTGTCGCCGGTGTAATCGACGCCGGCTTCGAGGTTCCCGGGTCCCGCCGAGGGGTCGACGGTGACGGTCTGCGCGCCGCAGGTCAGCTCGAGGTCATCGAGGTAGAGGGTCGTGTCCGCGCCGTCGGCGTCACTCGCGCAGGCGAGCGCGAGCACGGCCGTTCGACCGCGCCCCCCGCCGGGCTGGTGGAGCAGCGCGTCGACGCAGTCGAGCTTGGCCGAGCAGAAGAGGTCGTCGAAGGTGACGGCGACGTCGAAGAAGCCCTGGGTCGCGGCGCGAACGACCGTGATGTCGAAGTCGACCGCGACGTCGCGGTTCGCCTCGCACGTGAACTCGCGCGAGAGCGGGCCCGGGTTCTTCCAGCTGCCGGCGGCGAGCGGTGTCGACCCGTCCTGACCTTCATAGAGCTCGAGCACCTCGACAGTCACGGTGTTGTCGCCGACGTCGGCGTCGCACGGCGCGACGTAGCTCAGCGAGCCATCGCCCGCACCGTAGCCACGTGAGTCGATCGTCACCTCGACCACGGTCGCTGTCGACGTCGCGACGGTCAGGCGGAACTCGGCGTTGGTGAGCCCCGCGAGCGACAACGGCGCGACGTCCACCCGCACGCCTGGACCGGCGTCGGCGGCTCCGTCCACGCAAGAGGACATGGTCAGCGCGAGGGCCACGGTACCGACGGCGAACGCGGTGCAAAACCCAGACGGCGCCTGGAGGTGGCTGTCCATGAGACCTGACTCCCGAGCTGTGGCCGGCCGGCCTCAGCTTGAGTGCGGTGCAGCAACGGTGTCAAGACCGTGGCTCTGACGGACTCAGGGTAGACGGCGCAGCGCCGTCGTGCGGGGCTCGCGCGACGCAGTAGGAGACCGACTCAGACGTTCGGCGCCAGGACCACGACCGAGTAGCCAACGGCCGTCCGCGTCCCCGGGTTGTTGTACGAGTGGCGCTGATCGCCACGGAACGTCAGCACGTCACCCGGGTGGAGGTGCCACGACTCGCCGCCGGCGACCAGGACGAGCTCGCCGGTCTCGCAGGTCAGGTACTCGCGGGTCCCGGGCGTGTGGGGGACGCCGCCCATCCGGCCGCCGGGCGGGAGCTCGAGGCGATCCATCTCCATCCCGGGGAGCGCGTGGGGGAGGAGCTTTCGGACCAGGGCTTGTCCCTTCGTCAGCTCGGGGAGGGTGCCGCGCGGGAAGAGCTCGCAGGCCGAGCGGGGCGCCGACAGCAGCTCCTCGACCGCGACCTGGAGCGCGCAGGCGGCGCGGTGGAGGACGGTGATGGTCGGGTTCGCGGCGCCGGACTCGAGGTTGGTCCAGGTCGCGCGGGGCAGCTCGGCGATGGTCGCCATCTGGGCCTGGGTGAGGCCGCGAGCGAGGCGGAGCTGGCGGACGTTCTTGGCGATGCGGTCGCCGAGGTCGGGGCTCGTTTCGGTCTCCTGCATGGGCACAGATTGGTCTTATGGCAATCTGTTGGCAAGCAGGACAGCAGATTGGCGAACCGAGGCTAGGGTCTGGAGGAACCCGAATCAGGAGACCCCATGAACCTCGAACACAGCGGAGTCCTCATCACCGGCGCGAGCCAGGGCCTCGGTCGCGCCCTCGCCCTCGAGCTCGCCTCCCGCGGGGCGCGGCTCGCCCTCGTCGCCCGCGGCGAGGCGGCGCTGGACGCGGTCGTCGCCGAGATCCGAGCCCGGGGCGGCGAGGCGCACGCGCTGCCGGCGGACGTCGGAGACAAGGACGCCGTCTATGCGATCGCCGGGTCCGCCGCGGCGCTCCTCGGTGAGGTCGACGTCGTCGTCCACAACGCGAGCACCCTGGGGCCGACGCCGCTGCGCCTCCTCCTCGACACCCACTGCGAAGACCTCGAGCGCGTGCTGTCGGTCAACCTGGTCGGCCCGTTCCGGCTGACCAAAGCCCTGGCGGGGCCGATGGCCCTGCGGGGTCGCGGGCTCGTCGTCCACGTGAGCTCGGACGCCGCCGTCGAAGCGTACCCGACCTGGGGCGCGTACGGCGTCTCCAAGGCCGCGCTCGATCACATGAGCCGGGTCTTCGCCGCCGAGCTCGCCGGGTCCGGCGTGCGCTTCCTCAGCGTGGATCCCGGCGAGATGGACACCGCCATGCACGCCGCCGCGGTCCCTGACGCCGACCGGGCGCAGCTGCAGAACCCGCGAGACGTCGCCCGGGCCATCGTCGCGATCGTCGCCGGCGACCTCGCGCGGAGCGGGTCGCGCATCGAGATCCCCGCGTGGAGGGCCGCGCGATGATCGCCGCCGCGACCCATCGTCGGGACGACCCTCGGAACACGCGGCTCCTGCGGGTCGCGCCGGACAGCGGCCGGCTGTCGCTGCACCCGATCGGCGACCTGGCGGCGCTCCTGCGGCCGGGGGATCTCCTGGTCCTCAACGACGCGGCGACCCTGCCGGCGTCGCTCACGGGGACGACCTCCGGAGGCGCCGCGATCGAGCTGCGGCTGGCCGCCGGGAACGAGGACGGGAGCTGGCTCGCCGTGACCTTCGGGGCGGGCGACTGGCGGACCCGGACCGAGGACCGCCCTGCCCCGCCGGCGCTGGCGGTCGGCGCTCGCGTCCACCTCGATGGGGTCGACGCGCGGGTCGTTGTGGTCGACGCCGCGTCGCCGCGGTTCGTCACCCTGCGCTTCGAGGCCGAGGGCGCGGCGCTCTGGCGAGCGCTCTATCGCGCCGGGCGGCCGGTTCAGTACGCTCACGCGGCGGCGCCGCTCGCGCTCTGGGACGTGCAGACGGCGTACGGAGCGCGGCCCTGGGCCGTGGAGGCGCCGTCGGCGGGGTTCGCGTTGAGCTGGGAGCTCTTGCTGGCGCTCCGCGGGCGCGGCGTCGAGCTGGCGCGGATCACCCACGCCGCCGGGCTGTCTTCCACCGGGGACCCTCGCCTGGACGCTCGGCTCCCGCTCTGCGAGCGCTTCGAGGTGACGCCCGGCGCGGCGGCGGCCGTGAACCTGGCTCGGGCGCGCGGAGGGCGGATCATCGCGGCCGGGACGACCGTCACCCGCGCCCTGGAGTCGGCGGTCGGCCAGGACGGCGCTGTGTCACCGAGCGCGGGCGTGACGTGCCGGCGGCTCGGGCCCGAGGCGCCGCCGCGGGTGGTCGATGGGCTCCTGACCGGGCTCCACGACGCGGGCACGAGCCACTACGCGCTGCTCGGCGGGTTCGTCTCGCGCGAGCTGATGGACCGGGGCCTCGCCGCGGCGGCGACGGCGGGGTGTCTCGGTCACGAGTTCGGCGACGTGGCGCTGGTCGTTCCGGAGCGCGCACGGCGGGCGCTTCCGGCCCCTGGGATCGCCGCCTGAGCAGCTGTCAGCCGACCCAGGTGTCGCTGTTCGGCAGCGTCCCGCGGAGGCTGCGCGCGTAGAGCAGCGCGTCGACGTCGATGACCTCGGCCGGCGCGTTCGCGTAGGCGTCCCGGACGGACAGCGGAGCCGCGCGGTCACCGAGCGCCGGATCCCCCTGAGGCCCCTGCCAGTAGAGCGTGTGGTCGAACTCCGCCTCGGGGTGGACGCGGCCGTCGTGGACGTGGACCGTCGGGAAGAACAGGCGCTCGGGGTCCCGTGGCTGAAAATGAAAAGCCATCGGATGAATGTGCTTTTTCCGTCCGGAGGCCAGGCGAAAGACGGCGAAGCCGTGGTCGGCGTACTCGGGCAGCGCGTCGAGGAAGCCGTCGGGGAGCCGAAAGCGCGGGTCGAGGCGGTCGAAGTGAGAGGCGCCGGGGACGTAGGAGGCGTCGAAGGCGCCGACCCGATGGACGACGAGGCGGGGTCGCGCGCTCTGCGCGAAGACGGCGGTCCCGCCTCGGGCGAGCGGCGGCAGGACGTGGAAGCACCGCTCGAGGCGGTCGAAGAAGTCGCCGTGGTCGGACAGGTCGACGAAGCGGACGGCGTCATCGCCCGTCGGCAGCGCGACCGGGAGCGGGAGGATCATCGCGACCTCGCGCGCCGCCGAGAGCTGCATCGCGTAGACCAGGGTCTGTAGCTCGCCCGTCCGCCTCGCGAAGATGCGCGTCTGCGCCACGTGGACGCCGGCAGCGGCTTCCCGCCCGAAGAGGCGTCGCCAGAAGGATGGGCTCATCGTCGCCGCGGCGGAGAAGCAGCACATGGAGCGAGGATACCACGGCGGCTCGCGACGGGCTCGGGTCGTCAGTCCCCACGCGGGGGGGCCGGATCTCGAGGCCGTCCTCAATGAACTCAGCCGGTCACATTGAGTACGACGGGAGCGCGAGGGCTGGCGCGGGAGGGGGTCGCCACCGGTATCCTGGCACGGCGTGTGCGAAGGGGCTCGGGGTCATCCAACCCAGCCAGGAGCCGCCAATGGCCTCGCCGTACCGCCTCTCGCCCATGGACGCCCTCACCCCGACCCGCCCGCCCGGCGCCGTCCCGGAGGTCGGGGCGCGTCCCGCCACGGATCGGGCCGCCGCCGCTCGACGACGGCCCTCCTCCCGCGCAGTGTGAACCGAGCGCAGCCGAGGCGAGCTGGGACGCGCATGGGCTCGCCGCCGAGGTCGGGTCGCAGTACCTGGATACGGGAGCCGCGGAGGCGGATCACCGACGGCTGATCGTCTACTCGGCGCCCCGCGCCTCGCCGGTCGATGGGAGGGTCTGGGTCGGGCCGGAGCAGCTGCGGCGCGCGGGGCTCTCGTCTGCACCTTTCGCGCCGCCGGGCAATGAGGATGACGCGTGTGTCGCCCTGCTTCCCCGAGACCCGGCCGGCGGTGAAATCAGGGTCGTTGTGTCCTGGCCGGACGGGACCTGGGCTGCGTTGGACCGGACGCTGACTCGCGTCGATCCGCCGGGCTGGATGAGCCGGTTGCTCAGGGCGAGCGGGCTCGCGCCGCTGGGCCTGGTGACGCTGCTGCTCCTCGCGGTCGCGGCGTGGCGTGCCCGCAGGAAGCTTTACGGGTGGTCCACCGTGGGCGCCATCCTGGTCGCGGTCGCCGCCAACGCTTGGCTCCCGGCGTGGTTGGAGGTCCTGTGATGAACGCGATGACAGACCGCCGCCTCGCCCGGCTCCGCGAGCTCGCCGCCGCGCTCGCCCTCATCGCGACGACGGTCGCGACGGCCCGTCTCGTCGACCCGGTCGGGCCTCCGCGTCGCGCGACGACGGATTCCGCCCGGCTCGCGTTCGCGTCCACGCGGTGCGACCACCCGGCGCCCCTCGGCCCCGGGAGCCGCTTCGACGGCTACAGCGCCTATCCGACCCGCGACGGAGGGGCGCTCGCCCAGCTCAGCGTGGACGTCGACCGACGACTCCGGAACCTCACGAGCGTGGTGAGGCGCTTTCAGCCACCCCTCGAGTGGCTCGACCTGACGCCGGCGCAGCTCGGTCCCGTGCGGTCTCCTCCGATCGCTCGGGGGTGGCCCACGCCCGACTCCGCGCTGTGCGCATTTCCCCGTAGCGCCCGGCTCGGCTTCACCGACTCCGGTGGGCTGTTGGTCGACGACCAGGGCCTGCTGGCGGAGTGGCACCCGAGAAACGGGCGCGAGCACCCCACGTCGACCGGCGAGCGGCTCGGATACCGCTTGGAGGACCTGTGGTGGCTCGCGGTCCTCGCGGGGCTGCTGGCGATGGCTCCGCCGGTGAGCCGTCAGCGGCTGACGGCCTTCGGCCCGGCGATCGGGGCGGCGCTGGCCATCGTGTTCGCGGCGGGGCTGTAACGCGGGGCCGACGGCCCCCCCACGTCCCGCCGGACTCGGGTCAGCCGTAGCGGCGCGGCCGGAGGCGCAGGCCGAAGAGCTTCACGAAGACGAAGATCAGCAGGATGAAGCCACCGGCCGTCCCACCCGCCACGAGGAGCGTCGAGCGCGTGTTCTCCGCGATCTGCTCCTCGACCGCCTCCTGGGAGCGCCGGACGACGAGGACCGCGCGGATCTCGTTGCGCGGATCGTAGGGCGCGCTCTCGTCGGCGCTCGACTTCCCGTACAGGGCGTTGTCGCCGTACGGCGAGGCGGCGCCGCCCTCGACCTCCTCGGGCTTCAGGACGTCGCCGTGGCAGGTCTGGCAGAACTGGCCGTTCTTGATGGGCTTCAGGACGGTCAGAAAGGGCGTGCCGTCCACGTCCTCGACGACGGTGACCGGCTCGGTCTGCTTCAGGACGCGCCGCCACTCGGCGTCGTCGTAGACGAACTTCACCGGGGGGCTGTCCTCGGCGCTCAGCTTCAGGATCCGCGGGATGCCCTCCGCGGAGGCGGTCGCGACGGCCCCCCGGGCGTTCTCGCGTTTGGCCATGCGAGCGGCCCAGTCGGCGCTGCGCATCGCGTCGGCGACCGCCTGGACCGTCGAGCGGTCGCGATAGGCCAGGGTCTTGTTGGGCCGCACGACCTCGATGCGCGAGATGGACTCGTCTTTCCGGAGCTCCTCCACCAGCTCGCGCGCGACGTCGGGCCGCCCCTGCTTCATGTTGGCGATGATCGCCCGCTCGAGGGTCCGGGCCTGGTCGATCCCCGCCTGGGTGTCGTTGGCTCGCAGCGAGTCGCTGGTCCGCGAGATGTTGAAGGCCATCACCACGCCGAAGCCGACCGCGATGAAGACCAGGGTGAAGAAGACCGCGAGGAGCGACACGAAGGCGGCACGATTTCTCCGAACGAGCTTCCGGAGCCGCTCGGCGGCGCCGACGGGGCGAGCGGCGATCGGCCGGTCCTCGAGCCACGCCTCGAGATCCTCGGCCATCTCGCGGGCGGTGGCGTAGCGCTGGTCGGCGGCCTTCTCCATGGCCTTGAGGCAGATGACCTCCAGATCGGGGTCGAGGTCGCGCTTTCGCTCCTTCTTCGCCACCGAGCGCGGGCTGTCGGGCTCCTTCTCGAGGACCTGGACGAGGATCGCGAGCGCGCTGTCGCCGGTGAACGGGGCGCGGCCGGTCAGGTGGTGGTAGAGGGTCGCGCCGAGGGAGTAGACGTCCGCCGGCGGGCCGATCCGGTCGAGCACGTTGTTGGCCTGCTCGGGCGCCATGTAGGCGGGCGTTCCGAGCATCGCCCCGCGCTTGGTGATGCTCACCGCGCGCTGGACGTTCTTGGCGATGCCGAAGTCGGTGATGTGGGGCTCGCCGTCGGCGTCGACGAGGACGTTGTCGGGCTTGATGTCGCGGTGGACGATGCCCTTTCGGTGCGCGTAGTCGAGGGCGCGCGCGACCCTGGCGAGGATCCGCACGCCCCGCTTCAGCGCGTCGGGGCCCTTTTCGTCGATGACGCCGCCGAAGCCCGAGCCCTCGACGAAGGCCATGACGAAGTAGAAGTTGCCCTCGTGCTCGCCGGAGTCGAAGACCGGCACGATGTTGGGGTGGGAGAGCCGGGCGGCCAGCATCGCCTCGTTCTGGAAGCGCACCAGCTCGGCCTCCGAGGCGTGGCGCCCCGAGGTCAGCATCTTGAGCGCGACGAACCGGCACAGGCGCAGCGAGTAGGCCTTGTAGACGACGCCCATGCCGCCGCGACCGAGCTCGCCGACGACGTCGTAGGCGCCGATGCGCATGACGACGTCGTCCGCGTCGTAGGGCAGGTCGACCACCTGGGCGGCGGCCGCCGAAGGGTCGACGCTGGCGCCGTCGATGGTGACCACCGTCCCGCCGCGATAGCGGCGAAGGGGCGCGCCCGGGGTGGGAACGCGCTCGTTGGCCTCGGTCGACGCCCCCTGGCGCGCGGTCTTCGGCGAGACCGTGGGCGCGGCAGCTGGCGCTGGCGGCTCCGGCGGTAACGAGTCGGGGGCCTCGGCCTCGGCCGCGGGGTCGGCGTTGGACACCGGGTCGAGGGCCACGGTCTCGGCCGCGGGGTCGGCGGTGGGCGTCGGATCGAGGGCCACCGTCGCCGCCGAGGGGTCGACCGCCGGAGGGTCGGGCTCGAGCGCCACGGTCTCGGCCTCGGCGCTCGGGACCAGATCGCGCACGGAGCGCCCGAACTCCAGCGTCGGAGCCGCGGTCGCGCGCGTCCGCGGCTTCGGCGGCCCTGACGGATCCTCGACGGCGAGGGTCTCCGCGCGGCGCAGCTCCTCGATCGTCACGTCGGCCACGGTCATCGCGTCGGGATCGGCGTCCCCTCCGCCGACGACCACGCCCTCTCCCGCGTCGGTCGCTGGCGAGCGCAGCATCGACACCGGGGCGTTACACGCCTCGCAACGCCCCCGGCGTCGCGAGGCCTCGGTGATCACGGCGTCGCACTTCGGACACCTCCCCTGCGCGGTCATCCACGGCCCCCTTTCCGGCTGGAGGCGCAACCATAACGGCCATTCCACGCCATCGCCAGGTGAACCGGGGCCGTTCCCCGAGGCGCGGAGGCGGTAACCGGGCCGCGACGCGCGCGTAGAGCCCGACATGACCACGCTCCGCCTCATCATCGCCTCACTCGCGCTCTCCCTGCTCTCCGCCTGCTCGCCGACCCGGGCCGAGACCGGCGCCGGCGGGGGGCCGGTCCTCGTCGAGCTCTTCACCTCTCAGGGGTGCTCGAGCTGCCCGCCGGCCGACGAGCTGCTGCGTCACCTCGGCCCGGACGCCATCCCGCTGGCGTTCCACGTGGACTACTGGGACAGGCTCGGCTGGCCGGACCCCTTCGCGAGCTCCCGCTGGACGACCCGGCAGGCGTCCTACGCCGGCCCGCTCCACACCCGCGGGATGTACACGCCGCAAGCCGTCGTCCAGGGCTCGCGAGACCTCGTCGGCTCGGACGCCCTCGGCCTCGGCAGGGCGGTCCGAGAGCTCCACGCCCGGCCGCCGGGGATCGTCGTCGACGTCACCGTGAAGCGGCGCCGCGCCGTCACCATTCGCCTCGACGTGCGGGACGTCCCGGAGACCCCGGTCGAGGTCTTCGTCGCGATCACCGAGGACGGGCTGGAGACCGACGTCCCGCGCGGCGAGAACGCCGGGCGGACGCTGAGGAACGACCACGTCGTGCGAGCGCTCACGACCGTGACCTGCGAGCTCCCGGAGGCGCCGGGCGAGGTCAGCTGCGAGGCCGAGATCCCCGAGGAGCTGCGCGCGACCGCGAGCGCGGTCACCGCCTGGGTCCAGGAGCGCGATAGCCGCGCGGTGCTCGGCGCGGGCCGCGCGCGGCTCGAGCCGGAGGATCCGCCGACGAAGCGCTGAGCGTCGACGTCGCCGGCTACGATGGCGTAGCGTCTCGGCTCGAACCCGAGGAGCCGACCTTGAAGATCCTCGTCGAAGACGCACGCCGCCCGGACGCGGGGCGAGCCCTCACCGCGCTGCTCGTCCGCGATCCCGCCCGCGCCGAGGCCGCGGCCCGAGCGCTCGCGCCGGCCGGGTCGGGTCCCGGCGCCCGCTATCACACCTACCGTGACACCATGGGCGCCGCCGCGACGCGCGCGCGCTTCCAGGACGCCTTCACCGACATCGGGGCCTTCCTCGAGCCGCTCGAGGCGGGCGACCCCGGGGCCGTCGAGCTCGGGCTCGAGCTCGCGGGCCGCCTCCACCCCGACGACGTCGTGCCCATCGCGGCGAGACTCCTCGACGCCCCGATCTGGAACGGGCTCGGCCTCGCCCTGGCCCACGCGCTCGGCCGCGTAGAGGCCCCGGCGGCGCGCGCCGCGGCGCTCGCGCTGATGCTCGATCACGGAGACGCCGCCTATGTCCTCTACGGGTTGGACGCGCTCGGACCGGCGCCCGATCCGAGCCCGGTCGAGGTCGCCCTCGACGCGCTCGAGGCGACGGGTCGCCTGACCTCCCCGGTCACGCCCTCGGACCGGATCGCCGCCGAGAAGCTCCTCGGCTACCTCGCGCGGACCGCCCCCGAGCGCGGGCTCCCGCGAGTCGAAGACGTCTACGTCCGCGGCCCCGAGGAGCTGTTCGCCTGGGCGGCCGGGCGGCTGGGCGCGCAGCGCACGGCGCGGGGCGCCGAGGTGCGCGCGGCCTGCCGTGACGCTCCCCGACCCGAGCTCCGTACCCTGGGGATACGCCTCGCCCTCCGGCACGCGCCGGAGAGCGTCGTCGACTGGCTCGGCGGCCTCGCCGCGCTGACCCACGAGGCCGGCGCCGAGCAGGTCCTGACGCTCCTCGCCGAGATCGCGAGCGACGGCGAGTCCGCGGCGCGGGGCGGCACGAGCCGGGGCTTCGCGACCGCCGACCCGCGGTTCGTCGAGCTCGCCGTGGCGTGGTCTCGCGACAAGCGCACCGGGCACGTCGCGGCGCGGGTGATGGCGCTCCTGCCCGCCGAGGCGGTGAAGGCCGCGAAACGCCGCGCCAAGAAGGCGCCTGCGCGGCCGAAGCGCTCACGGGCACCGGCGGAGCTCATGACCGAGCTGCGGGAGCTCCGTCAGGTCCTCGAGCGGGTCGTGGCGTTCCTGCAGCGCCGGGGCTACCGGTTCCGCGCAGAGGCGGCGCTGGTCGCGCCGAGCGCCAGGTCGAAGCGAGCGATGACGACCCTCGAGCGCGAGGTCGGGCCTCTGCCGGCGGCGCTCCGGGCGTTCTGGGAGGTCGTCGGCGCCGTGGACCTCTCGGGCCAGGATCCGGCGTGGCCCTGCCCGGCATGCCTGGCGCTGCCGGGCGTCACCGCAAGCGGGACGGTTTGGCACACCGACCCGCTGGTCATCGCGGGCCCCGACGAGGTCCTCGAGGTGACGTTGGAGGACGTGGTCGACGGCGCGCCGACCGCGATCGTCGTGGCGCCCGACGCCGTCGGCAAGGCGGGCTACTCCGGTGGCCAGCGGATGGTCTGGTCGCCCGCGCCCGCGGGCGTCATCGACCCGCCGCTCGAAGGGGGACGTCCTGGCGAGACCCTGCTCGAACACCTGAGGGCCGCGCGACGGTGGGGAGGCTTCCCGGGTTTCGCGACCATCGAGGATCCCCCAGGGGCCTGGCTCGACGCCCTGTCGGCGGCCTGCGGACGGCGTCCCGTGGGTTGATCGCCGCGGCGCGGGTGCGAATACTGGTGGGGTCAAGGGTGTGAGGGCGAGAGTCCCCTCTACAGGCAACATACGGGTGGTCGGGCCGCCATCCGAACGATGCGTCAGGGCGTTCGTAGCGCCCGGCGTTCGCTCGGAGGTCGCATGAACGACATCTCTCGCCCGTCGTCGTCCACCACCAGCCTGTCCGCGCTGATGGTCCGTCTCTACTGGCTGATCTTCGGCAACCTGCTGCTCGCCTTCATGGGGATGATGATCCTCCTCGACGGCGGCGGCGGCCTGTTCTGGGCCGACGCCGCCTTCGCCGGCGGGGCCGCGCTGCTGCTCGCCGCCCGCTGGTTCGACGTGACCCGCCTCGGGGGCCTCACCTCCGAGGGCGAGCCGGCCTCACGCGAGCACCTCAAGCGCTACGTCGTGATGACGCTCGTCGTCAGCGGCGTCGCGTGGGGTGCCGTGCGGGGGCTCGCCGCGGTCACGAGTTGATCTCTTCCAGCTCGCCCACCTCGGGCTCGTAGGTGACGCCCGCTTCCCGAACGTGGAAGCGGGCGCCGCCCGCATAGAGGCCGCCGGGGCCGAAGCGGCCCTCGTCGAAGACGATCTCGCCGCGACGGTCGATCGTCACGACGGTGACCGCCCGCGTGCCGTATTGCTCGCCGGCGATGAACGGGGGCGAGAGCAGCCGCTCGAGCTCGAGACCGACGCCGGTGTCGGGCAGCTCGCCGTCGGGGGCGGGCCAGCGATCGCCGAGGACCTCGTGGAGCGCCCAGATGTCCGGCGGCTCGGCCCGGAGGATGTCCGCGATCCCGGCCTTCAGCCGCTCGACCTTCGGCCACGGGGTGTCGAGCAGGTGGTTGGAGAGCGCGTGGATCCCGGGTGAGACCCGGGCGAGGCGGTCCACCTCGCTCTCGTAGCACCACAGCTCGTCGGCGCTCCCGAAGAGGAGGTTGTAGCCGGCGTAGCGCTCGCGCTCGGCGCGGAGGCGCGCCCCGAAGGCCGCCGCGTCGCCGTCACCGGTCAGGAAGTCGCGGACGAGGAGCCCGCGGGAGGGGCCGTCGCTCGGGGTCATGTAGCGCGGGGCGCGGTAGTTCGTGAGGGCCGCGACCCGCCCGCTCCGCGTGACGCCGAGCCAGGTGCCGCCGCCGCGGAGGTCCCGTCCCGCGAGGACCTCGGGCGCGTCGTCCCAGATCGCCGCCGGCGCCGTCGGCCGGTCGTGGCGCTCGTCGCGGTTGGCCGCGATCAGCAGCGGGATGTCGGGGTGGGCCTGGAGGGCGAGTCCAATCAAACACATCCGGGGCCTCGGCTGGTCGTCTCCCGGCGCGCGCCGGGCCGTGGTTCTCGCACACTCGCGGGCGCAGGCGAAGCGTCGCGGCGCGACACCGACCCCCGAGCGCAGGATCGACGTCGACGCGAGCCGCCCCCTGCCGTAGAACGCGGCCCGTGAACGGCTACTCCCCCGCGCTGTCGATCGCCACGGCCGCCTTCGAGCTCGCCGCCGCCGCCTGGGCCCTGCGCGGCCCCGGCCGACGCGAGATCCTGCGGCCGGTCGCCGCGATCCTGGTCTTCCTCGCCGGCTATCAGCTGATCGAGGTCTTCGTCTGCGCCCGGCCGGATCAGGTCTTCTGGGCTCGCGCCGCCTTCGCCGACGTCGTGTGGCTGCCGCCCCTGGGCTGGCTCGTGCTGCTGCGCCTCGCGCCACCACGGCGGCGCGTCTGGCGCTACGTGACCGCCGGCGCCTTCGCCATCGCGGGCTTCTTCAGCATCTGGGTGTTCGCGGATCCCACATTCGTGACGGGCTCGGTGTGCCAGGCGGTCTTCGCGAGCTACACCCACCCGACGCTGATGCTCGAGGCCTACGGCGCCTTCTATCACGTGGGCCTGTGGGGGATGATCGGCGGCGGGATCGCGGCGCTGACGGCGCTCGAGGCCAAACGCGAGCGGGCGCACGTCGCCGACTTCCTGTACGGCACCGTCGCCTTCGTCGTCCTCGCCCTGACGACCGAGGTCGTCTACGCCCCGGCGCGCGACGCGACGCCGTCGATCATGTGCCACTACGCGCTGTTCCTCGCGCTGTTCCTGACCCGGCTCGTCGCCCGGGAGCGCCGCTCGTCGGCCGCGCCAGCGATTGCCTGATCAACGTTGATCATGTTCATAGGTCGCCTCGCTGAGCCGCGCGTGGGCGACATCGCGTTCGACGAGCCCTGCCACCGCCCGAGCGCGATCCGCCCCCGCCGCGACCGTGTACGAGCAGCGCCCACGCCGCTTCCGGCTGGACCGTGGCACGGCACGCCGGGCACGCCCGGTTGCATCTGACGGCCTCTGCCCGGCAAATTGTGGAGACGCCGGCTCACCTCAGCGGCCGGACCCGCTCCAGCCGAGAACGCGATGCTTCACACGAGACGCCCACGCCCCGTTCGCGCCACCGTGCGCCTGCTGCCCCCCCTGGTCGCGCTCGCGCTGACTGGCGCCATGGTGACCGCCGCGGCCGCGACCGAGCTGACGATCACCACGGCCGACACGGCGATCCCGCTCGATGGCCACACCGGCGCCGGCTTCCAGCCCGGCGGCGGTGACGGGACGCTCGACTCCGACGTGTGGTGGGTGACGGGCCTGTCCGACGGGGATTTGACCGCGGGCGCAACGGCGACCGGAGGAGACTATGCGCGGGGAACCTCCACCGGCGGCGTGAGCTCCGGCGGCATCTACGCCTTCTCCGTGCTCGGCACCCTGCCGACGATCGGCTGGCAGGCGGCGGGCAGCGACATGACGCCCGGCGCCATCGTCTTCGCGGTCCGAAACGGCACCGGCGGGCGCCTCTCGGAGCTGACGTTGAGCGCCGACATCTACGTGCTGAACAACGAGGACCGCTCGACGAGCGTCGTGGCCGAGTGGTCCCTCGACGGGGCCAGCTGGAGTGGCCTCGGCGCGGGGCTCATGACGGCGCCGACCGCCAGCGCCACGCCGAGCTGGGAGGCCGTCGCCTTCGAGGCGCACATCACCGCCGACGACGGGTTCTCCGTCGCCGCCGGAGAGCGCCTCCTCGTCCGATTCCTGACCGACGACGCGGGCGGCTCGGGCTCGCGCGACGAGCTCGCCATCGCCAACCCGAGCGTGACCGTCGGCTTCTGCGGCGACGGCGAGACCCAGGCCGGCGAGGAGTGCGACGGAGACCTCGGCTGCAACGCCGCGTGCGCGTTCTCGAGCTGCGGCGACAGCGTCGTCGACGACGGCGAGGACTGCGACGACGGCGGCGAGTCCGCGGACTGCGACGCGGACTGCACGCTGCCGGGCTGCGGCGACGGCACCACCAACTTCAGCGCCGGCGAGGCCTGCGATCCCGGCGCCGCAGGAGAGACCGAGATCTGCGACAGCGACTGCACCCTGCCGGTCTGCGGGGACTTCGTCGCCAACGCGGCTGCGGACGAGGCGTGTGACCCGGGGCCCGGCGTTCTCGTCGACACCTCGATCGCCGGCGACAACGGGCTCAACGCGGGCGGCGGGCTGACGCGCGTCCAGGTGGTGACCCTGGAGAACGACACCGACGTCGGCGCCGTCGAGGCGATGCTGAGCACCGCGACGTGCGTCTCGCTCGACCTGAGCATCGTCGCGCTCGATGACGACGGAGCGCCGGATCTCACCGCGGTGCTCGCGACGCGCTCGCTGACCGATGTACCCACGGGGTGGGCGTCGATCCCGGTGAGCGTCTCGCTCCCGGCCGGGCAGTACGGGCTGGTCTTCGAGCTCGAGGGCTGCTCGATCCGCGGGAGCAGCGGGGATCGCTACACCGGCGGGTCGTTCTGGAGCACGACGTTGAGCTCGCCGACCCTCGTGGAGATCCCGGATCAGGACCTGAACGTCCGCGTGGACACCATCGCGTTCCCCAACGAGACCGCGAGCTGCAACATCGACTGCACCGCGGCCGTCTGCGGCGACACCTACGTCAACGCCGCCGCCGGCGAGGAGTGTGACGCCGGCGAGGAGACCGAGAGCTGCGACTCCGACTGCACCGCCGTCACGTGCGGCGACGGCGTGCTGAACGCGACCGCCGGCGAGGCCTGCGACGACGGTGACGAGCGCGTCTCGACCGGGACCGTGACCGAAGCCCTGTCGTGGACCGTCGAGGGCCTGGCCGTCACCGGCGCCGGGCTCGTGCTGTCCACGGGCTCGTCGGGCGGGACGATCGAGCGCTTCGACCCAGCCACCGGCGACGCGCTCGGGACGTTCATCGACGGCGCGTCGCTGCCCGGCTTCGAGGACTGCGTGGCCGGCGACGACGCAGACGGAGACCTGCTCTTCGGGTGCGACGACCCGGACTGCGCGAGCACCTCGACCTGCGTGGGGGGCGGCGAGGTGTGTGACAACGGCGGCGACGACGACGGAGACGGCGCGGCGGACTGCGACGACCCCGACTGCGCCGGCCAGGCGACGTGCCGGGTGACGCTGACGGCGCCGAGCGTGATGGCGGTCGCGGCGGACGGGAGCCTGCTCGTCGCGCAGACGAAGAGCGCCCCGGTGTATCGCTTCGACGGAGACACCGGGGCCTTCCTCGGGGTCGCGGTGGGCGCGCGCAGGAACTGGCTCGGCCTGACGGTCGACGCGGCGGGCGCGGTCTACGGCGCGACGAGCGACCGGGTCTACAGCTTCGACCCCGACGGGACGCCGAGCGGGACGCTCATCGACAGCGGTGTCGTGTTCTTCCCCGGCCAGCTCGCGGTGGCGCCGGACGGCGGCCTCTACCTGACGGCGCTCACGCTCCTGGCCACCGGGAACGGCGGGCTCTTCCACTTCGACGCCAGCGGGGCGTTCGTCGACGAGGTGACGTCGGGCTTCAACTACCCGGGCGGCGCCGGGCGCGCGCCCGACGGCGACCTCGTGTGCACGACGAAGTCCGCGCGGGTGCTGTGCTACGACGTGACGACGCACGAGGAGGTCGCCGACATGGCCTCGTCCTTCGGGGGCACCCTCGGCCAGGTCTTCGTCACGGCCGACACGGTCTGGGCGGTCACGGGGAGGTCGGCCGAGCGGTTCAGGCTCGCCGGCAACAACGACGCCCGTGCCGACGCCTGCCGGACGAGTTGCGCGCTGCCGACCTGCGGTGACGGAGCGGTGGACAGCGGCGAGGACTGCGACGAGATGATGAGCTCGTACAGCTGCGACGCGGACTGCAGCGCGGTCGTCTGCGGCGACGGGACGGTCAACGGCGACGCCGGCGAGTGGTGCGACGTGACCGAGGCGAGCGCCGACTGCGACGCCGACTGCAGCGCCGCGTTCTGCGGCGACGGGGTCGTGAACGCCAGCGCCGACGAGACCTGCGACGCCGGGGCGACGCTGCTCGTCGACACGAGCGCGGGCGGTGACGGGGTCGAGTCGGACCAGGTGAGCACCAGTCGCGGTCAGGAGATCACCCTCGCCGCCGGCGCGGAGCTCGGGACCCTGGCGGTGGAGCTGACCGCGAGCGCGGCGTGCGCGGGGGCTCGCGTGCGCCTCGCGGCGGCGGACGCGGACGACGGCCACCCCGACCCCGGGATCCTGTTCGCGGACACCACCATCACGAGCTTCGACCGCGAGACGTCGAGCGGCGAGCTCGCCTGGTACGCCGTCCCGGTCGACGCCTCGCTCCCGGCGGGGGCGTACACGGTGATCGTGAGCGCTGACCCGGGCGTGGACTGCAGCTGGCAGCTGTCGCTCAACGCGCCCTACGGCGGCGGATCCGCCTGGACCACCGGCGAGGGCGTGGCGGGCTGGATCGCGGTCGAGGACGGCGCCTACCACCTGCGGCTGTCGGCCCGCGGTGACACGACCGAGTGCGACGGAGACTGCACCGCGGTGAGCTGCGGCGACGGCTACGTCAACCCTGCGGCGGGTGAGGACTGCGACGCCGCCGACGACACCGCCGACTGCGACGGCGGCTGCACCGCGGTGATCTGCGGCGACGGGTACACCAACACGGTCGCCGGCGAAGCCTGCGACGACGGGCTCGACAACAACGACACCCTGCCCGACGCCTGCCGGACGAGCTGCGAGCTCCCGAGCTGTGGCGACGGGGCGGTCGACAGCGACGAGACCTGCGACGACGGGGCGGCCAACAGCGACGTGATGCCGGACGTGTGCCGGCTGGACTGCACGCCGGCCCGGTGCGGCGACGACGTGATCGACAGCGACGAGAGCTGCGACGACGGCGGCGAGAGCGGGAGCTGCAACGCGGACTGCACCACGGTCAGCTGCGGTGACGGCAAGCTCAACGTGACCTCGGGTGAGACCTGCGACGAGGGGGGCGAGACCGAGACCTGCAACGGCGACTGCACCGAAGCGAGCTGCGGTGACGGCAAGATCAACGCGGCCGCCGGCGAGACCTGCGACGACTCCGGCGAGAGCGCCGACTGCAACGACGACTGCACCCCGGCCAGCTGCGGTGACGGCAAGGTGAACGCCTCCGCGGGCGAGACCTGCGACACCTCGGGCGCCAGCGACACCTGCGACAGCGACTGCACCGCGCCGGAGTGTGGCGACGAGCTCGTCAACACGGCCGCCGGCGAGGCGTGCGACGACGGCGGCGAGAGCGAGGGCTGTAACGCCGACTGCAGCGTGGCCGAGTGCGGCGACGGAAAGCACAACGCCACCGCGGGCGAGGCCTGCGACACGGCCGGGGACTCCATGGGCTGCGACGCGGACTGCACCGCCGTCGAGTGCGGCGACGATCACGTCAACAGCGTCGCGGGCGAGGTCTGCGACGATGGCGGCGAGAGCGAGAGCTGCAACGGCGACTGTACGGCGGCCAGCTGCGGCGACGGTAAGGTGAACGCGACCGCCGGCGAGGCCTGCGACACGGCCGGGGACTCCGAGACCTGCGACGCCGACTGCTCACCGGTCGTCTGTGGCGACGGGCACGTCAACGAGGAGGCCGGCGAGGCATGCGACGACAGCAACACCGTCGACGGCGACGGCTGCTCGTCGAGCTGCCAGCTCGAGGGGTGCGGCGACGACGTCAAGCAGCCGAGCGAGGGGTGTGACGACGGGAACACCGAGGACGGCGACGGCTGTGACGCCAGCTGTGTCGTCGAGGAGTGCGGCAACGGCAAGCTCCAGAGCGGCGAGGACTGCGACACGGGCGGCGTCGACACGGAGAGCTGCGACAGCGACTGCACGGTGCCCAGCTGCGGCGACGGCCACGCCAACGCCGAGGCCGGCGAGGCCTGTGACGACGGCGGTGAGAGCGCGACCTGCGACAGCGACTGCACCGCCGTCGAGTGCGGTGACGGGGTGGCGAACGCGGCGGCCGGCGAGGCGTGCGACACGGCGGGCGAGAGCGCCACCTGCGACGACGACTGCACCGCGGTCGAGTGCGGCGACAGCATCGCGAACCACGAGGCGGGCGAGGCCTGCGACGACGGCGGCGAGAGCTCGCACTGCGACGACGACTGCACCCTGCGCGAGTGTGGCGACGGCACGATCAACGAGAGCGCCGGCGAGGTGTGCGACGACGGCGGCGAGAGCGCGGCCTGCAACCACGATTGCACCCCGGCGAGCTGCGGCGACGGCGTCCCGAACGCGACCGCCGGCGAGGAGTGCGACGACCGCGGCGAGAGCGCGACGTGCAACGCGGACTGCACGCTGGCCGTGTGCGGCGACGGGATCGTCAACAAGACCGCCAGCGAGTCGTGCGACGGGACCGAGGGCTGCGGCAGCGACTGCACCACGGCGTCGACCGGCGGCAAGTCGGGCGGCTGTCAGGGGGGTGAGGAGGCGCCGGCGGCGCTGGCCCTGATGCTGCTCGCGGCGTGGGCCCTGCGACGACGGCGGAGGGTGGTCCGCCAATACATGTGATGAGCCCTGGCAGGGGCGGTCGGGACGACCGCGGGCCGCCGGGCTTGCGGCCATTTGGTCCGCGGACGTCGCGTTCGCCTCATGGGTAGGCGGTCGGGACTACCGCGGGCCGACAGGAGTCCGGCCGCTTGGGCGACGGAGGTCTCGTCCGCCGTGGGCGGGCGGTCGGCCGGTGGGTGACTGCGCGGGGCGCTACTCGCCGGTCTCGATGCTCCAGAGCTCGGGGAGGCTCCCGCGGAGGATCAAGCACGGGCAGTGGGACTCGCGGACGACGTGCTCGGCGACCGAGCCGAGGAGGACGCGGCGCATCCCGTGGCGCTCGCGGGACGGCATGACGATGAGGCGGATGTCCTGCTGCTCGGCGTACTCGACGATCTCGTCGGCCGGGGAGCCGAGGCGGACCTTGATGATGGGCGGGGGATCGATGCCGGCGGCGGCGATGCGCTTCTTCAGCCCGGCGATGACCTGCTGGACGCGAGCGCCCGGGTCGACCCTGGAGATGATGGCGCTCGGCACCATCGAGCTGGGGACGCCGAGGACGTGGAGGGCGTGGATCTCGGCGCCCTTGAAGAGCTTGACGACGAGTCGGAGCGCCAAGAGCCCCAGGTCGTCGTTGCCGATGGGGACCAGGACCCGCTCGACGCCGAGGTAGGGGCCGGCACCGCGATCGGCGTGCATCGCGTGGAGGCCGCGCAGGACGTCGAAGGCCGCGACGGTCCCGACGACCTTGCGATCGGCGTCGAGCACCGGCACCGCGCGGGCCTCGGTGTCGAGCATGGCCTCCACCAGATCCGAGACCCGGGTGCCCTCGTCCACCGCGAGGGCGTCGCCGTCGAGCGCCTCGGAGACCGGGGAGTCGGCGCCGCCCTCCTCGGCGTGGGCCGCGAGGGTGCGCTCGTGGGCGGCCCCGACGAAGCGCCCGTCGGCGTCGACGACGGGGAGCTGGCGCAGGCCGAGCTCGCGCAGGGTCGAGAGGACGTCGGCGACCGTGGCCTCGGCGGCGGCCGTCTTCACGTCGGTGGTCATCACCTGTCGCGCGATCAACATCGAAGGCTCCTGGCAGCGGCGCGTGTGGGTCTCCAGGACACCTCGATCAGAACGCGCTTCGCTGGGTTCTGATGAGGGGCCTAGCTGAACTGATCCGGCGGCTTGGCCGCCTCCACCGGCCGCTACGCGGCCTGGGCCAGCGGCCCAGGGCCTCGCTAGCTCGGCCCTGGATCGCTGTCCTGGCAGCGAATGTCGCACCGTCGCCCGGCCGGAGACAACCACCGACGTCGGGTTTCGGCGTGAAACGGGGCGATGGGGCCGCGGCGGCCGAGAGGCCCGCTCAGCGGCGGTCGCGTCCCCGGTGAGGGCGCTTCCGGCGCGTCAGCGCGCGCTCGTCGCGATCGTCGCTCGGCCGGCGATAGGGCTCGCTCTTGTCGGCGATGGCGCGCAGGTTCGTGCGGGTGCTGCCGAGGGCGCGCATCGCGGCGTCGTGACGGGCGTCGAGGCGGGCGAGCTTCGCGTTGGCCTGGCGCGGCCGATGAAAGTTCTTCTCGGCGATGCGGCGGCGCTTTCGGGCATGGGCGCGCGGCAGGACCATCTCGACGACGCCGAGGACCCCGCTCACGAGGGTGGAGCCGAACCAGACGAAGAAGAGGACGAGGCGCCACAGCACGCCGCCTGCGCCGAGCGGCGGTCCGGGGGCGCGGTTGGGCTGCGCAGGAGCGAGCGGCGTCGGCGGGTCCACGTCGAGCGCGCGGCGGACAGCGTCGACCGTGCCCAGGCGCGCCTCGGGGTCGTGGCGGGTCATGCCGACGATGACGTCCCGCAGGCGGCCTGGCGGCATGACGGTCGTGAGGTCGACCTCGAGGCGCTGACGCGGGAGGGTCTCGGGGGTCAGGCCGGTGGCGAGCACGGCGAGGGTGACGCCGAGGCTGTAGATGTCCGAGGCGGGCCCGGCGTGGCCGTGGAGCTGCTCGGGGGCCATGTAGCCGAAGGTCCCGACCACGGTGGAGCCGCCCGTGGGCTTCAGCGCGCTCTTCACCGAGCCGAAGTCGATGACGGCGAGGCGGCCGTCCGAGGCGACGAGGAGGTTGGCGGGCTTGATGTCGCGGTGGACGATCGGCGGGTCGTGGCGGTGGAGGTAGTCGAGTACGTCGAGGGCCTGGCGCAGGACGCCGAGGAGCTCGCCGGGGGCGAAGGCGCCGCCGGCGTCGAGGCGATCGGCGAGGGTGCGGCCGTCGAAGAGCTCGGTGAGGAGCTGGATCCGGCCGCCGTCATCGTCCCGCGCGTGGCCGATGTAGCGCGGGATCCCCGGGTGCTCGAGGCGCTGGAGGACGGCGATCTCGCGCTCGCACAGCTCGAGGGCCTTCCAGTCGTCGGCGTCGGCGAGGCGGAAGACCTTGAGCGCGGCGTCCTCGCCCGTCTCGGGGTGCCTGACCCGCCACGAGGTCGCCTGCCCTCCGCGCCCGAGGGGCGAGACGAGCTGCCACGGCGCGGGTGGGGTCGGGGGCGGCATACCGAATCACAGTGGCCACCGCGCAAGAGCCCGTCAACAAGCGCCGGGCGGCGTGCTACCGTGCCGTCATGACCGAGCGAACCGACGATCTGAGCGGCGACGAGCGCGAGCTGCTGCTGGCGCTCGGGGTCGAGCAGGACCGTTACGAGCGGCGGGACGGCTGGGACTTCCGGCACACCCTGTGGAGCCGGGTCACGTTCACGATGGCGAAGGCGCGCGGCAAGCTCGCGCCGACCCACATCCCCGACAAGTTCGACATGGAGCGCGGCTTCGAGCGGCGGTTCCGCAAGCTCGTCGACGGGCTCGTCAAGCGGGGGCTCTTGCGCTTCAAGGCCATCGGCGCGCACAAGCAGCCGCGCCAGACGCTGGGCTACAAGGGCCACGAGGCGCGGGTCAGAGACATCTTCCTGACCGACGCCGGAAAGGCGATCGTCGCGCGGCTGCGGGAAGGAGACGCGCCAGCCGAGCCCGACGGCGAGCTCGGGGAGGCGGCCGCGGTCGTGCCCGAGCCCGACGGGGACGTCGGCGGGAACCCGGTCGCCGCGGTGCCCGAGCCGGACGGGGACCCGGGGTGGCCCGCGGGCGCTCGCGGAGGCGCGGGCGCGGGCGGAGGCGCGGGCGCGGGCGTGAGCGGAGGCGCGGGCGCGGGCGTGAGCGGAGGCGCGGGCGCGGGCGTGAGCGGAGGCGCGGGCGCAGGCCAAGGCGTGAGCGGAGGCGTGAGCGGAGGCGTGAGCGGAGGCGTCGGCGAAGGCGAAGGCGAAGGCGAAGGCGAAGGCGAAGGCGCGGGCGAAGGCGCGGGCGCGGGCGCTGGCGAAGGCGTGAGCGGAGGCGCTGGCGAAGGCGAAGGCGAGCGGCTGAGCGGGGGCGGAGGCGAAGGCGAAGGCGAGCGGCTGAGCGGGGGCGGAGGCGACGGTGTCGTGGGCCGGCGGCCGCGGATGGTCGCCCGGCCGCGGGCGACGCGGGCGCCGCGCCGTGACGTCGAGGCTCGGCCGCGGACTGGTCGGCGGGGGCGGTGAGCCTCGGGCTGGCTGCGGACGTGGCGGAGCTACCGGGGTGGGTCTTCGTCGCGACCGGGATCGTCTTGCTCGTCGTGGGTGTCTGGGCGGGGCGCGGCTGGCGTCGGTGGATCGAGCGACGCCGGGCTGCGCGGGCGCGGCGCCTCGGCCGGCGCGGCGAGCGGAAGGGCCTGAGGCTCCTCGAGCGGGCCGGCTACCATATCGACGAGTCCCAGGTCAGCGCGCACGTCGGCCTCCTCGTGGACGGCGAGCGCCGGCGCTACCCGGTGCGGGCCGACGCCCTGGTCCGACGCGACGGCCTCCGCTTCGTCGCGGAGATCAAGGCGGGTCCAGCCAACGCGACGCTCTCCCACCGCGGCACCCGCCGTCAGATCCTCGAGTACATCCACGCCTTCGACGCCGACGGCGTGCTCCTGGTCGACGTCCCCGGCCGGCGCGTCCAGAGGGTCGAGCTCGACCTCGAGCGGGAATCGTAAAATGAGAGATCGCGGGGTCAGACCCCGCGTTCTAACATTTTCCCGACTCGAACAGCCGCGCCGCTCACGCCCCCGCGACGCTCACGCTCACGCCCTCCGCGCCGCACACGCCCTCCGCGCCGCTTACGCACACGCGGACCGCTCCGCTCACGCCCACGCACACGCGCCGCTCACGCCCACGCCCCCCTCGGCCGGCGAGCGGCGCGGGCTCGGGCGCGTCAGGGCTCGGAGCAGTCGCCGGTGTAGGCGCAGCCGCCGGCCTCGCAGGCGCCGGTGATGCAATCGACCGGGCTCGTGCAGGAGGCGGCGCTCGAGCACGGGCGGGGCTGGCAGCTCGACAAGACGCGGAGGTCGTCGATGAGGACGCCCTCGGTCGCGTTCTCGAGGGAGTCGACCGTGTCGAAGCCGAACCGGAGGCGCAGGTTCTGACCGGCCAGGTAGCTGAGGTCCACGCTGGCCGTCTGCCAGCCGCTCTCGGGCAGATCGGCCTTGGTCAGCAGCGGGACGACCGCGTCGCCCACCAGCGCGTCGACGGTGAAGACGTCCTTGAAGGGGCTCGCCTCGACGTCGAGCTTCACCCGCATCGTCAGGCGCACCTCGACCGCGTCGGGGAGCCGCACGTTCGACGTCGTCACCGTGCCCGAGTTCGCCCCGCCGCTGTCGTAGTAATGGAGCGTCGGGTGGCCGTAGTACAGGACGCTCGACCCGCTCGGCGCCTCGTCCGTCGCGCGGACGCGCCAGCCGACGTTGGCCGTGGACGGGCTCAGCGACCAGCCGGCCGGCGTCCCGGCGTCGAAGCGCTGGGTCAGGATGTCCGGGCGGCAGCACCCCGGCACGTACGTGAAGTCGTGCCCGCAGACCCCCTGGGTCGAGCAGGTGTCCGTCGTGCACGCGTCCCCGTCGTCACAGTCGACGTCCTCCTCGCAGCACGACGAGGTGTAGGTGCACTGCCCGCCGCTGCAGCGCCCCACCGTGCAGCTGTCCTCGTCGTCGCAGTCGCCGTCGTCCTCGCAGCACAGCGGCTGATGCCTGCACAGCTCGCCGTCGCCGGGGCAGATGTCCTCGGTGCACGGGTCACCGTCATCGCAGTCGCTCTTGACGTGGCAGCAGTCGAAGATGGGCGGGTAGCTGCACTGGCCGCCGGACTCGGCGCAGACGTCGCGGGTACAGAGGTCGCCGTCGCCGCAGTCGCCGTCGAGGAGGCAGCAGCCCTCGATGGGCTCGAAGCTGCAGCTGCCGTCGCCCTCGCAGACGTCGCTGGTGCAGGCGTTGGCGTCGGTGCAGTGGGCGTCGACGGCGCAGCACCCGGTGGTGATGCGCAGGCTGTCGATGTAGGCGCCCTCGAAGTCGTTGATGATGCCGTCGATGGAGTCGAACTCGAAGATGACGCGCATCCCGTCCACGGCGGCGTGGGACAGGTCGATCACCACCGGGAGGAACTCGCCGTGGGTCGTCCCGTCGAGCGCGTCCGAGCTCCACGCCTCGAGCGGCTGGCCCCCGGCGCCGCGGTCCACGAGGACCCGCAGACGGTCGAAGCCCGCGGTCTCCTCGGTCTCGAGCCACAGCTCGAAGCTGAGCGTCAGCGTGCCGCCGCCCGGCCCGCGGATCGGCGGGGTCGTCGCCCGCCCGGCCGCCCGGGAGCCGACGGCGTAGGTCGCTCCGCTCGGCACACCGAAGTACAGGCTGCTCGTGCCGTCCGCGGCGCGAGCGTTCGACACGTTCCACGTCGCCGAGGTCTCGGCGAGCTTCTCGATCTCCATGCCCGACTGCCCGCCGTCGAAGTCGTTGGCGAACACGATCGAGGTGTAACCGTCGGCCTGGACCTCGGGGTTGCAGAGGAGGCAGGCGCTGCTGGGGTCGACGGCCCCGGCGTCGACGCAGGCCCCGGTCTCGCCTCCCGGATCCGCGATGACGCAGCCGCTCTGCGGCGCGTCGAACACGCAGCGATCGCCCTCGCAGCGGCCGCTGGCGCAGGCCGTCAGGCAGTCCGTGTGGACGCTACAGGTCAGATCGACCGAGCTGGGCGCGCTCGTGTCGACCGGGGTGGTGTCGGGCGTGACCGTGTCGACGGGGACCGTGTCCTCGACGGTGTCCGGCGCGCTGGTGTCGGGCGTGAGCGTGTCGACCTCGACCGTGTCCCCGGACGCCGTGTCGACCTCGACGGTGTCGACGACGTCGGCGTCGGCCGTGTCGCCGCCGGAGGTGGGGTCGTCCGAGCACGCGGCCACGGTCGCGAGCGGCCCGAGCCACAATAGAACTGCGATGAGACGTCGCACGGGCCTCGAACCTCGGCCAAAGGGAGTGAAACAGCTGGCCCCGAGGGCGTGTCGCTTTTCCGCTCCGTCCCGTGGGCGGGCGCGGAGCGACCGCGGATCGCCCAGTCCGCTGTGTATCAGGCGCCGCGCCTCGAGACAACGGCGCCGGCGGTCGCGGCGCGGGCGGGCGGGCCGCGCCGTCAAGCCGGATCGGGCAGCCACACGCGCACGCCCAGGCCGCCCTCGGGGGACGCCTCGGCCCAGGCGCGGCCGCCGTGTAGCGCCGCAACGCGGGCGACGGTCGCGAGCCCCACGCCGGCCCCGGCGCGGCGATCCTCGGCGTCGGCGTAGTGGCGCTCGAACAGCTCGAAGACGCGCTCGCGGGCCGCCTCGGGCAGGCCCTCTCCGTCGTCGTCCACCCGGAGGACGAAGCCCCCGTCGGCCGAGGCCGTGACCGAGACACGGACCCGCAGCGCGGCGTAGCGAACGGCGTTGTCCAGCATATGGCGCAGCGCGACCGAGAGCGCGCGGCGATCCGCCAGGACGCGGAGCGGCGCCCCGTCGAAGGTGACGGCCTTCGCCATGTCCGGGTCCGCCGCGATGAGCTCGTCCTTCAGCTCCTCGGTGAGCGCGGCGACGTCCACCCGACCCGGCTCGAGCGCGCGCCGCCCGAACCGGAGGTGGGTCACGAGGTCGTCGACGAGGCGGGTGACCCGCTCGCCGCTCGTCACGATGCGGTCGAGCCACTCGCGCCCCTCCGGGTCGAGCCCCTCGCGCGCCATCTCGCCGAGGAGCCCGGCGAGCCCGACCATCCCCTGCAGCTGCCCGCGGAGCTCGTGGCGGAGCGCGCCGAGGAGCTCGTCGAGATCCCCGTCGCCTCGCGCGGCGCGGCGCCGGAGCGCGACGACTCGCGCTCTCTCCCGCGCGGCGGCGCGCATGTGGAGCCGCAGCGCCCCCTGACGCAGCGGGCGCACCACGAGGCCGTGGACGCCGGGGGTCGGGGCGGCGGACAGGCGGCGCAGGTCCGGCTCGTCCGCGAGCAGCATCCCGACGACCTCGATCCCCTGGGCCTCGAGGCGCGCGAGGAGCTCGGCCCCGCGCATCGGCTCGAGGTTGTCGGGGACCAGCACGATCGGCACCTCGAGCGCGGCGGCCGCCGCGAGCGTCGCCTCGAAGCCGGCGGCGACGCCGACCTCGAAGCCGGCGCCGAGCTCCTCGGCGACGGCCTCCTGCCCGATGTAGCCAGGGTCGGCGACGACGATGACCGGTACGGGGGCGGCGACGGATTGGGGCGGCGGCGATCCGCTCATGGGCACTCCCGGCGTGAGGTCCGGGGATCTTGCCACCGGGGCCGAGCGGTTCCAAGCCCAGCGCGCTCATCCGGGCCGTGCAGCGCCCCCACGGGTCTGCTATAGGCCGGGCCATGAAGTCTCACACGACGGTTCGGGCCGCGCTGAGCGGCGGGTTGATGGCGCTGATGGTGCTCGCGGCGTGCGGCAAGACCGAGGTCAGCCCGGCGCCGCCCGACGAGCCGGCGGTCCTGCAGGACTACATCGCCATCACCGAGCAGGTGGCCGACGTCGTCGCCGCGAACCCGACGGACCGCGCCGCCGCCGGAGCGGCCCTCGACACCCTCTACGCCGAGCACGCGGCGGAGTGGTCGAAGACCGTCGCGCGGATGCGCGAGCTCTACACCGCCGACACCGAGCGCGACCTCGGCGATCGCATGCCGAACCGCCACCCGAAGCTCCTCGAGCGCCTCGGGAAGGCCTCGCGCCGCTTGTCGACCCACGTCTCGGGCGAGCCGTACGTGCTGCACGACGAGAAGGCGCGCGAGGTGCTCGCCAAGGTCGCGATCAACGAGGAGTACGCCGAGCTCATCCGGGAGAACTGGGAGGAGACCGGCCCGAAGGACGGGTCGAAGTAGCCCGCCCGACCGTCGTTTTCGACCTTCCGCAAAGACGAGGATTCCGAATCCGGGGTGGACCGCCGGCGCGAAGTCAGGCATACCGCCGCGCATGGCAGACATCGTCATGAATCTCGTCAGGCTGAGGAAGGTCCTGCCCAACGGCAAGGAGCTCCTCAAGGGTATCTCGCTCTCCTTCTTCAAGGACGCCAAGATCGGCGTGATCGGCGTCAACGGCGCCGGCAAGTCGACGCTCATGAGGATCGTGGCGGGGGAGGACAAGGAGTTCCAGGGGGAGGTGATCCTCCAGCCCGGCGTGCGCGTCGGCTACCTGTCCCAGGAGCCCGAGCTCGACCCGAGCCTCACCGTCCGCGGCAACATCGAGCTGGGCCTCAAGGACATCAAGGACCTGGTCGTCCGCTACGACGAGGTCAGCGCCCGCTTCGGTGAGGCCGAGGCCGACGAGTTCGACAAGCTCATCGAGGAGCAGTCGAGGCTCCAGGACGCCATCGAGGCGGTCGACGGGTGGGAGCTCGACAACCGCATCGAGGTCGCGATGGAGGCGCTCCGCTGCCCGCCCGGCGACCGCGACGTCGCGACCCTGTCCGGCGGCGAGAAGCGCCGCGTCGCGCTGACCCGGATGCTCCTCGAGCGGCCGGAGATCCTGCTGCTCGACGAGCCCACCAACCACCTCGACGCCGAGTCGGTCGCCTGGCTCGAGCGCCACCTCCGCGAGTACCCGGGGCTGGTGCTGATCATCACCCACGATCGCTACTTCCTCGACAACATCACCCGCTGGGTGCTCGAGCTCGATCGCGGCCACGGCATCCCCTACGAGGGCAACTACTCCGAGTGGCTCGAGCAGAAGGCCAAGCGCATCGAGCAGGAAGAGAAGGCCAACTCCCGGCGGGCGCGGACCCTCAAGGACGAGCTGGCGTGGATCCGGCTCGGACAGAAGGCGCGCCAGGCCAAGGGCAAGGCCCGCCTCAGCGCCTACGAGAAGCTCCAGGCCGAGGAGATCGCCCAGCGCGACACCCCCTCGCAGATCACCATCGCCCCCGGCCCGCGCCTCGGGACGACCGTCATCGAGGCGAGCGGCCTGACCAAGGGCTTCGGCGACAAGCTCCTGTTCGACAACCTCGACTTCATCCTGCCGCGGGCGGGGATCGTCGGCGTGGTCGGCCCGAACGGCGCCGGCAAGTCGACGCTCCTCAAGATGATCGTTGGTGAGGAGCAGCCCGACTCAGGCGAGCTCAAGGTCGGCGAGACCGTCAAGGTCAGCTACGTCAACCAGGACCGCTCGACCCTCGACGACGACAAGAGCGTCTGGGAGGAGATCAGCGGCGGGGCCGAGGTCATCGAGATCGGCGCGCGCCAGGTGAACAGCCGCGCGTACTGCGGCTTCTTCAACTTCAAGGGCGCCGATCAGCAGAAGCGCGTCGGGGATCTCTCCGGCGGCGAGCGAAACCGCGTCCACCTGGCGAAGCTGCTCATCGAGGGCGGCAACGTCATCATGCTCGACGAGCCGTCGAACGACCTCGACGTCGAGACCCTGCGGGCCCTCGAGGACGCCATCGCCGAGTTCTCCGGCTGCGTCGTCCTCGTCAGCCACGATCGCTGGATGCTCGACCGCCTCGCGACCCACATCCTGGCCTTCGAGGGCGACAGCCAGGTGCTGTGGTTCGAGGGCAACTGGCAGGCCTACGAGGCGGACCGCAAGCGGCGCCTCGGCAAGGAGGCCGACCAGCCGCACCGCATCAAGTACCGGCCGCTGCACCGATAGCGGCGACCGGCGGCTGGCCGTCCGAGGGTTGCGCCCCGGGCGGGCGTTGACCATAACGGGGAGCGCACGCGTGTAGGAGGCCCCCTGTGAACGCCACCGCCAGCCCGACCGAGTCCGCCGAGCCCTCGGACCCCGCCCCGCGTTTCGAAGCGACGGGGACCCTGCCGGCGACGCCCCCCGAGGCGATCGCGGCGGCGGTCGAGGAGCTCGCGGCCCGCAAAGACGACTGGGTCGCGGTCCACATCGAGGACCGCGTGACCCTGCTGCGTCGCCTGCGCCGGGACGCCTGGGCGGCCTCGGAGCAGCTCGTCGCCGACGCGCTGAAGGTCAAAGGCGTCCGCCCCGGGTCTCCCCAAGAGGCCGACGAGTGGAGCGCCGGCCCCTACGCCCTGCTCCGGAACCTCCGGCTCCTCGAGCGCTCGCTGACCGAGACGCGGCGCTTCGGGGCGCCGCGGCTGCCGGTCCGCCCCTGGGCGCGCCCGGACGGTCAGGTGGTGGCGCAGGTCTTCCCCACCGACGCCTGGGACAAGCTCCTGCTGCGCGGCTACACCGCCGAGGTCTGGATGGCCCCGGAGGTCCACCTCGACACCCTCGGCGACACCCAGGCCGACGCGTACCGCAACAAGGAGCGCCGCCCCCACCCGGGCAAGGTCGCCCTGGTGCTCCAGGCCGGAAACGTCAGCTCCATCGGGCCGATGGACGCGCTCTACAAGCTCTTCGTCGAGGATCAGGTCGTGGTCCTCAAGACCAACCCGGTCAACGACTACGTCGGGCGCTTCGTCGAGCGGGCCTTCGCGGCCCTCATCGACGCCGGTTTCCTGCGCGTCGTGTACGGCGGGGTCGAGGCGGGGGCGACGCTCTGCGAGCACCCGCTCGTCGACGAGATCCACATCACCGGCAGCGACCGCACCCACGACGCCATCGTCTTCGGCGTCGGCGAGGAGGGCCGCCGGAACAAGGCCGCCGGGACGCCCAAGAACCCGCGCCGCCTGACGAGCGAGCTCGGTAACGTCACCCCGGTCATCGTCGTGCCCGGCCCGTGGACCGACAAGGACCTCGAGCGCCAGGCCACCAACATCGTGAGCGGCCTGGCCAACAACGCCGGCTTCAACTGCGTCGCCCACCGCGTCATCGTCCAGCACGCCGGCTGGGACCGGCGCCAGGACCTCGTCGACGCCGTGCGAGCGCGGATGGTCGCGACGCCGACTCGACGCGCCTACTACCCCGGCGCGAGCGACCGGATGGCGCGCTACGCCGACGCCCACGACCACCTCGAGCGGTACGGCGATCCGGCGGCGGGGGACCTGCCCTGGGCGATCGTCCCGAACGTCGATCCCGAGGATCGGGAGTCGCCGTGCTTCGACACCGAGGCCTTCTGCGGGCTCTTCGCCGAGACGGCGCTCGCCGCCGACACCCCGGCCGAGTACGTCGCGGCGGCGGTCCGCTTCGTCAACGAGCGCCTCTGGGGGACCCTGGCGGCGGTGCTCATCGTCCACCCCGAGACGATGCGGGACGCGGCGATGGCCCACGCGGTCGACGAGGCCATCGCGGAGCTCCGCTACGGGACCGTGGTCGTCAACCACTTCCCGGGCCTCGCCTACGCCCTCGGGAGCCCCCCGTGGGGCGCCGCGCCCGGGCACCCGGCGACCGACATCCAGTCGGGCAGCGGCGTCGTCCACAACACCTACCTCTTCAGCCACCCGCAGAAGGCCGTGGTGCGCGGGCCGTTCAAGCCGTTCCCGAAGCCCCCGTGGTGGCTGGGCAACGGCCACGCCCTGTCCCTGGGCCGCCAGCTCGCCGCCTTCGAGGCCGCCCCGTCCTGGGGCAAGCTGACGCGCCTCGCCTGGACCGCGCTGAAGGGCTGAGCCCGATGCCGGCGCTGCCCGAGCTCGTCCCGAGGCTGGCCGCGCGCCTGCCGCGAGTCCCCCTGGGGAGCTGGCCCACCCCGCTCGAGCGTCTCAGCGCCGACGGGACGCCGGTCTGGGTCAAGCGCGAGGACCTGAGCGCCCCGCGCTACGGCGGCAACAAGATCCGGCCGCTCGAGCTCGTCTTCGGGGCGGCGCTCGCCGCGGGCAAGCGACGGATCTGGGCGACCGGCGCCTACGGCTCCAACCACGCCCTGGCGACCCTGATCCACGCCCCGCGGCACGGGCTCGAGGCGGCGGCGGTGCTGTGGCCGCAGGCGCCGACCGCGACCGCGGCGGCGAACCTCGAGGTGATGCTCTCGACGGGAGCCGAGCTCCGGCTCCTGCGCTCGATCGCGGCGTTCCCCGGCGAGGCGGCGCTCCGGAGCCTCGTGGGCAGGCGCGACTGGGTGATGCCGCCGGGGGCGGCGACCCCGCTCGGGGCCCTCGGGCACGCGGGGGCGGCGGTGGAGCTCGCCTCCCAGCTGGCCGAGCACGGCGAGCCCGCGCCGCGGACCATCGTGCTCGCGAGCGGCTCGACCTGCACCACCGTCGGGCTCCTCGTCGGCACCGCGCTGGCCGCCCACCTCGGGCTGGCGCCCGCGTCGCCGCTCCCGGAGATCCACGCGGTGCGGGTCACCCCCTGGCCCGTGACCTCGAAGGCGCGCATCCTACGCGCCGCGGAGAGGACGCTGGCGGCCCTCGCCGACCTGGGCGGGCCGCGGCTGGGCGCCGAGGAGGCGCAGCTCCGGCGCCGGCTCGTCGTCGTGCCCGGCTACCTCGGGCTCGGGTACGGCCGCGTGACGGGGAGCGGGCTGGACGCGCTCGCGACCTACGCCGGCCGCGACCTCCACCTCGACACGACCTACACGGCCAAGGCCGCGGCCTACCTGCTGGACGCCGCGCCGAGGCTCGCCGCGCCGGTGGTCTTCTGGTCGTCCAAGAGCAGCCTGCCGCTCCCCGAGCGGCGCCCCGAGGCCCTGGCCGCCGCGCCGCAGCACGTGCGAGATTGGCTCTCGAAGAGCGCGTGTTGAGGCCGCTGCAAACGCACCGCAACGCACAATGAACGACGCCCGCCGCGAGCGCCCGAGGTGGTTGAAATCAGGCGCTTTCCCGCGATTGCGCAGCTTCGCGGCGATCTGATAGCTTAGGCGCTCGTGGTGCATGGGGCGATCCTCCCACCGGCGGGCATCGGCGCGCGCGGTGTGTCACCCGGAGGCGTTTCCCCACCCGTCACCAGGGAGGACTCATGAAGTACGTTGCCATCACCATCACCGCGCTCGGGCTCGTCCTGGGTGCTTGCGGGAAGAAGGACACGCCGCCGGCCGACCCGACGCCCGCCGAGCCCGCCAAGGTCGACGAGGCCAAGACCGACCAGGCCAAGGTCGACGAGGCCAAGGTCGACGAGGCCAAGGTCGACGAGGCCAAGGCCGACGAGGCCAAGGTCGACGAGGCCAAGGTCGACGAGGCCAAGGTCGACGAGGCCAAGGCAGACGAGGCCAAGGCCGACACCGACCGCGCCGCCGAGTTCCTGAAGGGCTTCACGCTCTTCAACGAGGGCAAGCTCGACGAGGCGTTCGCCAACCTCACCGACGACGTCGTCTGCAACGAGGTCGGCGACCCGATGATGCCGGTCACCAACGGCAAGGAGGCGCACCTCGCGCAGCACCGCGCGGTCCTCGAGGGCTTCCCCGACATGAAGGTCCACCCGCGCCGCGTCTTCGACGCCGGCGAGTGGGTCATCGCCGAGGTCGTCATCACCGGCACCCACTCGAAGACCTTCCAGGGGATGGAGCCGACCAACAAGCCCTTCGGCGTCGCGGCCGCGATGGCCTACCACTACAACGAGGCCGGCAAGGTCGACCGGATCGACAGCTTCTTCGACGCCGCCACGATGCTGATGCAGATCGGCGCGGTCCCGGCCCCGGCCGAGATGCCCGGCATGAAGCCCGTCGCCGTCCCCGAGGGCGAGGTCGAGATCGTCAAGGGCGAGGCCAACGAGGACAACGTCGCCCTGATCAACCAGTGGAACGACGCGTTCGGCCAGGAGGGCCTGCAGGACGCGATCGACAAGTACTGGGCCGACGACTTCACCTACCACGGCTACAACGAGGGCATGGAGACGGTCGGCAAGGAGGCCAACAAGAAGTCGCTCGAGGAGCACATGTTCTCGATGTTCCCGGACTGGAAGTCCAAGTCCGAGAGCACCGTGAGCGTCGGCGACTACGTCATCGCCTGGTCGACCAGCACCGGCACCTACAAGGGCGGGATGCCGGGCGTCGAGTCCACCGATCAGGCCATCACGAGCCACTCCCTCGACATCTCGAAGATCGTCGACGGCAAGCTCGCCGAGTTCACCTACTACTCCAACGGGCTGGAGTTCATGGCGCAGCTCGGCATGATGGGCGGCGCCGGTGGTGACAAGGGCGCCGACGCGGACGAGCCCGGCGCGATGGACGAGGCCGCCGACGCCGTGAAGGAGGCCGCCGACGAGGTCGACGAGGCCCTCGACGCCGCCGACGACGCCATGAAGGCCGCCGACGACGCCATGAAGGCCGCCGGCCAGGCCATGCCGCAGGAGGCCAAGGACGCGATGAAGGCCGGCATGGACGAGGCGAAGAAGGCCATGGACGAGGCCGCCGACGACATGGACGAGGCCGCCGACGAGATGAAGAAGGCCGCCGACGAGATGAACGACGACGAGTAGTCGCCGAGCGTGACGAACGAGAGAGGGCCGCCCGGGTCACCGGGCGGCCCTCTCACGTTTCGGCGACCGCGGTCGGCTCAGTCGAGGCGCTTGGTCGGGAGCTCGAAGGGCTCGAGGAGGTCGGTGCCGCAGGCGAACCCGTCGGCCCAGTCGATGAAGCGCTTCACCTGGTCGCGGCCGCGGAAGCAGGCGCCGTGCTGCGGCGCGATCGTCTCGATGTCGAGCTTCCGCGCCATCGCCGCCCAGTGCGACATCGCCTTGGCGTTGGTCATGTAGCGCCGGTGGAAGCCCTCCATGAACTCGAGATGCGCGTCGAAGTCCTGGACCTCAAGGTAATCCATCCCGAGGGACGCCCCGAGATCGCCGCTGTAGAGGATCTTGGACTCGGGATCGTAGATCTGGAAGTTGCCCGCCGAGTGCAAGAAATGCGCGGGCAGCACCAGCAGGTCCAACCCGCCGACGTCGATGACGCCGCCCTCGTCCGGGATCGCGTGGCACGACTCCGACATCACCTTGTCGAGACCGAAGTGCGGGATGAACCGGATCCACAGCTGGGACACGTAGGCGACCGCGTTGGTCGACGCGAGCCACGGGTTGAGCGCGGCGATGATGTCGGGATCCTGATGGCTGAGGAAGATCCGCGTGAGCTTGGACCTGCGGAGCAGCGACAGCGCCTCCGGGTACGCGTGGCGGAACGTCTTCGGCCCCCCCGGGTCGAGCAGCAGCGCGTCCTCCCCGTGGATGATCATGTGCTGGTTGGCCTGCACGGCGTGGCCGAGATCGAGGTCCTCCAGCCAGATGTTTCGGTGGTTCCCGCTATCGAACAGGGTGATCGCCATGACTTTACTCCTCGGGGTCCCCGTGCACGCCCGCCGGTGTCTCCGCACCGCACACGAGGACGACGCGCGCCACCCGCGCGCTGGGGTCCAGCTCGCCATCACGCCCCGGCGTATCGCGCTCGCCGTGGGCTCGGGTCTTCACACGTCCGCCGCCCGCGCCGGACGCCTCGAAATAGGCCACCACCGAGCGGCAGCGGCGCTGGGTCAGGATCTCGTTGAAGCGCTCCTCGCCGAAGCGATCGGCGTGGCAGTCGATCGTCAGCGCGCAGCTCGACCGCGCGCGCATCGCATCGGCGAGCGGGGCGAGCGCGGCCTCGTGGTGGGGCTCGAGCGCGTGGGCGTCCATCGCGAAGCGGAGCGCCACGTGGCGTGGCGCGGCCGGGCTCGGAGCGGGCGCGACCACGGCCGCGGGCTCGTCCTCCGGCGGCGGCGCCTCGGGCTCGGGCGCGGTGTCGGCGACCGCGACGGCGCCTGCCGCGACAGGCTCCACGGGAGTTGGCGCGCTCGGCTCATCGCCCCCGCCAACGACGACGGCCTCGGCGATCTCGTCGACGGCACCCGGCTCGCGGGCTTCGGCGTCCTCGATCGGCGCGGGATCGGCCTCCCCGCCCGGCGTCCCGTCGGCGAGCGCGGCCGGGTCGTCCTCGCGCGGCTCGGCGACCGCGCGCTCGGTCGTGCGCTCCTCGCCGGTCGCGTCCTCTCGCGAGGCGACTACTGACAGGATTGGAGCGGGAGCGGAATCGAGCACGCGAACTACCGTATCGCGTTGGCCCCGCCGCGCAACCACCGCATCGTCACCACCCCGATCGTCCACCGCCGCGGCGATCTCGCCCGCTGCGCCGGGCTCCCCGGCGAGCAGCTGCGGCAGGACCGCGACGTCGAGCGCGACCAGCGCGCTCACGCCGATGGCGCCGGAGAGCCAGGCCCAGCCCAGGGCGGGCGGGCTATGGGCGGCCGCGACCACTCAGATGACGGTCGCGACGTCTTTGGCCGCGCGGTTGGCGTCGAGGAACACGAGCCCGAGCTTGGCCCGAGCGTTCGTCAGCGTGATGAGGATCGCCTCCCGGCCGGCGGCGTTCAGCACCACGTAGCCGTTGCCCCCGCGGACGAAGAGCTGCTGCATCTCGCTGCTGAGGAGCTCGCGCGCGATGCGCTCGCCGATGCCGAGCATCGCGGCGCCCATCGCGCTCAGCACGTCCTCGTCGCTGTCGCCCGGGAGGATGCTGGCCATCACGAAGCCGTCGATGCTCACCACGGCCGCACCGACCACGTTCGGTGAGGACGCGCGGAGGTTCGCCAGGATCTGATTCAGCTTCTCGACTCGGGTGCTCATCTGGGATGTCCTCCAGTCTTTTCCGGGCGCTTACGCGCGGCGGCCGGCGAGCCCGTCACGAGCCGCCACAGTTCCTCTCGCACGGACTCGAAGTCCGCGTCGCTCGCAGGTGTTCGAGAGAGCGAGGCCACCACCGGCCCCTGGGAGTCCGCGTTCAGGGGCCGGACCCGCAGGGTACCCTCACCGACGCGCACGTCGACCCCACGCGCGACGAGATCCGGCAGGACCTCTTCTACCCTCGCCATGAGGCTGCTCGCCGCGCCGGCGAGGACCGCCATCGTCTCGGCGTCGAGATCGCCGCGCCCCGCCATGGGTAGGCCGTTGGAGTCGGCGAGCACCACGGATCCGCGTCCCCGATCGAGGACGCCGAGGAGCTCACCGAGCGCCTCTTCCCGGGACCCGGCCGCTGACGCCCGCGACGCCGCGAGCCCGACGGTCTGGGACGGCGACGGCGCCCCGCGGTCATCCTCGACCGCGGGCTCCGGCGCTTCGACCGACGCCCCGGAGGCGCGCCGCCGACCGAGGACGTATCCCAGCCCGACGAAGGCCAGGGCCGCGACCAGGCTGAGGATCCACGCCAGGGCCTGCGGGGTCATCGCTGCTCCTCGTCGCCGAACGACGGCTCCGGCGCGAGGCGACGCGCGTGGCGGTCCCCGAAGATCGCCGCCGCGGCCCGGCGCATCCGCGCGATGGCCTCGAGCTCCCAGGGCAGGAACGACGCTGCGGCCTCCTGGACGGTGGTCGCGACCAGCTCGCGCTCGTCGGAGCCGCGCGGGACGGCGCCGAGCAGCGCGTGCCGCATGGCGTCGCAGCTCGCGAAGCGCTCCGAGGGGTCTCTGGCCATGCCCCGCTCGATCACGTAGGCCAGCGCCGCGGGGACGTCCGCTCGCGCCGCGAGGACGGGCCTATGGCCGCCCGTCAGGATCGCGTCGACGATCCCGCGCCCCGGGGTGGCCTCGAAGGGCAGCGCGCCGGTGAGGAGCTTGTAGAGGGTGACGCCCAGGGCGAACTGGTCGCTCCCGGCACCCACGGCGTTGTAGGCGAGGACCTCCGGGGCCATGAACGAGGCCCGCCCCGATCGCGCGCCCGGGCCGCCGCGGCGGGTGGCGTTCGCGACGCCGAAGTCGATGAGCTTCACCCCGCCGTCGACGCCGAGCATCACGTTGGCGGGCGCCACGTCCCGATGGACGAGGCCGAGGGGCTCGCCGTCCGGGCCGGTGAGGCGGTGGGCGTAGTCGAGGCCGGCGGCGACCTCCGCCCCGATCCAGGCCACCAAGGCCGGCGACAGTGGGCGTCCGCCGGTCAGGATGATGAGCTCCTCGGCGGTGACGCCGTGCACGAACTCCATCACCAGCCCGTAACGCTCGGCCACGCGGAGGAGCTGGAAGGTCTGGACCACGTTGGAGTGCGTCAGCCCCGCGCTCAGGCGGGCCTCGTCGAAGAACATCTCGAGGCGCGCCTCGTCGCGGAGCGCCTCCCCGGTGCGGCGCTTCACCGCCACGACCTTCTGAACGTTCGCGTCGCTGCAGTGAACGCCGAGGAGCACGTCCCCCATCGCCCCGTGGCCGATGCGATAGCCGAGGACGAGGTCGTCGGCGAGCTCGCCGATCGGCTCGAAGCGCGTGTTGTGGACCCGGACCCGCGTGCCCTCTCGCCGCGCCCGCGCCGCGGCGTCGGCGAGGCGGCCGAGGAACCGGCGCGCCTCGGGCTCGCCGGACTGGCCCAGCGCGCGACCGGTCGCCCCGGTCGAGGTCGTCGCCGGGACGCGGCGCGCGCCAAGCCGCGGGGCCTTCTCGAGCCCCGGAGCCGGCTCGCTGGCGGGCTCTGCCGGGCCGACGGTCGGCGTCTTCTCGGGGGGCTCGGCCGGAGCGCTGGAGAGCTCCACGGCCCCGGTGAGCAGCCCGACGACGAGGGCCGCGCGGAGCTCGCCGTCGTCGAGTCGCGTCGACGCCGCGAGCTCGGACACCGGCGTCGGCGCCTCGAGCAAGAAGTAGAGCCGGCCGAAGCGGCGCGGGGGGAACGCCTCGCGGAGCCGCGACGGCAGGCCCCCGGGCGCCACCACCCGGGCCTCCTCGGGCACGAGCGCGGCGAGACGCCGCGGCGCCGCGTCGAGGCAGACGTCCCGCAGCGCGGCGACGAGATCGAGCCCGCGCGCGTGAGCGTGGGCGCCGCGAGCCTCGAGGTGGTCCCACGGCTGATCGAGCACGACGCGGAGGGTGGAGACGAGGTAGTCGCGGTGGGCCGCCGAGGCCGCGAAGAGCTCGCTGTACTCGGAGACCAGGGCCAGCTCCTCGGCGAGCCGCTCGTCGGGGGTATCGCCGGCCCGGTCCGGCCAGCGCCGGGACACGAGCCGGAGCGACGGATCGGCGGCGACGCCGCGATCGTCTCGCGGGAGCGCGGTCGACACGCCCGCCGCGCGGACGAGGCCGTCGCAGAGGTGGATCCCGGCGCTGCGTCCGGCGGCGCGCAGGGTCAGCTCCAGGGTCGGGCGCAGGACCGCGGCGGCGCCCAGCAGGGCGGCCGCCGAGACCCCGTGGAGATCGAGCTCGCTCGGCGCTCCCCCCACGACCGGGGCCCGGCCCATGACCATCCGGACGAGGGCGTCGAGCGAGGGCTCGGCCGCCGCGCCGTCACCCTGGGCGGCGTCCCGCGCGTCCGCGGTCCACCGGAGGACGCGATGCGCGAGCGACGGCGTGTCCCGGATCGTCGCCAAGACGCGGGACGCCAGCGCGTCACCGAGCACCACGACGCGCTCGGTCTCCCCGCGGCGCAGCGCCCCGACGACGTCGTCCACGGCCTCGGCGCCATGGGCGGAGACCCGCCCGCCGGCGGCGCCGATCCCGCTCATGACGAGCGCGACCCACGCGGCGTCGGCGCCCATCACCATGACGCGCACGCTCGACGGCTCGACGAGCTGCCGCTTCGAGACGGCGACCATCGCTCCGACTCCCCCCTCTCGCCTGTCGAGACGATCGAACTCCACCACCCGCAAAGTCGCCCGTAGAGAAGGTTCTCCCGGTGTCGAGACGACCCCACGGCGCGAGCCGCCAGCGACGGCGCCCACAATACGCGCCCGCCCCCGAGGATGATAGCGCCCAGCGACCGTGCAGTGCGGCAAGGGGCTCCCGCGGCGAGGGGCTCGACCGGTCGAACCGCGCGCTGTCGCGCTTGTCCGCTCGCCCTCCGACGGCCGCTGGCGACAACGGCCTGGGCTCATGAGGCCGGCGCTCCCGAGGTGGGCGAGAGTGGCCGGCGGGCCGGTTTCCGGATCGCGAGGCTCGCCGGCCACGCTCGCGGCGGCTTCTGGTGAGCGACCGGGACGCGCGTCGGATGACGCCGAAACGGATGCGTCGACGGGACCGGCCGGATCCGCTATTCGATCGACTCCGCGGGCGCCAGCGCCCCTGACCCGAGCCGTTCAGGAGAACGCCGTGGACACCCTCAGCAGCGTGTACCGCCAGTCGCTCGCGCTCCTCACCGACCTGTACCAGCTGACGATGGCCTACGGCTATTGGCGCAACGGGCTCGGGGATCGCGAGTCGATCTTCCACCTCTTCTTCCGGAAGAACCCGTTCAAGGGCGGCTACGCCGTGGCCGCCGGGCTCGAGCAGGCGATCGAGTTCCTGCGCGGCTTCTCCTTCGCCGACGAGGACCTGACCTACCTGTCCGGCCTCGAGGGGGCCGACGGTTCGCCGCTGTTCGCGCCGGCGTTCATCGACCACCTCGCGAAGCTCGAGCTCGACGTCGACGTGGACGCGGTCCCCGAGGGGACGTGCGTCTTCCCCCACGAGCCGCTGCTGCGGGTCCGCGGCCCGCTCATCCAGGCGCAGCTCCTCGAGACGCCGCTGCTCAACATCATCAACTTCCAGACCCTCATCGCGACCAAGGCGGCGCGGGTCTGCTCGGCGGCCAAGGGCGACCCGGTGCTCGAGTTCGGCCTGCGCCGGGCCCAGGGCATCGACGGCGCCCTGGGCGCCAGCCGCGCGGCCTACATCGGCGGCGTCGCCGCGACCTCGAACGTGCTCGCCGGCAAGCTCTTCGGCATCCCCGTCAAGGGGACCCACGCCCACAGCTGGGTCATGGTCCACGAGACCGAGATCGAGGCCTTCGGCGCCTACGCCGACGCGATGCCCAACAACTGCGTCTTTCTCGTCGACACCTACGACACCCTCGACGGCGTCCGGCACGCGGTCGAGGTCGGGCGCAGGCTCCGTGACGCCGGCCACGAGCTGCTCGGGATCCGCCTCGACTCGGGCGACCTGGCCTGGCTGAGCCAGCGCGCCCGCGAGATCCTGGACGAGAGCGGCTTCCCCGACGCGGCCATCGTCGCCTCCAACGACCTCGACGAGCACATCATCGAGAGCCTCAAGCACCAGGGCGCGACGATCGGCATCTGGGGCGTCGGCACCAAGCTCGTCACCGCCTACGACCAGGCCGCGCTCGGCGGGGTCTACAAGCTCGCCGCGCTCCGCGACGAGGGCGGCGAGTGGGACTACAAGATCAAGCTCAGCGAGCAGAGCATCAAGATCTCCACCCCGGGGATGCTCAACATCCGCCGCTTCGAGGAGGACCACGGCTACGTCGGCGACGTCATCTTCGACGAGCTCTCGGGGCTCCCGCAGCCGTGCATCATCGTCGACCCGTCGGACGCGACGCGGCGCAAGGCCATCACCCCGGCGACGCCGTCGACCGAGCTCCTGACGGCCATCTTCCGCAAGGGCAACCTCGTCTACACGCGCCCGTCGCTCGAGGCGATCCGCGAGCGGGTGCAGGCGCAGCTCGCCCGCCTGCACGCCGGCATCAAGCGCTTCCAGAACCCGCACAGCTACCCGGTCGGCCTCGAGGCCGGCCTCTTCGAGATGAAGCAGCACCTCGTGCTCGAGGCGCGCGGCTTCATCACCCACTCCGACAAGCGAGAGATCCCGCGATGAAGCTCATCAAGGTCGGCGCGGCGGTCCTGAACCAGACGCCGCTCGCGTGGGAGCAGAACAAGGCCAACATCCTCGAGGCCCTGCGGCGGGCGCGGGCCGACGGGACGACGCTCGTGTGCCTGCCGGAGATGGCCATCACCGGCTACGGCTGCCAGGACGCCTTCCACTCGCCGAGCGTCCAGGCGATGGCGCTCGAGGTGCTCTTCGACGAGATCCTGCCGGCCACGACCGGCCTCGTCGTGTCGATCGGCCTGCCGCTCCTCTACCGCAACAGCCTCTTCAACGCGGCCGCCCTCGTCGCCGACGGCGAGGTCATCGGCTTCGTCTGCAAGCGCTACCTCGCGGGTGACGGCGTCCACTACGAGCCGCGCTGGTTCAAGCCGTGGGAGCTGGGCGCGCGCGGGCACGTCGTCATCCGCGGACGCCGCTACCCGGTGGGCGACCTCTACTTCGACATCGGCGGCGTCAAGATCGGCTTCGAGATCTGCGAGGACGCCTGGGTCGCCTCGCGCCCGGGCACCGCCATGGCCGGCCGCGGGGTCGACATCATCCTCAACCCGTCGGCCTCGCACTTCGCCTTCGACAAGCTCGACGTCCGCAAGCGCTTCGTCATCGAGGGCTCGCGGGCCTTCGGCGTGACGTACGTCTACGCCAACCTGCTCGGCAACGACGCGGGCCGCATCGTCTACGACGGCGGCGCCCTCATCGCGACCACCGGCCACCTCGTCGCCGTCGGCCGCCGCTTCTCCTATGGCCTCGTCGAGCTGACCAGCGCCGTCATCGACGTCGAGCAGTCCAGGATGGTCCAGACCTGGACCAACAGCTTCCGCCCCCGCTTCGACGAGCCGCCCGACGAGTGCGCGGTGGCCGCGTTCACCTGGCCGACCCGCGCCCTCGAGCTCCCCACGAGCCCCGGCCCCGAGCCGTGGGAGGCCTCGCCCCAGCGCAAGGAGGAGGAGTTCACCCGCGCGATCGCGCTGTCGCTCTTCGACTACCTGCGCCGGAGCTGGTCGCGCGGCTTCGTCATCTCGCTGTCGGGGGGCGCCGACTCGACCGCGTGCGCGTGCCTCGTCGCCCAGATGTGTCAGCTCGCGACCGCCGATCTGGGGCTCGACGGGGTCAAGGAGCGCCTCGGCTACATCCCGGGGGTCGCCGCGATAACGACCGTACCGGAGCTGGTGAAGCGGCTCCTGCTCTGCGTCTACCAGGCCACCCGGAACAGCTCGGACGTGACGCGCGAGGCAGCCCGAGGGGTGGCCGAGGCGATCGGGGCGGAGTTCATGTCCCTCGACGTCGACGGCCTGGTCCAGGGCTACACCCAGATGATCGAGCAGGCCATCGGTCGCGAGCTGTCGTGGGCGACCGACGACCTCGCCCTCCAGAACATCCAGGCCCGGGTCCGCGCGCCCGGCGTGTGGATGCTGGCGAACCTGCGCGGGGCGCTCCTGGTCTCGACCTCCAACCGCTCGGAGGCGGCGGTCGGCTACGCCACGATGGACGGCGACACCGCCGGCGGCATCTCGCCCATCGCTGGCATCGACAAGGCGTTCCTCCGGCGCTGGCTGTCCTGGGTCGAGACGGCGGGCCCCGACGGGCTCGGCGCGATCCCCGCGGTCCGCGCGGTCAACGTCCAGCAGCCGACGGCCGAGCTGCGCCCCCTCGAGCGGGCGCAGACCGACGAGGCGGACCTCATGCCCTACCCGCTCCTCGACGCCATCGAGGGCGCGGCGATCCGGGACAAGCAGGACCCGCTCGAGACGTTCCTGCTGATGCGCGTGCGCTTCCCGGACATCCCGCCGCGGCAGCTGTCGCTCTGGGTCGAGCGCTTCTTCAGCCTGTGGTGCCGAAACCAGTGGAAGCGCGAGCGCTACGCCCCGTCGTTCCACGTCGACGACAAGAACCTCGATCCGAAGACCTGGTGCCGCTTCCCGATCCTGTCCGGCGGCTTCACCCGCGAGCTCGCGACCCTGCGGGCCTACGTCGCCGAGCACTACCCCGGAAGCTGATCTCCTGATCAATGGTTGATCAACCTTCATCAACGGCGCCGCGAGGCGGGCTGTACGACCAGCCCCGGCTCTACGACCTGCTCTGCCCGCGGCTCCGCGAGGGTGACGCCGAGCTCGACTTCTGGCGCAGGGTGTGTGGCCGCGCGCGGACCGTGCTCGAGCTCGGCTGCGGGACCGGACGCCTGGCGATCCCGCTGGCCCTGGCCGGGCTCGAGGTCACCGGGCTCGACGCGTCGGAGGCGATGCTGGAGGTGGGGCGCGACGCCGCCGCCCGCGCCCACGCGCCGGTGCGCTTCGTCGCCGGGGACATGGCGACCTTCACCCTCGACGAGCGCTTCGACGCGGTGCTCGTCGCGCTGAACTCGCTCCTCCACCTCCACACCCGGGTCGCCCTCGAGGGGTGCCTGGCGGCGGTCCGCGCCCACCTGACGCCGGGCGGCGTCTTCGCGCTGTCGGTCTTGAGCCCGGACCCACGGACCCTCGCGCGCCACCGACAGCACCGCCTGCCACTCACGACCGAGCCGATCGCCGATCCCGAGGCGGGCAAGCCGCTGATGGTCGAGGAGACGGTCGACTACGACCACGCGAGCCAGCGGACCCGCGGGCGGCTCCACTTCAGCTACCCCGACGCCCGGGACTTCTTCGTCGGCGACGCGGATCTCCGCGTCCTGTGGCCGCTCGAGCTCGAGGCGCTCCTCCACCACGCGGGCTTCGAGATCCTGTCTGTGACCGGCGACTTCGAGGGGACGCCCTTCGACTCGCGCTCGCTGCTGCAGAACGCCGTCTGCCGGGTCCGGCGATGAGGGCGGCGGCGGGCCGCGCGCGGCGCTTGCGAACGGCCGAGGAAACGGCCAAGGTCCGCCGACCATGACGGCGAGCCTCCACATCGCGGAGATCTTCTGCTCCATCCAGGGCGAGGGCGCGCTGACCGGCGTCCCGTCGGTCTTCGTCCGGACCAGCGGCTGCAACCTCCGCTGCCGCTGGTGCGACACGCCCTACACCTCGTGGGAGCCCGAGGGCGAGGTGATGAGCGTCGACGCCGTGGTCGCCGAGATCGCGCGCCACGCCCCGGTCCGCCACGTGGTGCTGACCGGCGGCGAGCCGATGATCGCCAAGCACCTCGGCGCCCTCGCCGAGCGCCTCCACGCCGCCGGCTACCACCTGACGGTCGAGACGGCCGGCACCGTGTTCGCGCCGCTCCCGATCGACCTCTGGAGCGTCTCACCGAAGCTCGCGGACTCGACGCCGCGCCCCGAGGACGGCGCCGGGAGCTGGCGCGAGCGCCACGAGTCGCGGCGCTATCGGCCCGGCGTCATCCGCCAGATGATGGCGGCCGGCGACTACCAGCTGAAGCTCGTCGTCAGCGCGCCCGAGGACCTCGACGAGGTGCGCGCGCTGATCGCCGAGGTCGGCGCGCCCCCGGAGCGGGTCTTCATCATGCCCCAGGGCACGACGACCGAGGAGCTCGACGCGCGCGCGCGCTGGCTCGTCGGCGAGTGCATCGCCCACGGCTGGCGCCTCTGCGATCGCCTGCACGTGCGCCTCTTCGGCGACACGCGCGGGACCTGAGCCGCCGCCGGGTCAGGTCACGAGACGCAGGATCGCGCTCAGGATGGCGGTGCTGACGGCGGTCATGCCGAGGCTCGACCGATAGGGGGCGAGCTTCGCGTGTAGCTCGTCGGCCTTGCCCCTTGCCGCGGCGCTGCTCGACAGGAGGCCGCTTATCAGGCCAAAGGCGAGCAGGAAGCCGATGGCCACGCACAGGACGCCCACGGCGACGGCGATGACCCAGGTGAGGACGCTGAACTTCATCGCCTCGAGGTGGATGACGCGGTCGATCACCGCCCACAGCCCGAAGACGATGCCGAGCAGCCCGATCCACCCCTGCGCCGGGCGGATCGCCCGGGCGAGCTGCCGAGCGTCGGGGCGGGCGGCGACGATGCGGTCCATGAGCGCGAGCACACCGAGCACCAACAAGAACAACGTCGCGATCCAGAACATACCCGAGACCTCCCGTGGGCGGATGGGTCCGAGCTTGGGCTCGGCGCGGAGCCTCGTCAAACCCGCCGCGGGCCCTCGGATCAGTCGAGGGTGGGGCCGCCGGGGAGGAGGCCCTCGGTGATCAGGCGGCCGCCGTCGGCGAGGAGGCGCTCGAGCTGCTCGCTCGTGTGGAAGTCGCCGGCGACCGCGGCGCGCACGCCGTTCATCAGCGTCACCAGGAGGCGCGCGGCCGTGTCGGCGTCGAGGTCGGCGCGGAGCTGCTTCTTCGCGACGCCCTCGATGAGGATGGCGCGCACCTCGGTCACGAAGGCCTCGTGCATCTCCGTGAGCCGCGCCCGGACGTCGTCGTAGGCGAGCGCCATCTCGCCCATGACCACGAAGAAGCGTGGCCGCACCGGGTTGGCGATCGAGCTCCGGAAGCCGGCGCGGGCGAAGGAGATGAGGCGATCGGTGACGCTCCCGCCGAGCCCGCGCATGGCCCGGAGGGCGCCGACGACCTGCTCGAAGTCCTCGTCGATGAGGGCGTCGAAGATCTCGCGCTTGCTCTTGAAGTGGAAGTAGACCCCGCCCTTGGACAGCCCCGCGTCCTGCGCGATGTCGTTGAGCCGCGCCCGGGAGTAGCCGTCGCTGACGAAGCGTCCTCGAGCCGCCTCGAGGATGTCGCGCCGGCGTTCGTCCTGGGACTTGTGAAGGGTCATCGAGGCTCTCCCGCACAGACTCTAATCGAATCGTCTCACAGTTCCGACCCGCGGGCCGTTATCGATCCTCTGCCCACAGCGTGTGGTGCGGCGGACGGATCCGGTGTCCCCGCAAGGGAATAGCGCGCCGCGCGGCGTTCGTCGAGACGCGGTGCGATCGCCGCTCCCCAAGTAGGTCAATGCGCCGGACGCCGTCCTTGTCGCGGCGCAACTTTCGCGCGCACGTCGGCGCGCGCGTCGTTCTCCGACGTCGGCTAACCCGCGGCGTGCTCCTGCCACCAGGCGGCGGCGCGGTCCGCGTTCCAGCTCCTGGGGAGCTTGATCGCCGCGAGCGCCTCGCCCAGCTCGTCCATCGTCTGGTAGCGCGCGTCGGGCTCCTTCTCGAGGCAGCGCAGGACGACCGCCTCGACGCTCGGGTGGACGATCTTGCCGAGGCGCTTCGACGGCGGATCGGGGTCGGCGCTGATGTGGGCGAACATGAGCTGCGTGTCGAGGCTCCCCTCGAAGACCGGGGTCGCGGTGAGCGCGAAGTAGGCCACGCAGCCGAGGGCGTAGACGTCGGCGCGGTGGTCGATGGCCTGGCCGGCGCGGATCTGCTCGGGCGCCATGAAGGCCGGCGTGCCGAGCGACTGGGTGGTGCTCGTCAGCGCCCGCAGGTTGCCGCGGTCGAACTGCTCGCCGGTGGAGCCCTGCTCGACGAGCTTGACGAGCCCGAAGTCGAGGACCTTGAGGTGGTCGGTCGGCGAGACGAAGAGGTTGTCGGGCTTGATATCGCGGTGGACGATACCCGCGCGGTGGGCCTCGCCGAGGGCATGGCAGGCCTGGCTCAGCAGGTAGACCAGGCGCGCCTCGCGGACGCGGCCGTGGCGCAGGACGAGCTTGTCGAGGTCGAGCCCCTCGAGGAGCTCCATCGCGTAGTAGAAGCCGCCGTCAGCCGTCCCGCCGTGGTCGTAGATGCGGATCGCGTGGGGCGAGGTGAGCTTGGCCGTCGCCTGGGCCTCACGGCGGAAGCGCTCGACGCGGATGTCGAGCTTCTCGGCGTCGTCGGTCGCCTCGACGCGGATGATCTTGACTGCGACGATCGCGCCGTCGGACGCGCGACGCGACCGCCACACCTCGCCCATGCCGCCTCGACCGAGGAGCTCGAGCCGCTCGTAGGCGTCGAGCCCCGCCGACGCCGGCGTGGAGCCGTCGTCGCCCGCGGGCCCGTCCGCCTTCCGCTTCTTCAGGAAGCCGAAAAACCCCATCGCTCTCCGTCCTCGGGTGCAACCGTGTGGACGACTATACCCCGCCCGGCGCGGAACTCGACGCCGGCCGCCGGCCGCGTCTGGAACCGGGCGTTCCCCCGGCGTAGGCTCTGGTCGATGGCCCGAGCGCGGAGGCTGGCGATGACGCTGCACGATCTCTTGGCGACCGCGGCGGGGCTCGCGGCGCTGACCCTGTCGGGCTGCCTCGAGAGCCGCTCGGGGACCCTCGCCGACGCGGTGGTAGACGAGGACGCCGCCGGCGACACCTCGACGGGCGACCTGGTGGCCGCGGACGACGCCCGCGCCTGCCCGTCCCCACGGCTGACCGTCGCGGCGACGGGAGAGACGGCGCGCACGCCTTGGCGCGTCGCGGTGACGTCGCCCAACCAGATCGTCTTCAGCGGTGACGAGTGGTCGTACTCGGCGGACCCGGTTCTGCGGCGCTTCGACGTCGAGACCGGCGTCGTGGACGCGGTGCCGGGGACCCTGGAGGGCGACGTGCTCGTCGACGGCGTCGACGGCGCGCTCCTGGTCTTGCGCCCGGCCGGGGACAACGGCGAGCGGTCGCTCCACTACATCGACGCGTCCCGATCCGTGGAGCTGGCCAGCGGCGATCCGAACGAGCTCATCCTCGGCCACTACGCGGAGTACGGCTGGGCGGCGCACGCGGTCGCGCCGGGCGTCGCCGCGTGGCGGAGCTGCGAGCGGGACGCCCAGGGCCGCTGCGCGCTGGCGCGCACCACCGGGTGGCGGAACGGGGAGGTCGAGGTCCTGTGGGAGCAGCCCGTCGACGCGATCAGCGCCAGCCCGCCGCGACCGATCGTCGACCGCGCCGGCGTCCTCTGGGCCGAGCCGACGGGAGACCCCGAGGTCCCCGAGTCGCTGATCCGCTCCTGGAGCAGCGGCGCGCCGACGACCGTGCAGCAGGTCGAGGGCGCCGTCTCGCTGGTCGCGCGGGTCGGCGGCGAGGTCGTCTGGTTCGCGGAGGATGGCGTCTGGCGGGCGTCGACGGGCGGCGCGGTCAACGCCATCACGACGCAGACCTGCGGCAACGGCTACACCGACGGCGAGCACCTGGTGATGCTGTGCCTGGACGACGCCGGCGGACGCGCGGGCCTCGTCGACGTCTGGTCGCCCTTCGCCTACGGTACCGGCGCGCTCTGGCTGTGGGACGCCGCCGACGGTCTGCGGCAGGTCTCGAGCGACGGCGCGGTCCGAACGGCGCCTCGCGTGGACGACGGGGTCGTCGCGTGGATCACCTACGACGAGCCCGACGCGGGCTGCTATCCGCCGGCGACCGGGACGGTCATGGTGGCGCCGGCCGCCGCGCCGACGCTCTCTGTCGCGGTGGGCGACGTCGGCTCGGGCTGCTTCTGCTGCGACAGCATCTGGCCCGACATGGAGCTGTCGATCGGCGCCGGGCTCCTGGCGTGGAACTACGGGCTGGCCGGCGAGAGCGAGGCGCCCGAGCCCTTCGCCGACCCGCGCGGCGGCTACCTCTCGTGGGCGCGTGTGCAGCTGACCTGCGACTGATATCCTGGCCGCTCACGCGCACGGAACGGTCGCCCAGGAGCCGATGTGTACGGACGAAGCATCCACAGGACGCTCGGGATCGCCGCGCTGGCCATCGCGCTGACGGGCTGCCTCGAGGCCGGCACGCCGGGGGCGCTCGGGAGCGTCGCGGACACCCTCGGCCAGGACACGACGACGCAGGACACCCGCCCCCCCGACGACGACACCGCCGCGGCGACCGACACGCGCACCTGCCTCCCGGGCGAGCTGACGATCACGACGGGGATCCTCGAGGACGCCTCGACGCCCTGGGCGGTACGGGTGAGCGAGCCAGGGCGGGTCGCATTCAGCCTTGGGACCTACCCGACGGCGCCCGCCAACGTCTACACCTGGCGTCCGACGAGCGGCGAGCCGGCCGAGGTGCTCCCGGCGCCGCCGGGCGCCTCGGTCATCGACGGGCGCGGTGGTGCTGTGCTCCTCGACCACCCGGCCGACGACGACGCCTGGCAGCAGCGCGGCCTCCTCTACACCGACGGCGTCGACAAGGTCGACCTGACCGACCCGGACGAGCGCCTGTGGCAGGTCGGCCGCTTCGACCGGGCCTTTCACCTCGTCGACGACGGCCAGGTCGCCTTCCTGAGCTGCGTCTACGACGGCCAGGGGGCCTGCATCAAGATGAAGCTCCGCTCCTGGACGCGGGGCGAGGGCGACGTCCGTACGCTCTGGGTCGGCACCGGCGGGGGCGTCCCGCCGACCGCGCCCTTCGTCACCGAGGACGCCGTGCTCTGGGCCGAGCGGGTCGACGCCGTGGACGGCCCCTGGCAGATTCGGGAGCTCCGGGACGGCGAGGTCGCCACCCTCCTGACCGTCGACGGCCCCGTTCAGGAGATCGTCGCGCACACCGGCGGCGCGCTGTGGACCACCCCGGAAGCCGTCTACTACGCCAAACCCGGCGGCGAGCCTCGGAAGCTCCGGGACGGCGGCTGCCTGGACGTCGACAGCGACGGCACGCTCGCGGCGATGGTGTGCGCGGAAGGGCCCCCTCCCGGGGACGTCTGGCTGCCGACGGTCTTCGCGCAGTGGGGGCGGCTCTGGCTCTACGCCGGCGGCGACGACCTGCGCCCGGTGACGGCCGAGCCCGCGATCGTGGGCTACCCGCGGGTCGACCGGGGGCTCGTCGCGTGGCTCGAGCTCCCGGTGACCGCGACGAACGACTGCTTCGAGCGCGGTCCGGCCCGGGTGCGGGTCGCCTCGACGCGGGCGCCGAGCCCGGTGACCGTCGCCGAGACCGACACGACCTGCTTCTGCTGCGCCGCCATCTGGCCGCCCCACGCGCTCTCGCTCGGGCGCGGGCTCCTCGCGTGGACCTACGCGCCCTCGGGCGCCGAGCCGACCGATCCGCCGTGGAACAGCGGCCGCCTCGGGTGGGCGCAGGTGACCACCTGCGACTGAGGGTTCGCCGCCGCGCGAACGACAAACGAGGCTTTGGTGTAAGATCGCCCCGGGTCGGGCGTTCACCCGGCGATGCAACGCTCGAACCCACGCACGTTCACCGTCCCGCTCGCGCTGGCCCTCGCGACGCTGTCGACGGGCTGCGGCGTCGCGTTTCCGCACGAGGCCGAGCAGGAGCCCGCCGCCCGCCTGGCCGGCGTACCGCTCCTCGCGACCGGGCCGACCCGCCACCGGGCGCGCCACTACGGCGTCAACCCGACCGTCGACACCGAGGAGGAGACGCTCTCGGCCTTCGGGCTCGACGTCGACAGCGGCTCGTGGAGCCTCGTCCGCGAGGCCCTCGGCGCCGGCGTCCTGCCGGCCCCGGAGTCGGTGCGCATCGAGTCCCTGGTGAACGCGCCGGGCCTCGTCGCGCCGCCGCCGGCCCCCGCGGAGCCGGGCGCGCTCGGGGTCGACGCCGAGGTCTTCCCGTCGCCCTTTCGGCCTGGCTACCACGCGCTGCGCTTGACCGTCGTCGCCGGCCCGGCCTGGACCGCCCCGCGACCGCGCCTCGTCGTCGCCGTGTCCCCGCCCGGCGCGACCCTCGCGGTGGCGACGGCGCTCTCGCGCGCGGTGGCCAACCCCGAGAACGTCTCGCTCGTCGCCGGTCACGACGTCGACGGCGCCCTCACTCGCGCCCTCGACGCCGTAGACGCCGCCCCCGGGCCGGCGCGCCTCGTCCTCGCGGGCGACGGGCGCGGCGAGCTGACCGAGGCGCTCTTGAGCCGCCTCGCCCGGCACGCCGACAGCGGCGCTCCGACCACGGTCCTCGCCCTCGACGTCGGTCGCGGCCTCGACGACGCGGCGCTCGTGGCCATCGCCGAGGCCGGCGGGGGGCAGCTCGTCGGTCACCTGGGGCTGACGCCGGCGCGGCTGGCCGCGGCGATGCGCGCGCTGGTCACCCCGACGGCGAGCGACGTCGTGGCCCGGGTCCGGTTTCGCGCCGACGCCGTCGCGCGCTTCCGGCTCCTCGGGTACGAGCACCGCACGGCCGACGGCCACCGCCCGCTCCGGGGGGCGCTCCTGGGCGCGGGCGAGGCGGTCACGGCGCTCTACGAGATCCGGCTCCGGGAGGGGACCGGCCCCCTCGCCGCGATCGAGCTGGGATGGCGCCGCGGGGCGAGCGGATCGCGGGCCAGCCACCGGGTCTCCCTCGGTCGCGACCGCGTCCGGGCGCGGATCACCGACGTGACTCCGGGCTCCAGGCTGGCGCTGGCCGCGGCGGCCTGCGCGGAGAAGCTCCGCGGCTCGTTCTGGGCCCGACATCTCCGCTGGCAGGACGTGACCGCCGAGCTCGAGGCCGTCGGCGGGAGCTCGGTGACGGGCACGGAGCTCGCGCTCCTGGCGGCGCGGGCCGCGGCCCTGGCGCCGGACCGGGATCCGCTCCGGGTCGCGACCAATCCCGGCGGTGACGCCAGGGTGGGCGCGCTCCCGATCCTGGCGCCGGCGACCGGGGGCGCTCCGTGACCGCCCACCGACCGCTGACGCGCCGCCTGGCCCCGCTGCTCGTCGGTCTCGGGGTCGGCCTCGGCGCCCTCACGGTGGCCCTGGTCGCCCTGGCCGGCACCTTCGCCGCCGAGCGCCGGGACGCCCTCGCCGCCGCCCGCGCCGAGCGCACGGCGCTGGAGCGCTACGCCTCGGCGGCCCTCGCGCAGCGGGTCACGGGGGCGCTCGACGAGGCCCGAGAGCTCGCCGCGGCCGCCGTCGCCGACCCCCTCGTCGACCCGGAGGGCCTGGTGCTGTTCCGTGACGGCGAGCAGCTCCTGCCGCGGCCCGCGGGGCCCGTCGAGCCGACGTCTACGGGCCTCCGCGACTATCGGGGCCTGGTCGCCGGCGTCCTACCCGACGCGGACGGGCCGTGGCGCGAGCGAGGCCTGCTGCTCGCCGGGCTCCGGGAGGCGCTGGCCCGACAGGACGACGCCTCGGTGGCGGCGGGCGCGAGGGACCTGCTCCGGCACATCGCCCACTACCGGCTCCGCGCGGACCGGGATCTCGCCTCGCTCCTCGCCTTCGTCGACCGCTTCCTCGCCGAGGGTCGCCCGAGCGGAGCCCTCCTCGGAGCGCTCCTCCGCGACGGCCTGACCCTGAACGACGGCGCGCGGATCGAGCCGCTCCAGCGCGCGCTGATCGCAGCTCGACCCCGCCTCTCCGGCGACGACTTCGCCGCGCTCGCCGAGCGGATCGGGCGCCTCTCCGAGCGCGCCGGGGTGCCCCACGGCGACTTCGACGCCGCCGCGGCCCGACCGGCCGGGGACCCGCTGGACCTGCCGAGGTTCGAAGTCCCGACGGTGACGGCCTCCGGGCTGGCGCTGGACCGGACCGAGGGCGGCGTCGTCGGCCGTCGCGTCGCGCTGACCGACATGGCGGCCGCCCTGACCGACGAGATGCGTCGCGGAGGGCTGCTGGCGCCGGACGAGGCCCTGGTCGCGACCGCGCCGCCGGTCCCGACGCCTGTCGGCCGGCTCGCCGCGGAGGTCCGGTCGGGCCGGTGGGCGGCGGCGACCGAGGCCGCCGAGCGCCAGTTCTCGTACAAGACGGCGCTGCTCCTCGGGGCGGGGTTCCTGGCGCTGCTGCTGGCGGCCCTCGCGGTCATGCTGCAGGTGAAGAAGGCGCGCTACCTCGCGCTCCGGTCCCACTTCGTGTCGGCCGTCTCGCACGAGCTGCGGACGCCGCTGGCGTCGATCGGGCTCCTGGCCGAGACCCTCGAGCGGCGCCTCGCCGGCCGCCCGGAGGCGCGCGACTACCCGACGCGGATCCTGCGGGACGCCCACGGGATGGGGCTCCTCGTCGACAACATCCTGTCGTTCAACCGCCTCGAGCACGGCCACTGGCGCCCGCGCCGGTCGGCCATCACGGTCGCGGACCTGCTGGACGTGGTGGCCGCCGACGCCCGCGCGCACGCCCGGCGCCCGGTCATCGTCACGACGGAGGCCGCGCCGGGCCTCGGGCTCGAGGGCGACCCGGAGCTGCTGCGGCTGGCGCTGTCGAACCTGACGCGCAACGCCATCACCTACGGCGTCCGGGAGCCGGTCCGGGTCCACCTCGTGGCCTCCACCGACGACCGCTCCGTGACCCTGGTGGTCGAGGACAACGGGCCCGGGATCCCGGAGGCCGAGCGGGCTCAGGTCTTTCGCGAGTTCCAGCGCGGCGGCGCCGCCTCCGGTACCCGCGGGAGCGGGCTCGGCCTGGCGATCTGCCGGCGGGTCGCCGCGCTCCACGGCGGGCGAGCGGGGCTGCGGGAGTCCAACCGAGACGGATCGTCCTTCTTCGTGGCGATCCCACAGCGAGAGCGACGCTCGAGGAGGGCAGCGTGAGCCGGATCCTGGTGGTCGAGGACGACGAGAACCTGCGCGTGGGGCTGGTGGACAACCTCGAGGACGCGGGCTACGCCGTGCACGAGGCGTCGAGCGGCGCCGAGGCCGAGGAGCTGTGGCGCCGGGGCGACCTGGATCTGGTCATCCTCGACGTGATGCTTCCCGACACCGACGGCTACCGCCTGTGCGCCGCGCGGCGAGCGGCCGGAGACGCAGTCCCGGTCTTGATGCTGACCGCGCGCAGCCTCGAGGAGGACGTCGTCCGCGGGCTCGACGCCGGGGCCGACGACTACCTCGCCAAGCCCTACCGCCTCGGCGAGCTGATGGCCCGGGTGCGGGCGCTGCTGCGACGGAGCGGCGGGCTCGCGAGCGCCGCGGAGCGCTTCGGCGACTTCACCCTCGACCGCGCGGCCCATCGCGTCCTCGACGCGCGCGGCCGCGAGGTCGCGCTGACCCGCACCGAGTACGAGCTGCTCGTCCACCTGCTCGACCACCGCGGCGTCGCCCTCGACCGCAACGCCATCCTCGACGCCGTCTGGGGCGTCGACGTGATCGTCGAGGAGCGGACCGTCGACAACTTCGTGTCGAGCCTCAAGAAGAAGCTCCGGTGGCGTGCCGACGCCGCCTTCCGCATCCGTACCGTCCGCGGCGTCGGCTACCGGATGGAGGTCGACGTCGCCGCCTGACGCGCCGGTCAGCGGGGCGCGGCGACCTCGAGCGGCGTCGAGCGCGGACCGAGGGCGCGCGCGGCCTCGAGGAGGCAGCGGCGGACGGGCTCGGCGAGGCGGCCGCCAGCGGGGTCGCTGGCGAGGGGGCGCCCGGCGAGCCAGACGATCCGGGCCCGAGCAGGCGCGCCAGGAGCCGCGAGGCAGCCTCGGAGGGCGTTCGGGGCGTCCTCTACCGGGGCCGCCGGGCCGCGAGCCGCCGCTCCGATCGCGCTCGCTTCACCCGGGTCGCGGGCCTCGTCCAGCGCGCTCGCCCCGGAGGCGACCACGGCGGGGCTGGGGGCGTCGACGGGGACACCGGGGGAGCCCGATCCGGTCGGCCCGCCCACGGCCACGGCCCCGCCGGCGGCGAGGACGAAGCCCGCCGCGGCCAGCCACATGGTGCGGCGGCGGCGGCGAGCCAGGGCCGGCTCCTGCCCGACGGCGAGCGGCCCGGAGTCGACGGCCTCCGGGGGCGGCGCGGTGAGCCGCGCGAGGTCGATGACCCCGCTCGGGTCGTTCGCGAGCGAGGGGCGCGGACGGGACACGCTGGGCGCGCGCCCTCCCTGGAGGGCCTCGAGAGAGAAGAGCACGGAGTCGTGGGCGCGGGCGCCTTCCTGGGGGATGTGCTCGCGCTCGGCCTCGATCTCGGCGTCGACGGCGTCGAGGCGCTCGGAGAGGTCGGCGAGGAACGCCATGGAGGGCCGCCAGGGCGTGTCCTCGTGAGTCAGCAGGGCGTCGAGCTCGGGGCCGCTCATCGCTCCCACCTCTCGATCAGGACGCGCCGGAGCTGGGTGAACTTGAGCTTCGCGGTGGAGATGCGGACGCCGAGGGCCTTGGCCACCTCGGTCCACGGCAGGGCCGCGTCGTAGCGCAGGGCGAGGAGCTCCTGGTCCTCGTCCGGCAGCGAGCGGATCGCCTGGTCGAGCCAGCAGCGCTGCTCCTGGCGGGTCAGCGAGTCCCAGGTGGACTGGCCGGCGCCGGCGCGATGCAGGTCCCTCAGGATGGTCTGGGCGTGGGCGTGCAGGATGTCCCCACGGCGGCGCGACTTCCGGTAGTGGTCGCGGCGCAGGTTGGTGGCGATCTTGAACAGCCACCCGGTGAAGCCCATGTGGGCCTGGAAGCGGTCGCGGCGGAACGCCTCGTAGACGCGCACGAGGACCTCCTGGACGAGATCCTCGGCCTCGTTCGGGTACCAACGCGCGAAGAAGCGATGCAGCTCGGGCCCGAAGGCGCGGGCGGCGTGCTCGACCGCGCGGCGGTGCTGTCGGGCGTGGACGTACGCGATGATGCGCGCCTCGTCGGGGCGTACGCCCCCGCGATCGTGGGTCTCGCCGACGATCGCGCGGGTGGAGCCGTTTCCGGGAAGTGTCAGGACGCCGCTCATGTCCCTCTCTACGCGCCACGGGTGCAAAGGGTCGAAAAAAACCCGGGGCCGGACGGCGAACGGTATCAGGACCCGCCGGGGGACGCCGAGGACGGGGTCACGCTGGCCGCCGAGCGCCGAGCGTGCGCTCGGTTACGGAGAGCGCGAACCGCCGCTCCGCTGCATCGCCGAAGGATCTGCCGGGCGCCCGCTGTCCATCTGACTCTCTGATGACGAGCGAACATCGACCTCAAGGTAGCGAGACCGCCGGCCGATGATCTATTTTGAGACTGCGCGCTGCGCCATGGGGGGATCAGCGCGAGCATCGAGTGAACCATCCGGGGGGCACGTCATGGATCCAGCGACGAGCGCGAACGGCCGGACGAGGCGATACCAGCGCGAGACGCCGACCCAGGAGGGCCGCGGGGTCCCGGCGCCCGACGGGCGGCCGCTGCCCGAGGCGCCGCGTCGCACGGGCGCGGGCTCGGCGGCCGTGAGCGGGATGAACGACGCCGTCGTCAACGCGACCATGAGCTTCGTGGCCCCGATGACCGCCGAGCAGGTGCGCCGCGGGGTCGGCCCGCGCCCGCGCACCGACGTGATCGCGCGCATCAAGTCGAACACGAAGACCCACCGCGGGACGCCGCGCCCGACCGAGACCCAGGAGCGCCGGATCACCGGCGACTACGAGAAGCCGAACGAGACGGCGGCCTCCCAGCAGCGGCCGCTCGACCGCGACACCCTGCAAGAGCTCGTCGCCGTCGATGAGGACGACGTCGGGACCTGGGGCGCCAACACGAGCAAGACCCGCTCCTTCGCCGCGCCGAAGATCCGTCCCCCGAGCCAGCCCACCCCGCGGGCCGCGTCGGCGCCGACCCAGCGCCCGGCGTCCGCGCCGTCCCAGCGGACGCCGCTGCGGCGCGCTCCGGACGCGGTGCTCCACCCTGCGCCGCGGACGCCCGCCCCAGAGCTGACCCAGCCGGACATGACCCACCCGCGCCAGCGGCGGCGCCAGGAGCCCCAGGCCCGCTGGCCGGTCACCGCGATCGTCGTGTCGACCCTCCTCGCCGCCCTCGTCGGAGGCCTCATCGCGATGGCCGCCACCGGGGGCTGAGCGGGCGCGAGCCAGCGCGAGCGGAGGCGGACACGTTCGCGGAGCAGAGGCGGACGCATTCGCGGAGCAGAGGCGGACGCGCGAGCGTTGGTGGAAGCGCGAGCGGAGCGAACGCGCGAGCGTTGGTGGAAGCGCGAGCGGAGCGGACGTGCGAGCGTTGGCGGACGCGCGAGCGGAGCGGACGCGCGAGCGTTGGCGGAGGCGCGAGCGGAGCGGAGGCGCGAGCGGAGCGGAGCGGACGCGCGAGCGGAGCGGACGCGCGAGCGTTGGCGGACGCGCGAGCGGAGCGGACGCGCGAGCGTTGGGCGGACGCGCGAGCGTTGGGCGGACGCGCGAGCGGAGCGGTCGCGCGAGCCGCGAGCCGCGAGCGGAGCGGACGCGCCAGCGTTGGGCGGAAGCGCGAGCGGAGCGGACGCGCGAGCGGAGCGGACGCGCGAGCGGAGTGGAAGCGCGAGCGGAGCGGACGCGCGAGCGTTGGCGGAGGCGCGAGCGGAGCGGACGCGCGAGCGGAGCGGACGCGCGAGCGTTGGCGGATGGCCGCCACCGGGGGCTGAGCGGGCGCGAACCGGCGCGAGCGGAGGCGGTCCCGTTCGCGAAGCAGAGGCGGACGCGCGAGCGGAGCGGAGGCGCTGGCGGGCGCGGAGGCGTTGGCGGGCGCGGAGGCGTTGGCGGGCGCGGAGGCGTTGGCGGGCGCGGCGAGTAGAATCCGGCTTGCGCCGAGGGTTTCGTCACGGTTCTATGGCGGGCGCGTGACCGCTCTGCGACAGGCCGGGCCGGGCGCGCGAGGCGCGCTCGCCAACGAGGCGCGCCGCTGCCCGCTGTGAGCTCGAGCGCGCCCATCGTCGCGGCGCTGCTGCGACGCAGCGAAAGACGTGCCCTCCCGAGACGGTGCCCATGAGCCTCCCCGATCGCGACGCGCTCCCCGCCCGACACCCGCTCCGCCGCGCGAGGACCGGCGTCCCCTGGCTCGCCCTCGCCGCGGCGCTCCTGCTCTGGGGCTGCGACGACGGTGACGGGGCGGCTACAGCGGACACGCTCGCGACGGAGGACACGGTCGCGGACGTCACGGACGCGGGCGACGCCTCCGACGTCACGGAGCCGACTTCCCTCGTCGGGACACCAGCGCTGGGGACGGTTCGCGCCGGCGTCATCCGCGCCGAGGACGAGCTCATCGGTGGGCCCAAGGCCGAGGCGCAGATCGGCGACCTGAAGATCGAGAACGCGCACGTCCGCTTCATCATCGAGGGCGCGCGCTTCGCGGGTGGCTACCGCAACTTCGGGGGGCACGTCATCGACGCCGACGTCGCCCGCGGCGCCGACGAGCCGGGCGGCGACCGCTTCGGCGAGCTGATGGTGAGCTGGAACCTGACCGTCTTCGAGCCCGCCACGGCCGAGGTCGTCGACGACGGCACCGACGGGCTCGCGAAGCTCGTCGTGACCGGCGAGGCCGCGGCGTACGCCTGGCCAGACAGCTTCCTGACCCCGCTCCTCGGGGCCGACCCGGTGACGCTGAGCATCCGCTACGAGTACAGCCTGCGCCCCGACGACCGGGCGCTGCGCCTCGACGTCAGCGTGACGAACGACGCCGAAGAGGTGGCGGACATCCGCCTGCCGTTGATGGTCACCAGCCACGGTGACGGCGCGGTGCCCTACGCGCCGGGCGCGGGCTTCTCGGGGTTCGCCGCGAGCGTCGACCTCAGCTGGTTCGGGGCCGTCGGGCGGGAGCTGGCCTACGGCGTCATGCACGACGTCGACTACATCACGCCGATCGCGAGCTACTCCGCGCTGGATCTCTTGCTGATGCCGAGCTTCGTGCTGCAGCCCGCGCAGAGTCACCACATGACCCTCTGGTACACCGTCGGGACCAACGGTACGACGAGCCTCGAGGAGGCCTTCGCCGAGATCCGGGTCGACTCGGACGACTTCGGCCACGTCGACGGGACGGTGAGCCTGCCAGCGGGCTCCAGGCCCGCGGACGCCTGGGTCGTCGCCCGAGAACGCGACGCGGTCGCCGGGATCACCCCGATCGACGCCGACGGGAACTACCGCATGACCCTGCGCCCGGGGAGCTACGACATGATCGCGCACGTCCCGGGGGCGCTCGCCTCCGAGGCGGTCCCGGTCGAGATCGCCGCGGGGGTGACCGCCTCGGCAGACCTCGCCACGGGGCCGGCCGGGGTCCTCCGCCTGTCGGTGAAGGACGGCGACGGAGAGCCGAGCCCCGGCCAGCTGACCGTGTTCCGGACCGGCGAGACGCCCGCGCCGTGGGCGCCGAGCGACGTACGCTTCGACGACGCATGGGGCGACGACATCAGCGCGGTCGGCTTCGCGCTGCCTGGCGAGACCCTGGACCTGGTGGTCCCGCCGGGGACCTATCGGGTGGTCGCGAGCCGCGGCTTCAGCTACGAGCTCGACGAGGCGGAGGCCCTGACCGTCACCGCCGACGAGGTCGTCGAGCACGACTTCACCCTGACCCGGGTGATCGACACGACCGGCTGGACTTCCGCGGACTTCCACATCCACGGGCGCTGGAGCCAGGACTCGAACGTGGCGTACGAGACCCGGATCCGGCAGGCCGCCGCGAACGACCTGGAGCTGCCCATCCTGAGCGAGCACGCCTACATCGGCGACGGGCGCCCGACGATCGCCCACCTCCACCTCGAGGACCTGGTCGCGACGATGCCCGCGCAGGAGGTCACGACCTTCGAGTACGGGCACTTCAACGCCTTCCCGCTCGAGGCGCGGCTCCAGGAGGCCAGCCGCGGCGCGGTGTTCGAGCACGGTCGCCCGGGGACCGAGCTCTTCGAGGCGATCCGCGAGCAGGGGCCGGGCGAGCGCGTGATCCAGGTGAACCACCCGCGCGGCGGGGACTTCGGCTCGTACTTCGACACCGTGGGCCTCGACGCGCTGACCGGCGCCATCGAGAAGATCCCCGCCCGCTGGACCGACGACTGGGAGCTGCTCGAGGTCTTCAACGGCGAGTGCGTCGGCAACGACGAGAACGACGAGACCCTGGCCGACTGGTTCGCGATGAACGACCGCGGCTATCGGCGGACGCTGTCGTCGGGCTCGGACAGCCACCACGTCCAGAAGCCGATCGGGATCCCGCGCAACTGGGTCCGACTCGACCGGTCGGCGGTCGCGAGCGACCCGGAGGCGCTCGTGGCGCCCCTGCGCGCACGCCAGACCTTCGTCTCGTGCGGGCCCTTCGTCCGCTTCGCGGCCACCGACGGCACCGGTATCGGTGGGCGGACGATGACCGACGAGGCCGGCCGGATCGGCTTCGACGTGTCGGTCGAGGCGCCGAGCTTCGTGGACCTGGCGACCGTCCGACTGCTCGAGAACGGCGAGGTCGTGGCGAGCTTCGACCTCGACGAGGAGCCCGCGCCGACGGCGGATCCGGACCGCCCCGCGCTGCGCTTCGAGCGCGAGGTGACGCTCGAGCCCGAGCGCGACGCCTGGTACGTGCTCGAGGTGGTCGGGCGCGGCGACACCCGGCCCGTGGGCTTCGACCGGACCCCCTACGCCATGACCAACCCCATCGAGGTCGACGCGGACCGCGACGGCGAGTGGACGCCGCCCGTTACCCCGGAGGATGACGGCGGGTGAGCCCCGGCCTCGGCTGAGGAGGCTTGCCACGGCGCGCCGCGGGTGGGAACGTCCGGCCCATGGATCTCGACGATCTCGCCCGCGCGCTCGACAAGGGCCGCCCGAAGCCGGTGTACATCCTGCAGGGGAGCGAGCAGCTCATGCTCGACGAAGCGGAGGCGCTCATCCTGCGCCACGCGGTCGACGACCCGAAGGACCCGATGTCGGTGAGCCGGCTCGACATGGCCGACGCGGCGATCGGCGCCCGCGAGGTCGTCGGCGCGTGCCGAGCGATCGGGCTCTTCGTCTCGCGCATCGCCGTGGTCGTCCGGGCCGTCGAGGTCGTCGACAAGAAGACCACGGCGCGCGACGAGCTGGCCCGCTACGTCAACGACCCGGTCGGGGCGTGCACGCTGATCCTGAAGGCGAGCAAGCTCGACGGGAAGTCCGCGCTGGTGAAGCGCGTCAAGAAGGCCGGGGGGCTCCTCGGCTTCGACGAGCTCAAGCCCTATCAGGCGATCGGCTGGGTGAACGATCGTGCCCGGGCCCTCGGACATCGGCTCGACCGGCAGACGGCGCAGCTCGTGGTCGACCTCGTCGGCCCCAACCTGCTCCGGCTACGGAACACCCTCGAGCAGCTGAGCCTGTACGTCGGCGCTCAGCAGCCCATCACGCCGCAGTCGGTCGAGGTGTGCCTGGCGGCGACGCGCAGCCACGACGTCTTCGAGCTCGTAGACGCGGTCGCCGCGCGCCACGCCGGGGCGGCGCTCCAGCACCTCCAGGCCATGCTCGGGCAGCGCGAGCCGGCGCTCAGGATCATGGCGATGCTGACCCGCCACTTCCGGCTCCTGTGGCAGTTCAAGGCGCTTCGGGACCGGGGCGCGACCCTCGAGCAGGCCACCCGCGAGATCGGCGTCCACCCCTTCGTCGGCAAGAAGACCTGGCCCCAGACTGAGAAGTTCCAGGATCGCGTCCTCCGCGAGGTATTCGAGCGGCTCTACGAGACGGATCTCGCGCTCAAGTCGAGCCCGATCAAGGACGCGCTCCTGATGGAACGGCTGGTGCTCGACCTCTGCCAGGCCTGAGAGGCTGTCGGAGCTTCAGGCGTCGTCGCCGTCGTCCTCGTCGTCCCCTTCTACGTCGTCGTCCTCGTCCTCGTCGTCCTCGTCCTCGTCCTCGGGGATGAGGCTCCGGAGGATGTCGCTCGTGGTCAGGAGCCCGACGAGGAAGCCCCCGGAGTCGACCACCGGCACCGCGTGGAAGACGCCGCCCGCGAGGAGCGCCACTGCGAGCTCGAGCGGATCGTCGGCGCGCACCGAGACCGGGCGCTCGGTCATCAGCTCGGCGATGGTCGCGTCGGCGCCGTCGGTCGGCCGCACCTTGTACATGTCGGTGTGGCTCAGGATCCCGAGCAGCTCGCCGTCATCGGCGACGATCGGCAGGTGGTGTACACCGCTGCGGATGAAGCACTCCCGCACCTCGTCGAGCGGGGTGTCCGGGGTCGCGGTCAGGACTTCGGTCGCCATGAGCGAACCGACGAGGGCGTGCCGGTCGAACGACATGGGGCGCTCCAGGGTTCGGCGCTCGATCCTGGCACAGCCCCGCCGCCGACGCGACCGCAAAACCCGCGAGGTCGCTCGATTCTTGTCGCCCAGGAGCCCTGCCGAGTTTCAGCTGAAACGTCCGACCGAGTTTCAGCTGAAACGTCCGACCGAGTTTCAGCTGAAACGTCCGACCGAGTTTCAGCTGAAACGTCTGCGGGATCAGGCCGCCCGCGCCCGGCGGCCGAGGAGGCGCTCGGCGAGCCGGCGGCCCACCTGGACGGCGAGCGCCATGATGGTGACCTGGGGGTTCACGCCCACCGCCGTCGGGAAGAGGCTGGCGTCGGCGACGTAGCACCCGGGAAGGTCCCAGAGCTGACCGTTCGGATCGACGACCGAGCCCTCGGGCCGCGCGCCGAGCCGCGCGGTGCCCATCAGGTGGACCGTGAAGAGCTCGATGCTGCGCTTCTTCACGGTGTCGACGGTGACCTTGCGGACGTCGTCCATCGAGCGCGCGACGTGGACCCCGCGGAAGGGCAGCACCAGCATGTCCGCGCCCATCGCGAAGTGGAGCTCGGACAGGCGGTGGACCCCCGTGACGAAGCGGTGGAAGTCCCAGTCGGTGATGTCGTAGCGCGTGATGGGCATCCCGAGAGGCCCCCGGGTGACGTGGCCCGTGGTCGAGTCCTCGACGAGGACGCCCGTGACGAGCATCTGGTTGTAGCGCTCGAGCAGCTCCATGCTCTTTCGGCCGTGCCACGGCATCGCGGCGCCCGCGGGCCATGGTGGGATCATGTTCTCGGCGAAGAGGATCCCCTCGTTTCGGAACTCCCGCACCTGCGACCACTGGCTCACCCCCTGCCACGCCTTCACGTCGAAGGGGTAGAAGGCCATCACCTTGGCGTTGGGGTGGCAGAGGAAGTTCCGCCCGAGCTGCCGCGACGGCCGCCCGGCCTTCTGTCCGAGCAGGAGGTACGGCGTGTGGATCGCGCCGGCCGCGACCACGACCGCGTCGGCGTGGACGGTGACCTCGATGTGGTGGCGGCGGGTCCGCGGATCCGGCGAGCGGCCGACGACCCCGACGCAGCGGCCGCCCTCGACGATGAGGCGCTCGGCCCGGAACTCGGTCAGACACCGCGCGCCGGCGCGCATGGCGCGAGGCATGGTGCTGACGAGGGCCGACTGCTTGCCCCCGGTCGGGCAGCCGAGGACGCAGTTGTTGGTCCCGACGCAGCGATCCTGGGCGCGGGGGTTGACCTCACTCTTCCAGCCGAGCTTCTGGGCCCCGAGGTGCATGATGCGGTTGTCGTCGCCGACCGACTCCGGGCGCTGGCGGCGGGCGCTGATCATCTCCTCGACCTCGGCGAAGAGCGGGGCCATCCCGTCGGGGCCGTAGGCCGGGTCCTTCGTCAGCCGCTCCCAGCCGGCGAGGACCTCGTCCGGCGCGCGATACGCCATCCCGCCGTTGATGACCGTGGTGCCACCCACGCAGCGCCCCTCCATGTAGGGGATGGCGGGCCGGCCCAGGATCGCGGTGGTCCCGGCGTCGCGGTAGAGGCGCGGGACCGACTCGCTCATGTAGGGGTTGAAGCTCGAGGTCGGGTGGTAGCCACCCTCCTCGACGAAGACGACGTCGAGGCCGGCCTCGGCCAGCTCGGCCCCGACCGCGCCGCCGCCGGCGCCGGTCCCGATGACGATGACGTCGGCGCGGAACGAACGCTCGCGCGCGTAGTCTGCGTGTCGGTACAGGTTCATCACGCTCCCTCCTCGCCGCCGCGCTGCTCGTCGGCGTCACGCACCAGCGCTGCGACCCGGTCGGAGTAGGGGCCGATCTGATCGGCCTCGCCTGCGTCCTCGCCGGCCAGCAGGCGCCGCCGCAGCTGGATCCGCCCGCGCATGAAGGGCGTCGGGTCGTAGCCGATGTGGGCCGCCACCTCGTCGAGGTCATAGTACGGCGCGAGCACGGCGGCCCGCGCCCCCACGACCATGTCGGACACCGGCCCGATGCGGCTCTGCTCCAGCTCCTCGAGGAGCGCCGAGGCCGCCTCGGGGCTCATGTCCCGGAGGCGCCTGAGCCCCTTTCCCCGCCACAGGGGCGCGTAGTCGAGGGCGCGCAGGACCGCCATGAAGCCGAAGGCCACCAGCTTCTGCATGTACGGCATCATCCGCCGCACCTGCTGCTCGATCCGGACCTCGACGTCGGGGACGACCGGCTCCGGCGGGATGAGCGCCCGGATGACGCCATGAAACGCCGCGACCAGGTCGCGGCTCATCGGGTAGGGCTCGGCGAAGACCCAGCCGTCGTCGGGGTGTCGCGCCAGCGCCTCGCTGGTTCGGACCATCTCATCGGCCAGCTTCGCCCCCGCGGGGTCGCTCGCCCGCGGGACACGGGCCTCCCCGCGTCCTCGGATCGGCGTCGGGGCCGATCCCTCAGTCCTCGCTCGTGCCATCTCCCCCTCCTCCCGGCGCCGCCGGGGACGCCGCGTCGACCTCCGCCAACGCGGGCGTGATCAGGTCGAGGACCCGGGCGTCCGTGCGGGCGTAGTAGCCGCGCACCAGATCCCGCGCGGCGGTGGCGTCCCGCCGCGCCAGCGCCCGCTCGACGTCGCGCAGGTGCTCCGGGTAGGCCGGGTCCAGGATCCAGAAGCCGCTGAAGCGCTCGGCGAAGCCGCCGAACACCGCCAGTACCGAGTTCGCGAGCCAGCGGAGCGTCAGCGAGTGGGCGGCGTCGACCACGGCGTCGAGCCACTGGACGTCCCCGTGGGCGAGGGCGAACCGGTCATAGGCCACGAGCGCCGCCTCCTGGGCAGCGGCGATCTCCCTGAGGCGCGCGCGGTCTTCGTCGGTGCAGCGCTCGGCGGCGAAGCTCGCGATGGTCCCCATGAGGTCCCCGCGGACGCGGAGGAGATCGACCATGATGGTCGTCCGCTCGGTGGGGTCGCGGCCGTGCTCCAGGAAGGGCTCGAGGACCCCCATCTCGGCGCTCGCCCGGAAGTCCTGGACGGTCACGCCGTGGCCGTGGCGGACCCGGACGAGGCCCTGCTGCTCGAGCTTCCGGATCGCCTCGCGGAGCGTGTTCCGGTTGGTCCCGAGGTCGGCCGCCAGGGTCCGCTCGGCGGGGAGCTTGTCCCCGGGGGCGAGCTCGTCGGACAGGATCCGCCGCTCGAGCTCCCAGGCGATGCGATCGGCCAGGTTGACCGGCGCGTCCGCGTCCCCGTCACCCCCGTTCACGCGCTCGTCCCAGCCGCCCCGGCCGCGCGCGCGCCCTCTCTCCTCGTCACCTCGATCGCTCATTCGAACCGCTCGCCTCCAACTGGTTCAACCACTTTAACGACGGCGCCAAATTGGTTCAACCACTTTTCCAACGACCCGCGTCGAGCAACCGGACACCCGCGTGGAGCCTACGTCAGCGGCCCAGGTTCGAACGGGATGTGATTCATCACTCGGCTGACTCTTCGGTGAATTGGCTCGCCGCGGAAGTGCCCGCCCGGCCCGCTCACGCCCCCCGCACCGCTCACGCCTCTGCCTCCCCCGCCCCGCGCCGCTCACGCACACGCCCTCGCGCCCCGCTCCGCTCACGCCCACCCCACCGCTCCGCGAGCGCACCCCGCCGCGCTTGCGCTCCGCTCCCACCTCCAGCTCTCGCTCCGCCTCTCCCACCCCGCCGCTCCCCGACCTCGTGGATCACACCCTCCGGACGTCGGCGCGCCGCGTACGAACGCCGAGCGTGGATCGCGTGACCAGGAAGCGGACGGGCTCCCCGGACGTTGTTGCACCCACGCCCCTGCCCCGGAGGTCGCCCGATGTTCCGCTCCGTCGCCCTGCCCTTCGCCCTCGCGCTGCTCTTCGTCGGCGCGCCCGCGCTCGCCGGTTCCGGAGACGACGACCCCGATCTGGGCAGTTACGGGCTCGACGACGTGTCGCGGAGCGTCGCCCCCAAGGGGAAGCTGGTCTGCCCGGACGTCCCGCTGACCCGCTACAAGGGCGACGTCGTCCGCTACAAGACGCCGGTCCGGGTCTACACCGGGTTCGTCGAGCGGCTCCGGCGCTTCGAGGAGATCGTCGCCGAGGTCGGCACGCGCTTCTACGGCCGCCCGCCGCTGCGGATCCGCCACATCGGCACCTACAACTGCCGCCGCATCTCGCGCTACCCGGACCTCGTCAGCGAGCATGGCGTCGGAAACGGCATCGACGTCGCCGGCTTCGAGTTCGGCCGGCTACCGAAGGGCAAGACGCTCCCCGAGGGCGCCCCGAAGGCCGCGAAGCGCGGGTTCACCGTGACCGTGCTCCGCGACTGGGACGCCGATCCCGAGACCAACGCGTACAAGGCGAGGTTCCTGCGCGCCGTGACCGACGCGCTGACCGACCGCGAAGACGTCTTCCGGGTGCTGCTCGGCCCCGCCTACCCGGGGCACAAGGACCACTTCCACTTCGACTGCGCCCCGTACCGCCTCGTCGTGATCTGACCGAGGCGGCCCGAGCGCGGCCCGAGCTTGGACGGATCACATCGAGACGTAGCCGCCGTCGACCGGGAACGTGTGACCGGTGACGTACGCGCTCTCGTCCGAGGCGAGGAACACCGCGAGCCCGGCGATCTCCTCGGGCTGGCCGATACGCTTGAGCGCGGTGCGATCGGTCACGCTCTTCGTCAGCGCCTCGTTCTTGACGATGGCCCCGGCGAGGCGCGTGTCGATGAGGCCCGGCGCGATGGCGTTGACCCGGATCCGCGCCGCGCCCAGCTCGGCCGCCAGGGTCTGGGTCATCGAGATGAGCCCGGCCTTGGTCATCCCGTAGGCCCCCTGAAAGGGCGCCGCGCGCATCCCCAGGATGCTCGCGGTGTTGACGATCGCGCCGGGCTTGCCCGCCTTGACGAGCCGCTTGGCGACGTCGACCGAGAGCCGCCACGCGCTCTTGAGGTTCACCTCGAAGGTCTTGTCGAAGGCCTCCTCGGTGATCTGCAGGATCGGCCCGAAGAACGGGTTGGTCCCGGCGTTGTTGACCAGCACGTCGACCACGCCGACGTTGTCCGAGGCCCACGCGACGAGCTCGTGGCAGGCCTCCGCGTGCCCGACGTGACAGGCCCGGGCGAAGACCGGCCCCGGCGCGCCGTCGCCGATCTCCTCGGCCGCGGCCTCGACCCCGGGGAGCTTGCGCGAGGCGAGCACGACGCGCGCGCCCTCGAGCGCCATCGCCCGGCCTATGGCCTTGCCGATTCCGCGGCTGCCGCCGGTGATGATCGCGACCTTCCCCTCGAGCCTTCCGGCCATGGTGCACCCTCGCTGCGACTGATTGAGGGGCCTCCATACCACAGCCCCGACGCCGCCCGCGCGCCGTTCACTTTCCCTGGAGAGGTGTGTTACCCCGAACCGAGTCCAGCGACAGGAGAGACACACCATGGCCGACGCCCTCACCGACGACGCCCTGACCCAGGCCCTCGAGCACGAGCTCGACGGCTGGAGCCTCGACGGCGGCAAGCTCTTCAAGACCTTCGAGTTCGACGACTTCGTCGCCGCCTTCGGGTGGATGACCCGGGTCGCCCTGCGCGCCGAGAAGGCCGACCACCACCCCGAGTGGTTCAACGTCTACAAGACCGTGCGCGTCCACCTGCAGACCCACGACGCCGGCCCGGCGATCACCGCCAAGGACGTCGCGCTCGCGCGCGTCATGGACGCGCTCGCCGCGGGCTGAGGGTCCGGCGCGCCCACTCTCTCACCGGGACGGGCGCGCGCGTTCGGCGTGTTGCTGGTAGGCTCCTGCGTCACCCGGCGCGTGCCGCCGGGGGAGAGCCGCAGGATGCATCGGAGTCGGACCACGGATGAGCCGCGCTGACAGGCCGAGACGGACGCCCCCCGCGCGACGCCGGGGCGTCTCCTGGTGGCTCGCGGTCGCGTTCGGTTGCGCCGTGCTCGCGACCGCCGCGGACGCTCGCGCCGCCGAGGGCGAGCGGGTCGACGACGCCCGGATCCGCGAGGTGACCGAGCGCGTCCTCTCCGATCCCGCCTATCAGAAGGCGTTGCCGGAGAAGGTCCGCCGCGAGCCCCCGGAGACCCGCCCGCGAGCCCAGCGACGCGCGATCCGCCGGTCGTCGAGCGCCCCGCGCGACCCGGTCAGCGCCGGCTCCGGGGTGTCCCACGCGCTGCTCTACACCCTCCTCGTCATCGCCGGACTCGGGCTCCTGCTGTGGCTCGGCCGAGAGATCTTCCGCGCCCGCGATCGCCGGGCCGAGAAGCGCGCGAAGGCGCCGCCGACCGCCACCCCGGTCGAGGAGGACGAGGCGACCCGCGCGATCCTGGACCGGATGCCCGCGACCCTCCGCAACGCCCGCGCGCTGGCATCAGAAGGCCGCTTCGAGGAGGCGGTCCACCTGCTCCTCCGCGGGGCGATCGACGACGTCGGCGAGCTGTGCCGCCTGGTCGTCGAGCCGGCGATGACCAGCCGGGAGCTCCTGGCCGAGGCCGAGCTCGAGCCCGCCTCCCGTGGGGCCTTCGAGGACCTCGTCATGTCGGTGGAGGTGTCGCTCTTCGGCGGCCTCGCCGTCTCCGAGGACGACTTCGAGCGCTGCGCCCGCTCCTTCGAGCACCTGCACGGGAGGCTCGCCGCGGTATGAGCGCCCCCTCCCCGAGCCCCGCCGGCGCCCCGATCGCGCCGAACGAGCCGACGCCGCCCGCCGACGGCGCGCCCTCGGCGCCGGTCATCGCCAACGAGATGACGAGCCGCGCCTTCTCCCGGCGCACGGCGATCTGGCTCGCGATCGCCGGCGTGCTCTCGCTGCTGGCGACCCTCGTCCTGCCGCTCCTCGGGGGCGACGACCCGGAGCGCGAGACCCGCGCGACCAACGCCTACAGCAAGTCCGCCGTCGGCCACCACGCCTTCGTCAGCGTGATGCGCGAGCTGGGGCTCCCCGTGCTCGTCAGCCGCTACCGCTCGGCGTCCCGCGCCGGTCCGGACCGGCCCCTCGTCATCGCCGAGCCCTACGAGCGCGACGACGAGGAGCTGACGAACCTCATCACCGAGGCCCTCGGCAACGCGGCGGACGTCGTGCTCGTGCTGCCGAAGTGGGACCCGCTCGACTGGGACACCCCCGTCGAGGAGGCCCTCGAGGGCACGCCGCTCGGCGAGCTCATCCCCGAACAGGACCGGACCCCGAAGCTCCTGCCGCTCGAGGACGTCGTGCACGTCCTCGACGTCATGCGGAGCGCCATCGCGCGCCACACCGGGACCGCGGATCCCGAGCCGCTGCCGGCGGACGTCGTCGTACGCGAGGCGCCGCCGACCGGCTGGAACGGGCCGCTGGCGCGCTTCGGCTCCCCCGAGCTCGTCCAGCTCCAGGGGATCGACCTCACCCTCGACACCGTGCTCGAGGCCGAGGATTCGGACGGCCCCGGGCTCCTCCTCGTCGGCTCGTGGCCGCTGACGCGCTCGACGCTGTACGTCGTCGGCGATCCCGAGCTCTTCGACACGATGGGGCTCGGCCGCGGGGACAACGCCGTGCTGATGTACCGCTTCTTCACCGAGGAGCTCGGCGCCAGCGGCCTGGTCTTCGACGAGGTCGTCCACGGCTTCAAGAAGCCGCCGTCGATCTGGAGCGACCTCTTCAGCTTCCCGCTCGTCATCCTGACCTTCCACCTCGTGGGCCTGCTCATCCTGGGGCTCTGGGCGGCCGGCTCGCGCTTCGGCAAGCCGGACACGCTGCCGCCGCGGATCGCCCCGGGGAAGGCCGCGCTCATCAGCAACACCGCCACCCTGCTCGCCGTCGGCGGGCACGTCGGCTACGGCCTGCGCGAGTACTTCAAGAGCACCCTCCGCGCCGTCGCGCGCGAGTATGCCCTGCCCCAGCGCCTCGACGACGACGAGCGGCTCACGACGCTGGCCCGCCTGGCCACCGATCGGGGCGTCCGCGAGGACCCGATCGAGCTGTCGCACAAGGTCGCGCAGGTCTCGGACCACAAGCGCGAGGGGCGCCGAGCGCTGGCCCTCGCGCGCCGCATCTACCGCTTCCGGATGGAGATGACCCATGGACACCATCAAGACTGAGGACGAGGTCGTCACGGGGCCGACGCCCCTCGAGTCGATCGCCGCGCTCACCAGCGCCATGAAGGCGCAGATCGGGCGGGTCGTCGTCGGCCAGGAGCGGGTCGTCGAGTCGCTGCTCGTGGCGCTGCTGAGCGAGGGGCACATCCTCCTCGAGGGGCCGCCCGGGACGGCGAAGACGCTGCTGGCGCGGGCCTTCGCCGCGACCCTGGGGCTGAGCTTCAACCGCATCCAGTTCACCCCCGACCTGATGCCGGGGGACGTCATCGGGACGAACCTCTTCAACTTCCAGACCAGCCAGTTCACCCTGACGAAGGGGCCGATCTTCACGGACTTCCTGCTGGCCGACGAGATCAACCGGACCCCGCCGAAGACGCAGTCGGCGCTCCTGCAGGCGATGCAGGAGCGGAGCGTCACGATCGACGGCAAGACCTACCCGCTTTCGTCCGGGTTCATGGTGGTGGCGACCCAGAACCCCATCGAGCAGGAGGGGACCTACCCCCTGCCCGAGGCGCAGCTCGACCGCTTCCTGATGAAGGTCGTGGTCCCGTTCCCGAGCCGGGCCGAGGAGCGGGCCATCGTGCGGCTCCACGGCAACCGCACCGCGATGCCGCGCCTCGAGCGCTTCGGCCTCCAGGCGATCGCGAGCCTGGAGCAGCTCGGCGAGATCCGCGCGCAGGTCTCGGGGCTGGCGCTCTCCGACGAGGTCGCCGACTACATCGTCGACCTCGTCCGGGCGACCCGCGACCACCCGTCGCTCCTCCACGGGGCGTCGCCGCGCGCCGCGAGCATGCTGGCCACGGCGTCCCGCGCGCGGGCGGCCCTGCGCGGGCGGACCTACGTCGTCCCGGACGACGTCAAGGAGCTCTTCCTGCCGGCGATGCAGCACCGCATCATCCTGGCGCCGGGCGCCGAGGTCGAGGGCGTGACGACCAAGGGCGTGCTCGACCAGATCATCGCGAAGATCCCGGCGCCGCGCTGATCTGGCGCGTACGGTAGCGCTACCGTCGCTACGGTCGCGCGCCGTGGCCAGCAGAGCCTCGCCGCGGCGGTTCGCTCCTCGCCGAGATCCGCTCGAACCCTCGTCCGACGCGGCCGTCCGGCGTGTCGACGGGCCGCGCCGGGACACTGGCACGGCGGTTGCTCTGGGTCTGGGCACACCCCAGCCCGGAGCCCCGCTCATGCGCTCGCTGTCCCGCCTCGTCCTCGCCGCCCTGACCCTGCCCCTCGCCCTTCAGGCCTGCGACTTCGCCGGTCTCGGCGAGGCCCTCGAGCTCGACGACGAGGCGCCCAACGCGCGGCAGGTGACGCTCCGGCTCGGCGTCGACGCCCAGACGGCGGCGCTCGAGGACAGCTTCGCCGAGGAGCGCTACATCGCCGCCGCCGAGGCCGATCTCGAGCGCCGCCAGCTCCGCGGCGTGCTGGTCGGGGACGGCTGCGAGGAGGGTGAGCCGGCCGCCTACCGCGCGTGGAGCGACCGCGCGAACGTCGTCGTCGTGGAGAGCGCCCTCAACTGCCCGATCGCCGGGACCGCGAACGGGATGCGCGACGTCACGCTGACGACGTACCTGCGCCCCGACCGCGTCGAGGTGATCGCGAGCTGCTGGCTCTCCGGCGACCGCCCCGAGGACCAGATGATCTACGCCATCGGCGACGACGGCCACATCTCGGGCTCCCCGCGGGTCTACGGGCGGTAGCCCGCGGGCGCGCGCGAGAAAAGCCCGAGGGTGGGTTTACGATCCGCGACGAGCTGGTCCAGGTTACACCCGCCGGCGCCGAGCTGGCGTCAGCGGGATTGTCATGTGGACGAGGGCGAGGCCTGGCGGGAGAGCCGGGCGGAGCCGGTTCGGAGGGACCATGCGTAGGCACTGGATGATCGGAGGCGCCGTCGCGGCGCTCCTGGCTGGGGGCTGTGGCGAGACGACGAAGGCGCCGATCGCGCCGACGCCGGTGGCGGACAGCGCCGCGGAGCTCGCCCCGGAGACGAGGACGAGCACGGCGAAGGCGAGGCCGGACGACGCGGCCGAGGTCACGGGCGACGAGATCGCCAAGGCCACGCCGAAGCCGACGACGCCGCGGGCGGAGACGCCGGTCGCGACGGGCCAGGGCGCGAGCAGCTCGGCCGCGGCGGAGAAGTTCAAGGCGTGGGGCGTCGTGCACGCCTTCCTGGGGCAGACCGTGGTCGGCGGCAGCGCCATCAGCGGCACCGAGGCCATCGCCTACACCAAGGACAACCACGTCGGGATCACCACCGATGGCGGTGCGAGCTGGGGCTTCACCCGCCACACCAGCGGCGACGTCCGCGCGGTGGCCGGGGCGCCGGGCGGCCCGTACGTCGCGGTCGGCAAGGCCGGCTACATGGCCATCTCCCGCGACGGCAAGAGCTGGAGCGACCTGCCGCGCTTCACCGAGGACGAGCTCGTCGACGTCGCGGTCGGCCCGGGCGGGATCGTCGCCGTGGCCAAGAAGGGCGAGTGGGTGCGCTTCGACGACGCCGGCCGGACCGGCGCCGCAGGCGTCCTGCCCGACAAGTTCAAGGCGCGGGACCTGATCGTCGACGGCGGGCGCTTCGTCGCGGTGAGCGGGCGCAAGGCCTACGGCTCCAGCGACGGCAAGGCCTGGTCGGCCCTCGACGAGGCCCCCGACATCTCCAAGGGCAAGAAGGCGACGACCAACCGGGGGCTCTGCTCCATCGCCCGGGTCGGCAAGGGCCGCGGCGTCTCCTGCGAGGTCAAGGGCGAGGCCTGGGGCATCTCCGCGCAGGAGACCCTCGTCTACGACAAGAAGACCCTCGCCTTCACCCAGGACGGCGGCTCGACCTGGGCCATCCAGCCGGCGCCCTTCACGGGCCTCGGCGGCGTCGTGAGCAACCCCGGCGGGCCGATGTTCGTCTACGGCGCCAAGGGTGCCCTCGCCACCAGCCGCGACGGCAAGGCCTGGTCCGAGGTCGCGGTCAACGCCGACAGCACCCTGCGCGCGGGGCTCGTCGACGGGTCGACGGTCCTCATCGTCGGTGACCGCGGGACGATCGTGCACAGCAAGGACGGCGGCGAGACCTGGAGCGTCGTCCCGAGCCCGGTCAACAAGGCGCTCAAGCAGATCACCAAGGTCGACGGCCGCTACATCGTGCCCCTCGGGCGCAGCGGCATCGAGAGCCCCGACGGCGTGACCTGGATCGAGCTCGTCGACCCGGCGGTCCTCGAGCAGATCGCCAAACCCGAGCGCCCCGGCAAGTGCGAGGGGCGGATGCCCGCCCAGGGCGAGATCTGCAAGCTCTCGCGCTCGGTGACGACCCCGCTCGGCATCCCGAACGTCAAGTCCCTCGACTTCATCGGCGACGCCGGGATCGCCATGGGCGACGCCGGCCTCGTCGCGATGACCGACGACGGCGGCGCGAGCTGGAACTGGAACAGCGGCTTCACCCTGCGGGACCTCTCGTCCTTCGACGCCAAGGGCAAGATCGTCGTCGCGGTCGGCGGCAAGTCGGTCATCGTCTCCACCGACGGCGGCGCCAGCTTCCGCGAGGCGCAGCTCCCGAAGAAGGCCGGCCGCGTGCGCGCCACCCACATCGACGGCGACACCGTGTTCGCCGCGGGTGACGGCGGGACGATCCTGCGCTCGAGCGGCGACCTCCAGACCTGGGAGCTGACCAACACCGGCGAGCGCAACCGGACCCGCTACGTCGGCCTCTTCCCGGCCAACGGCGTCCTGTACGCCACCGGGCAGCGCGGCGAGCTCTACCGCAGCGAGGCCGGCGGCAGCGTCTGGTTCCCCATCGCGACCGGCGTCAAGGACCCGATTCAGGCGATGACGGGCGAGGGCACGACGGTGCTCGCCGTGACCCACGCCAGCCGCCGCGGCGGCAACCTCCTGCTGCGCTCGGACGACGACGGGCGGCACTTCTACGTGCTGCGCGAGATCAGCCACTCCGGTAACGCCGACCGCTTCGAGCTCGCCTCCGGGACGCTGCTCTACCGCGACCGCAAGTCCACGGACTTCGGCGCCACCTGGACCACCTCCGGCGACGACTACTGGGCCGGCAGCGTGGACGTCGGTGACGGCTCCGGGATCCGAATCGTCGACCACGCCTCGACGTACGTGCGCGACCGCTTCTACGTCATCGCCGGCAAGGACGACTGGACCATCGTCGACGCCTTCTCGACGAAGGGCTCGTACGTCACCTGCGACGGCGGGACGGGCTGCTGGATGATCGACGGCGGCTCGGTCTACCGCCCGCTGTAGCCCACGGTGAGAGGCGGCCTCCTCGAGCCCGCCTCTCCCAACCACGATGAGCAGGGGGCGATGCCGTTCGGGCGTCGCCCCCTGTGTTTTTGGGCCGAGAAGCGCCATCGGGCTGAACCGGCGCTCAAGATCGGTTACAAGACCACCGTTCTATTCCGTGAGGGGTGCTCCCCGACGCACCCGGAGGCGACCTTTGAGCCAGACCGGTCGAGCCAGGACGGCGCGCGCCGCGGACGCACGAGCGCTCTTCGAGCGCGCGTTCGAGGCGAGCCCGATCCCGCAGCTCCTGCTGCGCGACGGACAGGTCTGGGCCGCGAACGCCGCCGCGCGGGCGTCCCTGGGGAGGTCCCTCGACGAGCTCGTCGGCCGCCCCGCGAGCGCCTTCGTCTCGGACCTCGACGACAGGCCGACGCTGCGCGGGTGCCCGAAGCCCCACCCGGTCGACGTGGCGGTGCTCGGCGACGGCGAGGTCCTCGTCAGCTGGGCGACGCGGTCCGGGCCACGGGAGGTCGAACAGCGCCTCGGCGCGATGGCGAACCGCCTGCCGCTGCTCTGGTTCCGTATCGACGCCGACGGGATCTTCCGGGACGTGCACATCCCGCAGGGGCTTCGCTCGCTGTCTCCCCCGAGCGCCTTCATCGGGAGCACCGTCGAGGAGGCCCTGCCGGCGGACCTCGCGGTCACGGTGCGGCGAGAGCTCGCCCGGTCGCTCGACAGCGACGCCCCGGTCCGCTTCGACTACCCCCTCGCCTACGACGGCGAGGACCGCTGGTTCCAGGCGCACATGATCCGCGAGGGCGAGGACCAGGTCTTCGTCTACGTCACCGACATCACCGCCCGGAAGGCCTCCGAGGAGGCGATGCGGCGCGCGGCGGAGGAGGCGCGTGCGGCGGCCCTGGCGCGGACGCGCTTCGTCGCGACGGTCAGCCACGAGGTCCGGACCCCCATCAACGGCATCCTCGGGATGGCGGATCTCTTGAGCGACACCGACCTCGACGACGAGCAGGACAGCTACGTCGCCATGCTGCAGAGCGCCGGCCGGGCGCTCCTGAACGTCATCAACGACGTCCTCGACTTCTCGAAGATCGAGGGCGGCCACCTCCGGCTCCAGCCGACGGCCTTCTCCCCACGGGACGTCGTCGAGGGCGCGCTCGCGCTCCTCGCCGAGCGGGCCCACGGCCGCGGGCTCGAGCTCGGCTCGTGGATCGCCCACGGGGTCCCGCCGACCGTCATCGGCGACGCGAACCGCGTCGAGCAGGTCCTGCTCAACCTCCTCGGCAACGCCGTGAAGTTCACGACGAGCGGCGGGGTGAGCGTCCGCCTGAGCGTCCTCCGGGAGACCCGCAGCGGGCCGGTCCTGCGCTTCGAGGTCGTCGACACCGGCATCGGTATCGCCGAGGACGTCCTGCCGCGCCTCTTCGCCCCGTTCGAGCAGGGGGATCCGCTCACCACCCGTCGCTTCGGCGGGACCGGGCTCGGGCTCGCCATCTGCCGCCGGCTCGCGGATCTGATGGGCGGCGACATCACCGTCGAGAGCGAGGTCGACGTCGGCAGCGTCTTCCGCTTCGACCTGCCGGTGGAGCTCCCGACCGGGCTCCACGTCGCCCCGGCCCGGCAGGACACCTCGGGGATCACCGCGTCCGGGCGGCCGCTCAGGGTGGTCGCCTTCGCCCCGGGCGCGCGCCTGCGCGCGCAGCTCGACCACGAGATCCCCGTGACCGGGGCGACCCTGTGGGCCAGCGGGGACTGGGAGGCGACCCTCGCGCGCCTGCGCTCGGCCCTCGCGAGCGACGCGCCGCCGGACCTGGTCCTGTGCCAGCTCTCCCTCAGCGGCGAGGACGACGCCGCGCGGGTCGACGCCCTGGGGACGCTCGCCCACGGGCCGACCCTCGTGGCGATCGCCGCGTTCGGCCGCCGGGACCAGCTGTCAGTGCTCCGCGACGCGCCGTTCTCCGAGATCCTCGCGGCGCCGCTCCGGCAGACGGTCCTGCGGACGCTCCTCAAGGACGTCGCCGCCGCGCGCTGACCTCGGACCGTCGCTTCGCCGGTTGTGGAACCGGCCCGGATCCGGTTCAGTAGGGGCGTGTTTCCGTCCCGCCGCGCGATCCTCGTCGTCGCCGCCGCGACCGCCCTCGCGGTCGTGCCGGTGCTGCTCGCGCCCGGGCTGTGGACGGTGTGGCTCTTCGGGTGGGCGCTCTTTCTGATGCTGCTCGCCATCGACGCCGTGCTCGCGCCGCGCCGCGGAGACATCGAGCGGTCGCTGACGGTCCCCGACACGCTCTACATGGGCGACCCGAGCGAGGCGCTCCTCACGCTGCGTCTGCGCCGCGGAGACCGGCCGATGCGCGCGGTCGTGAAGCTCGACCTGTCCGAGACCCTGGCCCCGACGGTGTCGCACCGGGTCGTCCTGAGCCCGAAGGAGACCGTCGTCCCCTTCGAGCTCGCGGCCCTCCGCCGCGGGACCGGGACCATCGAGGCGGCGTGGGTGCGGTTCCGCGGCCCGTTCGGGCTCATCGCGCGGACCGTCCGCTTCGCGCTCGATCGCGAGGTCGCGGCGGTGCCGAACATCCGGGGCGTCCGGCAGCAGGCGCTCGAGTTCTTCAGCCCCAACGAGTTCCGCACGGGGCTCCGCATCGAGCAGTACGCCGGCGACGGCTCGGAGTTCGACTCCCTGCGAGAGTTCATGCCCGGGCTCGACCACCGCGCCATCGACTGGAAGGCGTCGGCCCGCCACGCGGAGCTCCTGTGCCGACAGTTCCGCGCCGAGCGCAACCGCCAGGTCGTCATCGCCATCGACGCCGGCCACCTGATGGCCGAGCCCCTCGAGCGCCTGCCGCGGCTCGACCACGCGATCCACGCCGGGCTCTTGCTCGCGTACTTCAGCGTGCGGGCCGGCGACAAGGTCGGCTTCTTCGGCTTCGACGAGCGGGTGCGCGCCTTCGCCGAGCCGCGCGGCGGGATGGGGTCGTTCCGGGCGATGCTGCGGCTGTCGGGCGGGCTCGGCTACGCGGACGCCGAGACGAACTACACCCTCGGGCTGACCGAGCTCATGGGGCGGCTGACCCGGCGCTCGCTGGTCGTGGTGCTCACCGACTTCGTCGACACCGTGACGGCCGAGCTGATGCTCGACAACATCGGGCGCCTGGCGCGGCGCCACCTGGTCGTCTTCGTCTCGCTCCGCGACCCGCTGCTCGACACGGTCGCCGCGGCCGAGCCCCGCGACATGCAGGCGCTCCACGAGGCGGCGGTCGCCGACTCGATGCTGCGCGAGCGTGAGGTCGTGCTGACGCGGCTCCGGCGCCAGGGGGTCTTCTGCATCGACGCGACCCCGCAGACGATGGGGATCGAGCTCGTGAACCGCTATCTCGAGATCAAGCGCCGGGAGATGATCTGAGACATGCCCGGTTATGCCTTGAAATCCTTCGAGTTCCGCCGTGAGCGCGAGGCCCAGTGGCAGGAGCTCGAGGCGCTGGTCGAGCGGGTCGAGAAGCGCGGGCTCCAGAGCCTGAACGGCGACGAGCTCCATCGCCTGCCGAGCCTCTACCGAGCGGCGCTGTCGTCGCTGTCGGTGGCGCGCGCGATCTCGCTCGACAAGAACGTCATCACCTACCTCGATGGCCTGGCGACGCGCGCCTACTTCGCGGTGTACTGCCGCAAGCGCTACGCCGGCTCGGCGGTGGGGCGGTTTCTGTTCGGGACGTTCCCGCAGCTGGTCCGCGGGATGCGCTGGGCGCTGGCGCTGTCGATCGCGCTGCTGATGCTGGGGGCGGCGGCGGGGTACGTGCTGACGGCGCAGGACTCCGACCGCTACTTCACCTTCGTCGGCGAGGACATGGCGAACGGGCGGACGCCGGCGGCGAGCACCGAGGAGCTCGCCGACGCGCTGACCGACGACGGCGGCGGGACCGCGGCGATGCTCACCAACTTCGCGGCGTTCCTGTTCACGCACAACGCCAAGATCGGGCTCATGTGCTTCGCCCTGGGCTTCGTCGCCGGGGTGCCGGTGATGCTGCTGCTGTTCATCAACGGGCTGACGCTGGGTGCGATGTGGGCGCTCTACGCGAGCCGGGACCTCGGCTTCGAGTTCTTCGCCTGGGTGATGCCCCACGGGGTGACCGAGCTCCTCGCGGTGGCGCTGTGCGGGGCGGCGGGGCTGGCGGTCGGCTACGGCGTCGTCTTCCCCGGGCGCTACCGCCGGCTCGACAACCTCTCGCGCCGCGGGCGGCAGGCGGCGTCGGTCGCGGTCGGGGCGGTCGTGATGTTCTTCATCGCGGCGCTGATCGAGGGCTTCTTCCGGCAGCTCGTGTCGTCGACCGACGTTCGCGTGGTGCTGATCGTCCTCACCGGGGCGTTCTGGATCTACTTCTTCGCGCGGGTCGGGCGGACGCCGGAGGAGCGGCTGACCCGGGCCGCCCGGGGCGCGCGCCGCGCCGAGGTCGCCCAGGCGATCCGGGAGATCGAGCCGCTCCGGGCGCCCGCGGCGGACGGGAGGCTCCCGTGAGGGCGCTCGGCGCCGAGGGGGGGCCGCGGCTCGCGCTCCGCACGCCGGAGCACGTGGCGCTGCAGTTCGAGCTCGCGCCCTTCGGGAGCCGGATCGTCGCGGTGAGCGTCGACATCCTGCTGGTGTTTCTGGCCGTGATGCTCATCACCGCGCTGACGTCGGCCATCGCGGGCAGCTCGAGCGACGCCATCGACGCGGACGATCCGGCGCTCATCGTCGAGGCGGTCGCGCGGCTGGCGGCCTTCTTCGTCTGGAACTTCTACTTCATCTGGACCGAGCTCCGCTGGCAGGGGAGGACCATCGGCAAACGCGCGATGGGGATCCGGGTCATCGCGCGCGACGGCGGACCGCTGTCGACCGGGATGATCTTCGCGCGGAACCTGACCCGCGACGTGGAGATGCTGCTGCCGCTGATGGCGCTGGTGCAGCCCGAGGCCGTCGGCCTCGAGTCGGGATGGGCGCTGGCGCTGATGTGGATCTGGCTCGGGATCATGGCGCTGATGCCGCTCTTCAACCGCTTCCGCGCGCGAGTCGGAGACCTCGTCAGCGGCTCGCTGGTGGTCAACGCGCCGCGGGAGGCGCTGCTCGAGGATCTGGTCGCCGAGAAGCAGGGCGAGGAGCTCGCCGGCGCGGGCGAGTTCGTCTTCACCCAGGAGCAGCTCGACCTCTACGGCATCCACGAGCTGCAGATCCTCGAAGACGTGCTGCGCCGCTACCCCGCGCACATCGACTACGACCTGCTCGTGACCATCGCGCGCAAGATCCGCAAGAAGGTCGACTGGCACACCGCCGACGGCAGCGAGCCCGACGCCTACACCTTCCTGCAGGCCTTCTACGCCGCCCAGCGCGGGCGCCTCGAGCACAAGCTGCTGTTCGGCAAGCGGCAGGAGCGCAAGATCCGCTGACGAGGCGACTGTCGGTCGACTGTCGACGCACTGTCGACCGACGGTCGAGACCGACCGTCGGAGAGGCCGCCGCGCGTGTTTTCAGCCACTTGCGGCGCGCCTCCGAGGTGGCACGGGCCTTGCTCTACGTCCGGGGGAACGCGATGGCGGCGCTCCCACCGGGGGGTGGGCGTCGTCATCAGAGGGCGGCCGAGTGGCCGCCCTTCTTTTTTGCCCTCTCTCCGTCCGTCAGGACGCGGCGTCGACGCGGCTCCGGAGGGCGGCGACAGCGCGGTCGACGGCCTCGCCGAGGACCGGGCGCGCGACCTCGGCGGCGAGGTCGACGAAGGCGCGGGCGGCGGTCGGGATCGGCGCCGCGAGGGCGGCCTCGAGGCGGGCGGCGGCCTCGGGGAAGAGGCGCTCGAAGCGGCGCCGCGGGTCGATGTCGTCGCGCTGCTCGGGCCGGTCGGTCGGGAGGTGGCGGGCCAGCAAGCGCACGAGCTGGTCGAGGGCGTTGCCCTTCAGGATCGCGTGGGCGCTCAGGCGCTCGCCGCGGGCGTGGCGGCCGACGGCGATCTGGACGAGGGACAGCACCTGGCCGAAGAGCCAGCGGTCGTCGGTGTACGAGCCCGCGACCCAGCGCTCGGTGGCGGCGCGGACCTCCGCGAGGCGCGAGGCGACGTCCGCGCGGTCGAAGACCACGCGGTAGGCGTTGACCTTGGCCAGCTGGAGCTCGTCGAGCTCGAAGACGGCGAGCTCGAGCAGGTGCCCGTCGTCGTAGATGACCCGGGCGCCGTGGGGCGTCTCGCGGAACGCGAGGGCGACGCGGTCGGCGTCGGGGAGCCAGTCCCAGCGCTCGCGGAGCGCCTCGCCCGCGCCGGGGCGGACGACGATCCAGACGTCGTGATCGCTCCAGGCGTCGGGCGGGTGGGTCGTACCGGCGGCGGAGCCGGTCGCGACCAGGCCCAGCACGTCGGGCTCGGCGGCGAGGCGCTCGGCGAGGGTGTCGAGGAAGGCCGCGTGCTCGGTCGGCGTCATCGTGCGCCCTCCCAGGCGGCCTCGAGGGCGTCGACCGCCTCGGGCGTGAGGTCCGGGTCCGCCAGCTCGCGCTGCGAGACGCAGCGAGCGCCGACGACGGCGCCCAGGCGCAGGCACTTCGCCGTCGAGTAGCCGCGCGAGGCGCCGTAGAGGAGCCCGGCGAAGAAAGCGTCGCCGGCGCCGTTGGTGTCGACGACCTCGGAGACCGGGTAGGCGGCGGTCTCGACCCACGCGCCGGTGGCGTCGAGGGCGCAGGCCCCGGAGGCCCCGCGCGTGGCCGCGACCAGGCGCTTTCCGGCGGCGACCTGGGCGGCCATGAAGGCGCGCGGGTCGGGCATCGCGTCCTCGCTGAAGGTCAGGACGTCGGCGGCGGCGACGAAGTCCCGGTGATAGTCGTTGGCGCCGTCCCAGTCGTGGATGTCGCACCAGATGGGCTTACCGAGGCGGCGGATCATCGGGATCAGGGTCCGCGCGTAGTTGATGATGTTGAGCGCGACGACGTCGCTCTCGGCGACGAGGGCCTCGAGGCGCGCGGCGTCGTAGCGGGGCTCGAAGGTCGCGTAGATCGCGTAGATGGAGATTCGGCCGCCGTCGTCGGCCATCAGGTTGACGTGGCGCTCAGTCCCGGCGGGGTCGATCTCGGGGACGAAGCGGAGCGGCTCCTCGGCGAAGCGCTCGCGGATCCTGGCGCCGTGGTCGTCGTCGCCGACGAAGGCGTGGAGGGTCACGTCGAAGCCCAGTCTGGCGAGGTTCAACGCCTTGCCGGCGCCGGTGGAGCCGACGGCCTCGAAGTAGTCGCTGCTGAAGACGGTCTGCGGCCGCGGCTCGGGCAGCGCGCCCAAACGGAGCACCGCGTCCCAGCTCACCCCACCGACCACGAGCACCCGGGTCATGCGCCCTCCCCTGCCCCAGTGACCTGCTGCGGCGGGTCGAGAGTAGCGCGGGGGGTGGCGTGACTCAATGGTGAGTCAATGCGGAGGCGGAGGCGAAGGAGGAGGGGGAGGCGAAGGCGGAGGAGGAGGCGAAGGCGGAGGAGGAGGCGAAGGCGGAGGAGGAGGCGAAGGCGGAGGAGGAGGCGAAGGCGGAGGAGGAGGCGAAGGCGGCGGAGGAGGAGGAGGCGACGGTGGTGAGGACGCGAAGAGGCCTCCGGAGCTGCTTGCCTTCGTGGCCCCGCGGGGTAGTCTACGCCCGACCCTGACCTTGGGAGGGACCGATGGGGGACGACGGAGGCCGCTGGCTCGAGCTCGCGAAGGCCTGGATGGCCGATGACCCGGACCCCGAGACGCGCTCCGAGCTGCACGCCCTCATCGCCGCCGAGGACGTCGAGGCGCTCGAGGAGCGCTTCGCCGCGCCGCTCGAGTTCGGGACCGCTGGGCTCCGCGGCCTCATCGGCGCGGGCCTCGCGCGGATGAACGAGGCGAACCTCGCCCGGGTCGCCGCCGGCCTCGCGCAGCAGCTCCTCGCGGACGTGCCCGACGCGGCGTTCCGCGGGGTGATGCTCGGCCGCGACGGGCGGCGGAAGTCCGACGACTTCGCCCGGGTCGTGGCCGAGGTCCTGGTCGGCCAGGGGATCCGCGTCCACTGGGTGCCGATGCCCGCGTCGACCCCGGTCGTGGCGTTCCTCGGCCGCTACGTCGACTCGGCGGCGACGGCCATCGTCACCGCCAGCCACAACCCGCCGGCCTACAACGGCTTCAAGGTCTACTCCGAGCGCGGCGCGCAGATCGTGCCGCCCCAGGACGCCCGCATCCGCGAGCGGATGGACGCCATCGCGAGCGTCAAGGCCCTGCCGCGGGTCCCCTTCGCCGAGGCCGTCCAGGACAAGAAGATCCGCGTCGTCCCGGACCGCTGGTTCGAGGCGTACTACGAGGCCCTCGACGGCCAGTGCCTCGGCCCGGTCCCGCCGCCCGCGCAGGTCTCGGCGGTCACGACGGCGCTCCACGGGGTCGGTCACCGCTGGATCCACGAGGTGCTCTCCCGGCGCGGCCACCGCCACCTCTTCCCGGTGATGGAGCAGGCCGCCCCCGACGGCGAGTTCCCGACCGTGACCTTCCCGAACCCCGAGGAGAAGGGCGCCCTCGACCTGGCGCTCGCCCTCGCCCGGGACCACTTCGCCGAGCTGGTCGTCGCCAACGACCCGGACACCGACCGGCTCTGCGTCGCCGTCCGCAGCGAGGCCGAGGCCACCGGCTACCAGGTCCTGACCGGCAACGAGCTCGGGCTCCTGCTCGCCGATTGGCTGCTCCGCGAGGGCGCTCGCCAGGCGACCCTGCCCGACAAGCCCCTGGTCGTGACGACCATCGTCTCCACGATGATGCTCGACCGCCTGGCCGAGGCGCGCGGCGCGGCCTGCGCCGAGGTGCTGACCGGCTTCAAGTGGATCTGGGACTACGCCCTGTCCCGCGAGGACGCAGGCGAGACCTTCGTCTTCGGCTTCGAGGAGGCCCTCGGCTACTGCTGCGGCCGCGCCGTCCGCGACAAGGACGGCATCGGCGCGGCGGCCGTCCTGATGGAGCTCGCGGCGGCCCTGAAGGCCGATGGTTTGACGCTCCTCGACCGCCTCGACGAGCTGGCGGTCGAGCTCGGCCTCAGCGCGACCTCGCAGGTCGCCACCGTGCTCCCGGGGCTCGACGGCATGGAGCGGATGGGCCGCATCATGACGGCGCTCCGGGCCACGCCGGTGACCGAGATCGCCGGCAGCGCCGTCGCCCGCCACCGCGACCTCGACGGGCCCGACGCCGACGCCGCGGGGCTCCCGCGGGCGAACGTCCTGACGTGGTGGCTCGAGGACGGCTCGCGGGTCGTGTGCCGCCCGAGCGGGACCGAGCCCAAGCTCAAGGCCTACCTCGAGAAGCGTGAGCCGGTCGCCGAGGGCGAGGCGCTCGACGCCGTCCGAGCGCGCGCCGAGGCGCGGGTGGCCGAGCTCGAGGCGTGGGTCCGCGAGACGATCGCGTCTGTCCCGTGAAGCCGTCGCGATTGTGTGGCCGGTGACAGCGTTGGAGCAGGAGGAGGAGCGATGAGCGAGCTCGACGAGGGCTTCCGGATGGAGATGGCCGAGTACATTCGGCAGGAGAAAGAGCTGAAGGTGAAGCTCGAGATCCTCGAGCAGAAGCTCGAGAAGCCCGAGGCCAAGCTGGCCAAGGCGCGCGAGATCGTGCTCAAGGCCAAGGCCGCCTACGAGGCATGCCTGGCCGAGGTGAAGCCGCTCCGCTCCGACAAGACCCTCATCGAGGGCGAGCTCGAGATGCTCTCCGAGAAGAAGGCGAAGCTCCGCCACGACGCCGCGATGGCCAAGGGGGGCTACGGGATGCGCCCCGGCACCCAGGCCTTCGTCGAGCAGATGAACCAGCTCGCGGGCGATCCGGCGGAGCACAAGCTGAAGAAAGAGACCGGCAAGCTCGACGCCAGCGCGGCGCTCGAGGCGCTCAAGGCCAAGATGGGCAAGGACTGAGTTGGACGCGACGGGCTCCGCGCCCTCAGCGGGGGGCGCGTCGCAGGACCATAGGAGCTGAAGATGGCGCTCGTTTCTCCCGAGGTGGCGCGGCTGCGCCCGTACGAGCCTGGAAAACCCATCGACGAGGTGCGGCGCGAGCTCGGGGTCGACGACCCGGTCAAGCTCGCCTCCAACGAGAACGCCTGGGGGGTGTCGCCGCGGGCGGTCGAGGCGATCGCCAAGGCGGCCGAGGAGCTCCACCTCTACCCCGACGGCGGCTGCTTCTACCTCCGCCGCGAGGTCTCGGAGTTCCTCGGGGTGGCGCCGGGGCAGCTGGTCTTCGGCAACGGCTCGAACGAGCTCATCGACATGCTCGTCAAGACCTTCGTCCAGCCCGGGCAGAACGTCGTGACGAGCGCCGTGAGCTTCGTCGCCTACAAGCTCTGCACGCTGGGCGCCGCCCGCGAGCTGCGCGAGGCCCCGCTCGGGGCGGACATGGGCTTCGACCTCGACGCGCTGCTCGAGCGCGTCGACACGAACACGCGCCTCATCTTCATCGCCAACCCGAACAACCCCACCGGCACCTGCCTCGGGGCCGCGGCGCTCGACCGCTTCGTCGCCGCCGTGGACGAGCGCTGCGCCGACGACCCGCCCATCCTGGTGATGGACGAGGCGTACATCGAGTACCAGAGCCGCGACGACTACCCCGACAGCCTCGCGCTCGTGGCGAGGCGGCCCCGGACGGTCGCGCTCCGGACGTTCTCGAAGGCGTACGGCCTCGCCGGCGCGCGCTGCGGCTACGCGGTGACCTCGCCGGAGCTCGTCGACCTCCTCGAGCGCACCCGGCAGCCGTTCAACGTCAACGTCCTCGCCCAGGAGGGCGCGCGGGCGGCGCTCGCGGATCAGGAGCACGTTCGCCGCTGCGTCGGCGAGACCCTCGTCGAGCGCCAGCGCGTCCACGCCGCCCTCGAGGAGCTCGGTTTCGGCGTCGTCCCGAGCCACACCAACTTCCTCCTCGTGGACTTCCACCGCGACGCGGCGGCGCTGCACCAGACGCTGATGCGGCGCGGGGTGATCTGCCGGCCGATGGGCCCCTACGGCCTGAAGTCCCACCTCCGCGTCACCATCGGCCTCCCGAAGGAGAACGACCGCTTCCTCGCGGCCGTCTCCGAGCTCGACTGACGCCCGGTCCCGCATGAAACGGCGACGGCCGGGCTCCTGGGGAGTCCGGCCGTCTTCGTCTGGAGCTGCGCGCCCCGCGTCAGGGGAGTCGCTCGACGGTGACCCGGCCCTCGGGGCTGGTCACGCGCTCGCAGCCGCAGCCGACCGTCGCGGCCTCGCGCTCGACGAGGGTGCCGTCGGGGCGGGTCTGGCGCTGGTAGAGGAGGCGCCCGGCGGCGTCGGCGACGTAGACGTCGTCGTTGTCGAAGGCCGTGACGTCGAGGCCCGCGCGGTTGAGCCGGCTGGGCGCGATCACGGTGACGCGGGCGCCGAGGGGCGTCGCGCTGTGGGAGTAGACGACGCGACCGTCGACGTCGCGCGTGACCTCGGTGACGGGTTGCCGCTCGGTGGCGCGGCGCGCGTCGATCGGGCCGGCCTGCGCGAGCCCGTCACAGGTCGCCTCGAGCAGGACGCGGCCGTGGGCGCGATCCTCGACGACGACGCGGCCGGGGGCCTTCGAGACGCGCAGGGCCGCGTCGTCCCGGAGCGTCGCGAGCGCCTGCATCAGCGGCGTCGGGGCGCAGGTCAGGGCGGCCGGGGCCGGGAGCGTCGGGGCGGGAGCGCCGGCGAGGGCCGCAGGAGCGGTCACCGCGAGGGCGGAGGCGAGGGTCAGGGCGAGGCGCGTCTTCATGGCGGGATTGTCGCTGCCCACGCCTCCGAGTTCAAGCTGGAGGCGCCGACGTCGGTCACCGCGGCGTGCTCGGGGTCCGCTCAGACCAGGAGCGTGCCCTCGAAGGCCTCCTCGTCGAGGATCGGCGCCCGCCCCGCGAAGCCGCCCTCGAGCTCGTGCCAGTGGGTGAACTCCGGCTCGCCGCGGCGCCAGCAGAGGTAGACGATGCGCCCCTGATAGCGGCTCCGGACGTCGATCAGGCCGTCGAGGCCCTTCACCTCGACGCCGAGCTCGGCCAGCTCGCCCAGCAGCGCCTGGAGCTCCTCGTTCAGCTCCATCAGCGCCTCGAGGTGGGGCCGCACCCTGGGATCGTTGGCCAGCGCCGGTGGGACGACCTGGCCGATCTTGACGCCGAGGGGCTCCAGGATCCCGACCAGCGCCTGGATCCTCTCCCGCCCGGTGTCGAACCGATCGAAGACCCGGAGCAGGTGTGGGATCAGGGCGTTGGCGCCGGCGACGGTGTACAGCCGCCGGCCGGGCCGCTCGTCGTCGACTGGATCGACGTTCTCGGGCGCGTCACTCATCGTTCCTCGTCGCCGCCGCGGCAACCACCCCGCGGCGGACGCCCCGAGCGTCGCACTTCTGATGCGAGCTGGCCAGCCGAGGGGGGGCCCGTGGCCGGCCCCCCCTCGAGAACGTCAGTTCGTCTGCGCGACGAGGATCTCGAACCCCCGGCCGCCGACGTCGTAGCTCAGCTGACCGCCGCTGACCGTGGCCGAGCCGCCGCCGAGGGCGTCCTGGAAGACGGTCCCGTCGGAGACGCCGAGGCCGCTGACCGAGACGCTGCCGTTACGGCTCGAGGCGCCGCGGTTGAGGATGATGACGGCCTTCTCCTCGGGGAGGGTCCGGGCGTAGATGAGGAGATCGGTCTCCTTGACGAGCGCGTTCGGCCAGTCGCCGCGCGACAGCGACGGGTGCGCCTTACGCGCCTGACCGAGGGCCTTCACCACACCGAGGGCCGACGACTCGCGGGACGAGAGGTCGCCGCCGAAGCGCATCATCCTGCGGTTGTCGGGGTCGCCCGCGCCGGGCATCCCGTACTCGTCGCCGTAGTAGATGAGCGGGACGCCGGGGATGGTCATCTCGTAGGCCAGCGCCAGCTCGAGCTGCTGGTAGGGGGCGTCCGCGGACGGCTGGCCAGGCGGGTAGTGCCAGCCCTGGGCGATGTTCGAGAGCACGTCCCACACGCCGCAGTAGATGTCGCCGGCCGCCATCGAGGTGAAGCGCGCGATGTCGTGGTTCCCGATGAAGGTCGACATCAGCTGGCCACCGTTCTTGTAGCCGTTTCGCGCGCCGCGGACCTGCGAGTCCATGACGCCGAGGCCGATCTCCTGCTTCGCGAAGCCCTTGAGGATCTGCAGGTTGGCCGGGAAGTCGAACTGCCCGTGGAGCTTGTCATCGCCCACGAAGCCGTCGATGAGCCCGACGTCGCCGGAGAAGGTCTCGCCCACGAGGTAGAACGGCACGCCCGTCAGCTCGATGTCGCGGCCCAGGCGGGCCCGGAGATCCGTCACGAAGCTCATCTCGATGTGCTTGACGGCGTCGAGGCGGAAGCCGTCGGCCCCGGTCTTGTGGATGACGTCGACGGCGTGGTCGACCATGAAGGCGCGGGCGTCGGCGTTGTTGTAGTTCAGGTCGGCCAGGTACGAGGTGAACCAGCAGGTCTTCGGCTTGGTGTCCCAGCCGACGTCCTGGCACAGCTCGATCGGGAAGTTGAACCAGCCGTGGTCCTTGTGCTGCTGGTAGACCGGCGACTGGTCGTGGACGTGGTTGGCGGTGAAGTCGAGGACGACTCGAATGCCGCGAGCGTGGGCCTTGGTCACGAGCTGCTGCAGCTCGGCGAGGCTCCCGAAGCGCGGCTCGATCTGATCGGTATTGGACGGCCAGTAGCCGTGGTAGGCGGTGTACCGCATGGGCATGGAGCCGGCGGTCGCGGGGCTCAGGCCGCAGGCGTGGTGGTCCGGCGCGCTCCCGTCGGCGTAGCCGTCGGCGTTGTCGATGGGCCAGCTGAGCCACAGGGCGCCGACGCCCAGATCATCGAAGTAGCCGCTGTCGATCTTCGAGATGACGCCGGCGAAGTCGCCGCCCTGGTAGTTGACCCGGCTGTCGACGTCGGAGACCGGGTTGTCGTTGCCGCTGTTGCCGTTGGCGAAGCGGTCGGTCATCACGAAGTAGAGGACCGCGTCGCGCCAGTCCGTCGAGACGCCGACGTAGACCTTGAGCAGGAAGGTCTCGCCCTCGGCGACCACGCGGACGTCGTGGATACCCGTGCCGAGGCCGCTGAGCGAGACCGTGAAGCCGTCGCCGGACATCGAGACGGCGCCCGACGGGGCGGCCTGCCAGTCGACGGTGACCTCGACCGCGCCGCTCGGGACGCCGGCGAAGTCGGCGGTCAGCGAGCCGCCGCTGATCGTGTGCCCGACGAAGGAGACGGCGCCGCACTCCGGGACGTCCAGGACGCTGTTCTGGCCGCCGTAGCCGTCGTCGACGCCGTTGGGGTTGGTCGGATCGGCGATCCAGCTGCCGTCGACCACGAACTTGTAGGTGTAGCTCCCCGGATCGAGGACCATCGTCGCGGTGTAGACGCCGTCGCCGTCGCCGTCGGTCATCACCGTGGCGCCCGGCGGCTCGGCGGCCCAGCCCGAGAACGAGCCGGTGACGAGCACCTGCGCGGGGTCTCCGTCGGGGTCGAGGGAGAAGGTCACCTCGCCACAGGGCGGCGGAGTCACGGTGTCGGCCGGCGTCGTGTCGGCGGCGGTCGTGTCCGTGACGGTCGAGTCGGTCGGGACGAGCGTGTCCGTCGGGGCCAGCGAGTCCGTCGGCGCGCCGCTGTCGGACGTGGTCGTGTCGCCCGTGACCGAGGTGTCGCCCTCCACCACGTCCTCGACGACGTCGGTGTTGGACGTATCGGCGCTCTCGCCGCTGTCTCCGTCGCAGGCCGCGAACACGGCGAGGCTGGCGATGAGGGGGATCAGGAAACGACGCGGCGAGAGCATGGGGGACCTCTGGCGGAGGTTGGAGGGGGACGTAACTCAGAATTAAGTTACTCCGCCCCCTCCGCCGAGTCGACCGATATCTATCGGAAAGCCAGGGGTTGCCTATCACCCGCTCTGGAGCACGCCGCGGAGCGTGTCGCTCGGCGTCCGCGTGCCGCGCCGCAGCACGTCGTCGGCGCTCCAGACGAGGGCGCCTCTGAGGATGGCGCGATACATCTCGGCGTAGCTCGCGGCCATGTGCGGGCTGAAGCCGAAGGACTCGAAGGTCGGGACGACGGCGTCGACCGGCTGCTCCTGGACGGCGACGGGCTTGCCGAGGAGGTCCGCGAGCCCGGCGGCGACCTCGCTGGGGCTGAAGTCGCGCGGCCCGGCGATGGCCCAGGTCCGAATCTGCCCGGCGGGCGCCGGATCCCGGAGGGCGGCGGCGGCGGCGGCGCCGATGTCCGCGGTCGCGACCATCGGGAAGGCGACGTCGGCCGGCGTGAACGACGGCAGGACGCCGTGCTCGACCGCGACGCCGACGACGCTCGCCCAGTTCTCCTGGAAGTAGGCCGCGCGCAGGAAGGTCGCCGCCAGCCCGGACTCGCGGACGAGGGCCTCGGCCCGGTGCAGGCTCAGGATCGGGCCGGTGCCGCGGTCGAGGTGGGCGCCGACCGAGCTCAGCAGCGCCACGTGCTCGACGCCGGCGGCCTTCGCGGCGGCCAGAGCGGCCGAGACCCGGCGCGCCGCGAGCGCCACCAGATCATCGGTCGTGGTCGAGGGCGGCGAGAGCAGGTAGATCCCGCGCGCCCCGGCGAAAGCCGCCGTCAGGGCGTCCGTGTCCTCGAGGTCCGCGAGCGCCACCTCCGCGCCGCGCGCCGCCCACGCCTCGCCCGCCTCGGCCCTCCGCACCACCACGCGCACCCGCTCGCCCGCCGCCAGCAGCGCCTCGGCCGCCGCCTTCCCCGTGTTCCCCGTCGCTCCGATGATCGCGTACATGTCTGTCTCCCTTGGATATCGTTGGCGTCGCCCGCGGCGACGAGACGACTATCCGCACGGGCAGTAAATGACTCCAATGCACTCGTGTGATACGACTCATGAGTGTGAGTCATCTATCCGGCGTCGACCTGAACCTCCTCGTGGCCCTCGACGCGCTGCTCGCGACGCGCTCGGTGACGGCGGCCGCGGGCCGCGTAGGCGTGACCCAGTCGGCGATGAGCCGGACCCTGGGGCGGCTCCGCGATCTGTTCGACGACCCGCTCTTCGTGCGGGTCGGGCGCGGGCTCGTGCCGACCGAGCGCGCGGAGGCGCTGGTGGCCCAGCTGTCGGAGTGGCGTGCCGACACCGAGGCGCTGCTCCGGCACCGGGCGCCCTTCGACCCGGCGACGGCGCGGCGGGAGCTCCTGATCTCCGCCCCGGACCTCGCGACCAGCCTCGCGATGCCGCGGCTCCTGGCCCGGCTGGCGAACGAGGCCCCGGGGATCGACGTCGTCACCGTCGACGTGCACGGCGACGACCTCGACGCGCTGCTGGTCGAGCGGCCGAGCGTGGCCATCAGCCCGCGGATCCCCGACCGCGCCGCCCTCCGCCAACGCCCGACGTGCACGCTCGGCTTCTCGGTGATCCTCCGGCGCGACCACCCGGCCCTCGCGCGCGGCCTCGACGTCGCGACCTTCGCCGGCCTCCGCCACCTGCTGGTCGCTCCGCGGGGGCGCCCGGGCGGCGTCGTCGACGAGCTGCTCGCCGAGCGCGGGCTGCAGCGGCGCGTCGCGGCGCTCATCAAGACCTTCGCCATCGCCGGTGAGATCGTCGCCGAGAGCGATCTGGTCGCGACGGTCCCGTCGGTCCTCGCGGCGCGCTTCGCCAGGACCCTGCCGATCGTGGCGCTCGCGCCTCCGCTGCCGATGCCGACCTTCACGCTCCACGTCGGGTGGCACGAGCGCTACCATCACGACGCCGGGCATGCGTGGCTCCGGCGCGCGGTGATCGCCGCGCTCGACGAGGTGGACGCGCCGAAGAGGGAGCAGCGATGAGCGACGACGGGCTGGTGACGGGAGATGACGGGATCACGCGCTGCTGGTGGGGGGCCGGAGACCCCCTCTACCGCGGCTACCACGACCACGAGTGGGGCCGCCCGATGGGCGACGACACGCGGCTCTTCGAGAAGATCTGCCTCGAGGGGTTCCAGTCGGGGCTGAGCTGGCTGACGATCCTGAAGAAGCGCGAGAACTTCCGGCGGGCCTTCGCGGGCTTCGACTTCGCAGCGGTCGCGCGCTTCGACGAGGGCGACGTCGAGCGCCTCCTCGGCGACGCGGGTATCGTCCGGCACCGAAAGAAGATCGAGTCGACCATCAACAACGCCAGGCGCGCCGTCGAGATGGTCGAGGAGCACGGCTCCCTGGCGGCGTGGTTCTGGCGCTGGGAGCCCGGCGCCGACGCGCGGCCCGAGCGGCTCGTGAAGGCCACGATCCCGGGCAAGACCCCCGGGTCCACCGCTATGAGCAAGGAGCTCAAGCGGCGCGGCTGGAGCTTCGTCGGGCCGACCACGGCGTACGCCTTCATGCAGGCGATGGGGTTGGTCAACGATCACCTGGACGGCTGCCACTTCCGGAGCGAGGTGGCGCGCGACCGGGCGGCCTTCACCCCGCCCGGCTGAAGCCGCGCCCGCGAGGCCGGAGGACGCTGGCGGCGCCGCGCTCGGCGCGTCTCGAGAACGTTGTTCACTTTTTCCGCGAGGTGGGGTTTACCCGACAGGCCAACCCGGTCCTGGGGTGAGCACCATTCACGGAGGTCTTGTACATGCGTCTCCAGCACACCCTCGGGTCCGCCATCGCCGCGGCCCTCCTCGTCACCGTCGGCGCCAGCGGCGCCAGCGCCCAGTTCGGCGGCATCCCGAAGCCGCCCAAGATCGGTGGGTCCAGTAGCCCCAGCGACGCCCAGCGGAAGATGTTCCGCGAGTGCGACCAGGCGACCCGCAAGGGCCTCGGCGAGCTGCCGTCGACCTACAACTCCAGCTTCGAGAAGCGCCGCGACGATGTCGAGAAGGCGGCAGCGCTCCTGGCCAAGGCCGACTCGATCTGCACGCCGGACCTGCGCACGATGTCGAGCTGGGAGTCGACCGGCGAGCGACTCGACCAGCTGCGCCTCGGCGTGGCGGACGGGCAGATGCAGCTGGCGATCCTCGAGCGCTACGAGCCCCTGTCGAAGCAGGAGAAGCACGAGGTCCAGGCGGCCGATCTCGACGAGCTGGACGCGCGGCTGAAGGCCTACGAGGAGTGGGCCTCGAACGATGACTCCCAGCGCTACGCGAAGAACTGGCGCCGCAAGGTCGACAGCCTCCGGGAGTCGGTCGAGAAGCGCCAGGCGGGCCTCGCGCAGAAGAAGGAGCAGGCGGAGGTCGACCGCGCGATGCTGGAGATGCACGACGCCCTCGACGGCATCGAGCCGGTCATCGAGAAGATGGACACCCACGCCCGCAAGGGTGAGGGGCCCATCCCGGCGGAGCTCTACGAGCAATACGAGGCGCTGGTCGTGCGCATCGAGGCGTTCAACCCGACGGCGCGCCTCTACTACGAGCCGAAGCTCCGCATCTACCGCGCCTACGACGCCTGGCTCCAGGGTGACGGCGCCGCGGACGCGCTGGCCAAGCTCTACGAGGGCGCCGTCGTCGGCCAGGGCAAGTCGCGCGGGAAGAAGCAGACCATCAAGCTCGCGGCGAAGAAGGACTGGTGCTACGCGATCCTGATGCACTTCGACGAGCCGGGGGCCCGGTCGGACCTCGACTACCAGAACGAGACGAAGATGCGGAAGGTCCTGCGCTTCTATGACGAGGACACCCTCAAGCCGTGGCAGCGGATGAACGGGTTCTGCGCCAACGAGGCCTTCAAGATGGACCTCTCGGGCGAGCTCGAGTTCACCGGCAGCACCAACACCCAGCGCTGGGTCGCCGTCGGGTGGCCGCGCGACGAGTTCCCGGCGTCGCTGGCGCTCCACATCCGGCCGTGGATCGACGCCTGCGACTCGATCCAGTACGAGGAGAGCTGGCTCCGCCCCATCCCGGGCACCGTCAAGAGCCGCCAGCCCGGCGACATCAAGAGCTGGGAGCCGACCTACGCCGGCGAGCAGAAGTGCGCCATCATGCCCGGCACGCGCACCAACCCCGACGCCAATGCTTTTGGCAAGTGCGTCGCGACCCTCGACAAGCAGTACGCGCCGAAGTTCTCGGCCGCCATCAAGGCGCGCGACGACGCCCGGACCGTCGGCGCCCACAAGGCCGCCGTCAAGCGCATCGACCGCCTCGAGTCCGCCAAGGCGAAGGCCCTCGATAGCCGCTGCGGGCCGACCTACAAGAAGATCCAGAAGGCCTTCGCGACCTCCGTCGACAAGGTCGCCGACGCGATGAAGGGCCAGGCCTACAGCGACCACGTCGACCGGGCCAAGCGCAAGGCCGACGAGGAGGCCGCCCAGATGCGCCCGCGCAACGCCGAGGGCGTGCCCGACAAGCTGCGCGACCGCGACGACCGCCGCTCGCGGATGCGCACCTACGAGGAGTACTACAAGGACGACGCCGAGTAGCGCTCCACGAGGGATCGTCAAAGGGAGCTCGGAGACATGGTAGCGAAGCGCCATCTCACCGAGCTCGACCTGGCCGCGCCGCGGCCCAGGGTATGCGACGAAGCCGCAGGATCAGTCACTCGAGCAGCAATGCTGATCACTTCGGCGCAAGACACCGGTTTCATGAGGCTTTTCACCACGGAGAGCACAGAGGCCACGGAGATCTCACGGAGATTGCTGCGTGTTCGCCTCTCCGTGGCCCTCTGTGCCTCCGTGTCTCGGTGGTGAAAATCCCATTTGTATCAACCTATTGCCGCTAAGGGCCTGTCCAAAAATAAGTGAACCATCTGGCCGTCGGATCCGCCGCACTGGACGGCCCGCCGACGACTTGAAAGACGCCCGGTCTGCCTGCGTCGTCGGCGAACCGCCCAGCACGACGCCTCCTTGGCCATCTGGCCCACTTCTTCTTGGACAGGCCCTAATCGGCCGGCATTGACTCGAGAAGCGAAGAGCGCCGGGGTTCGCCTCGGCGCTCTTCGTGTCTTCGGGTCAGTCGTCGTCCTCGTGCAGCGCGGCGATGGCGGCGAGGCGCTCGGGGGGATCCGGACGACCGATGAAGCCGCCGAGGGCCATGGCGATGGCGCTCGCGGGGAGCGCGAAGAGGATGGCCGACAGCGGCGGCGTCCCCGGGGCGAGCTGGACGCTGAGGTAGACGACGGCGCCGGCGACCAGGGCCGCGACGCCGCCCGCGAGGTTGGCGCGGCGCCACCACAGGCCGGCGAGGACCGGCACCAGGAGCGAGGCGCCGAGGACGCCGATGGCCGCGGAGTAGAAGACCGTGATGAGCCCGGGCGGGTCGTAGGCGAGGACCATCGCGACGAGGCCGATGACCCAGACGACGGCGACGTTGATGCGGCCGAGGGCCTTGTCGCCGAGCTTGGCGCCGAGGCCGCGCCCGATGAGGTCGTGGGCGACGGCGGAGCTGACGGCGAGCAGGAGCGCGTCGGTCGTCGACATGACGGCGGCGAGGACGGCGGCGACGGCGAGGCCACGGATGAGGGGGCCGAACTCCGAGTCCATGACGGCGAGGAAGACCTGATCGGCGTCCTGCAGATCCGGGTGGTTCGCCTTGGCGAAGGGCACGATGAAGAAGACCGCGGCCAAGACGATGGCGCTGTAGAAGAGCATCGCGATGTTGAGCGACAGGCGCGCGCTGTCGGGGTTCTTCGCGGTGTAGACGCGCATGACGACGTGGGGGATGACCGGAACGGCGGCGGCCCAGATGAGGAAGCTCCCCAGATCGGTCGTGATCGGGTGGTCGGGGGCGGCGCCGAGATCGGGGGCGACGGCGAGGGCGCTGTCGAGGACCTCGCCCGGCGAGCCGACCTGGACGATGAGGGCGACGGCGGTCCCGAGGACGACGAGGACCATCAGGACGCCCTGGACGAGGTCGGTCCAGGTGACGGCGAGCATCCCGCCGACCGAGACGTAGAGCACGAAGACCAGGGTCGCGAGGGTGAGCGCCGTCTCGTAGGGGATCCCGAGGAGGACCTGGGCGGTGATGCCGGCGGCCTTCATCTGAGCGACGATGTAGACGGTGAAGCTCAGGACGATGAGGGTCGGGACGAGGAGCCGGACGACGCGGTGCGGGTAGCGGTCGGCCAGGAAGTCCGTGATGGTGAAGCGGCCGAAGCGCCGGAGCGGCTTGGCGACCAGGACCGAGGCCAGGGGAAAGCCCACGACGGCGCCGGCGAAGAGCGCGAGGGTCGCCGGGATGCCCTGGGCGTAGGCGAGGCCCATGACCCCGATGATCGAGCCGCCGCTCGCGAGGGACGCCATGATGGCCATCGCGTTGACCCAGGTGCCGACGTTGCGGCCGGCGACCCAGTAGTCGTCGGCGCTCGACAGCGAGCGGCGCGAGGCCCAGACGCCGATCCCGACGCAGGCGCCGAGGTAGAGGATGACCACGACGTGCTCGACGGCCATCAGGCGCGGTCCTCGTGGGCCCGGCGGCGGCGGCGACGCGCCATCAGGATGCGGCCGAGGGCGATGGCCGGCGAGAGCACCATGAGCCCAGCCATCAGCCAGCCGAGCATGGCCACGCCGCCGGCCTCGGTCTCGCGCGCCCAGGGCAGCAGCGCGACGATGGCCCAGGCGAGGATGATGACCAGAAAGGCGATGTCGGCCCGCGGCATCGGGAAGAAGCCGCGCGGGCGCTCGCCGGCCTTCGGGGTCGTCGGCGGAGTCGTCATGGGGCGATCATAGGGGAAGAGCGCGCCGCTGGTCACCCCCGCCAGGCCGCGAGGGCCCGCCGCCTCAGAAGCCCGGGTCGACCTCGGGCTGCGCGGCGACGAACGAGGTGATGTGCGGGGTGTAGTCGTCGCCAGCGATGGCGGTCGTGCCGCTCGCGCCGGCCTCGGGGCCGATGATGAAGGTCCGGTCCTTCGGCACGCCGGTCGCCTCGTAGGCGGCGATGTCGCTGTCGGCGTTGCCGTAGGCGGCGGCGACGTCCCAGCCGAGGTCGTCCTGGATCCACGACATCCAGGCGCTCTTGTAGGCGACGGCGTCCTCGCCCAGGACGAGGGCGTTGGCGGTGATGATGGGGCCCGCCGGGTAGCCGAAGCGCGCGAACCAGGCGCGGGTCTCGGCCCGGAAGACGTGGGGGCGGGCGGTCATGTAGACGACCTGGTAGCCCTTGTCCCGCCACGCGTTCATGAGGTCGGCGGCGGCGGTATAGGCCCGCGGGACGTAGCTCCCGTCGCCGATCTGCAGGGCGAGCTCGGTGTCGTCGAGGGTGAGGGTCCCGTCGATGTCGGTGACGACGACCGGCGTACCGGCCGGCCACAGGAAGTAGCCGTGCTCGACGCAGGAGCCGGTCGCCTCGAGCACGCCGTAGACCCAGTGGCTGCCGACGCCGAAGCGGTCGTCGCCGGACAGCGCGAAGGCGTAGCCGCCGTCGTCGTCGGTCCGGGCGCGGCCGACCTGGGTCCAGTCGCCCGCGGCGTCGAGGCGCCAGGCGCTGACCCACTCGCCCGGGATGGGGTCGCCGCCGAGGCCGAGTTCGACCGGGCTCCGGGCCATTCGCCCGAGGATCGGCTGCGCGCCGCCGTCGAGGAGGGCCGCGTCGACCGCCTGGGTCGTGATGGCGCCGACGCCGCCGGGGACGCCGAGGTAGTCGGCGCCGGAGTCCTTGACGCGCGGGTTGTGGTCGATCTGGTACTGCGCGGCCTCGGTGTCGAGGGCCGTGGCCGCGACGCTGAACGGCAGCGGGCCGGGATCCGGGCACATCAGCCCGGTCGCCGGAGCCTCGGCGGTGTCGGCGACCACGTCGGACGCGTCCGCGTCGGCCGTGTCCGCGTCGTCACCGCACGCCGTCATCGAGAGCGCGGCGGCGAGCGCCAGGCTCCATCGCGGGGTCGGGCGCGGCGGGCGAGGTCGGGGGCTGCGGGTCATGAGGTGGCTCTCCGGTCGGCGGCGCCTGCGCGCGAGAGGCCATGACGAAGTGGCCGTGCCGCGCGGCGACGCGGTCCGTCCCCGATAGCACAGGGTCGGTCGCCACACGAGCGCGATCGAGGGGCTCCCGACCGCCTGGAATGCGGGGGAGCGGGCGCGTAGCCGGCGATTTACCGCACCCTTACACGGGGGGCCGCCGCACGAGCGTATCACTGAGGTGCGAGCGCAACCGAAGCCCGCTCACCCAAGGAGGCACCCCGTGACCCGAACCGATCTCGCCGTCATCGCCAAGAGCGCCGCCCTGTCGATGCTCCTCACCCTCCCGGTCCTGCTGCCCGCCGCCGTGAGCGCCGGCCCGGACAAGATCGTCCAGCTCGGGCTCGCCGAGCGCGCGCCCGCCCTCGAGGTCGACGGCGCGACGCTGAAGGTCGAGCTGGCCAAAGCCAAGTACAAGGCCGGCGAGGCCATCGACATGGTCGCGACGGTGACCAACCCGACCGCCGCGCCCGTCCACGTCGCGGCGACGGTCCAGCTCGTGAAGGTCCCCTACAGCTCGCCGATGTCGCGGATGCGGGCGATGCCGACGTCGACCTTCGAGGCGCCGGTCGTCCTCGATCTGAGGCCCGGCGAGACGCGCGTCGTGCGGCTGAAGACCGACGTGAAGATGGGTGATGGCGACACCGCCGAGATCCTGGCCAGCGCCGGGAAGTCGCAGGTCGTCACCGCGGCGCTCGGGATCGGCGAGACCCCGCCGGACCCGTTCGCGCCCGTCGACCTCGATCTCATCGAGATCCCCGGCCCGCCGAACGCCCCCGGGATCGCGCTCGAGGCCCCGCCGCTCCCCGCGCCGCCCGCCGCCGAGCCGACGCCCGACGCCCCTGCGACGCCCGACGCCCCTGCGGCGACCGACGCCCCGACCCACGCCGCCGTCGACGCCCCCGCGGCCGCCGTCGCCGCCGCCCCGGCGAGAGACGAGGAGTAGCCGCGCATGGACGCTCGACACATCGCCGGCGCGGTCCTCGGGATCGCCCTCACGGCCGCCTGCGTGGGCCTCGCCGGCGGTGCGTCGCAGGCGCCCGCGCGCCACCTCCTCGCCGATGACGAGGGCGCGCTGAGCGAGCTCGTCATCCACTACGTCCCGACGGCCGCGGACCTGTCGCCGCCGGTCTACCGGGAGCTGCTGAGCGCGCTCGACGACGACGTGGTCGTCTGGACGGTCGTCCCGGACATGGCCGCCTTCGACGACCTCGTCGCGCGCCTCGGCGACGCCGCGGACGCCGGCCCGACCCTGGTCCCGGTGCCGGTCGGGCACGCCATGACGACCTGGTCACGCGACCGCTGGCTGGCGCTCGCCCCCGAGGATCCAAGCGACCCGGTCACGATCCTGGCGCCCTCGGCCGAGGACGGAAGCGAGCGCTGGCCCGCCCGTGCCGGGGACGCGCGGACCGGGCGCGACCTGGCGGCCGAGCCCTTCGCCCGGGCCGCCTTCGAGCGGAGCGCGCTCTACTTCGACGGCGGGGACTTCGTCGCGGACGCCGAGGTCGCCTTCGTGACGCCCCGGGTCCTGCGCCGGAGCGCCGGCCGCGTGGTCGAGGACCGCGAGCACCTGGCCCACGCCCTCGAGCTGACCCTCGGAAAGCGCGTGGTCCTGCTCGACGAGGCGCCGGAGCACCACGCCGGCATGTTCATGATGCCGATTCGCGGGCGGCGGATGCTGGTCGGCGACCCGTCGCTGGCCGCGGCGCTCGTCGACGATCCCGAGGCGCTCGTCCCGCTGGGCGGCGGGCCCGACTTCAGCGCCGCCACCCAGGCCCGCTTCGACGCCGTGGCCGACGCCGTCCGCGACGCCGGCTACACCGTCACCCGCATCCCCATCGTCCCCGGCCGCGACGGCCGTACCTGGTGGACCTGGCTCAACGGCCTCGTCGAGACCCGCGACGGCGGCGGCCACGTCTACATGCCCACCTTCGGCGCCCCACCGGCCCTGCGGGAGGCCGCCGAGGCGGTCTGGCGCGACGCCGGCTACACGGTACACCCGGTCGACGCCACCAGCGCCTACACCCACTTCGGGAGCCTGCGCTGCCTGGTCAACGTCCTGCGGCGGCGGTGACCAGCGGAAGCGGAGGCGGAAGCGGAGGCGGGAGCCGGAGCGGGAGCGGCGCGGATGCGGAGGCCGGAGCGGGAGCGGGAGCGGCGCGTAAGCGGAGGCTGGAGCGGCGCGAGAGCGGAGGCGGGAGCGGCCTCGGGCAACCGGGATTGACCGCGGAGGCCTCCAGGCGACTCCAGGGCGCGTCCGCCGGGCGCGAAGGTAGGTAAACACCTCTCCCACGCACGCTCACGCCTACGCACCGCCCACGCCCACGCTCCCGGCGCCGCCCCCCACGCCCACGCTCACCGCGCCGCCCACGCTCACCGCGCCGCCCACGCCCACGCGCATGCTCCCGCACCGCGCCGCCCACGCCCACGCCCACGCCTACGCACCGCCCACGCCCGCCCCCCTCAGGGGTCGGTGGCGAGGATGGCCTGGTAGAGCGCGAGGGCCTGGGCGTCGGTCATCTCGCGGGAGGCGACGACGCGGGGGCCGTCGGTGCCGAACCGGACGCCTTCGAGGAGCCGCGTGAGCGCGGGCTCCTTGCCGCTCGCGCGGGCCGCCTCGAGGACCAGCGCGACGCGCTTGGCGGCGTCGGCGTCGGCCAGCGTCAGGCTGGCTTCGACCTTGGCGCCGTCCCGCAGATCGGCGCGCACGAGGAGCGCCTTTGCCCCGGCGAGATCCGGCAGCTCGCGGCCGAGGTCCCGGGCCCACTCGCCGCTGAGATCGAAGACGACGAAGACCGACGGCGCCCCCCGCGCCTGGCGCAGCGCCGGGCCGACCCGCGGGCTCAGGCTGGCGTTGTTCCCCGCGCGCGCCCGGAGCGACGACTTGAAGGGGTCGAGCTCGCCGACGATCACGAAGCCGTCGCCGACGACCGCCCCGCCGTGACGCGACTCGACCCGCGGCGGCGGCCCCTCGTACCACTGGACCGGCGGGTCCTTGCTGGTGAAGAAGTCCGCCACGCGGCGGCCGTCGAAGGCGCCGGCGACCCCCAGCACGAAGGCGTCGTCCCGCTCCTCCCAGGCCTCGGTCGCGATGAAGAGCGCGGCGCCCACGTCCTCCGGGACGCGCAGCGCCCCCGCCTCCCTCAGCGCGTCGACGACGCCCCGGCTCCCCGCGTGGGTGACGAGGTCGTCGAAGAGCCGCCTCCCGATGGTCGACCGGTTGAGCGCCGCGCCGTCCACCCCGACCAGGAGCCGGGTGTCCGCCGGCGCGTACTCGAGCATCGCGTCCCAGCGCCCCGCGTCGACAGGCCCACCGCCCTTCTTCTTTTCGGCCCGATCCAGCAGGTCGGACAGCGACGACTCCGGCACGACCGTCCGTGGCGCGCGCGGCGTCTCCGCCGACGCCTTCAGCTCGTCGAAGGTCTTCACCGGGGCCGCCGCGACCTTGCGGACTGCACCGTCGGGGCCGACCTCGAAGCCCTCGAAGCCGAGGGCCGCCGGATCCCACTTGGCGGCCGCGACCGGCGCCAGCGCGCCGTCCCCCGCCGCGACGATGTCCGGCGGAGCGCCGTCGTCCGGCACCCCGGGATCCACCGCGGCCTCCCCGGACCCACCCGTCAGCGCTACCACCGCCATCGCGATGGCCCCGGCGGCCAGGATCCCCGCGCCGAGCCAGAGCCCCACCGCCTTGCCGAGCCCTGACGGCTCAGCCCCGGCCGCCGCGATGGGCCGCGGCGGGGGAGCCGGCGTCGGCGTCGCCGGAGGAGGACCCGGGACCGCCGGCTGCCCCTCGATCTCGGCCCTGACCTGGTGACGGTAGGCCTCCTCGAGCTCGGCCTGTTGCTTCGCCTCCAGCTCGGCCCGCACCTGTTGGCGATAGCGCTCCTCGGCCAGGGCCGTGGCGCGCGCCTCTTCCTCCGCCCGGATTCGGGCCTTCTGCTCGTCGGTCAGCCCCGCCATCACAGCCCCCCGAGCGCCTGACGCCGAGCCCGCCCGGCGCGCACCGCCATCCACGCGAGCCCGCCGGCGAGCGCCAGCATCAGCGCCGCCAGGCCGAGCAGCACCCCCTGCCCGCCCCCGCCCGACGGCGGCGGCGCGTGGGTCACCACGGCGTCGTCCACGGCCGAGATGAGGGCGGTCGCGACCTCCTCGCCCGAGGTCGCCGACAACACCCGCCCGTCGGTCAGCTTGGCCAGCTCCTCGGCGTGCTTCTTCGCCGCGGCGTTGTTGCCGACCACGATCGGGTAGATGTGCGCGGGGTCGACCTCCTCCGCCCGCTTGGCGATGGACGCGAACGTGTTGCCCATGCTGTCCGGCGATTTCGCCGGCGCGTCGGTCACCACCACGATGATCTTGGCGGGCACGCGATCGGGATCCGGCGTCTCCTTCTCCCAGAGGTTGATCCCCATGCTGATCCCGTGCAGCTGGTCCTCCGGCGTGTCCCCGCCGCCGCCCGGTCCCAGCGACTTCAGGAACGCGAACTGGCTCCCGAGCTCGCGGGTGAACGGGCGCACCACGAAGTGCGACCGGTCGCTCTCGACCTTCAGGTCGCGAAAGACCGCGACCGCCAGGCGGAGGTCGGACGAGCTCTTCCGGAGCGCCTTCACCGACGCGATGGCGTTGTCGCGGAGGCTGACGAGGGAGCTCCCCATCGAGGCCGTCGTGTCCATCACGATGATGACGTCGACCGGCCCCTTCGGCGCCGAGAGCGAGCCGCCGGACGGGTTCTTCACGGTCTTGGTGCCGCGGGCGTCGACCGCGATCCGCGTCCGCCCGGAGTCGGGGAGGTCGCCGAAGTCGGCGCGCAGGTCGACGACCAGATCCGTCGGCTCGACCCCCTCGGGGACGTTCTTCACCAGCACGCCGACGTCGGTCGGCTCCGCCCCGATGGCGCGATCGCCCAGCGAGAACGACCACCCCGGGCGCGACGCCACCTTGCCGCTCGCGCGGTCCAGGATCCCGACGCGCGCCGCGTGGAGCTTGCCGGGAGCCCCGCCCGCGGTCTTCACCGACAGCTGGATCCGGACGTCCGTCCCGTCGACCCGGCGCCCCCAGGACTCGGCGCGGATCGCCGTGATGGACGCCCGATACGCCGTCGCGACGCAGCGGACGGCCGTCTTCAGGTGGTCTTCGAACCCGGGCTGCCAGTCGCGCGCGTCGTCGAAGCCCCCGTGGGCACGGCGGGAGCAGTTGCGGACGAGCGTGGCCATCGTCTCCTCCATGGCCTTGCGCGACACCTCCTCGTCGAGGTCGAGGAAGCCGGCCTTCGGACCCCAGGGCATGTACTTCGACCTCGGGTCGCCGCCGCCCAGCCACGGCTCGTCCTTGCCGGTCCACTCGCGCACCAGCGCCCCCTGGGCGGGGTTCGTCTCCCAGTAGAGGTGCTCGGAGAACGGGGTGCACGCCTCGAAGGACGGCGGATCCCAGGTCGCCCAGGCGCCCTCCTCCTTCAGCTGCAGGATCGGCCCGTTGAAGTAGAAGGGATCGAAGTACGAGTAGAACTGGTCGAGCGACCGGCCGGGCGGCCGATTGGCCAGCTCCCGCAGGTAGCAGGCGACCGAGGTCCGGAGCGTGCTCGGCGCCATCCACACCCAGTAGCCGTCGCGCGAGAAGAGCGGCGTGCCGCCGATGTTCGCGAGGTGCCGCTCCACCCGATCCCAATACCCCGATGAGTTGCCGGCGTTGAGCGCCGCCGTCCGCGCCTTCAGGGTCGCGATCGCCTCGGTGATGGGGGCGGTGGCGAGCCAGGTCTCGGCGTTCTCGTCGTACGCCGCGACCCAGTCGTCGGCGTGCTTGATCATCTTCCGGATGGTGGCCGCGTCCAGGGTGAAGGCGTCGGCGTGCTTGGCGCTCGTCGGATCGGAGACGTAGTGCGCCATGTAGGCCGCGTAGTGCGGCAGCAGCCGCCCGCTGCCGCCGGCGCCGAGGGCCGTCGCGAGGCGGCTGTAGTTGGCCGCCGCCTGCTCGGGGGCCTGGCCGTCGAAGAGCCACGGGCTGAAGTAGTGCGCGCGGCCGTTGTAGAAGGGGTTGTAGCCGAGGCCGGCGAGCACGCCCTCCATCCCCGGGAGCCCGCCGCCCGCCGTCAGGGTGGCGCTCGCGAGGCTGCCCGGCGCGAAGGGGTTGCCCAGCGGGAAGGCGAGCTCGGCGTCCGGCCCCGGGCCGCCAGCGCCGGGCGGCGCGACCGGCGTCAGGTCCGGAGCGTCGTGGACGAGCCCGCTGCCGACCGTCGGCGCCATCCCGTGCTCGCAGCGCTCGACGCCGTCCCAGGCGTTGATGGCGCGGACCCCCGGGAAGCCGGGCTCGGGGTCCTTGGACGCGGGATCGAGCGAGAGCAGCTTGTGCGCCTGCTGCACGATGAACTGGTGGATGGGGTGGGCCCCGATGCGCGCCCCGAGCTCGCTCTTCAGCCCCGCGCGGCGGCCCGACTCGACGTAGTTGTCGATGAGCTGTTGGAGCTTCGCCTGCTCCTCGGCGCTCATGTGGAGCCCGCCGGTCAGGGTGCCCCACGCCACCGCGTCGGGAGGTTCGGGGGAGATCGACAGCCCCAGCCCGAGGGCCAGGACCGCCAGCAGTCGGTGAGGAGCGCGCTTCATGGCGGCTCTCCCGGGCGACGCCCGCCGTCGTTTTCAGGATCGCGGCCATCGTAGCGCGCGACCGCCCCGCTGGCCACCGCCCGAAGTGAATGGCGCTCACTATGCGCGCGCGAACGGGTGTTGCATTCACGCGCCCGGTCGTGGCTAGCTGCTCCGCACTCCACACCGTCACGGAGAAGCTCACATGGCGCCGACGTACGCCCGCACGCTCGCTCTGTCCCTGCTCGCCGCCGGGGCCTCCCTCCTCACCGCCTGCCCCGACGACACCGAGGCGAGCGGCGACACCAGCGCGGACACCCTGACCGGGGACACCGGCGACGTCGGCGACACCTCCGCCCCGCCGGAGGCCGACGCGATCTTCGCCTTCGGCGTGGACCCGGCCCAGACGATCTCCGCGGCCCCGTTCCCGAACGACCTCTACCTGGCGACCGGGAAGGTCACGCTCGCGCCCCTCGGTGACGACCCGGCGATGGCGACCGTGGCCAACGCCGCCACCCTCGAGCGCTTCGACACGCTAATCGCCGACAAGTCGGGCTTCGGCTTCGACACCTCGGTCTACTTCCCGATGGCCGCGGCCCCGGATCTCGCCAGCTTCGACGGCAAGGTCCACATGGTCGCCCTCGACGGGCCCGAGGCCGGGCGCGAGGTCGCCTCCAGCGTCTTCTACTACCCCGAGACGGGCTGGCTCGGCGTCATCGCCGCGTGGGGCGACTACCAGGTCCCCGGGTCGAAGTACGCGATCGTCATCGAGGCCGGCGTGACGGCCCGGGGGATCACCGCTGAGGCGCCCGCGGGCGTCACGGCGCTCCTGGGCGACACCGCCCCGACCGAGTCGGACCTCGCGGCGCTCTACCCGGCCTGGGCCGAGCTCCGCACGTGGCTCGGTGACAACGGCAAGAGCGCCGCCGACGTGGTCGTCGCGACCGTCTACACCACCGAGGCGACCATCCCCTTCGCGACCAAGCTCTTCGCGGCGGCGGACGCCTTCTCCCTCGAGGCGCCGACCAGGAACGTCCGCTGGGACCCGGACAACGGCTGGGAGGAGGCCGCGGCGGTCACCGGGGACGACCTGGCGACCTACTTCGGCACGCCGGGCGCCGACTTCCCGACCACCCCCGGCACCTGGGACGGGAGCCGCGACGCGGCGGCGAAGCTCTCCCAGAGCGGCGAGGCCTACACCGGCGGCACGGTGCACGCCGGCGTCGGCGCGGTGCTGAACGGGACCCTGTTGATGCCGGCCTTCAACTGGGCGATGGAGGAAGGCGGGCCCCAGAACCGCGCGTGGCGCTTCGACGGCGACGGCACGCCGACCAGCGAGATCAACGCCTACGTGCCGTTCACCCTGTTCCTGTGCGGATCGCAGGTCGACGCGCCGAGCGGTCTGCCGGTCGCCATCGCGACCCACGGCGGCGGCGGACACCGCTCGGAGATGCTGACCTTCGCGGTGGTCAACTGCCTCAACGACGTCGCGACCATCGCCGTCGACCTGCCCTTCCACGGCGGCCGCATCGGGGCGAGCTTCGGCGTGACCGACATGGCGCTGCTGCCGTCGCGGCCGGACCTCGTCAACGCCTTCACCGGGCTCGAGGACGGAGACGCGGGCTTCGTCGGCGACTACATGGGCGACGGCGGCGGCCCGACCGAGACCGTCGGCCCGCTCTTCGCCCTGCCCCAGAGCGTCCACCCCGCGGTGGCGGCGGCCAACACCGCCCAGGTCTCGGTCGAAAACCACATGGTCGCCCGCTACCTGCGTGACGCCGACTGGAGCGCCGTGATGACCGACCTGTCCTTCGATGGCGACTACATCTTCCACCAGGGGCTGAGCTTCGGCGCGAGCTTCACCACGATGTCCCTGGCGATGACCGACGACTTCCGGGGCGTCGTCAGCTCGGTCTCCTCGGGGCAGATGCTGACGGCGAACCTGCCGGTCGCCCCGACCAACGCGACCCTGGCGGCGGGCTTCATGCGCTCGGTGCTCGGGATGCCGGCGACCATCGAGGACCTCAACCACGGCGCCTGGCAGAACCCGGCCCTGGCGACGCTGCAGTGGCTGGCGCAGCTCGGCGACCCGTCGGGGTACTCCCCGTTCGTGATGCGCCACCGGCCGACCGACAAGGCGCAGTCGATCCTGGCCTTCGGAGACAGCTGGGACGAGACGCTCTTCACCTCGGCGCAGCTGTCGATGCACGCCGCGACGGGCTTCGAGACCTTCACGAGCGGCGCGGACTGGACCCTGGACGCCACCGTCGTCGGGGCCGACACGCTCAGCCCGACCGCCTGGGACGAGACGCCGCTGACCGCCGGCAACGTGACCTACGGCGAGGTCAGCCACACCGCGGGGATGTTCTACTGGTCGAAGTCCTGCCACGCCGAGACCATCGTCCCGCTCTGCATCAAGCGCTACGAGAGCCCCCACCCGCCGGTCACCCCGCTGACCGAGCGCGAGGTCTACGCCTCACCGGTCTGCGAGATGCACGGCGCGATCAAGACCTTCATGGCCTCGCTCCTGAGCGACACCACCAGCCTCGGGACCCTCGCCGCCCCCACCGGGAGCTGCGACGACCTCTACGGCACCGACTGAGCCGGCCCGAGGGCCGTCCGAAGCGGTTGAGACGACCGCGGACCGTCGAGGCGGTCGAGAGGACCGCGGGCCGTCCGAAGCGGTCGAGACGACAGCGGACCACAGATGCTTGGCGTGCGGTCGTCCCGACCGCCAGCTGCGCAGGCGGTCAGAGCGACGTCCGCTCGAGAGTCGTGAGGGTCAGCAGCCCCCGGCGGCGTTGCAGGTCTTGACGCCGGCCGTCGCGCCGTCCTGCCCCTTGGCGCCGTTGGCCGCCGCGCCGGCGCCGGTCGGGGCCAACCCGCCCGCGCCGCCTGAACCGCCGCCGCCGCCGGTGAACTCCGTCGTCGGGGTGACCGTCACCGTCGCCGACAGCTTCAGGACACCCCAGCTCGGGCCGCCCGCGCCGCCACCACCGCCGCCGCTGTGCCCGCCGTGGCCCCCGGGCCCTCCGGCGCCGCCGCTGCGCGCGGTCCCGGCCCCGGGCCCGCCGTCACCACCCGCGCCACCGGGCTGCCCCTGACCGCCGGCGCCGCCCTGACCGCCAGCCCCGCCGTTGCCGAGCAGGAAGCGGCAGCTGTCGAGGGTGAGGGACCCACCCCGGACGAGCGCGCCGACGCTGGCCCCGCCGGGCCCGCCGCCGCTGCCGCCGGACTGAGCGCGGCAGCCGCCAGCGCCACCGCCGCCGCCGCCAGCGCCGGCGGAGTTCTGGAGCGGGATCTGGCTGTCGTCGCAGCCGCCGGATCCGCCGCCACCGCCGCCACCGCCGCCGTGCTTGCCGAGGCTGCCGGAGCCGCCAGCGCCGCCGTACCAGAAGTCGCCGTCGAAGGCGCCCGCGCCCTGTCCGGCGCCGCCGCCCCCGCCATTGACGACCCCGCCGGGCCCACCGCCTCCCGGGGTCTGGCAGCGCCCGCTACCGGCGCCGTAGGACCCGCCGCTGACGCCGGATCCCGCCGACCCCGACACGCCGTTGGTCCCGGGCTCGGCGTCGCAGTCGCTGCCGAAGCAGGCGCACACGCCGAACAGGCAGTCACAGTCGTTGTCCATGGTCCCGCCGTCGCCGCCCTTGCCGCCGGCGGTCCCGCTCGAGCACTGGCCATTGGTGCGCCCCGACGCGCCGAGGCCGTGGGACGAGTCGTCGCAGAGGTCGAACTTCTCGGTCCCGGAGCCGCCCGCCCCGGCCTTGGACGGAGCGCTCAGCGAGGGCGCGTTCTGCCCGCCAGCGCCGGGGGCGCCCGAGGCGCCGTCGCGCGCGACGACCTCCACTCGCCGCAAGGTCAGGTTCGAGGACACGGCGTGGACGACGTAGCTCGAGAGCCCGCGGCCGCCGACGCGCTCGTTGACGCCGGGGCTCTTGCCCTCGAGGACCAGATCGTTCAGCGACGCCGTGGCGCTCCGCGCCCGCACCGTCATGTACTGCCCGTCGGGGGCGTACCTGGCGCCGCGGATGACGACCTTGTGGCCCGCCTCGTTGTACGGCCGGCGCTCCCAGCTGGCGTCGAAGCCGCCGAAGAGGTGGACCTCGCGGTCGATGAGGACGATCTCGTCGTAGGTCCCGGCGCGGATGTAGATCTGGCGCTTGCCCGCGCTCGTCTTGCCGATCGCCCAGTTGATGTGCCCGCACGGGCTCTCGCGCGTGCAGCTCGCGTTGTCGGTGGCGTTTGGCGCCACGAAGAGCGCGTGGGCGACGTCGCCGTCGATCCCGTCGCAGTTGTCGTCGAAGAAGGCGCCGTCCGGGGTCTCCGCGCCGAGGTAGCCGGTCGGGTAGCTCGGGCTCCAGCCCGACCCGCCGCAGGTCTGGCGCGTGCCCTCGCAGGCGCCGCTCTGGACCGGGTTGAGCGGGGCGACCAGGTCCGGGTCGTCGAGGTCGGTCAGCCCGTCGCAGTCGTCGTCGAGGCCGTTGCAGTCCTCGACCAGGGACGGGCCGGCGTCGTCGCAGACCAGGGCGTTGTCCGAGCACACCCAGTGGCCGTCGGCGCAGAGGTCGCTGTCGGCCGTCGAGTCGCAGGCGACGCCCTTGTTCGGGAAGTCCTCGTCGGTGGCCCCGTCGCAGTCGTCGTCGACGTCGTTGCAGAGCTCGATCCGCGTGAACCCGTCGTCGGTGCAGACGGTCGACAGGCGGTCGGGGCTGCACACGACCACGCCGTCGGCGCAGGCGTCGCCGTCGTCGCCGTCACAGCTCTCGAAGAGCCCGACGTAGCCCTCGTCGGTGTCGCCGTCACAGTCGTCGTCGAGGCTGTTGCAGAGCTCGATCTGCGAGGCGCCGTCGTCGTTGCAGACGAGCCCCGAGCCGTCGAGGCTGCAAACGAGCTGCCCGTCCATGCACAGGTCGTCGTCGTCGCCGTCGCAGGGCTCGAGCTTGTCCTCGAAGCCCTCGTCGACGCTGATGTCGCAGTCGTCGTCGAGGCCGTTACAGAGCTCGGCGCGAGAGTCGGCGTCGTCGCTGCAGACGAGCCCGCCGTCCTCGGCGCACGCCCAGACGCCGTCGGCGCAGTGGTCGTCGTCCTCACCGTCGCAGGCGCCGCCGACCCCCTCGAAGCCCTCGTCGGTCGTCCCATCGCAGTCGTCGTCCACGTCGTTGCAGATCTCGGCCGCCGGGGTGGCCGCGTCACAGGCCGAGAGCCCCTCGGCGCTGCACATTCGGACCCCGTCACAGACGCCGTGCTCGCTCTCGACGAAGCAGTCGGTGCTCGCCTGCTGCGCGACGGCGCGGACCGAGCAGTGACACTCGCCGGACGCGGGACGACAGAGCTCGACCGTCTCGTCGGCGAGGGCGACCGCCTCGCAGCTCGCGCCGTCGGGGCAGGTCCCAGCGGCGCACCGCGTCCCGCAGAAGGCGCCCGTTCCGTCGCCGTCGTCCACGCAGCGCGCGCCGCTCTGACCGCCGAGGCCGAGCTCGCAGTCCGCGTCGATGCGGCACGGCTCGCAGAAGGTGACGTGCTCGTAGACGCAGACGAAGGTCGGATCACCCGAGGCGTCGGCGATCCCTCGGCAGGCGTAGCCGGCCGGGCAGCTCTCGCTGCAGGTCTTGGCGCACTCGCGCCCGCTCGGCCCGTCGAGGCAGAAGCCGCTGTCGCAGTCGGCGTTGTCCTCGCACGGGGCGAAGGCGCAGCCCTCGCACGGCGGGCCGGTGTCGGCGCTCGCGGTGTCGGCGACCCCGGTGTCCGCACCGCTGGAGTCCACGACCGGGACGTCGAGGGGCGTGAAGGTGTCAGCCCCCCCGGTGTCGGCGGGCGGGAGCTCGGTCAGGAGCGTGTCGTCGCCATCGGTGGTGTTCCCCTGCTGGCCGTCGTCGCCGCAGCCGGCGAAGAGGAGCGTGAGGGCGACCACCGCGGCCGCGGCGACGGGGCGCGGCCGCGCGGAGATGCGTGCGTGTGAAGACATGGATGTCTCCGTGTGAGGAGCTCACGAGGGTAGTCGAAGCGGATCCCGCGGCGCAACGAGGCCGGGCCGACAGCGGCCAACGACATCGCGCCGGTGGGCGACGACGACGACGCGAGGCTTGCCACCGCGCCCTCCGCGCCCGCATAATCCGCCCGCCATGTGGTTCAAGCTCACCGTGATGCATCAGCCCGACGTGTAGGTCCCGCACCTGCGCACGTCCGACTGATCCCGAGAGAGAAACGAGGAGCATCCCATGACCGTCGAGCACACCGCCTCCCCGGCCGAGGCCGGCGAGGCCCCGATCCAACACCTCAAGCCCGCCGTCGACCCCGCGACGCTGACCTGGCGGAGCCCGCGCCGCGACGCCTTCTGGCACCAGATCCCCGCCTGGCGCGACGTCGATCACGAGACCTTCGGCGACTACAAGTGGCAGGAGAAGAACGCCATCACGAGCTCGAAGCGGCTCGTCGACAGCGTCCGCGACCTGGTCAGCGACGAGCTCATCGCCGACGTCGAGGCCGGCTTCGCCAACGCCCCGATGGCGGTGAGGATCTCGCCGTACCTGCTGTCGCTCATCGACTGGAGCGCGCCCCACGCGGACTCGATCCGCCGGCAGTTCCTGCCCCTCGGCTCGGACCTCGAGCCCGACCACCCGATGCTGACCCTCGACTCGCTCCACGAGCAGGCCGACGCGCCGGTCCCGGGGCTCACCCACCGCTACCCCGACAAAGCGCTCTTCCTCGCGCTCGACACCTGCCCGGTCTACTGCCGCTTCTGCACGCGCAGCTACGCGGTCGGCCTCGACACCGAGCAGGTCGAGAAGGTCCACATCCGCGCCAACAAGGACCGCTGGGCCCAGGCCTTCCGCTACCTGCGCGAGCGCCCCGAGGTCGAGGACGTCGTCATCAGCGGCGGCGACGCCTACCGCATCAAGCCCGACCAGCTGCTCGAGATCGGCGAGAGCCTGCTCGCGATCCCGCACATCCGCCGCTTCCGCGTGGCGACCAAGGGCCTGGCCATCCTGCCGATGCGCATCACCGCCGGCGACCCGTGGACCGAGGCCGTGACGACGCTCAGCGACCGCGCCCGCAAGCTCGGCAAGGACGTCGCCATCCACACCCACTTCGGCCACGCCAACGAGATCACCGGCTTCAGCGAGGACATGATGCGCCTCTTCCAGGAGCGCGGCGTCCTCGTGCGTAACCAGGCGGTGCTCCAGCGCGGGGTCAACGACACCGACGCGGCGATGCTCGAGCTGACCCGCAAGCTCGGCTACATCAACGTCCACCCGTATTACGTCTACGTCTGCGACATGGTGCGCGGGGTCGAGAACCTCCGCACCACCGTCGGCACCGCGCTTTCCCTCGAGAAGCGCCTCCGCGGGGCGACCGCCGGCTTCAATACGCCGACCTTCGTGGTCGACGCCATGGGCGGCGGCGGCAAGCGCGACGCGCACTCCTTCGAGCACTACGACCGCGAGACCGGGATCTCGGTCTACACCGCGCCGGCCGTGAAGGAGGGCAAGCTCTTCTTCTACTACGATCCGCTCTCGGCGCTCTCCCCCGAGATCCAGGCGGCGTGGCACGACGAGGCCAAGCGCGAGGAGATGCTCCAGGCGGCCATCGCCGCCGCCCGCGCCAACGCCGACTGACCGTCTTCGTGGACCGGGCGCGGCGGCGTATTCCGGCGCCGCGCCCGGGGTCGCGTTGACCTCTGGCGCCACCGGCCGATAATCGGACGATGGTGGCGGAAACCCTGAAGGTCGGGCGAGTGCTCGGCGGCGCCTACGAGATCGAGGCGCTGCACGCGAGCGGGTCGATGGGCCGGGTCTACCTCGCCCGCCAGCTCTCGGTCGGGCGCGACGTCGTCGTCAAGACCCTCAAGCGGAGCGAGACCGACGAGGAGCTCAACGCCCTGCTCGCGCGGCGCTTCGAGCGCGAGGCCATGGCCACGGCGCGCCTCGACCACCCGAACACGGTGCGCCTCATCGACTACGGCACCGACGGCGGGCTCCAGTACCTGGTGCTCGAGCGGCTCCACGGCCGGTCGCTCGCGACGGTGCTCGCGGAGGAGGGGCCGCTGGCGGCGACCGAGGTGGCCCACATCGCGATCCGGGTGTGCCGCGCGCTGTCCGAGGCCCACGACGCCGGCGTCATCCACCGCGACCTGAAGCCGGAGAACGTGTTCCTGTGCGACTACCCGGACGAGCGCCGGGTGGTGAAGGTCATGGACTTCGGGGTCGCCCGCCTGGTGCCGCACACCGATCAGCACGTCTCGCGCATCACCGCCGCGGGGCTGACGGTCGGGACGCCGATGTACATCGCGCCCGAGCAGGCCCGCGGGCTCGACACGACGCCGCAGACGGACCTGTACTCGCTCGGGGTGATGCTGTTCGAGCTCCTCACCGGGCGGACGCCGTTCTCCGGCGGCTCGGGGATGGAGATCGCGATCAAGCACATCAAGGAGCCGCCGCCGCCGCTGCCGACCGACCGGCTGCCCCCCGAGCACGCGACCCGCTGGAGGGACCTGATGGCCGCGCTCCTGGCGAAGGAGCCCGGGCGGCGCCCGAAGAGCGCGGCCGAGGTCGCCGAGCGCCTCGCCCAGCTCGAGGTCGGGCCCGCCGAGGCGACCGCGACACCGAAGCCCGACCCCGAGGAGCGGCCGGAGGCCGGGACCTCGTCAGCTGCAGCGCTCCCGCCCTCGCGCAGGGTATGGCCCCTGGCCGCCGCCGCGAGCGTCGCGCTCCTGGTCGGCCTCCTGCTGGGCAAGCTCCTCGGCTGAGCGCGGGCGTGAGGGTGCGGCGGGGCGTGAGCGGGCGCGGAGCGGGGCGGCGCCGGCGCGCGAGGCGGCGCGGGTGTTGGCGTGAGGCGAGGCGTGAGCGGGCGTGGCGCGGAGCGGGGGGCGGCGCCGGCGCGCGAGGCGGCGCGGGGCGGCGCGGGTGTTGGCGTGAGGCGAGGCGAGGCGTGAGCGGGGGCGGGGTGTGAGCGGGGCGGGCGTGAGCGGTGGCCAGGCCGGCGCGGCGCGGCGCGGAGCGAGGGCGTAGGCGGACGCGGAAGCGAACGCGAAGGCGGAGGCGGGGCGTGAGCGGGGGCCAGGCCGGCGCGGCGCGGCGCGGAAGCGAGGGCGTGGGCGGAGGCGAGGGCGGACGCGAACGAGAAGGCGGAGGCGGACGCGGAGGCCGGTGGATCCCTCAGGACTTGTCGCCGAGGTGGAGGCCGCACTCCTTCTTGGTCGCGTCCTCCCACCACCAGCGGCCCTCGCGCTCGTGTTGGCCGGGGTTCACCGGGCGGGTGCAGGGGGCGCACCCGATGGACCTGAAGCCGCGGTCGTGGAGCGCGTTGTAGGGGACGTCGTTGGCGCGGATGTAGCGCCACACGTCGGCGGAGGTCCAGCGGGCCAGCGGGTTGAGCTTGAGCAGCGACGCCCCGGCGCGCAGGTCGTCCTGGGCCACCGCGACCTCCGCGCGGGTCGCCGGGCTCTGGTCCTGACGCTGACCGGTGATCCAGGCGCGCTTGCCGGCGAGCGCCCGCCCCAGGGGCTCGACCTTGCGCACGCCGCAGCACTGCCCGTGACCGTCCCTATAGAAGGAGAAGAGCCCCTTCTCCCGCACCAGCGCCTCGACCGCGTCGGCCTTCGGGCTGACCAGCTCGATGGCGACGCCGTAGCGCTCGCGCACGTCCTCGATGAAGCGGTACGTCTCGGGGTGGAGCCGGCCGGTGTCGAGGCAGAACACCGAGAAGCGGCGCCCGGTCTTGACGGCCATGTCGACGAGCACCACGTCCTCTGCGCCGGAGAACGCGATGGCGCAGTCGCCGCCGAAGCGCTCGAGCGCCCAGTCGACGATGGCCTCGGGCTCGGCCCCGCGGAGGAGCCCCGCCGCCGCCCCCCCGTCGACCGGCCCGCCGCGATCTTGCGGCGCACCACCGGTGGACAGGTGATCTCGGATCAGCTTCAGAGCGCTTCGGTAAACGATCTCACGATCGCCATTCGTCACGATGAAGAACGGCGCTTCCGCAACGCCGAAACGCTCGGCGAGGATCATCCCCTGGGACTCGGGATCGCCCTCGATGGCCCACACGACCTCGTCTATAGCGCCCCACAGGCCGCGCCGCTCGAGCAACGCCTGGGTCTGTGCACACTTCGGACACGCCTCTCCCGAAGAGAGGCGCTTCTTCACCATCAGAACCGCCATTGACCGCCTCGTTTGCGAGCGTCTATGGTGCGCACGCTCCGAGCGCGTGTCCAGGCACGTGACAGCGGGGTGGACAGCGCGCGACGGGGGGGAGCGGCGATGAGAACGCCGCACGGATTGCTCTGTCGCGCGAGCGCGCTGGGAGGCACGACTTTGCCCAGTTCGGTCGAGATCTTCGCGACGATCCTCTTCGGTATCGCCATCCTGCATACGTTCAGCGTCAAGCGCTTCGAGCACATGGCGCACCGCTATCCGAATGGCTCGGTCCCGGAGAACTTCTTCCACCTGCTCGGAGAGGTGGAGGTCGTCTTCGGCCTGTGGGCCAGCGTCATGATCATCGGGCTCGCCATCATGCACGGCAGCCACGACGCGGTGGCCTACCTCGAGGGGCACTTCACGGTGCCCGGCACCTCCGAGGCCGTGCACATCGAGTTCACCGAGCCGCTCTTCGTCATCGTCATCATGGCGATCTCGGCGACCCGCCCGATCCTGCAGTTCACGGCGATGCTCATCGAGCTCGCCTCGCGCCTCGTGCCGCTGCCCAAGGGCCTCCGCTTCTACATCGCGGCCCTCGTCATCGGCCCGCTCCTCGGCTCGTTCATCACCGAGCCGGCGGCCATGACCGTCACCGCGCTCCTGCTCAAGCGCCGGTTCTACGACAAGGGCATCAGCAGCAAGCTCATGTACGCGACCATCGGCGTGCTGTTCGTCAACGTGTCGATCGGCGGCACGCTCACCAACTTCGCCGCGCCGCCGGTGCTGATGGTGGCCGCGCCCGAAAAGTTCAACCTGACCGCGTCGATCATGCTGACCCACTTCGGGTGGAAGGCCGCCATCGCGGTCCTCGTCAACGCCTTCGCCGTCGGCTGGCTCTTCCGCCGCGAGCTCATCGCGATGGTCGACCGCGCCAGCGACATGGCCGCCGCTCCCCTGGAGAACGTCAAGCGCGCTCCCATCTGGCTCGTCGTGCTCCACATCGCGCTGATGGCCGCGGTGGTCATGTTCAACCACCACGCCATCGTCTTCTTCATCGTCTTCCTGTTCTTCCTCGGGTTGGCTGAGGTCACGAGCGAATATCAAGACGAGCTCAAGCTCAGGGAGGCGCTGCTCGTCGGCTACTTCCTGATGGGGCTCGTCATCCTCGGCGGGCTCCAGCGCTGGTGGCTCGAGCCGACGCTCAGCAGCCTCAACGAGCTGCCCCTCTACCTCGGCGCCACGGGGCTCACGGCCATCACCGACAACGCGGCCCTCACCTACCTCGGCTCTCAGGTCCCGAACCTCTCCGAGGCCTCGCAGTACGCGCTCGTCGCGGGCGCCGTGACCGGCGGCGGCCTGACCGTCATCGCCAACGCCCCGAACCCCGCGGGCTTCGGCATCCTGCGCCCGAGCTTCGGCGACGAGGGCATCTCGCCCCTCTACCTGCTGCTCTCGGCCCTCGCCCCGACCGCCGTCGCCGGCAGCTGCCTCTGGTTCCTGCCGCACCTCGCGTAGCGAGACCCCACGACCCGAGGAGGCGTGAGCCCGCTACTTCTCGGCGGGCTCGCCCTTCGTCGGTTCGGGGGCCGGCGCCTTCTCGCCCTTCAGCTTGGCGATCGCCTCGCTCGCGTGCTGCTTGACGATGGCGTCGTCACCCTCGGCCAGCGGCTTCAGCGCCGCGAGCGCCGCGGGGTCGCCCAGCTCGCCGAGGGCCCAGCAGACGGCGGCCAGGGCCTGCTTGTTCGTCTCCTCCACCAGCCGCTTCATCAGCGGCTCGACGGCGGCCTTGGCCTTCAGGTTCGCCAGCGCGATGGCCGCCATGCCCCGAACGCCCGCCGCCGGGTCGCGCTGCGCGCGCCGGATCAGGTGGTCCACCGCGCGCGGGTCCTTGGCGGCCGCGAGCGCCTCGATGACGGCGGCGCGCACGTCCTCGTCCTTGTCGCGAAGCGCGCTCATGAGCGCCGGCACGGCCTCCTTGCCCGGGGTCCGCGCCAGGGCCGAGGCGGCCTCGAAGCGCACGTTGACGTCCTTGTCCTTCAGCGCCTTGGCGAGCGCGGGGACGACCTCGGGCACGTGCATGTTGCCCAGGGCGAAGGCCGACGCCGCGCGGATCCGCACCAGCGGCTCGTCCGCGAGCAGCCCCTCGAGCGTCTCCCGCGCCGCGGGGATGCTCACCTCGCTCAGGACGCCCAGGGTCCAGAACCTGGTCATCTCGGTCTGCTCGACCAGCCCGACCTTCAGCTCCGGCCAGATCTCGGCGCCCCGCCGCACCAGCGCCCGAATCGGCGGACAGTCGAGATCCTGACAGGCCTCGAGCTTGCCGACGAGATCCTCGACCGTGGGCTCGGGAGCGGCGAGCGCCGTCGCCCCGAGCAGCGGGACCAGCACCAGGGCGGCCAACATCATCGACAGGTTCCGGGACATCGCTTCCTCGCTCGGCTCGACCTTCTCGGGGGCGGCGGCCATCTTGGCGTCCCGGGCCGGCCGGGACAAGAGGGGCGACGCGATGCCCGGCGCCCCGCCGCGCCGCGCGCCTCCCGGACGACAACCCCGGCGCCTGCGCCGACCATTCCGGCGGGCCGTTCCGGATTGACGCTGCCGGTCCCCAGCGGCTAACACGTGCGCGCACGATGGAAGAGCCGCACCCCGAGCGCGAGGCCCCGGCCGCCGCGACCGCTCCGATCTCCCCCGTCCCGGCGACCGCCGCCGCGGGCCCCGGCGGCGGCGCCCCCTTCGACGTGCGCCGCATCTTCATCCGCATGGCCATCGCGACGGTGCTCATCGTCGCCGTCGTCCTGCTCGCCCTCATCCTCTTCCGGGACGAGCTCTCGGCGCTGAGCAAGACCTTCGTCGACCACCTCGGCGGCGTCGGCATCGCGGTCGGCTTCGCCCTGCCCGACGGCTTCACCCTGCCGCTGCCCAACGACGCCTTCACCTTCTTCGGCTACCGCGGCGGTATCCCGTTCTGGGAGTGCGTCGCCTGGGGCACCCTCGGGAGCCTGATCGGCGGCAGCATCGGCTTCTACATCGGCCGGACTCTGCAGCGGACCCGCGCGTACAAGCGCATCATGGCGACCCGGGGACGCGAGGTGACCCAGATGGTCGAGCGCTACGCCGGGTGGACCCTCTTCATCGCCGCGCTCACCCCCCTGCCCTACTCCCTCGCCTGCTGGGCGGTCGGGGCGGGCGGCATGCGCTACCGGACCTTCTTCCTCATCTCGCTGTCGCGCGTCATCAAGGTCGCCTTCTACCTGTGGCTCCTCGCCGAGGGGATCCTCCCGGCCTTCGAGGGCGGCTCGTGAGCCCGCTCCGCCTGACCGTCGCCGCGCTCCTCGCCGTCGGCGCCGCCGCCTGTGGCGAGGCCGCTCCGGGCCCGTGCGGCGAGGTCGCCGTCTGCGAGCCCGGCGAGCGCTGCTTCACCGACCCGGGGTGCGACGCCGCGACCCGCTGCGCCCGCGGGCCCGAGGGGCTCCTCTACGGGCGGTCCGGCGCCTTGGACGGCGCCTGCGTCGCGACCGACGACGGCGCCTGCCGCCGCTCGCAGATCACCTGCCCCTTCTGGGGCCAGTGCTCCGCCCCGCCCGACGGCTTCGCCCCCGGCGGGCGCTGCCCCGAGACCGCCCGCCGCGACGACGACTTCCTCGCCGCCCACCGCCCCGCCTGCGCGGGCCAGGGGACCTGCGTCGCGCTGACCGACGCCGACTGCGAGGGCGCCCGCATCTGCTCGCTCGAGGGGCGCTGCACCGCGCGCGACGGCGTCTGCGTCGCCGACGACGACGCCGACTGCAAGAGCGCGGAGCTGTGCCGTGAGCTCGGCCACTGCACGCTGACGGGCGACGGCTGCGCCGCCCGAACGCTCGGCGACTGCGCCCAGTCGATCGCCTGCGAGGATCGCGGCGACTGCGGGGTCCGCCGCGGCTCGTGCACCAGCTGCCAGCGCTCGGACTCGTGCGCCCTCGAGGGGCTCTGCGGCCTCGGCGTGGACGGCTGCCGCGCGTCGAGCGACGGGATGTGCCGACAGGCGCGAGCGTGCCAGCAGGACGGGCGCTGCCGGGCCCAGCTCGGGCGGTGTGTAAAGTGAGGGACATGAGCGACGACACCACCCGCTACGTCTACGCCTTCGGTGACCCCGAGGCCACGGCCTCGCCCCCGTCCTCGATGGCGCACCTCCTCGGGCTGAAGGGCGCGAGCCTCGCCGAGATGGTCCGCCTGGGGCTGCCCGTCCCGCCGGGCTTCACCCTGACCGCCGAGGCCTGCCGCGCCTGGTGGGCCGCCGGCGACCGCATCCCGGAGGTCGTCCGCGAGCAGGTCCGCGCCGCCCTCGGCGAGCTCGAGAGCGTCACCGGCGCGCGCCTCGGCGACGCCGACAACCCCCTCATCTTCAGCGTGCGCTCCGGGGCCTCGGTGCCCCTTCCGCGGATGATGGACACGGTGCTCAACCTCGGGCTCAACGATCAGACTGTGCTCGGGCTCGCCGCGCGCGCCGGCGACTCCCGGTTCGCCTGGGACGCCTACCGTCGCCTCCTTCAGATGTACGGCGACGTCGTCATGGGGGTCAGGACCGACGTCCTCGACCAGCTCCTCGAGCGGAAGAAGGAGGGCGAGGGGGTCTACTCGGACAGCGAGCTCTCCGAGAGGGCGCTCCGCGAGCTGGTCGACATCTTCCAGCGCAAGGTGTTCGAGTCCGCCGGGCGCGCCTTCCCCCAGGACCCCGAGGACCAGCTGTGGGCGGCCATCGAGGGCGTCTTCCGCTCGTGGAACAACCGCCGCGCCCTCGAGTATCGCAACGTCAACCAGATCCCCCACGACCTCGGGACCGCCGTGACGGTGCAGGTCATGGTCTTCGGGAATCTGGGGCCCGACAGCGCCACCGGCGTCGCCTACACCCGCGACCCCAACAGCGGGGCCCCGGAGCTCTTCGGCGAGTGGCTCCCGTGCGCCCAGGGCGAGGACGTCGTCCACGGGATGTTCGCGCCCCAGCCGCTGAACCTCGCCTCCGGGGCCTTCGACGCCGACGAGACCATGGAGTCGGCGCTCCCCGAGGCCTACGCCGAGCTCTCGCGCATCCGCCCCGCCCTCGAGCGGCGCTTCCGCGACATGCAGCACGTCGAGTTCACGGTCGAGCGGGGCAAGCTCTGGATGCTCCAGACCCGCGCCGGCAAGCGGAGCCCCGAGGCCGAGGTGCGCCTCGCCGTCGACATGGTCGAGGAGGGGCTCATCGACCGCGCCGAGGCCATCCGCCGGGTGCGGACCCGGACGGTCGAGAAGCTCATGCACCCGCGCATCGACCCCCACGCCGAGCGCGACGTGCTCGTCCAGGGGCTCGGTGCCTCGCCCGGCGCGGCGACCGGGCGCATCGTCTTCAGCTCCGACGCCGCCACCGAGGCCGCCGGCCGCGGCGACGCCGTCATCCTCGTCCGCCGCGAGACCGCCCCCGAGGACGTCCGCGGGATGCTGCGCGCCCAGGGGGTCGTCACCACCCGCGGCGGCATGACCAGCCACGCCGCGGTCGTCGCCCGGGGGCTCTCCAAGCCGTGCATCGTGGGCTGCCGCGGGCTCGAGCTCGACGTCGAGGCCCAGCTCGTGAAGGTGGGCGACCGCGAGCTCCGCGGCGGCGACCTCATCACCATCGACGGGGGGACCGGGCTGGTCATGGACGGCGCGGTCCCGACCATCATGCCCGACGCCTCGGACGAGCTCGCGCGGCTGATGTCCTGGGTGGACGACTTCCGGCGCCTCCGGGTCCGCACCAACGCCGACACCGTCCGGGACTGCCTCACCGCGCGCGACTTCGGCGCCGAGGGCATCGGCCTCTGCCGCACCGAGCACATGTTCTTCGAGGACGAGCGGATCTACGCGGTCCGCGAGATGATCCTCGCCTCCGACGAGGACGGGCGGCGCGCGGCCCTCGCCAAGATCCTGCCGATGCAGCGCGGCGACTTCATCGGCATCTTCGAGGTGATGGCGGGGCTCCCGGTCACGATTCGCCTGCTCGACCCGCCGCTGCACGAGTTCCTCGTGTCCAACCACGAGGACATCGAGACGATGGCGACCCACCTCGGGGTCTCGTACGCCCAGCTCGAGGCGCGCTACCGGGCGCTCAGCGAGACCAACCCGATGCTGGGCCACCGCGGCTGCCGCCTGGGGATCACCGTCCCCGAGATCTACGAGATGCAGGTCCGCGCGATCCTCGAGGCGGCCTGCGAGGTGACGCGCCGCGGCGTCGAGGTCCACCCGGAGATCATGATTCCGCTGGTCGCGGACGCCCGCGAGGTGGAGCTCCTCCGCGCGGTCATCACCAGCGTCGCCGACGAGGTGCTGGCCGAGCAGCGGACGGAGGTCGCCTACGAGGTCGGCACGATGATCGAGCTGCCCCGCGCCTGCTTCGCGGCCGACGCGATCGCCCGGAGCGTCGACTTCTTCAGCGTCGGCACCAACGATCTCACCCAGACGACCTTCGGGATGAGCCGCGACGACTGCGGTCGCTTCTTGCCTCTTTACGTGGAGATGGGCATCTTGCCCGGCGATCCGTTCGTGACCATCGATCCGGTGGTCCGCGAGCTGGTGACGCTGGCGACGGAGAAGGGGCGCGCTGTGAAGCCTGGGTTGACGGTCGGCATCTGCGGTGAGCACGGCGGCGAAGCGCGGACCATCCGCTTCTGTCACGACCTCGGGCTCGACTACGTCTCGTGCTCGCCGTTCCGGGTGCCCATCGCGCGGCTCGCGGCGGCCCAGGCGGCGCTCGGGACGAACGAGGGGGACGACGCGTGACGCGCTCGCTGACCACGCTCATGACAGCGCTCTTGCTCGCCCCGCTGCTCGGCGCCTGCACTGGGGGCGAGACCGGCCCGGCCCACCCGGTCGACCGCCTCGACTACCCGGTGGCGGTCACCGCCGACCCCGGCGGGCGCCTCGTCTGGGTCACCAGCGGCAACTTCGACCTGGCCTGGCGCGGCGGGGCCGTCCTCGCCATCGACGTCGCCACCAACCGCTTCGTCCCCGAGGCCGCCTTCGAGGTCGGGGACTTCCCGGGGCCGCTGACGCTGCTCGAGCGCGACGGCCGCGCTGTCGCCGGCTACGTCCTGAGCCGCGACGAGGACGCCCTCTACCAGATCGGCTTCAGCGGGCCCGCCCAGGCGCCCGTGGTCACCTGCGCCGGCAGCAAGCGCGGCACCGGCGACTCGGCCATCCTCCACTGCGGCGCCGACGACGCCTTCGACACCGAGAAGGTCAGCCGCGACGGCGAGTCGGCCGAGCTGAAGGTCGGCGGCGACCCCTACGGGGCGCTCATCCGCCTCGCCCGCGCCGAGAGCGAGCCCGACCTGCTGCTGACCGGGGCGATGATCGACGGCAACGTCGCGACCTGGAGCCTGGACGCCGCCGGCGTGCCGAGCCTGGTCGGCAACCTCGATCTGCTCAACGGCCTCTACGCCATGGCCGAGAGCCCGACCGACGGCCGCATCTTCACCACGACGAAGTCCGCCAACGCCTTTCAGATCCTGCAGCTCGTCCACCCCGACCCGCACCTCGAGCAGGACCTGACGAACCCGTGGCTCGCGGTCGTCGGCCAGGTCGTCGTGCCCGAGTCCATCGCGGTCGACCGCGCCCGGGACATCGCCGTCTCGAGCGACGGGACGCGGCTCTACGCCAGCTACCGCGCGCCGTCGAGCGTCGTCGTGGTCGACATCTCCGAGGACGCCGCGGGATCGCCCGCCGACCGCGTCATCGCCAAGATCCCGGTCGCCTCGGGCGCCGGCGACGTCGTCGTCATCCCCGGGGCCGATGGCCGCGACCGCGTCTACGTCAGCTGCTTCAACGCCGACAAGGTCGAGGTCGTCGATCCCCAGCGCGGGCAGGTCGTGGCGACGATCGCGACCGGCAACGGCCCCTTCGGGATGGCCTACGTGAACAACGCCGACCTGGGGATCGAGCGGCTCTACGTCGCCCACTTCAGCGACGACTCGGTCGGGGTCATCGAGCTCGACCCGACCTCGCCCTACCACCACACCGAAGTCGCCGAGATCCGATGACGACGTTGACGCCCCCCACGACGAGACTCGGCCGGGCACGCCGCTCGACGGCGCTGCTGACGGCCTGCGCCGCGACCCTCGCGGTGGCCGTGGCCGGGTGCTCGAGCACGCCGGCGACGCCGAGCTCGGCCTTCTCGCTGCCCATCGACTTCGCCTTCGCCTGCGAGGGCGATGGTCAGACGGTGGCGCCCGAGAACGACGAGACCGCCAAGTCCCTCAACGACACGCGGATGTGCCCGGACCTGCCGTCGGGCGCGGTGCAGGGCGAGCTCTACGGGGTGGTCTTGAACCGCCAGCCGCCCGGGCTCGTGGTGCTGCAGCTCAACCCCGCGGCGGCGAGCCGCGACGTGCTCGACGCCGACGCCTTCGTGCCCGGGCACACGCCGATTCCCGTCGGGCGGGACCCGCTCCGGGTGCTGACGGCCGCCGACTTCAGCGCCTTCTACGTGGTCAGCGCCGGCGACCTCGAGGTCGACCGCGTGGTCATCACCGACCGGGTCGAAGACCTCCACTACACCGTCGAGAGCTTCGCGCTCCCCGGCGTGCCGGCCGCCGCCGTGATGGCCGGAGACACCCTGGTCGTCGCGGCCTCCGACGCCGCCGAGCTGTGGATCTACGACCTCGCCGCCGACCCGGTCGCCCCGCCGCTGTCCATCGTCAGCGTGCCGGGCCGCGTGCACGAGCTCGTCGCCCACGGGGACGAGCTGGTCATCACCTGGATCGATCGCCCGGTGGTCAGCCGCCTCGGCCTCGACGGGGCCGTGCTCGGCGAAGCCGGGCTCGCCCCGGCGTGTCGCGACGGGCTCGACAACGACGGCGACGGGGTCGCCGATCAGGCCGACGCGGACTGCCTCGACGCGGACGACGACGACGAGAGCGAGGCCACCGGCGCCCCGCGGCCCACGACCGTGGCGGACGCGGCGCCGTCGTACGCGGGCGCGGCCCTGTGCGACAACGGCGTCGACGACGACGCCGACGGCTACACGGACTTCCCCGACGACCCGGCGTGCAGCGCCGCGGACGACGACGGCGAGGCGCTGCCGGCGTGCGCCAACGGGATCGACGACGACGGCGATGGCCTCCTCGACTTCGACGGCGGGGGTGACCCGTCGCTGGCCGACCCTTCCTGCTACGGCCCCGAGACCGTCGTCGAGCGGCGCCTGCCGATCGACGGCCCGTATCACCCGGAGGTCATCGACGCCGGCGACGCCGGGGTGTTCGTGTACGTGCTCGACGAGCGGCAGAACGAGATCCTCGTCTTCACGCCGCGGGAGGACGGCGGCCTCGACCGCGTCGACGTGAACGCGAGCGCCGCCGACATCCCCGACCTCGTGGCGGTGCCCTTCGACGACCCGGGCGACGAGCCGACGGTGACCTCGGCGCTGGCGGTCTCGCGCTTCCCCGCCTACGCCCGAAAGGGCAACCGGAACATCGTCCTCGGCGGCGCGACGGCCGTGTCGCTGGCGAGCACGCGCCTCCGCGGCGAGCTCTGGGACCGGATCATCCCGCCGGCGGTCGCCGGCGAGCAGCCGAGCGTGGACTTCGGCCTCGCCGACGTCCAGTGGACGCCGTCGTGGTGCGCCGAGGGCAGCGGCGGCGCATGCGTCCAGCCCGAGGGCGACGACACCACCTGGTATGCCTTCGCCCCGCGGCTCGACGGGCGCATCGCCCAGATCGAGGTGGTCCGGCGCGGCGTGCCCGTCCACCGCGTGGTCGAGCGGCGCACCAACCCGGCCGACCGCGGCCTCACCGTCAGCGGCCCGCGCCTGTTCCTGCGGGGCACCTTCGTCGCTGGGCGGGGCGAGCCGCAGGCGCGCTTCCCCTTCATCGGCGCGGGCATCGAGGAGCAGCTCGCCGAGGCGGTCGACGAGGAGTCCTCGGCCCGGATCCGGCGCTATGGGATCTGGCCTCCCGCCGACCTCGAGGAGGCGCCGAGCGAGACCTGGACCCTCACCTACGAGGGCCGTATCCCCGGCAGCTCCGGCGCGCTCGGCCGGATGGTCGACGATACGACCCTCGTCGATCCCTCAGCGACCTTCTGCGAGGACGGCGTCGCCGTCGGCGACTGGGTCGCCTTCATCGTGCCGACCGAGAGCTCCGACCCAGCGCTCCACGCGAGCGTGGACATCGTGACCGAGCTCGGGGACACCTGCCCGGTCCTGCCCATCGACCAGATGATCGTCGAGGCCCAGGTGACCGCCGTCGGGATGACCGAGCTGACGATCGATCCGACGACGGCGCGGCTCCGCCCGCGGCTCGCCACCCTCGACGAGGACGAGATCGCCGCCGGCGGCCACTCGCTCCGGGCCTGCAAGGCCGCGCGCGACGTCCTCGACGACGAGATCGGGCTCCCGGAGTACCTGGTGTCGACGGACGCGTTGACCGCCGCCGCCCTGCCCTCGCGCTTCTCCTACAACGTGCGCGTCGACGGCTGGGCCATCGTCGGCACGGTCAGCGGGTTCCTGCACCGCCAGCGCTGGGACCGCGACAGCGGGACCTGCGTCGTCGACGAGTCCCTCGACGCCAGGCTCACCGGCCGCCAGGCCGAGGCGACGGTCTCGATCGCGGACTACCAGACCTGCCCCCCGCCAGCGGATCTCCTGCGCTACGACACGATCGAGGGGCTCACCCCGGCCGCCGCGCGCTTCGAGAACCCGAGCTTCGCCGTCGACATCCTGCCCGGCTGCGAGCAGCTCGACGACGGCACCCTGGCGCTCGTCCCCAGCCAACAGGACACACAGTGGTCCTTCTCCTTGACCGGTCCGCACGAGGCCTCGACGCTGGCGGTGTCGAACAGCGACCTCGGGGTGCGGACCGGGGTCTTCGACCTGCGCCGGCAGGTCATGCAGCTCGACGCCTCCGCTCGCCGGGCGAGCCTGCTCCAGGTTCGACCCGACAATCCGTCCATCATCGAAATCTTCGAGTGACACCATGAGACGCACTACCCTCTTCGCCGCTCTCATCCTCGCCGGTTCGTTCGGAGCATGCTCCAGCGACAGCGGCTCCAACGACGACACGTCGACGCCGACCGACACGTCCAACGGCGGTGACACCAACGCGACCGACACGGTCGGAGGCGACACCACGCCGGCAGACACGCTCGTGCCGGACATCCCGATGACCGCCGGGACGGTGAAGGCGCTCCAGGGCGAGGCCCTCGCGGCGGGCTGCGACGGGGCGAAGATCCTGACGATCAACCCCGAGGTGTCGCTGACCGACGTGGTCGTGACCTCGCCGAAGTACGACGCCTACACCCCCGACGACAACACGACCGAGGGCGCCCTCGACGGCTACTTCATCGCCGATCAGGACGGCGGCGACTTCTCGGGCATGGTGCTCGTCATCTCCCGCGACGACGCGACCGACTACGTGCCTGGCGACGTCCTCGACATCAGCGGCCAGCTCGTCGAGTACTACTGCAACACGCAGATCGAGGCGTCGACCTACAGCGCGAAGACCGCGATCGCCGCGCCGACCCCGACGGTGGTTCAGGCCGCCGACATCGGCGAGGCCAAGGAGGGCATGCTGGTCAAGCTCGAGGGCCTGACCATCAGCGAGAAGGTCACCGGCGGCTACACGGCGACCGGCGGCGTGAAGATCGGCTTCGGCCTGACCTTCTTCACCTCCCTCGACGTGGGCGCCACCTACGACATCACCGGCGTCGTCGACTTCGCCTACGGCGAGTACCAGGTCCGTCCGCGCACGGCGGCGGACGTGAAGAAGCAGGGCGGCGGCACCTCGACGGCCATCACCGACATCCAGGGCGGCTCGGACAGCACGGGCTGCACGGCGAGCTCGATCCAGAACTTCGCCACCGGCCTCGAGATCCCCGCGGTCGTCACCTCGGCCAAGCTCGACGTCGCCGCGAGCCTCAACGCCTACTTCGTGAGCGACGGCACCCAGGACGCCTTCAGCGGCATCCTGGTGACGATCCCGAAGGCGCAGGCCACCGCCTTCTCTCCGGGCGACAACGTGACGATCAGCGGCAAGCACGTCGAGTACTACTGCCTGACCGAGATCAGCGCCGACGCCATGGAGGCGAACGACGGGACGCTCACGGCCCCGGCCGCCCTCGCCCTGACCAACGACCTCACGGCGACCGAGCTCGAGAAGTACGAGGGGATGCTCGTGACCTTCTCGAACGTGACGGTCACCGGCGAGACGGACTACGGCGAGGCCGAGACCGACGCCGGCGTCCTCATCGACGACTACGCCTACGACGCCGAGTTCACCCCGCCGGCCGCCAGCACCACGCTGACCAGCGTCACGGGGTTCCTGACCTACGGCTTCAGCAACTACCGCGTCTCCCCGCGCAGCGCCGCGGACATCGTCGCCGAGTAGTCGCGACCCACGGGTAGCACCTCGAAGCGGGGGGCCGGGAGACCGGCCCCCCGTTCTCGTTTCGGGAGGAAGCGGACGCAGAGGCGGGAGGCAGGAGCGGAGGCGGGAGCAGCAGCAGGAGCGGAGGCGGGAGGGCGTAGCGCTGAGCCTTGCCCGGAGTGGGGCGGCGACCTACCATCGCCCCATGGTCACCGAGTCCCTGCCACAGCGTCCTCTGACCTCCCAGGAGGTGCTGGCCATGGTCGCGGCGGGCATCCTCCGCGAGGACGAGCCGGTGGAGCTCATCGACGGGAGGTTGATCGCGATGCCTCCCCAGGGCTCTGTCCATCGGACGTTGACCGTAGTCCTTCGTCGCCTGCTCGAGAGCGCCTATGGCGACGCGGTGCTCGTGCAGAGCCACAGCCCCATCGACGCGGGGCCGGTCAGCATGCCCGAGCCGGATCTCGCGGTCGTGCGCGGCGATCCCCGCGCGCTCCTCGATCGCCACCCGGCCGGTCGCGACACCGTCCTCGCCGTGGAGATCGCCTACTCGAGTCAGGCCATCGACCGCGCCAAGGCGTCCGTCTACGCGCGCGCCGAGGTCCCGGTGTACTGGCTCCTCGACGTCCCGGCGCGGCGCCTCTCGGTCTACGCCGAGCCGCGGTCCGGCGAGTACGCGCTGACCCGCGTCATCGCCGACGACGAGACCGCGCCGCTGCCGGAGCTCGCCGACCGGACCCTCGCGGTCGCCGACATGCTGCCCTGACGACCGGTATCCTCAGTCCCGGACCCGGCTGACGGCGTAGACGCCCTTGAGGCCGTCGAGCCGGCGGGTCACGACCTTGAGCTCGTCGAGGTCGCGGACGTGGAAGCGGAAGATGTTCTCGGCCTTGCCCTCGGGGGCCTCGGAGCACATCGCCGCGTCGATGTTGAGCCGCATGTCGCTGAAGACCTTCGTCATCTTGTTCAGCAGGCCCGGCTGCCCGGTCTCGGTGACGACCCGGAGGCTCACCGGGTAGCCCGTCGCGGCGTCGCCCCAGCGGACGTCGACCTCGCGGGCCTGGTCCATCTCGACCGTGTTGACGCAGCCCTTGCGGTGGACACTGATGGTGTGGCCGGTCGTGATGTAGCCGACGATGGGCTCGCCCGGCAGCGGCGAGCAGCACTTCGCGATCGAGTGCTTCACCCCCTCGAGGCCGTCCACGACGACGCCGTCCGGGCGCCGCCGCACGCGGTCGATGAAGCGCGAGAGCACCGTCGTCTTGGGCTTCGCCGGCTCCTTCTGCTTGTCCTTGAGCTTGTCGGGCAGCACCGCGTGGACGACGGTGTCGGCGTTCACGTTGCCCATGCCGACCTGGACGATGAGCTCCTCCACGCCGTCGAGGCTCGACTGCCTGGCGAAGTCCTTGAGCTCCTCGGCCTTGCGCATCCGCGCCAGCGAGCGCGAGTAGCGGCGGAACTCCTTGTCGAGGAGCTGCTCGCCGAGCTCGAGGGACCGCGCCCGCTGCTCCTTCTTGATGAAGGCCTTGATGCGGTTCTTCGCGCGGTTCGTCGACACGAAGCGCAGCCAGTCCTTGTTCGGGCGCTGGTTGCGGTTGGTGATGATCTCGACGGTGTCGCCGTTCTTCAGGATCGTGTTCAGCGGCACCATCGTGCCGTTGACGATGGCCCCGCTGCAGGTCCCGCCCACCTCGGAGTGGATGTTGTAGGCGAAGTCGACCGGCGTCGACCCGCGCGGCATGACCTTGAGCTCACCCTTCGGCGTGAACGTGTAGACGTCGTCGGCGAAGAGCTCGACCTTGACCGACTCGAGGAACTCGCTCGGATCCTCGTACTCGCGATGCCACTCCATCAGGCGCTTGAGCCACTCGAAGCGCTCCTCGTCCCGCGCCGCCAGCGAGCCGGACTCCTTGTACTTCCAGTGCGCGGCGATCCCGCCCTCGGCCACGCGGTGCATCGCGTGGGTGCGGATCTGCACCTCGACCCGCTTGCCCTCGGGGCCGATGACGCTGGTGTGCAGGCTCTGGTACTTGTTCGGCTTCGGCAGCGCGACGTAGTCCTTGAAGCGCCCCGGGATCGGTCGCCAGCGGTCGTGGATGAGCCCGAGCACGTGGTAGCACTCGCTCTGCTTGTCCACGAGGACCCGGAAGGCCATGTGATCGTAGACCTTCTCGAAGGGGATCTGCTGGCGGATCATCTTCTTGTGGATCGACCAGAAGTGCTTCGGCCGCCCCGACACCTCGGCCTTGATCCCCGCCTCGGTCACGATCTCCGAGATGTCGTCGATGACCCGGGAGATGTAGTCCTTGCGCTCGGCGAGCCGCAGCTGGACCTCCCGCCGGAGGTCCTTGAACTCCTCGGGGTGGAGGAACCGGAACGACTGGTCCTCGAGCTCGACCTTGAAGGCCCCGAGGCCGAGGCGATTGGCCAGCGGCGCGAAGATGTCCATCGTCTCGCGGGCGATGATCTTCTGCTTCTCGGGGCGAAGATGCTTGAGCGTCCGCATGTTGTGCGTGCGGTCGGCCAGCTTCACCAGGATCACCCGGATGTCCTGGCTCATCGCGATCAGCATCTTGCGGAAGTTCTCCGCCTGCTTCTCCTCCTTGGAGCGGAAGCGGATCTGGTTCAGCTTGGTCACGCCGTCGACCAGCCGCCCGATCTCCTCGCCGAAGAGGCGGTTCAGATCCTCGATCGTCGCGTCGGTGTCCTCGACGGTGTCGTGGAGCAGCGCCGCGCAGATCGTCGCCTCGTCGAGCTTCATGTCGGCGACGATGTGGGCGACGCTCACCGGGTGGCCGATGTAGGGGTCGCCGTTCTTCCTCCGCTGCGGCCGGTGGTGCTGCTCGGCGAAGACGAAGGCGCGCTGGATCAGGTTCAGATCCGCCGTCGGGTAGTACTCCCGAACGCGGTCGAGCAGCTCGAGGACTGTCGGCTCGTGCTCGGCGGTGGCGGTGACGCTGGTCATGGGCTGAACGGCCATGAGGGACAATCTAAGCTCGCGACGACGCGGTAGCAACGACGACGAGCGTATCGTGTATCCACGCCGGCGCGACTCCTCGCCGAATCCCGCTTCGGCGGCGCAGCAGAGCGAGATCCTCTCGGCGCTCCCATCGACGTGGACGAGCCGGACCGGAGTGGCTATCGTCCGCGCCATGACGACGTTGCACCCCGCCCTCGACCGCCTGCTCGCCGACGCCCGCGACACGCGCCCGGCCGGCCGCACGCGCTTCGTCAGCCTGCGCCCCGGCGCCCTCGACGACGTCGAGGGCTGGCTCGCCGCCGAGGAGCCCGACGCCGAGGTCGTCCTCGTCGCGGACGCCCACACCTACGAGGCCGCCGGCGAGGTCCTCGAGGCCCGCCTCGGCGACGCCGGGCGCACGGTCCGCCGCCTGGTCCTCGAGCCGCGCCCGGGCGACGACCACCTCGTCTGCGAGGACGGCGTCATCCGCGCGCTCGAGACGGTCCTCGGCGCCCACCCGCGGGGCTTTCCGGTCGCCGTCGGCGCGGGCACCGTCAACGACACCGTCAAGATGGCCGCCCACGCCCTCGACCGCGACTACGCCGTGGTCCCGACCGCCGCCAGCATGAACGGCTACACGTCGCTCATCGGCGCGGTCCTCGTGGGCGGGGTCAAGCGGACGCTCCCGGCGCGGCAGCCCGTCGCGATCTTCGCCGACCTGGACGTGCTCACGGCCGCCCCGCCGCACCTCAACCAGGCCGGTTTCGGCGACCTGCTCTCCAAGCCCTACAGCGACTCCGACTGGATCCTCAGCCACCTCGTCCGGGACGTGCCCTACGACAGCGCTCCGGCCGAGCTGCTCGACGAGATCTTCAAGGAGCTCCTCGACAAGGCCCGGGCCGTTGGCCGCGCCGATCAGGACGGGATCCGCGTCCTGATGGAGACCATCCTGCTCTCGGGCTTCTCCATGACCATCGCCGGCAGCTCGGCGCCGGCCTCGGGCGGCGAGCACCTCGTCAGCCACTACTGGGACATGGAGCAGCTCCACCACGGCCGCCCGCTCTTCGGGCTCCACGGCACCCAGGTCGGCGTCGCGACCCGCGCCTCGGCGCTCCTGTTCGAGCGGCTCGTCGCCCTCGAGCAGGCCGACCTCGACGTCGACGCGGCCGTGGCCCGCCGCCCCGACGACCGCTGGCTCGACGACCTCGGCGCGATCCACGACACCCTGTCGCCCGAGATCGTCGCCGAGATCCGCGAGCAGATCAGCGCCAAGCAACACCACGGCGCCGCGCTGCGCGCCGAGCTCGAGCGGGTCAAGGGCGACTGGCCGGCGATCCGGGCGCGCCTCCGGGCGTCGCTGATGCCCGCGGAGCGTATCACCCAGGCGCTGCGCGAAGCGGGCTGCGTGGACCGGGCCTCGGCGATGGGGGTCGACCTCGACCACCTGGTCAAGACCCTCCGCGTGTGCCGGCACATCCGGAGCCGCTACGTCGCGCTCGATTTGATGGATGATCTCGGGCTCCTCGACGGCTGGGCGGCCGACGTGGCGCGCGCGCTCGAGACGACCTGACCCGCCCTCGCGGCCTCCGCCCGACCGGCGCTCGCCGGGCCGAGGGCGCGCCGCTCCTCACGACAGGACACGAGATCTCATGGGCTTGATGAGCATGACCGGTTACGGCTCGGGAAAGGCGGCGCTCGGGCGCCGCGCGTACCGGGTCGACGTGAAGTCCGTCAACCACAAGAACTTCGCGGTCCGGATGAGCCTGCCCGCCGAGCTCTCCAAGGCGGAGCATGCCGCCAAGGAGCTCATCCGCCAGCGCCTCGTTCGCGGCGCCATCGACGTCACGGTCCGGATCGAGGTCGCGGGCAACGAGCCGCCCGAGGTCCGCGTGGATCGCGCCGCCGCCATCGAGCTGATGCGCTCGCTCCAGGATCTCGCGACGCACTGCGGGACGGGCAGCCCCACCCTGGAGCTGCTGCTGCGCTACGGCAACGTCATCGAGGTGAGCGACCGCGACATCCCGGCCGAGGACGCCGAGAGGATGCTCCTCGAGGGGCTCGGCGAGGCCCTCGACGGCCTGACCGCGATGCGCGCCGCCGAGGGAGAGGCCCTCGTCGCCGATCTCGTGGCGCGCCTCGACACCCTCGACGCGCTGCTGACGAAGGTCGAGGCCGCCGCGCCGGAGGTCCTGAAGGCCCAGGAGGAGCGTCTCCAGCAGCGGGTGAAGCAGGCCGAGGCCAAGCTCGGCGTGGAGGTGGACGCCGGGCGCATCGCCGCCGAGCTGGTCGTCTTCTCGGACCGCTCGGACGTGACCGAGGAGGTCGTCCGCGCGCGCACCCACATCGAGCGCTTCCGGACGTCGCTCACCCGCGAGGGGGACGGCGAGCGCGGCAAGCGCCTCGACTTCTTGTCGCAGGAGCTCCTGCGCGAGTTCAACACGATGGGCTCGAAGTGCCGGGACGTGGAGATCGCCGGGCAGGTCATCGAGGCCAAGGTCGAGCTGGAGAAGATCCGTGAGCAGGCCCAGAACATCGCCTGACGCCGAGGGCCTCCTGATCGTCATGACCGGCCCCTCGGGGAGCGGCAAGTCGACGATCCTGAAGGCCGTCATGGCGGAGGACCCGCGCCTGGCGCTCAGCGTCAGCCACACCACGCGCCCGCCGCGCCCCGGCGAGCGCGACGGCGTCGCCTACCACTTCGTCGACGACGCGACCTTCGACCGCCTCGTCGCCGAGGGCGCCTTCGCCGAGCACGCCGGGGTGCACGCCAAGCGCTACGGGACGAGCAAGGCCGAGATCGCGCGGCTCCGCGGCGCCAGGCGCGACATCGTCTTCGACATCGACGTGCAGGGTGCGGCTCAGCTCCGCGCGAGCTACCCGGAGGCGGTCTCCGTCTTCATCCTGCCGCCGACCATGGCGGTGCTCGAGGAGCGCCTCCGCGGGCGCAGGACCGAGAGCGAGGAGCAGGTGCGAATCCGGCTCCAGAACGCCCGCGCGGAGATCGCGCGGGCAGACACCTACGACTACCTGATCGTCAACGACGCCGTCCCCGAGGCGGTGGCCGATTTCCTGGCCGTCATCCACGCCGAGCGTCGGCGCGGCACGCGCGTCAAGGCGATCACGCGACGGCTCCTCGAGGAAGGGGAGCCGCTGGCTGAGGGAGCAGAGGCATGAGCGTGAAGATCCCGATCCCGTCGGACCGGCCGGTGCGCGTGCGCGTGGCCCCGAGCCCGACCGGCGACCCTCACGTCGGCACCGCGTACATCGCGCTGTTCAACAAGGTGTTCGCGGACAAGCACGGCGGGCGCTTCGTCCTGCGCATCGAGGACACCGACCAGAAGCGCTCGACCGCCGAGAGCGAGCAGGCGATCTTCGACAGCCTGCGCTGGCTCGGCCTCGACTGGCACGAGGGCCCGGACGTCGGCGGGCCGTACGGCCCCTATCGGCAGAGCGAGCGGACCGAGCTCTACCGCGAGCACGCGCAGTTCCTCGTCGACGAGGGCAAGGCCTACTACTGCTTCGCGACCGCCGAGGAGCTCGCGGAGATGCGCGAGACGGCGAAGGCCGAGGGGCGGCGGACCTCGTACGACCGCCGCTACCGCGACCTCCCGCGTGAGGAGGTCGAGCGCCGGCTCGCGGCGGGTGACTCCCACGTCATCCGGCTGAAGATGCCGCTCGGCGGCAGCACCCGGGTCAAGGACGGGCTCCGCGGCGGCATCGACATCGACAACGCCGAGCTCGACGACCAGATCCTGCTCAAGTCGGACGGCTTCCCGACCTACCACCTCGCGAACGTCGTCGACGACCACCTGATGCAGATCACCCACGTGATCCGCGCCGAGGAGTGGATCCCCTCGACCCCGAAGCACGTGCTCCTGTACGAGGCCTTCGGGTGGACGCCGCCGGTCTTCGTGCACCTGCCGCTCCTGCGGAACCTGGACAAGACGAAGATCTCGAAGCGGAAGAACCCGGTCAGCCTCGAGTACTACCGGACGACCGGCTATCTGCCCGAGGCGATGCTGAACTTCCTCGGCAGGATGGGCTGGTCGATGCCCGACGAGGCCGAGAAGTTCGACTACGCCCAGATGCTCGAGCACTTCGACTTCGCGCGGATGAGCCTCGGCGGCCCGATCTTCGACCTCGACAAGCTCGACTGGCTCAACGGGATGTACATCCGCGAGCTCGCCCCCGACGAGCTGGTGTCCCGACTCCAGGGCTGGCTCCTCGGGAGCGGCTACCTCGCCGAGGTGGCGCCGCTCATCCGCGAGCGCATCAAGCGGCTGGGCGACTTCGTGCCCTCGACGACGTTCTTCTTCGGGGGCATCGAGCCCCTGACCGCCGAGCAGCTCCTGCCGAAGAAGAAGACGAAGGTCGAGGCCTATCGCGCGCTCAAGACGGTCACCGAGGCCATCGACGCCGTGGCGACCTGGGACGAGGCGACCATCGAGGAGGTCCTGCGCGCTCAGGTCGAGGTCACCGAGTTCAAGGTCCGCGACCTCTTCATGATGGTGCGCCTCGCCATCACCGGGCAGAAGGCGACCCCGCCGCTGTTCGAGACGATGGCCGTCGTCGGCAAGGCGCGCTGCCAGTATCGGCTGCGCGAGGCCACGAACACGCTCAAGCCGTGACATCATCTGCTCATGGACCTCCGTGAGATCCTCGAGCAGATCCGTGAGTGGCCCGCGTGGATAACCTACGCGGCGCTGTTCTTCGGCGCGTACGTCGAGTACGTCTTCCCGCCCTTCCCCGGCGACACCGTGGTGGTCGCCGGGGCGGTGCTGGTGACGGCCTTCGGCTGGAACCTGTGGCCGGTGCTGGCGCTCGTGACCGCCGGCGCGGTGCTCGGGGCGCTGACCGACTGGGCCATCGGCCGGTGGCTCTTTCGCACCGGGCGGATCGAGCGCCTACGCCCGTCGTGGCGCGAGGCGATCGACGGCATCTCGCGGCAGTTCGCCCGCCGGGGCGCCTGGTATCTCGCCGTCAATCGCTTCGTCCCGGGGATCCGGGCCTTCTTCTTCATCGCCGCCGGGATCGCCGGACTGCGCTGGCGCGCGGTCGTCTTCTGGTCGGGACTCAGCGCGCTGGTCTGGAACGCGCTGCTGCTCCAGGTGGGCTTTCTGCTCGGCGACAACATCGACGAGATCGAGACGCTGGTCTCGCGCTACACCCTGGTCGTCTGGATCGTCATCGCGATCGTCCTGGGCGTCGTCGTCTTCCGCTTCGTCCGCAAGCGCCGCGCGCGCACGGCTGCGAACGGCGACTCCAGCGAGTGACGCGGGCGGTCAGGTCGCGCCGGGCAGGATCGTCTCGTAGTAGAACTGCCCGAAGCGGCCGAATGTGATCGCGCCGAACAGGTTGACGATGATGCCGAAGATGATGAGGGCCTTGACCCGCCGGCTCAGCGGGCGCCCCTCGACGGCGAGCAGCGCGAACAGATACGGCAGGAAGTCGAGCCCGAAGCGGTAGCCGAACTGGCTCCAGCCGGTGTTCTGGTAGAAGAGCCCGGGGAGCATGGCCAGCGCGACCGCCGCCCACAGCGCCCGACGGATCTTCGGGCGCTGACTCGGCCACAGGACGAGCGCGAGGATCGGGGTCGTGAAGAGCAGGCCCACGCCGTGGGTCGACACCTGGATGTAGGGCGCCGACGGGACGAGCCGCGGCAGGCTGACGAAGGCGCTCAGCAGGTTCCGGTTCAGGTAGGTCCAGCTGAACATCCCGTGGTCTCGGACGCGGTCGGCCGCGCCGCCCGAGAGGTAGCTGTGACCGAACTCCATCGCGTCGCCGAAGCGCGCGGCGTTGTACTGCATCAGCGCGACACCGATGACGATGAGTGGGGCGGCGAACCACGCGCCCTTGATGAGGATCTCGCGGGTGCGCCCGGACTCCCAGCGGCCGCGCGGGAAGAAGAGCTGCCAGGCGAAGAACGCGAAGCAGAAGGCGATCGGCACCCGGGTCGCGACCCCGAGACCGAGCAGGAGCCCCGCGACCAGCGGGTGCTTCAGGTCGAGCGCGGCGAGCATGTAGCCGACGTTCAGCGCGACGCCGAAGACGAGCGCCGTGAACCAGACCTCGCCGCGCACCGACGAGAAGAACGCTACGGTGCCGAGGGCGAAGGCGAAGGTCAGCCACAGGTTGTCGCTGGTCGAGCGGGTGCTGTGGCCCCGGATCACGAGGAGCTGCAGGAGCCAGAAGATGAGGACCGCGTTGAGCGCCCCGACGACGAGGGTCACCAGGACGTCGTTGACGTCGTAGCCGGAGATAGCCGCGAGGGGCATGAAGACCAGGGCCGGAAATGGCGGAAACGACACATAGTAGGTCGTCTCGTCGCACAGCCGCCGACCACTCTCACCGCAAGTCCGCGCCAGATCCTGCGGGACGACGATCTTCAGCTCGTACCCGTCGTCCGTGTAGAAGATGTGGCGCCGCTCGCCGCTGTCACCGGGCCACGGGAAGCGGCCGCGAACGACCTGGCCGTCCTCGAGGGTGAGCGTCCGGATCGCCGCCCAGTCGTTCCACCCGCCAGCGGCCTCGGAGCGCTTGATGGCCTCGCGGTAGCCCTGGGGATCGTCCGGCTTCGAGAACGAGGAGCGCTGCCGGGGGGTCTCGGTGTCGAGCCGGCCGTGCATGAACGACTCGGCCAGGTCCACGAAGTGGAACTGCGGCGACGGCTGGGCGAGCCGGTCCCACGCCACCAGGGCATAGACGGCGCCGACCACCACGAACACGATGACGCTCTGTTTCAGCCCGAACTGTCGCATGGCTCCCGCCGCTGCGCCGGGCACAGCATGCTGGCTCCCCGGCGGCTTCCCCTTCGTTTTCGTGGCGAGTTGATACCGATCGCCGCCTCGGTTGTCACGCTCTCTTTGGGCCCTTTGCCACTATCCGGTCGCGACGCCCGGACGGGATCCCCGGTCGTCCCGACCGGTCCGCCGCCGCCGACACCGGCGAGGCCACGCCGGACCAAGGGCTCTGCCACCGCGAGGGGGTTTGCCGCGCCGGACCGCCGGGTTTGCCTTGAAGAGGCGTCAGGTTGCGCCGGAAGTGCTCGCGAGTGACGGCATCATGTAATCGCGCCTCCTGGACAGTGCCCTCCCCGAGCTGAGCTCGGCCCGAAATCACCATAATTCACAGCGAGTTAACCACGCCACGACACGGCACCTCATCGGTTCGGTATGTAGAAAAAATTTGTTGTCCAGCAACGAGATTGCGGATAATCTCCCCAAGTTCGTCGCGCCTGGCGCAACTTGCGCAGACGACTGGGAAACGACACGACCGCCGCGCGCTCCGCGCCGACGCGGACGTGTACCCGAAATGCCGGTTCTTGACCTGGAGTGATGATAATGGCGCCCAACCTGCTGCTCCTCGAAGACGCGACGTTCTCCATCTCACGCGGCTCGGTTCACGTGGAGATGAGCGGCGCGTCGGTCAGCGTCCCGGTGAACCGCCTCGGGGACGTGATCCGCGCGCTCGAGGGCATCCGATTCATCGTCGACGGCACCAGCCCCACCGGCCCGACCGGCCGCGCTGGCGCCCCCCGCGCCGCCGCCCAGGCGCCGGCTGGCGGCCAGGCCGGGACCGCCGACGCCCCGACGAGCCTCGTCGACGTGCCCGCCCCGCCGAAGAAGAAGCGGCGCAGCCGCAAGCGCGTCGGCGACGCCCTCGAAGTCTGGATGAAGAAGAACCCGGGGTGGCACAGCGAGCAGGAGCTGCTCGAGGTCGTCATCGCCAACAGCATGACCGACGCGCACCCGAAGCGCGCGCTCAAGATCGCCCTCGGGAAGCAGGCGAACGAGCGCTTCGAGCGGGACGACAGCGGGAACTGGCGGCTCGTCGGCGACACCACCGAGAACCGCAAGGGTGACGCCGCCCCGCGCAAGGGCCGCAGCTCTCGTGGCAAGACCGGCGGTCGGAGCCGACGCGCGAAGCCCAAGGGCAAGTCCGACGACGCAGCCGGTGAAGCGGCCCCAGTCGCCGCAGCCGCCGAGGACGAGGACGAGAACAGCCGAACGGTGCTCGTGAAGCGGGGCCAGGACCGCAAGTCCGCGAGCCTCCCGCCCGGTGAGCTCGAGGCGCGTCAGGCCGCCTCCGACGCCGTCGAGAGCCGCCGTGGTAAGCGCTGGCCCTCGCTGAAGCAGGCCGAGCTCGACCGCTTCAAGAAGAACCTCTTCGGCATCGAGTCGACCTCCAAGGAGTAGGCTGACACAGCCTCCAAGGAGTGGGCTGGCACAGCCGGTGACACCGAAGTGCTCGAGACTGCAAAGGCCACCTCTCACGAGGTGGCCTTTCGCGCTCGGGGCCGTCGGCTACTGCGGCATGTCGTCAGCTCATTCGCACTCTTGATCAATGGGTTGGACTGTACATCTCGCATCCGCGGGAATCGACGTCACGTCGGCCGGCGGATGGGCCAACCGCGCGATTCAAATTCGATATCACGCAATTCCCGCGTCACATGCCGCGCTCTCGTGCGCCCACGGCGGGCTCGTGAGGCGCCTCGTCGTCGGTCACGGACCGCTTCGGCGGCAGCAGCCCGACCGGGTAGAGCGCCGCGTCGACCACCCAGCCGGCGTCGAGGTGCATGATCAACGCGGCCTGCCTCGCGTTCGGCGCGACGTACAGCTCGGCGGTGAAGTCGAGGTAGATGCTGTCGAAGTAGTGGCGGCGTAGGAGCTGGTCCCCCGCCCGGAGCTCCCAGCCGACGCGGCGCCCGACGAGGAGCTTCAGCACGTACTCGCGGCCGGCCACGCGAAAGAGGACCGTGCGCCCATCGGTCCGCGTCTGCGGCGCCGGGTCCACGACGTAGTCGTGCTGGAGCGCCCAGCTCTCGACGTCTCCTCCGACCATCTTCCCGAACCCGGCGAGCTCGCCCCCCTCGATGCGGCGGTGCATCCGCTGAACCTGGTCGATGGGCTTGGCGCGGGGACCGTCCCCCGGGCGGTGTCGGATCCGGGTGTAGGCGACGTAGTCCGAGCTCTTCGACCAGCCGTGGAAGACGACGCGCGAGCCGAAGCGCGCGCCCGACGACGCTGGCTGGGGCGGCGCGGCGACCGAGGGCCCGATGAAGCAGAGCGAGGCGAGCGCGGCGAGGGCGGCGAGGCGCCCCAGGGTCAGTCGGGCCCGGACTTGCTGGTCCCGCTGCCGAGGAAGAGCCACAGGGCGAGCACCACGGCGACCGCGATGAGCCCCCAGGTGAGGATGCTGGAGATGATCCCGAAGACGAACTTGAGCACGAGGAAGGCCGCGATCACCACCGCGACCGTGCCCACGACCTTCATCAGGGAACCGGAGCTCTTGCTGTCGTTCGGCATGCTCTCCCTCGGGAGGAGCCCCTGGACGCGGAGAGAGGGGCGGTTGAGTGGGGTTCGGTGGCATCGGCCGTCCGCGGGGCGGCACCTCGAAATGGTTCACACCACCGGAGGGTTGACAAGGCTCCGGGTGGATGGGTACGCCGTCCGCCGTCGCAGGCATCATGCGGCATCGCGATGACGCGTCAAGCAATCACCAGGAGCGCGCTCTGAACGCCCCCTTCGCCCGCCCATTCTCCGCGCTCGTGCTCGCGCTCGCCATCGTCACCTCGTCCGCCGCGGCGCACGCCCAGAGCCGCGAGGACGGGGCACCCGCCGAGACCCTCGGCGCCGGCGACAACGCGTACGCGTCGGTCTGGGGACCGGCGTCGCTCTTCTTCAACCCGGCCGGGATGAGCCGCGCCCGCGCGGTCATCGTCGAGGGGGGCTACTCCTACCTCGACGGGCGCTCGGGGCACGGGTTCACCGCCGCCGCGACCGACTCGCTGACGAACCAGTATCTGGCGATGGGCATCGCCTACACGTTCCTCACCGGGGCCCCCCAGGGCGTCGACCGCGATGGCCATCAGGTCCGCGGCGCGCTGTCGACCGGCTACGTGACCCGCGACTTCGGGCTCTTCGCCGGCGTCGGCGTCCGCTACCTCGGTCTGACGGTTGGCCAGGACGACGACGAGAGCGACGAGACGAACGACACCGACGCCTGGACCGTCGACCTCGGCCTGATGTTCGACATCGCCAGCCGTATCCGGATCGGCGTGACCGGGGCCAACCTCATCGACACGAAGAGCGGCGAGGCCCCGCGACGGCTCGGCGTCGGCATGGGGATCTTCTTCGACCCGCTCGAGATCACCTCGTCCGTCGACGTCGATCTCAGCGGCACCGACGGCGCCGAGACGATCCCCCGCTTCGGCTTCGGCGCCGAGTACACCTTCGCGAAGGCCTTCCACGCGCGCGTCGGCTACATCGAGGACCAGCTCTTCGACCAGCAGCGGGTGACCGCCGGCTTCGGCTACGTCACCTCGCAGGTCGCCGTGGACCTCGGCTACTCGACGGCGGTCTCGGGGGACACCGACATGCTCTTCTCGGTGTCCCTCCGGTACATGCCACCGGTGATGGCGCGCTGACCCGTGGGCCGTCGGGACGCTCGCGCTGACGGCGCCCGCCGCCGTCGGCGACTGTCAGGGGCGCCGTGTACGCGTGTGTTTCGCCGTCCTTGACTGGGGCAGAGCGGCGCTGTAGGTAAGCGACCTTCATTTCGACGGGGCCGCCAGGTCCCCCGCTGCCTCTGGGAGTTTCCATGGCGCTCAAGGACTTCGTCTTCACCTCCGAGTCCGTCAGTGAAGGTCACCCCGACAAGGTCGCCGACCAGGTCTCGGACGCGATCCTCGACGCCTGCCTCGCCATCGACCCGAAGTCGCGCGTGGCCTGCGAGACGTTCACCACGACCGGCCTCGTCATGATCGGCGGCGAGATCACCACCGAGGCGTACGTCGACATGCCGAAGGTGGTCCGCGACACCCTGGCCCGGATCGGCTACACCGACCCGCACATCGGCTTCGACGCCGAGAGCTGCGCGGTGCTGACGACGATCGACCGCCAGTCGCCCGACATCGCGCAGGGCGTCAACGAGGGCGAGGGGCTCCACGCCGAGCAGGGCGCCGGCGACCAGGGCCTGATGTTCGGCTTCGCCTGCGACGAGACCCCGGAGCTCATGCCGCTGCCCATCATGGCAGCGCACCAGCTCGTGGCCGAGCTCGCCGAGGTCCGCCGCCGGGGTGAGGTCGACTTCCTCCGCCCGGACAGCAAGAGCCAGGTCACCGTCAACTACGTCGACGGCCGCCCGGTCAGCATCGGCACCATCGTGGTCTCGACCCAGCACGCCGAGTCGGCGTCGCACAAGCAGATCACCGAGGCCATCCGCGAGCTGGTGATCGACAAGGTCATCCCGCGCGAGCTGGTCGACGACAAGACGATCTACCACGTCAACCCGACGGGCCGCTTCGTCGTGGGTGGTCCCGTCGGCGACGCCGGCCTCACCGGCCGCAAGATCATCGTCGACACGTACGGCGGCTACGCCCGCCACGGCGGCGGCGCCTTCTCCGGCAAGGACGCCACCAAGGTCGACCGCTCGGCGGCCTACTACACCCGCTACGTCGCGAAGAACATCGTGGCCGCGGGCCTCGCCAGCAAGTGCGAGGTCCAGGTCGCCTACGCGATCGGCGTCGCCCAGCCCGTCAGCGTCCTCGTCGACTGCTTCGGCACCGAGACCGTGGACACCAAGAAGATCGAGGCCGCGGTCCGCGAGGTCTTCGACTTCCGCCCGGCGGCGATGATCTCGCAGCTCGATCTGCGCCGCCCGATCTTCACCCCGACCGCGGCCTACGGCCACTTCGGCCGCAGCGGTGACGGGTTCACCTGGGAGCGCACGGATCGCGTCGAGGCGCTGCGCGCCTCGGTCTGAGCCCGCCTCCCGGGCGGCCCCGAGAGGCGGCCGCCCGGCGCCCCCATTTAGCGTTGACACCGAGGCACGACGCCTCTATAGAATCCCGGCTCCGCGCCCCGGGGCGCCCACATGCCGCGCGCCTGCCGCGCGACGGTGCCCTCGCTGGCGACGCGTGCGCGCCGGACCCTGTGAGAGACGTCCAGGACTGAGACGATGAACACCCAAAGCTTCACCCCCGAGACGATCGACCGCCAGTGGCACCTGGTGGACCTCGATGGTCAGACCCTCGGTCGCGCCGCTTCCCGCATCGCGCAGATCCTGCGCGGCAAGCACAAGCCGACCTTCACCCCGCACGCCGACTGCGGTGACTTCGTCGTCGTCGTCAACGCGGACCGCGTCGTGCTGACCGGCTCCAAGCTCACCAGCAAGGTGTACTACCGGCACTCGGGGTACATGGGTGGGCTCAAGGACTCGACCGCCGCCGAGATGCTCGCCAAGGACAGCCGCCTCGTCATCGAGAAGGCCGTCAAGGGGATGCTCCCGCGCGGGCCGCTCGGGCGCCGCATGTTCAAGAAGATGAAGGTCTACGCTGGCGCGGATCACCCGCACGCCGCGCAGAAGCCCGCTCCGATCGATCTGACCCGCGTTTGAGGCCCGTCATGGCAATGAAGCTGTCGAAGGAAAACCGTACCTACGCCACCGGTCGCCGTAAGGAGGCCAGCGCACGCGTATTCATGGCGCCGGGTACCGGTCAGATCACGATCAACCGCCGCGAGGCGCCGGAGTACTTCCGCCGCGCGACGCTGCTCATGATCGTCAACCAGCCCTTCGAGGTCACCGAGACCGAGGGTAAGTACGACGTGTGGGCGACGGTGCGGGGCGGCGGCCTCAGCGGCCAGGCCGACGCGGTCAAGCACGGCATCAGCCGCTGCCTGGCGACGATCAACGAGGAGGGCTTCCGCCCGCCGCTCAAGCGCTCGGGCTTCCTGACCCGTGACGCGCGTAAGGTCGAGCGTAAGAAGTACGGTCAGCCCGGCGCCCGTAAGCGCTTCCAGTTCTCCAAGCGCTAGGCGCCCCCCTTGTCCGTCGTCCCGGACACCATGGAGGCGGAGGCCGTTCCCAGGCGAGCGGCCTCCCCGTCCGACGATGGCCCTCCAGTCATCCTGGAGACGGACGAGGCGACGGACAACGGCCGCACGCTACCGATCCTGGTAGACGATGTGGCGCAGCTCCGCACCTGGGAGCCGCCCCGGCACGATCGCCGGTGGCGGCTCTTCGTGTTTCTCGGCGCCTGCCTCGTCTTCCTGCCGAACCTCGGCGCCTTCGGGCTCTGGGACCCGTGGGAGACGCACTACGGCGCCGTCACCACGGAGATGCTCGACACCTACGACTGGGTGAGCCCGTGGTGGGGCTACCGCGAGAAGATCGGAGACAAGCAGCAAGGGAGCTACTTCTACTCGAAGCCCATCTTCATCTTCTGGACCGAGGCGGTCGCGTCTCGGGTGATCGGCCGCGGCGAGTGGGCGGTGCGGCTGCCGGTGGCGATCCTCGCGATCTTGAGCGTGTACCTGGCCTTCCTGGTGCTCTCGAAGGTCTGGTCGCGGCGCGTGGGCGTGCTCGGGGCGCTGATCATGGCGACCTCGCCCGAGTTCTTCATGATCAGCCGCCAGGCCCAGACCGACATGCCGGTCGTCGGGACCATGGTGGTCGCGATGTTATGCATCGTCATGGCCTTCTTCGGACCTCGCGAGCCGATGTCCGACAAGAAGTTCATGCGGTGGACGTGGTTGTCGATCGGGCTACTGCTCCTCAATACGCTGCCGCAGTACGGCATCCTCATCACCGACATCGAACACGGCTGGGCTCACGCCCTCGGCTACGTGCTCGTGCTCGTGGCGTGGTTCGCGGTGATGGCGTGGCGGTGGCGACGAGACAAGCGGAAGAGCGGCCTCGACGACGCCTTCAAGGACCGCTGGCTACGCCGATACTACCTGATCGCGGCGTTCATCTTCTTCGGCCAGAGCTTCTACGCGAAGGGGCTCTTCGGCTTCATGCTGCCCGGCCTCATCATCCTGATGTGGCTGATGGTGACGCGCACCTGGTCGGTCCTCCGCCGCGCCGAGCTCCTCAGCGGGACGATCGCGTTCCTGGTCGTCAGCCTCCCCTGGTACGTGGCGATGCTCGTCGTCCACGGCAAGCCCTACTACAACCGCTTCTTCATCCACGACCACTTCAAGCGCCTCGGCGAGGGCGTGCACCAGATCGACAGCGGGACCTTCGAGCACTTCATCAAGTGGCTCGGCATCGGGACGTTCCCGTGGGTCGCGTTCGTGCCCTTCGCGCTCCTGTGGCTCGTGCGGCTCAAGGGCCGCGACACCGACCCCAGAAACCAGGCCAAGGTCTTCATGGCGGTCTGGTTCATGGTGGCCTTCGCGTTCTTCACGTACTCGTCCACCAAGTTCCACCACTACATCTTCCCGGCCTTCCCGGCCCTCGCGATCATCGTGGCGCTGTTCATCGACCGCCTCCTCCGGGAGGGCGCGTGGATGGCGCGCCTCGCGTCGGTCTTCGGCATCGTGTTGGTGGTGGCGGTCGGCTGGGACATCCACGAGGATCCCCAGCACCTCCGGAACTTGATGACCTACAAGTACGATCGGCCGCTCACCCAGCAGCTGCCGATCGACGAGGACGGCAAGATCTCGCCCACGGCGACCACCACGTGGAAGGACAGCGTGTTCTTCGACGAGATCTCGCCCGTCCTGCGCGGAATCCTGACGACGAAGGCGTTCCGCTACGAGACGTTCATCAAGGCGATGATCCTGCTCGGCGTCATCGCGCTCGCGCTCTTCTTCGTTGCCAAGACGCGGATGGCGGGGCTCGTGGGGCTGGGGCTCACGGCGTCCATGCTCGCGGCGTGGTCGCTCAACTACTACATGCCGAGCCTGACGCCAGGCTGGTCCCAGAAGTACCTGTTCGACTCGTACTATCGGACCTGTAACAAGCTCCCGCTGACCCAGGACACGATAGACGCCTACGAGCCGTTCACCGTGAAGCTCGGGATCGACTCCCTCGACGAGGACGCTCCCGGCGCCTGGACGACCAGCCTCTTCCGCGGTCAGTACAAGACCATCTGCGAAGAGGACGTCATCGGCTGGCTCATCACCTGGCGCGGCGAGACCTACTACAGCTGGAACGAGCTCAAGCCGATCGAGAAGAAGGAAGAGCAGTTCGAGCCGTACCTGCGCGACTTCAACGGCGGCAAGAAGTTCTACATCCTGATCGAGCGCGGCAAGACCGCGAGCTTCAAGAGCTCGCTCGTGTCGATCTCGAACAAGCTGAAGAAGGAAGGGGTCACGGGCTGGACCGACATCCGCGACTGGGACGTCGAGGTCGAGAACGACGAGAACCTCTACTTCCAGATGGCCAGCGCCACGCCGCTCCGCTGACCCGCGACCGGCGGCGTCCAGTCACGCTCCCGACAAACGAAAGGCGGAGCCGGCACCAGCCTGCTCCGCCTTCGCGTTGGCGCGGTGATCGCCCGAGCGTCAGCTGATGCCGACCAGGAACGCCTTGAGGTAGCGACCCTCGGGGGCGACGGACAGGACCGGGTGATCCTCGGGCTGACCCCACTGGCCGAAGATCTGCACCGAGCGGCGCAGGCGGTGGCCGGCCTCGGTCAGCATCCGGGCGAAGCCCGACTCCGAGACGTGACGGCTGCAGGAGCAGGTCAGCATCAACCCGCCCGGCGCGAGCGCGCTCATGGCGAGGGTGTTGATGCGGGCGTACTTCTTCAGCGCCTCGTCGACGTGCCCCCGACCCTGGGCGAGCTTGGGTGGGTCGCAGACGATACGGTCCCACTGCTGGCCGCGGGCCTGCGCCTCCTTGAGGAAGTTCACCGCGTCGTAGGCGACGGCCTCGATACGATCGTCGACCGCGTTGAGCGCTGCGTTCTGCCGGGCGTGCTGGATGGCCGACTTGGAGCTGTCGACCTGGGTCACCGAGGCGGCCCCCGCGAGCGCCGCGGAGATCCCGAAGCCTCCCACGTAGCAGTAGGCGTCGAGCACCCGCTGGCCTCCGCACAGCTCGGCGAAGCGGCGCCGGTTCTCGCGCTGATCGACGTAGAAGCCGGTCTTCTGTGACGCCTCGAGGTTCACCCGGTACTTCACGCCGTGCTCGACGACGTCGACCGACGGGTTGTCCACCTGCTGGCCGTTGGCGCCGAAGGTCTCGCTCATCACCGGGATGGCCTCGAGCCGCGAGGCGGTCTCAGTGACCGTCAGCGCGACCATCTCGGCCCCGGTGACCGCCTGCACCTCGCGCAGGACCAGCTCTCGCTGCTCGTACATGGCGCGGGCGTTGAGCTGCACGCTCGCCACCGGCCCCAGCATGTCCACGATGAGCCCGGGGAGCATGTCCCCTTCGGCGTTGACCAGGCGGAAGGCGTCGACGCCCTCCCCCGGGAGCCCGAGCATCGCCCGCCGCGCCACCGCGGCCTCGAGGCGCTCGCGCAGGAGCTCCGGGAACGGGCGCGGCTCGTAGACGAGGTCCGTCGACCGACGGTGCTCGACCATCCGCACGGAGATGCGGCCGTGGGGGTTGTAGAAGCCGCTGCCGAGGGCGTTGCCGCGCTCGTCGACCACCAGGCACGGGCCGCCGGTGTCACCGACCTCGCCCTTTACGCGCTTGATGGCGCCGCTGAAGATCCACGGGTGCCCGAGCCAGAGCGGCTTGGACTTGCCCCGGGCGAGCTCTACGGTCAGGGGTAGTCGGGTCACGCGTCGATCTCCCCGGGAGCGTCGTCGTCCGAGCCGTCGGCCGGCTCCCCGCCGTCTCCCTCGACCTCGGCGAGCGCGGCCTCGGCGACGACGGCGTCATCGTCGACGCCAGCCTCGAGCGTCTCCTCACCCTCGAGCTCGTCGTCCTCGTCGGAGGCCGCGACGGCGTGGATGGAGACGACCTTCTCGTCGCTGAGGTGAATGATGCGCACGCCCTTCGCGGCGCGGCTGTAGGCGCGGATCTCGTCGACCGCGAGCCGGATGATGGTGCCGCCGTCGGTCACGAGCATCAGGTCGTCGTCGCTCTTCACCTGGCTCATCGCCACGAGCCCGCCGTTGCGGGGGGTGTAGGGCAACGCACGGAGACCGTAGCCGCCACGCTTCTGGATCCGGAACTGATCGAGCGGGGTGCGCTTGCCGTAGCCCTTCTCGGTCACGAGCACCACGGTGGGCGTCCACTCGTCGACGCTCTCCTCGTCGCCCTCGTCGTCCGACTCCGTGTCCGTGTCCTCGTCGTCGAGCTCGGCCTCGGCAGAGGCCTCGACCTCCTCGTCGCCCTCGTCCTCGCCCTCGACGTCCTCCTCCTCCGGCTTCTCGAGCCGGACGACGTCCATCGCGACGACCTCGTCGTCGCCGCGCAGACGAATGCCGCGGACGCCCATCGAGGCGCGGCCCGTCGAGCGCACGTCGCTCAGGCGGAAGATGATCGACTGCCCCTTGGCGGTGACGAGCATGATGTAGCCGTCTTCGCCGGCGAGGCGGACGTTCACGATGTCGTCGTCGTCGGACAGGTTGATGGCCCGGATACCCTTCGAGCGGACGTTCTTGTACTGATCGAGCGCGGTGCGCTTGATGACCCCCTGGTGGGTCGAGAAGACGAGGAAGAGCTCCGGATCGTCGAGCTCGTCCACCGGGACGATCGAGCGAATCTGCTCGCCCTCCTCGAGGGGGATGAGGTTGACGATGGCCTTGCCCGAGGACGCGATCCCGCCCTGGGGCAGCTTCCAGACCTTGAGCGGGTACACCTGCCCGGTGTTCGTGAAGATGAGCAGCAGGGTGTGCGCCGACGCGACGAAGAGGTGCGTCACGTCGTCGGCGTCCTTGGTGTTCATCCCGGTGCGCCCCTTGCCGCCCCGGCGCTGGGTCCGGTAGTCGCTGAGCGGGGTCCGCTTGATGTAGCCGGTCGCGGTGACCGTGACCACCATCTCCTCGTCGGCGATCAGGTCCTCCATGTCGAGGTCGCCGGAGGCGTCGATGATCTGCGTGCGGCGCTCGTCCGCGTAGCGGTCGTCGATCTCCTCGAGCTCCTCGACGATGAGCGCCATCAGCTTGGCGTCGTCGGCGAGGATGGCCTTGAGCTCGGCGATGCGCGCCTTGACCTCGGCGAACTCGGTCTCGATCTTCTCGCGCTCGAGGCCGGTCAGGCGCTGCAGGCGCATGTCGAGGATGCTCTGCGCCTGGATCTCGGAGAGGCTGAAGCGCTCGATCAACGCCGTGCGGGCCTCGGCCGGGGTCGGGCTCGCCTTGATGAGGCGGATGATCTCGTCGATGTTGTCGAGGGCGATGAGGTAGCCCTCGAGGATGTGGGCGCGCTCCTCGGCCTTCTTGAGATCGTAGCGGCAGCGCCGCGTCACCACGTCGCGGCGGTGGTTGACGAAGTGGCTCAGCAGGTCCTTGAGCGGCAGCACCTGCGGCTGACCGCGCACGATGGCGAGGTTGATGATGCCGAAGGTCGTCTGCATCGCCGTCATGGCGAAGAGCTTGTTCAGCACGATCTGCCCGATGGCGCCGCGCTTGAGCTCGATGAAGATGCGCATCCCGTTGCGGTCGCTCTCGTCCCGCAGGTCGCGGATCCCCTCGATGCGCTTGTCACGGACGAGCCCGGCGATGGCCTCGAGGAGCTTCGCCTTGTTCACCTGGTAGGGGAGCTCGGTGACGATGATGGCGCGCTCGTCGCCCTTGTCGTCGAGCTCGATGTCCGCCTTCGCGCGGACCTTGATCTTGCCGCGCCCGGTCGAGTACGCGTCGACGATGCCCCGACGCCCGAAGATGTAGCCGGCGGTCGGGAAGTCCGGGCCGGGGATGATCTCCATCAGCTCGGGCACGCTGATGTGCGGGTTCTCGATGAGCGCGATGGTCGCCCGGATGACCTCGTGGAGGTTGTGCGGCGGCATGTTCGTCGCCATGCCGACGGCGATACCGCCCGAGCCGTTGACGAGCAGGTTCGGGTAGGACGCCGGGAGGACCGCGGGCTCCTGCTCGGAGCCGTCGTAGTTCTCCTGCCAGTCGACGGTCTCCTTCTCGATGTCGTTGAGGAGCTCGCCGGCGAGGCGCGTCATCCGCACCTCGGTGTACCGCATCGCGGCCGCCGGGTCGCCGTCCACCGAGCCGAAGTTGCCCTGACCGTCGACGAGCATGTAGCGCATCGCGAAGGGCTGCGCCATGCGGACCATCGTGTCGTAGACCGCAGAGTCACCGTGCGGGTGGTACTTGCCGATGACGTCGCCCACGATGCGCGCGGACTTCTTGTAGGCCGAGTTCCACGTGTTCCGCTGCTCGTACATGGCGTAGAGCACGCGGCGGTGCACGGGCTTGAGCCCGTCTCGAACATCGGGGAGCGCGCGTCCGATGATGACGCTCATCGCGTAGGCCAGGTACGACCCGCGCATCTCCTCTTCGATGTTGACCGGAATCCGGCGGCCGTCCGGGGACGGCGGCAGAGTCGTATCCATGGGCATCCCAGGGGCTTACGGGCGCTCGCTTGGGTCAGCGCCCGAGGGAGTGGGACCATATCGCGCGCCCCCCGGGGTGTCAACCGCGTAATTGTGCGATAACGCGCTGATATTACTGGGAAATTCGACCGCGCCGAGCCGCGGCCCCGGGGTCAGAGCCCGAAGGACACCTGGCCGAAGAAGCTCATCCCCGGTTTGGGCTGTGGGCGGCTCAGGACGCGGGCGTCGTTGAAGAGGTCCGGCTCGTGGTAGCGGGCGTCGAGCACGTTGTGGACGAAGACGGCCACGGTGAGGTCGCGCCAGATGTTCTTGAAGCGGACGCCGAGGTCGAGGAGCACCACCGGCTCGATGGTCTCACGGACAGATGTCCCCGACATGACCCAGACGCCCTGCTGCATGCTCGGGAAGCTGCAGACCGCGGCGCGCGGGTCCGCGGCGCTCGTCCCCGACGCCAGGAGGTCCGCGCAGCTGACCGAGTAGTCGGGCCGCGACGGGTCGACGAGCGGCGGGCGGTTGGGGTCGACCATGGCGCCCTTCCAGGTCATGAGCCCCGTCAGCTCGATGTGGTCGTCGAGAAAGCCCACCTTGCCGCCGACGTTGACCATGTGCTGGGCGAAGTTGCGGAGCTCGCCGCCAGCGGCCGTGTCGTCGAGGACCTTCGTGAAGCTGTAGTTGGCCCACAGCTCGTGGCCGGCCTGAAAGCGGAGGCGCGCGAAGCCCTCGGCGGCCCAGATGCGCTGGTCGCCGGAGTTGGCGAAGCGCCCGCCGGAGTTGACGATGACGTTGTTCATCAGCGTCAGCGATCCGTTCGCGCGCAGATACAGGTCGCGGACCGCGCCGGTGTCGCGGAGCAAGGTCGTGTTCGCCTCGACCTCGAAGGAGCGCGAGGTCTCGGCGTCGAGGTCGGGGTTGGCGTCGAAGCTGATGGCCGCCGTGGTGTCGAGGACGTGGGTCGAGAGGATCCCCGGCGGGCGGAGCCCCGAGGCGGCGAAGAGCTTGAGGTGCGTGTCCGGCGCGAAGCCCCAGACGACGCCGCCGCTCCACAAGAGCGCCGGGTCGAACTGGCTCGACGCCTGGAGCCGGAGGCCGCCGCTGAGGGCGAGCTCCGGGAGCACCCGCCAGTCCAGCTGCGCGAAGCCGCCGCCGATGACCCGGGTCACGTCCTCGACCAGCGGGTCGTCGATGTGGCACGGCAGGTGGGCGTCGGTCGCGTCGTAGGCGAAGCCGGCGGGGCAGCTCCCGAGGGTGTCCGGCGCCCAGCTCCGCTGCTTGATGCCGGAGCTGATGTCGAAGGCGAGGTCGAGCCCGGTGAGGACCGTGATCTCGTCCGTGGGGTGGATGTCGACGTCGACCGAGGCGCCGGGGCGAACCAGCACGTCGGACTTCAGCGTGAGCCGGAGCTCCTCGGTGTAGCCCAGGTTCGCGAGGATGATGGGGCTCGCCGGGTAGACACCGAAGGGATCGTCGTCGATCTCCCACTGGGTGACGTGCGCGCGGACGAGCACCCCGACGTCGCCGCCGGCGAAGCGGTCGGCCCAGCTGAGCTGCACCACCCGGACCGCGTCGGCGCTGGCGCTGGCCGTGCCGCTGCGCTCGGGGTCGAGGAAGTCGGTCACGAGCGGTGCGCCCCCGGTGGCGAGCGCCCGGTAGGTCCTGGTGAAGGGGATCATCCAGTCGAGGGCGACGGGGCCGATCTCGAGGCGCCCGGCGAAGTTGAAGTAGAAGTCGCGCTCGCCGGTCGAGAACGTCCCCGCCTGCGGGAGGTAGAACGTGGGCGTATCGTCGGCCGGCGCGGGCAGCGAGCCGAGGACCTTCTGGGCGTCGAGGGTCAGCTCCGGGCCGTTGGAGCTGTAGAGGCTCAGGTGGGCGAAGAGGCCGACGTCCTCGCTGAGCTCCTCGTCGATCCCGAGGACGACCTTGGTCGCGAGGCGGTCCCCGGGGCCGTCACCGGCGCCGGCCAGGACCTGGACGCCGTGCCCCTCGGGCCGGCGGGTGACGATGTTGACGATCCCGAGCAGGGCGTTGGAGCCCCACAGGACGCCGCCCGGGCCGCTCGTCACCTCGACGCGGTCGACGATCTCCAGCGGGATCTTGCGGTCGAGCGACACGAAGCTCCGGAGCGGCTCGTCGATGTTGACGCCGTTCAGCAGCACGAGCACGCCGCGCGGGATGCCGCGCGCGAAGCTCTCCTTCTGCCAGCCGTTGCCCTCCCAGCGGTCGCCCTCGAAGCCCGGGACCGTGCGCAGCACGTCGTTGAGCGTCCGGTAGCCGCGCTCCTGGATCTGGCGGCGGGTGATGACGTAGATGATGGACGGCGCCTCCTGCACCGTCGTGCGCCGCTTCTGCGCCGCGAGGACCAGGTCCTCGTCCGAGGGCCCGCTCGCGGTGAGGTCGACGGTCCCGACGCCGAGGTCGTCCGAGACCGTCGGATCGTCGGCGTCCAGCACGTCCGGCACCGGCAGCGCGTGCGCCGTCGTGCCCCCGACCAGGAGCAGCAGCGCCAGCGCCGGCCAGGGTGCGCGCACGACCAGCCGCGTCACTCGAGCTGGCTCAGGGCCATGCCTTCGCTGCGGAGCTGCGCCTTGAGCCGCCGCCCGATGGTGTTGGTCGCCTGGGTCAGCATCTGACTGATGCGGCTCTCGGACACACCGAGGATCTTGCCGATCTCCTTGAGCGTCATCCCGTCGTAGTAGTAGAAGCGCACGACGAGGCGCTGGCGGTCCTTGAGGCTGTCGAGCGTGCTGTTCACGAGCTCGCGGACCTTCTTCACGTGGAGGACGGCCTGCGGGTCCCGGGCGTTGGGATCGGCGAGGAATTGGAACGGATCTCGGGACTTGTCCTCGGTGAGATCATCGAAGCTGACGACCAGGACCGGCTTCAGCTTGTTGATGAGCTCGTGGTAGTGGGTCAGGTCCATCCCGAGGTGCTCGGCGGTCTCCTCGGCGGTGGCCTTGCGCCCGAGGTCGTCCTGGAGCTTCCGGACGGCCTGGTTGAGCTGGGAGGACTGCCGGCGCACGGTGCGGCTGACGTGGTCCATCGCGCGGAGCTCGTCGAGGATGGCGCCCTTGATGCGGATCTCGGCGTACTTCTTGAAGTTCGTGGACTTGGCCTGATCGAACTTGTCGACCGCGTCGAGCAGCCCGATCATCCCCGAGCCGATGAGGTCGTCGAGCTCGACGTTCGGCGGCAGCCGGGCGGCGATCTTGCTCGCGACCTGCTTGACCAACCGCAGGTGCTCCTTGACCAGCGCGTCGCGGTCGAGAGGGGCGGTCTCGGGCTCGGAGAGCGGGGCGTCGGACATGGAGCGGGCCGTGGACCTGAGTGTACGGAGGCGGCAAAGGGCCAGTTTAGTCTACGCGCCGGAGCCGTCCAGCGCCACGCGCGCGCGGAGGGCGACGACGCATCCACCGGCGAACGGGCCCGATGTTAACCTCGACGCCCTCAGATGCCAACGGCCGCAGGCGCTGGTTCGCCCCGGCCGCGACCGGCGTGCTCGCCGCGGCGGCGTTGGTCGCCGTGTACGCGCTCACGATGAGCGCGACCGCAGGCTCGCTGGACGCGCTCGCGCGCCTCGGCGCGAAGGTCGACCCGCTGGTCGCCGACGGCGAGTGGTGGCGACTGGTCGTGTCGGTCTACCTCCACGCCGACGGCCTCCACGTCGCGATGAACGCGGCCTGGCTCGCGCTCCTGCTCGTCGCCGGGGTGGCGCTCGTCGGCCCGACGCGGGCGGTGGCGACCGCGGCGGCGGCGGGCTACGCAGGGCAGCTGACCTCCTTCGCCCTCACCGCCGGCCCCAGCGTCGGAGCCTCGGGCGCGGTCTACGGCCTGGCGGCCACGCTGGTCGTGTTCGCCTGGCGGCGACGCGCGCAGATCCCCGCCGAACGGCGGGCGCGTCTCCTCGCCAGCCTCGGCGTGGCGATGGCGGCGCTCCTCCTCTTCCCGCTCGCCGTGGGCGCGGTGGACCACGCGGCGCACGTCGGGGGCTTGCTGGCGGGAGCGGCCCTCGGCCTGCTGCCGAGTCGGCGTCGGGTCGACCTCGCGCTGGGCGGAACGATCGCGGCGATCACCGCGGCGGCCGTGCTGGCCGCCGTAGTCTGACGCGACCGGCGCGCTCGGCTCAGCGCCGGCCGATACCGCGGTAGGTGAAGCCGTTGGCGGTCATGTCGCGCGGGTCCCAGAGGTTCCGCCCGTCGTAGAGCGCGTGGTTGCGCATCAGCGCCCAGACCCGCTCCCAGTCGGGAGAGGTGAACTCCGCCCACTCGGTGACGAGGAGCAGCGCGTCGGCGCCCTCGAGGCACGCGTAGGGCTCGGGGGCGTAGGTGATGCGGTCGCCGAAGAAGACCCGCGAGGTCTCGTGGGCCTCGGGATCGTAGGCGATGACCTCGGCGCCGGCGGCGAGCAGGCCGTCGATGATCGGGATGGACGGCGCCTCGCGCATGTCGTCGGTGCGCGGCTTGAACGCGAGCCCCCAGACGGCGAGACGGCGCCCGCTGAGGTCCTCTCCGAGGTCCTCTTTGACCATCTCCACGAGCCGGTGCTTCTGTCGGCTGTTCGCCTCCATCACGGCGTCGAGGATGTCGAGCTTGGCGTCGTTCTCCTTGGCCGTCTGCAGGATGGCCCGGACGTCCTTGGGGAAGCAGCTGCCACCGAACCCCACGCCGGCGCGCAGGAAGTCGGGCCCGATGCGGGTGTCCGCTCCCATCGCCCGCCGGACGTTGTCGACGTCGGCGCCCAGGAGGTCGCAGAGGTTGGCGATCTCGTTCATGAACGAGATGCGCGTCGCGAGCATCGCGTTGGACGCGTACTTCGTCATCTCCGCCGAGCGCACGTCCATGACCAGCATCTTCGCGCCCTCGCGGGTGAGCGGCCGGTAGAGCTTGCGCATGACGTCGGTGGCGCGCTCGTCGGCGGCCCCGATGAGGATCCGGTCCGGGTGCATGAAGTCGTCGACCGCGACGCCCTCGCGCAGGAACTCGGGGTTCGACACGATGGCGAACTCGTGCTCCGTGCGGGCCGAGATGACCTCGCGCAGGCGGTCGCCGGTGCCGATCGGCACGGTCGACTTGTTGACGATGACCTTGAAGCCCTCGAGGGCGTCGGCGATGGCCTCGGCGACGGCGATGACGTACTGCAGGTCGGCCGAGCCGTCCTCGCCGGGCGGGGTGCCGACAGCGATGAAGACGACGTCCGCCTTCTTCACCGCCGACGCCAGGTCGTCGGAGAAGCTCAGTCGCCCCTGCGCGGCGTTGCGCGGGACCATCTCCTCGAGCCCCGGCTCGTAGATCGGGATCCCGCCCGCGCGCAGGACGGCCAGCTTCTTCTGGTCGTTGTCGATGCACACGACGCGATGGCCGAGCTCCGCGAAGCAGGTGCCCGCGACGAGCCCCACGTATCCTGTACCGATCACCGCAACGTTCATCATCACCGGGCTCCGGTCGGTGTTCTCGCTTCCGCGCCTCCGCGAAGGCGGCCAGGCGTCTCCGCGAAGGCGGTTCGCTTATAGCGACGCCGCGAAGACAGGGTCAACATCGACGTGGGTTGCGCCACGGCGGCGGTTCGATCACCCGCGGCCACCCGCGGCGGGGCGGCCGCACGAGGTCGGCGCAGAGGAGGCCGTGGCCCTGTCTCGCTCGGCCCGAAGGGGCGCCGGCGCCGCGAAGCCAACGACCTGATATCGGGATGTTACCGCACCGCAGAAAGAAAAAGTGCCCCGATCGCATTTTGCGATTTGAACTTCGGCGTGAACCTCACGTCTTGGCTACATGTAAGACGTTGACCGAGTAAGGGGGACCCGATGATCCACATCGAGACGCTGAGCGAGCTACGCAGAGCCTGGACAGCGATTCTGAGCGCGTTCAATCGGGACCTCGCCTTCTCGGGCAAGCTGGCCCACGACCCGGTCACGGCGCTTCGCGACCGCGGCTACGAGGTCAGCGGCGAGGCGGCCAACGCGCTCAAGCGCGCGCTGCCCTGACGCCGACGACACCGTCGCCCGCGAAGCCACCGCCCGGGCCGAGCGCGCGACGAAACCAGACACCTCTCGACTCCTGACCGTGCGACCTCCGCCCCCGTCATCTCCGGGGGCGCCCTCCGCTCCCGTCATCCCCCGGGAGCGGGCCCTGCCTGAAGCTGGAAACGCCCCGGACCCATGGGTCCGGGGCGTTTCTACGTTCGGCGTCGGCTCGTCGCGAGCGCGCTCGCCTCAGGCCGCGAAGGGCACGAGCTCACAGTCGACGCCCGCCTGGACCGGCCCCTCGAGGGTCTTCCATTCGTGGTCACCGGCGGCGTGGTCGCTGAGCACGACGGCGCGCAGGTGAGCGAGGCGCCGCGCCTCCGGGGTGCGGTCGGCGCGCCCGCGCGAATCGGGGGAGAACTCGACCGCGAACAGGGGCCGGCCAACCGGGACGGCGAAGAGGAGGTCGTGCGCGTGGAGCATGACCGCGGCCTCGAGGCGGGCGTCACCGGCGAGCTCGCCCAGGCGCGCGGTCCCCTCCCCGATCGCCTCGCGGAGGGTCTCGGTCGGGACCTTGCGGGTGTCGCGCTGGTGACCGCGGTAGAGCGCGTCGATGTACACCATCATGACCGCCTCCTCGGGCGTCGCGCCACGCTTGACCGCGAACGACGTCGACGAGGTCTCGGCCTGGACACGCGCGACGAACTCCGCGCCGAGGGCCTTGGTGCCGCTGACCGCGAACAGCCAGTCCCGATACCGGAGCGGCTGCGCGTCGACGAGCGTGCGACGGGGCGCGGGATCGCCATCGGCCGCCAGAACCACCTGGCGCGCGCGAACGCCCGACAGCACCGTGGAAGGCTTCGCCATCCCTCCGAGGGGCGCCTTCTTGACGAGCATCTCGCCGTTGCCGTGGAAGCCGAGGCCCCACATCCCGCACCGACCGAGGTCGGTGACATCGACCAGGTCGGTGTGGAGCTCGACGAAGGACGCCAAGAGCGCCGCGTCGCTGACGACCACACCGGTCAACCTCTGCATGCAGTCCACTCTCCTGCCGGGTGTTCTCGATGGGGACGAGCCGAGTCGCTCGCCCGGGGAGCTGTATAGCTCGAAGCGCCCTCGCGCGCCCGCTGCGAACACGAGGCCCCCTCCACCCTCACCGTAGACAACGCGGCGGCATCGGGGCAAGTATCGACGCCGTGAGCCACGACGACGACCTGCCACCGCCCCCGCTCGAACCTCCGCCGGACCTGCCCCCGGATCTCGACGGCGAGATCCCGCTCCCGGAGGACATGGGCGACCTCGGGCCGGTGGACCCCGGGCCGATCCCGGTCGCCGCGCGCGCCATCGCGCCGGTGGTGCGCGACGGGCTCGCCCTGCCCCACTCCATCGAGGCCGAGCGCGAGGTCCTCGCGGCCGCCTTCGTGGACTCCACGAGCCTCGACACCATCGCCGAGCTGGTGAAGGCCGAGGACTTCTATCAGGAGCGTCACGGGCTGGTCTATCAGGCCATGATGGACCTCCACGAGGGCGGCTCCGGCGTCGACCCCGTCACCGTCGGCCAGCAGCTCAAGGACCGCGGGTGGTGGGACAAGTCCGGCGGCGCGCGCACCCTGGGCGAGCTGCTCGACCGCGTGGGCTCGCTCGCGCACCTCGAGCACTACTGCGAGATCGTCAGCAAGAAGGCGATGATCCGGCGGATGATCGACGCCGCCCGGAAGATCGAGACCGAGGGGCTCCAGGACATCGCCGACGTCGAGGAGTTCCTCGACGAGGCCGAGCGCGGCGTCTTCAGCGTCCTCGAGAACCGCGCCAGCCAGAACCTGCGCCACGTCCGCGACGTCATCGAGACCGCGGTCACGCAGCTCCAGAACATCGTCGACGCCGGCGACGACGTCACCGGGACCGGCACGGGCTTCCGCGACTTCGACCGCATCACCCACGGGCTGCAGCCGGGTGACCTGGTGATCCTCGCGGCGCGCCCCGCGATGGGCAAGACGTCCTTCGTCTTGAACCTGGCGGCCAACGCGGCGCTGCGCTTCAACGCGTCGGTCGCGATCTTCTCCCTCGAGATGCCGAGCGAGCAGCTCGTCCAGCGCCTCATCGCCGCCGAAGGGCGCCTCGATCTCGGCCGGATGCGCGGTGGACACATCTACGACGACGAGTGGCCGCGGCTCATGGAGGCGGCGGACCGGGTCAGCAACGCCCGGATCTATCTCGACGACACCCCAGCCGCCTCGCCGACGGCCGTCCGCGCCAAGTGCCGACGGCTCAAGCGCCAGGACGGGCTCGATCTGGTCGTCATCGACTACCTGCAGCTGATGAGCGGCGGCACCCGCCACCAAGGCAGCCGCGAGCAGGAGATCTCCTACATCTCGCGGGCGCTCAAGGGCCTCGCGAAAGAGCTCGGCGCGCCGGTCGTCGCGCTCAGCCAGCTCAACCGCGGGCTCGAGTCGCGGACCGACAAGCGGCCGCTGCTGAGCGACCTCCGCGAGTCCGGCGCCATCGAGCAGGACGCCGACATCATCTGCTTCATCTACCGCGAAGAGGTCTACAAGAAGGACCTCGAGGAGTCGGAGCGCGGCATCGCCGAGCTCATCATCGGCAAGCACCGTAACGGCCCCACCGGCACCGTGCGCCTCAAGTTCTGGCACTCCCAGACCCGCTTCGACAACCTCGCCGAGAACATGGGCCCCCCGCCGTAGCCAGGCATCCGCTCTCGCGTCCGCTCCCACCTGCGCGTCCGCCAGCGCTCACGCTCCGCGCCAGCGCACGCTCCGCGCCCGCGCGACCTCCCAGCCCGCGGCCGCGAGCTCGGCAGCGTCCTCCGAGTGCGCCACGACCACCGGCCCGAGCGGGCCCACGCGCTCGTGGACCTCGGCGACGAGCGCCGCGAGCGGCGGAGGATCGACGCTGTCCGCGCGGTCGGCGACGATCTGACAGAACGCGTCCGTCAGCCCGTCGCGCGCCAGCAGATAGAGCACCGCTGGGAGTGGCAGCCGCGCGACGAGCGCGGGCCGCTCGCCGGTGAGGCGAGCCTCGACTCCGTCGCGTAGCGTGACCTCGTCGAGCCCGCACCCGGTGGCCGGATCCCCCGCCGCCCGCCCGGTGACCGCCTCGAAGAGCGCACCGCCGAGCAGGTCCTCGGCCGCGAGCCGCATCACCCGCTCGCGTGACACCGCGGCGGCGACTCCGCCCATGCGCGCGGTCAGGATCGCCAACGCCCGCTCTCCCGGTGTCGCCGCGGTCGCCGCCTGGAGCTCCGCCGCCCGCGGCGCTCCGCCCGCGATCGCCCGATAGCCCGAGACCGCCGCTCGGGTCGCGCGTGTCAGCGCCTCCTCGAGCCCGTAGAGGGCGCCGAGCGCGAAGACCGAGGTGGCTGTCCTCTCCTGCGTCACGGGGCGACCGTAGACGACGGCCTCGACCGTGTCGACGACGTTCAGCGCTCGCCAGGCTCGTTGATGGGGCCCTCTCCGCCGCACGACCCCGAGTAGTCCTCGCTCGGGAGCCCGGGCACCACCTCCCCGCCGTTGTCGTAGTCGGGATCGACGCCGTCGTCCTCGCCTTCCACGTCGCCGGCCTGCCCGTCGCCACCGGCGTCGCCGACCGACGCGTTCGGATCGACGTCCCCGACGATGGCGTCGGCTCCGTCGTAGTTGTTGGTCGGGGTCTCGGTGAGGGCGTCGCCGCCTCCGACCTTGCCCGGGTCGTCGTCGTCGGCCTGCGACTGGACCGTGTCGTGATACCGATGCGCGTCCGGACCACCCGGGTGGGGCGTCGGGTTCGACAGGCAAGCGGCCACGGGCATCAGCCAGAGCAGGACCGCGACCGCCACCGCCATGCCCAGGAGCGGCGGCCCGTCTCGTCGCTCATCCGTGTCGCAGGGTCCGCGGGGTGACCGCGACGCCCGCGTGCCCTCGACCGACCGCTCGGGGGTCGACGCTACAGCATGTTCCTGGGTGTGTTGTGCTTGTCGTAGATGGGAAAACATTTCACACTCTGTGTAGAAACTGGAGCAATGCCGTATGTCGCAGTCACTCCCCACGATCGACGGTCGATACGTGATCCAGGCCGAGTTGGGCCGCGGCGCGATGGGCCGGGTCGTGGGCGTGATAGACACGCTAGCAAGCCCCGTACCACTCGCGTGCAAGATCCTCGAGCGGCCCGAGCTGCGGGCCGACTTCGTCGCCGAGTTCGACCTGTTGCGGCGCCTCGCGCACCCGGGCTTCGTGACCGCGCACCGCCTGGGCGTCGACGCGGCGACCGGCGAGCCCTACGCCGTCCTCGAGCGCTGCGACGGCGCCCAGCTCGCGGACCTCGGTACGCTGTCGAGCGAGCGGGTCATCGCCATCACCGCTGACATCCTGCGCGCCCTCGATCACCTCCACCGCCTCGATCTGGTCCACGGTGACGTCGCGCCGGTCAACGTCGTCCTCCACGACGGGACGGGCTCGACGATCAAGCTCCTCGACCTCGGCGCGGGGGGCCGACGGGGGACGCGCCGCGGCACCACCTCGGGAGTCCTCGGCTTCGCCGCGCCGGAGCGGCTCGCCGGGGCGCCGCTCGCGCCCACGGCCGACCTCTGGTCCCTCGGCTGCCTGGCGTTCCACCTGCTCCACGGCCGCCACCCCTGGCCCGGCTACCCGGCCCGCTCCACCGGCGAGGAGCCGATCGACGGCGCGGGTCTCGTGGCCTCCCCGCTCGCGCCGGTGCTCGAGCGCCTCCTCGCCCACCAGGTCGAGGACCGCTTCCCCAGCGCCGGGGCAGCGCTGGCCGCCCTCGAGGCGGCGACGGGCGAGACCCTGCCCCTGGTGGTCGGCTCCCAGCGCGCCGAGGTCCTACATGACGCACCGTACCTCGACGTCGGCGCCCAGCTCGAGCACCTGAGCCAGCGCCTGAGGAGCGCGGCGGACGCCCAGAAGCCGGTCGTCGTCGACATCGGCGGCGCGGCCGGCAGCGGGCGCACCCGGCTGCTCGACGAGCTCTCGAACCGCCTCGCCGCCAACGGCATCGCGGCCATCCACGACCGCGCGCGCCCCTCCGACGGCCCCACCGAGGGGCTCGAGCGCGTGCTCCGCACGATCGACGCCGAGCTCACGGTCGAGGGCGGCGTCGCCGGGCTCGTCCAGGCCCTCGGGAAGGCGGTCCGCGCCAGCCATCGCGCGGTCGCCGTCCTCGTCGACGACCTCGACCTCGCGCCCGACGGCGCGCGCGAGAGCTTCGAGCTCCTCGCCCGCAGCGTCCGAGCGCTGCCCGAGCGCTTCGGCCCGCTCCTCTTGGCGACCGTCGGGGGCGGGGCCGCGGACGTGACCCTGGAGCCGTGGGACGCCGACGCCGTCGAGCGCGCCATCACCCTCGTCTTCCCGAGCCGCCGCGTCGGCGGGCGGGTCTCGGACCCCATCCACGAGGCCTCGCGCGGTAACGCCGGCCTCGCCCTCGACATCCTCGGCGAGCTCCTGCGCCGCGAGATCGCCACGGTGGACGCCACCTCGGTGCAGATCCGCGACGCCGACGCGGTCCGCGCCGCCGCCCCGACCTCCCGCGAGGAGGCCGCCAGCCGCGCCGTGGACGCGCTGCCCGACGCGCTCCGGCCGACCGCCGGGGTCCTCGCCCGCGCCGCGGTTCCCGTCCCGCGCACGCTGTTCGATGCCGACGCCCTGGGCGAGCTCCTCGCGCGGGGCGTGGCGATCGCGGTGTCCGACCCGCGTGGGCCGCGCGTGGTGTTGGCGTCCGAGCCGCTCGTCGCCGCGTGCGAGGCTCTGGTCCCGGCGACCGAGGCCCACGCCGAGCTCGCGCGCCGCTGGAGCGCCCTCGACACCGGTGAAGCGCTCGCGCAGTCCCTCTGGCATCACCTCGCCGGTGACGACGCCAGCGCCGAGGCCGAGGCCGAGGCCGAGGCCGCCCTGACGGAGCTATCCCCGACCGAGGCCGCCCCCCTCGTGCTCGCGCTGCAGGGCCGCGGGTGGCCGCGGACCGCCGCCGCGGCCCGGCGTGGCGCCGACATCCTCGCCGCGACCGGCCGCGTCGAGCCCGCGCTGGCGCTGTTGCGGCTCGGGGTCGACCTCGCCGACGACGGGGCGGGGGCGGCGCTGGCGCTCGGGCGGATAGGCGCACTCCAAGCCCACCAGTCCCGCCATCCCCAAGCCCTCGAGGCCCTGCGCGAGGCCCTCGAGCGTGGCGGCGACGCGCTCGCCCCGGGCGAGCGCGCGAAGATCCTCGCGACCCTCGCCCGCAGCGGCGTGCTGTCGGGCGCTGTCGACGACGCCGCCGCCTGGGCCTCCGAAGGGCTCGAGCTCGCGGGTGACGACGCCGGGCTCGCCGCCCACCTCGGCTACGCTCGGGGGCTCGTGGGCTACTTCCGCGGCGACCTCCAGGGGGCCCACGAGGCCTTCGACGCGGCCCTCAGCGCCGCCAGGCGGGTGGGCGACCGCGTGGAGGAGGCGGCGATCGTCACCGGGCTCGGGCTCGTCGCCCACCGCCGTGGCGACCTCGACGAGGCGCTCCGCCACTACCGCAGCGCCCTGAAGCTCGGCGAGCAGGCCGGCGACGAGGCGCGGGTGCTCAGCTCGCTCCAGAACCTCGGGGTCGTCTTCCACGAGCGCGGCGAGTGGATCGCCGCCCTCGACACCTACAGAGAGGCCCTCGGGCTCGCCGAGGCCCTCGGGCAGACCGGCCGCATCGTTCAGATCTCGGGCAACCTCGGCAACCTCTGGCGCTACCTCGGCGAGCTGGGCCGGGCGCGCGAGGTGCTGCAGGTCGGCCTCGAGAAGGCCCGCGCCGAGGACAACCGCTACATGGAGGGCCTGCTCCTCAACCTCCTCGGCGACGTCGCGTCGGACGGCGAGGCGTGGGATCTGGCCGAGCGCCTCTGGCTGGACGCCATCCGCGTCACCGAGGCGGCGCAGTGCGCGGCCGAGGAGGCCGAGGCCCGCCTGAACCTCGGTCGTCTCCAGCTCGAGCGCCAGCTGTACGCCGAAGCGCGACGGACCCTCGAGCGCGCCCTCGCCGTGGCCGAGCGGGTCGAGCACGCGACCTTCACGAGCCAGAGCCTGGCGCTCCTCTCGGCGGTCGAGCGGACGAGCGTCCACGGCGACATGGGGCGCGCGCAGGCGCTGTCGAGCCGCGCCCTCGAGCTGCTCCCCCAGGTCGACAACCCCGGCGCACGCTGGCCGATCCTGCTCGAGGCGGCGTGGCTCGCCCGGGACGTCGGCGAGCTGGACGCCGCCGCCGATCGCGTCCGTGAGGTACGTCAGCTCCTGCAGTCCCAGCTCGACGCCGTGCCGGCCCGCCACCGCGCCGCGTTCCGTGCCCGCCGCGACCGCCGCCGCGCCTGGTCGGAGACGGCGACCTTCGTGGCCGCGACCCGCTCCGGCGAGCGAGCCCAGGCACGGGACATCGGCTGGAACCGGCTCCTCGAGATCAACAAGCGCCTCGCCACCGAGCACCGCCCCAAGCGGCTCCTCGAGTACATCATGGACTCGGCCATCCAGCTGACCGACGCCGAGCGCGGCTTCCTGCTCCTCGGCGAGGAGGGCGCCGACGACGACGAGCTCGCGGTCCACGTGGCCCGAAACCTCGACCAGGAGAACATCCGCAACAAGCAGCTCAAGATCAGCCACGGCATCGCCCGCCGGGTCGTCGAGTCCGGCGAGCCGGCCATCACGATCGACGCCATGGAGGACGAGCGCTATCGCGACCAGCTCTCGGTGCACGACCTCCGGCTACGCTCGATTCTCTGCTTGCCGATGATCGGGCGGGGGCGCGTCCTCGGGGCCATCTACCTCGACAACCGCTTCCGGAGCTCGGCCTTCGGCGCGGCGGATCTGCCGTTCATGGAGGCGTTCGCGGATCTGGCCGCGATCGCGCTCGACAACGCGCGCCTCATCGAGGCCCACGAGAAGAGCCAGGAGGCCCTCGAGAAGGCACGCGCCGAGGTCGAGGCGCTGAACAAGCGGCTCGCGGGCGAGCTCGAAGCGAGGACCCAAGAGCTGGCCGACACCCACAAGGTCGTGATCCGCCAGCAGCGCGAGCTGGTGGCGCGACACCAGTACGACAACATCATCGGCGAGGCGCCGAGCGTGCGCCGCCTCTTCGCGATGATGGACCGCCTCCTCGACAACGACGTCCCGGTGCTCATCGAGGGCGAGAGCGGGACGGGCAAGGAGCTCGTCGCGCGCGCCATCCACTTCAACGGCGCGCGCCAGTCGCGGCCCTTCGTGGCGGTGAACTGCGGCGCCATCCCTCCGACGCTCCTCGAGAGCGAGCTCTTCGGCCACGTGCGAGGCGCGTTCACCAACGCGACCTCCGACAAGAAGGGGCTCTTCGAGGCCGCCCACACCGGGACGCTGCTCCTCGACGAGATCGGCGAGCTCCCGCTCGAGATGCAGGTCAAGCTCCTCCGGGTATTGCAGAGCGGCGAGGTCAAGAAGGTCGGCTCGACCCGCGAGATCAAGGTCGACGTCCGAATCCTCGCGGCCACGAACCGGAAGCTCGAGGAGGAGGTCCGCGAGCAGCGTTTCCGTGAGGACCTCTACTATCGCCTGTCCGTCGTCCCGATTCAGATCCCACCTCTCCGGGCCCGCAAGGAGGACATCCCGCTGCTCGTCCAGCACTTCCTCGAGCAGAACCGCGCCACCGGACTCGGAAACGTCACCGGCATCTCGAAGCCGGCCCTGACGCTCCTCGAGCGCTACAGCTGGCCCGGCAACATCCGTCAGCTCGAGATGGTGCTCAAGAACGCGTCGGTCTTCGCCGAGGCGCAGACCCTCGAGCCGCGGGACTTCGAGTCCTTCCCCGACATCCTCGGACAAGAGTCCTCGCACCTCGCGAGCGCCGCGGTCCTCGTGGGCAAGACCCTCGCCGAGATCGAGCGCGAGGCCATCATCGCCGCGCTGCGGGAGAACCAGGGCAACAAGAAGCGGTCCGCCGAGCAGCTCGGGATCGATCGTCGGACGCTTTACAACAAGCTCGCCGCGTACAACATCGTCGTCGAGCGCGAGCTCCGAGTGCGCTGAGCCCCGCCGCCGGCGATCAGGCGCTCGACCAGGTCGCTCTCGTCGTCGACGAGCTCGACCACACGCCCCCCGCAGCCCGGACAGCGGCTTCGTCTACGGGGAGATCGCGTGCCCGCGTCGGCGCGCCGTCGACCGACGGGAGCGCCGCTCCCCAATTGACCAGGACCGCGGGCTCCGCGACAGACGTCATGGCGTACCGGCACACCCAGAATGAAAAGAGCCCGCCGCGAGGTCTCGCAGCGGGCTCTTTGGTTTGGTAGGGCGTACGGGACTCGAACCCGTGTTACCGGCGTGAGAGGCCGGCGTCCTAACCGCTAGACGAACGCCCCGTCCCATGTGGACCTGCGGCTCTCACCCCATTGCAGGTCCGAGACACCATCACCCGGCACGAGCCGGGCGATGGGTGGTAGGGCGTACGGGACTCGAACCCGTGTTACCGGCGTGAGAGGCCGGCGTCCTAACCGCTAGACGAACGCCCCACAAGGGCGGCGCACCGCCCTCTCTTCTCGAATCGGGTGACGAATCACCCGGCATATTAAGATGTGATTTCGGGGACTAGGATTCGAACCTAGATAGCCAGAACCAGAATCTGGAGTCCTGCCTTTGGACGATCCCCGAGCAGGGCGCCGAGGCTCTCTGCGTCGGCGCGACGCGGAAGGTATGCAAGCTCTCCCGCGGTGTCAAGACCCTGTTTCAGGGTCGTGCACGAGTTTCTGAGCCCGTCCGGGACCGCAAGCCAGGCGGCCCCTCGAGGGCTCGCTACTCGCCCTCGCCGAACTTCTCCTTGGTCGTCGGCACCGCGGCGCTGGTCTTCAGCGGCGCGAGCGACGGGCGGCTCTTCGTGGCCGGCGGACCCGGGGGCATCAGCTCGATGATAGACATCGGCGCGTTGTCCCCGAGGCGACGGTTGACCTTGATGATCCGGGTGTAGCCACCGTTACGCTCGGCGAAGCCCGGCGCGATCTCGTCGAAGAGCTTCACGAGCACGTCGCGCGTCCGGATGGTCCGGGCCGCGAGGCGCTTGGCGTGAAGGGAGTTCTTCTTGCCGAGCGTGACCAGGCGATCGGCCAGCCGACGGAGCTCCTTCGCGCGGGTTTCCGTCGTCGTGACTTTGCCGTGCTCGAAGAGCGAGGTGACCATGTTCCGGAACATCGCCTTCCGGTGGCTCGAGGTCATGCCGAGCTTGCGGCCGGACTTTTGATGTCGCATGACGAAACTCCACGCGTTCCAGCGACGCGTTCAAGTGGACGCCGACATCGTTCGTCGACGCCCAGAGAATCCTTGTTAGTTGGAAGCGCTCGAGCGCTTCTCGGGGTCGAAGCCGTCGAGCTTCATCCCCAGCTGCAGACCCATCTCCGCGAGGATCTCCTTGATCTCCTTGAGAGACTTACGACCGAAGTTCTTGGTCTTCAGCATCTCCGCCTCGGTGCGCTGCACGAGCTCACCGATGTAGCGGATGTTCGCGTTCTGCAGGCAGTTCGCCGACCGGACCGAGAGCTCGAGCTCGTCGACGGTGCGGTAGAGGTTCTCGTTGACCGGCTCTTCCTCGGCCTCCTCGACCTCCTCGGGCTCGATGTCCTCATCGAAGTTGATGAAGATCTGAACCTGGTCCTTGAGGATCTTGGCGGCGAGGGCCACGGCGTCCTCCGGGAGGACCGCGCCGCTCGTCCACACCTCGAGGGTGAGCTTGTCGTAGTCGGTCCGCTGGCCCACGCGCGCGTTGGTCACGCGGTAGTTGACCTTGCGGATCGGCGAGAAGATCGCGTCGAGGGCGATCATCCCCTCGGGCCAGTCCTCGCCCTTGTTCTGCTCGGCGGGGACGTAGCCCTTGCCGATGTCGACGATGAACTCGAGGTCGAAGCTGCCGCCCTCGCTCACCGTGCAGACGTGCTGCTCGGGGTTGAGGACCTCCAGGCCCGCCGTGGTCGCCAGATCACCGGCGGTGACGACGCCCGGCTCGGTCCGGGTCACGCGGAAGGAGCGCGGCCCCTCGCCGCCGAGCTTCAGCTGGACCTCTTTGAGGTTCAGGATGATGTCCGCGACGTCCTCGACGAGCCCCGGCACGCTCTGGAACTCGTGCAGCGCCCCCTCGAGCTTGAGGCCCGTGATGGCCGCCCCACGGAGGGAGCTCAACAGGATACGACGAAGCGAGTTGCCGATCGTGATGCCGAAGCCGCGCTCGAGCGGCTCGGCCACGAAGCGGCCGTACTTGTCGTTCAGCGAGTCGTGCTCGACCTCGATCTTGCGGGGGCGGATGAGCTGGCGCCAGTTGAGGTACATAGTCCGTCTTCCTCGCGTGCGAACGCGGGCCTGGAGCCCGCGCTACTAGGGATGAACACCCGGCGACGTGCCACGCCGTCACCCGGGACCGGTATCAGACGCGACGGCGCTTCGGCGGGCGGCAGCCGTTGTGCGGGATCGGCGTCACGTCACGGATGATCGTGATCTTGAGCCCCGAGGTCTGCAGCGCGCGGAGCGCGGCCTCGCGACCGGATCCCGGCCCCTTGACGTTGACGCTGACGGTCCGCATGCCGTGGTCCATCGCGGCGCGGGCGGCGTCCTCGGCCGCGAGCTGCGCCGCGAACGGCGTCGACTTGCGCGAGCCCTTGAAGCCGCGCTTGCCGGAGCTCGACCAACTGATGGCGTTGCCGGCCACGTCGGTGATCGTCACGACCGTGTTGTTGAAGGTCGACTGGATGTGCGCGACCCCGGTCGGGATGTTCTTCTTGACCTTTTTCTTGCTCTGCTTGGGCTTGGCCATGATCTCCGTCCCCTGTGATTAGGGCCCGGGCGAAACGCCATCGGGCTGCGGACTGCGGCGACGCGCTGTCTTACTTCTTCTTCTTGATCGCCTGACGCTTTGGCCCCTTCCGGGTCCGCGCGTTCGTGTGCGTCCGCTGTCCGCGCACGGGGAGACCGCGCCGGTGACGGAGCCCGCGGTAGCAACCGAGGTCCATGAGGCGCTTGATGTTCATCGACACGTCACGGCGGAGATCACCCTCGACGCGGAACCCGTCGTTGATCACCTGGCGAATCCGGGCGACCTCCTGGTCGCTCAGGTCGTCGGCGATACGGGTCGTATCGATGCCAGCCCGGCGACAGATCTCGCGGGCAGTGGTCTCACCGATGCCATAGATGTAGGTCAGAGCCACCCAGACGGATTTGCGCCGCGGGAGGTCGACGCCTGCGATACGTGCCATGACTGATTATCCTTGGCGCTGCTTGTGGCGAGGGTTGTCACAGATCACGCGGACCACGCCACGCCTCTTGATAACCTTGCACTTTTCACAAATCTTCTTGACCGAAGCCCGAACTTTCATGGCCTCTCATCCCCTTTTCGTCGTGGGGCCCCGCCGGACGGCGGCGTCGCGTGATACACGATCCGACCCGCCATCGCAAGGTCTTAGTCTTGAGGTCGCTTCGAGGGACGCTTCCGGGCTCAGGCCCGACGACGACCACGGGCACGTGGCGCGCCCTGGCCTCCGAATCCCTCGTAGTTGTGCGTGATGAGGTGGCTCTCGACCTGCTGCACCGTGTCGAGGGCGACCGCGACGACGATGAGCAGTGAGGTGCCCCCGAAGTAGAACGGGACCCCGAACTCGGTGTTCAGGAAAGTCGGCAGCACGCAGACCGCCGAGATGTAGATGGAACCACCCAGCGTGATCCGGGAGAGCACGCGGTCGATGTACTGCGCCGTCTTCTTGCCGGCTCGGATGCCTGGGATGAACCCGCCGAACTTCTTCAGGTTGTCCGCTACGTCGACCGGGTTGAAGACCACGGCCGTGTAGAAGAAGCAGAAGAAGACGATCAGGGCGACATACACGAAGTTGTAGATCGTCGTGCCGGGCGCCAGGTTGGTGTTGAGCCAGTCGACCATCCCCGAGTCGGGGAAGAGCCCGCCGAGCATGCTCGGGAACATCAGGATCGAGCTCGCGAAGATCGGCGGGATGACGCCCGCGGTGTTGACCTTCAGCGGCAGGAAGGTGTTCTGGCCACCGTACATACGGTTTCCGACGACCTTCTTCGCGTATCGTACGGGGATCCTGCGTTGACCGCGCTCGAAGAACACGATGGCCGCGATGACGCCGATGACGATGACACCGATGATGAGAAGCGTCGGAGTGTGCAGCTCACCACCGGCGAACTCACTCATGTTGACGGTCTGGAACAGCGCCTTCGGCAGCTGCGCTACGATGCCTGCGAAGATGAGCAGCGAGATGCCGTTGCCGATCCCGCGCTCGGTGATCTGCTCACCGAGCCACATCAAGAGCATCGCTCCGCTCGTCAGCGTGATCACCGCGATGAGCCGGAAGCCCCAGTCGCTGAACAGCACGACTCCCGTCGCGCCGCCGCCCTGTTTGCTCGCGCTCTCCAGGAACAGAGCGAGGCCGAAGCCCTGGACGATCGACAGGAGAATCGTCCCGTAGCGGGTGTACTGGGTGATCTTGCGCTGTCCCTGCTCGCCTTCTTTCTTGAGGCGCTCGAGCGAGGGCACGACGACCGTGAGCAGCTGAATGATGATGCTCGACGAGATGTAGGGCATCACGCCGAGGGCGAAGATCGACAGCTGCTCGAGCGCGCCGCCGCTGAACATGGAGAACATGCCCAGCAGGCCGCCGCTGTTCTGCGCCATGTAGAAGGAGAAGGCCTCGCGGCTCACCCCCGGGACGGCGATGAACACGCCGACCCGGTAGAGCGCGAGGACGAGCAAGGTGAACAAGATCCGTTGCCGGAGCTCGCTCACCTTGCCGATGTTGGCCATCGAGCTAGCCACCGATCACCTCGACGCTGCCGCCGCGCGCCTTGATCTTGGCCTCGGCCTGCTTCGAGAACTTGTGAGCCCGGACGTTGACCGCGACCTCGAGATCGCCGTCACCGAGGATCTTCACGTTGTCGGTGGCCTTGCGGATGAAGCCCTCGCTCGCGAGGAGCTCCGGCGTCACCTCGGTGCCCGCGTCGAACTCGTTGAGATCGACGACGTTCACGATGGACCAGCTCTTGCGGAAGAGCGGGGTGAAGCCTCGCGCCGGCAGCCGCCGGTAGATCGGCATCTGCCCGCCCTCGAACCCGGGCTTCTTCTTCGAGGCCGCGCGTGCCTTCTGGCCCTTCTGGCCGCGGCCGGCGGTCTTGCCGTTACCCGACGCCGGACCACGGCCAACGCGATTGCGGGTCTTGTGGGCGCCCTCGGGCGGACGCAGGTTGCTGAGTTCGTTCATGGTCGAAACCTTCTCTCTCGCTTCCCCCCCAGCCTGTCACGGGGGGCGAGCGGGCGTGGGAGGCCTAGATGCTCAGAGGACCTTCACCAGGTGGGCGACCTTGGCGACCATGCCTCGGACGGCCGGGGTGTCCTCGAGCTCACTCTCGGCGTTGAGCTTCTTGAGGTTCAGCCCGTCGAGGACGGCGGCCTGGCGCTTGTCCGCCTTGATGCGGCTCCTCACCAGCTTGACGCGGATCTTGCTCATGTCTCGTTGCTCCCCGCGCTCACTTGCGGACGTGACGACGGTGCAGCTCCTCCGCCGGGAGTCCGCGACGGGTCGCGACCTCATCCGGACCGGAGAGCTCCTGGAGCGCCGTGACGGTCGCGTGGACGACGTTGTGCGGGTTGTTCGACCCGATGCACTTGGTCAGGATGTTGTGGACGCCAGCGCACTCGAGGATCGCGCGGACCGGGCCGCCGGCGATGACGCCGGTACCAGCCGAGGCCGGCTTCAGCAGTACGTTCCCGGCGCCGTAGTGGCCGAGCACCTCGTGCGGGATGGTCCCGTCGACGAGGGGCACGCGGAACATGGACCGGATGGCCCCTTCCTTGCCCTTGCGGATCGCCTCGGGCACCTCGTTGGCCTTCCCGAGGGCGGCCCCGACGTTGCCCTGACCGTCGCCCACCACCACCAGCGCGGAGAAGCTGAAGCGGCGTCCGCCCTTCACGACCTTCGCCACACGGTTGATGTGGATGACCTTGTCGATGTACTGCGAGTCTTCGTCGCGGTCGCGCCTATCGCGCCTGTCTCTATCTCGCGCCACGGTGCGCCTCCCGAATCAGAACTGAAGTCCACCCTGGCGGGCACCGGCCGCGAGCGCGGCGATACGTCCAGTGTAGATGAAGCCGTTGCGGTCGAAGACGACCTTCGCGATGTTCTTCTCGAGGCAGCGCTTCGCCGCGAGCTCGCCGACCTTCTTGGCCGCGTCGAGCTTCTTGGCTTCCGTCACCTCGCCCTTGACGTCCCCGACGAGGGTGGACGCCGACGCGAGGGTCTTGCCCGAGGTATCGTCGATGACCTGCACGTAGATGTGCTTGTTCGACCGATAGACCGTCATGCGCGGACGCTCCGGGGTCCCGAAGATGTTCTTCCGGATTCCCTTCTTACGGCGCGCGCGCGCTTCGAGTTTTGTGACCTTGCTCATGGTTTGGCCCTCGTCCTACCTTGGCTTGGCGCCTTACTTGGCGGCCTTGCCGGCCTTGCGGCGGATGACCTCTTCCTTGTACTTCACGCCCTTGCCCTTGTAGGGCTCCGGCGGGCGGAAGGACCGGATCTTTGCGGCAGCCTGACCCAGGGCCTCCTTGTCGATGCCCTTGAGGGTCACGGTCGTCTGCTTCTCGACGACCGCAGTGATCCCTTCGGGCAGCGGGAAGACGACCGGGTGGCTCTTACCCAGGCTCAGGACCAGGTCGGAACCCTGGACCTCAGCGCGGTAGCCGACGCCGTTGATCTCGAGCACTCGCTCGAAACCCTTCGAGACGCCCGTCACCATGTTGTTGATGAGCGAGCGGGACAGCCCCCACAGAGCGCGGCTCTGGCGGCTACCGTCCTGCGGTGCGACCTTGATCTCCTTGCCGTCGTCCTCGATGCGGACGCCCTTGAAGGTGCGCTCGGTCTTCCCGAGGGGACCGGCGACCTTCACGTGCAGGCCGTTGATCTCGACCTTCACTTTGTCCGGCAGGACCACCGGCAGCTTTCCGATGCGTGACATTGGGTGTCTCCTCTTGCGTCGGGCGGCGTCACGCCGACCGGGGTCGGCGCGACCGGCGGCCTACCAAACGGTGCAGATCAGCTCGCCGCCGACGTTCTCTTTGCGCGCGACGTGGTCCGCGAGGACCCCCTTCGGGGTGCTCACGATGGACACGCCGAGCCCGGCCCGGACCTGCGGGATATCCTGGGCGCCCACGTAGACGCGGCGACCGGGGGTGCTGGCGCGCTTCAACTCGTGGATTGCGCCCACGCCCGAGTGGTCGTACTTCAGCGTGACCTCGAGCAGGCCTCGCGGCGTCCCCTCGTGCTCGGTGAAGCCGAGAACGAAGCCCTCCTGCTGGAGGATCTGCACCACGGCCTTCTTGATCTTCGAGGTCGAGACCTTGATCGACTTGTGCCCGGCGTGCTGTCCGTTACGGATGCGCGTGAGCAGGTCGCTGATGGGGTCGGTCATCGTCATGACTGGTTTCTCCGTAGGTGACCGCAGCTACTTGCGGAACGGCATCCCGAAGTAGCGAAGCAGCGCACGCGCCTCGTCGTCGGTCTTCGCCGTGGTCACGATGGTGATGTTGAGCCCCTTCACCTTGTCGACCTTGTCGTAGTCGATCTCGGGGAAGACGATCTGCTCCTTCACGCCCATCGAGTAGTTCCCGCGCCCATCGAAGCCCTTCGGCGAGATGCCACGGAAGTCGCGGACGCGCGGGAGCGCGAAGTTCACGAGGCGGTCGAGGAACTCGTACATCCGCTCACGCCGCAGCGTGACCGAGACGCCGATCGGCATGCCCTCGCGCAGCTTGAAGGTCGCGATGGACCGGCGCGCGCGGGTGATGACCGGACGCTGACCCGTGATGAGCGCGAGCTCCTCACGAGCGCTGTCGATGATCTTCGGGTTCTTGATCGCCTCGCCGAGCCCCATGTTGACCGTGATCTTGGTGATCTTCGGAATCTCCATGGGGTTGGCGTAGCCGAAGTCCTTCTTCAGGGCCTCGACGATCTCAGCTTTGTACTTGTCGCCCAGACGAGCCATGGCGCGCTCCCTCTCCAATGATCTCTTCAGTCGAGGTACTCTTCGTACTTCGAGCTGTAGCGGACCTTGTTGCCGTCCTCGTTGATTCGGAACTGAACGCGCGTCGGCTTACCGCTGGGCGTCAGAGGCATGAGGTTCGACAGGTGGATACCCGCCTCCTTCTCGATGATGCCCCCGGCCTGGTTCGTCTGCGTCGGCCGCGTGTGCCGCTTGACCATGTTGAGCTTCTCGACCAGAGCCCGCTCACCGTTGTGGGAGAAGCCGAGGACCTTGCCCTCCTTGCCCTTCTCCTTGCCGGCGATAACGCGGACGACGTCGCCCTTCTTGATGCGGTTCATCGCTGGTCTCCTACAGAACTTCGGGAGCCAGGGACACGATCTTCATGTAGCGCTTCGCGCGCAGCTCGCGCGCAACGGGCCCGAAGATACGCGTGCCGATCGGCTCGCCAGCGGGGTTGATGAGGACGGCGGCGTTCTCGTCGAAGCGGATCCGCGACCCGTCCGGGCGCGTGACCTCTTTCTTCGTGCGGACGATGACCGCCTTCATCACGTCCTTCTTCTTGACCTTGGCCTTCGGCATGGCCTCCTTCACGGAGACCATGATGACGTCCCCGATCGAAGCGTACTTGCGCTTCGATCCGCCGAGCACCTTGATGCACTGCAGACGCTTCGCTCCCGAGTTGTCTGCCGCGGCCAGCATCGATTGCATCTGGATCATGTCGGACTCCTTTCGCGCGCCGTGCGCTCGGCTATCGAGAGCCGGGGAAGTAGATCAGACCGCGCGGTCCAGGATCTGCTTGACACGCCACCGCTTGTCCTTGCTCATCGGCCGGCACTCCTCGATGAGGACCCGGTCGCCGACGCGACACTCGTTGGCAGGATCGTCAGCTTTGTAGCGATTACGCTGCTTGATGTACTTCTTGTACACGGGATGACGCATCCGGCGCGTGACCTCGACGACGACCGTCTTGGTCATCTTGTCGCTCGCGACGAGCCCGATGAACGTCTTCTTGTTACCCTGTGTAGCCATGACAAAAACCTGCGGCGTGCCGGTTGGGGTTGGGTTCGTCGGGCGCCCTAGCTGGCGGCCGCGGCCTTGCGCTGGGCGAGGATCGTCCGGGCCCGAGCCAGGACACGCTTCGCCTTGCCGATCTTGGAGGTGTCGGAGAGCTGCGCGGTGGCGTGCTGGAAGCGAACCTTGAAGAGGTCCTCCTCGAGGGCCTCCACCTTCGCCTCGAGGTCCACCAGCTCCAGGCTCCTGAGCTCGTCGGCCTTCATTCGTTCACCTCGTTGCGCTTGATGAAGCGAGTCTTCAGCGGGAGCTTGTTGGCGGCGAGGCGGAAGGCCTCACGCGCCAGCGGCTCCTCGACCCCACGCATCTCGTAGAGCACGCGACCGGCACGAACCGTCGCGACCCACAGCTCGGGGGAGCCTTTGCCCTTACCCATTCGGGTCTCGGCAGGCTTCTTGGTGATGGGCTTGTCGGGGAAAATCCGGATCCAGATCTGACCGCGACGCTTGACGTGGCGGGTCATCGCAATACGAGCCGCCTCGATCTGGCGCGCCGTCAGCCAACCGCCGTCGGTCGCCTGCAAGCCGAAGTCACCGAAGGACACCTCGGCGCCGCGCTGGGCGTGGCCGCGGACGCGTCCCTTCATCTGCTTGCGGAATTTCAGTCTCTTGGGTGCGAGCATCTGTCAAAGCTCCTGACTTCGGCTGGCGCTGCTCAGCGGCGCTGCTGCTGCTGCTGCTGGCGGCGCTCCTTGAGAACGTCACCCTTGTAGATCCAGACCTGGACGCCGATGACGCCGTAGGTCGTCTTCGCCACCGCGTAGCCGTAGTCGATGTCGGCGCGCAGGGTGTGGAGCGGGACTCGGCCCTCGCGGTACCACTCCCGCCGCGACATCTCGGCGCCACCGAGACGGCCCGACGCGTTGAGGCGGATGCCCTTGGCGCCGAACTTCATCGCGGTCTGGACCGACTTCTTCATCGCCCGGCGGAACGACACGCGGCGCTCGAGCTGCGTGGCGACGTTCTCCGCGACGAGCTGAGCGTCGGTCTCGGCCTTACGCACCTCGTGGATGTTGAGGTAGACCTTCGACTCCGTCAGGCGCTGGATCTCGCCCTTGAGGAGCTCCGCCCCCTGGCCCTTCTTGCCGATGATGATGCCCGGGCGCGCCGTGTAGACGTTCACCGTGCACTTCGTCGACGAGCGCTCGAGCTCGACCCGCGAGATGCCCGCGTGGCCCATCTTCTTCTTGATCCCGCGCTTGATGGCGAGATCCTCGTGAAGCCACTTGGCGTAGCCCTTCTCGGAGTACCACTTGGACGCCCAGGTCTTGGTGGTCCCGATACGGAAGCCGATAGGATGTACTTTCTGACCCACGATGCTTCTCCTACTCGCGCTCGGCGACGACGACGGTCACGTGGCTGGTACGCTTGTTGATTCGCGTCGCCCGCCCCTGCGCCCGCGGCCGGAATCGGCGGAGCGTCGGGCCCTCGTTGGCGAAGGCTTCCTTCACGAAGAGTCGCCCCGGATCGTTGACGCCGAACTTGGTCCCGGCGTTCGCGACGGCGGACGCGAGCAGCTTGTAGACGAGGCGCGCCGCGTGGCGGTTCTCGAACTTCAGCTTCGACAGCGCGATCTCCGCGTCGGCCGTCTCGCGAATCGCGTCCAGCACCAGCCGGACCTTCCGCGGAGCGATTCGGATGTACTTCAATGTCGCTTTGGCTTCCACGTTGGGGCTCCCAGCTGCTTCGCGCCTACTTGCGGCGCGCCTTCTTGTCGGCGGCGTGGCCGTAGAACGTGCGCGTCGGCGCGAATTCACCGAGCTTGTGACCGACCATGTTCTCGGTCACGAAGACCGGCAGGAACTTGCGGCCGTTGTGGACGGCGAAGGCCATCCCCACCATCTCGGGGGTGACGGTCGAGCGGCGGCTCCAGGTCTTGATGACCTTCTTGTTGCCCGAGCGCGCGCAGTCTTCGACCTTCTTCTGAAGGCTCTGGTCGACGAACGGACCCTTTTTGATTGAGCGGGGCACGGGCTACCTCTACTTCTGGTGCCGACGGCGGACGATGAGCTTGTCCGTCGACTTGTTGTTGCGCGTCTTCTTGCCCTTCGTCGGCTGACCCCACGGGGTCACCGGGTGACGACCGCCCGAGGTGCGGCCCTCACCACCACCGTGCGGGTGGTCGATCGGGTTCATGGCGACGCCACGGACGTGAGGACGACGACCGAGCCAGCGCGTGCGACCCGCCTTGCCGAGGTCCATGTTCTGCTGCTCCGAGTTGCCGACGACGCCGATGGTCGCGCGGCAGGTCGCGAGGACCTTGCGGAGCTCGCCGGAGGGGAGGCGCAGCAGAGCGTACTTGCCCTCCTTCGCCATCAGCTGGGCCGAAGCGCCGGCGCCGCGGGCGAGCTGCCCCCCCTTACGGGGCTTGAGCTCGATGTTGTGGACCACGGTACCGGTCGGGATAGCCTCGAGCGGGAGGCAGTTGCCCGGCTTGATGTCGGCGTTGCGGCTCGAGATGACGTCGTCGCCGACGCCCAAGCCTGCCGGCCATAGGATGTAGGCCTTCTCGCCGTCGGCGTAGTGGAGGAGCGCCAGGCGCGCGGTGCGGTTCGGATCGTACTCGATCGCCGCGACCTTGGCCGGCACGCCGACCTTCGCGCGCTTGAAGTCCACCATGCGGTAGCGGCGCTTGTGTCCACCGCCGCGGAAGCGGACGGTGATGCGACCGGTGTTGTTGCGGCCGCCGGACTTCTTGAGCGAGCGGAGCAGCTTCCGCTCGGGAGCCTTCTTGGTGACCTCCTCGAAGGTCGCCGCGCTCATCCCGCGCCGGCCAGCGCTCGTCGGCTTGAATCGCTTGATACCCATCGTCTGGCTCCTAGACGCCCTCGAAGAGCTCGATGTGGTCCTCGGGGTGGACCGTCACGAAGGCCTTCTTCCAGTTCGGCTTCTTCCCGAGGGTCCGCTTCACCCGCTTGACCTTGCCGCGAACGATCGCGGTGCGGACATCGAGCACGCGGACGCCGAAGATCTCCTCGACGGCCTGGCGGATCTGGACCTTGTTCGCGTCGCGAGCGACGGCGAAGGTGTACTGGTGCTCGACCTCGCGGAGCTCGGTGGTCCGCTCGGTGACGACCGGCCGCTTCAGCACGGTGAAGAGGTTGTCAGACATCAGCCGATCCTCGCTTGCAGATCCTCGGCCGCCGCGGTGCTCATGAGCACCGTCTTGGCGCGGAGGATGTCGTACACGTTGAGATCACCGACCGGCAGGAAGTGCGCGTCGACGAGGTTCCGCGAGCTGAGGCGGAGCTTGTCGTTGTCGGTGTCGACCATCAGCGCCCGGCCCGTCTCGAAGCGGTTGAGGAGCTGAGCGACGCGCTTGGTCTTCACCTCGGGGAGGGTCATCTCCTGGATGAGGACCAGGCGCCCCTCCTGCTGCCGGCGCGACAGCGCGGCGCAGAGGGCGGCGCGGCGGATCTTCTTGTTGACCTTGATGCGGAACGACCGCGGGACCGGCCCGTGCACGACACCGCCGCCAACCCAGTGCGGAGCGGACTTCATGCCCTGGCGGGCGCGGCCCGTGCCCTTCTGCTTGAAGAGCTTCTTGGTGGTGTGCTTGACCTCGGCGCGGCCCTTGACCTTCGCCGTTCCCGCCCGACGAGCGGCGAGCTGGGCACGCACGACCTCGTGGAAGAGGTGCTCGCGGACCTCGACGTCGAACACGTCGTCGGACAGGGCGAACGTGCCGACCTTCTCGCGGTCCAAGTTGTAGACGTCAACCACTGGCATGGTCGTGAGCTCCTGAACTCGTGGTTTCACGCGCACCGGCCGCGCGAAGGCAGGGGCAAGTACCACCGGCCTCCGGGGGTGTCAACGATCGACTTTGCTCGTGTCACCTGCGCCAATCTGCTGACTGTCGCGGTGTTCGAGCTCCGTCGCTCGGGTCGCGTGATGTCAACCCACCCTGCGCGCCTTTGAGATCGACTCGGGAGGGCTTGTCTCGTGGTGCGCGGTCAGCGCACCCAGGTCAATGGGTCCGGTGAACCGGACCTCAGGTCTTGATCTCGACGTCGACACCCGCCGACAGGTCGAGCTTCATGAGCGCATCCAGGGTCGCCTGGGTGGGCTCGAGAATGTCGAGGAGGCGCTTGTGCGTCCGAATCTCGAACTGCTCGCGGCTCTTCTTGTCCACGTGCGGTCCGCGCAGCACCGTGTACCGGTTGATCCGGGTCGGGAGCGGGACGGGCCCGGCGGTGTGAGCGCCGGTCCGCAAGACCGTGTCGATGATCTCCGTCGCCGACTGGTCGAGCAGCTTGTGGTCGTACGCCTTGAGGCGAATCCTGATCCTCTGTGCCATGGCCCGTTTTCTCCGACTCGTCTCCGCTGTGGGTCTTGACCCCTCAGCGCTTCACCGCCGCGTCGAGCGACGATGTCAGTTACCGCCGGGGCCCCCGGGGCAACGGCCGCGTACTCTTACAGGGTGCCCTTGCGGCTTGTCAACGGAGTTTTCCCCGGTGCGTTCGGGAGGCTCTCCGGCCCGTTGGAGGGAGCCCACATGGCGCCTACACGGACACCGCCGAAGGAGCGCCAACACCTTGAATTTCCCGACGTTTCCAGCTTCCTCCCGGCGGCTCTCCCGAGCCGGCCGGGCGTCACCGCTCATCGAGAGGCTCATAGCCCACCGGCTCCATCGTGAAGAGCCCGCGCCCTCCGCTCATCGACCGCAGATCCGTCGCGAAACCGATCATCCGCGCCAGAGGCGCCTCAGCGGACACGATCTGACTGTTGCCTCGGCTCTCGCTGCCCTTGATCCGCGCCCCCCGCCGCGCGAGATCGCCCACGAGGCGGCCGACGACGGTCTCGGGGACGACCGCGCCGATCGTCACCCACGGCTCGGCGGCCTCGATCCCGGCCGCCTCGAGCGCCTCGCGCACGGCGTCTCGCGCCGCGTCACGGAAGACCACCGGGGCGATATCCGATCCGGAGACCTCGATCGCCGTCACGATCAGCTCGATCCCGACGACGTCGAAGTCGCTCATGCCGTCGGCGCCGATCCCGTTCTCCAGCCCCGCCTCGAGGGCCTCTCGCCAATCCGCTCGCCGTGGACGCGCGGCCTCGTACCGGATCACGTCGCCGAGCCCGTGATGGATCGGGCGCACGGTCACTTCCACAGCGACCCGCCCGCGGCCGCCGAAGGTGTCGCTACGCTCGGCGCGCCCGTCGCCCTCGGTGATGATCATCTGACGATGACGAGCGACGGGGTGCCCGGTCCTGATCGCGAGCCCGGTCTCTCGGGCGGCCCGCTCGACCGCCAGGGCGAGGTGGAGCTCGCCCATGCCCGAGAGCATCGTCTGCCCGGTGCGAGCGGCGACGCTCAGCACGAGCGACGGATCGTCGGCGGCGAGCTCCCGGAGATAGGCGTGAACCCGCTCGTGGGCCTCGGGATCCGTCGCCTCTACCGTGACGCTGATCACGGGCTGTGGCGGATCGATCCGCTCGAAGGTCACCGCCAGCCCGGCCCCGGCGAGGGTCTCCCCGGTCAACGGCGCCGGCGACTCTCGAGGCCAGGCCAGACCACCGATCATGCCCGCCTCGAGACGGTCCACGGGGTCGGTGTCGCCACCCATGATCCGATCGATCTCGGCGACACGGCAGCTCCCCCCGTCCGGGAAGCGCTCGAGCTGCTGGCCGAGTTCGAGGTGCCCGCTGAAGACTCGGACGAAGACGAGGCGCTCGCCACGCGGACGCATCTCGGTCTTGAAGACGAAGGCGGCCGGGACGGAAGGGTCGAGGCCCTCGCCCTGCCCCAACGCCTGGCCCGTCACGACGTCGTAGGTAGCGGGCGGCGGCACCTCGTCCGGCGCCGGCAGGAGCTCCACGATGGCGTCGGCCACCTGCTCGACGCCGATCCCGAAGCGCACCGCCCCGTACAGCACCGGGAGGCACGCCTGCGCCGTCATCGCGCTGCGGAGCGCCCGACGGATGGCCTCCGGCCGCGGCGGGGCCCCGGAGAGCACCTCTTCGGCGAAGTCGTCGTCGAAGCTCGCCACCGCGTCGGCGAGGCGCTCGAGGGCGTCATCACGAAGCTGGGACTCTGCCAAGGTCATCGCGCGCCGGGAGTGCGCTGCGCGTTGTCGCCGCACGAGGCCATCGAGCGACCACACCAGGACGCCGCCCTCGACCACGTCGATGAGCGCGATCTCTCCCTCTCCACCACAGGGCACGTAGAGCGGGACCGGCTCGATCCCGAGGCGCTCGCGGATATCTGCGAGGACCTGTTCGTCCTCGAACCCCGGGCGGTCGATCTTGTTGATGGTCGCGATCGCCGGGATCCGACGCCGGAGCGCCTGATGCCAGACGGTCTCGGTCTGCGCCTGAACACCGTCCGGACCACTGATGACGAGGATCACCCCGTCCAGCACCCGGAGGCTCCGCTCGACCTCCATCGTGAAGTCGACGTGTCCCGGCGTGTCGACGATCGTGATCTCGACGTCCCGCCAGCGACAGCTGATCGCCGCGCTGGCGATGGTGATCCCGCGCTCCTGCTCCTGGAGGAGCCAATCGGTCGCCGTCGACCCGTGCTCGACGGCCCCCGGGTAGCGAATCGCCCCGGTGGCGTGGAGGAGGTTTTCGGTCAGGGTCGTCTTGCCCGCGTCGATGTGAGCGAGGATCCCGATGTTCCTGAGCGGCTGACGTGCCATCGTGCAGTGAGAGCTGGCGGGGCGTAGACGGGGCGCCCGACGCGTTCACGGCGCGCCGGGCCTGCCCGGGGAGGAAGAAGCTACCCGAAGTTGGCGTCCGGTGCGCGTTTTGTGCTCGCCCGGCGCGAGCGACTTGCGTCGCGGACACGAAAAAGGCCGGGCTGTGAGAGCCCGGCCTCTTCCGTTTGGAGAACGCTCGCGACTACCAGCGGTAGTGGGCGAAGGCCTTGTTGGCCTCGGCCATGCGGTGCGTGTCTTCCTTCTTCTTCACGGCGGCGCCGCGGTTGTTGGCGGCGTCGAGGAGCTCGCCGGCCAGCTGGTTCACCATGCCCTTCTCACCGCGGGAGCGGGCGTACTGGATGAGCCAGCGCATCGCCAGAGCCGTCTTGCGGTTCGGACGAACCTCGATCGGCACCTGGTAGTTCGAGCCGCCGACGCGGCGCGACTTGACCTCGAGCTGCGGCTTGGCGTTGTCGAGCGCCTTCTTGAAGACGCGCACCGGATCGTCGCCCGTCCTCTCGGCCATCTTGTCGAAGGCGTCGTAGACGATGCGCTCGGCCACGGACTTCTTGCCGTCGAGCATCAAGACGTTGACGAACTTGGCAACCAGGGTGTCCTTGAACTTCGGATCCGGGTTGATTCTGCGCTTGGGTACTTCGCCTTTACGGGGCATCGCGAACTCTCCTGGTCTGCCTGATCCGGCTACTTGCCGCGCTTGGTGCCGTACTTGGAACGGCCGCGCTTACGGTTCGCGACGCCGCTGGCGTCCAGCGTCCCGCGGATGATGTGGTAGCGCACGCCCGGGAGGTCCTTCACGCGGCCACCGCGGATGAGGACCAGGCTGTGCTCCTGGAGGTTGTGACCCTCGCCGGGGATGTAGGAGGTGACCTCCATCCCATTGGTGAGGCGGACACGCGCGATCTTACGAAGCGCCGAGTTCGGCTTCTTCGGGGTCGAGGTGTACACACGAACGCAGACGCCGCGCTTCTGGGGGCAGCTCTGCAGTGCCGGCGCGGTCGTCTTCTTTCGCGCCTTCAGACGCCCAGACCGGACGAGCTGATTGATGGTCGGCATGTCGTTGTTCTCACTAGTCGCGTTGTGTCACCGCTGAACGGCCGGCGCATTCTAGGCAGCCGAAGAGCGAAGTCAAGGGAGATTCGGATCGCTCGCCGCAGGGGCGAGCGAGGGCCCGATGCGCGCCGGGCGCGCATCGGGCCTAGAAGCTTCAGGCGCCGGGCCGAGGCTTGACGAAGTCGGGGATCTCGCCCTCGGGGACGAGGTTGACCCCCATGCGCTCGTAGACCGGAACGCCGGTGCCCGCCGGGATCAGGCGGCCCATCACGACGTTCTCCTTGAGGCCCTTGAGCTGGTCCACCTTGCCGCGGATCGCGGCCTCGGTGAGGACCTTCGTGGTCTCCTGGAAGGACGACGCGGACAGGAAGCTCTCGGTCGAGAGGCTGGCCTTGGTGATGCCGAGCATGATCGGCTCGGCCGTGGCCGGCTCACCGCCGCGGGCGATGACCGCGTTGTTCTCGCTCTCGAAGCGCCAGCGCTCGACCTGCTCGTTGACCAGGAAGGTCGTGTCACCGACGTCGATGACGCGCACCCAGCGCAGCATCTGACGGACGATGATCTCGATGTGCTTGTCGTTGATGCGCACACCCTGGAGGCGGTAGACCTGCTGCACCTCGTCGACGAGGTAGTGGGCCAGGGCCTTCTCGCCCTTCACCTTCAGGATGTCGTGCGGGTTCGCCGAGCCGTCCATGAGCGGCTCGCCAGCGCGCACGTAGTCGCCCTCGTGCACCGAAATGTGCTTGCCCTTGGCGATGAGGTACTCCGCCGGGTCGCCGATCTCGGGGGTCACGATGATCTTGCGCTTGCCCTTCGTGTCCTTGCCGAAGGACACGACGCCGTCGATCTCGGAGATCTGGGCGACCTCCTTGGGCTTGCGGGCCTCGAAGAGCTCCGCGACGCGAGGCAGACCGCCGGTGATGTCCTTGGTCTTGGTGGTCTCGCGCGGGATCTTCGCGATGACGTCGCCGGCGTCGACCTCGGCCTTGTTGCCGACGGTGATGTTGGCGCCGACCGGCAGGCTGTAGCGGATGGTCTGCTGCTTCTTGCCGCTGCCGACGTCGACCTTCACGGGCTTGCCGTCCTCACCGAGGATCTCGATGTAGGGACGCATGTCGCCCTTCGACTCGGTGATGACCTTGCGGGAGAGGCCGGTGACCTCGTCGACCTCCTCCTTGACCGTCTTGCCCTCCTCGATGTCGCCGAAGCGGATCGTGCCGGCGTACTCGGTGACGATCGGGATGGAGAAGGGGTCCCACTCGGCGACGGTCGTGCCCTTGGTGACGCGCTCGCCGTCCTTCACGTTCAGGCGGGCGCCGTACATCACCGGGTACTTCTCGCGCTCGCGGCCGTTGTCATCCACGATGGCGAGCTCGCCGTTGCGGTTCATGATGACGAGCGTCCCGTCGCGCTTGGCCACGGTCGAGAGGTTCTTGAAGGCCACGAGGCCGTCGTTGCGGACCTCGAGGGTGGACTGCTCGGCGCGGGCACGAGCGGTACCACCGACGTGGAAGGTACGCATCGTCAGCTGCGTACCGGGCTCGCCGATGGACTGCGCCGCGATCACACCCACGGCCTCGCCGATGTTGACCATCCGGCCGCGGGCGAGGTCTCGCCCGTAGCAGAGGACGCAGACCCCGGCCATCGTCTGGCAGGTGAGGACCGAGCGGATCATGACCGACTCGATACCCGCGTTCTCGATGACGTCGACGAGGTGCTCGTCGATCTCGGCGTTGGCCTCGACGAGGAGCTCGTCGGTGACCGGATCGTGGATGTCGTAGAGGGACACGCGCCCGAGGATGCGCTCCTTGAGCGGCTCGATGACCTCGCCGCCCTCGACGAGCGGGGTGATCTCGACGCCGTCGAGGGTCTCGCAGTCGCGCTCCATCACCACCGCGTCGTTCGCGACGTCCACGAGGCGACGGGTCAGGTAACCCGAGTTCGCCGTCTTCAGCGCCGTGTCGGCGAGGCCCTTACGGGCGCCGTGGGTGGAGATGAAGTACTGGAGGACGCTCAACCCCTCGCGGAAGTTCGCGGTGATGGGCGTCTCGATGATCTCGCCGGAGGGCTTCGCCATCAGGCCGCGCATACCGGCGAGCTGCCGGATCTGCTGGGCAGAGCCACGGGCGCCGGAGTCGGCCATCATGAAGATCGAGTTGAAGGACGACTGCTCACGCGAGTCGTCGATGCCGGGCGCCGACACGGTCTCGGTCTTGATGCCGGCCATCATGGCCTCGGCGATCTTCTCCGAGGCCTGCGCCCAGATGTCGATGACCTTGTTGTAGCGCTCGCCGTCGGTGATGAGGCCCTCGCGGTAGCTGGCCTCGATCTCGCTCACCTCGCTCTGCGCGGAGTTGAGCTCGATCTCCTTCGCCTCCGGGATGATGAGGTCCTCGATGGAGATCGAGGCGCCCGAGAGCGTGGACTGCTCGTAGCCCCAGGTCCGGAGCGCGTCGGCGAGGAGCACCGTCGCCTTCGATCCGCTCTGGCGGTAGACCACGTCGATGAGCCCGCCGAGCTCCTTCTTGCCGAGGGTCTTGTTGTAGTCCTCGAACGGGACCTCCTTCGGGATGATCTCCGTCAGGAGGCAGCGACCGACGGTCGTCTCGTGGATCTTGCCGTCGATCCGGCACTTCACCTTGGCCTGCAGCGCCACGACGTTCGCGTCGTAGGCGACGCGGACCTCCTCGGGGCTGCTGAACATCTTCCCCTCGCCGCGGGCGTACTCGCGCGGGCGAGTCATGTAGTAGAGCCCGAGGACGATGTCCTGCGACGGGTTGATGATGGGCTTGCCGAAGGCGGGCGACAGCAGGTTGTTCGTGCTCATCATGAGCACGCGGGCCTCCATCTGCGCCTCGACCGACAGCGGCACGTGGACGGCCATCTGGTCGCCGTCGAAGTCCGCGTTGAAGGCGGTACAGACGAGCGGGTGGATCTTGATGGCCTTGCCCTCGACGAGGACGGGCTCGAAGGCCTGGATGCCGAGACGGTGCAGCGTCGGGGCGCGGTTCAGGAGCACCGGGTGCTCCTGAATCACCTCGGCGAGGATGTCCCAGACCTCGTCCTTCTCCTTCTCGACGAGCTTCTTGGCGCTCTTGATCGTGGTGACGTAGCCCCGCTCCTCGAGCTTGTTGTAGACGAAGGGCTTGAACAGCTCGAGGGCCATCTTCTTGGGCAGGCCGCACTGGTGCAGGCGCAGCTCCGGGCCGACCACGATGACCGAGCGGCCGGAGTAGTCGACGCGCTTGCCGAGCAGGTTCTGGCGGAACCGGCCCTGCTTGCCCTTGAGGAGATCCGACAGGCTCTTCAGGGGCCGCTTGTTCGGGCCGGTGATGGTCTTTCCGCGGCGCCCGTTGTCGAAGAGCGCGTCGACCGCCTCCTGCAGCATCCGCTTCTCGTTGCGGATGATGATCTCGGGGGCGTTCAGCTCGAGGAGCCGCTTGAGGCGGTTGTTCCGGTTGATGACGCGCCGGTAGAGATCGTTGAGATCGCTGGTCGCGAAGCGGCCGCCGTCGAGGGGCACGAGCGGGCGCAGATCCGGCGGGAGGACCGGCAGCGTCGTCAGCACCATCCAGGCGGGCTCGTTCGGCGTGAAGTCGTTGCCCGACTCCTTGAAGGCCTCGACGACCTTCAGGCGCTTGGCGATCTTCTTGCGCTTCGCCTCGGAGCGGGCCTCGCGCATCGCGGCGCGGAGCTCGGCCGCGAGGCCCTCGATGTCGATCGACTCGAGCAGCTCGCGGATAGCCTCCGCGCCCATGCCGACGTCGAGGGCGTCGTCGCCCTTCTCCTCGACGATCTCCTCGTAGTTCTCCTCGCTCAGGATCTGGCCGACCTCGAGGTCGGTCTCACCGGGATCGAGGACCACGTACGCCACGCAGTAGAGGACCTTCTCGAGGTCCTTCAGCGAGATGTCGAGGAGGTTGCCGATGCGGCTCGGCAGGCTCTTGAGGAACCAGATGTGAGCGACCGGCGTCGCCAGGTTGATGTGGCCGAGACGGTCACGGCGCACCTTGGCCTGGATGACCTCGACGCCGCACTTCTCGCACACGATCCCGCGGTGCTTCATGCGCTTGTACTTGCCGCAGATGCACTCGTAGTCCTTCACGGGACCGAAGATCTTGGCGCAGAAGAGACCGTCGCGCTCCGGCTTGAACGTCCGGTAGTTGATGGTCTCCGGCTTCTTCACCTCACCGAAGGACCACTCGAGGATCTTCTTCGGGGACGCGAGGCCGATCCTGACGGCGCTAAAGCTGAGGGGATCCTTGGGCTTCTCGTAGAAGTTGAAGAAATCTTTCACTTCTTATGCCTCCGATGCCGCCTAGAAGTAGGTGTGGGGATGATCGAGGTGGGGGCCAGGGCTGGGCTCAATTGGCCTCGATCAGCTCCACGTCGAGAGCGAGCGCCTTGAGCTCCTTCAAGAGGACCTTGAAGGACTCGGGGAGGCCGGGCTCGAGCGTGTGCTCGCCCTTCACGATGGCCTCGTAGACGCGAGTACGCCCGACCACGTCGTCGCTCTTGACCGTCAGGAACTCCTGCAGCCCGTAGGCCGCGCCGTACGCCTCCATGGCCCAGACCTCCATCTCACCGAGGCGCTGGCCACCGAACTGTGCCTTACCGCCCAGGGGCTGCTGAGTCACGAGGGAGTACGGCCCGATGCTCCGGGCGTGGATCTTGTCGTCCACCAGGTGGTGGAGCTTCAGCATGTACATGACGCCGACGGTGACGTCCTCGTCGAAGGCCTCGCCGGTGCGGCCGTCGAAGAGCACCGTCTGACCCGAGCGCATCCGGCCGGCCTTCTCGAGCAGGTCGCGGATCTCGGGCTCGGTGGCGCCGTCGAAGACGGGCGTGGCCACGTGCATCCCGTGACGCACCATCCAGCCCAGGCGCAGGACGTCGTCGTCGCTGAGCGAGTTGACGACCTCGCCGCTGACCGAGTCGTCGTAGACCTGCGAGAGGTACGTCCGGATCTTGCTGGGCGAGGAGATGTCCTCGACCATCCGGCCGACCGCCTGGCCCAGGCCGAGCGCGGCCCAGCCCAGGTGGGTCTCGAGGATCTGACCCACGTTCATGCGGCTCGGCACGCCGAGCGGGTTCAGCACGACGTCCACCGGGGTGCCGTCGGGCAGGAACGGCAGATCCTCCTCGGGCAGGATGCGCGAGATGACGCCCTTGTTGCCGTGACGGCCGGCCATCTTGTCGCCGACCTGCAGCTTGCGCTTGATGGCGACGTAGACCTTCACCATCTTGATGACGCCCGGCGGGAGCTCGTCACCCTTCTTCAGGCGGTCGATCTTGTCCTCGAAGCGGGTCTCGACCTCGGAGACAGACTGCTCGAGCTCGTCGATGATCTTCTTGATCGTCTGCTCGAGGCGCTCGCCGTCCTCGATGCCGATGTCGCGCCAGTACTTCTGCGGGACGTCCTCGAGGAGCTCCGGCGACAGGGCGACGCCCTTGCCGATGAGCACATCCCCCTGGTCGGACACGAGCTTGCGGGCGGTCGTCGCCCCGTCGAGCAGGCGCGCGATGCGGTGGTAGGCCGCCCGGCGCATGATCTTCGTCTCGTCGTTCATGTCCTTGCGGAGGCGCGCCTCCTCGGCCTGCTCGTTGGCCTCGGAGCGCGTGTCCTTCTCGACGCCCTTGCGGCTGAAGACCTGCGCCTCGATGACCGTGCCCTTCACGCCCGGGGGCATGCGGAGCGAGGTGTCGCGGACGTCACCGGCCTTCTCGCCGAAGATGGCCCGGAGCAGCTTCTCCTCGGGAGAGAGCTGGCTCTCGCCCTTCGGCGTGATCTTGCCGACGAGGATGTCGCCGGTCTTGACCTCGGCGCCGATGCGCACGATGCCCGCCTCGTCGAGGTTGGCCATGGCCTCCTCGCCGACGTTCGGGATGTCGCGCGTGATCTCTTCCTTGCCGAGCTTGGTGTCACGGGCGGTGCACTCGAACTCCTCGATGTGGATCGAGGTGTAGAGGTCCTCCTTGACCACCTTCTCGCTGATGAGGATGGAGTCCTCGAAGTTGTAGCCGCCCCAGGGCATGAAGGCGACGACGACGTTGCGGCCGAGGGCCAGCTCGCCGAGCTCGGTCGCCGGGCCGTCGGCGATGACAGCGCCTGCCTTCACCCGGTCGCCCGCTCGGACGATCGGCTTCTGGTTGATGCAGGTGTTCTGGTTCGACCGCTGGTACTTGATGAGGCGGTAGATGTCGGGCGCCGTGTGGATGTCCGTGTCGAGGGCGTCCGGCTTGACGACGATACGCTCGGCGTCGACCTGCTCGACGATGCCGTCGTTCTTGGCGACGACCGTCACGCCCGAGTCGGCGGCGACGATCGGCTCGAGGGAGGTCCCGACGAGAGGCGCCGTCGTCCGGAGCAGCGGCACCGCCTGCCGCATCATGTTCGCGCCCATGAGCGCGCGGTTCGCGTCGTCGTTCTGGAGGAACGGCACGAGCGAGGCGGCGACGGACACGAGCTGGTTGGTGCTCACGTCCATCAGCGTGACCTTGTCGGCCGGCACCATCGCGAACTCGCCGTGCTCGCGGGCCGGGACGAGCTCGTCGGTGAACGCGCCGGTCTCGCTCACGTTGGCGTTCGCCTGCGCGATGATGTGGTTGCGCTCCTCGAGGGCCGAGTAGTAGCGGACCTCGTTGGTCACGCGGGTGTCCTCGACCTTCCGGTACGGCGTCTCGATGAAGCCGAGCCGGTTGACGCGCGCGTAGGTCGCCAGCGACGCGATGAGGCCGATGTTCGGCCCTTCGGGCGTCTCGATGGGGCAGACGCGGCCGTAGTGGGTGGTGTGGACGTCGCGGACCTCGAAGCCGGCGCGGTCGCGGGTCAGACCGCCGGGCCCGAGGGCCGACAGGCGCCGCTTGTGCGTGACCTCGCTCAGCGGGTTCGTCTGGTCCATGAACTGGCTGAGCTGGCTCGAGCCGAAGTACTCCTTGACCACCGCGCTCACGGGCTTGGCGTTGATCAGGTCGTGCGGCATGAGCGTCTCGAGCTCCTGCGACATGGACATGCGCTCTTTGATCGCGCGCTCCATGCGCACCAGCCCGATGCGGTACTGGTTCTCCATCAGCTCGCCGACGGCGCGCACCCGGCGGTTGCCGAGGTGGTCGATGTCGTCGATGTTGAAGCCCTGCCGGCCGTTGCGCAGCTCGATGAGGTAGCGCACGGTCTCGACGATGTCCTCCTTGGTCAGGATGGTCTCGTCGGTGATGTGCTCGTCGTGGAGCTTGTGGTTCATCTTCACGCGACCGACCTCGGACAGGTCGTAACGGCTCGCGTTGAAGAAGAGGTTGTTGAAGTAGGTGCGCGCCTGCTGGACGGTCGACGGGTCGCCAGGGCGGAGGCGGCGGTAGATCTCGAGGATCGCCTCGTCGGCGGTCGTGATCTTGTCCTGCTTGAGCGTGTCGCGCAGGAACGGCCCGGCGTTCAGCGGGTCGATGAAGAGGACCTCGAACTCCTCGACGCCGGCGTCGGTCAGCGTCGAGATGGTCTCGCTGTCGATCTCGTCGTTGCAGTCGAACAGCACCTCGCCGGTCTCGAGGTTGATGACGTCGGTGGAGAAGACCTTCCCGTAGATCTCCTCCTCGGTCATCTCGAGCTCGGCGATGTTCGCCTCCTTGAGGCGACGGATGTTGGCGCGACCGAGCTTCTTGCCCTTGCGGACGACGATCTGCCCCGTCTCCGGGTGCACGATGTCCTGGTTGACCTTCTGGCCCTGGACGAGGTCGTAGTCGATCTGGCGGAAGAAGCGCTGGTCCGGAGTGACCCGGATCGCCTCGGTCTTGTAGAAGATGTTCAGCAGCTCCTCGGCGGTGAAGCCGAGGGCGCGCAGCAGCACCGTGGCGTGCATCTTCCGGCGGCGGTCGATCCGGACGTACAGCAGGTCCTTGTGATCGAACTCGAAGTCGATCCAGGAGCCGCGGTACGGGATGATCCGCGCCGAGTAGAGGAGCTTGCCGGAGCTGTGGGTCTTGCCGCGGTCGTGGTTGAAGAACACGCCCGGGGAGCGGTGGAGCTGGCTCACGATCACGCGCTCGGTACCATTGATGATGAAGGTACCGTGGTCGGTCATGAGCGGGATCTCACCGAAGTAGACCTCCTGCTCCTTCATGTCGCGGATGGACTGGTTGCCCGCCTCGTCCGTGTCCCAGGTCACGAGCCGTATGGCGACCTTGATCGGCGCGGCGAACGTCATCCCTCGCTGACGACACTCGTCGGTGTCGTACTTGGGCGGCTCGAGGTGGTAGCTGACGAACTCGAGCTCCGCGGTCTTGTTGAAGTCGCGGATCGGGAAGACGCTCTTGAAGATCCCCTGGATGCCGACGTCCTCGCGCTTCTCGGGCGAGACGTTCGACTGGAGGAACTTCTCGTAGGAGCTGCGCTGGATCGAGATCAGATCGGGGATGTCGATGATCTTCGGGACCTTCGCGAAGTTCTTGCGGACGCGTAGATCTCTCTGGGTTCGTGCTACCACGGTTCCTCCTTGGGGGCCCGGTCACCGCTCTGTCGTCACTGTCATCCCGGGAATTTGTGGCGCCCGGGAGGCCCGCGACGGTGGGCCAGCGCCAATCGCACGACGAGGGCAGTGACCCCGGAGCCGGGATCACTGCCCTCGAGATGTCGCCGAGCTACTTGATGTCGGCCTTGCCGCCAGCGGCCTCGATCTTGGCCTTGACGCCCTCGGCCTCCTCCTTCGAGATGGCCTCCTTGAGGGTCGACGGCGCGCCGTCGACGGCCGCCTTGGCCTCCTTGAGGCCCAGACCGGTCACCTCACGGACGGCCTTGATGACCTGGATCTTGGCGGAGCCGACGTCGGTGAGGATCACGTCGAACTCGGTCTTCTCCTCGGCCTCGGCGGCGTCGCCGCCACCGGTGGGCGCGGCCGCGACCGCGACCGGAGCCGCCGCCGAGACGCCCCACTCGTCCTCGAGCTGCTTCACGAGGTCCGCCATCTCGATGACGGTGAGCTTGCCGAGGAACTCCTTGACCTGAGCGATGGTGAGATCAGCCATTGTGCTTCTCCTGAGATTCGATGGTGCGTTGTTTTCGGATTACGTCGAAAATAAAGCGATTAATGGACGAGCGTCTCGCTACGCGGCGGCGTCTTCGCCGGACATCTGCCGGCGACGCGCCTCGAGGACACCCACGAAGTTCCGCGCCGGCGCGGCCATCAGGCTCACGAAGTTGCGCGGGACACCCGCGAGGGTGCCGAGCAGCATCGCGCGCAGCTCATCCTTGCCGGGCAGCTTGCTGAGCGCCTCGACGCCGTTGTCGTCGAGGATCCCGCCGCCGGGGAGGAGCCCCGCCTTCAGCTTGAGCTTCGGGTGCGTCTTCTTGAACGTCACCAGCGCCTTCGCGACACCCGCCGGATCCTCCGTCGTGAACGCCATGGCGATCGGGCCCTTGAAGTGCTCGTTGAGCCCCTCGAAGTCCGAGTCCTTGGTCGCCAGCTTCGCCAGCGTGTTCTTGACGATCCGGTAACGACCGGTGGCCTTTCGGAGCTCCTGGCGTAGCTCGACCATCTCAGAGACGGCGAGCCCCGAATACTCCGTCAGGATCACCAGCTGGGCGCCGTCCAGGAGCTCTCGGACCGCTTGGATCTCGTCAGCTTTCTCCTGTCGGTTCATCCTGCCTCCCTGGAGACTCGCCGGCGGGTCGCGCCAACTCGTCCCCGTGCTGGGGTTACCTGAAGTGCTCGGTCACCGTCCGTATCGCCAACCGTTTCGCACGTATCCGCGCTGAGAACGAGAGGCTCGAGGTCCGTCGACCGCCATCGCCTCCGCCGGCCCACCCCGCGTCGCGCCGCTGGTCTGCGACGCCTCGCTTCGTGATTCAAGCCCGGGTCTCCCCGCGCACCGACTTCTCTGACAACGAGCGACCGGACGAACCGGGCACCATCTGTAACGCGCGTGAAATTCCACGCGCGCTTCTCTCGCGCGCCCCCTGTCGAGCGGGGACGCGGGTGGGGCTGGGCGCCCACCCCGCCGAGCGCCGACGGAGCCGAAGCCCCGGCGGCGAGTTCTTGAATCAGGCCACGGGCTCGTTGGAGAGCGACGCGACGTTCACCTTGATGCCCGGGCCCATCGTCGAGGTCAGGTTGACGCTCCGAACGTAGGTACCCTTGACCGTCGACGGCTTCAGCTTCATGAGCCGATCGAACAGGGCGCGGACGTTGTCGGCGATCTTGTCGGCCGAGAACGACGCCTTGCCGATGCCGGCGTGCACGATGCCCGCCTTCTCGACACGGAAGTCGACCTTGCCACCCTTGGCGTCCTGGACCGCCTGGGCGATGTCGAAGGTCACCGAGCCCGACTTCGGGTTCGGCATCAGGCCGCGTGGCCCGAGGATACGCCCGATCCGGCCCACGGTCCCCATCATGTCGGGGGTCGCGATGGCCTTGTCGAACTCCATCCAGCCTTCCTTGATGCGCTCGACCAGGTCGGCCTCGCCCACCACGTCGGCGCCGGCCTCTTCGGCCTCGCGCGCCTTGTCGCCCTTGGCGAACACGGCGACGCGCACCGACTTGCCCGTGCCGTGCGGGAGCACGACGGCGCCGCGGACCATCTGGTCGGCGTGGCGCGGGTTGACGCCGAGGCGGATCGAGCACTCGATCGTCGCGTCGAACTTCGTGTACGAGGTCTGCTTCACGAGCGCGCACGCCTCGTCGAGATCGTAGCGGGTCTCCCGCTCGACCTTCTCGGACATCGCGCGATGCTGCTTGCCATGCTTGGGCATGAGTTCCTCCTCACTGGCAGTGCGAGCGACGCCCTCTCGGGCCGTCTCCTGCCATCCCCCGCGGGGGCGTTTAGCCTTCCACCTCGATCCCCATGCTCCGCGCGGTGCCGGCGATCGTACGCATCGCCGTCTCGACGTCGTAGGCGTAGAGGTCGGGGAGCTTGGTCTCGGCGATCTCACGCAGCTGGTCGCTGGTGACCTTGCCGACCTTCTGCTGGTTCGGGACGCCGGAGCCGCTCTTGATGCCCGCGGCCTTCTTGAGAAGGTCCGAGGCCGGCGGCGTCTTGGTCACGAACGTGAACGAGCGGTCCGCGTAGACGGTGATCACCACCGGGATGATCGAGCCAGCCTGCTTCTGGGTGCGGGCGTTGAACTCCTTGCAGAACTGCATGATGTTCACGCCGTGCTGGCCGAGCGCCGGGCCGACCGGGGGCGAGGGGTTCGCCTTGCCCGCGGGGACCTGGAGCTTGATGAAACCGGTAATCTTCTTCGCCATCGTAGGTGTCTCCTCGGCCGCGTGGCTCCCGCGGGTGGCGTGGCGAGCCTCTAATTCCGCGGTGCGTGCGCCGCGCGGACCGTGTGGGTCAAATCCTCTCGACCTGCATGAAGTCGAGCTCGACCGGGGTCGCCCGGCCGAAGATGCTCACCAGCACCCGGACCTTCTGCTTCTGGGGCATGACCTCTTCGACCACGCCGCTGAAGTTGAGGAACGGGCCATCGATGACCCGGACGTTCGAGCCCTCGTCGAACGTCTGCTTGGCCTTCGGCCGCACCGTGCCCTCTTCGAGCTGAGCCGTGAGGCGCGCGACCTCTTTGCTGCTCATCGGCTTCGGGTTCTTGTCGTCGCCGATGAAGCCGATGATCTTCTGGGTGTCCTTGACGAGGTGCCAGGTCTCGTCATCGAGGACCATCTCGATGAACATGTAGCCCGGCATGAGCTTCCGCTGGGTCGTGCGCTTCGCGCCGCCGCGGAGCTCGACGACCTCTTCCGTCGGGACGAGGATCTCGCCGAAGCGGTCCTCCATCGCGGCCGTCTTGATGTTCTCGGCCAACAGCTTCTGGGCACGGGACTCGTAGCCGGACAGCGTGCCGACCGCGTACCACTTCATCTTGCTCTCGCTGTCCATCGCTAATCGCTCCGTGTTTCGACAACCCTGGGCGTGGCGGCGCCCGGTTCGGCTCTCAGCTGTAGATCAGCGAGGACAGCGCGCCCCAGAGAAGGTCGAGAAGCCCGAGAATGAACGCGATGATCAGGGTCGTGATGATGACCACGATCGTCGCCATCTTCGTCTCGTTCCAGGTCGGCCAGGTCACCTTGGAGAGCTCGTTGCCGACCTCCATGGCGTAGGTCGAGACCTTCTCGCTGCGCTTCAGCACGACGGCGATGGCGACCGCGGAGACCATCGCGATCAAGTCGGCGAGGCGGAAGTTGTGACCGATGATGGCCATGTTCGCGCCGGTACCGAAGATCTCGATGATGCCGGTGAAGATCTCCGCCAGGATCAGGTACGCGAGGAGCCCGATCGCGACGAAAGAGAGGTTGACGTACCGAGCGACACTCATTGGTCGACACCCATCGGGCAGCCTGCTCAGTGGAAGGTTCGGGGCGACCAGAGTGGTCGCCCTCAGAAGATTTGGCAGGCCAGGAGGGATTCGAACCCCCAACCCCCGGATTTGGAGTCCGGTGCTCTACCGATTAGAGCTACTGACCCGCAGATGACTCCGCGCGGGGCCGATACACCACCATTGGAGAGGGGCACCGGCGCTGAAGCCGCGAGACCATAGGAGCGGTGGCGAGACCCTGTCAAGCAATAATCGGACCGTCGCCAGCGACCGCCCTCGTGGAGTCGATTGAGGGCGGACTCTCCATGCGACAGCGGCGCGATCGGGCCTTCGAGAGGCCCAGCGCCGTCGCCGCGATTCGATGCGCTACTTCGTCTCGCGGTGGACGGTGTGGCGCCGAAGGAACGGGTTGTACTTCTTGAGCTCGAGACGCTTGGGCGTGTTCTTCTTGCTCTTCATGGTCGTGTAGCGGCTCGGCGACTTCCCGAGGCCACGAGCCTCGGTGCACTCGAGCGTCACGATCACGCGGTTCTTGTTGACCTTGCTAGCCATGGCCGTTCCCTCGTTGGCGCGCTGCGTTTCGCGCGCCCGATACGTTCGACAGTGTCGACGTGGAAAGGGAGGTGACCCCGACGGAGCCACCTCCCATCTTCTGCCTCAGGCCGTCATAGATGGCCCGAAACCGTGCTACTCGATGATGTCCTCGACGACGCCGGCGCCGACGGTGCGGCCGCCCTCGCGGATGGCGAAGCGGAGACCCTTCTCCATCGCGATCGGGGTCAGCAGCGTGATCTCGGCGTTGATGTTGTCACCGGGCATCACCATCTCCACACCCTCCTGGAGCGCGACCGTGCCGGTCACGTCGGTGGTGCGGAAGTAGAACTGCGGGCGGTAGCCGTTGAAGAACGGCGTGTGGCGGCCACCCTCGTCCTTGGTGAGGATGTAGGCGCCGGCCTTGAACTTCACGTGCGGGGTGATGCTACCCGGCTTCGCGAGGACCTGACCGCGCTCGACGTCCTCCTTCTTCACACCGCGGAGGAGGCAGCCGACGTTGTCACCGGCCTGCCCCTGGTCGAGGAGCTTGCGGAACATCTCGACGCCGGTGCACACCGTCTTGCGGGTGTCCTTGATGCCGACGATCTCGACCTCGTCGCCGACCTTGATGATGCCGCGCTCGACGCGCCCGGTGACCACGGTGCCGCGGCCGGAGATCGAGAACACGTCCTCGATCGGCATCAGGAAGGTCTTGTCGATGGCGCGCTCGGGCTGCGGGATGTACGCGTCGAGGGCCTCGATGAGCTCGAGGATCGACTTGGCGTCCTCGTGCTCCCAGGTCGGGGCGTTGAGCGCCTTGAGCGCGGAGCCCCGGATGATCGGGGTGTCGTCGCCCGGGAACTCGTACTTGTCGAGGAGCTCGCGGACCTCCATGTCGACGAGCTCGAGGAGCTCCTCGTCGTCGACCATGTCGACCTTGTTGAGGTACACGACGATGTACGGGACGCCGACCTGACGGGCGAGCAGGATGTGCTCGCGGGTCTGGGGCATGGCGCCGTCCGCCGCGCTCACGACCAGGATCGCGCCGTCCATCTGGGCGGCGCCGGTGATCATGTTCTTGACGTAGTCGGCGTGGCCGGGGCAGTCGACGTGCGCGTAGTGGCGGTTGTCGGACTCGTACTCGACGTGGGCCGTGGAGATCGTGATACCACGAGCCTTCTCCTCCGGAGCCTTGTCGATCGAGTCGAAGGCCATGAACTCGGCCTGACCCTTCTGTGCCAGCGTCTTCGTGATCGCCGCGGTCAAGGTCGTCTTGCCGTGGTCGACGTGGCCGATGGTGCCGACGTTGACGTGCGGCTTGGTGCGAACGAACTTCTGCTTTGCCATGTCGTCTGCCTCGTTGAGTGGCGTGACCTTGCCGCGTGCCAGCGGAAGGTGACCTGGAACCCTTTCCGGCCCTGTGCTTTCGTCAGAGGTCGAACGCCCTCAACTCGTGAGGGCCTGGAGCCTGCGCCCGGACTTGAACCGGGGACCTCTTCCTTACCAAGGAAGTGCTCTACCGCTGAGCTACGCAGGCACGGTGACCCGGCGCCGATCATTTGCGATGCCGTGGCATCGCGTCCGAGTTGCTTGGAGCGGGAAACGAGACTCGAACTCGCGACCCTCAGCTTGGAAGGCTGATGCTCTACCAACTGAGCTATTCCCGCGCACAACTCACTCGATCGGCGACGAGCCGATGGGGTGGAGGGGGTAGGATTTGAACCTACGTAGGCTTACGCCAGCAGATTTACAGTCTGCCCCCTTTGGCCACTCGGGTACCCCTCCCCATGAGGCTTCCGCGCCTCTCTCTTATCGACCTCGACTTGACAAAGAGCTCACCAGCTGACGGTGGGACTTGAACCCGCAACCTGCTGATTACAAATCAGCTGCTCTACCAATTGAGCTACGCCAGCACCGTGCGCGAACCGGTGCCCCGCAACGGAGGCTGGCTTATAAGAGAGCGTTGCGCGCGTGTCAACACGGTATCGGCGTCGGAAAGTCGCGGTTCTGACGCTCGCGCGGAACCGAGCGCGTTTCCACGGGATTTCTCGTAGACCGCCACGGGCGGCGCTCAGCGGGCGCTGGCGCGCTGCCGAGCCGCCTCCGCGAGGGCGACGCCGGCGGTCACGCTGACGTTCAATGAGCGAACGGGGCCCTCGAGGGGGAGCGCGGCCACGAGATCACACGCTTTTTTCACCCCGGGCCGGAGCCCGCGTCCCTCCGCGCCGAGCACGATCACGGTCGGCTCGGTGAGGTCGACCTCCCAGAGGGTCGTCTCGCCGCCAGCGTCGGCGGCGACCGCCCAGAGCCCCTGATCGCGGAGCTGCCGGATCGCGCGGCCCAGGTTCGTGACCCTGACGATCGGCACGTAGGCGGCGGCGCCGGCGGACGCGCGCACCGCGGCGTCGTTCAGGGGCGCCGTGTTGTCCTTGGGCACGATCACGGCCTGGGCTCCGAGCGCGGCGGCGGAGCGCAGGATCGCGCCGAGGTTGTGCGGATCGGTGACCTGATCGAGGGCGACGACCAGCGGCGCCGGCCCGTCCCGACCCGCGACGAGCGCGTCGAGCTCGAGGGTCGGTGGGGGCCGGAGATCGGCGCCGATCGAGGCCCCTCCCCGCCCGCCCGAGCGCTCGCGCTGCGCGGTGATGCGGCCCTCTTCGACCCGGATGCCGAGCTTCTGCGCCTTGGCGATGATCGCCTCGGCGCGCCCGCGCGTCGGCGTCCAGACGATCCTGGCGATGGCGGCCGGGGCGAGGTCGACCAGCTCTCCGACCGCGTTGACTCCGTAGATCCGACTCACTGCCCTGCCTCCTCGGCGCGCGCGGCGAAGACCGCGTCGACGACGTCCGCGAACACCACCTCGACGACGTCGCCCAGCGCGCGGCGACGGAGCTCGACGACGCCGTTGTCGACGCCGCGCCGCCCGACGACGATCACCAGGGGGTGGCCGAGGAGCTCGGCGTCACCGAGCTTCTGCCCCGGGCGGAGCGCGCGATCGTCGAAGAGCGTCCGCAGGCCGCGGTTGCGGAGCGAGGCGGTGACGCGCTCCGCGGCCTCACTGGTGGCGTCGCCGGGCTTGCCGAGAGACACGATCGCGACGTCCCACGGGGCGCAGCCCGCCGGCCACACGAAGTCGGCCGCAGCGACCCGGCGCTCGGCGATCGCACCGAGGGTGCGTCCGAGGCGGATCGTGATGTGGCCGACCGCGACGGGCGCAGCGCCCCCGCCGGAGGCGTCGACGGTGAGCCCGATCCGCTCGGCCGGGGTGCTCCCGAAGCGGGTGATCGCGAGGAGCTCGGTGCCGGTCCGGCTCGCGCGCGGGGCGTTGCACAGCGGGCAGGGGTCGCCGGCCTCGAAGCTCGTCAGATCACCGTAGCGCGACACGGCGAAGTCGCGGCCCGGGCTCACGTCGACGAAGTGGACGTCCGCCGCGTTCCCGCCCGTGATCCAGGCGGTGCCCGACGCTGCCGCCCGATCCGCGACGATGGGGATCTCGAGCCCGACCGGCCCGGCGAAGCCAACCGGGGCGCCGGTGGCCGCGACGACGGCGGCGTCATCGGCGAGCGTCACCTCGTCGACGCCGAGGAGGCGCGCCAGCTTGACCAGGGACAGCGCCCGATCACCGGGCACCAGAGCGGCGAACAGCGCGCCGTCGGCACGGACGACCATCGTCTTGAGCAGATCGCCGGGTGCGGCTCCGAGAAACGCCGCGACGTCCTCGACGGAGCGCTGCTCCGGAGTCTCGACGGCCCGGTGGGGAGGGATGTCGGCTCGGTGGGCGCCGCGGAGCGCGACCGGCGCGAGCTCGGCGTCCGCGCCGCTCTCGCAGCTCGGGCACCAGCTCAGGGTGACGTCGTCGGTCAGCTCGGGGATCACCCATCGCTCGCCCGCGTTCCCCGTCGGTCCGGGCGCGTCGATGCGCGCGAGGCTGACGCCCAGCCCGCCGAGCGCTCGCCGCAGATCGGTCGCCACGCCGGCAAGGGTCTCCTCGAGCTCGGCGTCGATGGCGGCGAGCCAGAGCTCGAGCGCCGGCTCTTCACGGGCTCCGAGGAGTCCGGCGCGAGCCCGCGGGACCGTCGAGCGGCGCACCGTGCGGGTCGCGAGCACCCGTGGGAGCTCGCGATACGACCGGAGGTCACGGGCGAGCAGGCCGACGACGAGGTCGGCGTCCGTCGAAGCCTCGGGTGGCGCCGGGAGCATGATCGGCTGTGGGAGGGGCCGCGCGATCGCGCCGCTCAGGTGTGACGCGAGGCGGTCCACCGCGAGCGCGCCGGCCGGCAGCAGCGCGAGCCCGGCGCCGGGGACGCTCTCGACGATGCGGAAGAACCCCGCGCGGGCCAGCGCGCGCTGGCCTTCGTGGTCGAGGTCGCGCGGGGCGTCACGGAGGGTCGGGACGTGGAGATCGGACAGTCTCATGGCGGCGGAAGGTATCACGGTTTATGACTGGTGAATGGGCCGGGACGACGATGATCGGATGTTCGAAGAGGCGATGCGCGAGCTCGGGCTGGAGGAGCGCGGGAGCCGCGCCGGGCGCGACGACGAGACGGGCGAGATGGCGGCGCTCATGGCGGAGCTCGACGAGACGCCAGCGGAGGCGGTGGCGAGCCGTGCTCGGCGAGGCGGGCGCGTCGAGGCCGGACGGCGAGGTCCGGACCTGTCCGCCGAGGACAGGGCGTTCCTCGAGGCCATGGGCACACTGGACCCGGACGCGGTGCCGGAGCCGCCCGAGACGCCCCGCCGGGAGCGACCGCCGATGACCGCCGGGAGCAAGCGGACCCTGAGCCGACGCATCAAGGTCGGGACGATCAAAGAGGAGCGCGTGCTCGACCTCCATGGCAAGACGCGGGACGCGGCCTTCGAGGAGCTCAGGCGGTTCGTGGCCCGCGCTCGCGCCGACGGCGTCCGCGTCGTGAAGGTGATCAGCGGGCGCGGCCTGCACTCGGCGGGCGACGCGGTTCTCCGGCGCGCGCTCGAGCCCTGGCTGACGCGCGATCTGCGCGAGCAGGTGCAGGAGCTCGTCAAGGCCCCACCGGGGCACGGAGGCGAAGGCGCGACCTACGTCATCCTGCGCCCGCCGAGCAGATAGCCGGGATAGGCGGAGCAGTCGCTGGCCGCCGAGCGAAGGTCGTGCCGCCGGGGGCGCCGTCCATGTGCAGGAGTACGCTGGTGTCGGCGAGCAAGGACGGCGGGGGTTCCGGCGCGGTGTCGGGGTAGCACGCGATACCCCTGGTGATCCGCCACTCGTCCAGCGCCCCGTCGTAGCCCGAAGCGGGCCACGGCGCCGATCGTCGCGCCCCCCACGGGGTTGATGGGCGTGTTCGACCTCACCGCAGCGCCAGAAGCGCGCCTCGCGAGCGGCGCCCGTGAGGTCGTCGATTCCACGCCCGTCCGAACGCGGCGAGGCCCGCCACCGGAACCGGGGCGGGCCTCGTCGTGAATCCTGTTCGGGGGCTTAGGAGAGCTCGGGGAAATGGTGGCGAAGCGCCATCTCCCTCAGCTCGACCTGGCCGCGCAGCGGCCGGTGGAGGCGGCGAAGCCGCCGGATCAGTTACTCTGGCAGCGAGGGAAAGAGCGCGCGTGCGCGCTCTTGCCCCGAACGCTGCTAGAAGCCGAAGTCGAACAGGCGGTAGAGGCCGCGGAGGATCTCGAGGCGGCCGACGGTCTGCTGGAGCGTGCTGAACTGGTAGTCCGCCGACAGCTCGCTGAGGTTGCCGCCGTAGCGGGCCAGCTCGGTGTTGGCCAGGGCGACCAGGCGCGAGGCCGACCAGATGGTCGCCTTGACCTCGCTGCGCGCGGCGTCCGGCACGACGTCGCGGGCCGCGATCTCGGCGTACGGGTCTTCCTCCGCCGGGTCGTAGGCCGCCACGTAGGTCTTGCCCGAATAGGGGTCGCTGTAGCTGATCTGCTCCCAACCGGTTGGGATGGTGATGGCCGTGCCGTCGCCCTCGAGCCACAGGCGGTTACGGTCGAGGAACGAGCGGTCGAAGGTCCCGCTCATCCAGGCGTAGCCGTAGATGGCCGCGAGCGCCGGGAGGCGGTACTGCGTGGTCGGGAAGGTGTACTCGGGCTCGGGGTTCAGCGTCTTGCAGTTGGCGTAGTAGGCGTCGAGCTCCTCCGGGGTCCCGAACCACATGCGCTTCTTCACCGAGACCGGGTCGATGGTGCAGATCTGGTTGTTGTCCGGGGTCGTGGCGCTGTCGTGCTCGATGCACCAGCCGTACATGCTGGGCTCGCTGAGGAGCAGCCCGCTGAGCAGGTTGTGCATCCGCTGCGGCCAGACCGTCGCGAAGTTCAGGCGGAAGCGCTTGAGGTCGTAGGCCCTGTCGACGCCGACGGTGAACATCGTGGTCGGGAAGGTCATGAACATCAGCGCGCCGAGGCGATCGTAGAAGGTACCCGCGCGCGCCGGCACGTAGAGGTAGCCGTCGAAGTCGTAGGACGGGTACATGGGGCGCGCGCCCTGGTCCTCGCGGATCTGGAAGGTGTTGCAGTAGGAGTTGCGGCCGTTGTCGATGACGGGCTCGTAGAGGAGCCGCTCCTCGTTCCAGCCGTAGTAGGCGTCGTTCGGCCGGCCGAAGATGTTGGCGAGGTAGTCGAAGAGCTGCGTCATCGCCACGGTGGTGCCGAGGCCGCCGTTGACGTCCTCCTCCCAGCGCATGCCGTACTGGTTCTCCCACCAGTCGTTCTTGTTGAAGTGCGCGTAGGACAGGGCCCAGTGCTCGAACTGCTTACGCCACCCGTACATGGCGTACATGACGTTGTTCCAGTAGCTCGTCATCGGGTTGAACAGGGCGTTGTCGCGCTGGTAGGCCCGGAAGGGCCAGTACGCCTCGTAGTCCGCGAGCGAGTTGTTCACGATCTCGAAGACGTCGGTGCCCTCGTCCCAGGTCTGACAGTCGGGGGTCGTCCAGTTGTATTCGTCGGAGCAGAACCGGAGCGGCACCTCGAGCATGTCGGTCTTGGTGCAGAAGAAGCCGTCGACGAAGGGCTGGCAGAAGGACCCGCCACCACCGCAGACGTCGCTGTCGTAGGGATCGTCGTGCTGGCTGCACGGCTTGGCCCTGTCGGCGAGGCTGTCAGCGGGCACGACCTGGCGGTCGAGGATGTTCGTCACGCCGCCGAAGACGCTCGGGTAGTTGGTGTAGTGGACCTTGCGGAGCGCGCGGGCGAGGGGCTGCTCGCGGCGCTGGCCGTCGACCTCGAAGTTGTCCGGATCCTGATCGGCGGGATCGGCGAGGTACTTCTCCCAGGTGTCGAAGGCCGGCGGGTTCGTGAAGACCTCGACGAGCTGCCCGTAGCCGAAGAGGACCGCGGCGCGATCGTACTCGCCGAGCCCCTGGTAGCGGGCGTTGAAGGCGCTCGTGTACTCCATGATGGAGGTCTGCTGGAACTCGCGCATCCGGTCGCGGATCTGCGTCTCGGTGTCGTCCTCGAACAGGACGTAGGGCTCCCAGTCGCCGTTGTCCTCGTGGCCCTTCAGGTCCCAGAACTCGGGGAAGAAGTTCAGGGCGTCGGTGCTCGAGGCGAAGTTGTGGCGGAGGCCGATGTTGTGGCCGACCTCGTGCATGGCGACCGTGGACCACATCTTGTCGTAGACCTCGAGGAAGACCTCCTCGCGCTTGGCCTCGACGATCTCGCGGGCGGCGATCTGGCTGGCCGCGACGCGCGCGTCCTTGGTGTCGGTGTAGAGCGCGTTCGGATCCCAGTAGTCGAACTGGCTGATCTCGTTGACCCGCCGGATCTCCTTGCGCAGCTGGTCGAGGAGCGCCCCGGCGCTGCACGGCGTCATGCAGTAGTTACCGGAGAAGTCCCCCTGATCGAGGAAGCGGCACTCCTGGTTGGCCCCGCAGCTGTAGGGGTCGTCGTTGCAGGAGGCGCCGGGCTCCTTGAAGGCGTCGAAGTCGAAGACGAAGTCGGCGCCGGCGTTCATCTGCGCCTGGAGCCCGTTGCACATGACCTCGTCGTACTTGGTCTTGTACTCGAGGGCGAGCCCGCGGATGGAGTTGTCGAAGAACTCCTTCATGCAGATCGCCGCCTTGCCGCGGTCGAGGTCCTCCTCGAGGACCGACTTCAGCGACGCCTCGCTGCCGAGGTGCGCGGGGTGGACGATGCTCTTGAGGAGGTTCGAGCCCTTGACCTTGGTCAGGTCGGCGCCGAGGTCGTCCACGGGGAGACCGGCGATGGCCGCCATGTCGGCGTTCATCCAGAGGCCGTCGAAGTCGCTCGTCTGGAGGAGCCGGTTCATCTGGGCGGTGGCGATGTCGGTGTCCACCGCCGAGAAGCCGACCGCGGCCATGTCCGCGGCGACCTGCGGCTCGAGGGCGAGCTCCGCGATGCCGCGCGCGTCGGCGGCGCTGAGGCTGCGCGGATCGTTCTGGGTGCCCTTGAGGGCGCGCGCCTTGAGCGAGGTCGTGATGTGCCGCGCCTGGGTGATGTCGCGGAAGTTCTGGACGCCGGCCTCGTACTCGATCATGTCGACCGCGGTGCGCGCGCCGAGGCGGACGTTGGCCGTGTACATGAAGGCGTTGGCGTGGATCGTCTCGCCGGTGATCGGGTCGGGGTTCATCGGGCCGTAGCCGTAGAGCCCGTACTGGACCGGGTCGTTGATGCTGACGAGGAGGTTGTAGCGCAGGTCGCCGAGCCGCTTGGGCTGGTCCATGTCCTTGCAGTAGGTCGGGTCGGTGGACGCCAGCTGGGCGTTGGGATCGGCGGCGAGGACCGCGTCGACCTCGGCCTGGTTGTTCTCGCAGAGGATGAACATCGGCGTGGCCATGTCGTTGCCCGTGAGGGTCTCGACGGTCTCGACGAAGGGCTCGCTCCACTGCACGGCGAGGTCGTTGGCGCCGCCGATGAGCTCGCGCGGGAAGTCCTCGGAGAGGTAGTAGACGATGGGCTTGGGGGTCATGTTGGGGTAGTCGATGGCCCCGGCCTCGGTCGTCTTGACCTCCTCCCAGATGTTGAAGCGGCGGATGTAGCGCAGCGCGTCGGAGAACGTGGTGCCGCGGAACTGGTCATGGTGCGCGCGGGACGACCGGTAGTAGCCGAACTTGTTCAGCATGTGGTCGTTGAAGTCGATCGGCTCGTAGGTGTTGTTGTCGGCGACCTTCATGAACGAGCTGCGGAGGTGGATCTCCTCCTCGTCGCACTCGTAGTAGGCGCCGGTGTACCAGGGGAAGAACAGGCAGGTCGGCACCTGGCCCCAGCCGTCGAGGTAGGTCGTCGGGGCGGTCATGAAGCCGCGGATGACGAAGTCCATGTAGGACCCGTCGTCGGACTGATGGAGCTGCCACTCGTCCGGGCCCTCCTGCCCGTCGAAGATGACCGGCGCACTGCCGAGGGACAGGTCGGCGTAGTTGTCGGCCGAGTTCGCGGAGAAGTCCACGCGCATGTAGTCGCGCTGGTACCAGTACTTCTCGCTGGTGTCCTCGAGCCGGACGTTCGACTCCTCACCCGTGAGCGGGTTGTAGTTCTTCCGGACGTCGAAGTGGCCGCTGATGGTGTAGCGGCGGAGCGGCGCGCTCCGGTACACGTACCGCGTGACGGTGTGGACCGTACCGTCCGGGAACGTCTTCTCGTACGTGATGGGGTTGCCGTCGGCGTCGAGCAGCGGCGAGTCCACGTCGCTGCGGATACCCTGGCTCTCGACCCCCTCGACGAACTCGTAGGTCCGGTAGAAGTAGAGGTTGTTCTGCTCGATCTCCCAGATGCCCCGCTCGAGGAGCCCCTGGAGGCCGGGGAAGACGTCGTGGGAGGCGTACGGCGCCCGGACGACCGTCGTCATCGAGTACCACTCGCCGGCGAGGCTGGCCTTCTCGATGAGGTTCGGCTGGACGCGGTCGATCTGAGCCGGGTCGGCACAGCCGCCGAGCCCGGCCGCCCCGACCGCCGAGAAGGCGGCCGCGAGGGCGGAGACGGTGAGGAGCTTCTTCATGGTCGTGCGCATATGCATGTTCGGTCCCCCTCAGAAGCCCAGGGTGCTGGTGCCGTAGGTGTGGTTGAGCATCCGGAGGACGTCGAGCACCTCCACGATGTCTCGCATGCGGCGCTGGAGATCCGCCCTGACGGCCGAGTCGGTCTCGATCTCCCAGTCGTCCGCGAGGTCCTGGGCCCGGAGGACCAGCTCGGCGGCCGTGTCGACCTTGGCCTCGCCGTAGTCCCCGTAGTTGGTCGCGTAGGCGACGTAGACCTTGCCGCCGATCGGGTCGACGAAGCGGTACTCGTCGAGCCCCGCGAGCGCGCTCCGCTCGTACTGGGTCGCCTCGCCCTCGAGGAACACCGCCATGCGGTCGATGAACTGCGGGTCGAAGCCGGCCGGCAGGAACGCCAGACCGTAGAGCGCGGAGTAGAGCTTCAGGGTGAAGTTGTTGAGCGCCGGCTCGACCGGCGGGTCCTGCAGGCGGCGGCCCGAGATGGACGGCGGCACGTACTTCCCGTTGGTCAGACGACCGGCGTAGAAGTCGAGCTGCTCGCTGACGACGCCGCCGAGGAAGTTGTTGAGGTCGGACGCGAAGACGGTGTTGTAGCCGAGGGACGTCCCGACGCCGATGGAGAGCTGCTCGCCGACGGCCGTGTCGACGAAGTAGGCGGTGGAGTCGGTCAGGGTCACCAGCGCGCCGAGCTTCTCCCAGAAGCTGCCGAACCAGAGCGGGTGCTCGTAGAAGTTGTAGCCGAGGTCAGCGCCGAACTGCGTGTAGGGGAAGCGACCGACGCCGAAGGGGACGTCGAACTCGCTGCCGTCGGCCCCGCCGGTGAGCGAGATGTTCGTGTAGGCGCCCATCGTCGAGTCGTAGGCGTAGGAGCCCGGGGACGGCGCGGCGATGGTGTCCTTGAGGGTCGCGTAGGCGTCGAGGGCCGCCTGCTCCGCGGTCCGGCCGCCCAGCGGCATGTCCTTCCACTCCTGGTACCAGGAGTAGCGGAAGAGGACGTTGTCGAAGTAGGCGTAGTACATGCCGACGTCGCCGAGGATCCGCAGGTAGCGGTCCATGAGGCGCGAGTAGTAGCCGAGCGGGTTGCCGTAGCTGCCGTAGTAGAGGCGCTCACGCTTGAAGGCGTCGAAGATGTAGTACTGCTCGAGCTGGTCGGTGGCACCGGCGGCCATCTCACCCATGTCGATGCCCTGGTCGAAGTAGTAGCAGCCCATGTTGCCGCGGTACTCGTCCGAGCAGTACGCGTAGGGGACCTGGATGTACGCGACGTCGAGGTACTCGCGGACGTCGTTGGTGGCCATCGCCTCCTGGAGCTTCGCCTGGTCGTAGGGGACCGGGACGCGGTTCAGGTTCGCTTCCACGCCGATGTAGTTGTTGAGGTAGTTGAAGGGGTGGAAGAAGCCCGTGCCCCGGCTCGGCCAGAAGCGAGCCTGGCGGTAGTACGAATACGTCGCCGGCGAACCGCCGGTGACCTGCGCGACCTTCTCGACCCGCTGCTCGATGAGCGAGGTGTCGGCGTAGACGTCGACGAGCTGGGTGTAGCCGAAACGAATCGCCGCGTAGTCGTACTTGCCGAGGCCGTGGAGGTCGCTGTTGAAGCGGCCGCCGTAGTCCATGATGGACGTGTACTGGTACTCGGTCCGCCGGCCGGCCTTCTCGAGGTCGGTCATCCACGGCCGCGGGACGAGCTGCTCGCGGGGCGAGTAGCACTTGTTCTCGAAGCAGACCTCGCCGGAGTCACCGCAGGCGGCGTCGGAGACGCAAGAGGTCACGCCGACGACCGGCGCGCTGCAGGAGCCGGTCGGGACGAGGTTGCCGCTGCCGCTCGCGCTCGGAGCCGAGCAGAGCCCGCCGTCGCAGAGGGTGCCGGCCGGGCAGTCGCCGTCGGCGCCGCAGCTCTTGACCGCGCAGGTCTCCGACGTCGCGTCGTCGCACCAGCCGTCGTCCTGGCAGAGGATGAGCTCGCGCTCGCGGATGGCGTAGTACTCGTCGAAGAAGTTGAAGACGTCGGTCGAGCCCGAGAAGTTGTGGCGGAGGCCCACCGTGTGGCCGACCTCGTGCTCGAGCACGCCGCGGAGGATGCGCTGGCCGACCGCGAGGCGGAGGGCGTCACCGGAGAGGCCGTCGTTCTTGAGCTGCTTGGCGAGCCCGTAGATGGCGTCGTCGACGAAGTCCGCCATGTAGACGTTGTTACGCGCGAAGATGGCGGTGCGCTCGGCCTCCTTCTTCATCGCGTACTTGGTGGACCAGGTCGCGGGCGACAGCGCCGAGTGCAGATCCTCGGCCGACATCTCGCCGGTCGGGTCGACGTACTCGGCGGCGAGCTTGACCTCGTTGTTGATCATGAGGTCCTCGAGCCAGGTCCCGCGGATCTTGCCGAGGCGGTTGTGGAAGGTGGAGGGGTCGACCTTCGGCAGGGCGGCGTCGACGGCGAGACGGAGCTCCTCGGGGTGGGCGAGGAGGTGCATCAGCTCGGGGAACTGCGTGTCGCGGACCTGGCGCCGGGGCGCGGTGATGTCCATGTCCAGCGCCCGCTTCATGCCGGGGCTGAGGTCGGTGTCGACGACCGGGGCGTCGAGCTTCACGCGCAGGCCCTTGATCCGCTCGCCGGCGGTGGCGACGTCGGGGGCCGAAGGGGTGCCCTCCGGGTCGGTGCTGAGCGCGCCGTAGTAGGTCGCCGTCTCGGCGTCCTCCTCGGAGGTGCGGTTTTCGAAGTACTCGCGGATGTAGCGACCGGTGATGACGTCGGAGGTCCCGAGGTCACCGTTGACCAGGTCGATGATGTCCTGGGCGTACTGCGCGTAGGTGTGAACCGCGCCACCGTAGATGTTGGCGTTCGCCGTCAGGATCTGGCCGCTGTCGGGGTCCGACTGAGAGGGGCCGTAGCCGAGCGGGCCCGAGCGCTGCATCTCGTCGATCCAGTTGAAGAACGAGTAGCGCGCGTCTCCGATGCGCTTGAGCGCCTCGGGCTGCGGCACCAGCGCCGGGTCACCACAGGGGTTGTAGCCGTTCGGACGGGTGTAGCGCGCGTCGGACAGAGCCGCGGCGCGGTCCTCGTCACTGGCGAAGGTCTCGGAGGCGGCGATGGCGTCGAACTGGTTCTGGCACAGGACGAACATCTCCGGCAGACCGGCCTTGATGGTCCGGACGCGGTCGCGGTCGGCGTCGGTGAAGGCGGCCGGCCAGCCGACGCACTGGCCGATGGTGTCGGCCTGGTAGCAGGTGATGTCGCCGCGCGCCCCCGCGCGGGTGACCGTGGCGCGCTGCTTGGTGCCCGAGCTGGAGTAGTAGTCGGAGGCGCCGCGGTAGGGGACCGCCTCGGCCATCTTGATGCCCTCGACGCCGAGGTCGAGGGGGCCCGCCGACGTGTTGGCGTGGACGAGGCGCATCCCGCGCTGGGACGCGTTGAAGGTCGCGCCGGCGACGATGATCTCCTCGCCGTTCCAGACGATGAGGTAGTGGCCGTTCGCGACGATGTCGGCGGCGGACTCCTCGACGGTCGTCCCGCCGCTCGTGACCTTGATCGAGACGCCGGAGCCGCCGGGGACGACGGCCATGTAGCTGGCGGTCGCGGGGTCGATGGGGTCGAGATCGAGGGAGGCGTCGAAGGCGCCGCCGGCGATGGCGGTCCCGCCGACGTTCAGGCCGAGCGCGCCGCCCTCGGGGTCGAGGTTGACGAAGCGGACGATGGCGTTACCGCTGCCGATGGTCGAGCGGATGCGGCTCGGGAAGTTGTCGTGGGTGACGACGTAGTTGCCGTCCTTGCCGATGACCACCGAGGAGGAGTGGAGCGTCTGGGTGGAGAGGCGCTCGAGCACCTCGGCCCCGTCGGCGAGGCACTTGCCGTTGGAGCAGGTCTGGTCCGCGGCGCAGGGGTTGGAGGCGCTGCAGGTTCGGGTGATGGCGCAGAAGCCGGCGTCGCAGGTGCCCGAGCCGCAGTCGATGTCACCATGGCAGAGCAGGCCGCGGTCGAGGACGGAGAGCGTCTCGTCGACGAGGACGTCGAGGCCCTCGGTGCACTCCGCGTGGGTCTCACAGGCGCGCGGTCGCGCGATACCCTTCTCCTCGTAGTAGAAGAGCCAGGCGATGGCGTCCTTGAAGACGTCGCTCCAGCTGTCGGCGGTCGCGTAGCCGGCGCCCAGGTAGTCCGGGTGCCAGTCGGCGTTCATGTGATAGATGATGGGGCGCAGGCCGCGCTCCTGGTAGGGGCGCGCGATCGGGGTGGCGCAGTAGCCGGTGTCGAACCAGCCGGTGTCCTTCTGGCAGCGCTGGCCGTTGTCGCGGTCGCAGTCCTTGTCGACGAAGCAGTCGATCGTCATCTCCGCGCCCGACTCGTCCACCGGCTTCTGGAAGTCGTAGGTGTTCATCCAAAGGTTCCAGCGGTCGGCGAAGGCGACCGAGCCCTTGTACGACGGCCCCCAGTCCTGGTCGTAGAAGGGACGCTCGGTGGCGAAGAACCCGAACCGCTCCTGGTGCTCGTCGTTGTGGTAGCGGATGGGCTCGTAGTCCCGGCGATGGTCGAGGCGGCGGAAGCTGTGCCGCACCTGGACCTCGGCCTTGGCGCAGTCGTACGGGCTGAGCGTGTAGATGCTGCAGCGGTCCTGCCCCGACGACCACGCCACCGTGTGGACGACGAAGTCGAAATAGCCGCCCTCGCGGTCCATCGTCAGCTGGTCGGGGGCCCCTTCCCGCTCCTGGCCGACGTAGTAGGCGTCCGAGTTGCCCTCCTTCAGCGAGTAGAAGAAGTCCTGGATCCCCTGGCGCGCCCAGTTCACGCGGACGTAGTCGCGCTGGTACCACGGGCGGTCCGTCGTGTTCTCCGTCACCTCGTTCGACTGCGCGCCGTTGAAGGTGTTGTAGTTGCGCTTGACGTCGAAGTGGCTCGTGATGGGCCACCGCGCCACCGGCGGGCCGACGTACATGTCGACGAACTCGTCGCGGCGGTCGGGGTCCCAGTACTTGCGGATGTGCTGGACCTTCCAGTCCGCCTCCGCGCCCTGGATGGTCTCCGTCACCGGGTAGGCGATGAGCCAGTCCTCCTGGACGTCGAACATCACCTTCTTGGTGCCGCCGAGGAAGGGCTGCTCACCGACGAAGCTGACCGCCGAGCTGTAGGGCACGTCGATGGTCGTCTGGGTGTAGATCCAGACGCCCTCGAACAGGCGCTTGTCGATCTTGTCCGGCGAGGTGCGGTCGATGAGACCGACGTCTTCGACGCACGCGCTCGTCGTGACAGCGCCGAGGAGCGCGGCACACGCGAGGAGTCGCCAGAGATGAGGCGAGCGGTGGCGGGGCATCATGGGGGGGGACCTCCGGAAGGCGGATGGCGGGGCGCCAGGGGCTTGCGCGGTGTGAACCGCGCGTCACGAGAGCTTGGGGGTCGCGGGCTAGAGCGTGCCGGTGACCGAGAAGTTGATCGAGGTGATGTTCGAGGGCGCGCGACCGAAGTCGAAGAGCACGAGGCTGTTGCCCTGATCACCGAAGGGTCGGCCGGTGGCCGTGACGAGGGACATGCCCACGCCGAGCTCCTTGAGGACCTGGTACGAGAGCGACAGCGAGGAGACCAGGCGATCCGCCTGGGAGCGGCCCGGGTTGGCGTTGTCGGCGGTGAACTCGTCGTCCGGCAGCGAGCGGACGCCGAAGTTGTTGGAGATGGCGATGCCGAGCCCGAGGTCGAGCCCCTCGACGATCGACCAGCTGATCGACAGCGAGTTCTGGATGAAGAAGGAGCTGGTGCCGCCGCCGGGGAGGTAGACCTCCGGACCGCGGCGCTCGCTCTCGAAGCCGAAGTCGGGGTTGGTCTCCCGGCCCTCGCGGCACTCGTCCGGGTGGTCGAAGTTGTCGCAGTCGATGGTCGCCGTCGCCGTCTGGTTGAAGAACTTGCCGAAGGCGAAGGTGTAGGCGAAGCGGACCGGGCCGACCGGGATGCTCGCCGAGAAGCTCGGCTTCAGCGTGAAGAGGCGGTTCTGGAACTGGCTGGCGAGCGACGTCGGGAGGTTGAGGGCGATCCCGCCGGAGAGGTTGAAGCCGCTGTCCTCGTGCCTGTAGATCGACGCGTGGCGGATGGCGATGCTGATGTCGGACATCAGCACGGTGTGATCCGAGAGCGGCGTCGCGAAGTCGAGCACCTGGTACCAGGTCAGCGAGAAGGCGCCGGCCAGGACCAGGCTGTCGGCGAGCTCGTAGGTGAGGCTCGGCGCGAAGGTCGTCGACACCGACGACTGGTTCTGATCGCCCGAGACGAAGGTGCCGAGACCGATGGAGGTCTCGATGCCGAGCGAGGCGCTCCACCGCTTGTGCTCCTCGTCGGTCCCTCTGACGTTGCCGACCTGGCCCGTCCTGTCCGACAGCGTGCCGGGGACGGCGGCCAGCCGCAGCGGCGCCTCGACCGCGGGCCCTGCGGCGCCCTCGGCGGGATCCCCCTCGTTGCCGAGCGCGACCGGCGCGGCGAGCGTCAAGGCGAGCGAGAGCGACAGCGCGCGCGCGGTGTTTCGGCGCAGGCCGTTCGAGGGAATTCCACGTGCTCGGGGGCGGTTGGTCACGGCGGTACTCTCAGTTCGGCGGCTTTTCCAGGCGAAGAGCGGCCTATATCGGTCGGGTGCGCAGACTGTCAAGGCTCCGCCACGCCAGGGCGCGGCGCACCGGCGGCGCGGGGCGCTCGACCGCTCGATTCGCAGGACTATGCGGGAACGGCGGGGCGGAGACAAGACCCCGGCATTCGCATAAACCGCTGTTTTGAAACGATTTTCACTCACGTTCTCGTTTAAGAACCGGGGAGACGAGACCGCGTCGACCGCGCTGCAGGCGGACGAGAACGGCCTCGGACGCGGGTCTCCTGCGTGCGCCTGGGTGCGGACGCGCGCGGCGGCCCCGGGGTTCGGCCCTGGAGTGAGCGGCGACTGCGCGGTCGTGACGGGGCGGGCCCCGAGCTTGCGGCGAGGCGAGGACGTGCTTAGCTTCCGGGCCGCTCGTCCGACGCGCGTCGCGCCGGACGGCTCCGCGAACCCAGGAGCACGCCATAAGCACCCGCGTCACCGGTCACCTCGCAGGCCTCAAGGCCGCCCAGCGCGCCGCGCTCGAGCGCATCTTCCGCCGCACCACCGGCGACCAGGTCGTCTCGCTCGAGCTCGCCAACTTCATGGCCGCGGTGTCCGCCGAGATCCGCCGGCAGGTCGGCGTCATCCTCGACCGCCGGGGACAGGTCCAGCACGTCATCGTCGGCGACACCGACAAGCTGCAGCTGCCCGACCTCGGGCGCCAGCGCGCCGGCAAGAGCCGGTTCCGCGGCGTGCGGCTCATCCACACCCACGTGCTGGGGGAGCGGCTGACCCGCGACGACCTGACCGACCTGAGCCTGCTGCAGCTGGATCTCATCGGTGTACTCCAGGTCGGCCGGGATGGCCGGGCGACGACCCTCGAGGTCGCGCACCTCATTCCCCCGACGCCGGGCAAGGAGGCCTGGGAGATCGTCGAGCCGACGCCGCTCGCCGAGGCGGAGCTCGGCTTCGGGGACTTCATCGCCGACCTCGAGGCGCAGTTCAGCGTCACCCAGAAGGTCGTCGAGACCCGGGAGGGCGAGACCCGGGCGATCGCGGTCCACATCACCGGCGGGCCGGTCGACTCGACGGCGGTCGAGCAGAGCCTCGCGGAGCTGCGGGAGCTCGCCCGCACCGCCGGGGTGACCTTCGTCGACACGATCGTCCAGCGGCGCCGGAAGCCGGACCCCAAGTACGCGATCGGCCAGGGGAAGCTGGAAGAGCTGGTGCTCGCCACGATGCACCACGACGCGGAGCTCGTGGTCTTCGACCAGGACCTGACCCCCGCCCAGGTGCGCAGCATCGCCGAGATGGTGGAGCTGAAGGTCATCGACCGCACGCAGCTGATTCTGGACATCTTCGCGACTCGGGCGACCAGCAAGGCCGGCAAGCTCCAGGTGGAGCTCGCCCAGCTGAAGTACACGCTGCCGCGGCTCGCGGGCAGGAACACCGCGCTCAGCCGGCTCGCCGGCGGGATCGGGGGCCGCGGGCCGGGCGAGACGAAGCTGGAGATCGATCGGCGGCGCGCCAAGGACCGCATCCACACCCTCCAGAAGCGGATCGCCGAGCTCGGGCGTCAGCGGCAGCACCGGCGGCGGCGGCGCACCGAGAGCGATCTGCCCGTGATCGCGATCGTCGGCTACACCAACGCCGGCAAGTCGACGCTGCTGAACACCCTCACCGGGGCGACCGTGCTCGCCGAGGACAAGCTCTTCGCGACCCTCGATCCGACGACGCGGCGGCTACGCTTCCCCAACGAGGTCGAGATCGTCCTCACCGACACGGTCGGCTTCATCCGGGACCTGCCCGAGGACCTCGTGGCCGCGTTCAAGGCGACCCTCGAGGAGCTGTCCGAGGCGGACATGCTGCTCCACGTCGTCGACATCGCGAGCGACGGCTGGGAGGAGCGGATGGAGGCGGTCGAGCGGATCCTGCGAGAGCTCGAGGTGCACGACAAGCCCGTGCAGCTCGTGTTCAATCAGGCCGATCGGCATGGCGATCCCGAGGTCCTCGCGGCGCTCTGCAAGCGCTACGACGCCATCCCGACCGTCGCCATCGACAAGCCGTCGCTGCGCGGCCTCTCCGAGGCGCTGATCGCGTTCCAGCAGCGGAACGCGCAGGGCTCGGTCGTCTACGCGCCGGCGATGTAGCGGACTGCGCGCCCCCGGCGTGGCGGGCGCGCGGCTCAACTCAGCGACGCGGCAGACGCCTGCGGCTCAGGGGCCGGCGGGCGCTTCGCCGTCGGCCTTCGCGTCGCCCTCGGCCTTCGCGTCGCCCTCGGCCTTCGCGTCGCCCTCGGCCTTCGCGTCGCCCTCGGCCTTCGCGGCGGCCTCGGCGCCGTCGGCGGGCTTGCCGCCGTTGGCCTCCTCGGCCTTCTTCTTCTCGGCCTCTTCCTTCTTCTTCTTCTCGAGCTCCTTCTGCTCCTCGACCCAGCCGAGGTAGCGCTGCTCGATGATCGTGGCGTACTCCTCGCCGGTCTTCGCGAGCTCGAACACGGTCAGGAGCCGGCGGGTCTTGGCCTGCTCGTCGTTGTACTTGCCGGCCAACTTGTCGGCGTCGAGCTTCGTCAGCTGATCGAGCCCGTCGAGAGCGTTCTGCGCCAGGATCCCCAGGGTGAGGGACTCGCCGAGGAAGTCGTCGATGTCGACGTCGTCGTCTTTGTCGCCGGCGGTCTTGGCGATCTCCGCCAGCTTCGCCTTGGCGGAGACGCCGGCGTTGGCCTTGAGACAGACCATGGCGATGGCCTTCTGGACGCGGTTGCCCGACTCGAGCAGCGCCTCGAAGGTCGGCACGGCCTTCGCGGAGAGCCCGAGATCGTGGATGTCGAGGCAGAGGTCCATGACGGACTTCGCCGGGTCCTCCTCGGCCTTCTTGTAGACCTTGTCGTCCTTGAAGGCCGCCAGGATCTTGTCGATGTGCTCGAGGCCGCTGAGGTGGATGAGGTTGGTGGCGCCAAGCCAACGATCCTCGGGCTGCTGGGTCTCGATCAGCGAGAGGAGCTGGTCGACGATGAGCTTCGGCTCCTTCTTGATATGGGGGAGGGCCATCATCTCGACCGCGACGTTGAACGCGCCGGCGCGGAACTCGTCCTCGAGCTCCGGGTTCATGTACATCTCGAGGAGGTAGGCGGCGGCCGCGGGGCTATCGGTGCTGCGCAGGGCCTCGATGTGGTAGCGCTGGGCGCCGGTGTCGGCCTGGAGCTCCCGCAGCCCCTTGAGGAGGAGCTGGGTCGCCTCGGGATCCTTCGCGGTCCCGAGGTAGCGGACCATCTTGTCGACCACGAAGCCGTTCTTGATGAGGACCGACGCGGCCTGCCACCCGTAGCGGCCGAGATCCATGATCTGGCCCGAGGAGATCCGCGTCTGGACCTTGTTCTTCACGTCGGTCTGGGGGGTGTCCCATGTGACGTCGCTGAAGGCCCAGATCGCGACCGCCTTCTGGATCGGCTCGAACTGCTCGGGGCTCATGTACCGGCTGAGGGTCATGAGGCAGTCCTTGGCGTCGAGCTGCGACTTCGAGCGCTTCTCGACGTGGAGCACCAGCTGGGCAGAGAGGCGCTTGACCACCTCGGCGCGCTGCGCCTCGTCGTGGATCGCGTCCACGAACCCGCGGACCCGGAGCGGGAAGCCCTTCTCGACGACGACCTCGAGCGCCCGGATACGGGTATCCATCGGCTGCTCGGGGTTCGCGACGACCTCTTTGATCCGCGCGAGACCGAGATCGTTGTTCGTCCATTTCTGGAGATCCGACTCGGTCACGGTGGAGTCACACGCGCCGGCGCCCACGGTCAAGAGCACGGCGAGCGCCGCTATCAAGGCGCGTCCGAGCGTCGAGCACCGGTGGTCAAGATCCATCGACTCGCAGCGCATCGACATCCCCCTTCTGAGACCGGTGGCGTGCGGCGGATGTCGATGATCGGGGCACACCCCCCAGCCGTCAAGCAATCCTGGCCCGATCCCGGCGCGGCACATCCGGCGACCCCCGAGGCCGCTGGGTATGGCCGCGCCGCTTCGCAACGTCCGTGCGGATCCTGCTATGCTCGCGGCCTCGGAGCGCGGGGGGCGAACGGACCCGCGCCCGGAGACCACACACGCGCCGGAGGAACGATGGGCCGGGACAAGCTTGGCGAGACCGAAGAGGCCTGGTTCAACGACGACTTCGGCGGCACGTCGCACCAGCCGGCGCGCGTCGGCGGCGCGGCCGGTGGCGCGCTCGACGGTCGGACGAAGACGCAGCTCGCGGTGATCGCGGGCCTCGTGGTGGTGACCTTCGTCGCCGGGCTCGCGCTCGGCGCCTTCAGCAGCCACGCGAGCCCGGAGCCCGTCACGCCGGCCCCGGTCGAGGCGAAGCCGACGCCCGCGCAGCAAGCGGCGCTCGACACCGCCGCGCAGTGGGGCGGGACCGCGCTCCTGACCGAGGACTCCCTGCTGCTGTCCCTCCAGGAGCTGGTCGCCGAGCGCCGCGCGGACGTCGCGCCCGTCGCGGCGGCCGAGCCGGCCGAGGCGACCGAGCCGGGCGAGCCCGGAGCCGACGGCGGCGACCCGGTGGTCGCGGACGCCGCCCCCGCGCCGGTGGAGAAGGCGCCCGCGCGCCCCGTCGAGAAGCGGGATCCGCCGACGCGCCCGGTCGCGAAGGCCCCGCCGGTCGAGAAGGCGCCGCCCGTCGCGAAATCCCCGCCGGTCGAGAAGGCGCCGCCCGTCGAGAAGGCGCCGCCCGTCGAGGAAGCTCCCGAGGAGCCGGCCCCGACCGAGAAGGCGCCGCCCGCGGAGGTCACGGCCGACGCCAAGGCGAAGGCGGCGACGGCGATCGAGGACGGCCAGGCGAAGAGCCGGAGCGGTGACTGGAAGGGCGCCGTGGCGGCGTACTCGTCGGCGCTGACGTCGGCACCGGGGGACTACAAGGCCCTCGCCGGGCGTGGGCGCGCGTATTACGAGCTGAAGAAGACGGATCTCGCCAAGAAGGACCTCGAGGCCGTCCTGTCCCGTCGCCCGACCCACGCGACGGCGCTGCTGACCCTCGGCTCCATCGCCCAGGACCAGGGCAACAAGCGGGCCGCGAGGGACTATTACGAGCGCTACCTGCGGCGCTACCCGAACGGGCGGAGGGCCGCGGAGGTGCGGGCGGTCCTCGACGAGCTCTGACGAGCCGAAGTGCTCCGCCGGGTCGTGGCGCCGCCGGCCGCGATCGCCCTGCCCGGCCGCTCGAACCTCGAGCCCCCTCGACAGGGATGACGCCCACGACGCGGTCGCCGAGGACGACCCAAGACGAGACGATCGGCGAGGACGGCGCGAGCGAGGCGGTGAGCGGGATCGAGCGAGCCGGCGCACGAAACCGACAGCCGCCGAGACGTGAGCGGCGTTCGCGCAACCCCGCGACGCCCAACGTTCTGCGGGCGCTCGGCGATCAGACGCCTATCTCACAGGATCTGAATCCGCCTTCAAATCACGGCGGGGTTTGGGGTAGGGTCCGACGCTCGATCGACACAAGCGGAGGAACCATGCGCGACCCCAAGGACGTGCTCCGGCCTGGCGTCCTCTTGGCGCTCGCGGTCTGCGCCGCGGCGGCGACGACCGCCTGCTCAAACGAGGACAGCGGCTCGACCGCCGACACCGTCGTGGACACGGGCGGGGCCGCGGACACCTACGCGCCCCCCGACACCTTCGTGCCGCTCGACGTGACGCCGAGCGACACCGGCCAGGACGACGACACCGGCGCCAATCCGGGGGACACCGCGGGCGGCGACACCGACGCCGAGCCCGACACCAGCGGGCCGTGCGACACGACCGGTTGTCCGTGCGCGTCCAACGCCGACTGCCTCGACGAGCTCTGCCTCGAGACCGCCGACGGGCTCCGCTGCAGCGAGACCTGCATCACCGAGTGCAGCCAGCCCGGCTTCGCCTGCCTGCCCATCACCCTCGGCGGCAGCGACCCGTTCAACGCCTGCGTCCCGATGCACCCCCACCTGTGCAAGCCCTGCCGGGACAACACCGACTGCCGAAACGCCCTCGTGCCCGCGGCGACGTCCCTGTGCGTCCCGGCGGCCGAGCCGGGCGACGGCAGCTTCTGCGCCTCCTCCTGCGAGAGCATCGCCTGTCCCGACGGCTACAGCTGCCAGGACGTCCCGCTCGCCGCGGGCGGCTCGGCCAAGCAGTGCGTCCCGTCCGACGGCGCCTGCGCGTGCCGGCCGAGCTGGGCGTCTCTCGGGCTCTCGACGGACTGCGCCGTCAGCGGCGACGCCGGGACCTGTCACGGGACCCGGACCTGCGGCGCCGACGGGCTGACGGCGTGCGACGCGGCCACCCCGGCGGGCGAGCTCTGCGACCTCGTCGACAACGACTGCGACGGTGACACCGACGACGGCACCTGCGACGACAGCCTGCCCTGCACCGACGACAGCTGCGTCGGCGTCGACGATTGCGACCACGATCTGCGAGGCGGCTACTGCGTCATCGACGACCAGTGCGTCACCGAGGGGACCGCGAACCCGGGCGCCTCGTGTCAGGCCTGCGTGCCGTCGGCCAGCACGACCTCGTGGACCGACGCCGCCGGGGGCGACGCGTGCTTCATCGACTCCGTCTGCTACCCGAGCGGGACGCCGAAGCCCGGCGCGCCGTGCTTCGAGTGCCGCCCGAGCCTGTCGACCGCGCAGTGGTCGCCGGTCCCGGCCGAAGAGGCCAAGGCGTGCGACGACGGCCAGCTCTGCACCCACGGTGACTCCTGCAGCGCCGGGAGCTGCGTCGGGACGCCCTACGCCTGCTCCGACGGACTGGCGTGCACCGACGACGTCTGCACCGGCGTGGCGAACGGCTGCGACTACCCGATTCACGACGACGCCTGCCTCATCGGGGGGACCTGCTACGCCGCCCGGGGGCGCGCCGACGCCGGCGGCTGCCAGGCCTGCGACCCGGCGACGAGCCAGACCGCCTGGTCCTCCGCGCCGGCCGACTGGGCGCTCGCCTGCGACGACGACAACCCCTGCTCGCTGACCGACACCTGTGGCGCCGGCGGCTGCGCCGGGGTGGTCGAGGACGACTGCGACGACGGCCTGGCCTGCACGGCCGACAGCTGTAACGGCGACGGCAGCTGCAGCAACACCCTGACCGGCGGCTGCCTCATCGACGGCGCCTGCTACGTCGACGGCGCGACCGTGGACGGAAACCCCTGCCAGGTCTGCGACACCTCGGTCAGCACCGCGCAGTGGACCAAGCTCCACCTCGTCACCCCCGAGGGCGGCTGCGACGACGGCGACCTCTGCACCACCGACGAGTACTGCAACCAGGGCGCCTGCACGAGCGACCAGCGCGACGACTGCGACGACGACGACGCCTGCACGACCGACGTCTGCAACGGCGACGGGACCTGCACCAACACGCCTATCGCGGACCCGATCGAGCTGTGCGACGACGGGATCGACAACGACTGCGACGGGATCACCGACGAGGGCGAGGTCGAGGCCTGCGGAGACCTCGTCGACAACGACTGCGACGGCGACACCGACGAGTCCGGCGACACCTGGGGCGAGGTCTTCTTCGCCCGGGCGTGGCAGGCCACCTATGGCTGGACGACGGCCATCTACACCAACGTCGAGGGGACCAACGACTTCGAGGCCGAGAAGGTCATCGCGTTCCCCGGCACGCCGGCCTACACCGGCACGGCCGGGGTCGGGGACTTCGACGGCGACGGCTTCCGCGACCTCATCATCGTCCGCCCCGACGCCCCGCACCGGTCGAGCTGCACGAGCTCCAGCCAGTGCGGCTCGGGCGAGACCTGCCGCTGGAACCTGTGCCTGCCGCAGTGCTCGAGCAACGACACCTCGTGCGCGACGCCCGGGGTCCCGGCCAGCGCCGACGACCGCTGCGTCGAGTACCGGCAGTACGGCGCCAACGCCGACACGCGGCTCTGCTCACCGCCGCTCCACGTCTACCTGGCCCGCGAGCGCTGCCCGGACGGCGCGGTCGAGGAGCTCGAGCTCGCGAAGCTCGAGGCCGGGGCCTTCGTCGGGCCCATCGTGGACGCCGACAACAACGGCCACCTCGACCTCGTCATCCGCCGCCAGTACTGGGCCGACCACGGCTACACGCTGCTGAACGACGGCGACTTCGGCTTCACCAAGGTCGAGCCAGGCATCGACATGAGCGGCTACAGCTGCTCGTGGGTGTGGAACGTCTCGCCGACCTCGAAGGACCTCAACGGCGACGGCGTCGTGGATCTCCTGGGCTACTGCAACCCCAACGGCGGCGACACGCCGGCCTACATCTGGTGGTGGGAGGGGCACGGCGACGGCGCCTTCGGCCCGCCGGTCCAGCTCGCGAGCCGCCCGGTCGGGCCGGCGTCGCTCATCGCGGCGAGCGACTTCGACCGCGACGGCGACAACGACGTCATCAGCGGGCTCGACGACGACGGCGACGGCGGTCAGGTCTCGATGATGCTGAACCGCGGCTCGTCGGCGGCGGACTCCTTCGTCCCCGGCTACGAGATCTTCGACGTCGCGCCGTCGTACACGAGCGCCAACTCGGCCGACACGCCGGGCGTGGGCAACGGCGTGGCCGCCGACTTCAACCGCGACGGTTGGCCGGACATCGTGTCGGTCTACGTGCCCGAGGAGGGCTGCTCCGGGTCGGGCTGTGCGCTCCGGGACCTGGCGATCATCACCAACCGCACCGCCTCGCCGTGCGGGGCCGGGATGACCTGCGACTCGAACGCGTGCGTCGCCTGCTCGCCCCACTGCGGCGGGCGGGTCTGCGGCTCGGACGGCTGCGGCGGGACCTGCGGGAGCTGCGAGCGGGGCGAGGTCTGCGAGGCGATGAGCGGCCAGTGCCTGCCGCGAAACGAGTGCGTCCCCCAGTGCGGCACGAAGACCTGCGGCGACAACGGCTGCGGCGGCGTCTGCGGCTACTGCGGCGAGGGCGAGTCCTGCGTCGGCGGGAGCTGCCAGACCGGCTGCGTCCCGAGCTGCGCCGGCAAGGCGTGCGGCGGCGACGGGTGCGGCGGGACCTGCGCGGTCTTCGGTGACGTGACCGTCCTGACCCACGGCACCCAGCGCGGCGGCGTGGTCGCGCCGAGCAACGCCCCGCCGACGGCGCCGACCATCAAGGTCCTGCCGACCAACCCCGGATCCGGCGACGACCTGCGGTGCCTGACCCAGACGCCGAGCTACGACCTCGACCCGGTCCGCCTCGAGTACCGCTGGTACAAGAACGGCGCGTACGCCAAGGACGTCGGCGACCGCCTGCTGGTGCCGTCGGCGCTCACCGGGACCGGCCAGGAGTGGCGCTGTGAGGTCCGCGCGACCGACGGGATCGAGTGGTCCCCCTTCGCCGACCCCGACACCCCGGGCGCCAACGTGGTCTACGTTCAGTAGTCAATCGTCGTCGGGCAGCGGCTCGCCCGGAGGCGCTCCGGCCGCGCCGAGGCGATCAGCGCGACCTGGGCGCGTCGCTTCCCAGAGCTAGGGGGAGGCGAGGCTGAGGAGCGGGCCGAGCATCTCGGCGATGACGATGTTGATGGTCTCGGCGCCGACGGCGACGTAGCCGGGGGCCGTGTCGTCGAGGACCTCGGACAGGTCCGCCCACAGGAGCCCGTTCCAGGTCGGGTCGTTCCACGCGAAGTACGGGAAGGCCGTCGCGTAGCCGTCCGCCGGGATCTCGTCGGCGGTCCCGACGAAGTGCGCGGCGTCGGTCAACGCGGCCTCCTCGCTGCACATGAAGCGGCCCGAGCCCTGGGGCTTGCCGTCGACGAGGTCGTCGGGGCACTCCCACTCCGTGACCATGCGATCGAGGCCGAACCCGCCGAGGCTCTCCGAGCGCGGCAGGAGCGCGCGGAGCCCCACCGGGTTGGAGTAGAAGGTCCCCATGTCGAAGGCGGCGGGGGCCTCGACGAGGGCGCTGAGCAGGTTGGCGAGGGAGTCGATGGTGAAGATGCCGGGGCCGAGGGTGACCCCGCCGAGCTCGATGTCGCCGAGGGCGCGGGTCTCGATGATGGGGACGAGCATGATGGCGAGCAGGTGCGTCATCCCGCCGTCCCAGGGGACGAGGGTGCCCGGCTCGCGGACGCTCTCCGAGACCGCCTCGAGCCCGTCGAGGGCGGCGCCGGCGATCTCGACGACGATGGGCGTCTCGACCTGCTCGTCCTCGAGGTGGTCGACGCGGCTCTCGATGGTCAGGCGGTAGCCGTCGTCGACCATCAGCTCGGCGGTCGTGACCTCGTCGACCTCGCCGTCGGAGGGCAGCGACTCGACCGTGGCGAGGGCCGCGCGCAGGTCCGGGCCGAAGCGCGCGAGGATCTCGCGCGCCTCGAGGAACGCCGCCTCGCCGTCCTCCGGGTGGAGCGCGAGGAAGCGCTCGTCCGAGGCCGTGAGGTAGGCGAGGATGTTGAGGAGCTGGCCGAAGCTGAAGCCGCCGTCGAGGCCCTCCTCGGCGATGAGGGCGACGAGCGAGCCGACGTCGCCGCTGAGGTCCTGGCCGTACAGGATGTCGAGGAAGCCGACGTAGAAGCGGCCGTAGACCCGCATCAGCTGCACGTCGCCCTGGTCGAAGCGGCCGCGATAGACGAGCATCGGCGTCGGGCCGTTGTAGACCCACACCTCGGTCGTGTCGAAGGTCAGCGGCCGGTCGCCGATGGCGTCGAGGTGCTCGACCCCGGTGGCGAAGCCGGACCGCAGATAACCGAAGATGCGGTGCAGCTCGGCGGCCAGCTGGTCGCCGTAGCTCGGCTCCTCGGTGGTCAGGCTGACGAAGGTCGACGCCTGGTCGAGGACCTTGGAGAGCGACAGCATGAACTCGACGCGGTCGATCATCACGGCGAGCCCGGCGCAAAAACGGGCGTCGGGGTCGTCCGGGGACTTGTCGAGCGCGGCTTCGGCCTCTTTCAGGGCGCGGTACGGCTGACCGAGCGCGAGCTGGTCCTTGCAGGCCTGCACCTCGGCCGTGACGTCGATGGGCGTGACCGTGTCGACGGCGACGGTGTCCTCGGCGTCGGCGACGAGCGTGTCCTCGACGGCGAGCGTGTCCTCGACGACGTCGGCGTCCGCGACCGAGCCGGTCGAGTCGTCCCCGCAGGCCACCAGCGCGGCGGTGACGGAGAGCGCGACGAGGAAAGTGAGAGATCGCGGGGTCAGACCCCACCTTCTAACACTTTCGCTCGAGCGGCGGCCGGCGGGTGGCAAAGTGAGAGATCGCGGGGTCAGACCCCACCTTCTAACACTTTCGCTCCAGCGGGAGGCGCGCTCAGTCATCGCTCCACCTCGCGTAGGGCGGCATCGGGCGGTCGCCCTTCAGCATCTTCCAGAGGATGACGCCGAGCCCCTCGGCCCGGTCGGGGGTCGAGAAGTCGAGCTCCGCCGACATGCGCGCCGCCTCGGTGTTCGCCTCGTTCACGGCGAAGGGGACGACGTTGGGGAGCCCCACGTGCGGGGCGTAGTCGGGCACGTCGTCATCGCCGAGCCAGATGTCGATCATCGGCGGCGCCTCGAAGGTGTTGCGGTTCAGCGGCGGCAGCCCCAGCAGCCGCTCGATCGTCGCGTAGAGGCTGGGGATCGAGTAGTGGATGCTGGAGACGTAGCCGCGGCGCACGTGCGGGCTGACCACGACCGAGATGCTCCGGTGCGAGTGGACGTGGTCGGGCGGCCCCTGAGGGTCGTCCTCGATGATGAAGATGGCGGTCTCCGGCCAGTACTCGCTGTGGCTGATGGCCTCGACGATCATCCCGAGCCCGGCGTCGTTGTCGGCGACCATCCAGGTCGGGTCGGGCGAGCCGGCCTTGCCCCCGAAGGTGTGGTCGTTCGGCAGCACGATGTAGGTGAAGTCGCTGAAGATGCCCTGGTCGAGCTCGCGGATGAACTCCGCCGCCTTCTCCACGTCCGGGACCGACATCGTCCAGAACGGGTACTTGTGGTCGACGAAGGCCTCGAAGTCGTCCATCAGGTGGTGGCCGAAGCCCGGGAACTCGCCGTAGTTCCGGAAGGTCACGCCGTTGACGAGGCAGTGGTCGAAGATGGTCCCGCCCTCGACGATGGTCGCCGGCTCGTAGCCGTAGATGGCGAAGGCCGCCTCGTGGATCTTCTCGGCGTAGTCGTTGCAGTCCGCCATCGTGGTCCACAGGTGCCCCTGGATCGAGGCCTCGGCGTCGGCGTAGTAGTTGTCCATGTTGACGAAGCCCCGCGCGAGGGCGTGGATGTTGGGCGTCACCTCCTCGGGGAAGAGGCAGAGCTCCGGGTCCCCGTCGCCGAGGGTCGGGTCGTCGCCGAGCACCACGTCGTAGGTCTTGTTCTCCTTCACGATGAGGACGACGTGCTTGACGGGCCGGTCGTCGCCGCCCCGGAGCGCCGGCGGCAGCGCCTCGCCCGAGCACGCCGCGGGGTACCACCCGGTCGGCCCGAGGTTGTTGTCGGCCACCTCGGCGGTCAGCGCGGCGAGCCCCTCGGCGTCCGGCAGCGTCAGGATGTTGAGCTGCCCGAGCGTCCGGTGGAGCTGCGTCTTGCCCGAGCCGAAGCCCTTGGCGCTGACCGTCACCAGCGTCGCGCCGTCGCTCGTGACGGCGAGCTCCGCCGGGTAGTGGCCCGTCGGGATGGCGCCGAGGACCTCGCCGTCGGTCGTGGACAGGACGCTCACGGCGTTCCGACGCGCCTGAGCCGCGTAGAGGCGATTGCTCGTGGGGTCCAGCCACAGCGCCGCGAGCGCGCCGCCGGTCAGCCGGTCGTCGTTTCCGGTCAGGTCCCAGGTCGCGACGACCTCGAGCGAGGTCGTGTCGATGACGCTGATGGTGTCGGAGTCGCTGTTGGCGACGTAGAGGCGGCCCGCCGCCGTGTCGAGGGCCTGGCCCTCGGGGTTCTTGCCGACCTCGACGTAGCCGAGGGTCTCGCCGCTGACCATGTCCATCACCGCGACGGTGCCGGAGGCGAGGTTCGACGCGTAGGCGCGCCCGGCGGCCTCGTCGAGCACGAGGTCGTAGGCGTTGGTGCCGGCTCGCATCTTCGCGGCGTGCTCGCCGCTGTCGAAGCTCACCTCGTAGACCTTGGAGTTGGTGTTCGACAGCGCGTAGACCGTGTCGTTGTCCGCCCCGAAGGCGCAGTCGACGAGGGAGGCCCCGACGCGGACGCTGTCGAGCGCCGTCAGGAGCGCGTCGTCTCCGACCGTGAAGCGGTGGAGCTCGCCCGACGACAGCCCGGCGACCGCCAGGCGGCTGCCGTCCGGGGAGAGCGCGATGCCGTGGTAGCCCATGTAGCCCGGGAGCTTCTGGACGACCTCGCCGCTGGTCAGATCGACCACCCACACGCCCGAGGGGTTGTCCCCCGACTCGCCGTGGATGACGTAGGCGTGGACGTCGTCGGGGTGGAGCGCCAGGGCCATGGCGCGGTCGGCGAGCGGCACGATGGTCCCGGCCGGCCGGACCCGGCGCCCGTTCGGGAGCACCGAGGTCCGCTCGTCGAGCTGCCCGGCGGCGACGAAGGCCCCCTCGGCGACCGCGGCCGGGTCACACTCGGGGACCAGGCCGCCCTGCTGATTCGGCGGCGCCGCGGTGTCGGCGACCGCCACGTCCGGCGACGCGACGTCCGCAGCGCTCGGCGGCGCGCTGTCCGGGCCGTCGCCCGTGGCTCCCGGATCCGTTCCCCCGGCGCACGCGAGCACGGCGGCGCCGAAGAGCGCGAGGGGTAGAGACGACTTCAAGGGGGACCTCCTCGGCTGACCGCCGGGAGTCTATCAGCCCCCACCACCGGCGCCCACACCTACGTGCGGAGGCCGGCGGGTCGCTCGCCGCCGTGGCGGCCGTCAGCGCGCGCCGACCCCGCGGCGGCGACGCCAGATCAGCGCGAGGCCCGCGAGGAGCGACATCATCAGGCCCGTCGCGGGGCCCCCGGCCGCGCAGCCCGACTTCTCGCCGCTCTTGCCGGTGCTGGTGTCGGTGGCGACGCCGACCGTGTCGATGAAGAGGCTGCCGGTGTCACCCTGGACGGTGGTGTCGGGCGCAGGCTCGAGGGTGTCGGGCTTCGGGGTGTGGGTGTCCTCGGTCGGGCCCGCGTCGGGCTCGCCCGTCGAGGTGTCGGGCATCGGCTCGGCGACCGGCTCGGCCACGGGCTCGGCGACGGGCTCGGTGGGCCCCTCCTCGACGATCTCCGGGCCGGGATCGGCGACCACCGGATCACAGTTCAGGGGCGGGCCGTCCTTGTGAATGGAGAACTGGTCGATGAGCGCGATGTTCTCGGGATCGGTCCCGAGGAGCTGCGCCGACGTCGACCAGACCTCGACGTTCATGTCGAGCCCGTCCACGTCGATCCGCATGAAGTGGTGCCGCCCGTCGCACTTCGCGCTGCCCTGGTCGAGGCACAGCAGCCCGGGGAGATCGATGCCGAGGAACGACAGGTCGTAGGTGAGCGCGCCGGCGCCGCCGGTGATGACGTAGGTCGTCCCGGTCGCCGAGTCCCCGGTCACGACCCCGTGGTCGTCGCCGCCCCCGCAGCAGATCGGCTGGTAGCGCTGATAGTGGTGGTTGTGCCCGCTGAAGACGACGTCGACGTGGTGCTCGTCGAAGATCGGCACCAGCGCCGCGTTCTGCCCCTGCTCGTTCGGCGGGTGGTTCAGCTCGAGCAGGTCGGGGATACCGAGGGTGCCCGTGTAGATCGGGTGGTGGAAGAAGACGAACTTCCACGTCCGGGGGTTGTCGGTCAGGACTTGATCCAGCCAGGCCGCCTGCTGGGCGAAGCCGTCATCCTTGTAGGTGACCATGGACAGCGACACGAAGATGGCGTCGCCGTACGTGAAGAAATAGAAGTCCTCGGTGTTCGTGGCGGCGTTTGGCGGCAGCGCGAAGATCTGGTTGTACATGGCGCCGTCGCCGGTGACCTTGTCGTCGTCGTGGTTGCCCAGGGACGGCATCAGCGGCACGAAGGGAGAGCCCGCCTCGGTGGCGCCGAGCCAGTTCACCCACTGATCGACCTCGTCGCCCTCCTTCACCTGGTCGCCGGTCAGGATGATGAAGGCCGGGTTCTCGTCGACCGCCTCGGCCAGAATGGGGTTCCACTTGGGCGAGGGCCCGGAGGAGTCGTCGCTGCGGCCGTCCCCCATCGCGACGAAGCGGAAGGGCTCGCAGCCGAGGGCCGCGCCGGAGCCGGTCCTGAACGTATAGTCGCCGCTCCACTGGCCCGGGCCGCCGACGCGGTAGTGGTACTCGGTGTCGGGCTCGAGGTCGCTGAGCGCGACGGTGTGGATGGCCTTCAGCGCGCCGTTGCCGGTGATCGAGGTGCCGGTCGCCGTCTGGCCGTAGCTGGTCGTGGTCCCGTACTCGACGGTGGCGGGGTCCGACTCGGCGTCGCTGTTCCAGGTGATCGTCATCGACGTCGCGGTGTCGAAGGCGTCCGACCAGGACAGGCGGACGTAGCGCGGGTTGCCGGCGTAGGCGGACGTCGTCGCGAGGGTCGCGACGAGGGCGAGGGGGACGATGGCGGCGGCGCGACAGAACATGGACACCTCGGCGGGGCGGCGGGGCGGCGGGGCGGCGGGCAGAGACCGTATCACAGCCGAGTAGACGTGGATCAAGCAATCGCGACGGGGTCCCGCACTCCCGGAGAGGCCGCGACGTCACCGGTCGGGAGCCGCGGCCCTATCGACTGGTGGAATACAGCCTGGGGGGCCTCGAACAAGGGCGCCGTCCGGTTCGGAGCCGGAGCGGGCGCACCGTTGTCGCGCAGCGTTTTGACGAAGCGGATCCATCGACCGTACGATGTAACCATCCATCCAAACCTGTGCTCTCCCGAGGCGCCACTGGCCACGAGCTCGCTCGACGGTCTGTATACGTGCGCCCGGCGGCCCGCCGCGTAGGTGATCCCATGACGCTCTCCCGCCCGAGCTCCACGACGTGGCGCGCCCTGGCGCTGACCGCGAGCCTCTTCGGCCTGCTCCTGCTCGCGGTGTCTCCGGCGACGGCCGCCGAGCCGTGCGACGATGGCGACGGTGACCTCGTCTGCGACACCAGCGACAACTGCCTGGAGGTCGCGAACGCGGATCAGTCGGACATCGACGGCGACGGCCAGGGAGACGTGTGCGACCCCTGTATCGCCGATCCGCTCGACGACCAGGACGGTGACGGCGTGTGCGGCAACCTCGACCGCTGCCCGAACACGCGGCCCGACGACGAGCCCCGCCACCGGTGGGCGTTCTACCTCGGGGCCGACGAGTACCACTTCTACTCGATCAGAGACGGTGAGTCCGACAGATGGACCGTGGAGCTCACGGGGGGTTGCTCGTGCAAGCAGCTGAAGAACCGCCTCGAGGCGGGCTCGGCCTACCAGGGGAACCACTTCGTCGGCTGCAGCAAAGACGACATGAAGCAGTGGGCGCGCATCATCCGGCGGACCGCGTGTGAGCCGAGCTGCGGCGAGCGGACCTGCGGCTTCGACGGCTGCAACGGCCTGTGCGGCACCTGCGACGGAGACGAGGCGTGCATCGGCGGGGACTGCCAGGTCCCGGACCCGTGTAGCCGCGTCGTCGACTGCGACGACGGGGACGTCTGCACCACCGACCACTGCGAGCCGGGTGTGGGCTGCGTCCACGCGCCCGCCGCGGGCGGCACCCCGTGTGACGACGCCAACGCCTGCACCGGCGGAGACCGCTGCGTCGACGGGCGCTGTGTCGGTGACGCCCTCGACCTGTGCGCGGTCGCCGACGGCTGCACGACCTGGAGCTGCGACCCGGTCAGCGGCCCCGTCGAGGAGGCGCTCCCGGACGGCGCGGCCTGCGACCCGGCCCCGGGCGACATCTGCGTCGCGGGCGTCTGCCAGGACGGCGTCTGCCTCGAGGCGCCGGGCCTGAGCTGCGACGACGGCGACGCCTGCACGAGCGACGACTGCGACCCGGCCACGGGCTGCGTCCACACCCTCATCGGCTGCAGCGACGGAGACGCCTGCACCGACGACCTCTGCGACCCGGCGGTCGGCTGCACCACGTCGACCCGGGACTGCGACGACCTCGACGCCTGCACCGAGGACGGCTGCGATCCCGACACCGGCTGTACCCACGCCACGGTGACGTGCGACGACGCCGACGACTGCACCGACGACTTCTGCGACCCGGCCGTCGGCTGCGTCTACGAGCCGAGTCCGCTGTGCGGCAGCGAGAGCTGCTGTGAAGCCCACACGACGCCGAGCTGCGAGGACATCGACGTCGCGGCCTGCGTCTGCGACCTCGAGCCGAGCTGCTGCGAGAGCGACTGGCACCCCATCTGCGCCGACCTCGCCCGCTACGAGTGCGGCGCCGACTGCGGCTGTGAGCCCACTCCCGAGGTCTGCGACGGCCTCGACAACGACTGTGACGGTGTCATCGACGACGGCGACGTCTGCGGCTGCGACCCGGCGGCCTGCGATGACGGCGACCCGTGCACCATCGACGGGTGTAACGCGCTGGGCGCCTGCGTTCACGACTTCGACCCCGCGTGCGTCTGCCCGAACGACTGCGACGACGACGACATCTGCACCCTCGATTGGTGCCACCCCGGCACCGGGACCTGCCAGCACGACCCCGACCCGGGCTGCGAGCCGGGCTCGGACTGCTGCGGCGCCCACGAGTGGCCGGGCTGCGAGTCGCCGAGCGTGACGGAGTGCGTGTGCGCCGTCGCACCGGAGTGCTGCGAGGAGCAGTGGTACCCGCACTGCGCCGACATCGCCGTCACCGACTGCGGCCTCGAGTGCGGCGCCTGCGAGCCGACCCCGGAGATCTGCGACGGGATCGACAACGACTGCGACGGCGTCGTCGACGGGCCCGGCGTCTGCGGCTGCGAGCCGATGCCCGAGGTCTGCGACGGGATCGACAACGACTGCGACGGCGTCGTCGACGGGCCCGACGTCTGCGGCTGCGAGCCGATGCCCGAGGTCTGCGACGGGATCGACAACGACTGCGACGGTGTCGTCGACAACGACGGCGTCTGCGAGTGCGACCCTGCCCTCTGCGACGACGGGGACCCGTGCACCATCGACCGCTGTTACCCGTTCGTCGGCTGCCTCCATGACGTCGACCCCGCGTGCGCCTGCCCCGGCGGCTGCGACGACGGCGACGGCTGCACCCACGACTGGTGCGACGCCGGGACCGGGACCTGCCGGTTCGAGCCCGAGCCCGGCTGCGAGCCCGACAGCGACTGCTGCCGGGTCCACGAGTGGGGCTGGTGCGCTTCGCCGACGATCTCCGAGTGCGTCTGCGCGACGGCGCCGGACTGCTGCGATGACCAGTGGGGCCCGCACTGCGTGGACCTCGCCACCGAGTGCGGCGTCGATTGCGCCGCCTGTGAGCCGAGCCCCGAGGTCTGCGACGGCCTCGACAACGACTGCGACGGCGTCGCCGATGGCCCGGGCGTCTGCCTGTGCGACGGGGTGACCTGCGACGACGGCGACGCCTGCACCCACGACTGGTGCGTCGAGCCCACGGGTGAGTGCCAGCACGCGATCCTGCCCGAGTGCGCCTGCCCCGACGGCTGCGACGACGGCGACAACTGCACCTACGACTGGTGCAACACGGTCAGCGGCGCCTGCAGCCACGACCCCGAGCCCGGCTGCGAGCCCGACAGCGACTGCTGCCGGGTCCACGATTGGGGATGGTGCGCGTCGCCGACCATCTCGGAGTGCGTGTGCGAGACGGCGCCGGATTGCTGCGACGACCAGTGGGGCCCGCACTGCGTGGACCTCGCGACCGAGTGCGGCGTCGAGTGCGCCGCCTGTGAGCCGAGCCCCGAGGTCTGCGACGGCCTCGACAACGACTGCGACGGCGTCGTCGACGACGGCGGCGCGTGCGAGTGCGACCCGGCCGCCTGTGACGACGGCGACCCGTGCACGAACGACGGGTGTCAGGCCGATGGGGCCTGCTTCAACGAGCCCATCCCCGGCTGCGGTGGCCCCAGCGACTGCTGCGAAGAGCACACGTACCCCGGCTGCGACGACCCGGACGTCATGGTCTGCGTCTGCGACGACTTCCCCGAGTGCTGTGAGGAGGAGTGGCTGCCGCACTGCGCCGACCACGCCGTCAACGGCTGCGGCCTCGACTGTGACGGTGGCTGCGTGCCGAGCCCCGAGGTCTGCGACGGCCTCGACAACGACTGCGACGGCGTCATCGACGGCGGCGGCGTCTGCGGCTGCGACCCGGCCGCCTGCGACGACGGCGACCCGTGTACGAACGACGTGTGTCAGGCCGATGGGGCTTGCTTCCACGAGCCCATCCCCGGCTGCGGCGGCTCCAGCGACTGCTGTGAGGCGCACTCGTGGCCCGGCTGCGACGACCCGGACGTCATGGTCTGCGTCTGCGACGACTTCCCCGAGTGCTGTGATGAGGAGTGGCTGCCGCACTGCGCCGACCACGCCGTCAACGGCTGCGGCCTCGACTGTGGCGGCGGCTGCGTGCCGAGCCCCGAGGTCTGTGACGGGCTCGACAACGACTGCGACGGCGTCATCGACAACGGCGGCGCCGAGGTCTGCGACAGCCTCGACAACGACTGTGACGGGCTCATCGACGAGGACGTCTGCACGTGTGAGCCGACGCTCTGTCCGCCGGGCGCCTGCGAGGACGACGACCCGTGTACCCAGGACCTGTGCGATCCGAACACCGGCGCCTGCGTCCACGTCGCCGTCGCCGGGTGCTGCGTGCCCGAGCCCGAGGTCTGCGACGGCCTCGACAACGACTGCGACGGCGTCATCGACGACGGCGACGTCTGCGGGTGCCCGGTGGGCGCCTGTGACGACGGCGACCCGTGCACCATCGACAGCTGCGACCCCGTGACCGGCGCGTGCAGCAACGACCTCGATCCGACCTGCTCCGACTGCTGCACCGAGCACGACGGGCCGAGCTGCAGCGACCCCGCGGTGGAGAGCTGCGTCTGCGACATCGCCCCCGAGTGCTGCCTGGAGACCTGGTACCCCCACTGCGGCTGGATCGCCGCCGACGAGTGCGCCGCGCAGTGCACCGGCGGCTGCGAGCCTACCGGGCCCGAGGTCTGCGACGGGATCGACAACGACTGTGACGGGATCGTCGACGGCCCGGACGTCTGCGCCGGGCCGTGCGAGGTCGACGGGACGCTCTGCGACGACGGTGACCCGTGCACCGGCGACGACACCTGCGTCGCCGGCGAGTGCGTCGGGGCGCTCATGAACTGTGACGACGGCGATCCGTGCACCATCGACGCCTGTAGCCCGCTCTTCGGTGGCTGCAACAACTCCCCAGATCCCGACTGCGGCTGCGTCCCCGAGCCCGAGATCTGCGACGGGATCGACAACGACTGCGACGGCGTCGTCGACGGCGCCGACGTCTGCGGCTGCGACCCGCTCGCCTGCGACGACGACGACCCGTGCACGAGCGACGACTGCGCGGCGGACGGGGCGTGCATCAACACGCCCATCCCCGGCTGTGGCGGGACCAGCGACTGCTGTGAGGCGCACCCGTTCCCCGGCTGCGAGGACCCCGACGTCCTGGCCTGCGTCTGCGCCGACTTCCCCGAGTGCTGTGACGCGGAGTGGCTCCCGCACTGCGCCGACCACGCCATGAACGGCTGTGGCCTCGAGTGCGGCGGCGGCTGCGTGCCTTCGCCCGAGGTCTGCGACGGCCTCGACAACGACTGCGACGGCGTCATCGACAACGGCGACGTCTGCGGGTGCGAGCCGACCCCCGAGGTCTGCGACGGCCTCGACAACGACTGCGACGGCGTCATCGACGACGGCGACGTCTGCGGGTGCCCGGTGGGCGCCTGTGACGACGGCGACCCGTGCACCATCGACAGCTGCGACCCCGTGACCGGCGCGTGCAGCAACGACCTCGATCCGACGTGCTCCGACTGCTGCACCGAGCACGACGAGCCGAGCTGCAGCGACCCCGCGGTGGAGAGCTGCGTCTGCGACATCGCCCCCGAGTGCTGCCTGGAGACCTGGTACCCCCACTGCGGCTGGATCGCCGCCGACGAGTGCGCCGCGCAGTGCAACGGCGGCTGCGAGCCTACAGGCCCAGAGGTCTGCGACGGGATCGACAACGACTGCGACGGCGTCACCGACGGTCCCGACGTCTGCGCCGGGCCGTGCGAGGTCGACGGCGCGATCTGCGACGACGGTGACCCGTGCACCGGCGACGACACCTGCGTCGCCGGTGAGTGCGTCGGGGCGCTCATGACCTGCGACGACGGCGACCCGTGCACCATCGACGCCTGCAGCCCGCTGTTCGGTGGCTGCAACAACTCTCCCGACCCCGACTGCGGCTGCGTCCCCGAGCCCGAGATCTGCGGTGACGGCCTCGACAACGACTGCGACGGGATCCCCGATAACCCCGAGCAGTGCGGCTGCCTCCCCGAGCCGGAGCTCTGCGGCGACGGCGTCGACAACGACTGCGACGGCGTCGTCGACAACCCGGAGCAGTGCGGCACCGCGTGCCCGATCGACGGCGCGCCGTGCAACGACGGCGACCCCTGCACCACATCCGACGTCTGCCTCGGCGGCGAGTGCGTCGGAGCCACCGAGCCGGAGCTGTGCGGAGATGGCCTCGACAACGACTGCGACGGCGTCGTCGACAACCCCGAGCAGTGCGGCTGCCTCCCCGAGGCGGAGGTCTGTGACGGCCTCGACAACGACTGCGACGGTCTCGTCGACGAGGACCTGCCGCCCGAGGGCCCGTGCGACAGCGATGACGCCGACCAGTGCCAGCTCGGGACCTTCGAGTGCATCGGCGGCGCGTACACGTGCGTCGGGGACGCCCCCCAGGAGGAGGTCTGTGACGGCCTCGACAACGACTGCGACGGCTTCGTCGACGAGCTGACCGAGTGCGAGCCGTGAGATGACGCGGGTGACCGCCGGTCAGCAGATCCGCGGTCGCCTGAGTTCACCGTGCCCGCGGGCTCCAGGCTGAGCGGTCGCCTACCGCGGGCCGTCGGGACGGCGCCACTTCGGTCGCGGACGTCTCCTCCACACCGCTGCGGGCGCTGCGCGAACGCGTGGTCAAGACGACCGCGGCGGCGTCAGGGCTGCACGCCCAGGGCGCCGGGGATGTGCTCGTAGCCTTCGCCGGCGTAGGCCGCGCGGCCGAGATCCGTCACCACGCCGCCGCCGTCGAAGCGGAAGCGGCGGACGGCGAGGTTCTCGATGACCAGGACCAGATCGGGGTGGTCGCCGCCGACGATGACCGCGTCCCCGGGGAGCTGAGGCGCCTGGGTGACGTAGGTCGGGGCGCCGACGTCGGCAAACGGCGTCACGCCCGTCGGGTCGTAGCTCAGGACGCGGACCGTGTTGCCGTAGCCGCTGACGGCCAGGACGACGTCCTCGTGGGGCGAGACGGCGAGGGCGACCGGGTCGTTGAAGCTGACCGGCGCCCCGGCGGTGACCGTGTCGGCGCCGAGCGCCGCGACGCCGATGACGTTGGGCTCGGTGCTGAACTCCGAGTTCTGCCCGACGAGGGCGAAGCGGCCGTCGACCGTCACGGCGAGGGCCGACAGCTGCGCCGTGTCGTGACCGAAGAGGTCCGCCCCGGCGATCTTCGACCACGTCCCGCCGGTCTCGCGCATCAGGTGGAGGTGCCCGAAGCTCGTGTCTCCGGCGGCCCGCGAGGTCACCAGCTGATCGGCGCCGCGCGGGAGCACGTAGCTCGCGTTCTTCGAGCCATACAAGAGGGTCGCGGTACCGATCGTGCCGTCACAGTCGTAGGGGGCGGCGTAGATCCCGCCGCCGCTCTCGGCCCAGTTCGGGTTGACCAGCAGGAGCCGGTCGCCGTCGACCACCACGCCGTCGAGGTAGACGCCGGGGTCGGCGCCGGCGGAGACGACCGTGGGCTGCCCGGCCCCGCCCATCGCGAAGACGCCGAGGGTCCCGTCCTCCTGGGCCGCGAAGCCGAGGCTCCCGTCGGGCGAGAAGGCGACGACGCCCCACACGGCGCGCCCCATGGTGAAGGTCGCGGTCGCGGCGCCGAGGTCTCCGTCCGCGGTCATCGGGAACGCCTTCCAGGTGTTCGCGTGGCTCCCGTTCGCGGCGTAGGGGTAGGACAGCACGACGTGGCGGGTGTGGCTGGCCGGCGCGCCGCTGCACGGGTGCGAAGCGGTCGTGTCCGCGACCGTCGTGTCCGCGACCGTCGTGTCCGCGACCGTCGTGTCCGCGACGGCGGTGTCCGCGACCGTCGTGTCCGCGACGCTCGTGTCCGCGACCGTCGTATCGGCGACGGACGTATCGCCAACGGCGGCGTCGCCGGCCGTATCCGCGACCATCGAGTCGGGCAAAGCGGTATCGGCCAGCGCGGTGTCGCTGGTCTGGGTGTCGCCGGGGATCGCGTCGCCGAAGCTGACGTCCGCGTCCCCGTCCCGCGTGTCCTTGGTGCCGCCGCTCGTGTCATCGCCGCAGCCGGCGGAGAGCACGAGGGCGAGGGTCCCGATACCGATGAGCTCGCTGAGTCGCATGGCGTCGCCCTTACCTCAAAACATCGGGCCGACGCGAGCGACAATCCCCGGCGACGCGATCAGCGAACCCAGAGCCGGAAGCCGTAGCTGGTGGTGCTGGGGTTGACGCCCCACCAGCTGCCCAGCTCGTTGTCGTTCGTCTCCCACGGGCGGAAGCTGACGCCGTTGCCCCAACCGTGCCACACGCCACGCCAGCCGGCCGTGTCGCTGTCGTTGTGCTCGCACAGCCCGTTGGGCTGGTCGCCGAACTCGTGATAGGCGCCGGTGGTGCGCGCGATACAGAAGGCGCTCCAGCCGAAGCTGGCGTACACGTAGTCGTCGCGGCTGGCGGGCAGCCCCATCAGGCGGCCGTAGGTGTAGGCCGCGGCGCACCCGGCGCCGGAGCAGCCGTTGCCGCTGTAGTACTGGGCCAGGGTGGTGTTGACGATACCCGCCGGCGGCGTGGTGAGCGTCAGGTTCGCGCCGCCGTCATCGCTCGTGCGGCAGAGCTCGGCGTTCGTCGTCGAGACGAGACACATCCGGAGGACGGTGGCCTCGCCGTCGTCCCAGAGCCCCTGCACCACCGACGACGGCAGCGCCGCCGAGCCCAGCCCGCTGATGTCGCGGTCGACCGTGCCGACCGTCGCGCTCCAGCTGCCGGCGCCGGTCTGCTGCCAGCCCGAGACGGCGTAGGCGATGTCGTTCGGCGCGTCGTCCCCCGCCGAGTCGTAGACGTTGGTGAGCAGCGTATAGCCGCCGCCCGTCATGTCGCAGTAGACGTCCAGCGGGTCCATCCCGCCGGCGCCGTCGAGGTCGACGGTGTACACGTGGTCGCCGGTGTCGTCGCCGGCGTCGAGGATCGCCTTGCAGGTCCGCGGGTAGCTGAGCGGGTCGGGCGTGAGCTTCAAGTAGAGCACGCCGAAGTCGACGGTCGCGCCCGGGCCGGACGCGATGGAGTAGGCGATGCCGGGGCCGCCGGCGTCGCCCGCGTTCAGCGCGCGCCAGTTGGCGTCCTCGCCGCCACGGCGCGCCGCGAACAGGACGCCGACGTGGTCGCTCGTGGGCGTCTGGCCGCCGCAGTCGTTCGCGATGTTCCAGGTGTACGTCTGGTTGCCGCTGGCGGCGGGGAGGTCCGCCGTTCGCTGACAGACGACGGCGTCCTGCATCACCGGGGACGAGTCGCGGAGGTAGTGGACGCGCCAGGTCCCGCCGGGGCCGCTGCCCGCCCTCATGTAGAAGCGGATGCCGTCCGAGAGCGCGACCCAGTCCTCGTCGCTGCCCCACTGGGTCGCCGAGCCGAGCCCGAAGCTGTAGCCGGCCCCGGGAGCAGCGCCGCCACACTCGGCGTCGGTCCAGGTGTGAACGTGGTGCGCGGCGTTGGAGACCGTGGACGCCGCCGGCACCTCGCAGGTGATCAGGTCACCGGCCGCCATCGCGGCCGAGTCGACGTACACGGCGGAGACGTACTGGCTGCTGCTGGCCGACCCGCGCAGGTAGAAGCCGACACCGGGGGCGGACGGCGGGTCGACCACGTAGGTGTCCTCGCTTCCGTAATTGTTGCTCACAAAGGCGCCGAGCATCCCCACCCAGCCCTCGCCGGGCAGCTCGCCGCCGCACTCCTCGGCCGTGAACGTGATGGTGTAGCTCTGGTCCGCGGCCAGGCTGTCGCTCCGCGTCGCCTCACAGAAGATGACGTGCGCGCCGACCCGATCAGCGGTGGGCGCGCCCGGCGCCCAGACGTAGTCGAAGGCCGTCTCGTCGTCACCGGTCCCGGTGTAGGCGGCGCGGACCGAGGCCGTCGTGCTGCCGAAGGTCAGCTCCTCCGAGGCGCAGGTGTTGTCGAGGGTCACGTCCCACTGCACGTAGGGGTAGACGGTCCCCGCGGCGATGACGCCGTCCACGACGTTGTCGCCGTCATCGCTGGCGTCGTCGGCGGTCGCGGCGGTCCGCAGGCGACAGCTCGTGATGCTCCCGGTCACGCCGAGCGCGACGTTCCAGTAGGCCTTCTGCGCGTCGACGCCGCCGCTCGTGAGGTCTTCCGAGCCGCGGTAGACGGCGACCTGATGCAGGTAGGTCCCCGCCGAGGCGGCGCCGGCGGGGATGGCGGCGCAGCTCGACAGCGAGCCCGCGGTGCACTGGTTGCCCGGCGTCCCCGACGGGTCGATGACGATGTCGGCGTCGAAGGGGTCGGCGCCGTCGCAGTCGAGGGCGAGGTCGTCCATATAGAGGTTGGTCTCGCCGGTGTCCGACGCGCCGGCGGTGCAGGCGAAGCCCAGCACGATGGTCCGGACGCGCGCCCCGGTGTCGGCGAAGAGGAGCTCGATGTCCTCGCCGGCCTCGCAGCCGTCGCCGTCGGCGTCCTGGCAGCAGTCGAGCTTGGCCGAGCAGTAGATGTCGTTGAAGTTCACCGCGATGTCGAAGAAGCCCTGCTGCGCCGGGCGCATCAGCGCCACGTCGAACTGCACCGCGGTATCGCGGTTCTCCTGGCAGGTCACCGTCCGGGTCAGCGGCGTCGACGGCGTCGTCGGGTTCTGGAAGTCGACCGCGGTCCCGACCGCGCCGTCGTGGGTCGAGTTGAACGTCCCGGCGCTGCTCACCGCCGACTCGAAGACGCCCACGACCCAGACCTTCACCGTGTTGGGGTTGGCGTCCGCGTCGCACGGGCCCACGTAGCTCGCCGAGCCGGCGCCGTCGCCATAGCCGCTCGAGGTGACGCGGCGCTGCCAGACCACGCTCGGCGTCGTGGCGCCGTTCTCGACCTCGATGTCCCAGACGACGTCACCCACGCCCTGGAGGTTCAGGGCCGCGACGTCGATCGCCACGCCGGGGCCCTCGAAGTCCCGCCCGGCGTCGGGGGAGGCGCCGTCCGCGCAGGCGACGAGGAGGGCGGAGAACGCGAGCGCGCAGATCCAGCGGGACATGAGGCCTCCGATTGGGCGTCGTTCGGCAGGACGTCCGTGGCTGCCCGTCCCGCGTCAATCGATCGGTCCCCGCGATTGTATGCTGCGGTGCACCGACCCGCAACGGCGGTCCTCGCCGCGCTCGCGCTGGCGCGGCGACCAGCTCCCTACGACGTCGTCACGCACCCCGCCTCCGTCGGGTTTCAACGACATCCGCGCCACGAGCCCGGGCACGGAGGAGGCGTTCGCGGCGCGGCCGAGACGGATCTCCCGCGACCGGACGCTTGCGGTGCACAAGCGCCGGTCATCCCTCGGACGCGCGCGGCGGCCGTCACCGGCACCCACGACGTCGACCCGAACATGACCGCGCGCCTCGCGCCCGACGGGGCAACGATCCAGCTCGACCTCGCTGACCTCGACGCGCTGACCGGTGACCGGCAAGGCCACGGCGCACGGGGTCGTCGAGGCCGACGGCATGAGGCGGCGCGCGCCGTCCAGCGCGTCCTGCCCGAGGGCTACCTCGAGGACGAGGTTCCCGGGGTCAGGGCGCCGCGACGTACGGCTCGAAGACACATCGCCACTCGTCACCGTAGCGGAGACGCGCGGCGCTGTAGGAGGCCTCGATGAGCTCGGCGTGCTCGGGGTCGCCCGCGTCGTAGGGGAAGTCCGCGTTGAACAGCGGGAGCGGGTGCAGATAGGTCGTGAACATCGGGTTGCCGAAGGCCCACACGGCCTCGCCCGGCTCGAGAGAGAAGGGGTCCCAGCCGTCGAAGTAGTCCATCACGGCGGCGCGGCTGAGATAGGACGACCAGGTCCAGTCGTCGGGGCCGCGGTTGCGGATGATGTCGAACTGGTCGTCGAAGCTGTAGTCGGGGAACGTGAAGTAGCGGTCGACCCCGGCGATGTCCGGGAAGGCGCAGAACGCGCCGCCGATGGCGTTGTCGCCGGCGTGGTCCTTGATGAACCAGATCGGGACCTCGTAGAGCGGCCGCGCGTCGATCTCGAGCGTCGTCGCCGCGAGCGTCACGGGCGGGATCTCGGCCCAGTCGTCCCCGACGCGCGCCTTCACCGACACCGCCAGGGTGCACGTGTCGTACATCTCGACGATGAAGCTCTCGGCGGGCCGGTAGGGCGCGAAGCGGTAGGTCAGCGCTGCCTCGGTGCTCGTGTAGTGGACGATCCCGCCGCCCTGCTGGAGCGGGACGAGCGCGTCGCCGACCCGCAGCTCGACCGGGCCCTCGAGGTCGCAGTCGCCGCTGAACGTCCAGTCGTAGCGGAGCTCGGTGCCCGCCGAGACGGGGCCGTCGAGGCTCGCCGTCGCCACGAGCTCCGCGGCGCCGTGGAGCGTGATGGCCGGCGGCTCCCAGACCGTCGCCTCGCCGTAGAGCGCGGCGTAGTCCGACGGCACCAGGAGCGCGCGCGGGCAGCCGGGCAGGACGCACGGGGTGATCTCGAAGGTGCGCGGCTCGGACCACAGCGGGTCCTTGCAGTACGCGACCACCTCGCGCCCCTGGGCGTCGGCCTGGCACACCGAGATCGCCGGGCGCCGCGTCCGCCCGTCCTCGCTCGTCACGCCGTAGCGGAGGACGCTCGCCTGCCAGGTCACCACGCGCCGCGCCGTCTGCCCCTCGGTCAGGTCCAGGCCGACCTCGGTGAAGGTCTCCGGAGCCCGGGGCACGAGGCCCGACTCGGGCGTCCATGTCGCGCTGATGGCCCCGCTGTCGGGGTCCTTGAAGTCGCGCGGCTCGGCCCACGGCGCCTCCGCCAGCTGTGCGTAGCCCACCTCGACCGTGTTCACGTCCGACACGTCGAGCGGCATCGGCCCGGGCACCTGCTGGCCGGGGAAGGTGACCAGCCGCTTCGTCGGATCGTCGCGGAACGTGAAGGCCGGCAGGCGGACCAGGCGGTGCTGCCACGCCCCGTCGTCGTCCTCCCAGCGGAGCCACAGGAGGTCGTCGGCCAGCGCCGGGAAGCGATCGGGGCGCTGGAGTCGGAAGGCCAGCTCCAGCTCGAGGCGGTCGGCGCCGAGCGACGCCTCGTCGAGCGGCAGGAGCGGGATCGGGGCGGGCGTCCGCACCGCCGGCGGGTGCCAGCAGCCGCTCTCGTGGTAGGCCTCGGCGGTGCTCGTGAAGCCGCAGTCGTTTCGCGGCATGGCGTGGAACCAGGCGGGCGTCAGCGTCACCGAGCGGGTCCCGATGCCCTCGGCGGAGCTGTTCGCCTCCCAGGTCGTCCAGCTGACGCCGTTGTCCGAGCGCCGCGCGGCCAGCATGAGCACGTGATCCGGGTTCGAGCACCAGTCCCCGGGGCGCGTGCCGGCGACCGTCGTCGCGAGGGTGTCGTCGTCGAGGTCGGCGTAGAGGAAGTGCGCGCCGCCATGGTTCGAGGGGTTGGCGCAGTTGCCGCCGGCCGGCGTCTCGACCGGCCGGAGGAGCGGGTTCGTGCCCGCGGCCCACGCGCGCCGGACGAAGGAGGCGCAGTCGGCGTGGCACTCGCCGCCCACGCAGTCGGCGAGCGCCGCGACCTGCGCCGGCGTGGTCGCGCCGGCGCTGCAGCCCTCGCTGCCGGCGTGCTGGATGCGGGCGCCGACCGGGCGGAAGCTCCAGCCGGCGCTCCCCTCGAAGCTGTAGCAGAAGCTGAAGCCGGCCCTGGCCCGGTAGAAGATCGCGTCGAACGCGATCTCCTCGCCGCGCGCCGGCGCCGCGAGCGCGGCGACGAGGGCCACGCCGAGGATGGTCCTAAGGGTCTGTCCAAAAACAAGTGAACCATCTGACCGTCGGATCCGGCCCACTGAGCGGCCCGGCGGAAGCTTGAAAGACGCCCGGTCTGACTGCGCTTCCGCCGAACCACTCAGCGGGCCGCCTCCTTGGTCATCTGGCCCACTTGTTCTTGGACAGGCCCTAATCCTCACAGGGCACCTCCCACCGCGCGAGCTGCCAGCCGCCTGGCTCGAGGCGGAGCTGCCAGACGTCGCCCGCCGGGCTCGCCGCGAAGGCCCGCAGCGGCGTGTGATACGGCGCCGGGGTCGGGGCGACGCGCTGACCGCCCACCCCCTGGCCGGGGGTGACCACGGTCAGGACGTCCGCCTGGCCCTCGCTCGTCAGGACCGCGGTCACGAGCAGCAGCGCGCCGGCGCCGCACCGCGTCGGGGCGGGCGTGAGCAGCGCGACGGCGAGCGCGCGGCCGGGCAGGGGGACGGTCTCCGTGGCCGCCTCTCGCGACAGCGTGACGACGGCGCCGTCCGCAGGGACCGTCGCCACCCAGCCCGACGCGCCGGGCAGCCCGCGCAGCCGGCCCGCGACCTGAGCGTCCGGGGCCAACGTCGCGCCCTCGACGCGGAGCGGATAGACCTCGCTCCCGCCGAGCTCGCCGACGTACAGCGCAGAGTCGGTCCCGACCGCCAGCGGCAGCGCGGCGAGCTCCTCGGCCAGCGGGAACGCCTGGGCCAGCCGGTCGACCGGCGCGACGCGACCACCGGCCAGCGCCACCCACACGCCGCCGTCCGGCGTGGCGACGAGATCGGTGGCCGCCGCGAGCGCGTCGTGCTCGGTGACGACGCGCGCGGCGCCGTCCGCGTCGAAGGCGACGACCCGCGCCCGCGCCCGGTCGAGCACCCACACCTCGGCCTCGACGACGGCCAGGGCCTCCGGCGCGGTGAGGCCGCCGGGCCGGCCCACCCCGGTGACCGGCGCCGGCAGGGCGGCTGCCAGGGCGCCGTCGACCCAGTCGCCGCTCGCCACGGCGGTCCACGGCGGCGACGGCGTCGTGTCCGGCGTCGCGGTCGTCGTGCCCCCGCCGCAGGCGGCGACCAGCAGCCCCGTCGTGACGGCACGGATCTTGGACCATCGTCGGCGGTCCATCACACGAGGAAGGTCATCATGCGCCCGTTCATGCTCGCCGCGCCCATCGCGCTGGCGTTCGCCGCCGGTTGCGGCGGCGGGACCACGAGCTCCGCCGACGTCGAGGATGTTGGAAGCGACACAGCGCCGGGCGATACCGCCCAGGGCTGCCCGACGGCGACCGTCACGGCGACGGCGAGCTGCATCTATCCGGTGTTCGACTGCTTCGACTACGCGCTGCCGTGCAGCTACGACCAGCCGAACCAGCGCTACACCTTCGCCGACGGGGCGACGGTGCACTTCGACATGGCCACGCTGAGCCTCATCTGGACGAACGCCGACGGCACCGACTGCTTCCGCTACACGACCAACGACGGCGTCCACGCGGTGTTCGTCGACATGCGGGGCGCTGGCACCTACGGCTGGGACGAGACCGACTACCCGTGCGTCGCGCTGACGTGCGCCGACGAGAGCCGGTGGGTGCTCGACGGGGACGCGCTCGGCGAGGCCCTCGGGTGGACGCCGAATACCGTCTGTAGCCATGAGGAGTGACCCCGGTCGCGGTGAGGCGCGGCGCGCCGACGTGGTCCCCGCCGCCACGGTTGTCCTCCTGCAAGCCGGATTCCAGGTCCGACCTCGGGTCGGCGGTGGGGCCTTGTCGTCGTCGGGGGCGGCATCACCCTTTGGGATGAGGGTCCCCCCGCGACCCGACAGGAGGTTTTCGAACATGGCAGGCCTCGCGACATCACCCCATCCAGGCCCCTCGCCACCGCGCCCGCCGGAGGACGCTCCGCTCGGCATCCGGAGCCGCCACGAGGTCCTCGTCGACTTCGCGATCGCCGTCGCCGTCCTCGTGTTCGGCGTGGCGGTCTTCCTCGGCCGCTCGGAGGCGACCGGATGGTCCGCGTTCAGGATCGCCGTCGTCGTCTTCGCGGCCTTCTTCGGCCTCGGCTTCCTCGCGCGCGCGATCCGCGCGGCCTTCCAGCGCCGCCGCTTCGCCCGCATCGCCGCGGGCGCCGAGCGCAGCGATGCGCCGCTCGGGTAGCTACGGCCATCTGGTTGGCTGCGGCCCGTGCCACGAGCCACGACGCCGAGGCAACGCTCAGCGCCACGTCTCGGCGAGGTGGTTCGTCCTCTCCTCGGCCCGGCGCTCGCGAGAGGCGAGCGTCGCGAACCCAGCGCGACACCGGGTCCTCGGCGTCAGCTTCGATCGACGCGGCACGGTCACGGTCGTCGCGCCTTCAACCGATCGGTCTGCGTCGTCGTATGCTGCAACGCACGCGACAGGCCCCGATGGTCGGGCGCGAAGCCTCGTCGGTGCCGCGGCGTCGTCCGCGCGGAACGCGTTCCCCGCGCTCCTCCCTAAGCGTCACCGCCACACGCCCGGGGAGTCCCCGTACCGGTCCGCCGGACGCTCACGCCGTGCCCGTCGGCGGATCCGGCGACCCGACGCTTGCAGTGCACAAGCATCGCGCTATGCTCGGGAGGTCCTCTCTCGAGGAGCTCGTTCCTCCCTTTGCCGTGCCGCTCCCCATCGCGCCGCTCCCCCTGGCTGCTGGCGCTGCTCTTCACCGCTTGCGACGCGAGCCCGGCGCCGCCCGGCGAGCGTGTCGCCGTCGCCATCGCGCCCCTCGACCTCGCCGGGGTCGCCAACGCCGACTGGCGCCTGACGATCACCAACGGTAGCGACGAGACCGTCTGGACACGGGACGTCGACGCCGACGGCTACGGCGACGGCGCGGGCTCGGTCAGCTACGTCGGGAGCTGCGACGCCGACGACAACGACAACACCGTGACGATCGAGCTGCTCGGGCTCGAGTCCGCTGGCGGCGCGGCCATCGCGCCGGGCAGCTACCGCAACCCCGGGCCCATCTCGCGGGAGTTCACCTGCGTCGCCGACGCCGACGTCGCGGTCGACTTCGACGTGACGGTCGCGCGGGCCGCCGAGCAGGGCTTCTTCGACGTCGCCATCAGCTTCGCCGACATCTTCTGCTCGGCGAAGCTCGACTGCGTCGACGAGGACGACCAGCCGCTGCGGCTGCTGCACGACGCCAGCGGCGCGCGCGGCCCGACCGCGGTCGTCGCGCTGGCCTGTACCGCCGACACGGCGGCGGCCAGCACCGAGCTCTACCTCGACCCGCTCGAGATCGACTGCGCCGACCGGAGCGCCACCGTCGACCCGACCGCCGGGCCCGGGCGCCTGACCACCGGCGCGGGCATCGACCAGCTCCCGGGGACGCCGGCGCTCTACGCGGCCCAGGTCACCCGCGGCAGCGAGCAGCTCGCCGGCAAGGTCTACTGGAACACGATGCTCGGCCTCGACCCGACCGTCGACGACTGCTGGCTGACGACCACGGCGACCGCGTACCCCGGGACCCTCGAGGGCGGCGTGACCCCGGCGGGCAGCACCTGGCCCCTCGTCCGGTGGAGCGTGCAGCTGACCGACGACGCCGACCAGGTCGCCTGCACCAGCCACGAGCTCGACGGGACCCCGAGCGGCGTCGCGACCATCTACGCCCAGCCCGACGCGCCCGAGACCCTGGACTACGTCTACAACGGGGCGACGGCGCTGCCGACGGTGCTCAACGAGGCGCCGGTCATCACGGCCCTGAGCGGCCCCCTCGGCGACCGCCTCGAGCCCCAGGCGAGCCAGGCGCTCTCGGTCACCGCCAGCGACGCCGACCTCGACCCGCTGAGCTACGCCTGGAGCTTCGTCGGCGGCAGCGCCGGCTGGAGCCTGTCCGGCGCGACGACCGCCACGCCCACCCTGACGGCGCCCGGGCCCACCGGCCTCGCGCAGGTGACGCTCCAAGTCGCGGTCGACGACGGCAGCGGGCCGGTCACCGACACCGTCGTCGTGGACCTCTACGCCGAGGCGTCGTGCGACAGCTACACGCCGGCGGCGCGGAACCGCGGGACGGGGATCTATTGGATCGGCGCCGGCGTCGGAGCGAGCGCCTATCAGGCCTACTGCGACATGACGACGCTGGGCGGCGGCTGGACGCTCATCTCGAACCGGCGCGGCAACGGCACCAACACCGAGACCTGCGGCGGCAACATCGCCCAGTTCTTCACCAACGGCTGCGGCTCGCCGAGCGCCATCTCGAGCACCCAGTCCTACGCGCTGTCGGCCGCGCGGCGGACGGCGCTGCCGCGCTCGGAGATGCTCGTCCAGCAGTTCCTGAACGGGACCCTCGACAGCGACGACGCCTACGTCGTCTCGATCCCGGGCGGCGCCGGCGACCTCTTCCCGAACACCGCCAACCTCCGGGACATCGCGCTCAACGGCGTGTGCACGTTCTCGGGCGGGACCTGCGACACCTCGAGCGTCTATTGGCGCTACATCGGCGACAACTGGTGGGCCAACTCGATCTGCAACTCCGCCAAGGACCCCCGTTTCGACTACCGGGGCAACTACGGCCTCTGCGACGACGGGCTGTCCACGAGCTACGCCACCAGCAGCTTCACGGGCGACCGCTCGGCGTATGCGGAGACGAAGCTCTGGGGCTACACGTCGAACATCTCGGCCAACTACCAGGAGCGGATCTGGTACCGGTGAGGGGCATGCCGCGTTGACAGCGCTCGCCATAGGGCGGAACAGTGACCCTCCAGCCCGGGTTGCGTTCCGGGTACCCGGAGGACCCCATGCAGCCGATCCAGCCCCTCGCGTGGCGCGCCGCGCCGCGACGCGTCGTGGTGCGCGCCGCGACCGTATTCTGCCTGATCCTGGTCGGCGCGACGCCGGCGCTCGCCGGATCCGGTGACGCCGCCGTCGACGCGGCGCTCGCGAGCTGGGACGTCCTGGCCAAGAACGTGAAGGTCAGCGGCGTGAAGCAGAAGACCGTGGACGGGGTGACCGTCGGGACGGCCAAGGCGCGCGCCTTCGGACATCGGGTCGACCTCGAGGCGCGCTACCAGGGGACGGACCTCCACCGCCTCGGGCTGACGTTCACGCCCGAGCGTCAGCTGAAGAGCGACGACCTGGTCGCGCTGCTCGGCGTCGAGCCGGGGCAGGCGCTCCCGAGCGGGGTCGGCGCGGGGTTCGGGGTGAAGCGCCTCGAGGTGGACTTCGCGAACCGCAAGCCCGTGGCGATCCGGGCGGTGTTCGACGCCGGCACCTGGGCGCCCTTCGGGGGCCGGGACATGCGTCTCAGCGACCTCGAGGTGAGCATCACGCTGTTCGAGCCCTTCGGGGCGCGCTCGCTCGAGGTCTACCTCAGCGGGACCTCGCGGATCCCGGCGAAGCTCGCGAAGTACCTGGGGCTCGGCGAGACGCGCATCGACCTGACCGGCTTCGCCGACAGCCGCGCGAAGACGCTGCTCCTGACGGTCGACCTGGCCACCGACGAGATCCCGCTCGGCGACACGAAGACCGTCGTCCTGAAGGGCGCCCAGCTCCGGCTCGGGTTCCTGAACGCGGCGCCCATCCTGGCGATCGGCGGGACCCTCGGCGTCCGCCCGGCCAGGGGCGGGCCGCTGACGCTGAAGGGCGACGTGGCGCTGAAGCTGACCGGCGAGGTCTTCGCCCAGGGCTGGAACGACGGGACCTGGAGCAACCCCCTCGGCCTCTCCGACCGGCTTCACGTCCTGCGGCCGGGCGTCGGCTTCGGCGCGGACTTCAGCGCGGTGCCGTGGCCGATGCCGATCCTGGCCATCCAGGGGGGCATCGCCGTCGGGGCGGACCCGGCGCGACCCCGCTTCGGCGGACAGGTCCTGGTCGGCGTGCACGGCGGCGACCCGACTCAGAACGTCATCGACGCGCGCCTCGACCGCGTGAACGCGCTCGACCTCGTGAGACCCTTCGTCGCCGACGGGATGCCGGGGGCGCTGGGCGAGGTCCTGGCCGGCCTGGAGGTGACGAACGGGCGGCTCACGGTGGTCCCGCCCGGGCCCGGGGTGACGCTCTTCGGCGTGTACTACCCGCCGGGCTTCCAGATCGCGGGGGACGTCAAGGCGGGGAGCTTCCACGGCGAGCTCGACGTCGACGTGTCGCCGCTGGGGATCGAGGCCTTCGCCCAGGTGACGCCCATCACCTTCCCCGGCTTCTCGCTGACCGGGGCCGGCGGGGCGCCCGGGCCGTATCTGTACGTCGTCGCCAAGCAGGGGACGAAGGCGCTGGCGCTGAACGGGACCCTCGACGTCCTGGGGATCAAGCGGGCGGCGGACATCTCGGTCAGCCGACACGGGTTCAGCGCGACGGTCAGCGGCTCGCTCTTCGGCGTGGCGCAGGCCGAGGTCGAGGTCGCGGGGCGAAACCCGCTGAAGGACGACGGCGGGCTCTTCGTGTCGGCGACGATGGGCTCGCAGCTGAACCGGCAGCTCATGGACGCGGTCGTCGCCCGGATCGACGAGCACGTCGCCGAGTCCCGGCGCGGGTTCGCCAAGGCGCGGGCCGACCTCGAGCGCGAGCGGGCGCGGCTCATCGCGGCCGACAAGTTGCTGAACGAGGCGCGAGAGCGGGCGGTCCGCGAGCTGAAGCAGAAGTGTCAGGGGTTCCGCGACAGCGACCGCGACCGGCAGCGGAAGAAGGCCGACAAGGACCGCCTCGACCGCCGCATCTCGGGGCTCGAGAGTGACATCGCGTCGCTGCGGTCGAAGATCGCCGGGGCGAAGGGCTACGCCAAGCGGACGAAGCGGACGATCAACGCCTTCGACTGCGGGCGCGGGCAGGTCTGGGACCCGATCCACGGGGGCGGCTGCTACTCGTGCCCGGCGGGGATGAGCCGCGACACGACGATCCACATCGAGCACAAGGGGGCGTGCTCGAAGTCGACGGTGTCCTGGGACGCGCAGGTCGTGAAGAAGACGGGCGAGCTCGCCGCGGCGCGGGGGGATCGTGACATCGTGCAGCGGGCGCTCGCCGGGCTCGAGCGGGCGGTGGATCGGACCGCGGAGCAGGCGTGCAAGACCATGGCGGACGCGACCGCCATCGACCGGCTGCCGGCGGTCCGCGGCATCGTCGAGGAGCACGCCGGGATCAACGCGGCCATCGACGCGGCCCAGGGGATCGTCAGCGGCGGCGAGCTGGTGACGATGACGACGGTCAGCACCGCGAAGTGGCTGGCGCAGCGGGGCGGCGAGGTGGCCGGCATCTTCCAGCTGAAGAAGGCGGGCTTCGAGGGGTGCCTGAGCAAGACCTCGGACGGGAGGCTGGCGCTCGAGATCGACGGAGTGTTCGCTGGGCAGGCTGTCCGGGGGAGCTTCGACGTGAACCTGCGCGACCTGAAGGACGGCGCTCGGAAGCTGGCGGACGCGCTGTTCAAGACCGGCAAGACGCCGCCCGCGGCCAGCAACGGCGCGTGCAAGCGGCCGAACGTGCCGCGGGTCACGCGCGAGAGCGTGCGGGTGGTCGACCGGGTGACGAAGCTCCGCGAGGGCAAGCGGACCGACCGCCGCGCGAAGGCGAAGACGCCCGAGCGGCCCGGGTGGGCGCCGAACCGCTCGCAGGCGGCCGCCAACGCGCAGGCCGCGGGGAAGTCGCGGCGGGGGCGGACGAAGGCGAAGGATCCCAAGAAGACGCCGCACGTGGACGCGGCCGGGCGCTGCCGCGAGCTGGTCCAGGGGCGGATCCCCTACGATCCGAGCGGGCGGCAGGCCTGGCCGGCGGCGGACCTGACGCGCCTCTGCAGCGGCACGGCGGACGGTGAGCAGCCGGGGTCGTGCTACACGCTGGCGATGAGCGGGCGGCTGAAGATGAACGGCCGCGCCTGGCAGCCCGCCGAGGCCATCGCGCTGTGCGCGGGGACGTCGAACGCGCGCGAGACCGTGCGCTGCTTCGTCGACAAGAGCCGGGCCCTCCAGGACGCCCGGGCCCTGAAGGCCTGCAGCGGGCAGTGACCACGTCGACCGACCCGGCCGGGAGCGGCGCGAGGCCGCGCTCGCGCTGAGCTGCCCTCGACCGGCGGGCGGGCGGCGGCCCAGACGGTCGACGCACCGCCTGGGCCGCTGGGCTGACCTGGGCGGACCGTCTGGCTTGTGCCGTCCGGCGCCCCCGTGGGATGTTCGGGGGTGGCGTGGCCAGCTGGGCGAGGGACCGTGGGAATCGACGAAGCGCTGGAGCTCCTGGGGGTGACCCGCGAGGACGACGACGATCGCGTCCGGCGGGCCTACCTCAAGGCCGTGCGCCGGCACCCGCCGGAGCGCGACCCCGAGGGCTTCCAGCGCGTGCGCGAGGCCTACGAGCTCGCGAAGTCGCGGCGCTTCGCCTTCATCTTCGTACCCGGGGACGATCTCGAGCGCGCTGAGGCGGCTCCCGATGACGAGAGCCTGGAGGCGGCGACGACCGAGGAGGCGCCGGGGTCTCCGGCGGACGTCGCGCCGCCCAGCGACGACAGCGACGACGGCGTAGCCGACGTCATGGCCGACGCCGAGCCCGGGCCCGAGGTCGACGAGGCGCTCGACGCCCGGGATTGGGGCGAGCTGGACGACGAGGACAGCGACGGCTCCTTAGAGATGTACGTCTACGACGCGCTCATGATGGCGGCCCACGAGCCCACGGCCGAGGCCGGCGAGCGCGCGGTGGAGTGGGCGACGCGCTGGGTGGACGAGGAGCGCGGCCCCCTGCCCCTCGAGCGCCTGGGGCTGGCGACGCTGGAGCTCCTGGCCGCCGGGCACTTCGGGCCGGCCCGGGCGCTGGTGGTGGCCGGGCGGCGCTGGGTCGAGGCGGCGGGCTCGGAGCTCGACGCCGCGGGGGACGCGCCGCTCCACTGGCTGCAGGCCCGGGATCTGGTCGCGATGGCGCCCTCGATGGGCGACGGTGCGGTCGAGGCCATCGCCCGGGCGCTGCTCGACGACGACTACGCGCTGGCGGGCCGGCGCTGCAATCAGGAGCTGTCGACGCCGGCGGCGCGGAATGTGGCGGCGAAGTCCGCTCCGCTCTTGTGGTCGCTGGCGCTGAAGGCGCGGCGGCGGGTCGACCCGGAGGTCCGGAGCAGCAAGGTCGATCACTCGTGGACGATGTGGCCCCTGGCCCTGCTCCTCTTCTTCGGGATCAAGGCGCTGGTCGTCAACCTGGGGCGACCCGACCACCATGTGATGAGCCCCACGGAGCTCCGGGAGCGTATGGACCGCGTCGTCGAGGATCGCGCCCGCCCTGGAGAGGTCGGGGGCGGCGAGATCTACGCCTCCCGCCGCGAGCGGGCGCGCGCCGAGCTGTCGGCGTCACTCGCTGCGGCGGTACGCACCTGCGCGCCCGGCGACTGCGAGCGGTGCCGCGCGCTCGCCGACGCCCTGTACCAATTCGAGCAGAGGATCTGTTGGCGGGCCATCACCTTGCTCGAGGAGGTAGAGGCCGGACCCGGCCGACCGGCGCCCCCGAGCACGGCTGGGGTGGAGGAGGCGCTGCGCTCGCTCCGGAGCTATTGTCGGACCGGTCGGCTCCCGCCGCCGGCCGCACCGAACGGACACGACCCATGACCAAGCCCAGCGCCCCGATCGTGGGCATCGACCTCGGGACGACGAACTCGCTGGTGACCGTCCTCGTGGACGGCGAGCCCAGGCTCATCCCCAACGCGCTCGGCGAGCACCTCACGCCGAGCGCGGTGAGCTGTGACGACAGCGGCCGCGTCTACGTCGGCGCGCCGGCGGCGGCCCGGGCCACGACGCACCCGGGGCGCACCGCGCGCAGCTTCAAGCGCAGCATGGGGACGGACGCCCGCTGGGAGCTCGGCTTCGGCGAGGTCGACGCGGTGAAGCTGTCGGCGCTGGTCCTCCGGGCGCTGCGAGAGGACGCCGAGGCTTATCTGGGGGTGCCGGTGACCGAAGCCGTCGTGACCGTCCCGGCCTACTTCGGCGAGCATCAGCGGCGGGCGACGAAGGCGGCGGCGTCCATCGCCGGGCTCACCGCCGAGCGCATCATCAACGAGCCGACGGCGGCGGCGCTCGCCTACGGGCTCCATCGGCGGGACGCCGAGCAGCGGGTCGCGGTCGTCGACCTCGGCGGCGGGACCTTCGACGTGACGGTGCTGGAGATCATCGAGGGCATCGTCGAGATCCAGGCCAGCGCCGGCGACATCCACCTCGGCGGCGACGACTTCGTGGACGCCGTGGTCGAAGCGCTGCGGGCGCGGGGCGTGGACATCGCCGAGGGGCCGGCCGGGGCCCGAGCGTGGCACGCCTGCCAGCGCATGGTCGTCGAGCTGAGCGAGCGCCAGGTCGTGACCGCGACCCTGACGCCGTCGGCGGGCGCGGCGCCGGTCGAGGTCGTCCTCGAGCGCGAGGAGGCCGAGGCGGCGTGGGCGCCGCTGCTCGAGCGCATCGGGGTCATCATCCGCCGCGCCCTGCGCGACGCGGCCGTGCTGCCCGGGGCCATCGACGAGGTGCTGATGGTCGGCGGCGCGAGCCGGACGCCGTGCGTGCAGGACAAGGTCCGCGAGATCTTCGGCAAGGCGCCGAGCGCCGCCCTCCCGCCCGACGAGGCGGTCGCGATGGGCGCCGCGATCCAGGCTGCGCTGAAGGCGCAGGACGCCGCGGTCGACGACCTCGTGGTCACCGACATCGCGCCCTTCACCATGGGGATCGCGGTGGCGGCGGGGCCGGACGCGGCGGGCATCACCGGGCTCTTCAGCCCCATCCTGCAGCGCGGGACGACCATCCCGGCGAGCCGCGTCGGGCGCTACCACACGGTGTCTCATGGCCAGCGGGGGATCACCGTCGAGGTCTATCAGGGCGAGCACGCCCTGTGCCGCGACAACACCCTGCTCGGCGCGCTCGCGGTCCCGGTCCCGGCGGCCCCGGCCGGCAGGGAGTCCGTCGACGTCCGCTTCACCTACGATCTGAACGGGATCCTCGAGGTCGAGGCGACGGTGGTGTCCAACGGGCGCGTGGTCAGCGACGTTTTTCACGAGTCGCGGTCGGATATGACACCGGCGATGGTCGCCAAGGCGCGAGAGCAGATGAAGCGCCTCAAGGTCCACCCGCGCGACACCCTGCCCAACCGCACCGCGCTCGAGCGCGCCGACGCCTGCTACATCGAGCTCGTCGGGCCGTCGCGCGACCACCTCGGGCAGCTCATCGCGTTCTTCCTCGCGGCGCTCGAGACCCAGGATCCGGACCAGATCGAGGCCGCGCGGGCGCAGCTGCTCGACGCCACCGCGTACCTGAGCGGGAGTTGAGAGGGTGTTGGGGGATTCTCCCGTCGCCAGGCTTGCTCTCGTGGTCCCGGTTGGCTCCGCTCCTCGGTCACGTGCGTCCGTACGCTTCCTCGTCGCGTAGCCACCTGGAACCACGACGCGGCGCCCGGCTCGGTCCGAATGACCAACACCCTCTGAGCCGGGCGCACTTGCGCGCCATCGCGATCGCTCCGAGACTGGGTCGCCCCCGAACCCCGGAGAGACCGCATGCGACTGTTCGCCCTGATTGGAGCGCTCGCGCTCGTGGCCGCGTGCGGCAAGAGCACGCCGGCGCCCCAGGCTCCCGATACGGCGACGCCCGCCCCCAGCGCGAGCGCCGACGCCGCGCCCGCCACCCCCGAGGGGGACGCCGACGAGCCGGCGGCCGCCGCCGACACGGAGGCGCCCGCGCCGGAGCCCGACGCGGGAACGGCGAAGGTCGACTGCGTCCCCGAGGTCGTCGCGGACGGCGACAACAAGCCGCAGGTCCGGATCGGCGACACGCCGGTCGCGATCCCGGCGCCCGAGTTCGGCGAGGCGACGGTCTTCCACCTGCCGTGGCAGGGCAAGCTCCTCGTCGGCGTGTCGGCGAGCACCATCGTGCACATGGGCTACGAGCCGGGCGGCGCGCTGTGGCAGGTGGACTGCGCGGATCTCGCGGCGGCCCCGGTGAAGTTCTACGCCGAGGAGGGCGCGGACTTCGGCGTGGCCATCACCACCGCCGACGGCGAGGGGGTCTACTACAGCCGCCACGACGGCCTCGGGCGGCTCGACCTCGCGTCGAAGAAGGCCGAGCTGGTGCTGCCGGGGCAGCCGGTGGACCGCGACTGCGCGGAGATGCGTGGACCGCAGGAGGGGACCTGGCTCCAGCGGGTCTTCCCGGAGGAGCTGACCGACGCGGGCCCGATCGTCCGGATGGGCGCGCCGTGCGGCTACGAGGGGGACTGGGAGCTCCGGCGCTACCTCGTCACGGCCATCGACGACGCCGAGACTCGCCAGCTCACGCGGCTGCCGGCGATCTCGGCGCTGACGGCGGGTCCGGACGGGACGGTGTGGCTCGGTGACGCCGGGTGCGACTCGTTCATGATCCTCGACCCGTCGACCGACGGCGCCGTGTGGCGCTCGAAGGACGGCGGCGTCAGCTGGGCTCCGGTCCCGATCGCGGCGCCGTACGAAGCCGGGGCCGAGCCGCGCCCCCTCGACGGCGCGGTGGCCGATATCATCGTCGACGCGAAGGACGGCCAGCACGTGGTCGTTCGCTCGCCGATCTGCGACAGCTCTGCGGCGGCGATGGGCGGTGACGTGATGGTCACGCGCGACGGTGGCGCGACCTGGGTCCGGGTCGCGGACCCGTACGAGCCCGACATCGACGGCGGGCAGGGGATCCGGTTCCTCTGGAGCCCCGACGGAGACGCCGACCACCTCTACGCCGCGGATCGGCGCGGTGGGGACGAGACGGGCGCGCCGAAGGTCGCCGAGACGAAGGACGGCGGCAAGACGTGGACCGCCGTCGAGGACGTGAAGGTTCCGGCGCGAGGTGACCTGAAGGCGGTCACCGTGAACGGCGCGAGCCTGGAGCCCGACGTCACCGGGGTGACGCGGGTCGCCGAGGAGGGCGCGCGCGAGGCGTCCTTCCCGCCGCCGAACTGGTTCGTCGAGACGACCTTCGGGCGCGCGCTGCCGACGCGGGCGAAGCGGGTCGCCGTCGGCTGGGAGGACGTGGCGAAGGCGCTCGAGGCGAACAAGCGGGGTGTGGGCCTGCTGAAGAAGAAGCAGGCGGACGAGGCGATCGCGGCCTTCGACGAGGCGCTGAAGGCGGACCCGAACTTCGACCTCGCGCGCTACAACCGCGCCTGCGCCCACGGCGTCGCGGGGCGGGCGGACGAGGCGATGAAGGGGATCGAGGAGCTGTCGGCGCGGGGCGGGTACCAGGCGCTCATGGCGCTGAAGGCGGCGCCGGCGGACAAGGACCTCGAGGCGCTGTGGGGGCGGCCGGAGTTCCGCCGCCTGACGACGGTCGGCGTCCTCGAGCCGGCGTACATCGATTCAGACTACGGCGAGCACCACTGGCTGGCCGTGAAGTTCGCGTCCGACCCCTTCGAGCGGATGTGCGTCTGGACCAACGGCGACTGGAGCGACGGCGACGAGCCGCTGCCGCCGGTCGTCGACCAGGTCGACTGCGCGACCGGGCTGTCGGTCGGCAAGCGCTCGGGCACGGCGAAGGACCTCGACGCCATCGACGGGTGGCTGCAGGGGCTCGGGATGGTGGCCTGGACGCCGGTCGAGGACGAGGGGACGGTCAAGCGCGCGGCGGCGTACCTGAAGTCGCAGCGGCCCGAGCTCGCCGAGACGGCGGAGGACGAGATCGCCGAGAACCTCAAGGTCTTCCAGTCCCCGAGCGGGCCGGACGGCCGCGTCGCGATGGTGATGCGCGCCGAGCCCGAGGTGCGGCTCATCGCCCTGGCGTCGGCCCTGAAGCCGAGCGACGGGAGCCCCTGACGGCGCGCCGTACCGGGGCAGCCGCCTGGTAGAGCTCTCGAGGATGGCAGTGATGCGCCGCTCGCGAGCTCGACCGAGCCGCGGGGTGCGAAAGGCGCGACGGGCCCGCGAGAGGCGCGAAGGCGCTTGACACGCGGGTACCGCGGTCGCAGAAGACGCAGAGGCCCCGGGTCTCTCCCGTGGGTGGGGGACGCCTTCGCGGGCTCGTTGCACGCCGGAGCGACGGTATGCGCGCTCGCCTCCCCTCCCTCACCCTCGCCTGCTTCGCGCTGATCGCCATCGTCGTGGCGCCGACGCCGAGCCGCGCGGCGGACACCTGGACCACGCCCCACCCTGGCGTGCAGCGCCTGTTCCGGACGGCGTCGGGGCCGCTCCGGATCCACGCGCTCGTCGTCGACCTCTGCGCCCCCGGGGTCTCGGTGCGGGCGACGGCGCCGAGCGAGAAGCAGCGGACGCCCTCGAGCTTCGGAGCGCTCATCGGCGCCGAGGCCGTCATCAACGGCGACTTCTTCAGCTACACCAACTACTACCCCATCGGCCTCGCCAAGGGCGGCGGGACGCACTGGCCGGGGACCGGGGACAGCGCCTGGCAGGCCCTGGTCGCCTTCGGGCCCTACCGGTCGGTCTTCTCCGACGACAGCGAGGTCTTCTCGGCGACGACGGCGCACACCGACATCGTCAGCGGCTTCGCGCAGATCGTCCGCGACGGTCAGGCCATCAGCAGCTACGACTGCAGCGGGCACTTCTGCGCGCGCCACCCGCGGACGGCGGTCGGCATGTCCGAGGACCGGCGGACGCTGTACCTGATGATCATCGACGGCCGCAGCACCGCGAGTATCGGCGTGACGCTGGCGGACCTGGCGACGCAGATGCGTTCCATGGGCGCGTACGACGCGGTCAACCTCGACGGTGGCGGCTCGAGCGCGATGTGGGTGAAGGACGTCGGCGTCGTCAACAGCCCCTCGGACGGGAGCCAGCGGGTGGTGTCGAACCACCTGGCGGTCTTCGCGGACGGCGGCGGGCAGCCGGGCTCCTGCGCGACCTGGGGCCCGACCCAGGCGGCCCTCGACGCGCCGCGCTTCGACGCCGCGGGATCCACCGACGTCGACGGGGATGGGCTCGGCGACGTCTGCGCGCGGGCCGCTGCGGGGTTGAGGTGCCGCCTGAGCGGGACCCACCAGCTGGCGAGCGGCCCGTCGGGGCCGGACCCCGAGCTGGGAGACGGCCTCGGCTGGGACAACCCGCAGTACTACACGACCTTCCACTTCGGGGACGTGACCGGCGACGGCAAGGCGGACCTGTGCGCGCGAGCGGCGGCGGGGATGCTCTGCTACCGCTCGACCGGCGCGGGCTTCGCGACGCCAGCCATCGTGGGGCCGGCCTGGTCCAACGCGAACGGCTGGGACGCGCCGAAGTACTACGCGACGATCCGGCTGGCCGACCTGAACGGCGACGGCAAGGCCGACCTCTGCGGGCGCGGTCCCGACGGGGTCCACTGCCACCTCGCGACCGGGACCGGCTTCGGGCCCGACGTCGGTGGGCCGGAGCTGTCCGACGCCGCCGGGTGGGGCGCGGTGCAGTACTACGGGACGTTCAGGACCGGCGACGTCGACGGGGACGGGCGGCACGACCTGTGCGCGCGCGCCTCGGCCGGGGTGTGGTGCTGGCGGTCGAACGGGACGGCGTGGGCGAGCTACATGACGACGGACTTCGGCAGCAACGCCGACGGGTACGCCGACGTCGCCTACTGGGGGACCTTCGAGCTGGTCGACTTCACCGGCGACGGCAAGGACGACCTGTGTATCCGGGGGCCGAGCGGGATCCGCTGCCGGCCGTCGACCGGGACCGGGTTCGGGGCAGAGGTCGCTGGGCCGACGCTGACCGACGGCGTGGGCTGGTACGATCCGTCGAACCACCTGGCCATTCGCTGGGCGGACCTCGACGGTGACGGCAAGGTCGACGTCTGCGCGCGGGCGAACGCCGGGATCGTCTGCTGGCGCTCGCAGGGGAGCGGCTTCGGAGCGATGATCACCGGGCCGTCGCTCTCCGACGGCGACGGCTGGTTCCGGGACCGCTACTGGGCGACGCTGCGGATGGGGGACGTCGACGGGGACGGCAAGGCGGACCTGTGCGGGCGCGGGGACGACCGCTTTCGGTGCTGGCTGTCGACCGGCGGCGGCTTCGGCGCGAGCTGGGACGGACCGACCTGGGCGGACAGCGTGGGCTGGGGCGGGCAGCAGTACTGGGGGACGATGCACCTCCAGACTCCGCGGGGGACGGTCGTCGACCCGTGCGACCTGCCCGACGCGTGCACGGCCGGAGCGGACGAGAGCGAGGCCTGCGGGGACTGCGGCGCGCGGAGCCGGAGCTGCTCGGCGACGTGCGAGTGGTCGGCTTGGGGCCCGTGTGAGGCGACCGTCGGCGGGGCTGGGGCCTGCGACGACGGTAATGGGTGTACCGACGACAGCTGCGCCGCCGGCGGGAGCTGCGTTCACGTCGACAACCAGGCGAGCTGCGACGACGGGGACGCTTGCACGGTGGGGGACGTGTGTCAGGGCGGGGGGTGCGCCGGGGCACCGCGGGACTGTGACGACGGGAACCTCTGTACCGACGACTCCTGTGGTGCGGCGACCGGCTGCGTCCACTCGCCGTCGGTGTCGGCCTGTGACGACGGCAACGCGTGCACGCTGGGTGACGTGTGTCAGGGCGGCGCGTGCGTGCCGGGCGCGGCACGGGACTGCGACGACGGCGAGGGGTGTACGAACGACGGCTGTGACCCGGTGAGCGGGTGCTTCCACGTCCCGACGAGCGGGGCTTGCGACGACGGCGACGCCTGTACGACGGCCGACAGCTGCGCGAGCGGGACCTGTGCCGGCGTGCCGACCTCGTGCAACGACCAGAACCCGTGCACGGCGGACGCGTGCGACCCGGTGACCGGCTGCGTGGGTGCGCCGCTGAGCGGCGGGGGCTGTGACGACGGCGACGGCTGCACGGTCGATGACGTCTGTGTCGAAGGGGTGTGCGTGGGGACACCGCTGAACGCCGGCGGCTGTGACGACGGCGACCCGTGCACCGACGACGCGTGCGACGCGGCGGGGGGCTGCGTCCACACACCGAACGCGGCGGCCTGCGACGACGGCGACCCGTGCACCGAGGGTGACAGGTGTGGGGCCGGGGGTTGCGCGGGGACCGTGAGCAGCTGCGACGACGGCAACCCGTGCACGGCCGACCTGTGCGAGCCGACGAGCCTCGGCTGCACGCACACGCCGATGGCTGACGGGCCGTGCGATGACGGCGACCCGTGTACGCTCGCGGTGTGCCTGGCCGGGGAGTGTCAGGTGACCGCGACCGAGCCGGGCTGCTGTGCCGACGACGCGGCCTGCGCGGCGGCCGAGCGCTGCGACGCGACGAACCGGTGCGTGGACGTGCAGTGTGGGAGCTGCGAGGACGCGAGCGACTGCGGCGTCGGCAACCGCTGCGAGGTGCTCGGGGACCGGCGGGTCTGCCTGGTGGACTGCTCGGCGGGGCAGGCGTGCCCGGACGGGGCGCGCTGCGAGGCGGCCTTCGGGGGCGGCGCGCGGTGCGTCCCGGTCGACGGCGCCTGTGCGTGTTCAGCCGGCGACCCGTGCGCCTGCGACCCGGACAGCGAGGACTGCGGGACGTCGGTCCCCGGCAGCGACTCGTCGGGCTGCGGCGGTGGCTCGAGCGAGGTGCCGCTGGGGTTGGTCCTGGGGGTCTTCGTCGTCGGGGTTGTGATTCGCCGTCGGTGGGTGAGGGTGTAGGCGCCCTCGCTGCTCGTGGGGGTCGCGCTGCCGGTGTCGACGACGCGCGGCCCCGAGCTCTGCGGCGGGCGGCCTTCCTGAGGTTTGATGCGTGCTCGGGCCGGGAGGCCGGGGCTCTCTGAGAAAGCGTGGAACGTGTCGCGGGCTCGACGGCAAAGGACCTACGATGTCCAAGGCCCGCCCAGTCGTGCCCGGCGCCATCGTGGTACTGACCCGTCGTTGCCACGACCGGCGATTCTTCCTGCGTCCGGATCGCGAGATCTCGGAGGCGATGGAGTACGCCCTCGCGGTGGCGCTCGGGAGATACGGCTTGAAGTTGATCGGCGTCATCTTCATGTCCGACCACTACCACCTCATCCTGTGGGATCCGTGCGCCCGCTACCCCGAGTTCGCACGCTACCTGAACAGCCTCATCGCTCGCATGGTGAATTGTCGCCGCGGGCGGTGGGACAGCCTGTGGGACGGACGCCAACTTCACGTTGACGTCTTGCTCACCGCCGAGGCCGTGGAGCGGAAGCTCGTCTACGTCCTGTGCAACCCCGTGGCGAGCGGGCTCGTGGAGCGTGGGCGTGACTGGCCCGGCGTTCGGAGCACGCCCCAGGTCTATGTGACCGGTCCGCGGACGGTCCGCCGGCCGAGCTGGTTCTTCGACCCCGACGGCGACATGCCCGAGGAGGCGACGCTCGAGTACGTGGTGCCGCCGACCCACGAGGAGATGACGCCGGCGGAGTTCGCGGCGTTGATCGCGCGACGAGTCAACGCGTCGGAGGAGGCGCTTCGGGCCGAGCAGCGTGCCGCGGGACGGCCGTTTCTGGGGCCTCGAGGCGTGCGGCGTCAGGAGTGGTCGGCGAGGGCGAAGACGCCGGAGAAGCGGCGCGAGCCCGTCCCGCGCGCGACGGGGAGAGGGGCGGCCCACAAGGCTGCGGCGAAGGCCTTCCGGAGGTTCGAGGTCGAGTACGGCAAGGCGCTGGCCGCGTGGCGCGGCGGCGACCGGGAGGTCGAGTTCCCGCCCGGCACCTGGAAGATGAGTCGCCTTCACGCCGCCGCCTGTCGCCCTCCGCCTGGCTACCTGTCGGTCCTGGTGGGCTTCCGAGCTCCGCCGCCGGAGGCCCCGGCGGCCTGATTCTCGCGACCGAAGCCGTCGCGTCGCAGCGGTGCGCCCAGCCCTCGCGGACTTGCGGAATCCGCAAGACGGACCTGCCCTCGACGAGCTGGTCCGCGTCCGGTCTCGCCCAGATCGAGCTGAGCCTGACCGGTGACCGGCAAGATGAACGCCGTTCAACTCCGTCGTCCGAGATTACCCCCGGTCAGGTCGTCGAGACCGCGAGGGCTACCGCGTTGAGGGTCAGGGCGAGGCAGACCGCCGCTATCCACCACCGCCGGGGGACGTGAGGGGCGCCGAGGTGGGCGAGCCACCCGAGCCCACTCTCGTCGAAGGACTCGGCGACGGGCCGCCGGGTGTCGACGGCGACGGGGCTCGCGACCGTCGCGCTGTAGCGGGTCACGGGCGGCTCGCCGGGGACCGCGAGCGGCGTCGGGCGCCTCCGCAGGACGCTGACGGGGACGACCTCGGTGGAGACGGTCAACGAGTATCTGGTCACGGGCTTGCGAGCGTCGTCCATGGGACCTCCGATGTCCTCCATGAGCGCAGACGCGCGTCCCGCCTCGCGGTCCGCCGCCGACGCCGATTCGAGGAGCGCCCACTCCGGCTGGTCGGAACGGGACCTACCTCGTCACCATCGGCGGGTGGAGCCGCGAGCTTGAGGCGAACCCGCGCGAGAGCGGCGTCAAACGGCTGGCTAGCCCACCCTGCGCAAGACCTCGTGGGCGATGTGCGGCAGAGGGACGACCTGCTCGACGCCCCCGCGCTTGATGGCCTCGTTGGGCATCCCGAAGACGACGCACGTCGCCTCGTCCTGGGCGATGGTCCAGGCGCCGGCCTCGTGGAGCTCGCTCATCCCCTCGGCGCCGTCGTCGCCCATCCCGGTCATGATGACGCCGACCGCGTTCGGCCCCGCCGAGCGCGCGGCCGACCGGAACAGGACGTCCACCGACGGCCGGTGCCGCGACACCAGCGGGCCGTCGTTCATCTCGACGTAGAAGCGCGTGCCGCTCCGCTTGAGCAACATGTGCCGATTGCCCGGCGCGATGAGCGCCCGCCCCCGCACCACCGTGTCGTTGTCCTCGGCCTCCTTGACCTCGATCGCACAGAGCCCGTCGAGCCGCCGCGCGAACGCCGCCGTGAACTTCTCCGGCATGTGCTGCACCACGACGATCCCCGGCGCGTCCGGCGGCATCGCCATCAGCAGCTCCCGAAGCGCCTCGGTCCCCCCGGTCGACGCCCCGATGACCACCACCTTGTCCGTCGTGTCGAAGGTCACCGCCGTCGTCCGCGCCCGCGGCAGCACCGCGTCCGCCGTCAGCTTCGGCGCCGCCAGCGTCCGCGCCGACCGACGCTGGACCCGCGCCCGCGCCGCCGCCTTGACCACGTCCCGCAGGCGCACCTCCGACTCCTCGAGAAACGCCTTGGTCCCGACCTTGGGCTTGGTGATGATCTCGACCGCCCCATACTCCAGCGCCCTCAAGGTCGCGTCGCACCCCGCCGTCGTCAGCGTCGAGCACATGACGACCGGGATCGGGTGCTGTGACATCAGCTTCTGGAGGAACGTCAGCCCGTCCATCCGCGGCATCTCGACGTCGAGGGTGATGACGTCGGGGACCTCCGACCGCATCCGCTCGGCCGCGACGAACGGGTCCGCCGCGGTCCCCATCACCTCGATGTCGGGATCCCCAGACAAGAGCGACTTCAGCGTCTGACGCACCAGCGCGGAGTCGTCGACGATCAAGACCTTGACCTTGTGCCCCATTACCCTCTCCACCGCCCATCGCGACTCGTCTTACACGTCTTGTGCAGCCGGCGGACCAGCACATCACCCGTCCCGGTGTCGAAGTACAGCTTGAGCCCCGAGCACCCACCGAGGCTCGAGCTCACCGGGATGAGCCCGTGCTCCCCGAGCAACCTGGCCAGCGCCTCGCGGTTCATCGCCCCGATCGTCGGAGGCGCTCCGGCCCCCGACCCTGCGGTCGCGAGCACGTCCGCGCCGCCGAACACCTTGACCTCGAGCGACCTCGGCGCCACCCCGCGCGCCACGAACCACTCCACCATGTGGTCGAGCGCGCGGTCGAGGTAACGGAAGGACCCGGCCACGCCCGCGCCCGCTCGCTGCTCGGGCAGCATCGCGTGGCACATGCCCGCGTAGCCCGTCTTCGGGTCCCGCATCGTCACCGCCACGCAAGACCCCAGGATGGTCCCCAGGATGAGCGGCGACCGCGCCATCACGAGATCACCAGGCGCGAGGTTCACCGACGTGTGGTGCGACGAAGTGGGCGCGGCCATCGCCTACCGCCCTCGCGGAACGTGACGATAGACCGTCGGCGCGACCGCCTCGAGCGGCACGTCGAGCCCCGTGATCGTCTCCGAGTGCCCCAGAAACAGGAACCCGCCGGGCACGAGCACGTCACAGAAGCGCCGCAGGATCCGCTCCTGGGTCGGCCGATCGAAGTAGATGAAGACGTTGCGACAGAAGATGACGTCCTGGGTCCGGTCCACCGGATAGGGCGCCTCGAGCAGGTTGATGACGCGGAAACGCACGAGCTCCCGCAGCTCCGGCGCGATCCGGAAGACGTCCGGGCGATCCCGCCGCCGCAGCAGGTGCTTCTTCCGGAGCTCCGGCGCGATGGGCCCGATGACCTCGGCCGAATACACCGCCCGTAGCGCCCGCTCGAGCACCCGCATCGAGATGTCCGACGCCAGGATGTCCACGCCGAAGCGCATCCGCCGGCCCGGCTCCGACAGCACCATCGCCAGGGTGTACGGCTCCTCGCCGGACGAGCAGCCGGCGCTCCACAGATAGAGCGGCCGCCGCGGCCCGAGCCCGACCCTCCCCTGGAGCTCCGGCAGCACGTCGTCCACCAGGATCTTGAAGTGCTGCGGCTCGCGGAAGAAGTCGGTCTTGTTCGTCGTGACGGCGCTCGTCAGGTGAACGAGCTCCACCTCGGTGTCCGGCGCCTCGAGCACGAAGTCGCAGTACTCGCGGAACGTCCCCATCCCCAGCGCGCGGAGCCGCCGCTTGAGCCGCGACTCCAGCATCAGCCGCTTGGCCGGCGGCATCCGGATCCCGAGCCGCGCCTCGATGAAGCGCCCCATCCGCTCGAAGTCGCGGTCCGACAGGGTCGGCCCGGCGAGCGACGGCGCCCGTGCGTCCACGCCGCTCGGGAGTTCACGCGACGCCAGGTCGCGCAAGCTCATCGCGCCCCCGGACGGGCACACGACAGGGATCGTGAAGACATCGTGATGGCCTCGGCGCTCATGCGGCGGTTCCTCGTCACAGGGGGAGACGGCGACTCACGGCCTCAGTAGCGCGTGTAGGCACCATCATCGTCTACGTCGGCAGCTGCGCCCTCGAGCTGAAGGTCTACCCCGCGCGAGCTCGACGCGAGTGAGACCTCCGCCCCCACGCTCCGCGTCGTCCCCACCGTGGGACGCCGGTCGACCGGGCGCGCTTGCCCGCGCCGGGTCACGGGTCGGTGACCCACGAGCCGCTCCGGCGCCCGCGCGGTCGCGCCGCCTGAGACCCGGAAGAACCCGATCGCGGACTGGAGCTGCCGCGCCTGTGCGGACAGCTCCTCGGCCGTCGACGAGACCTCCTCGGCGCCCGACGCGTTCTGCTGGATGACCCGGTCGAGCTGCTGCGTCGCCTTGTTGATCTGGCCGGCGCCGCTGTCCTGCTCCCTCGCCGACGCGCTGATCTCCATCACGAGCTCGGCGGTCCGCTGCACGTCGGGGAGGATCGCCGCGAGGAGCTCGCCCGCGACCTCGGCCACCTTGACGCTGTCGGCCGAGAGCTCGGCGATCTCGCCGGCCGCGGTCTGGCTGCGCTCGGCGAGCCTGCGGACCTCGGAGGCGACGACGGCGAAGCCCTTGCCGTGCTCGCCGGCGCGGGCCGCCTCGATGGCCGCGTTCAGCGCCAGGAGGTTCGTCTGCCGAGAGATCTCCTCGATGATCGCGGTCTTCTCCGCGATCCGACGCATCGCGGACACCGTCTTGGCGACCGCCTCGCCCCCCTCGGCGGCGGCCGCCGCCGACTTCACGGCGATGCCCTCGGTCTGCGTGGCGTTGTCGGCGCTCTGTCGCAGGTTGGCGCTCATCTCCTCGATGGAGCTCGAGACCTCCTCGATCGACGCGGCCTGCTCGGTCGCCCCCTCGGACAGCTCCTCGGCGGCGGAGCTGAGCTGCTGGCTCCCGGCCGCGACGTGGTCGGCGGCGCCGCGCACATCGACGACGACCTCCTGCAGGCGGGCCACCATCGACGCGAGGGCGATCACCAGCACGTCCCCGTCGCCGCGCGGTACGAGCTCGACGTCGAGATCGCCCGAGGCGACGCGGTCCGCCATCATCGCCATCTCCCGCGTACTTCCGATGAGGGTTCGCAGCGAGTCGGCGAGCTGACCGACCTCATCACGGGACGCGTAGCCGACCTCCTGCGCCACGTCGCCGCGAGCGAGGCGATCCGTCGCCGCCACCGCCTCCGCGAGCGGCCGGGTGACGCTTCGCATGATGAAGTACCCGAAGAGCGTCGCCAGCAGCAGCCCGATCACCAGGCTCGACACGACGAGCGGCCAGATCACGTCGAAGCTCGCGGAGGCTCCGTCGAACTCACGCTTCGCGATGTCGAGCTGGAGCTCGACCAGGGCCGAGATCTTGTCCGACACCGGCTCGATCGACGGATAGAGGTCGTCGGTGTTGAAGGCCTCGACCTCCGCCATCGCCCGCTCGACGAGCATCTTCTCCAGCCGATCGATCTGAACGTCCGCCCGGCTCATCAGCGGCTCGAGCTCCGCGACGAGGCGCTTCTCCTCGTCCACGAGGTAGGTCCCCAGGTACTTCGTCCAGCGACGCGCGATCGTCGCCCGCGCCTCATCCACGTTCTTCACGGCGACCTGCCACGTGATGTTGCCGTTTCTGACCTTGTGGGCCGTGTCGACGATGTTCACGGCGTACATGTCGGCGATGACCTTCAGGTCCCGCAGCGGGATCACGCGGTCCTCGTAAACGGTCTCGAGGCCGCTGCGCGTGTCGGCCATCCCGTACAGCCCGACGCCCCCCGCCCCGACCACGAGGGTGGACAGGGAGATGACGAGCAGCGCGAGCCGTTTACCGATCTTGAGATTCCGGAGCATAGGTCCTCCGCGCGCTCGAGCGAGCGCAGCGTCCCGCAGTTGGCGAGCCTGGTCGGCGGTGACTCCCCGTCCCGATGCTCGCCGGTGGATGGAGGCGCGGCCGGGCAGACGTACCCGGTCGAGTCCAGCGCCTCGGCCGCCCCCAGTCGCCGGGCTCGGCAGAAAACCGACTCGTCGTCGATGGTCGCCTCGGCGTGGTTGGCAGTCCTTTTTTCAATCCCCTCGAACGGTAGTCGACGGGGCGAGCTTGAGGCCAAAATAAACCACCCGGGTGGTTTTTTGCGGAGCTCGCCAGAGCCCGAATACGGGCGCCCTTCGGGCCCCCGCCGCCGCGCGACGACAAGCACGACCACGACGACGCCCAGGTCTCGTCGCATGACCGCGGCCTCGCCCGGCAAATGGGTCAGCGCCCTCGAGGCGACCGACGCACCTCGAATCTCCCAGGCCCGAGCATACGTCGCGCGCGTGCCTTCGACGCTCGCGAGGTGGGCCCCGAAACGACGGCGCGGCACGCCACCCCGTGGTGACGTGCCGCGTCGCGATCGCCGAGCTCCGGCGCGATGGTGTCGCTCGTCAGGCGGCGGATCGATCCGCCCCGACGAGCTCGAGCTCCTCGGCCGAGAAGACCCGGTCGATGTCGAGGACGATGATGAACTCCTCGTCGCGCTTGCCCATCCCGTGGATGAACGCGGTGTCGAGGCGCGTCCCGACCCGCGGCGGCGGGTCGATCATGTCCGGCGCCAGGTCGAGCACCTCCTGCACCGCGTCGGCGAGCGCCCCGATGACGGTCGGCTCACCGTCGACCGCCACCTCGGCGATGATGACGCAGGTGTTGATGGTCCGCTCGGTCTTCGGCATCCCGAACTTGAGCCGCAGGTCGACCACGGGCACGACGTTGCCGCGCAGGTTGATGACCCCACGCATGAACTCCGGGCTCCGCGGCACACGGGTGACGCTGCCGAACTCCAGGACCTCGCGGACCTTGGCGATGTCGAGGGCGTAGAGCTCCTCGTCGAGGGTGAAGGTCAGGAACTGGGTGGTCTCGGTGAAGGCCTCGACGCTCATGTCGTTGTCGCTCCTCGGGAAAGACTGGTGGTGTTCGTGGGTTTCGACCGCGGGTCTCAGTAACGCTCGTAGATCGCCTCGTCGGCGCCGTCGTCGAGCCGGAGGTCCACCCCGGCGACCGCCGGCTCGGCGCTCGAGCCGCGAGAGGTCGCCGCCGTGGGCAGCCTCGGGACCGGACGCGCCAGCCCGCCTCGGGTCACGGGGCGCCGCGCGACCGCCGGCCTCGGCGTGCTCGCGGCGTGGGAGGTCCCTCCCACTCGGAAGAACGCGATCGAAGACTGCAGCTGCTCGGCCTGGGCGGAGAGCTCCTCGGCGGTCGACGAGACCTCCTCGGCGCTCGACGCGTTCTGCTGAATCACCTGATCGAGCTGCTGAATGGCCTTGTTGATCTGCCCGGCGCCGCTGTCCTGCTCCCTCGACGCCGCGCTGATCTCCATGACCAGCTCCGCGGTCCGCTGGACGTCGGGCAGGATGTCGCCCAACAGCTCGCCAGTTCGCTCGGCGACCCTGACGCTCTCGCCCGAGAGCGCCGTGATCTCACCGGCCGCCTTCTGACTGCGCTCGGCGAGCTTGCGCACCTCGGAGGCGACGACCGCGAAGCCCTTGCCGTGCTCGCCGGCCCGGGCCGCCTCGATGGCGGCGTTGAGCGCCAGCAGGTTCGTCTGCCGGGCGATCTCCTCGATGATCGAGGTCTTGTCGGCGATCTGACGCATCGCCACGACCGTCCGCCCGACCGCCTCGCCGCCCTCGGCCGCCGCCGCCGCCGCCTTCACCGCGAAGGTCTCGGTCTGCGTGGCGTTGTCGGCGTTCTGCCGGATGTTCGCCCCCATCTCCTCCATCGAGCTCGAGACCTCCTCGATGGACGAGGCCTGCTCGGTGGCGCCCTGGGACATCTCCTCGGCCGACGAGGTCATCTGACGGCTGCCCGTCGCCACGTTGTCGGCCGCGGTCCGCACCTCGCCGACCACGTCGACGAGCCGCTGAACCATCGTGGCGAGCGCGCGCATCAGCTCGTCGCGGCCCGAGCGCTCCCGGACGTCGACGAGGAGGTTGCCGCCCGCGATCTCCTTCGCCACCGCCGTCACCTGCTCCATCGCCGCGATGAGCACGTTGAGGTTCGCCTTGATGGTGTCGAACTCCCCCTCGTACGTGTCGGTGATCGGGTCGGGGACCTCGCCACGCGAGATCCTTCCGAGGTAGTCGCTCGTCATGTCGATGGGCGCCACGAAGGCGTCGACGAGCCGGTTGACACCGCCGACCAGCCGTCCCCAGGCGCCCTCGAAGGCCGCCTCGTCGCCCCGGGTCCGCAGCTCGCCGGCGCGCGCGGCCGCGATGAGCCCGTCGGTCTCCTTCATGAGGCGCGAGATCGTACCGATCATATCACGCAGGTTCTGCCCGAGGACGTCCTTGTCGCTCCGCACCTCGACCTCGACGCCGAGGTCTCCGGCGGCCACGCGGTCCGCCGCATGCGCCATCGCGCGCGTGCTGGCGACGACCGACCGGAGCGCACCGGCCAGCTGCCCCACCTCGTCCGTCGACGCCACCTCGACCCGGAGATCGACGTCTCCGACGGCGAGCCGATCGGCGATCTGCGCCATCCGTCGGATCGGGACGCTGATCGTCCGAGCGACGAGGAACCCCAGCAGGATGCCGACCAGGATCCCGAGCCCGGCCACGGTGTACATCACGGCCGAGGCCGAGTCGGCCACGGCGACGTTGTCCTTCGCGATGGCCTCGCCCGCGGCGAGCTTGTTCTGGATCACGGCGCTGAGAGCCGCGTCGGCGGCATCGACCAAGGGGTCACCGCTCTCGTCCAGGGTGTCCGCCTGGTCGGCGAAGCCGGAGAGCGCCAGCTTCGAGACCTCGTCGCTGTTGGCGAAGACCTTCGCGAGCGCCGCTCGCAGCTCCTTGATGACGCGCTTGCCCTCGGCGGTGATGAGGTCCGCCTCGTACTCGTCGAGGGCGGCCTCTACCTCAGCGCGGAAGGCTCGCCCCCGCTCGACCGCGGACGTCCGCTCCGCCTGATCGGCGGCGAGCAGCAGCTCATGGGTCGTGACGCGGAAGCGCTGGTAGGCGTTGGTCGCCTCGATGAGGTGCTTCATCGGCTGCACCCCGTCGGTGAACAGCTGCGTGTCCGCCTCCTCCATGGCCTGGATCTGGGTCGATCCGATGACGCCGACGCCACCTCCGATCAGCGACACCAGGGCGAACGCCAGGACGAGCCTCGGACCGATCTTGATGTTCTGGAACCAGCTCATGCTCCCTTCCTCGTCGCTGTGGAGGCCCCCGCCGCACGACGACTGGCGCTCGCGATAGACTCGACGAGCCGCGGCACGTCGAGGATGAGGGCGACGTTGCCGTCGCCGAGGATCGTGGCCCCCGACACCCCCTCGATGTCGCGGTAGACCTTGCCGAGGGACTTGATGACGGTCTGGTGCTGCCCGATGACGCCGTCCACCGCGAAGCCGAAGCGCTGGCCGTCGATGTTGGCGACGACCACCTGCTCCCGGATGGGGTGCGCGCCGTCCACGGCGAACCAGTCCCGCAGACGCACATACGGCACCTGCTCGCCCCGCACGGGGACGAGCCGCTGACCCCGCGCGTAGGCCGCGTCGCGGCCGGTGAACTCGATGCACTCCTCGACCAGCGACAGCGGCAGGACGAAGCGATCGTCGGCCACCGACACCAGGAGGCCCTCGATGATGGCCAGGGTCAGCGGCAGCTTCACCCGCACGACGGTCCCGACGCCGTGCTCGCTCTCCACCTCCACCGCGCCGCGGAGCGCCTCCATCGCGCGCCGCACGACGTCCATCCCGACGCCGCGCCCGGACACGCTGGTCACGGCCTTCGCGGTCGAGAAGCCGGCGTGGAAGATGAGCCCGAAGAGCTCCTTGTCGCTCAGCTTCTGGTCGGCCGCGACGAGCCCCCGCTCGATGGCCTTGGCGCGGATCGCCTCGGCGTCGAGCCCGCGGCCGTCGTCGTGCACCTCGATGAAGACGTTCGGCCCCGAGTGATACGCGACGAGGCTGATGGTCCCGCGCTCGGGCTTGCCCGCCGCGACCCGCACCTCGGGCGCCTCGATGCCGTGGTCGATGGAGTTCCGGATGATGTGGACGAGCGGGTCCCCGAGCCGCTCGATGACGGTCTTGTCGAGCTCGGTCTCGGCGCCCTCGGTCCGGAGCGCGATGTCCTTGCCCAGCTCGTCGGAGAGGTCGTGGACCAGGCGCCGGAAGCGCCCGAAGGTCGTCCCGATGGGGAGCATCCGCACGCTCAGGGTCCGGTCCCGGAGCTCGCCGGTGATGCGCTCGATCTCCTCGGCCAGGTCCTCGAGCCCGTCGACGGGGTTGCTGGCCGAGATCTGGCTCAGGCGCGCCTGGGCGATGACCAGCTCGCCGACCAGATCGACGAGGGCGTCGAGCTTGTCCGCCGCCACCCGGATGCTGCTGGCGTTGGCCGAGGCCGACTTCGCCTCGCGGGCCTTTCGGACTTCTTTCTGCTCGGCCAGCGCCGAGGCCACCGCGTCGCCACTCACCACGCCGGCGTCCGACAGCACCGCGCCGATCTTCTTCTGCTGCCCCAGGGCCTCGGCCAGCTGCTCGGCGCTCAGGTCGCCGCGCGCGACCAGGATCTCGCCCAGCCGCTGGTCGTCCTCGGGCTCGAGGCCGACCTCCAGGCGCGTCACGCTCAGGGTCCCCGGCTCGTCGACGAACAGGAACACCCCGCGGATCGCGTCCTCGCCCTGGTCGGTCGTCAGCAGGATGTCCCACCTGGTAGAGCAGAGCTCGGGGTCGAGCTCGCTCAGCCGCGGGATCTGTGAGGTGTGCGCCACCACGTGGCAGCGGCCGAGCTCCGCGACCTCGCGCAGGAGCGCTATCGGCTTGGTCCCGTTGTGCAGGATCTCCGGCGGCGGCGTGAAGCGGATGCGCCACGTCACCTCGCCGTCGTCCCCTCCCACGGCCGCAGGCTGGGCGGCGGCGGCCGGTACCCCGCTCCCGGCGCCGCCGAGCCGGGCGATGATGGCCTGCCCCGCGGCGGCGAGCTCCGGCGTCCCCTCGACCGGCGCGTCGAGCATGGCCCGGATGAGGTCCCGCGCCTCGAGCGTGACCCTGACCAGCTCCGGCGTCGCCTCGAGTTCCCCGTCGCGCACCTTGTCGAAGGTCGTCTCGACCTCGTGGGTGAAAGCGGCGATGGCGTCGAAGCCGAACATCGCGCCCGAGCCCTTCAGCGTGTGGAGCGCTCGGAACACGCGCCCGATGAGCTCCTCGTCGCCGAGGTTCCCCTCGAGCTCCAGGGTGGCCTCCTCGAGCTCGGCGAGGAGCTCGGTCGCCTCCTCCCGATAGGTCTGCCTGAACTGCTCGAGCTGGGACATGGGACTCCCGGGGGCGCGCCACGCCATCGGTGGCGGCGTTCTTCGCGTTGATCTCGACGGGGGCGCGCGCCCGTGGCGCGCCCCCAGGCTCCGTCAGCCGATGACCTTGCGGACCACCGCGACGAGCTGCTCGGGTCGGAAGGGCTTGACGATCCAGCCGGTCGCCCCGGCCGCTCGCCCCGCCTGCTTCTTCGTGTCCTGGGACTCGGTCGTCAGCATGACGACCGGCAGAAAGCGCGTCCGCGGGTTGCCACGGACCGCCTTGATGAGCTCGATGCCGTTGCGCTTGGGCATGTTGAGGTCGGTGATGACGAGGTCCACCGGCCCCTGCTCGAGCTTCGCGAGGCCGTCGTCGCCGTCCACGGCCTCGATGACCTGGTAGCCGGCCTGCTGCAGGGTGAACTTGACCAGCTGCCGGATGCTGGCGGAGTCGTCGACGGTCAGTACACGCTTAGCCATGGTCGGCCTCCGTCCATTGGCAGTCGGGGAGCGAGTCGCCGCTGTGCAGGAAGCCGGCGGCGCGGGCCGTCGCGTCGATGTCGGCGCTCTGGCCGACGACGCTCAGGCGCTTGTTCCGTAGCTGCGCCTCGCGTTGAGCGGCGCACAGCGCCTGGAAGAAGGTGAAGTCGGCGTCCACCAGCGCGCCGAGGTCGAGGACCACCTCGTCGCTCACGTCGAGGACGGCTAGGATCTCCGAGCGCAGGGCGGCGATCTGCACCACGGTGGCCGAGGCTCCGACGGCGAGCGTGCGCGGCGTGAGGGGGGAGCGGGTGTCCGACATGAGGCGATAGACTCCTAGAAGAGCTCGACGTTGCCGCCGAGGTCGTGGTCGACGCCGCCCACCGGGGCGCTGGCGGCGCTCCCTTGAAGGGCGGCCTGATGGATCCGGCGCTCACTCGCCATGGTGTAGCGGCGCTGGTGCGCGGCGAGGCGCTGGGCGCGCCCCGCGAGCCGGGCGTCGCCCGGGAGGGCGGCCTCGGTCGCGACGACGCGGAGGCGCTCGGCGACCTGGCCGAGCACGTGTCCCGCGACGATGTGGTAGCGGATCCTCTGGGTGAGCTGCTCGACGGCGGCCTGGATCTCGCGGCTCTGAGCGGCGACCTCCGACGAGCCACCGAGGACCGCCGCGTCCGCCGCGCCGAGGCGCCCGAGGAGCGCGCTCAGATCCTCCGCGACCTCCACGGCGCGCGGCGCGCCCCCGGTGGCCAGGATCCGGGCGTTGGCGTGCAGAGCGCTCGCCTGCTGGGAGACCGTCGCGAGGACCGCCGCCGCGGCCGCCGTCTGGCGCTGGGTCGCGCTGGCGACCGCCTGGATCTCGTCGGCCAGCGCCCCGACCGCCCTCCCGCGCTCGCCGGTGCGGGCGCTCCGCACGATGGCGTTGAAGGCGATGAGGTGGATCTGGTCGCCGATGCCACCGATCTCCTTGATGAAGCCCGACAGCTCGTCGACGATGGTCGCGATGTTCGCGGCGACGCCGACGACGTCGTGGGTCCGCGCGGTGCAATCGCGCAGGGCACGCAGGGCCTCCCCGAGCTGCGACTCGAGGGCCCGGAGGACGATGGAGCTGCTGCTCGACACCGCGCTCAGCTCGCCCGCCACGTCACGGACGCGCTCACCGAGCGCGTAGAGGTTCGTCAGCAGGCCCTCGACCGAGGCGCGGATCTCGTCGCGGGCGTGGAGCACCTGGCCGACGAGGAGCTCCGCCAGCTCGCCCGCCTTCGCGAGCTCCTCGCGGTCGACCACGTCGCCCGAGAGGCGCGCCTCCTCCTCGTCGAGGGCCTCGATCACGTGCTCGAGCTGCTGGCGCGTCATGTCGTGGAACTGCAGGTCCACGATGACCTGCCCGATGGCGGCGCCGAGCTCGCTCATGACGACGTCGACGCGCTCGAGCCGCTCCTGGGACTCGCGGTTGACGTCGAGGAGGCGCGAGGCCGACCGCAGCACGCCGCCGAGGAGGTCGAGGGCCTCGCCGCCGCCGTCGTGTCGCTGGGACGAGGCCTGATCGACGAGGGAGTGGAGCGGCGCAGAGCGGTGGCGGAGCGCCCGGAAGCGGTCGTGGATGACCTTGGCGAGGGCCGCGACGTCGTCCGACACGGTCAGGAAGCCCGAGCCCTCGAGCCCCGTCCGCGAGCCCTCCATGCGGGTCAGCGACGCCAGCGAGCGCAGGATGAGGACCAGCCGTCGGAACTCGCCGCTCAGGAGGTCGAGCTCGTCGAGCGACTCGCCGAGCGCGACGAGCTCGCGCTGGCCCTCCTGGACAGCCGCGCCGTCGCCGGACATCGCCCGCTGGATGACCTCGACGTCCTCGGCGAGGCGGGCCTCGATCTCGGGCCCGGCCGCGCTGCCTGCCTCGCGGAGCGCCGCCTGGGCGCCCTCGGCGATGTGGCCGGCCTGGTCGGCGAGGTCCGAGAGCTTGCCGACGACGGCGAGGAACTCGGCCTCGGAGCCCCGGAGGAGCTTGCGGATCGCGTCCGACGCCGAGCGCAGGCTCGCCTTGGTGGACGAAGCCTTCATCTGGGTACGTCGCGCCGCGACGGGTTTGCGGTCTCGGACATGGCGGGGCCTCGTGAGAGGGTGGCTGCTGCTAACCGTGAACGGCCTTCTCGGGATGGATCTTTAGGGACATTCGGATCGGCTGGGGGCCTTTCCTGCTGCGCTCGAGGCGTATTCTCGAGGACCGAGACGCGCGCGCGTTCACGACCGCGACCTGCGCGGGCGTTGGGTTGGCCAGGTCTCACGGCCGCCTCGTCCGCCGTCGGAGACCAGGCCCCTGGCGCCGGCGGTCGCCCAGACCGACGCGACGATCAACATGAGGACGAGCGCGCCGACGCCCCCGGACGAGCGCAGCCTGACGGTCGGGGCGAACGAGCGTGGCCTCCCGCGGACGCGGGGCTCCAGATGGCCGCCGGTCTGTGGCCGCTCATCATGACGTGGGACCGACCGGCCGGTCGCTGGATGGACTCCTCGCGGTCTCTGAAAGAGAGCCTGTAACCCGATCCGGCGATCCCGCACGCTTGATCGAACAACTGGCAGGCTCTCGGCCAGCGACACGACGCCGACCGACGCGGCCAGCTCACGCGCGTCGGCTCAGCGGAGCCACCAGCTCGTGGTCGAGCTGACCGTCGACACGCAGGAGAACGTCGGGCCGACGTTGCCGTAGTAGCCGAAGTTGTCCTCGGAGGTGGACGCGCCGGTGTTCCAGGGCCGGGCGCCGCCGCAGCTGCTCACCATCGAGTCGGTCACCAGGTGATATTGGGTCGCGTTCTGCCACCACGGGACGCTACAGCCGACACAGCCGTGGCCACGGATGTTGCCAGCCGTCGAGGTCGCGCAGAAGGGCGTACCGCTCGCGGTCGTGAGCTTCATGTTGGCGAGCGGCGTCCGGATGAAGTCGAGGGTCTCCGAGGTGTCCATGTTGCCGGTCGCCATCGACTCGCTGGAGACCGCCTCGAGGGCCTGGATCTTCGTCAGCGACAGGCGATGGAGCGCGTGGTTCGACGGGCTCGCCTCGTTCAGCGGGCGGTTTCGGCTGAAGCCGTAGGCCTGGGTGTTGGCGTTGTTCCCGTAGGAGAAGGACTCGATGAGGGTCCAGCCGCCGTCGGCGTCGCACCACCCGTCGAACTCGGGCTGCCCGCTGCCCACGCCGTCGGGGTCGAGGGTGTAGACGCCGTCCGTCGCGCCCGTCCCGACGAGGTCCGCGCAGCTCGTGAGCACGGCGCTGCAGGTGCCGGCGCCGATGCGTACTCGCCGCCGGGGCAGGTCGAGACGACGTCCCAGCCCGTCGCCGTGGCGTTGCACCCGACGACGTCGCTGCCCTGGCACGACACGGTCCCCGGCTCGCACAGGCGGGTCCGGACCCACCACTGGGTCGTGCTGTCCGCGGTGTCGGTGCAGAGACGACCGCGGCCCGCGGGAGCGGTCGAGACGACCGCGGCGCGCCGCGCCACGTTGGCGGCTCATTGCGTCGCAACATCGGTTCGCGGGCCACGGGCGCGGTCGAGATGACCGCGGGCCGCGGGGGCGGCCGAGACGACCGCAGGCCACGGGGCGGCCGAGACGACCGCGGGCTACGGGGGACCGAGACGACCGCGGGCCACGGGGGACCGAGACGGCCGACCGAGTGGGCGAGCTTCCTTCGGCTCGCGGTCGTCCCGACCGCCAGCGCGGGGTCGCGGCGCTACATGAAGTTGCGGGTGTGCAGGCTCGAGAGGCGCTCGGCTTCGGGCGCCGTGAAGCCGAGCCGCAGGAGGCGCTTGCGCCGCCCCTGGTCCATGTCGACCTGGAGCGCGTGAACCGCCGCGAAGCCGCGGCGGAGGTCCGCCGGCGCCCAGCCGCCGGCCGCGATCAGGAGCAGCGCGTCGAAGACCTCGGCGTTGAGGCCAGCGGTGTGCTGGAGGGCGGCGTGGCGGCGCTCGACGGCGCTCGCCAGGCGGGCGCGGAGGGTCGCCTCGCGGGCGCAGTGGCGCTCGAGGTGCGCGAGGCCGAAGGCGACGTGCCGCGCCTCGTCCTGGGCCGCGAGGCGGCAGACCTCGCGGGTGACGGGGTCGGGGCCGCGCTCGCACAGAAACCAGAGGAGCGACAGGAAGCTCCCCTCGCCGAGGACGCTCAGGAGGAAGCTCGCCGTCGCGAAGTCGGGCTCGTCGACCAGGGTCTTCAGCGAGGCCTGGCCGCCGACGGTCGACAGCCCCAGCTCGCCCCGACGGAGCAGCGCGCGGCGGGTGAAGACCTCGATGTGACGCGCCTCGTCGGCCGCCTGGATGGCGAGCAGCTGCATCACCTCCCGGAAGTGCGGGTGGAGCTGCGCCACGAAGCGACTCGGGACGACGAGCGCGGCGGTCTCGTTCTCGATCAGGTAGGTCATCACCTGGACGACCGCGTCCTCGACCTCCTCGGGGTGGTCGACCGGCGCCTCCCAGTCGATGGCCGTGGCCGGGTCCCACTGCGCCGCGACCGCCTGCTGGTAGAGCCGCGCCACCTGGTCCGCCCAGACCTCGTCCTTGACCGCCAGCCGAAACGAGAACGCCGGGACGCCCGCCTCGACCCGCGCGCCGCGCGCGGCCAGCCCCCAGCGCGCCGAGGGCGCCTCCTCGACCCCGGCGAGCTCGGGGCCACCCGCGCGCTCGGAGCCCCGCCAGCGACCGACCTCGGCGCCGCCGCGCTTCAGCTCGTAGCCCTCGTGGCCTCCCGCCGGCGTCGCGAAGCCGTGGCCCATCGCCCGCGCCCAGGCGCGCAGATGCACGCCCAGGGCGGGCGACGAGCCGCGGACGACGACCACCTCGCCCACCGCGACGGCGGCCAGCGCCCGCTTGACCAGCAGGTGACCGCCCTCGTCGAGGCCGAGGTCGCCCAGGTCTACGTCTACATGCACCGCTTCCCCATGCTGGCGATGAAGTCGTCGATCGTCCCGAAGCGGTCGATGGCGCCCTCGAGCAGGCCGTAGCCCGAGGTCCGCCCGTCCGTCCAGACCTTGAGCCCCTCGAGGTCGAGCAGCGGCCGCACCTCGGGGTCGCCGTAGGACATGCTCAGGAGCAGCTCCCGGAAGCGGCCGATCAGCGCCGCGGGGGCGTCGTCGAGCACGGTGAAGTTGCAGTGATCGTAGGGCCCGGTCTGTAGCAGGATCCGCGTCGCCCCGGTCGGCACCGTGCCCTCGCGGGTGAACGCCAGGTGGTTGCCGTCGATCATGCACGCGGCGTCGGCGTCCCCGGCGAGGAGCGCCTTCACGGCGTCGCGCTCGCCGCCGATGTGGTCGCCGTGCTTGCCGACGCCGACCTCGAAGGGCACGAGCTCGAAGTCCTCGCCGGCGACGAGCCCGGCCTCGGCCAGGGCGTGCAGCGGGATCAACGTCGCCTGGGGCGAGTCCTTGGCCCCCACCGCCACGCGCTTGCCGCGCAGGTCCTCGATCGCGCCGATCGGCCCGTCGGCCTTCGTGACGACGACGCTGGTCAGGTCGCGGTCGGTGTCGCGCATCACGACCGCGCGGGCCTCGCGCCCGGCGGCCTTGGCGGCGCGCTCGGTCTGGAGCCACGCCAGGGGCGAGTTCCACGCGGCGTGGAAGTGCCCGGCGAGGTGCCCGGCGACCTGCCGCTCGTAGTTGGAGTAGAGGACGTAGTCGAACTTCAGGCCGCGCTGGCCCAGCCACGCCTGAAAGCCATCCCAGATGGTAACGATCTTGGGGTCGTAGGCGACCGCGCCTATCACGATCGTGTCGTCCTGGTAGATCACGCGGTCCTCCTAGAACAGGTCCATGCCGCAGACGGCCTTGCCGATGAAGTCGTAGAGGACGTCGGTGGTCGGGGCCATGACGCCCGCCGCCCGCGCGTCCCGGAAGTAGCGCTCGACGCCGACGTCGCGCCGGAAGGCGGCCCCGCCGCAGACGCGCATCGCCGTGTCGAGGACCTCGGTCGCGGCCTCGCCCGCCGCCGCCTTGACCTCGAGGACCCGCAGCATGGCGTCCTCGCGGCCCCCCTCGATGGCCGCCGCCGCGTCCGCCACCAGGGTGGCGACCATGTCGGTCTGGACCTTCATCCGCGCGACGTAGGCGCGGATCGTCGGCAGCTCCGAGAGCGTCGTCCCGGTGTGGGCGTAGCGCGGCCCGCTGACGTGCGCCGCCGTGCGGGTGACCGCGGCCTCCATCATCCCCAGGCTGCACGCGCTGTTGAGGAGGTTGAAGAGCGGCAGCACGACCCCCATCATCACGTCGAAGCCAGCGCCGTCGGCCCCGAGCATCGCCGCGCGGGGCACCCGGACGCCCTCGGCGGCCACGGGCGAGGAGTCGTTGCCGCGCAGGCCCATCCCGTCGAAGGGCCCGGCGAGGGTCAGCCCCTCGGCGTCGCTGGGCACGAGCCAGAGGGTCGACAGCCCCTCGGCCGCGAGCGGCGTCGACGACCAGACGTACGTCGCGGCCTTCTGAGCCGAGGTCACCCAGCTCTTGCGGGCGTCGAGCACGACACCGTCGCCGTCGGCCTTCGCCGTGCTCGTCGGGGCCCAGAAGTGGCTCCGGGAGCCGGCCTCCGAGAACGCCAGCGTGGTCAGGGCCTGGCCGCTCGCCGCCGCGCGTCGGGCGCCCTCGCCAGCGTGGGCCTCGAGGACGGCGACGCCGCAGTAGTGCATGCAGACGACCATCGCGGTCGAGCCGCACTCCTGGGCGAGGCGCCGGATGATCTGGGAGATCCCGCCGGGGCTCAGCCCCAGGCCGCCGACCTCGACCGCGCTGGCCGCGCCCAGGAGGCCCGCTTCGCGGAGGGCCGTGAGAGAGGCCTCCGGGAAGGCCCCGGCCTTGTCGGTCTTCGGCGCCTCCTCGCGGATGACGTCGACGCAGATGGTCTCGAGGATCTCGAGACAGCTCTCAGGTGTCGCTCTCATGAAACGCTCGCTTTCCGGCGTGGACGGCCGGCGCGAGCGCGGTGGCTCAGCCGGTCGTCATCCGGAGATGGGCTCCCGAGCACGTCGGGAGAGTTGCTGGATTCAGTTCCGGTACATGCCGTCTTCTCCGTGCCCCGGGGGGCTGGCCCCGAGGTCGACTACGTCCGGAAGTCGTATGACGGGGCCCCGCGCGGGTCAACCGAGCGTCGGCCCCTCTGCCGGCTCGGGGCGTGATCGTCGACCGTTCCAGCGCTCGTCCCGAGCTCCCGCGACGGCCGCCGGGCGCCTCGTCAGGCGTCGCCGGGGACGCTCACCTCGCGCAGGAAGCGGGCGGTGTCCTCGGGCCACGTCGGGTTGATGTAGATGCCCGAGCCGAACTCGAAACCGGCGTTCTTCGCGACCCGCGGGACGATCGAGAGGTACCAGTGGTAGCCGCCGTCGCCCCGGAGGGGGCCGGAGCGGATGACGTAGTTGAAGTCCGGGTCGCCGAGGCCGAAGTAGAGCTTCCGCAGGATGGACCGCAGGGTGACGGCGAGGTCGCCGAGCTCGTCGTCGGCGATGTCGCCGAAGCAGGCGTGGTGGCGGCGCGGCAGGATCCAGATGTGGAAGGGCGAGAGCGCGGCCCACGGGGTCAGCGCCACGAAGTGCGGGCTCTCGACCAGGACGCGCGCGCCGTCGGCGAGCTCGTCGGCCAGGACCGCGCAGGCGAGGCAGCCGCCGCGCCGCTGGGTGTGGCCGTCGAACAGCGCGAGCCGGTCGAGGACGTTACGGGAGGCGACGGGCGAGGCGATGAGCTGGGAGTGCGGGTGCGCGAGGCTCGCGCCGGCGGCGGAGCCGTGGTTCTTGAAGACGACGACGTGGGCGAGGCGCGGGTCGGCGGCCATGACCCGGTAGCGCGTGCGGTAGCAGCCGAGCAGCGTCTCGAGGTCGGCCACGGGCATCAGCGCGGGGCTCGCGGTGTGGCGCGGCGTGTCGATGAAGACCTCGTGGACCCCGTACGCGTCGCAGCGGACGCGCAGGGGGTTGTCGGCCGCGGGTGGCGCCTCGGTGGCCGCGTCTCGCGCGAGCGCGGGGAACTTGTTGAGCACGACCCGCGTCCGCCAGCCGCCGCCGGCGTCAGGGACGCGGTCGGTCTCGACGGAGTGGTGCTCGTTCCCCGGGCAGAACGGGCAGCCGGGGTCGCGCGCGACGCTCGGCCGCGGCGGCGGGTCGCGCTTCAGGTCGCTCGGGCGCGCGCTCCGCACCGGCGCGAGGATGACCCACTCGTTGGTCAGCACGTTGAGGCGCAGCTCGGACATGGTTCTCTCCCGCCGGGACCCGGCTCAAGGTACCGGAAGCGCGCGCGGTCGGGGAGGGGGGCGCGAGCGGGACGCGGTCGCGGAGAAGGTCCGAGGATACGGACCGAGTGGTTGGGGTCGGCGAACACTTGACCCCGCGGCAACCCGAGCGCACTCTGCGTTCACGGTTCGCGATTCGCGATTCGCGAACAAAGGATACGAATGAAACCGCAGGACGTCGCTGTTGCCCTTGCCTTGTCGATCGTCTCCGAGCCACCGACCTACGCCGCACTCGGCCGCATGATCGGAATATCTACATCAGAATCTCATGCTTCGGTCCAACGACTCATACATTCCCAGCTCCTCGACACGCACCGGAACGTGAACCGTGCGGCGCTACTCCAGTTCCTTCGATACGGCGTCCGCCATGCCTTCCCTGTCACACCCTCCGGGCCATCGCTCGGCTTCCCGACAGGAGCGGCCACGCCGGGGATAGAGGGTCTCTCAGCGCCAGATCCGCCCTGGGTCTGGCCAAGTTCGAATGGCACGCACCGAGGGCTCGGTCTCACTCCGTTGTACCCACACCTGCCCGACGCGGTGGTCGACAACACCGAGCTCCGCCAGCTCCTGGCGCTCGTCGACTTGCTTCGCGTTGGAGGTGCACGAGAGCGGGGTTTTGCCCACCGCCACCTCACCCATCGGTTGGGGCCGAAGGTCGACGCCAGGCAGCTCGCCAGCATCGACGTTCGAGCTCCGGACGCGTTGGCGCTCACCTTCGACGCTCGCAAGGTCAGATATACGATGGCGAAGTGGCGTCGAGAGGGGGCGGACCGGACGGACGACACGATGGTCGAGCCGCTCCTGGCTGCGTTCGGCGACTCGCTCGCCGAGATGATCGCCGTTTCGGTCCCCGCGGGCACGTGGACGCCGAGTTGCGCCTATCATGTCGTGGCTCGAAAAACACCCAAGGGTCATCGGGATCTCGCCTTTCCTGGATTCGTGGACACGGTCGTAGCTCGGCGGCTGAGTGATGAACTCGAGCCGGCAGTTCGGCGGTCGGATGGTGACCGTGTCTTCGCGGCGAGAGCCCACGCGAGCTCCAACAGTGTGCCGGGTGACTACCAGCGTTGGGGACACGAGTGGCGCAGCTTCCAGGATTCCGTCGCTGCGGCCTGCGACGATCAGGGATTCGCCTACGTCTTCGCGAGCGATGTCCGCGACTTCTTTCCGAGCGTCGACCGCGCGACTGCGCGTCAACTGGTCGCGCAGCGGACGGGCGCGCAGCCTGCGCTACTGGAGCTCCTGTTCGGAGTTCTCGAAGCATGGCTGCCGCGTTTCGGCTACCGGAGGTGCGGCGGCCTTCCCCTTGATCCGAACGGCGTCAGCGGGTTGGTAGCTCACGCCATGCTGGAAGTCGTCGACGAGCGGTTCCCGGATTCGTTCGAGCTCACCTATCGGAGGTTCGTCGATGATACCGTCATCCTCGTCGACACGAAGGAGCAAGCCGAGTCCACTGAACGGGCGCACCGGAAGGCGCTCGCCGGGATCGGGCTGCGCCCCAACCTCGACAAGACCAAAGTCATGACGATGTCGGAGTTCACGGCGTCCCTGGGGCGCGAGTTCTTCGACGAGCTCGAGCGGGTCGTCACGATGAGCCGCGAGGACCGAGACGCAGCCGAGAGAAGGCTCGTATCCGTGGTCGAGCGGATCGAGGGCGACGCTCCCGAGGTAGGCGGTCTACGCTCGCGGGTACTCCGGAGGGCCTACAGTGTCGCGGGGATGATGGGCTCGGACATCATGCGACGACGAGCGGTGTCCGATGTCGCGTGTCCAGCTCTCAGATCGTACGCTCTGGCGTACTTGGAGAGCCGCCCGCTGAACCGCGATGACGTGAGCACGCTGCGAGAGCTCTTTGCCGAGGTGGACGCACCCTACGATCGAATCGCGGTGGCAGCGACGCTCGCATCAGCAACGCTCGTCTGCACCGAGGAGACCGTGAGTGAGCTCGTGTCGTGGGCCGGCACGCGTTATGGTGACAGGCTAAGCGAACCGGGTGACGGCCTCGCGGTTGGGTATCTGGCCTTGGTCGTCTACAAGCACGGCGACACTGCAGCGCTCGAGCGGCTCGACCGATGGGCGGCCGACCTCCGCAGCCCCGATGCCCGTCTCAGCCTACTTGCCGCATATGTCCACCGCGCGGTCAGGCCGCACGACGTTCGTTCGGTTCTCGGGAGCGGTCACGATCTGGGCTCCGAACTCCTCATGAAACTATGTGATGACGCCTTCAACTCGCGGGTCGCGCCCATCGAGCGCGTGCTACGCGCGTGTGTGAAGACGCGATACGGCGTCCCCTACATCCCAGCCGACCGGCTCCCCTTCCTGCACATCTTGTCCGAGGGCGCAGCGAGAGGACCGGACCAAGCCTACCGGGACGCTGTGATGAACTGGCTTCGACGCGGCCTGGATAGGCACCTATACGGCGACACGGCCGTCGAGCGACACCTCCGCGCCTGCCTCGAACGGATCGTCAGATGAACGCGGCGCCCAATCGAGCCCGAATCCTCGAGCGCCTTCGCCGGTTGGTGGACGATCTCGGCGAGCACGTCGATCTCGTAGCGGTGGTCGGTGGCTCCGCGCCGGCCCTGTACGACCTGGGTCCCGCCGACGTCCGCGAGACCTCGGACGTCGACTTGATCTTCCGTGGGAGCATGGGAGCGTGGACAGATTTCATGAACCTCCTTCGGGCGCGCCGCTTCCTCGACAACCCCGACGGGCCGGTATGCCGACTCTCGAGAGGCGATCTCATCGTGGATGTCGTGCCCGACGACGTACCGGAAGGAAGGGGATGGACTGCGACGAACAGGTGGTACCGGGAGGCGTTCGACCACCGTGTCAAGGCGCCGGAGAGCCCGGTGCACATGATCACTCCGCTGTACTTCGTCGCGACCAAGCTCGAAGCGTTCCGTTCCTCGGCACGGCAGTACGCAGGTGACGCACTCGCGTCGCGTGACATCGAAGACGTTGTGCGAGTGATTCGCGGAGTCGAGGGGCTCATCGACGAGGTCGAGCGAGGTGATAAGGCCGTTCACCGGTTCATTCGATTCGAACTTCTCCAAATCGCGAACAGCGCCGAAGCGCTCGGCATAATACAGAGTCACCTCGAAGGAGACGAGGCAACCCAACGGACCGCACCGTCGCTGTTGAACCGTCTCCGCGCACTGAGCGCGCGACGTCGTTGACGGTCCGCTCACCTGAACGTGACTCGATGGCAGGCGTCTCGCGTTCCCAGAACCGCCATGCTTGCGCGTGGTGAGCGGGCTAAACGGCTAAGTTCAGGTGCTCGAAATGACCTGGCGGCGGCGCGCCCCGCGTCCTCGAGTGCGTCGGCGCCACCTCGGCGATGGACACGGCCATCAGGGTCGCCCGCCCCGGCGGGTCCATCGGCTGCGTCGGCGTCCCCCACGGCCGCACCCAGGACGCCATCGACATCATGACGATGCTCTTCGAGCAGGTCGGGATGCGCGGCGACGGCGGCTCGTACTGCGAGTACATGGCCAAGCTCATGAGCGACATTCTGGCCGGGACCCTCGATCTCGCGGTCTTCGACAGGACCGTCGATCTCGACGGGATCCCGGACGGCTACGCCGCGATGGACGAGCGCGAGGCGCTCGAGGTCTTCGTGAAGATGTAGCGCGAGCCGAGACGCTCTGGCCGCTCCGCGCGCGCCGCCGGCGAAATCCGGCGGCGCGCTCGTGCGTTGGCGGCGGGTCCCGCCAACCGAGGAGCCCGCTTTGCCGTTCACCGTGTCCCACCTCGCCGCCGTGCTGCCGGCGCGCCTCCGCTGGCCGAGCGAGCTCGGAACGGCCCTCTGCGTCGGCGCCATCACGCCGGACGTGCTGTACTTCGTCCCCGGCCGGCCAGGCGCCGCGATGACCCACGGGCTCGTGGGGCTCTTCACCCTCGACCTGGCGCTGGGGCTGACGCTGTTCGTCGCGTGGCGAGCGCTCCTCGCGCGGCCGCTCCACGACCTCGCCCCGCGCTGGTGGCGCGCCCGCGTGGCGCCGCCGGGTCGGCTCGCGTGGGGCGCGCTGCCAGTGGCCGCCCTCGGGGTGCTCCTCGGCGCAGCGACCCACGTCGTCTGGGACGCCTTCACCCACCGCTGGGGTGCGGGGGTCGAGCTCGTGCCCGCGCTCGCCGATCCGGTCTTCACCGTCAGCGGCTACACCGTCTGGGGCTACCGCCTGGCGCAGCACCTCAGCACGGCCCTCGGGCTCGCGTTCATCGTCTGGACGCTGTGGCGCTGGGCGCGCCGGACGCCGCCTCGTGTCCCGGTGGCGCTGCGCTCGCCCCGGAGGACCTGGGCGCTGCTGCTCGCGGGCGCCGTGCTCGGAGGGGGCGTCGCCGTCGCGATCGAGTGGTCGCCCGGCGCCGCGATCCCGCTGGACGACCTGCGGACCTTCGTCTGGGCCTTCGTCTCCGGGACCGCGACGGGCCTCGCCGCCGCCGTCGCGGGCTACGCCCTGTGGTGGCACCGCGCCACCGGGTCGTGAGGGTCAGTCAGGCCTGGAGATCCGGAGGACCTCGCCGTTGCCGCCGGTCGTGTATACGTAGCCGGGACTCGCGCAGATCCCGCGCAGGGTGGACGCGACCCGGACGGGGAGCGGCTCCTCGACCCAGGTGAGGCCCGCGTCCTCGGATCTCCAGGCGGCCCCGACCGAGCCGTACGCGGTCATCACCGAGCCCACGGCGTGCATCGTGGTGGCGTCGGCGGCGACGATGCCGGTGACGAACCGCGGCGTGTCATCGACGGTGACCCAGCTCTCGCCCCCGTCCGCGGTCCGCAGGAGCCGCCCGTCCGCCAGGGTGACGACGCCGACCTGGTCGTCGAAGAAGGCGGCCCGCGCGGGGACGTCGGGGCTGAAGTCGTGCGCGACCACCCAGGAGTCGCCGCCGTCGTCCGAGACGAGGAGCTCGCCCGTGGTCGTCGCGAAGAGGCGGCCCGACCGGTGGTCGATGTCCACGACGGCGCCCTCCCCGACGTCGATCTCGTGGACCTCGAAGCTCGCCGCGCCGTCGTCGGAGACCATCAGCACGTTGGGCGCGTCGGGGCCGCTCGCGCGGCCGGCGAGCAGCAGCGCGTCGGGCGACTGCGCCATCGCGTAGTGGAACAGGAAGTACGCCGGCAGCAGCGAGACCGTGACCTCCCCGGTGGCGGGGTCGAGGGCGTAGACGCGGTCACGGACGCCGCCGAAGTACGCCCCCGCCGGCCCGACGCTCGTGTCCATGACGTACATCGACTCGCTGCCGGCGGCGTACTCCCACGAGACGCCGCCGTCCGTCGTCCGGTAGTAGCCGACGCCCGCGCTGGCGTAACCGAGCTCGTCCGAGACGAACCCGATGGAGTAGAGCTCCGGCTGCCCGGGGTTGCCCTGGCTCCAGGTCTGCCCGGCGTCGGCGGTCACGGCGATGGCCCCGCCCTGCCCCACCGCGAACCCGCGCTGGCCGTCGACGAAGGTCATGTCCAAAACGGTGTCCTCCCGCAGCCCCGCGCCGAAGGGCAGCGCCGCCTCGTCCCAGCTCGCGCCACCGTCCGACGTCCTCAGCAGGTGCGGCCACCCCTGCGCGTCGCCGCCGAAGACGAGCCCCCGGTCGGGGGCGAGCCAGACCATGGCGCCGATGTCGTCGAGGCCCGCGTCCGCGGTCCGCTCGGTCCAGGTCACCCCGCCGTCTTCGCTGGCGAAGACGCGCTCGAGGGACTGCGTGCGGTGCATCCGCGCGAAGAGGTGCTGCGCGTCGAGGACCTGGAGCTCGACGCCCTTGTAGTCCGGCCCGACGCCGAGGGAGTGGGTCACCCAGGTCTGGCCTCCGTCGACGGTCACCAGGATCCGCTCGTCGAAGGCGAAGTTCATCAGGATGTCAGCGACCTCGTACCCCGCCACGTACCCGACCTGCGGGTCGAGGAACACGACGTCCGAGTAGCTCCGGTACGGCGTCGTCGAGTCGCTCCAGCGGAGGGTCATCCAGGTCTCGCCGCCGTCGACGGTCTTGAGGATCTTGTCGAACCCTCCGACGAGGAAGCCGACCTCGGGGCTCGGGAAGTCGAGCGCGTTGATGCTGGCGCTGTCGGAGTAGTCGGGGTGCGAGCGCTGGAGCTGGAGCGCGACCTCCCACGTCGCGCCGCGGTCCGAGGTCGCGTAGAGCGTGTCCCCGCAGGCGTAGAAGGCGTCATCCGGTGACACGTACACGACGTCGCAGACGTGCGGGCGCGGCTGGCGCGGGAGGGAGTCGGTGGCGGCGACGGCCCAGCTCTGCCCTTCGTCTCCGGACACGGCGACGGTGTTACCGACCGCGTACCAGTCGCTGCTCCCGGGAGGCACGAGCGCGGCGAGGAGGTCCGCGTTCAGGCGCGACGGCGGATGGACCGAGACCCATCCGTCGGGGCCGCTCCCGGTATCGTCGGGACCCGCGTCGGCGGTGTCGGCCGGTCCGGACGTGTCGCCGTCGGGCTGATCGGCGGTGTCCTCCGGCGCGACCGTGTCCGTGACGACCGTGTCCCCGGGCTCCGCCGTGTCGTCGAGCGCCGCGGTGTCCTCGGCGGGCGTGTCGCCGCCCACGGTGTCCACCGGGGCAGAGGTGTCCTCGGCGTCCGGAGCGGGCGCGTCGCTCACATCGGCCGCCGGCGCGTCCTCGGGCGCGGTCCCGACGGCGGGGTCGGGGCCACAGGCGGTGACCAGGCCGCAGATGACGCCGAGGCGCAGCACCCGAGCGTAGCTCATCTCTCTCCCCCTCACGCGCGCGTCGAGCCGGCTGGAGCTCGCCGGGCCGCTCCCCGCCGGACGCGGTCACCGTACGAGACGAGGCGCCCCGCTTCAAACCCGAGGCGGCACGCCGACACCTCGCGCCCCGTCGCCGGGCAGCGCGCTCGACCCACGCCGACACACCGCTCCCCGAAGCGTCCGGTCTAACCGCCGATGGCTCCCCGCGCCGCGTCCCCGCGCTCACGGGTAGAATCGAAGACCGACGCCGGCGTCGAGGTCGAACCCGATCTCCGGGGTCACGCGCAGGGCGGGCACCACCTCCACGAAGACGTCCACCACCCACAGGTGGGCGTGGACACCGAGCGGCAGCCTCAGACCCCAGCGCGGCTCGCCCAGGTCGTCCGTCGGCAGCACCACCTCACCGCCGATGCCGAGATAGGGCGCGATCCGCAGCTCCCGGGGCCGCGGTCCGAGGTGGAGCTGGTAGTCCAAGGCGACCGCCAGCCCCCCGTCGCTGAAGTCCCAGGCCGCGGCGAGCGCGAAGGCATGCCGCTCGCCGGGCCACGCCTTCACCGTGAGCCCGATGGGCTCGCCGAGGAGCAGGCCGAACCCGACGGCCGGCGGCGGATCGTCGACGGGCGCCTCGCGCTCGGCCCGGGTCGGCGGCGCGGTCGGATCGACGAGCGCCAGGTGGAATCGGGAGGTCCCGCCCTTCTCGTCGGCGGGGGCCCGGAAGAGGTCCCACACGGTCAGCTCGCGGAGGTCGACGAAGCCGCGGCCGAGCTTCCCCTCGAGATGCACGGTCCGGACGTCCCCGAGGTAGGCCTCGACCAGCGCGCGGTCGGCAGCGTCGTCGATACGAGCGAGGTCCTCGGGAACGACGATTGCCGCGCGGATCGCGGCGGGCACGCCGTGGTCCCACGGCGCGGCGGGTCGCACCCGGGTGACGAGGGTGTGCACGTGGTGGAACGGCACCTCCCAGGGACGCCCGTCCGCGGTCACCGGCGCGCCGTCGCGCAGGACCCGCATCCGCGCCGGCGAGCAGACCGGGTGGAGGTCGACCAGCTCGACCGTCAGGGGCGTCTCGACACCATCACGGGTCAGCGTCCCGACGAGCCGGTGGTCCTCGGGGCTTCTTCGGGCGACCGCGGGGGGCGGGCGCGTCAGGGTCGGGCCCGACAGGGGCGCGTCGCTTCGGTGGAAGGTCCAGGCGTCGTCGTCGATGCGCTTGTCGAAGTACCCGGTGACCTCGCCGCGCCGCCCCTCGACGCGCAGCACACGGGCGGCGTTGCCCTCGCCGTCCTGGAAGACGGTGATCCGCGCCGTGATCTCGCCGCCGTCGGGCACCGCGGGCTGGCGCCTCCAGCCGGGCATCGGCAGCCGCCGGACGGCGCCCGGCACGCCGGGCGCCACGAAGCTGTAGGTGTAGAGCGGGTTCTCTCCGCTCGCGTCGAAGTCCTGCAGGGTCGTGTACATCCGCCCCGCGGCGTCGACGACGAACAGGGTCGACGCGCTCGCGCTGAGCGCCACCGCCTCGAAGGCCCCCCGCTCGGGGCCGCAGATCTGACGGCTCCAGTCCGCGGGCAGCCACCAGTCGTTGTAGTAGATGCGCCGCCCCCGCGGCCCCAGGGCGTACACGTGGGCGACGCCGAGGCCGACGGAGTGGGTCGCGCCGCCGCCGTCCTGATAGGTCGCCACGTCGAAGGGGTGCGAGTCGGCGACGTCGAAGCGCGGCGGGCCGGCGTCGATGTCGCCGAGCTCCCAGCGGAGCCCGGGCCCGGTGGCGGCGAGCCACCCCCACGCGTCGGTCCAGCCGAAGCCGTCGTCGGCGTCGTTGCGCAGGTCCGTCGCCCGGTAGAAGACCCCGTCGGCGGAGAGCGCCGTCAGATGGGCGCCGTCGGCCGAGATGGCGACGATGCGCTCGGGGGGCTCCGTGTGCTCGAGGCCGCAGCCCTCCGGGCGGCCGGTGCGACCGAGGAGCCGCCAGGGTCCGACGACGCCGGTCCGCTCGGTGTGGGGCTTGAACCAGACGCGGTCGTCTCGCAGCGCCAGCTCCCAGCGCTGGTTGAAGGTCTCGGTCCGGGTCCGGAAGCGGACGGCGTCCGGCAGGCTGGCCGGCGCGACGCTGGGCGCGCCCGGGGCAGGGGCGGTCGCCATCGGGGCGGAGCAGCAGCCGCCCATGAGGAGGAGCGCGAGCGCGAGTGGTCGGGGGACGAGCACGGCACCCCAGCTGTAGCACCGGCTCCCCATCCCGTCTGTGCGATGGGGCAGGATCTGGGCCGATGGTCGGTGGCTGAGGGTCGCGGGGCCACCACCACGCCGCTCGGCCCCGGCTCCCGCCCGAACCCCTAGGGACACGCGTCCCGCGACGATGGGGCACGGGCCCTGACGCGCCGCGTCACTTTTTTCTGAAGCGTCCGGTTTACCCGCCGATGGCTCCGGGTCCTTTCACGGCGACTGAACGCTACGGAGCCCGGAAACATCATGCTGCGCACCACCCTCATCACCCTCCTGACCGCCCTGGCCGCCGCCACCCTGACGGTGCCCACGGCGAGCGCCCTGACGGTCATCGGCGACGGCCGCATCGCGCTGACCTTCACCACCCCCGGCGTCAGCGCCGAGACCGCCCTCGACCCCGACGCCGACGACGCGGTCATCGACCTGGTGAACGGCGCCGTGGCGACCCTCGACGTCTGCCTCTACGACTTCAACCACGCCGGCATCGTCGACGCCATCACCGCCGCCGCCGACCGCGGGGTCGACGTCCGCTTCGTGGGCGACGCCGACGAGGCCGACCAGAGCGGCTACCTCGCGATGAGCGCCGCCGGCGTCCCGACGACCCTGCGCGCCACCGGGACGATCATGCACGACAAGTTCCTCGTCGTGGACGGCCGCTACGTGGTCACCGGCTCCATGAACCACAGCGACGCGGGCGTCTTCCGGAACAACAACAACCTCGTCATCGTCGACGACGCGCAGCTCGCCGCCGACTACACGACCGAGTTCGAGCAGATGTTCGCCGGGGCCTTCGGCCGCGCCAAGGTCGCCTTCGCCCGGACGCCCGTGACCGTCGGCCAGACCCAGATCCAGGTCGCGTTCAGCCCCGCCGACGACCCCGAGCTCGTCGTGCGCGACGCCCTCGCCACCGCGGACCACGCCGTCTACTTCATGATCTTCTCGTTCACCCAGGACGACATCGCCGCCGACCTCATCGCCGCCAAGCAGGCCGGCGTCGACGTCGTCGGCGTCTACGACTCCTTCGGGTCGACCAACGCCTACTCGACCGACGAGGACCTCGCGACCGCCGGCGTCCCGGTGCTGCTCGACGGCAACGAGAACCAGGTCGGCCCGAGCGGCGGCAAGCTCCACCACAAGGTCATGATCATCGACCCCGGCACCGACAGCGACCCGATGGTCATCACCGGCTCCTACAACTGGTCCAACAACGCCAGCGACGACAACGACGAGAACGTCGTCATCCTCCGCGGCGCCGAGGCCATCGCCCCGTTCATGGTCGAGTTCTGCGAGGTCTTCGACGCCGCCCTCCCCCACCCGGCCAACACCTCCGACATCCCCGACCCCTGCGGCACCGACCACCTCGACGTGAACGACGGCCCGGCGGTCGTCATCAACGAGCTGCTCCCCAACCCCGACGGCACCGACACCCCCGAGGAGTACGTCGAGCTGGTCAACGCCACCGACGCGGTCATCGACCTGTCCGGCTGGCACATCGGCGACGCCGCCGACGACTCCCGCCACGTCTTCGCGGCCGGGACGCTCCTCGACCCCGGCGACGCCGTCGTCGTCTACGGCGGGACCAACGCCGCCGACCCCGAGCGCCTCGTGGCCTCGACGGGGAACCTGAGCCTCAACAACAGCTCCGAGACCGTCACCCTCTTCGACGCCAACGGGACCGTCGTCGACTCCGTGACGACCGCGTCGGCCGACTCCGGCGTCGCCTTCAACCGCCTCGAGGACGGCGTGGGCGGCCCGCTCGTCGACCACCCCTTCGTCGCCCCCGACGGCGCCGCGATGTCCCCCGGCCTCCGCGCCGACGGCAGCGCCTGGGTCCTCCCCGGCCAGGCCCTCGTCCTCATCAACGAGCTGCTCCCGAACCCCTCGGGCAGCGACACCGGCAGCGAGTACGTCGAGCTGGTCAACATGGGCGTCGTCGCCGCGGACCTCTCGGGCTGGCGCCTCGGTGACCTCGTCTCCGACAGCCGCCACGTCTTCGCCGACGGCACGACCCTCGCCCCCGGGCAGGCCCTCGTCGTCTTCGACCGCGGCGACCACAGCGACATCGCCAACGCCATCACCGCCTCGACCGAGACCCTGTCGCTGAACAACAGCTCCGAGACCGTCACCCTCTACGACGCCGACGGGAACATCATCGACACGGTCAGCTGGACCGGCTCGAGCGACGGCGTCTCCCTGAACCGCGCCACCGATGGCGACCCGAGCGCCGCCCTCGTCGACCACGACCTCATCGCTGGCGCGACGCTCCCGGCCTCCCCCGGCACCCGCGTCGACGGCAGCGCCTGGGGCGACGAGACCCCGGTCGACGACGAGACCCCGGTCGACGAGACCCCGGAGCCCGTCCCGACCGCCATGACCGTGACCATCGACGGCGCGGTGGCCCAGGGTGAGTGGCTCGACCTCGGCAGCTTCGAGGCGGTCGAGGGGACCTTCGTGGTGACCATGACCGGCACCGGCGACGCCGACCTCTACGTCCGCGCCGGCGGCGCCCCGACCCTCGACACCTGGGACTGCCGCCCCTGGGTCTGGGGCAGCGACGAGAGCTGCACCCTGACCGCCCCCGGGACCTTCCACGTCGCCGTCCACGGCTACGACGCAGGCACCTTCAGCCTGACCATCGAGTACGTCGGCCTCGCCGACGCCACCCCGACCACCGGCGCCGCGGACGTCGTGATCACCTCGCTCCTCGCCAACCCGGCCGGCACGGACCTGGGCCAGGAGTACCTCGTCCTGACCAACCGCGGCGACGCCGACGCCGATCTCTCGGGCTGGGCCATCAGCGACGCCTCCTACACGCGCCACATCTTCCCCGAGGGCGCGACCCTGCCGGCCGGCGCCTTCATCGTCCTCTTCGACCGCGGCGACCACGGCAACGCCCTCGTCAGCTCGACCGGCACCCTGTCGCTCAACAACGGCGGCGACACCATCACGCTCTGGGACGCCAACGACAGCGCCGTCGACGTCTTCACCTACGGCGCCGTCTCCGAGGGCGAGGTCGTCGAGCGCGCCGAGTAGTCGCCGAGCCCAAAGACGCTACGACGCGGGAGACCCGACTGACGGGCCTCCCGCGTCGCTGTTTTCGCGCCTCGAGCATCTGCGCTCTTCACCAACGGGCCCTACAAAAAGAGAGAAAGCCGCAGCCGTAGGCGCTCGTGGTGATGTGGGAAACCCTGCGAGCCCCCCGGCGAGCGGGGTTTTCCAAGTCGGTGTGGATAACTCTGCGAGCCCCCCGGGCGAGCGGAGTTATCCAAGCCCCCTGTGGGCGACCTCGTGGGCGGGGACGAAGTCGCCGTCCACAGGTCGTCCATAGGGGGCGTCACCGACGGCATCTCCACAGCGCGCGTTGTCCACGACGCTGGCGAACTGGACGTCGCGGGCCCGGCGAGGCGGCCGAGGCTGCTAAGCGGTCCGCGGGCCAACTGCCCCCTCGAAGAAAAGAGAAAAGCCGCAGCCGTAGGCGCTCGTGGTGATGTGGGAAACCCTGCGAGCCCCCGGGCGAGCGGGGTTTTCCAAGTCGGTGTGGGTAACTCCGCGAGCCCCCCGGGCGAGCGGAGTTATCCAAGCCCCTCGTGGGGAACCTGCGAGCCCCCCGGGCGAGCGGGTTGTCCACAGGGGCGTCACCGACGTCATCTCCACAGCGCGCTTTCTCGGGATCCCGGGCGAGCGGGCTGTCCACTGGGGCGTCACCGACGTCATCTCCACAGCGCGCTCTCTCGGGATCCCGGGCGAGCGGGCTGTCCACAGGGGCGCAACCGACGTCATCTCCACAGCGCGCTCACACGTCCGAGTGCCTCGCGCCCGTCCTTTCCAGTGTCCCCCAACGAAAGAACAGCCGTCGTCAGCGCTCGTGGGGATGTGGGGAACCCGCGAGCCCCCCGGGCGAGCGGGTTCTCCAAGTCGGTGTGGGTAACTCCGCGAGCCCCCCGGGCGAGCGGAGTTATCCAAGCCCCCTGTGGGCGACCTCGTGGGCGGGGACGAAGTCGCCGTCCACAGGTCGTCCATAGGGGGCGTCACCGACGTCATCTCCACAGCGCGCTCTCCTCGGACCCTGGCTGAACGACATCAACCGAGCAGCTCGCGACCGTGGACCGTGAGGAAGCCGTCGCGACCCAGCGTCCAGTGGATGTCGTGGGCCGGTGGCGCGGCCGTCATGCGGCCGAGATGTAGGACTTCGAGATGACAGGTCACGCAAAGGCCAGCCAAATTGGAGCGCTCTTCGCCGCCGCCGTGGCCGCGGAACTTCAGGTGATGCGGAGTCAGGTCCCGGTTCGAGCAGACCGGTGAGGCGCATCGGAGCCGATCCCGTTCATATACGTCCTGATATGCCACGCGCTCGGGATCTCGGCGGAGCCAGACGCTCCAGAAGGCGCGAATCAGGAAGTCGACGAAGCTCCCGTCCTCGCCCGAGGCCTCGAAGAGCCGCGAGATGTCCCGCCAGAACCCGACCGTCTCGCTCCGAAGGCGCATCCGGAGCGGCACCATCCCTGCCCAACGCCCGCGACCGTCGTCCGTGACGGATATCTGGCTCGTCTCATCACCGTCGGTGACGGATATCTGGCTCGACCCCGAGCCTGACAGCCGCCCGCCGTTCACGACGAGATCAGCGACGGTCCCGTCGAGCATCCCGCGCTCGAGGTCCTGGAACTCGGCGACCAGCGACGCGGCCGGCGGCTCGCACCCCACTGGCGACACCCCCTCGGCGCGCGCCACCGCCTCCACGATCTCGACCTCTTCGCGGAGGTGCTTCGTCGTCCGCGACGCCGCCCGGTCGAGCCAGGCGTAGACCGTGTCGCGGTCCGCCACCCGCGCGACGAGCCGCGCCGCCTCGTAGCCGATGTCCCCATCATCCAGCGCCAGCGCGACCTCGGGAACGAGCCGCTTGCACCGCCGGGCCAGCGTCATCCGGGCTTTCACCGACGCAAGCGAGCACCCGAGCCGCTCGTTCGCGTACTGCGCCGCGCTCGCGTAGCCCAGCGTCCGCCACCCCGAGCAACCCCACACCTCGCAAGCCAGCTCGCCGAGCCGCCGGTCCCGGGTCTGAAGTCGCGTGCTCAGCTCGCGGAGGTGCGCGTCGAGCGCGACCGGCGTCCGCGGCAGCTCAGCGCAGCTCCCGGAGTCTTCGACGAAGTCGGCGATCAGCTCGGTCAGACCTGGGTCTTCGGCCCCTCCCAACAACTCGTCCTCGGCGAGCAGCTCGGCCAGCCGGCGCTCCAGCTCGCGGCGCTGGTCCCAGGTCTCGGCCCGCGTCGCGCTGTCCAGGCGACAGGTCAGCTTCGGGTGCCGAGCCAGGAGCGTCGACGTCGCCTCAGCCAGCAGCGCCTCGACCATCGCGTCGTCACCGACCACCCCGAAACGGGTCCGCAAGAGGCTCCGAGTCGCCTCGAAGGCCCAGGCCGTCACGCTGTCGACGCTGACCTGCAGCGTCCTCTGCTCGTCCTCGGGCGTCATCGTCCCGCCCTGGTCGTCACCGGACCGGCCCGCGAGCCGTTCACGCATCGCCCGGACGGTCATGCCGCGCGCCTCGGCGATGAGCTGGGCTTCGGTATCGGCGGTCGCCTCGCGGGCCAGGAGCTCCACCATCGACCAGCCGAGCTCGCCGCGCTCCAGCGCGGCTCGAAGCCCGGGCAGCTCCACCAACCGCGCCGCGACCCGCGCCGACTCGTCGACCCATCGCCGCCTCCGACCGATGCGCTCGAACCCGTAAGCGCCGACCGACGAGAACCCGAGCTCCAGATACCCACCCGTCTCGCGCAGCCGCCGCAGCGCGTCACCGACGGCCAGCCGTAGCGCCCCCGCCGAGCGGGACAGCGCGACGAGCCGTCGGTCGATGTCGACGAGCCAGGCCGGTAGGCTCGCGTCTGGGACCTGAGTATCCACGCGACCCTTATACCATGCAGGTTTGCGCGTCCTCAGGACGACCCCTTCAGGCCGTTTTCGGCGCCCAACCCACCTCGCGAGACCTCTCTCGCCGATCACGCCCACCAGCGGCCCGCCAGCGCCGCCAGTGGCCAATCTGACGAAGCCGACCTCACGAAACGAGATTTTCACCCCTGAGCTGTCAAGCAAGCGGCTAATTTTTCTTCGGTTTCCCCCAACTGCGCCCGACGGAGCCACCCGTGTCACCGATGCAAGGCAGGAGCGCCGTGTCATGGCTCCGTGAGCGGCCCGTTCGGGGACAACTTCGTCGCGGCTACCGAGGTGATTTGCGGTAGGCTCCCCCGGTCGCCCCAGGAGCCTCCATGCCGCGCCGCCTCCTCGTCTTGTCCCTCTTCCTCGCCCTGGCCGCCTGCGGCGACGATGACGCAACCGTCTCCGACACGGCCGACGTGACCGCCGAGGACACCACGGACGCCGGGACGCAGGACACCGCGGACACCGCGGACACCGCCGAGCCCGCACCCGAGGAGCCCGTCGACCTCGTCGACCCCTTCGTCGGGACCGGCGCGACGCTGCTGAACTTCGGCGCGGTCTACCCCGGTCCGCAGACGCCCTTCGGCATGGTGGCGCTGTCGCCGGACACCGACGGGACCATCGCCGCCAGCGCCGGGGTCGCCCACGCCGGCGGCTATCTCTATCAAGACACCCACGTCCTGGGCTTCTCCCACATCCACCTCGCAGGCACCGGCGTCGGCGACTACGGAAACGTCATGGTGCTCCCGGCGGTCGGCGACCCGGCCGCCCTCGTCGCGGCCGGGCGCCTGCCCGCGCTGCCCCTCGACCACGACCGCGAGGACGCCGAGCCCGGCTACTACCGCCTCGAGACCGACACCGTCCTCAGCGAGCTGACCGCGACGGCGCGGACCGGCGTCCACCGCTACACGTTCACCGCGGCCGACGAAGGCGTCCTCTTCCTCGACGTGACCCACTGCATCGGCACCGGCGAGGCCACCGACAGCCGCGTGACCGTCGACCCGGCGACCGGCGAGATGAGCGGCTTCGTCCACAACAACGGGGACTTCAGCGGGCGCTTCGACGGCTTCGACCTCTACTTCGTCGCCGTCCCCGACCGGGCGCCCGTCGCGACCGGGACCTGGGACGAGGACGGCTACGAGGACGGCCGCGTCGAGGCCACCGGCACCCTCTCCGGGGCGGCGCTCACCTTCGACACCAGCGCCGAGCGCACGGTCGTCCTGCGGGTCGGGATCTCGTTCGTCGACCTCGAGGGCGCCCGGAAGAACCTCGCCGCCGAGGCCACCGGCCGGAGCTTCGACGAGGTCCGCGCCGAGACGCGCGCCGCCTGGGCCGAGACCCTCGGCGCCATCGAGGTCGAGGGCGGGACCGACACCCGCCGGCGCCTCTTCTACACGGCGCTCTACCACGTGCAGCTGATGCCGACCCTGCTGACCGACGTCGACGGGCGCTACCGCGGGCTCGACAAGGAGGTGCACAGCGCCGACGGCTTCCTCTACTACAGCGACTTCTCGCTCTGGGACACCTACCGCACGTTCCACCCGCTCATCTCGCTGCTCTGGCCCGACAAGCAGCGCGACTTCCTGAAGTCGCTGCTCGCCATGGCCGAGGACGGCGGCGCCATGCCCGTCTGGCCCCTGGCGACCGGCGAGACCGGCTCGATGATCGGCACCAGCGCCGACGTCGTCTTCGGCGACGCCTGGGGAAAGGGCGTCCCCGATGTCGACTGGGCCACCGCCTACGCCGCGATGCGGGACCTCGCGACCGCCCCGGCCCCCGCCGGCAAGCCCGGCCGGGACGACTACACCGCCTGGACCGACCACCAGTACGTCCCCGCCGACATGGCCAGCGGCTCGGTCTCGAAGACCCTCGAGTACGCCCACGACGACTTCTGCCTCGGCCGCCTCGCCACCGCCCTGGGCGAGAGCGAAGACGCCGCCATGTTCGCCGACCGCGCCGGCTGGTGGACCCACCTCTGGGACGCCGACAACGGCTTCCTGGCGCCGCGCGACGCCGACGGGACCATCCCGGAGTACCCGTTCAACAAGATCATCACCCCCTACGTCGAGGGGACGGCCTGGCAGTACCTCTTCATGGTGCCCCACGACGTCCCGCGGCTCGTGACGCTCCTCGGCGGCGACGCGGCCTTCACCGACAAGCTCTCGCACCTCATGGTCCAGGGACGCGACCGCTTCCTCTGGGAGCTCCCGAGCGCCTACTACTATCAGGGCAACGAGCCGGACATCGTCGCGCCGTGGCTCTTCGGGTTCGCTGGCCGGCCGGAGCTGACGCGCTACTGGACCGCCTGGGTCGCCGACAACATGTACGCCCTCGAGTCCTGGGGCCTCGGCGGCAACGACGACGGCGGGACGCTCTCGGCCTGGTACGTCTTCGCCGGGCTCGGCTTCTACCCGCTGACGTGCACCGGCGACTACGCGCTGTCAGCGCCCCTCTTCGACCGGGTCGTCGTCCACCGCCAGCCCGGCGACGTCGTCGTGACCCTGGGTGACGTCGGCAGCGACGTCCGGGTCGACGGCGCCGCCCACGCGAGCCACCTCCTGTCGTGGGAGGCCGTCGCCGAGGGCGCGTCGCTCGAGCTCCCGCCGCCCCCGACCGAGCTCCCCTGACCCTGGTCAGCCGGGATCGATCACGAGCTCCGCTCAGAGCCCCGCGACGTCGACGTCGATGAGGTAGCCGGACGCGTAGACGAAGTCGGGATCGGGGTACCAACTCCAGACCAGCGAGCCACCCTCGACGGTGTCGACGAAGGCGTCGATCCTGGCCGGGTCGATGACCTGGCAGCCCCAGCTCGTCCCCATGCGGCCGTAGGTCTCGACGAAGGCCGGGGTCGCGTAGCTGTCCGAGTGCATGACGATGGCGCGCGGGCGGACGAGGTCGTTGATCCCGTCCTCGAGCCCGTCGAGCCGCAGGGACAGGCCGTTGCTCTGGCTCTGGTAGCGGCTGGCGGTGCGCATCAGCCCGAGGCTCGACTGGTGCGAGCCGGTGATGTTCGAGAAGCGCTCGGCCCAGGCCGGGTCGCCCGCGACCGCCGAGCCCTCGCCGTGGCAGACGCGCTCGGCGAAGAGCAGGGCGCCGACCTTCAGATCGAAGGTGAAGAGGCGCGGGTACATCGAGTGCAGCGAGAAGTCGATGACGGTGTACTCCATCCGCGCCGTGTCGCCGGCCTTCCACGCGGCGCCGAAGACCTGGAGCGCCGTCTCGAAGACGTCCGGGTCGAGCCCCGCGTCGGCGAAGCCGTCGGCCGGCGTGAAGCCGATGGTGACGGTGTACTCGCCCGGGTAGGCCACGCCGCTCGAGTCGACCCAGCTGTCGACGACGACCGTGTGATCGCCAGGCCCCAGGAAGGCCGCCGCGTCCCAGTGTCCGCGGTCGACGCAGCTCGCGGGCGCGTCGCCGTCGAGGATGTGGACGTCCACGTCGACGTCGCTCGGGAGCCCGGAGAGCGTGGCGGTCAAGAGCCCCGCCGTCGGCGTCGTGACGCGATAGACGATCTCGGGGCCGGACTCGTTGGTCCCGGGGGCGCAGGCGTAGGCGTCCATGACGCTCTCGCCCAGGGTCGTGTCCCAGGTGTCGACGAAGGGCAGGGACTCGACGAGGACGCCGTCGAGCTCGTCCGGCTCGTCCGGCGGCTCGTCGGGCTCGTCCGGGGGCTCGTCGGGCTCGTCGGGCGGCTCGTCGGGCTCGTCCGGCGGCTCGTCGGGCTCGTCCGGCGGCTCGTCGGGCTCGTCCGGCGGCGTCACCGGCTCGTCGGGCGGGTTCCACGGGTCGTCCGGCGGGTCACCGGGGGTGTCGGGGTCGTCCGGCTCGTCGGGCTCGTCCGGGGGCTCGGGCTCGTCGCCTCGCGCCGGCGACGCGGCGGCCATCGCGTTGCCGTGGGTGACGGCCAGGCGCTGGCTGGTCGCGGCGTCGTCACACCCGGAGAGCGCCGTGAGTACGAGGCACGACGCAAAAAGCAAGGACGCAGAGGGGCGGAGGATCATGGCACCTCGGAGCGCGGGGTCGAGCAGATATACCCCTTCTCCCCGCGGGACATCCAGCGACCGGCCGCGCTCACTCACGACGCCTGCGTACACCATGGCGGCGCGGCCGCCGGAGGTGAGCCGTGATCGGCGAGGGCGAGCGCCCCGGAGGCCCGCCGAGGCCCCCGCGCCGCTCCAGGCCGGCAACGCACGCGGGGTGGTATTGATCTCCCTTTGCGCCCGACGGACGCGCCCTGCGGGCCGCCCGAGGCCGCTGCGGTCAATCCAGGGTCCGCGACGGGCACGGCTGAGCCACTCGCGGTCCGCCGGCGTCGTGGGAGGTCGACAACGGTGGAGAGCACCGGCGTCTGAGCGGTCGGGACGACCGCGGGCCTCTGGGTCGTCGCCGAGCTGAGCGGTCGGGACGACCGCGGGCCGTGGGGCTGGCGCCCACTCGCGAGCGCCGACGCGCGTTGGGGTTGCATCGGGGGGCGGCCCGGTCTGAGATCACGCTCAGCGCGTGGCTCCGAGGAATCCGGCCCACTTTTTCTCCGCCCCTGTCGATCCGGGCGAACCCCGTGCGTCTTGCTGGCGTGGCGACCATGGTGGTCGTCATGAAGAGAGGAGAAGGACGATGAAGTATCTGGCTCTCATCTACGACACCGAGGGGGCCGGCCCGGCGCCCGGCACGCCGGAGTTCGACGCCTATATGGAGCGGTGGTTCGCCGCCGATCAGGCGTTCAAGGACGCCGGCGTGCTGGTCGGCGGCGAGGCGCTCGAGCCCTCGTCGACCGCGACCCGCGTGCGGGTGCGCGGCGGGAAGACCGAGACGATGGACGGCCCGTTCGCGGAGACGAAGGAGCAGCTCGGCGGCTACTACGTCTTCGACTGCGAGGACCTCGACGAGGCGCTCGAGTACGCGGCGATGATCCCGGTCGGCGAGACGGGCACCGTCGAGGTGCGCCCGATCATGGACCTGTCCGGCGTGGGGTGACGGCCGACCGTGCCGCCGTGGAGCGCCTCCAGGCCGAGCTCGCCGCGATCATGCGGGCGGACTGGGGGCGGCTCCTGGCCGTCCTGATCGGCGACCTCCGCGACTTCCAGCTCGCCGAGGACTGCCTGTCGGACGCGTTCACCAGCGCGCTGGAGCACTGGCCGCGGGGGCTCCCGAGCAACCCCCGGGGCTGGCTCCTCCAGGTCGCGCGCCGCAAGGCCATCGACCGTATCCGGCGCGCGAAGACCCGCGTCAGATCGCGGCCCGACCTCGCCTACCTGATGGCGCTCGACGCCGAGGAGCTGGCGCCCGCGCACGAGATCCCCGATGACCGCCTGCGCCTCATCTTCACCGCCTGCCACCCCGCGCTCGCCCCGAAGACGCGGATCGCCCTGACCCTGCGGACGCTGTGCGGCCTGGCGACGCCGGAGATCGCGCGCGCCTTCCTCGACAAGCCGGCGACCATGGCGCAGCGGCTGGCGCGGGCCCGCACCAAGATCGCCCGGGCCGCAATCCCCTACGCCGTCCCCGAGCCGAGCGCCTGGGACGAGCGGCTCGCGTCGGTGCTGACGGTCATCTATCTCATCTTCAACGAGGGCTACTCCGCCAGCGCCGGCGAGGCCCCCGTCCGCCACACCCTCTGCGACGAGGCCACGCGCCTGGCGCGCGCCCTCGACGCGCTCCGCCCCGGCGAGCCGGAGATCCTGGGGCTGCTGGCGCTCCTGCTCCTCAACCACGCCCGGAGCCCCGCCCGCCTCGACGCTACCGGCGCCGCGGTCCCCCTCGAGGAGCAGGACCGGACCCGCTGGGACCAGGCCCTCGCCCGGGAGGGGCTGGAGCTGGTCGAGACCGCACTCCGCCGCGGCCGCCCCGGCCCGTTTCAGCTCCAGGCCGCCATCTCGGCGATCCACGTCGAGGCGGCGAGCTTCGAGGAGACCCGCTGGGACGAGATCGCGCTGATCTACGAGCGGCTCCTCGAGCTCACGCCGAACCCGGTCGTCGCCCTCAACCGCGCCGTCGCGCTCTCCTTCGCCGTTGGGCCGGGCGCCGGGCTGGCGAGCCTCCCGAGCGGCCTCGAAGACTACCAGCCGTACCACGCCGCGCGCGCCGACATGCTCCGCCGCGCCGGCCGCGTGCGGCCGGCGCGGGCCGCGTACGACCGCGCGCTGGCGCTGACCGGAAACGACGGCGATCGCGCGCTGCTGGAGCGGCGGCGAGACGCGCTCGCCTGAGACGATGGCGCTACGTCAGGCGCCCGGGACGCGACCGTAGAGCGAGGCGAGGAAGCGGAGCCGCTCGGCCAGCCAGTCGTCGGCCTGCTGCGGCAGGAGCCGCCAGCGCCAGTTCTGCCAGGTCTCCACCGGCCCGGCGTACGACCGCGGGTCGTTGGTGCGCGCCTCGCTCCCGAGGTCGAGGACGTCCTGCATCGCGACGACGGCCGTCCGCGCGGGGCACGCGAGCGCCTCGCGGATGAGGTCCCAGGCGATGTCGTCGCCGTGACGGCCGAGGTAGTGCTGGACGTGGGTCCGCGCGTGGGGCGGCAGGCTCGCCCACCAGCCGCGGGTCGTGTCGTTGTCGTGGTTGCCCGGGTAGACGATGGCGTGCTCGGGGATGTTGTGGGGCAGGTGGACGTTTTCGGCGCCGCCCCCGAAGCCGTAGTGGAGGACCCGCATCCCCGGGAAGCCCAGGGCGTCGCGCAGGGCGATGACGGGCGCGTCGATCGTCCCGAGGTCCTCGACGCAGAGGGGCAGCGGGTCGCCGAGCTCGGCCTTGGCGCGCGCGAAGAGCTCGGCACCCGGGGCGTCGACCCAGCGCCCCTCGCGGGCCGAGCGGGCGCCCATGGGGATCTCCCAGTAGGCGGCGAAGGCGCGGAAGTGGTCGATGCGCACGACGTCGGCCAGGGCCAGGGCGCGCCGGAGTCGCGACAGCCACCAGCGGAAGCCGTCGGCCGCCATGCGCTCCCAGTCGTAGAGGGCGCCGCCCCAGAGCTGCCCGTCGTCGGCGAAGTCGTCGGGCGGCACCCCGGACTGCGCCGAGAGGCTGCCGTCGGGGCGAATCTGCCACCCCTCGCGGTAGCCCCAGATGTCGGCGCTGTCGGTGATCACGTAGATGGGCAGGTCGCCCATGATGCGGACGCCCCGCTCAGCGGCGTAGGCGCGCAGCGCCGTCCACTGGCGTGCGAAGAGGAACTGGAGCGCGACCTGTCGGTCGATGGGCTCGGCGAGCTCCCGGCGCGCGGCGGCCACGGCGTCGGGCTCACGATCGCGGAGGGGCGCCGGCCACTCCCACCACGGGGCGCCACGATGGTGGGCCTTCAGGGCGGCGAAGAGGGCGGCGTGCTCGACCCAGTCCGCCTCGGCGGCCCGAAAGGCCTCGAGCTCGGCGCGCAGGGGGTGGCCGGCGAGGAGCCGGGCGGCGGCGCGCCCGAGGCGCTCGGTCCGCCACGGGAGCGCCTCGTCGTGGTCGGCCCAGCCCTCGCGGAAGCCGGCGGGCGCCAGGTCGTCGAAGCCCAGCAGGCCGTCGGCGACCAGGTCGGAGAGCGACAGCAGCTGCGGATCTCCGGCCAGCGAGGCCCAGCTGGCGTAGGGGTTGTCCAGCAGCGGCCCCCCGGGCGGCGACAGCGGCAAGACCTGCCAGAAGCTCGCTCCGGCGCGCGCGAGCCAATCGACGTAGCGCCGCGCCTCGGGGCCGATGGCGCCCATCCCGTGCGGCCCCGGGAGCGCGGTCGGGTGGAGCAGCACCCCGAGCCGCCGCTCGGCGAGGAGCGGGTGGGGGGCGGGGGGGAGGGGAGACGAAGAGGCAGCGCTCATGACCCGTCGACCCTACACCACGCCCCCGCGGCGCGCATCGCGGCTGAGCGACGACCTCGATCAGCGGGGCTGGCGGGTCCCGGCGCGGTGCTCGAGGAGCTCCATCAGGAACTGGACCTCGCCCCCGCTCGACTGCTCGAAGCGGACGGGGGCGCCGGGGAGCGACCGGGCGAACCACGCGCGGATGACGCTCTCGTCGCCCTCCTCGGTCGTCGTCCGGACGGTGTAGAGCATGGCGTCGAAGGTGCCCGCCGGGACCTCCACCCGGTCCTCGCTGATGGTCGTCGCGGCGGCGGGCCAGGACGCGTGGCCGACCAGCTCGTCCCAGGTGACCTCCTCGTCGCTGGCGGGCCCGAGGACCTCGCCGTCGGGGCTCGTCATGACCGCGTGGATCCGGGTCACGCGCTCGCCCGAGCGGGTGAAGGTCAGGGTCCGGATGGCGGCGACGCTGCCCCCCTGACCGACGCGGAAGACGTAGGTCCGCCCGGGGTCGGTGGCCGCGCGGATCTGCTCGGCGGAGAACGGCGGCGGGGCGATCGACGGCGACGAGCCGCAAGCGGCGCTGGCGACGACGACGGCGAGCGAGACGGCGAGGCTGCGAACGGTGCTCATGCGGGGCACTCTACGAGCCACGCACGAGGCCTGCCAGAAAGCGCGCCAGCGTTCACCGCAGGCGGAGGCGCGTCACGACCAGCCGCTCGTAGCCGGGGTCTCGGCTCACCAGGACCTCGTCCCCCTCGGAGGGGACGAGGGTCACCGTCGGCGAGCCGTGCATGACGAGGATCACCGAGCCGTCGTCCTGGGGCAGCGCGGACCGGATCGTCAGCGGGTAGCCCGACGACTTCGTCCGCTGGAGGAGCATCCCGGCCGCCAGCAGGGCGCCGTCCGCGCGCCACCGACCGAGCACGGTGCCGGACCACTTCACCCCGTCGGGTCCGGTCGTCGCCTCGGGCACCTCGAAGACCGGCCCGTCGTCGCCCCCGACCGCGACCTCTCTCCCCGACCACCAGGTCTCGGCGCTGAGGAAGCCGTCCCACGCCGGGCTCAGGGGAGAGCTGACGGTCGCCACGGCGCTCACCTCGCCCTCGGCCGAGGCTCGCGCGAGGAGGTGGTTCTCCGACCCGTAGGCCGGGACCGTGTCGATCTGACCGTCGTCGTCGGGCTCGACGCCGTCCGCGCCGACGATCCGGAAGAGCACGCCGCCGGCGCCGTCGCTACGCGCGAAGGTCCCCGGGCGCGGCCCGTTCGAGTAGTGCGACAGGCGCCGCGCCCACTCCAGCCGCGGTCGACCGTCGGTGAGAGCCGCGAGGTCCCAGCGCGACACGAAGATGTCCATCGCCGGATCGTCGTCGGAGGACACCGCCTCGAGGGTCACCTCGCCGTCCGTCCCGGCGCCGAGGACCATCGGGACGTGCAGCGGGTAGCCCCCGAAGTCGCCGATGGCGTACAGGGCGTCGCCGTCGAGGTGGAGGAGGGTGACGTCGCTGCCGGCGTCGCCGCTGGCTTGCTCCGCGAAGGTGACGTTCAGATCGGCGTCGGCGCCCAGCACGAAGGCCCGCCCCGGGTAGTGCCAGCCGTCCTCGGGCCCGAAGGCCGGGCCATCGGGCACGACGAGGCCCTGGGTGTTCCCCGCGGCGACGAGCCCCCCGTCGGGGGTGGCGATCAGCGCGCGGATCTCGCCCCAGCCGGGCAGCTCGGCGACCAACCTGGCTCGCGCCAGGGCGCCGTCCTGGGTGAGCACGGTCACCAACAGCGCGGGCTCGTCGCCGGTGTCGAGGGTCAGCTCCGCGTCGCCGCCCGGGTCGAGGACGACCTCTCCGTCCGCGACCGACACGAAGGCGAGCTCCCCGCTCGGGAGCACGGCGATGGACGCGTCGCTATAGGCGCCGCAGTTGTCGCAGACCCAGCGCAGCGCCGCGACCTCGCCCTCGGGGGTCACCCGGGTGAAGAGCGTGTGGGTGTACTTCTCGTCGTCACTGACGACCTCGCGCTCTCCGAAGGTCACCGTGCCGTCGAAGGTCGCCATCGCGACGAAGCCGCCGTCGGGCAGGGCCACGACAGCGGGATAGAGGAGGGAGGCCCCCTCGGTCTGGTCGGACTGGATCGCCCACGCAATGGCGAGCGGGCGCTCCTCCGGCGTGGGCGCGGGGCCGAGACCCGTGTCGACGGCGACGGTGTCTCCGGCCGCGTCGGACGTCGCGTCGGCCAGGGCGGTGTCGGGCTCGGCGGCGTCGGCCGCGGACGTGTCCTGAGCGACGTCGGCAGCGGCGGTGTCGTCGCCGAAGGTGTCGGTCGCGCCGCCGCTCGTGGCGCCGCCACAGGCCGGGGCGAGGACGAGGAGGGAGGCGAGGGAGAGGTGGCTGAGGATCGAGGTGTGGTTCATGACCCACGGTCTGGTTCAAGTGGCGTGCCACCGTGGATTCCGGCGCGGAGATCGCGAGCTCGGGCCGAGCCTCGGGGGCGGCGCCCGGCGCGCGCCCGAAGCCGCCGGCCACGGACTGCAACCCAGCATTACACCACGTGTAAACACGTATTACAGATCAGCCCGCGGCGTCGGCTCGTCGTCCTCGGAGTCCGGCACCGCCGCCCACTCCCCGGCTTCGATCTCGTCGAGGCTCATCCCGTCGAAGGCGTTCCGGCTGCTGAGGATCTGAACGACGAGCAGCAACGCGAAGATCACGACCGTCGGCGCGCCGAACCAGCCGGTGTAGACCCACAAGACCCTCACCAGCTCGGGCACCTCGCCGTGTCCGCCGATGATGACGGCCGCCGGGACGAGCATGACGATCAGGGGCACCGCCCAGGACCAGGTGTAGGCGGCGCGCCTGGCGCCGGCGAAGCGGAAGACGGCCCACACCACCATGACGACCGTCAGGAGCGACGCCCCGAAGATGTAGAGGGTGATGCTGAAAAACCGCATCCCCACCTCTCCCTCGGGCAGGGTGCTCGCGACGACGGCGGCGATGAGGCTGGCGCCGAAGCCGATCCCCGCGGGCCAGAGCGGCCACCGGGGCTTCGGAGGCAGCTCGAAGGAGTAGAAGAGCGCGAGCACGCCGATGCACGTCGCGAAGGCGATGGGCGACACGAGCAGCACGCTCGCGGCGACCTCGTCGTCCTCGGGACCACAGCCCGCGAGCAGGACGAGCGCCCCGAGGAGCAGCGCCATCAGAACGGGCCGATGTGGGTCGCCCTGGGGGGAAGCGTTGGAGGAGGCGAGCACGCGACGATGTTACCGAGAGGCGTCGCGCGACGCTACCGAGCCGCGGTCGGTGACGGGCCCGCCGGCACCGGTCGAAGGGCCCGTGCCGCTCGCGCCCCTACGCCACGCGGGTTGCCGCGCTCCTGGAAGCCCTGGCGAAGCTCGCGCGACGTGCTACCATCCCGCCTCCTTTCCCTCGAACCAGCCCGGACAAAGGAAGAAGACATGCGACTGACGACTCTGCCTGCGCTCCTGCTCACCCTCCTCCTCGCGCTCGCGCCCGCCTGTGGCAAGGGTGGCGGCGGCGAAGGCGGCGGGGGGGACAGCTCCTTCGCCAAGCGCAAGGCCGCCATCGAGGCCTACCTGACCGCGGTCGAGAAGGCCGGCGCCGACGGCGCCATCGCCGCCGGGGAGGCGTGGCTCGAGGCCAACAAGGCCGACTACGTGAAGAACTGCGAGGCGCTGGTGAAGGACCGCCAGGACCTCGAGAAGAGCAAGGCCGCCAAGGACTCCCCGACGCCGCTGATGGACTACATGAAGCGGCTCGACACCGTCGCCGGCTTCGACGCGAAGAACCCGGACATGGACAAGATGAAGGCCGCCGGCGAGCTCAAGAAGCAGCTCAACAGCTTCTTCCTCTGCGACACCGTCCTGAAGAAGTAGCCCTCGACCAAGAGATCGTCCCGGAGAGGCCCGCGGCGCGTCACGCCGCGGGCCTCTCGCGTTTGGCGCGCCGGCCGTCCACGAGGTCCAGGCCGACGCGGTAGGGACGACCGCGAGCCGGGCGCGCGCTCGACGGTAACGACGGCTCGCCCGTCCCGAGGCACGAGACGGTCGAGACGGCCGCGAGCCAACTGCACGTGCAACGGTAACAGCCGTGGTCGTCCCGACGGAGATCGCCCATGTACGTCTGAGGCGGCCGCCACGCGTCCCGCGGTGTCTCACCCCTGTCTCACCCGCGCCGCGGGTTACATCCAGCGGGATTCGCTTTTCAAGAATCGCGAGGTCCTGTCGATGGGATCACCAGGACGCGGAGGCTGCCGTACTCCGCGGACGGAGCGCCGCATCACATGAACAGGATCCGCGAGAGCAGCACCCTGGACGGGCAGCGGGCGTCCCGTGAGGCGATCCGCGCTGGCCAGACCCGCGCGCTCTACCGGCAGGGGCACACCGGGACCGTCGGGAACCTGGTCGTCGCGGCGGCGGTGCTCGGCGTCCTCGGCCCCCGGGTAGTGGAGACCTGGCGCTTCATCCCCCTGGCGCTCGTGTTCCTCGCGTACATCGAGCGGCCGCTGCAGGTCCGGGCGTTCCACCGCGCCGCCCCGACGGACGCCGAGCTCCCCCGGTGGCGTCGCCGCTTCTTCGCCTCGGCCCTCTTCGCGGGGCTCGCGTGGGCGGCCAACGCCCTGCTGCTGATGCCGGTGCTGCCCCCGACGCACCAGCTCTTCATCGTCATCGTCGGGGTCGGGCTGGCGGCCGGAGGCCTGGCGACCCTGGGCGAGGTCTTCCCGGTGTTCCTGGCGTTCGCCACGCCGCTCCTCTTCGGGACCCTCGCCGCGATCGTGACCTCGTTCTCACAGGAGGCGGCCGTGCTCGGCCCCCTGGTCGGCGTCTACATCCTGGTCCTGATGAAGACCAGCGTGGTCCACAAGCGGAGCCTCGAGAACGCGCTCGAGCTGTCGCTGGCCAACGCCGCCCTCGCGGCCCGCCTCGACGTCGCGTCCCAGAAGGCCCAGGCGGCGAGCCGCGCCAAGAGCGAGTTCCTGGCGCGGATGAGCCACGAGATCCGGACCCCGATGAACGGCGTCCTGGGGACCACCGAGCTCCTCTGCGACGCGGCGCTGCCGGAGCGCGAGCACCACCTGGCGGTGCTGGCCCACAGCTCCAGCGAGCAGCTCCTCGCGCTCCTCAACGACGTCCTCGACATGGCGCGTATCGAGGCCGGGCGCATCGACATCCACGACGCGCCGACGTCCATCGAGTCGGTCCTCGAAGACCTCGGCGCGATGCTGAGCGTCCAGGCGGACCAGAAGGGGCTGACCCTGGTCTGCCACGCGGACGCCGACGTCCCCTCGGCGGTCCTCGCCGACGCGACGCGCCTCCGCCAGGTGCTCACCAACCTCACCGGCAACGCCATCAAGTTCACCGACGCGGGAGAGGTCGAGGTCCGCGCGAGCGTCGAGCGCTCGGAGCGCGAGCGCGAGCTCGTCATCCGAGTCCGGGACACCGGCGCGGGCATCCCACCGGAGCACCACGAGGCGATCTTCACCGCTTTCGAGCAGGTGCGTCAGCGATCGGTCGTCATCCGCGGGACCGGGCTGGGCCTGGCCATCTCGTCGCGGTTGGTCAGGCTGATGGGCGGCTCGATCGCCATCGAGAGCGCCGTCGGCCGCGGCAGCTGCTTCTCGGTCCGGCTGCCGTGCCGGGCCGTGGAGCCGAGCGCACACGAGGAGCCGGCGCTGAACGGGTCGAGGATCGCGCTGTGCGTCGAGCGCCCTCTCGAGCGGCGCGTCATCGCGGAGTGGCTCAGCCGAGCCGGCGCCGAGGTCACCACGCTCCCGACACCCGACGCCATCGCGTCTACCGCGGCGGACCTGGTGGTCCTCGACCCGGGGGCGGTGACCGGAGACGCGCTCGTCGCGCTTCTCGGGGCGACCAACCGCGCGCTCATCCTCGAGCGGCCCTCGAGCCGCTTCGAGACGCGGCGGTGGTCCGATCACGCCCACCGCCCCCTGCCGCTGCCGCTTCAGCGCGGGCGCCTCCTGACCGCGGTCAGCGCGCTCGAGACCCGCACCTCAGCGAGCGCCGTCGCGAACGAAGCCGTGGCGCCGACCGGCGCCGACGGCGTCCGGGTGCTGGTCGTCGACGACGACGCGGTCAACCGGATGGTCGCCGGGCACATGTTGAGCCGACTCGGGGTCGCGTCCGACGCGGTCGAGGACGGCGAGGAGACGCTCGTGGCGCTGCGCGCTGGCCGCTACGACCTGGTGCTCCTCGACTTCGAGCTGCCGGGCATCGACGGCGACGAGGTCACCCGCCGGCTCCGCGCCATGGACGTGCGCGCCAGGAGCGGTAGCCGCCTCCCGATCGTCGCGCTGACCGCCCACGTGCTGCCGCAGCACCACGAGCGCTGCCACGCGGCGGGGATGGACGCGGTCCTCACCAAGCCCCTGACGACCGACGCGCTGAGGGCCGAGCTCGCCCGCTTCGACCTGCTCGAGAGCCCACGGATCCATCATATTGATCAATGACGATCAATATCGTGTGAGCGTCAGAAGGTGAGGCCCGCGGCTACGACGTGGGTGTCGACCATGCTGAAGAAGTCGCCGGGGTCGTCCACGACCTGGGTGGAGAAGTCGTACTCCAACAGGACCGACACCTTCGATGACGCGCGGAGCGCGACGCCGACGAGGGCCGTGAGCACGCCGTCGCCATGCCCCTCCCGGGCGGCGTAGGTCGCGTCGGGGTCGTCGTACTCGGGCCGCCGCCCGAGGTGCCACCAGAAGGCCCAGCCGACGCCGAGGTAGGGCGTGACGACGTCGTCGGCGTCGTAGGACACCATCGCGACGATGGGGGCGGTGACCGAGACCGCGCCCTCCTGCCCCAACCAGCCGCCGAAGCCCACGCCCAGACCGAGAGAGACCTGCAGGGGGGAGCCCGGCTCGAGGAAGCCGTAGCGCACGTCGCCGAGGAGCCCGTCGCCGAGGATCATCCGGGCGCCGACGTCGACCCGCTCGCTCACCCCCGTCCGGTAGGCGATCTGAACGGGCGTGTTCTCGGCCGAGCGTCCGCCCCGCTCCCCGATGAGCTCGTTGTGGAGGTAGCCGATCCCCAGGGTCACGTCGTGCTGTCCCACGGGCGTCGTGCGCGCGGTGTGGAGCTGCGCCGCGGTGCAGCCGCCGAGGGCCAGCGCCGCGACGAGAAAGATGTTGGCGGTCGGGGCCAGCCCCCGCGATCCGGCGCTCGCCATCAAAGCGCCTCGAGCGCCGAGACGATGGCGTCGCGGTCGCCGTCGTGTTGGTCGCAGAGGGCGCGGAGCTCGTCGCGGGTCGGCGGAGCGGCGTCGGCGCGGAGCCGGACCTCGACCTGGTCCTCGACGAGCAGCGCGTAGCTCCGGTCGGCGTAGCCGTCGAAGTCGCACCAGCCGGCGTCGACCACCTCGGGCTCGTAGCCCGCCACCCACGACGCCTCGACCTGCACGGCCTTGACGCCGATGACCGCCCAGTAGATGACCTCGGCCGTGAACGGGTCCGACGCGACCGGCACGATGACCCGGCTGTCGGCGGTGACGTCCTCGTCGCTCCTCCAGTCGTTGAGCCAGTCGCTCGCGGCGGCGGCGGCGGCGGTCAGCTCGTCGGCGCCGAGCTCGTCCTCGAGCAGGCCCGCGGCCGGATCGAGCCCGACGCAGGCGGCGGACAGCGCGTAGAGCCCGTAGAACCGCCGCTGGAGGAGCTCGAGGGCCTGGGCGATGGTCTCGTGGCGGTCCTCGCCGAGGAGCTGCCCGGTCGCCTCGGCGCCGAGGACGCCCTCGAGCCAGGTGGCGACGAAGCGATAGCCGCGCGCGGTGCGCAGGTAGTAGGTCGGGAACGGCTCGACCCGGTAACGCGGCCAGACCTCGAAGGTCGGCGCGGGGGCGGCGGTCGCGGCGCCACCCTTCAGGAGCTGCTTGGCGTGGGTCTCGCGGGTCTGGGTGATGATGCTCTTGAAGGTGTCGAGGAGCTTCTTCTTGTAGCTCGCCGTCAGGAGCAGGTGGTCGCTCTCCGGCCCGCGGTCGGGCAGGAGCAGCGTCTCGAGGGCGTGGAGTTGGTAGTCGTACCAGCCGCTGTCGGGGTCGGGGCTCAGATCGAGGGTGCCGTCCTTGATCGCGTCGATGAGGATGTCGATGAAGGACGTCCCCGACGGCGGCGCGCTGTAGCAGAAGCTCTCGTTGTAGAAGCGGCTGTCCTTGCTGGCCGAGGCGGGCAGGACCGCGAGGTAGGGGTAGGCCTCGGGGCACGGGAAGCGCTCGGGATGCGCGGCCACGAAGGCGTCGTGGACGGCGCTCAGGTCGTCGAGGGAGGCGAGCCCGTCGACGACGTCGAAGAGCGCGGTCGGCGGGTAGGCGACGTAGGGGTTCGTGAGCCCACGGTAGACCGCCAGGACGCGCTCGTAGTCGGCGGCCAGCTCCTCGTCGGCCTCGAGGGCGATGGCCATGGCCACGAACATGCCGAGCTGCTCGCCGAGGGCGTCGCCGCCCTGGTTCTGGAGCAGGCGGTCCTGCCGGAAGATCGCCTCCAGCGCGTCGTCACCGGCGTAGAACCCCATCGGCCGGGCGTTGCCGGGATCCGCCTCGAACGCGGTGAGGACGCCCTGCGCGTCGGCGACGAGCTCGGCCGGGAGCGTCTCCGCCAACGTGACGCCGGCGTAGCTCAGCGCCGCGGCGATGAAGACCAGCGCGTCATCGACGTGGGCCCGCTGGGCGGCGCTCGCGTCATCGCGGAGCCCACGGAGGGCGGCCGCGAGGCGCGTCAGGACCTCGCGCTTGCCGACCAGCGCGCCGGGGACGCCGTCCTCGAGGGTCAGCTCGACCCGGGCGTAGACCGCGTCGTTGACGTGCTTGGCGGCCCCGTTGACCACCTCCATCGACGGGATCGCGCTGACGTCGGAGGGCGCGCCGAGCGCCGCGAGCGCCTCGGCGCGGGTGGCGAAGAGCGCGCCGTCGAGGTGGCCGAGGTCGCCCTCGAAGGGGACGACGTCGAGCTTGGCCACCGAGCCGCTCTTGTTGAGGGTGACCTCGCACTCGCCGAACCGCTCGACGGTGGTGAGCGCCGCGTCGTAGGCGGGGTGCTTGTCCTCGATGCGGTCGTCCTCGAGCTGGTCCTGCTTCTGCAGGTCCGCCTGGTTGGTGACGACCGTCTCGACGCCGAGCGCGTCGATCGGCGAGAAGCAGCCGCCGAGCGCGGGCCACAGCGCCGCGACGAGGATCAGCGCCGTCGCCGGCGTGACGGAGGGGCGGGGTCGCGCGGGGCTTCGGTCGTTCATGGCGGGCTCCTCGTGGTGTGGCTGTCGGGGGCTCAAGTCGTGAAGAGCAAACACCGCGCCAGCTCGGGAAGTCGCCATAAGCCACCGTAATAAAATGACTCGTGGTGAACGCTCGAGGCGCGCGAGCGCCCTCCACCGTGACGAAGGTGCCGCGAGATGCATAGCCGCTATACACCCTGGCGCGTGGTCGGGAAACAGACGTTCGCCTCTGGTCGGGCCGCGAGCCCGGACATCCCCTACGCGAGCTCGGCCGGCATGCCGAAGCGCGGGAACAGGGTGTCGGTGTCGAGGAAGAAGGTCTGGGCGGCGACCCGGTCGCCGTCGGGCTCCAGGACCGCGAGGGCCCAGGGGCGGTGCGGCTCGCCCGGCGGCCCCGGGCGGTACTGCGCGAAGGCCGGGCACCCGTTGGCGACCGTCGGGATGATCTTCGAGCCGCGGCAGCCGTGGCCGGGCCCGAGGAGCCAGGCGGCGACGTCCTCCGGCCCGCGGAGCCACAGCGCGTACGGAGGCATGGACATCACCGCGTCCTCGTGGAGGAGGCTCGTCAGCGTCTCCACGTCGTAGCGGACGAAGGCGTCGTAGTAGCGGTCGACGAGGCTCGCGTGGGCCTCGGGCAGGGTCGTCGGGGGCGCCGGAGCGAGGTCGAGCGAGGCGAGCTTGGCCCGCGCCCGCTGGAGCGCCGAGTTCACGGCGGCGACGGTGGTGTCGAGCCCCTCGGCTATCTCGGCCGCGGACCACCCGACGACCTCGGCGAGGAGGAGCGCCGCCCGCTGGCGTGGCGCGAGGTGCTGGAGCGCCGCGACGAAGGCGAGGCGGATGCTCTGGCGCTGGGCGATCTGCTCGGTGGGATCGAGGTCCGCGGCCATCACGAGGGCGTCGGGGATCGGCTCGATCCAGCGCTCGCCGGGGAGCATCGTCAGCTCCGACGAGAGCGAGCCGGCCGGGCCGAGGTCGACCGGCCGCTCGCGGCGCTTTCGGGCCTGCAGCGCGTCGAGGCAGACCCGGGTCGCGATGCGCGTCAGCCAGGTCTTGAGCGACGCCCGCCCCTCGAAGCGATCTCGAGCGCGGTGCGCCCGGATCATCGTCTCCTGGACCGCGTCCTCCGCGTCCGCCACCGACGCGAGCATCCGATAGCAGTGGGCGATGAGGCCGGTGCGATGGGCCTCGAGATCGCCGGCGGTGGGCGACGTGTTCGATGTGACGGGTGAATCCATCATCGGTGAGCTCCTCGCTGGACGCGTGAGAATCGCCCGGCGCACCGGCCCACGGCAAGAGGCAGCGCTCCCCGCCCGAACGGTTCACCGCCGAGACCGTGGAGCTCGTGAATCCGGGCACGGCGCCAGCCGAGGGACCAGCTCGGGGTTCAGACGACCACTGGCGGCTCCGCGGGCTCGGGTGGCGCCCAGGCATGGCGGCCCTTGGACCAGGTGGCGCGGACCTCGATGTCCTTCACCCGGTCCGGCCCGACGGCGAGCGGATCCGCGCCGAGGACGACGAAGCTCGCCTCCTTGCCGGCCGTGATCGAGCCGTGGCGCGCCTCGTTGAAGGCGGCGTAGGCGGCGTCGAGGGTCATCATCCGGAGCGCCTGGGCCGCCGTCACGCGCTCGTCGGGGTTGGGGTGGTGCATGGCCGCGTGCATCCCCGCGAGCGGGTTCGCCGGCGTCACGTTCGCGTCGGAGCCGCCGGCGACGACGATGCCGGCGTCCAGGGCGCTCTTGAAGCGGTTGGTCTGTCGCCAGCGGTCGCCGAGGCGGGTCGCGTACATGCCGTCGGGCCCGCCCCAGAGCGCCTCGAAGTTGGGCTGCATCGCGACCACCAGGCCGAGGTCCGCGGCGCGCGCGATCTGCTCGTCGGTCGCGAGCTCGAAGTGCTCGATGCGGTGGCGGTGGTCGTAGCGGGGTTTGCGGTCGAGCGCGTTGGCGTACGCGTCGAGGACGACCTGGATGGCGCGCGGCCCGATGGCGTGGAAGCCGAGCTGCGCGCCGGCCTCGTGGACGTCTCGGACGAAGCTCCGGAGCGTCCCCTCGGTCTCGTAGAGCTGCCCGCACGAGCCGTTCGACGTGTCGCAGTACGGCGCGTCGAGCGCCGCCGTGTAGGAGCCGATCGAGCCGTCGATGAGGAGGCAGCCGCCCATGTGGCGAAAGCCCAGACGCCGGGCGAAGACCGGGTTCTTCTCCTGCAGGAACATCGTGACGTCGATGGGCAGCTTGTCCATCTGCTTCAGCAGGACCTGGACCCCCTCGTCGCCGAAGAGCGGCCCGCCCTCGAGCGCGTGCACGGCGGTGATGCCCCGCGGCAGGAGCGCGTCGACCGCGGCCCGCACCGCGCGCTCCTTGAGCTCGACGGTGTAGGTCCGCGAGATGCGGGTCTTGGCGTACATGTACGCCTCGCTCCGCAGGATCCCGTTCGGCTTGCCGTCGCTCCCCTGGACGACCCCCTTGATGCGCGACGGCAGCTCGAGCCTGGCGAGCCCGGAGCTGTTCACGACCGCCGAGTGATAGTCGACGCGGTTGACCCACACCGGGCGGGACTCGAAGACCTCGTCGATCTCGAGCCGCGTCAGCTGTCTGCCGTCCTCGAGCGCGTCCTCCTCGTAGCGGTTGGCGTACACCCACGAGCGGCGCCCGGGAGGGGCGAGGCTCGCGAGGCGCTCCTGCAGCTCGGCGACCGTGCGCGACTCGCCGAGATCGACCTGCAGGAGGTCGATCCCCGTCTGGAAGAAGTGCACGTGGGAGTCGACGAACCCGGGGACGACCGTCTGGCCGTGCAGGTCCACCCGTCGGGAGTGCGCCGGCGGGGGGCCGCTGCCGACCCGCTGGAAGCGCTTGCCGAGCGTGGTGAACCACTCCGCGTGGGGGCGACGCGGGTCGACCGTGTGGACGTTGGCGTTGAAGAACAGGACCGGGAGCTGAGCCATGCACCCTCGCGGATGGGCTAGGCGGCCAGGCGTCGGCTCCACACGTTCATGTCCTCGAGACCCCCGCCGATGCGGCACGAGCGGACCATGCGGCCGCGCAGCTCGAAGCCGAGCCGCTGGAACGCAACGTTGATACCCGGTTCCACGGCGCGGGCCAAGGTGAACGCCGTCGGGTAGCCGATGTACTCGAGGTCGCCCATCAGATCGGTGAGCAGCGCGCGCATGAATCCGTGGCCCCGGAAGGTCGGCAGCGTCGCGCAGTCCGTGAGCTCGGCGGTCTGGGCCTCGCGCACCAGGTCCGCGCTGGCGCAGGCGACGACGCGCCCCTCGACCTCGACCGTCCGGAAGGGCGTGCCCCGAGCGATGGACTTGGCGATGTAGTCGGGATCGCCGCTCGGCGTCGGGTATTGGGAGAAGGTCTCGGCGATGAGCGCCGCGATGGCCTCGGCGTCGTCGACCTCGGCCCGATGGGTCTCGACGTCCACGGCCCGGGCGGTGGTCCCGCGCTTGGCCTCGAGGATCTCCTCGACCCGCGCGACCGCCGCCTCGTCCCCGAGGACCTCGCGCTCGGCCTCGAGGGCGAGCCCCAGCACGGCGCAGTCCCGCTCGCCGTTGTAGAAGCCCGGCATCACCGCCTCGCAGGTGTAGCCGCTCGCCTCGAGCCCGGGGACGAGCTCGTCGTTCGTCAGCACGACCACCCGCCCGCTGCCCGTGGCCTCGGCCTCCTCGCGCAGGGCGTCGCCGAGGGCCGCGCCGTCGTGGACGTCCGGGTGGTCGCAGCGGACACGCTCGGAGTAGAAGTCGACGACGGCGGCGATCTCTTCGCCGGTCGGGAGCGCGACGTCGATCGGCTCGGTGCGGGGCGTGGGGTCGGTCGGGGAGAGGAGCGCGTTCATGGGGGCCTCCGCGTCCTGCGCTGGCCGTTCGCTAATGCTGCGGCGGCGCGTGGCTCGCGAGTTCCTGCGCGCGCACGTCGGTGCGCGTCACGTTTGTCAACGTGGTCGGCGCTCCGGAGCAGGCGGTGGCGTGGCGAAGTGGGTCGCCCACGGCAGAGCCGGCATGTCGAGCAGCCGACCGGTTCAGCTGGCCTCCCTTAACGCCTGAGCGCCCGCGGCGCAAGGAATTTCGGGCTTCTCGCGGCGCAGCGACCACGCAGAGAGGCCCGGGGTCGCTGACCCCGGGCCTCGATTCGGCGCTGCACATCGTGGGCGCGCGGGGCGCCGCTGAGCCGCGTCCCCCGGCGCTCTCCGGGGACGCGGGCAGCGGCGGTGTCACTCGCTGGCGCGGAGCCCGATGAGCGCGGGGATGGCGACCTGCCAGAGGTTGTTGGTGATCTCGCTGATCTGCTCGCTCTGGTATTGCTGCATCTCGGTGCCCGACAGCACCGAGCAGAAGCGGCCGACCCACTTGTCGGCGTCACCCGAGTAGTAGTCGTTGTTCGGGTGGGCCGCGGCGTAGATCGACAGCACCCAGCCCCAGTTGCACACGGTGTCCGAGACCTTCTTGGCGTACTCGACCATCGCCTGCCCTCCCCCGCCGGTGACCCGCCCGACGACGTTGCCGCTCTTCGGGTCGACGCTCCACCACGCCCCGTCGCCCCAGGCGACGCGGACGACGCCCCCGGCGCGGGTGGTCTTCGGCTGGCCCTTCGTCGCCGAGAGCTGGTCCCACGCGGTGCCGGCCGCGACGCGGTCCTTCTTCGCGCCGAGGAGCGCCGCCTCCAGCGCCGTGTCGGCGACCCCGAGGGCCACGGCGCGCGCGGCGTCGAGGCGCCCATCGGCGGCGGTGAACGCCACCGGGTTGGCGAGGATGTCGAAGCGCTGCTGGATGCGGATCTCGTCGCCCTCGGCGCTCAGCCGCTCGACCAGCGCGACGAGGCCGGTCCTCTCGCGGAAGTGCTGGGCCGGCTGGCCGGCGACGAGGCGCGCCTGAACCTGGCGCCGCAGGTCGGCGTAGCGCAGGAGCGTCGGGGCCGGCTCGCTCGGCGCGGCGATGGCACGGTCGACGCCCTTGTCACCCGCGACCAGCGCCTTGATGGCGTCGCGGTTGGCCAGCAGGGTCCGCGCGGCGCTCAGCTCGCGCTCACCCGGCGCCAGGTCCTGGTTCTCGGCGAGGAGCGAGACGCGCACCACCGGCAGCTCGGCGGCCTCGCCGGTCAGGAGCACCCGCTCGTGAACGCGCTCGGGGTTGTCGCGCTCGCTCGGGCCGCGCACCTCGACCCGCAGCACGATCGACTCGAGCTCGACCTTCGGCTCCTTCTTCTTGCCGCCACCGCCGAAGCCGCCGAAGCCGCCGAAGCCACCGGCGAGCGCCGCGCCGAGCTGCGCGGGGCTGCCGGCCTCGCCGTCACCCCCGACCTCGTAGCGGGTCCCCTTCGCGTCGAACGCCGCCGCGCCGTGGCGCTGGCCGCCGACGAGGAGGGAGCCGCGCAGGACGGGCTTGCCCATGAGCCGCGCGAGCAGCTTCTTCGGGTCCTTGCGCGCGGCCGCCGGGGTGATCCCGAGCTTGTCGGGGTCGGGCCGGATCTCGAGCTGGATCGGCTCGAGCAGCGCCTCGTCGAGGGCTACGGGGACCTGGAGCAGGGTCTCTTCGCCGGCCTTGCCGTCGAGCTTGCGCTTCATCACCAGGGTCACCACCAGGGTGTGCCGCAGCGCGGCCAGCGCTCGCTCGTCGAGGGCCTCGCCCCCGTCGTGCTTCGCCGTCGCGTCCACCGGATCGAGGGCCTCGCCGGCGACCTCCACCCAGTAGTGGGACGCCGGCGCGTCGACCCGGCGCGCCCGGAGCGTCGACTTCAGCGCGGCGGCGAGCCCGGGGGCGACCTTCTCGGCCGCGGCCACGGCCTCGTCGACCGCCGAGGCGTCGGCCTTGCTGGCGACCTCGGCCGCCTTCTTCGCGTCGCCGCTGACGAGCCCGCCGAGGGCGTCGGCCCCGACCCGCTCGACGTCGGCGAGGAGCGCCCGCCCGTCGGCCTTCAGGAACGCCTTCAGCATCGCCTTTCGCTCGGCGCCGGAGCGGCGTCGGGTCATGACTTTGGCGCCCTTGACGCCAGCCCGCTCGAGCAGCGCCTGGAGCAGCAGCGCCTGATCGACGGCGTTGCCGCCCCGGGCCGCCGCGGTCCCCTCGGCCCCGCGCAGGACGCCGTCGTAGGGCTCCCAGCGGACGTTGTCCCGGACCCACGCGGCGAGCGCCTTCGGGTCCTTGCCGACGGCGTCCACGATGGCGTCGAGGTCACCGCGCGCGGGCGCCGCCGCGACGTGCTTCTCCAGGGCGTCGTACACCGCGTCGGGGGCCGGCGCGGCCCGGGCCAACCCTGGCGCGAGCGCGACCGCGAAGACCGCGGCGACGGCGAGCGACCGGGCGGCGCCCTCAGTCTTCCGGGACAAGGTTTTCGAGCTGGAGGGTGCGCTTCTGTCCATCTTTCACCTCGATGCTTTCGAAGGTCATGGGGGGCGTCGTCGCGACGTCGACGTGGTAGGTGCCGGCGGGGACGGTGACGGCGTCGCCGCCCACGACGCCGCGGGCCACGATGGCCCCGTCGGCGTCTCGGACGGTGAAGCCGGCCCGGACGGCGGCGGTCAGCATGGCGGCCAGGCTCTCGCCGTCGGCCGCGTCGTAGAAGGCGCCCCCGCCCTGCTCGGCGAGCTCGGCGAAGGCCTTCTTGAGGCGCTTGCTCGCGAGCGCGAAGCCCACGACGTTGACCCGCAGGCTCAGACCCTTGGCCTCGAGCTGCTCGAGCACCTTGGCCGGGTCGCCGCCACAGGTCTCGCGGCCGTCGGTGAGCAGCACGACCGTCTTCTGACCCTTCACGGCGGCGAGGTCGTCGGCGACCTTCTCGAGCGCCGCCGCGATGGGGGTCATGGCGTACTTCTTGGCCTCGATGCCGTCGATCGCGGCCAGCACGGCCGCGGTCGGTCCGACGGGGACCGCCAGCTCGGTGCCGCAGGCCTCGCCGCCGACGCGGCCGAAGACCCGGACGCCCACCGAGGCGCCCTGCGGGACCGCGTCCGCGACGGTCTGGGCGAGGATCTTCTTGGCGACCTCGATCCGCGTGCCGCCGCCGCGCATCTTCTCGAGCATGCTGCCCGAGACGTCGACCACGAACTCGACCGCGTCCTCGGCGGCGCTGCGCTTCTCGGCGCCGAGCACCTCGATCGACCCCGGCGGCGCGACCTGCTCGGCCTTGGTGACCATGCGGAGCCCGTAGGAGGCCGGTCGGCGGAGCCAGGTGGCCGCGCGGTCGAAGAACACGTCGAGCTGCCCGCGGCTGGTGACGCCCTCGTAGTGTCCGGCGTTGACGGCGGCCCAGCTCTCCATCCGGTCCTGGCCGACGCCGGCGAGCCCGGCGGCGACCCCGGCCGCGAAGACCCGCGGCTGGACCTCGGTCAGGTCGTCCCAGAGCCCCGGCTGGACCGAGGTCAGGGCGTCGGTCAGCAGGATCACCGCCTTGGTCCCGCGGGTCTCGCCGAGGGTCGTCGAGGCCGTCTGGAGCGCCTTCTCCGCCTCGCTCGACGGCGACGGGACATAGGTGGCGAGCGCGGTCCACAGGGCCTGGGTGCGCTCCTCCCAGTCGGTCAGGATGGGGCCGCCGCCGAAGGGCAGGAGCTGGATCCGCTCCTGCCCGGGGGTGACCGTCTCGGCGAAGCGCTGGACGGCGTTCCGCACCAGCGGGACCCAGCCCGCGACGCTGCCGCTGGTGTCCCAGCTGAAGACGACCGAGCTCGGGGGCTGCCAGACGCGGACGTAGTACGTCTTGCCCGGGCTCACGTCGTAGCGCCGCTCGGAGAACTCGGCGCGGTCTTCGGAGTCGTGCGGCACGACGAGCCCGCCCCGGGCGTCGGTCACCTCGAAGTCGGCGTCGAGGGTCGGCTGGCCGTCGGCGCGCAGGATGAGCTGGTGATGCCCGGCCGGCATCTTCACCGCGTACCAGTCCTCGACCTGGCCCCGATGGACGCGCCCCTCGACCGGCTCGGCGCCGAGCCTGGCCGCGGAGCGCTTGCTCTGGTTTCCGCCCGCGGTCGCCGCGAGGGACGGCGGCGCCGGGTTGGCGTGCTCGTAGGCGGCCTGGCGGCGGAACGGGCCCCACTCCCCCAGGATCGAGCGGTAGTCGCCGCCCGCCCGGCGCTCGCGCGCGACCAGCACCGGCGCGGCGTAGCGGGCCCGCTTGTCGACGACGGAGCTCTCGAGCTTGACGTAGCGGACCCACGGGGCGCCATCGAGCTTGACGACGGTGTTCGGCGAGGTCGTCCCGCCGAGCTTCGTCCACGGCCCGGCGGGCCCTCGCAGCGATCCGTAGAAGGTCACCGCCCAGCCGTTGGCCTTGGCGCCGCCCTCGCCGCCGTCGACGTAGTAGAGCTCCGAGATCCGGGCTGCGCGGGCGTGGTGGAAACCATAGACCGCCTCGGTACGCTCGCCCTCGCCCAGGTACACGAGGTTTCGATGGTCGGGGCCGGGCGCGCGGCGGACGAGGTAGCCGCCGGCCTCCTCGGAAGCCAGGTCGACGGTCGGGCCGAAGGGCGCCGCTGGGTCGGCGATGACCTTGAAGGTCCCGAGGTAGGCGTTCCCCGGCCCCGTCGCCGGCACGCCGGCGTGGCTCGAGAGGATCTCGAGCCGGGCGAAGCTCGCGCTCTGTGGAGCCGCGAGGAGGAAGGCCTGCTCGCCCTCGCGAGCCTCGAGGGTCGCGGCGACCACCTCGCTCCACGTCTTGCCGTCGGAGGAGAGCGACACCCGGAAGTCGCGGACGGACTCGCGCAGATCGTCGCCGACCGCCTCGAGCGTGACGCCCACGATCTTGGCCGCGCGGCTGTCGCGGAAGCGGATGATCGGCATGTCGGTGACGGCCATCCCCGGCTCGAGGCGGAGCTCGAAGCGCTGGTCCGGCCGCGCGACCCCATCGACGAGCGCGGTCAGCTTGCGCCCGGGATCGAGGACCTTGCCGGAGGCGTCGACGAAGTCGCCGCCTCGCGCGACGTCGACCCCGCCGAGGAGCGCCTCGGGGAGCGGCCACACGCGCTCGGGGCCAACGGGGGGCACGGCGCCATCGGCGCTGGCGGTCGCGTGGCCGGAGCCTCGGGGCGCCCCCGCGGCCGCCGGGAGCACGCCGACGTCGATCCGCACCGGGCGGTCGGCGCGGGCGTCCGGCGCGACCCGGACGACGAAGGGCACCGTGACGCGCCGCCCCCGCGCGAGGGTCAGGCGCTCCTGGTCGAGCTCGACCGACCAGCGCGGATCGGTGGTCCTCGCCGTCAGGCTCACCGCGCCCGCCCCCTTGGGGCTCAGGCGGATCTCGCCGCGGAGGGTCTGGCGCAGATCGGCGAGGTAGGCGGCGGCGACGTCCTGCTTCAGGCGGACGTCGACGTCGACCGCCGGGCTCGCCGCCTCGTCGGGGCTCGGCCCCGAGGCGAAGCGCACCGGGGCGACGTAGGCCTCGCCACCGGCGGCGCCGATCTGGAGGAACAGCGGCTGACCGGCCGGGAGGTCACCCTCGAAGCCGGTCGCCGTGCGCTTGACGAGGTCCTTTCGCAGCTCGCCGCTGGCGTACAGGTGGACGCGCGAGTTCACGTCGGGAGTGATCTCGACCTTCGTCGCCTGCGCGAGCGGCGGGATGCGCCACCAGTCGACGCCGTCGCCGGTCCCCCGCGCGACCAGGTCCGCCGGGAGCGCGCGCGCGTCGCCGGGGAGGTCGTTCGGCTCGACGATGGTCGCGTCGAAGGGGTCGTCGTAGGACAGCGCGATGCCGTAGGACGTGCCGATCTCCTTCTCGCGGTACGTCCGCACGTCGAGCTCGTGGTCCCCAGCGGGGAAGCGGCCGCGGAAGATCAGCGGCGCCCCGGGCTCGACCGTGAAGAGCTTCAGCTGGTTGCCGCCCACCTTCCAGCGCACGCGGAGGGTCTCGGTGCTCGGCGTGACGACCAGGCGCGCGGCCACCTCGGTCGGGGCGTAGACCCGGTAGATGTCGCTGTCCTGGCCATGGGAGAACACGCCGACCCGGGTGGCGCCGAAGCGCAGGTCGTCGGCGAAGGTCGTGTGATCGTTGGGCTCGCGCTCGAGGACGGCGTCAGCGGGCGTCCCGGGCGGGAGCTTCAGCGCCTCGACGGCGACGCGGTAGCTCCCGGGGGCCACGTCCACGGTGAAGAGGTGATCGCCGGGCGGGAGCGCGAGGCCGTCGAAGATGGCCGCGGCGGTCTTGCCCGATCCGGTCGTGGACACGGCGGCGAGGCGCTGCCCGGCGGGGGTGCTCCAGGTGAGGCTCTTGACCGAGGCGCCGGCCGCGGCGATCCGGTAGAGCGGCGCCGAGCCGTCGACGTGGAGGAGGTGGGCGGCCGACGTGCGCTGGGTGACCTGCGCCTGGACGACCCCGCCGACCTCGAGGGGCGGCAGCGGCGTCTCGTCCGCTTCGTCGGAGCGCCGGATGCTCAGGGCCACGAGGGTCGCCTCGGGGCCTTCGAGGCGGAGGTAGTGGGACCCGCGCGGGACGTCGACCCCGCTCAGGGCCGGGGCGCGGCCGCTGACGCGCTTCAGCTCGCCGCCGTCGGCGTCGTGGAGTGAGAGGGTGACCTCGGCGTCGCCCATCACGCCCAGCGCGAGGTCGTAGCGACCGGCACGCGGGCCCCAGTGGACCCAGGCCTCGCCGCTCGGGAGCAGGAACGCCGTGTCGTCGGTGGTCTCGCGGACCCGGGCCGCGCGAGCCCGGGGCGTGCCCTCGGCGAGCGCGACCGGACGCAGCGGGTCGGCCGAGACGCCGACGGTGTAGGCGCCCTGCCCGCCCCCGACCTCGACCCGGTAGTCGCCGGGCGGCAGGAGCAGGCGCTCGACGCGGGCGTAGGGCGCCTTCGCGGTGGTCTTCGCGGTCGCGACCGGCGAGCGCGCGCCGTCGCGGGTCACCGTGACGGTGACACCGTCACCGGCAGGCCCTTCGACGTAGAGGCCGAAGAGCTGGGTCGAGGCGTCGTCGTCGACCTCGAGGGTGAAGCCGTCGACGTCACGCCGGCCGAGCTCGCCCTTGAAGCGGAGCGGCGCGGTGACGGTCTGCGCGTCGGCGGGCTTGTCGTTGGGCTCGCGCTCGGGGAGGAGCGGGGCGCTCGCCAGGGCGGGCGCGGCGAGCAGGGCGGCGATGCCGAGGGCGGCGAGCGCAGCGATACGAGTGCGGACGCGGTGCGTTGCGAGACGCAAATCGGCTCCTCCAAGCGTGTGGCGGACCCCATGTACGAGTGAGGGCTGTGGATGATTCAAACGAGGCTCCCACGGCCAGCGGGCAGGTCGCAAGCGCCGGACGCCCTGGTCCATGTGCGGGCGTCCACGAGAATACGCGCCGTGGCCAGAGGCAATGCTGATCGCCTTGTCGCAACCCTCCAGTATCATGAGACTTTCCCACCACGAAGGGCACGGAGAGCTGGGAGATTCCACGGAGTAGCGGGCGTGTTCGCCGCTCCGTGGTCCTCTGTGTCTCCGTGTCTCGGTGGTGAACATGCTGGTCGCATCGACAGGTCGCCGCTGAGTGACTGGCATTCATGCGGAAGTGGAGGCGCCCCCCTGCGGGTGTCAGCGCTCGGCCCGGGTGAGGCGATAGAGGTCGCGCCAGGGGCCATCCGAGACCGAGAGCCGGCTGACGCCGCCGACCGTCGGGATGGTGATCCGGAAGTCCCGCCCGAGGTCGTGGAGGAGATACGCATGGTCCGAGCGGCCGGCCTCCGCGAAGTAGTAGCGGGCGCCGTCGCGGTCGACGTGCTCGATCCAGCGGACGGTCCCGTCGTCGTCGACGCGGTCGAAGCGGCCGCCGGCGTAGCGATAGCTGACGAGGACCCGGGGCGGGGCGAGCCGGGCCCCGGGCGCGTCGATGAACGCGCTCTGACGCAGGGTGGCGATGTCCTCGGTGGTCAGCTCGCAGCGGTCGGGGAAGCAGGAGTAGAAGCCCGAGCCCATGACGGCGTTCGGCACCGCCTCGGGGTCCGGCGGGTGGCTGAGGCCGAGGGCGTGACCCAGCTCGTGGGCGAGCCCGTAGACCCAGCGGCGCGGATCCTTCTGGGTCGGGTGACGCCCGACCAGGCCGAGGAGATCGTCCTCCGGCAGCACGGCGACGCCGCCGCCACCGCCACCGCGGCTCCCGGGACCGTCGGAGTAGATGATCCAGACGTAGTCCTGCGCGCGCCCCGCCCCGAGCAGTCGCCGCGCCTCGGCGAGGGCGTTGTCGAACCCCTTCCAGTACGCGCTGCCGCCGGTGTCGTGGCTGTAGAACCAGTCGGCCGGCTTGTCGGAGCGCGCGACCTCGACGACCGGGTCGCTCAGCCGGAAGGTCTCGCCGCCGAGTTGCTGGGCGTAGAAGCGCTGGACCTCGACCGCGGCATCCGCGATGGCCTCGCGATAGTCCCGGCGGACCTCACGGTCGGCGGACACGAGGTAGACGAAGCGGACCGACCGGTAGCGGGCCGACGACGACGGCGCGGCCTGGGCCGTGGGGGCCGAGGCGCAGGCCGTGACGACGAGGAGCGACGCGGCGAGGAGCGACGCGCGGGCGAGCGTGGCGAGCATGGGAGACTCCGGTCGGGCTGTGGCGGAACCCGACCGACGCCTCCGCGCTCAGAAGCTTCAGAAGGCCCTCAGCGTCCGCACGACGAGCCCCGCGGAGATCGCGTCGGAGAAGCTCTCGTCGAGACGGTCGAGAGCCAGGCGGACCGGGAGCAGCAGCGTCAGCTCCCACTCCCGGTTCTCGCCGGAGGTGACGCCGACGCCGATCGTCAGCTCCGCGGCGGGGCGCACTTCGGACACCGACAGGTGGCCGAACGCAGACTGTCGATTTGGGAAGTACGCCGGGATCTTCCCGTCGACCGCGTCGACGCCGAAGGCGAGCCCGCCGTGGAGGTGCCAGCGCGCGTCGGCGCCGGCCGGTCGCCATCGCAACGCGGCTTCGACCGCGCCACCGAGCACCGTGACGAACGGGATGCTCCCGAGGTCGTCGAGATCGCCGACCTGCTGAGCCGCGACCCACTCGAAGATCACGAGCGCGAGGAGGTCGAGCTCGTCGGAGAGGGCGTGGCGGGCACCTGCGCCGAGCTGGACGAGCGCGCTCGGGCGGCCCGGGTCGAGCACCTCCATTCGGCTCGGCGCGTTGGACCAGGGGTCGAGGTAGCTGACCTCCGAGAGCCCGCGCGACGGGACGAACATCCCGAAGGTCACCTCGAGGACGAAGTCGGTGTCATCGGGCCCAGTGTCGCTGAGACGCGCCCGCTCCGCCGCGGACGGCTCGGCTGGCGCCGCGTCCCCGGGACCGGCGAAGGCCGTCGAGGACGCGGACCAGACCATGACGAGCGTGAGGAGCAACGCGCAGCGATTGTTCATGCGACCTCGAGCGGTCGCCCGTCACGGGACGAGGACCAGCTTGCCTACAGTATTACCCGATTCGATGTCCTGGTGCGCGCGGGCGACGTCGCCGAAGGGGTAGGTCGTGACGGGCGGGGCGACGATGTCGCCGGCCTCGAGCCAGCGGCCGATCTCCTCGATGGCCGGGGCCAGGATGTCGAGGCGGTCGAAGAGGTACGACAGGTTGAAGGCGAGCACGCTCTTCGAGCTCTGGGTCATCTCGAGCGGGCTGAACCTCGGGGTGCGCAGGAAGTCGTAGCCGAGCTTCAGCCAGTTCGGGCTACCGCCCTTCTTGGGCATCATGGTGTGGAAGCCGTAGACCACGAGCTTGCCGGCCTTCCGGAGGTGCCCGTAGCTGTCCTTGAGCGTCGCGACCCCGTTGGCGTCGAAGGCGACGTCGTAGCCGTCCGGGGCGTGGCGCTCGGCCTCCTTCCAGAGGTCCTGGGTGGACTTGTCGATGACGTGGTCGCAGCCGAGCTCTCGAGCGACCGCGACCTTGTGCGAGCGGCCGACCACGCCGACCACCGTGCAGCCGGCGAGCTTGAGGAGCTGGACCAGCGAGCCGCCGACGCCGCCCGCCGCCGAGTGGACGAGGGCGACGGCGCCCGGGCGCGGGTGGGCCAGCTCGTGGATGGCGTACCAGGCGGTCAGCATGACGGCGGGGACGCCGGCCGCCGCCTCGAACGATACGTTCTTCGGCTTGGGGAAGACGTACTCGCGGCCGGTGACGAGGTGGGTGGTGTAGGCGCCGAAGAGGCTGACGGCGACGACCTCGTCACCGGGCTTCAGGTCGTCGACGGCGTCGCCCACGGCGCGGACGACGCCCGAGACCTCGAAGCCGGGTGTGATCGGCCAGCCGACGAACTCCTTGGCCGAGGCGTAGAGCCCCATCCGCACGATCACGTCGGCGTAGTTGACGCCGCTGGCCCGGACGTCGATGAGGACCTCGCTCGGGCCCGGGGTGGGGACGTCGAAGTCGACGTAGGTGAGCTTGTCGTAGCTCCCGGCCTTGGGGACGACGACGCGGCGGCCCCGGGCGGAGGCCTCGGTCTCGATGGACGAGGTGTCGGTCTTGCGGGCGGTGGCGGTGGCCATGGTGGTGCTCCTGGAGGGCTGGAAGAGGGTGAGCCCGATGGGCTGGGGAAGGGGCGCTCAGGCGCTGCGGGCGCTCGTACCGTTCGGGTCGTTGGCGTCGCGCGCGTCGTTCGAGTCTGGCGAGTCGAAGAAGCGCCGGACCTCCTCGACCACGTCGCGGGCGACGCTGCAGTGGAGGTGCTTGCCGACCTTCTGGGTCTCGACGAGCCCGGCGTTCACGAGCTCCTTGAGGTGGTGCGAGACCGTCGGCGCGCCGACGTCGAGCGCCTCGATGACGTGCTGGAGGAGGCAGCCGGCGACGCCGCGCTTCTTGGCCTCCTCGTACTGGGCCTGGCCCTTGGCCCGGATCTCGTCGAAGAGGCGGAGCCGGTTCGGGTTCGACAGGGCCTTGAAGATCTTTGCGAGGCGATCGACGTCCACGGGTTCCTCCCAACGATTCGACGTTCCAACAATTCGACAACTATCGAACTGACGGTCGGCCGGTCAAGCAGAATCTTCGGGGCCCCTTCGAACCCGTTTGCGCGGGGCCGTCCCTTCTGCGTTCATGTCGGCCGAGGCCGCGGAGGCGCGGCGTGGAGCGACGTGCGGAGGCGGATATGTGGCGGTTCGGGCTGGTGCTCGCGATGTTCTCGGTGGCGGCGATCGGGTGCTCGGGCGACTCAGAGCCGGAGCCGAAGAACCCGGAGGCGAACTTCCCCAAGTCGTTCCTCTGGGGGACGGCGGTGGCGGGGTTCCAGGTCGAGGCGGGCTGTCCGACGATCCCCGCGTCCGAGTGCGAGGACCCCAACAGCGACTGGTACCAGTGGGTCACCGACGCGGAGCTGATCGCCGACAGCTCCACCGAGGTCTCCGGCGAGCCGCTCTCCCACGCGCCGGGGATGTGGGAGACCTACGCCGAGGACTTCGCCCGGGCGCGGGACGACCTCCACACGAACGCGATCCGGATGTCCCTCGAGTGGTCGCGGCTCTTCCCCGACGGCGCGGCGGAGACGGCGACGACCATCGACGAGCTGGCGACCCACGCCGACGCCGACGCCGTCGCCCACTACCGGGCGATGTTCGCGTCCGCGCGGGACCACGGGCTGACGCTGCTGGTGACGCTCAATCACTACACGCTGCCGCTGTGGATCCACGACGGCAAGGCCTGCCACCAGGACCTCGACGGCTGCGAGGACCGCGGCTGGCTCGACCACGACCGCATCGTCCCGGCGATCGGCCTCTACGCGGGCTTCTGCGCCAGGACCTTCGGCGACCAGGTCGACCTCTGGGCGACCGTCAACGAGCCCTTCGGGATGGTGATCAGCGCGTACATCTTCCCGTCCGCCGAGCGCACGAACCCGCCCGGGGTGACGCTGCACGTCGCCGAGGGGGTGACGGCCATCGAGGGGCTCATCCGGGGCAACGCCGCGATGTACGACGCCGTCCACGCCAACGACACCGCGGACGCGGACGGCGACGGCGTCCCCGCGAAGGTCGGGCCGGTGAAGGCGGTCGTCGCCTTCGCGCCGCAGGACCCGAGCAACACCGACGACCTCGTCGCCGTCGAGCACGCCGACTACGTCTGGAACCGCGTCTTCGTGAACGGGGTCGTCCACGGGCAGCTCGACCACGACCTCGACGGGGTGGTCGACGAGACGCTGCCGGAGCTGGCGGGCCGCCTCGACTACCTCGGCATCAACTACTACACGCGCATCAAGGTCCAGCTCCTCGGCGGCACGATCGCCCCGGGCTACGAGCTGACCGACTTCCTGCCCGAGCTCGCGACGGGGCTCTTCAACGCCTACCCCGAGGGGCTCTACGAGGTCATCTCGACGATGTCCGCGGACTACGGCGAGCCGATCATCATCACCGAGAACGGGATGCTCGAGCCGACCGACGACGCCGGCGAGACCTACCTCGTGCCGCACCTGCGCGCCGTGAACCGCGCCATGGTCGAGGGCCACGAGGTCCTCGGCTACTTCTACTGGAGCCTCGTCGACAACTACGAGTGGAACCACGGGATGGACTTCCGGCTCGGCCTCTTCGCCCTCGACATCGACACCAAGGCCCGTACGCTGCGGCCCATCGGCGCCCGCTACGGCGAGATCACCGCGGCCCGCGGCTTCTGAGGCGCCCCGCCCCCTGCCCTTCGGGAGACAGACCATGCAGACGCCTCGCTTCCTGTTCGCCCACGGCGCCGGCGCCGGCTCGTCCAGCGACTGGATGCGCGGCTGGGCCGAGCGCCTGAGCGCGCTCGGGCCCGTCACACCCTTCGACTACCCCTACATGGCGGCGGGGCGCCGCGCTCCGGACCGCCTGCCGAAGCTGATCGCGGCGCACGAGGAGCAGCTCGCGGCGCTCCAGGCCCAGGGTGACGGCCCGGTCGTGCTCATCGGCAAGTCGATGGGCTCGCGGGTGGGCTGTCACCTGTCACTGCAGCGGGACGTCGCGGCGGTGATCTGCCTGGGTTACCCGCTCAAGGGGATCGGCAAGACGGCGAAGATCCGCGACGAGGTGCTCCTCGCGATGAAGACGCCGGTCCTGTTCGTCCAGGGGACCCGCGACCGGATGTGCCCCCTCGATCTGCTGGCCTCGGTCCGCGAGCGCATGACCGCGCCGAGCGCCCTGCACGTCGTCGAGGCGGGCGACCACTCGCTGAAGACGACCAGGACCCACCAGAAGGCGACCGGGACGACCCAGGACGACAGCGACGCCGCCGTCCTGGCCGCCATCCGGGCCTTCATCGGCGAGCACGTTCAGTAGTCGTCGCCCTCGTCGTCGCCGCCGGGCTTCTCGAAGAGGAGCACGAAGCGGTCGCTCGTGCCGCGCCGGTCTCCCGCCGCGCCAGGCGCCGCGTTCCAGTCGCGGGGGTCGTCGGGGTTGCGCAGGAAGCCGGCCTGATCCGAGAAGGTGAAGCCCGCCTCGCGGACCTCTCGCGCGACGAGGTCCTCATCGATGCGGTGGAGGGTCTTGGTGACCTTGGCCCCGTCCTCCGGACGCGCCGCGTGGTCGACGATGCCGTAGATGCCGCCGGGCTTCAGCGCCGCGTAGATGGCCTTGTTCATCGCCGCGCGGTCGACGCCCTGCCACACCGTGTCATGGTAGAAGAGGACGATGAGGACCGCGTCGAGCTTGCCCATGTCCTCGAAGTCCTTCGGAAACGGCGCGTCGAAGGGCGTGTCGAGGCGGGTCACGACCTTCATGACCGGCTTCTTCAGCCGCTCGGTCCAGGGCTTTTCGGCGAAGCGCTCGAGGATGAACGGCGAGTTGTTGCCGTAGACCTTGCCCTCGGCGCCGACGACCCGCGCGAGGAGCTCGGCGGTGTAGCCGCTGCCGGCGCCGAGCTCGGCGACCTTCATCCCCGGCGCGATCCGGAAGTAGCCGAGGGTCTCGGCGGGGTGCCGCCCGGAATCGAGCGCCTTGTCGGCCTCGTCGCGATCGGGCGCGGCGACGGCGGCGGCGATCTCCTTGGTGACGACCACGCCCCAGCGCGTCAACGTGGCGCCCTCGGGCAGCTCGTCGGCGGACGGCACCAGATCCGGCGGGAGCACGGCTCCGTCCCGAACGAACATCGGACCGGCGCCGGCGACGGCCGCCGGCCCCATCCAGCCACACGTCATCGCGTAGTCGCGCTTCTCCTTCCTCGCGGGCATCACGAGGCTGTTGTCGACCAACCAGCCGACGCCGGACGCGGCCAACTTCAGCGGTGGGATCCCGACGACCAGCCCGTCCTCCTCGAAGGGCTTCGCCGAACGCGTCGCGGGCTCGGCGGCGTCGACGAAGCGCTTCTCCGCCGGATCGTAGAGCTGCTGCATCTCGTGGAAGAAGTCGCCGCGGTCGTTGGCGACGACGACCTCCCAGAGGCCGCCCGGGAGGCGCGCCGCGAAGCCGCAGTGCAGCGGCGCCTCCAGGCAGGCCTCGCGCGCCAGATCGAACGGCTCCTTCACCATCCGGAGGGGGAGCTCCCGCGGGCCCTTCGCGGCGCGGGCGCGGTCGTAGAGCGCCGCGAGCTGGTCTGTGGCCTCGAGCTTCACCGCCTCGAGCGCCTTCTTCCGGGCCATCAGCTCTTCGTCGCCCGCGATCCCCTCGACGTCGAAGTCCGGATCGTCCGGCTCGTTGACGACGATCTGCAGCTTCGGCGCGGTCGAGAGCTTCAAGACGGGGATGAGGATCGCGTCCGAGCTGCCCAGGACGTCGTCGGGGTACTCGACGTCGATGGCGTCGGCGACGCCGCGCGCGAAGGTCACGGTCTTCGGCTCGTCGGCCCGGGTGTCGACGAACACCGCGACGCCGTCGAGCGGTCCGCCGTCGGCCGTATCGAGACCAGCGTCCGAGGCGCCGTCGTCGGGCGCGGCCTCGGTCGCGGGTCCGATCACCGCCCAGACGACGCCGGCGCCGGGATCCGTCATGCACGATCGGATCTCTCCGTCCGGCTTGGCCAGCACCCGCTCTTCGCCCGTCTTGGCGTCGACCGCGACGATCTGGCCGTCCTTCACGACGACGGCGGTGTCGGGAGAAGGCCCGGTCGCCGGGGGGGCCGCGGCGACGTCTTCGGCCGCCGCCGAAGCCTCGGCGGAGTCGGCCTCGGGGGCGGGCGCCTCGGCGGTGTCGGCCTGGGCCGCGGGGGCGGCGTCGGGCGCCTCGGCGGCGCTCGCCGTGTCGGGGACGGGCGCCGGCGCGGTCGCCGTGTCCGTCTCGCTCGGGGTCGGGGCGGGATCCTTCTTGCCGCAGGCGCCAAAGGCCAGCGCGAGGGCGACGAACGCGATGATGTGCTTCATGGCGCCGATGATGGCGCGGCCCGGCGACGGCGTCGAGCGGAGCCGGGTCGATCAACGTTGATCAACCAATGCTGAACGCGCTCGCGAGGGCGTCGACCGAGACGCGCACGGCCTCGTCGAGCCCGTGGACGGCCAGCGCTCCCGAGTCGGTGATGGCGCCGACGCGAGTGCAGACCTGGCTGGCGAGCGCCCGCTCGAAGGCGTCCACGTCGCCCGGCGCGACCTCGACGAGGAGCCGCCCGGGCCGCTCGAGGAGCGCGATCTGACGCGGCGCGAGGCCGCCCTCGACCGGGACGGCGGCGAGATCGAGGTCGATCCCGAGGCGCCCGCCGATGGCCATCTCGGCCGCGGCGACCAGGAGCCCCCCCTCGGACAGGTCGTGGCAGGCGCGGACCAGCCCCGCGCGCATCGCGCCGTGGAGCGCAGCGTACAGCGCGGGCGCCGACTCGGGCGGGAGCTCGCTGGCGCGGGTCGTGCCGACGAGGTAGAGCGCGTCGCCGGCGGCCTTGGCGTCGGAGGTCGCGGTGAAGGCGACGTCGGGCACGCGGCCGAGGGCGCTGACGAGCAGGGTCGGCGGGATGGGGTGGCTGACCCCGTCGGCGTCGCGCCACTCGTTGTTGAGGCTGTCCTTGCCGCTGACGAACGGCGTCCCGTAGGCGAGCGCGGCGTCGTAGCAGCCTCTGCAGCAGCGGACGAGGGCCCCGAGCCGGTCGGGGAGCGTCGGGTTGCCCCAGCAGAAGTTGTCCAGGATGGCGATCTGCGCTGGATCCGCGCCGACCGCGACGACGTTCCGGACCGCCTCGTCGACGACGGCCCAGGCCATCAGGTACGGGTCACGCCGCCCGAGCCGCGGGTCCACGCCGCAGCCGAGGGCGACGCCGACCGGGCCGTCAGCGGCCTCGTGCGGGACCAGCACAGCGCCGTCGCCAGGGCCGTCGCCGTTTCGCCCGACGAGCGGCTTGACGACGGTGCCGCCCTGCACCTCGTGGTCGTAGCGCCGGACGACGTCCTCCTTGGAGGCGACGTTCGGGTCGGACAGCGTCGCGAGCAGCGCCGCGGCGAGGTCCTCGGGGCCGTCGGGGACGGGCTCCGGAGCGGGTCGCGTGAACTCCGCGACCATGTGCCGCCGCGGGATGCCGTCGTGGAGAAAGCCCGTGTCGAGCTCGCCGACGACGTTGCCCTCGAAGGTCACGCGCAGCACGCCGTCGTCCCTGAAGGTCCCGATGGCGTCGCAGGGGATGGCGTGCAGGCGCGCGATCTTGCGCAGGCGCTCCCAGGAGGCGGGCGGGACGGCGAGGACCATCCGCTCCTGGGCCTCGCTGAGCCAGATCTCCCACGGCTCGAGGCCGGCGTACTTGAGCGGGACCTTCGTCAGCTCGACGTCGGCGCCGAGGGTCGCGGCCATCTCGCCCACCGCCGAGCTGAGCCCGCCGGCGCCGCAGTCGGTGATGGCGTTGTAGAGGCGCTCGTCCCGGGCGGTCATGACGACCTCGAGCGCCTGCTTCTCGTGGATGGGGTGGCCGATCTGCACCGCGCCGCCGCTGACGACGCCGGTGGCGGCGTCCATCTCCATCGACGAGAAGGTCGCGCCGCGGAGCCCGTCCCGGCCGGTCTTGCCGCCGATGACGACGACGAGGTCGCCGGGCTCGGGCTTCGTCGGGTGCGCGCCCCGCGGCAGGACGCCCAGGCAGCCGCAGTAGACGAGCGGGTTGGCCGCGTAGCCGGGGTCGTAGACGACGGCGCCGTTGACCGTCGGGATCCCCATCTTGTTGCCGTAGTCCTCGACCCCGCGGACGACGCCGACCTCGACCCGGTGCGGGTGGAGCGCGCCGGCGGGGAGCGCCTCGGGCGGCGTGTCGCGCGGGCCGAAGCACAGGACGTCGGTGACGGCGATCGGCCGGGCGCTGACGCCGATGACGTCGCGGATGACCCCGCCGACCCCGGTGTTGGCGCCGCCGAAGGGCTCGAGGGCCGAGGGGTGGTTGTGGGTCTCGACCTTGAACGCGACGTCGAGGGTGTCGTCGAAGGCCACGATGCCGGCGTTGTCGACGAAGGCCGAGCGGACCCAGGGCCGGTCGAGCGCCTCGGTCGCGGCGCGGATGTAGCTCTTCAGGAGCCCGTCGACGGTCCCGCTGGCCACTGGGTCGACGACGCCGTGGGCGTCGCGCTCGGTGTAGCGGATCGAAGCCCGGAAGGTCTTGTGGACGCAGTGCTCGGACCAGGTCTGGGCGAGCATCTCGAGCTCGAGGTCGGTCGGCTCGCGGCCGAGGCTGGCGAAGTGGGCGCGGATGGCCTGCATCTCGGCGAGATCGAGGGAGAGCCGGCGGTCGGCGCTCACCTGGAGCAGCCCGGCGTCGTCGCGGTCGGTCACCGGGATGGACGTGGGCGCCCCGGTCGCGCCGCTCGCGCCGGCGACGGCGGGGACGAAGCCGCCGACCGCCCAGCGCTGGATGACCGGGTTGGCGAGCAGCTCGCCGGCGATCGCCTCGAGGTGGTCGCGCTCGAGCGCCCCGTCGAAGAGGTAGCGGTGGCCGGTGGCGACGTGGACGAGGCCGCGCACGCCGAGGAGCCGCGCGCCCTCCATGACCGTCTCGGCGACGGTGTCGGTCACGCCGGGCAGGAGCGCGACGTCGACCGCCGTCGCCGAGGGCCGGGGGATGGTCAGCTCCTCGACCACCGGGTCGACGAGCAGGCGCTGCCCGAGGCGGCGCAGGTCGCCGTCGTCGAGGTCCCCGGCGAGCTGATAGACGTCGTGGACGACGACCGAAGCGACGGCCACGGGGCAGACGTGGGGGAGCTCGCGGAGCAGCGCCTCGGCGCGCGGGTCCCGCACGCCCGGCTTCTTGGTGACCTCCATCCGGATCATCCGCATGCCTGGCTCCCTGGTCCTCGGAGAGGTCGATGAGATGGAGGCGAACCGCCATCCCACCGCGCTCGACGTGGCCGCGCTGCGGCCGGTGAAGGCGGCGAGGCCGCCGGATCGGTGGGCGAGCAGCAACGCCGATCACCTCGGCGCACGACGATGATATCAAGAGACTTCTCACCATGGAGAGCACAGGGGTTCCACGGAGATAGCTGCGTGTTCGCCTCTCCGTGGCCCTCGGTGCCCCCGTGTCTCTGTGGTGAAGATTCTCGTTGTATCAACAGGTTGCCGCCGAGTGACTGGCGCTGGGGCTAGCAGCGAGGGGAGAGCGCGCGGGCGCGTCCTCTCCCCGAAGGCCGCTAGTGCTTGAAGTGCCTGATTCCGGTCGTGAGCATGACGAGGCCGAGACGGTCGGCGGCGGCGATGACCTCGCCGTCGCGGATCGAGCCGCCGGGCTGCACGATGGCGCGCACCCCCGCGGCGGCGGCGACCTCGACGCCGTCGGGGAAGGGGAAGAAGGCGTCCGAGGCCAGGACCGAGCCCGCGGCCCGGTCACCGGCGCGCTTGACGGCCAGCTCCACCGCGTCGACCCGGCTCATCTGGCCGGCGCCGACGCCGACGAGCTCCTCGCCCTGGGCGAGCACGATGGCGTTGGACTTCACGTGCTTGACGGCCCGCCACGCGAAGGCGAGCGCGGTCAGGTCGGCCGCCTCGGGCCGGGCGACGCTGACGACCTTCCACGCGCTCGGGTCGACCGGGGCGCGGTCGGTGTCCTGGAGCAGGAGCCCATCGGCGATGCGCTTGGCGTCCGGCCCGGGGTCGCGGGCGACGGGCGCCGCGATGAGGCGGCAGGCCTTCTTCTTCGCCCGGAGCGCCTCGAGCGCGTCGGCGGCGAAGCCCGGCGCGACGATGACCTCGACGAAGAGCGCGCCGATGGCCTCGACCGTGGCGAGGTCGACCGGGCGGTTGGTGGCGATGATGGAGCCGAAGGCGCTGACGGGGTCACCGGCCAGGGCGCGGGCGAAGGCGTCGTGGAGGAGCTCGGCCGAGGCCAGGCCGCACGGGTTGGTGTGCTTGACGATGGCGACCGTCGGGCGGTCGAACTCGGCGATCAGCGCGCGGGCGGCGTCGAGATCGACGAGGTTGTTGAAGGACAGGGCCTTGCCGCCGAGCTGCTCCATCGACGAGGTCGCGCCGACCCGGCGATAGAGCGCCGCCTTCTGGTGGGGGTTCTCTCCATAGCGAAGGTCCTGGACCTTCTCGACGGTGACCTCGAGGCGCTCGCGCTCGCTGACCGGGCCGGCCTCGCCGGCGAGCCAGCCGGCGATGGCGCGATCGTAGCGCGCGGTCTGCCGGAACGCCTCGAGGGCGAGGCGGCGGTTGAGCGGGCGCAGGTCCGCGCCGGCGGACAGGGCGTCGAGGATGGCGTCGTAGTGGGCCGGCCCGGGGGCGACGGTCACGTGCTGCCAGTTCTTCGCGGCGGCGCGCAGCAGCGTGACCCCGCCGATGTCGATCTGCTCGATGGCCTCGGCCTCGGTGACCCCGTCGCCGCTGATCGTCTCCTCGAAGGGGTAGAGGTTGACGACCACCAGATCGATCGGCCGGAAGCCCTGGCTCGACAGCTCGGTCCGGTCGCTCGGGGTGCGGCGGCTCAGGATCCCGGCGTGAATGGCCGGATGGAGCGTCTTGACGCGGCCGTCGAGGACCTCGGGCGAGCCGGTCACGTCGGCGACCTCGGTGACCGGGACGCCGGCCGCGAGCAGGGCGCGGGCCGTGCCGCCGGAGGCGATGAGCTCGAAGCGCTGGGCGATGAGGCCTCGGGCGAGCTCGACCAGGCCGGTCTTGTCGTAGACGCTGAGGAGGGCGCGGCGCGGGGTCATCGCGGAGCTCCGGTGATAGCGGTCGGTGGCTGGGCCGGGAAACTGGGGCAGCGGGGCGGAGGCGACGGGGTCGTCCTCCCAGGAGCGGCGCGGGAGATCGTCGCCGAAGAGGGTGTCGAGGGCCACGCGGGCGCCCTCGACGATGAGGCGGTGCTCGACGCGGTGGACGCGGGCCTCGAGGGCCTCGAGGGGCTCCTCGGGGTCGAGGGGGACGGCCTCGGAGACGAGGACCGGGCCGGCGTCGACCTCGGGGACCGCGTAGTGGACCATCACCCCGGTCTCGGCGAGCCCCTCGCTGCGCGCGGCGCGCCACGCCCGGCCGATGGCGTCGACCCCCGGGAAGCGCCCGGGGAGCGCCGGGTGGAGGTTGATGACGCGCTCGGGGAAGCGGTCGAGGAACTCCGCGCCGAGGATGTGCATCCAGCCGGCGAGGACGATGACGTCGGGGTGCTGGACGGCGACCTGGCGGGCCAGCGCCCGGTCGTAGTCGGCCCGGGTCGCGTGGTCCCTGCGCAGCACCACCTGATGCGGGATCTGCGCCTGGTGCGCGCGCTGGAGCGCGTAGGCGTCGGCCCGGTTGGTGAAGACGGCGACCACGTCGGCGTCGAGCTCGCGGGCGGCGCAGGCGTCGATCAGCGCCTGGAGGTTCGAGCCGCTGCCCGAGGCCAGGACGACGAGCCGCGCCCGGGTCACGGCCGCGCCTCGAAGCGGACGACCGGCGGGCGGCCGGCGTGGTCGACGACGGCGCCGACGGGGATGAGCTCGGCGTGGGCGACGCGGGCGCGGGCGACGTCGTCGGGGGCGAGGACGACGAGCATCCCGAGGCCGAGGTTGAAGACGCGCCGCATCTCGTCGTCGGCGACGCCGCCGAGGCGCTGCAGCAGGGTGAACAGCGGCGGGATGGACCAGGCGCCGGTGTCCAGGGTGATGGCCGTGCCGTGAGGCAGGACCCGGGGCGGGTTCTCGACCAGCCCGCCCCCGGTGATGTGGGCGAGGCCCTTCGGGTGGACGTCGGCGGCCCAGAGGCGCTCGACGTCGGGCAGGTAGGAGCGGTGCGGGGCGAGGAGCGCCTCGGCCCAGGTCGCGCCGCCCAGCTCGGGGGGGCGATCGTCGAGCGCCACGTCGCGCAGGATGTGGCGCGCGAGCGAGAAGCCGTTGGTGTGGAGGCCGTGGGAGGGCAGCGCGAGGACGACGTCCCCGGGGGCGATCGCGCTGCCGTCGATGATCCGGGCCTTGTCGACGACGCCGACGATGGTCCCGGCGAGGTCGAGCTCGCCCGGCTGGTAGACGCCGGGCATCTCCGCGGTCTCGCCGCCGAGGAGCGCGCAGCCGGCGGCGGCGCAGGCGGCGGCGACGCCCTTGACGACGGTCTCGACGCGGTCGCCCTCGAGCCTGGCCGAGGCGACGTAGTCGAGGAAGAAGAGCGGGCGCGCGCCCTGGACGAGGATGTCGTCGACGCAGTGGTTGACGAGGTCGACGCCGATGGTGTCCCAGCGGTCGGCGGCGGCGGCGATCATCGTCTTGGTGCCGACCCCGTCCGTCGACGCCACGAGCACCGGGTGGTCGTAGTCGGCGAGGGCCGCGGCGTCGAAGAGGCCGCCGAAGGCCCCGACGGTGTTCAGGACGTACCGCGTGTGGGTGGCCTCGATGGCGCCCTTCATGCCGCGGACCGCCCGGTTCGCGGCGTCGATGTCGACCCCGGCGGCGGCGTAGGCCGAGCGCGGCCCGAGCGCCCGGTGGGCGATGTCGCGGCGGGCGTAGAGGCCGTCGAAGCGGACCTGGTCGAGGGCGGCGTAGGCGGTCGCGACGGCGTCCTCGAGGCGGTCTCCGAGGCCGGTCGCGGCGAGGACGCGGCCGCCGGAGGTCACGAGGCGGTCACCGGCGCGGTCGGTCCCGGCGTGGAAGACGAGCCCGACCTTCTCCGCGTCGTCGACGCCGGTGATCACGCGGCCCTTCTCGTAGGCGCCGGGGTAGCCGGCGGAGGCGGCGACGACCGTGGCGCAGGCGCGGTCGGAGAACGTCACCGGGAGGTCGCCGAGGTCGCCCCGGGCGCAGGCCAGGAGTATCTCGGCGAGGTCGCCCTCGAGGAGCGGGAGCACGACCTGGGTCTCGGGATCGCCGAAGCGGGCGTTGAACTCGAGGACCTTCACGCCGCCCGGGGTGACCATGACGCCGGCGTACAAGACGCCGCGGAAGGTGCGCCCCTCGGCGGCGAGGCCGGCGATGGCGGGGCGGATGACGTCGCGCTCGACGGCGGCGAGGACCTCGGGGGTGGCGGCGGGGACCGGGGTGTAGGCGCCCATCCCGCCGGTGTTGGGGCCGCGATCGCCCTCGTAGATGGCCTTGTGGTCCTGGACGGCGGGCATGACGCGGACGGCCTCGCCGTCGGACAGGGCCATGACCGACAGCTCCTCGCCGACGAGCTTGTCCTCGAGGACGAGGGGGCCGCGCGCGCCGAGGCGCTCGATCGCGTCGACGGCCTGCTCGCGGGTGTCGCACACGACGACGCCCTTACCGGCCATGAGCCCTGCGGCCTTGACGACGATGGGCATCCCGACGAGGTCGAGCCGGGCGAGCGCGACGTCCACGCTGTCGAAGGCCTCGCCGCGCGCGGTGGGGATGCCGTGGCGGAGCATGAAGGCCTTGGAGAAGGCCTTGGACGCCTCGATCTCAGTGGCCGCGGCGGTGGGCCCGAAGCACGGGAGCCCGGCGGCCTCGAAGGCGTCGACGACCCCGGCGGCCAGCGGCGCCTCGGGGCCGATCACGGTCAGATCGACGCGCTCGCGGCGCGCGAGGGCGAGGAGCGAGTCGGCGTCGATTGCGACGTCGGTCACGCGCTCGATGCGCTCGCCGACGGTGCCGCCGTTGCCGGGGCAGACGAGGACCCGGGCGACGGACGGCGACCGCGCGAGGCGCCACGCGAGGGCGTGCTCGCGCCCTCCCCCGCCGACGACGAGCACGGTTCGGCGCTGAGCTGACGTTTCCCCGGTCTCGGTCTGGCTCGGCACTTGGGCACCTCGTGCGGTCCCGGCGTGACTGGCGTGCGGCTTCGGCGCGCATCATGCCAACTTCGCCAGGATTATCCAGCCCGTACCCAGGGTGTCACCGAAGCGTCGCGCGTTCGGCACGCGACCCGGCCGCGATCAGCGCTCGCCGTCCTCCAGCTCGCCGGCGACGCCGTCGCGGACCCGGGAGAGCTCGCCGTCGAAGCCGCTCAGGGCCGCGACGGTGGCCGCCCGGACCGGCACCGCGCCCGCGAGCAGGTAGCTGACCAGCGCCGTCGCGCCCGGGACCTCGGACGCGGCGACCCCGCGCGCGCTCAGCCGAACGAGCAGGTCGCGGGTCGCGGCGGCGGGATCTTCGGCACCCTTGGCGAGCAGGCTCGCCTCCAGGGCGACCCGGGTGTTGCCGTAGCAGATGGCCAGGAGCGCCGTCTGCCAGGCGCGGTCCGCCGCGCTCATCGCGGGCCGCCACGCCGGGTACTCGGCCCACAGGCGCATCAGCTCGAGCTGCGTCTCCTCGTCGAGGTCGGGCCCGAGGGCCGCGAGCGCCTCGGCGCCGACGGGCGCCAGCTCGACCGGCTCCTCGACGTCGTGGCGCAGGGTGATGGCCTCGAGGCCCTCGCGCACGCGATCGGCGTCCCCCGACGCAAGGTCGGCGATGATCTCCTCAGCGGTCGGCCACACGTCGCCGGTCCCTCCTGTCGCGGATCGCCGCCGAGGCCCTGGGCTCGGTCTCGTTGGCGTGGGGCGCCTCCCACGATACTCCATCCCCTGATTCGCGCGCGCGCCGTCAGGTGGCCAGGCCGTGGGCGGCGAGCCAGTCGAGGTCGGGCGGGATCGGCTGGACGACGTCGAAGACGATCCCGCCCGGGGCGCGCGCGAAGAAGTGGCGCTGACCCCAGGGCTCGTCGACCGCGGGCTCGGTGATCTCCGCGCCGCCGGCGACGAAGGCGGCCTCGGTGGCCGCGAGATCCTCGACGACCAGCGCGACGAGGTAGCCGCCAGGAATGCCGGCGTGGACCGCCGGGACCTTCTCGTGGTCCCGGGCCCAGAGATCGACGAGGGCGCCGGTCTCCGGGTGCGCGAGGCTGGCGAACCAGCCGATGTCCATCGTGACCTCGAAGCCGGCGACGTCGACGAGGAACGCGCGCGCGTCGCTGAGGGCGTCGGTGAGGAGGACCGTGGATTGACGCTGGATGTCGATAGGCATGAGACCTCCGGGGCTGGAACGGCGACCACTACAGCTGTCGTGGTCGAGCGGATTTGTACCACTACGCCTGTAGTGATACAAGCGTTGGGCATGGAGACGCGACGTGAAGCCCTGCAGGACGCGGCGATCGAGGTGCTCGCGCGGGAGGGCGCGCGGGGACTGACCCACCGGGCCGTGGACCGCGAGGCGGGGGTCCCGGTGGGGACGACCTCGAACTACTTCCGGACCCGGGACGCGCTGCTCGGCGGCCTGGCGAGCCGGATCGACGCGCGCCTGCGGCCGACGAGCGAGGCCGCGGCGGCGCTGACCGAGGGGATCGACGATCCGGAGGCCCGGCTGCGCACGTTGATTCGGGCCATCGTGCCGCGGGTGCTGAGCGCGCCTTCTCTCTACATGGCGCTCCTCGAGCTGCGCCTCGAGGCCTCGCGGCGCCCGGCGCTCCGGGCCGCGCTGACCGAGACGCTCCGCACCAACTACGAGGCGGACGTGGCCTTCCAGGAGGGCGCCGAAGTCCCCGGCGGGCGCCGCGAGGTGCAGCTCCTCCACCTCGCGATCGACGGCCTGCTGCTCGACCGGCTGACGGTCCCCGACGCCCTCGACCTCGGCGACATCGACGCCCTCGTCGACGAGCTCGTCGAGCTCCTCGTCCTCGCCCCGTCCCGCGCGCGCTGACGCCCCCTCTTCTCGGCTGTGCGGAGCGCTACGACGCGGGGCGCTCGATGGGGTAACGACCGGAGAAGCAGGCGCTGCAGTGACCCGCGCCCTCGCCGACCACGCCCTCGTTGACCGCGCGCATCATGCCGTCGTGGGACAGGTAGGCGAGGGTGTCGGCGCCGATGTGCTCGCGGATCTGCTCGACGTCCAGCCGGTGCCCGATGAGCTCCTCGTAGGTCGCCATGTCGACCCCCATGAAGCACGGGTGACGGACCGGCGGCGACGAGACCCGGACGTGGACCTCGGCCGCCCCGCCCTCGCGGAGGAGCGTCACGATCTTGCCCGCCGTGTTCCCGCGGACGATCGAGTCGTCGACCATGACGACCCGCTTGCCCTTGAGGTTCTGGTCGATGGCGTTGAACTTCAGCCGGACCCCGGACCTCCGGAGCTCGTCGGTCGGCGCGATGAAGGTCCGCCCGATGTAGCGGTTCTTCATCAGCCCCTCGTTGTAGGGCAGCCCCGACTCGCGCGCGAAGCCGATGGCCGCCGCCACCGAGCTGTCCGGCACCGGGATGACCAGATCGGCGTTCGGGCACGGCGCCTCGCGCGCCAGCTCACGGCCGAGGCGCTGCCGCGCCTGGTGCACCATCTGGCCCTCGAACCTCGAGTCCGGCCGCGCGAAGTAGACGTACTCGAAGACGCAGAGCGACGTCGGCCGCGCCGGCACGGGCGCCTGGTGGGCGGTGAGCCCGCGGGCGTCGATGCGGACGATCTCGCCCGGGCGGACCTCGCGGACGAAGCGCCCGCCGATGGTCACGAAGGCCGAGGACTCGCTCGCCGCCGCCCACCCGCGGCCGTGCTCGGTCTCGAGCTCGCCGAGGCACAGCGGCCGGAAGCCGCGCGGGTCGCGGACCGCGAACAGCGCCCCGGGGGTCAGGATCGTCAGCGCGTAGGCGCCCTCGGCGACGCTCATGAAGCGGGCGATGCGCCCCTCCCAGTCGGGCGCGCGCTCGCCGGTCGGCGCCGCGAGCAGCTGCGCGATGACCTCGGTGTCGCTCTCGCCGATGAGCCCGACCCCGCGCGACAGGAGCTCCTGGCGAAGCTCCTTTGCGTTCGTGAGGTTGCCGTTGTGCGCGACCCCCAGCGGCCCGTGGATCGTGTGCAGGAGGTACGGCTGCGCGTTACGGACGTGCGAGGCGCCGGTCGTCGAGTAGCGCGTGTGGCCGATGGCGCGATCGCCGACCAGCGGCCGCAGGTGCTCCTCCTTGAAGACCTGGGTGACGAGGCCCATCCCCTTGTGGACGTGGGCCTCGCCGTCCTTGCAGGTCGCGATGCCGGCGCTCTCCTGGCCGCGGTGCTGCAGGGCATAGAGCGCGAAGAAGGTCAGCCGCGCGACGTCCGCCCCCGCGGCGTGCACGGCGAAGACGCCGCACGCCTCACGCGGGCGGCTGCTCGACGCTCCCGGGTGGAGGACGCTCAAGACCCGTGCAGCTCCTTGTCGTCGCGGATGAGGCGGTCGTGATGCTCCTGCTGAAGGGCCTTCACGCGCTCGGCGATCGCGGGCTCGGCGAGCCCGAGGATCTTGGCCACCAGGAGCGCCGCCCCCTCGAAGTCGAGGATCAGCGCCGGGGCCACCCCGCTCGGCACGCGGATGGACGAGAAGACGTCGGCGCCGCCGAAGCGATCGCTGTACGGCGGGCAGGCGACGACGGGCTCCTTGACGGCCGCGTCCACCATGCCCGAGAGCGCGTTCGAGCGGCCGGCGATGGTCACGTAGACCTTGGGCTCGTCGGTCGCCTCGTAGTCGCGGATGATCGCCAGCACGTGCTCGGGCGACTTGTGCGCCGAGGCCACCCGGAGCTCGCTCCGGATCCCGAGCGCCGACAGCGCCGCGGAGACCTTCTGTCCGTGCTCGAGGTCCGACTTCGAGCCCATTATGATCGGTACCAGCGCCATTTCAAGGAACCTCCGCTCGAGCGTCTCGCTGGATGTGCGCGCGCAGCGCGGCCGCGACCCGCGGGCCCGCCGGCTGCTCTCCTGGACGGAAGCGCTCTCCCGTCAGCTTCTCGAAGACCGCGATATAGTGCATGGCGAGCCGGACGACGATGTCGTCGGGCAGCGTGTCCAACGGCTGATCGCCGGTGAAGCCGCGCTCGGCCAGCCACAGCCGCAGGAGCTCCTTGTCGAAGTGCTCCGGCTCGCCGCCGTGCTCGCGCACGTACGCGTAGCTGTCGGCCAGCCAGTAGCGGCTCGAGTCGGGGGTGTGGACCTCGTCGATGAGGGTCAGCCGCCCGTCGACCAGCCCGAACTCGTACTTCGTGTCGACGAGCAGCACGCCGCGCTTGCGCGCCAGCCGCTGCCCGCGCGCGAAGAGCTCGAGCGCCACGTTCTTCACCTGGCTCCAGATCTCGGGCGCCACGAGCCCCCGCTCGACCACCTCGTCGCTGGTCAGGCGCTCGTCGTGCGCGCCGCCGGTCGCCTTCGTCGTCGGGGTGATGACCGGCCGCGGGAGGGGATCGTTCTTCTCCAGGTTGGCCGGCAGCTTCAACCCGTAGGGCCGCTCGACGCCGCGCTCGTACAGGGTCCAGAGCGACGTCGAGGTCACCCCGGTGATGTAGCCGCGGACGATGACCTCGACGGGCAGCGGCTCGGCGTCGCGCACGATCATCGCGTTCGGGTCGGGGACGCTCAGCGCGTGGTTCGGGACGATGTCCTCGCACTGCGAAAACCACCACGCCGCCAGCTGGTTCAGCACCTGCCCCTTGTAGGGGATACGACCGACGACGCGGTCGAAGGCCGACACCCGGTCGGTCGTCACCAGGAGCCGCCGCCCGCCGGGGAGCACCCAGGCGTCGCGGACCTTCCCGCGCGCCACCGGCCCCAGCTCCGGGAGCTCGAGGGTCGCCAGCGCGTCCGGAATCGCCTGTGCGAGAGCGTCGGGAGAGACCATGGCTTCAACCTCCTTGCTGGGCGTTGTCGTCGAGGAGCGCCAGCAGCCGCTCGGCCAGCGCTCGGGCGCGCTCGGGGGCGTCGCCGACGTGGGCCGAGGCGTCGAGCAGCGCCGGGACCTCCTCGGCCGGGACGTGCTGGGTGATCGCGGCGTCGGAGGCGAGCGAGACCGTGAGCGGCGACGGCTGGCCCGCGCGGACCACCGGCCAGGCCGCCATGGCGTGGCGCCGGATGACCTCGTGGAGCGCCTGCCGGTCGCCGCCGCGCTTGACCGCCTCCATCAAGAGGCGCTCGGTCGCCGCGAACGTCCCGTAGGTCGCGAGCAGCCGCTCGGAGGCGCCGTCGTCGACGACGAGGCCGGTCATCAGCCGCTCGGCCCGCCGGAGCAGCTCGTCGGTCGCGAGGAACGCCTGGGGCAGGATGACCCGCCGGTTGGCCGAGTCGTCGAGGGTCCGCTCGAGGTGGCTGTGCGCCGCGTTGTCCCAGGCCACCCGCGGGAGGCTCGCGACGAGGCGCGCCAGGCTGTCCATGTTCTCGGCGTGGATGGGGTTCCTCTTGAAGGGCATCGCCGAGCTGCCGATCTGGCGCGCGCCGAAGGGCTCGCTCCACTCGCCGATGGGCGGCGACTGCAGGAGCCTGAGGTCATAGGCGAAGCGGTAGAGCGACTGCGCCAGCCCTGCGAGCGCCGTGACGACCTGATGGTCCTGCTTTCTCGGATAGGTCTGGGTCGCGACCTCGAAGGCCGGCAGGCGCAGCTCCTCGAGGACCGCCGCCTCGAAGGCGTGGGCCGCGTCGACGGAGCCGAGAAGCTCGACGTAGGAGGCGCTGGTGCCGGTCGCCCCTTTGAAGCCCTTGCCGCGGAGGCGCGACCGGACGTCCTCGAGGGCGCGCAGGTCCTCGCCGAGGTCCTGCGCGTACTGCGCGAAGCGATATCCGAGCGTGGTCGGCTCCGCGGGCTGCAGGTGGGTGAAGCCCATCGTCGCGTGGTCGGCGAGGTCGCGGGCCCGCTCGCAGGCGACGCGCAGGGTCCGGCGGAGCCTGGTGAGGACGAGGTCGAGGGACTCCCGGAGGCGCAGGGCGTCGGCGTTGTCCTCGACGTCCATCGAGGTCAGGCCGAGGTGGATGACGGCGCCGGCGGTCGGGCACTGGCCGGCGTAGACGTGGACCTCGGCCATCAGGTCGTGGTGGAGCTCGGCCTCGAGGGCGTGGGCCGCGGCCATGTCGACGTCGCCTACGTGCGCCTCGAGCTCGGCGACCTGGTCGGCCGTGACGAGCCCGTGGCGCGCCTGGGCGCGAGCGACGGCGACCCAGATGCGGCGCCAGGTGCGGCGCTTGTGCGCCTCGCTCCAGATGGCGCGCAGCTCGGGCGAGCCGTAGCGCCAGGTGAACGGCGACAGATACGTCTCGTGCCCGAAGGTCTCGCTCATGCGGGGAGCTCCAGCTTCAGGAGCTGATCGCGCTCGGCGCCGACCGAGACGAACTCGATCGGGACGCCGGCGAGCTCGCTGATACGGTGAAGGTAGGCACGCGCCGCCTTGGGGAGGTCGTCCCAGCTCCGCGCCTCGGTGGTCGGCTCGTCCCAGCCCGGCCACCACTCGTAGATCGGCGTGACCTCCTGCATGTCCGGGGTGTCGGGCACGTAGTCGATGACGCGATCCCCCAGCTGGTAGCCGGTGCAGACACGGACGCGCTTCATCCCGTCGAGGACGTCGAGCTTGGTGACGGCGAGCGAGGTGAAGCCGTTGAGCCAGGCCGCGTGCCCGACCGCGACCGCGTCGTACCAGCCGCAGCGCCGGGGGCGTCCGGTCGTCGCGCCGTACTCGGCGCCGACGAGGCGAAGGCGCTCGCCGTCGGCGTCGTCGAGCTCGCTCGGGAAGGGCCCGGCGCCGACCGCGGTGCTGTAGGCCTTGACCACCCCGACCACACGGTCGATGGCCGTCGGCGGGAGGCCCGCGCCGGCGCTGGCGGCCCCGACGATGGGGTTCGAGGAGGTCACGTAGGGGTAGGTGCCCCAGTCGAGGTCGCGCATCACCCCGAGCTGCCCCTCGAGCAGGATGCGCTTGCCCCCGCGGACCGCCGGCTGCACCAGCGGCAGGGTGTCGACGATGCGGTCACCGAGGGCGTCCGCGTAGCCGAGGCAGGTCTCCATCACCTCGTCGAGGTCCAGCGGCGGGACGTTGAAGAGCGCCAGCGTCCGGTTCTTCTGCTCGAGGTGGAGGCCGATGCGCTCGCGCAGGTAGTCGCGGCGCTTCAGGTCGCCGAGGCGGATCCCGAAGCGCGCGGCCTTGTCGCTGTAGGTCGGCCCGATGCCGCGCTTGGTCGTCCCGATGCTCGCGCCGCTGCGGGCGGCCTCCTGGAGGCCATCCATCATCCGGTGATACGGCAGCACGACGTGGGCCCGGTTCGACAGCCAGAGGTTGTCGAGGGAGACCCTGGCGGCCTCGAGGGCCTGCATCTCCTCGAGCAGGGTCGCGGGGTTGACCACCGCGCCGGTGCCGATGATGCAGACGGTGTCGGGGTTGAAGATGCCCGACGGGATCAGGTGCAGCGCGAACTTACCGAACGCGTTGATGACCGTGTGGCCGGCGTTGTCGCCCCCCTGGAAGCGGATGACCAGGTCCGCCTCCTGGGCGAGGTAGTCGACCATGCGCCCTTTGCCCTCGTCGCCCCACTGGGCGCCCACGACTGCGGTGACCGGCATGGTGTACCTCGCTTCGGGTGTGGGTCAGACCTGCGCCGCGTAGCTCACGCCGCGCTCGAACAACGCCAACCCGAGGCCCGCGCCCGGCCCCGAGCCGCGATCGGGGCGCTGGGTCGGGACGACGTGGTCCTCGGGGTGGGGCATCAGCCCCAGGATGGTCCCGGTGGGGTTGGTCAGCGCCGCGATGTGCTGCGCCGAGCCGTTGGGGTTTCCGGGGTAGCCGGCGGCGTCCCCCGGGGTCGGCACGTAGTAGAGCGGCGCCAGGTGGTCGCGCGCGATCTCCCGGAGCACGGCCGGCGACGCGACGAGCTTGCCCTCGCCGTGGGCGACCGGGCAGACGATGGGCTCGTCGAGGTCGCGGGTGAAGACGCAGGGGCTCTCGGGGTCCGGGGTCAGCGCGACCCAGCGACACTCGAAGCGGCCGGAGTCGTTGTGGGTCAGGGTCGCCGCCTGGCGGACCGTCGCGCCCGGCGTCGGGAGCGGGCCGATCCCGGGCAGGTATCCCGCCTTCACCAGGGCCTGGAAGCCGTTGCAGATGCCGATGACGGGGTAGCCGGCGGTGACGAACTCGGCCATGACGTCGCCGAGCAGCGTCCCGAGGGTGAGCGCCCAGACCTTCCCGGCGCCGAGGTCGTCGCCGAAGCTGAAGCCACCGGGCAGGACCAGCATCCGGTAGTCGAGGAGCCGGCGCGGGGTCTCGGCGAGGGCGTTGACGTGGACGATCTCCGGGGCGCCGCCGGCCAGCTCACACGCGCGGGCCGCGTCGCGGTCGCGGTTCGTCCCGGTCACGTGCAGCACGAGGACGGGCGGCTTCAAACCCGGACCTCGTGTCGTTCGACATGGGCAGCTTGGGTGACCAGGGCGACCATCGGCTCTCTTGGGCCCGGGAGACGTCGTCTCCGGCGCTTGGGGCGTGCGGGTGCGCCGCGAGCTCAGAGCTGGGGTCCTAGCCCGATTGCGCCGGTGACACAAGGGCCGGGGCGCCCCAATCCGGTGACGTTTCCGTGACGCTCCGGGGGCCGTCCTTGACAGACGGCCTGGCTGCCCTCGACCATGCCGCCGTGCTCCAGCCCGCCCCGACGCGCTCGTGACCGGCGACCTCGCCGACCTCGCCGCGACGATCATCTCGCTCGGCGTCATCATGAACGCCCTGCCGATCCTGCCGGTGATCCTGAACGTCACCGGCGAGCTCCCGAAGCCCGAGCGGCGGAGCCTGACGAACCGGGCCCTCGTCGCGGGCGCCGCCGTGGGGCTGGTCATCGCGATCGCCGGGCCGGGGCTGTTCCGCGCGCTGGGGATCACGGTCAACGACCTGCGCATCGGGGGAGGCGTCGTCCTGATGGTCTTCGCCGTCCACGACCTGCTCTTCAGCCGGCAGAAGCGGAAAGAGGAGCTGCCCCCCGACCCCGCCATCGTGCCGCTGGGGATCCCGCTGCTGATGGGCCCTGCGACGATGACGGCGTTGGCCGTGCTGGTCGAGAGCTACGCCACCTGGATCGTGCTCGTCGCGTTCCTGGTCAACGTCGCCATCAACTGGCTGGTGCTGAACTGGGGCCCGCGCCTCTTCGACCGGCTCGGCGTCGGCGCCGTGCGCGCGCTGGGCAAGGTCTACGGCCTGGTGCTGGTCGCCCTGGCGAGCTCGATGCTGCGAGCGGGCATCACCGCCTCGAGCTGAGCCCTTCGACGGGGCGTCAGCGCTCGGGCGAACGGCGGTTGTCGAGCTGGCGGCGGAGCTGAAAGGCGAGCCCGCGGGAGACGTCGACCCAGCTCCGGGCGCGCAGGCGCTCGCGGGCGAAGCGCGGGAAGTCGAGGGTGCGGCGGACGGGGCCGAGGTGCGGGACGACGCGGCGATGGCGGAGCCACAGGAGCGCCAGCGGCCCGAGGACCGAGGCGTAGCGTGAGCGGGTCTTCAGCGCGTACTCGACGCGCTCCCAGCGCGGGACGTGGAGGTCGCGCAGGGCCGCGAGGGTCTCGGGCGGGACCGGCGCGCCGAAGCGTCGGGCGAGGTAGTCGAGCCCGCGTTCGAGGGTGAGGCCGAGCGCGCGGGAGGCGCCGCGTCGGGCCACCCGGTCCCAGTCGATGGGCGCGCCGGCGCGGAAGAGCTGCATCGCGTCGGCGACCCAGCGGATCGGGGCGACCGGCGACCAGCGGAGGCCGTGCACGATGACGTGCATCAGGAGATCGGTCGGGGCCAGGGCGCGGGTCGGGGCGCCCATCAGGGTGAACGGCGTCGCGGCGGTCCACTCCTCGTCGTCGGCGCCGGGGCCGGCTGCGTCGGGGCCGACGTACCAGTGCAGATCGATGGCGTTGTCGCGCGGGTCGCGGTGGTCGAGCCCGTGGTAGGCGTCGTTGAGGACCGACTCGGGTGGGAAGCGGGGCGTCCAGCCGAGCGCGGCGAGGCGGGCGGTCGCGCGAGGGGCGTCGGCGGGGCGGACGAGGACGTCGACGTCGGCCATCGGGCGCGCGCCGAGGTCGCCGTACCAGAGGGTCGCGAGCGAGGCGCCCTTGAGGGTCAGGGTCGGGATCCCATCGGCCTCGAGGGCGCGGATGACCCCGGCTGCGGCCCGGAGGAGCAGCTGGTTTCTCGCCCAGGCGTGCCTGTAGACGCCCTTGAGGCGCGGCAGCGCGGGGTCGTAGATGTCGGCGGCGGTCAGGCGGCGATAGAGGAGCGGCAGGAGCTTGAACGACGAGGTGTCGAGCGCGTCGAGGTCGGCCTCGGCGCGCCACCGGGCGAAGGCCGACGCGACGCGATCCTCGGGGCCGACGAGGACGTCGAGGAGGCGCTCCTGGAGCGGGGTCGGCCAGCAGCCGCCGGCGACGTGGGAGGGTCTCGGGGTGCTCACGCGGCGCCTCCGCGAGGGGCTTGGAGGATCGCTCGGACGGCGTCGGGGATCTGGTCGAGGTCCGTCCCGAGCCGGAGCGCGACCACCGGCAGCGTGCGAGCGAGGCCGGCGAGGCGCCGGAACGCGTCGCGGCCGGCGCCGGGGAGCTGGAAGAGGGTCGTCGGGGCGAGGGCGCGCAGGGCCTCGGCGCCGGTGGCAGGCCGCGACGACGTGTCGCGGCCGCCGCCGACCCGGGGCAGGACGATCGCGCGGATGGGTCGCGCGGCGGGCAGGCGGGCCGCGGGGAAGTGGTCGGCGAGCGAGGCCATCGCCTTGTCGTCGGCGGTCCCGGGGCCGTCGACCAGGGCGCGGAAGGACGGGACCCGGTCGAGGGCGTCCTCGGTCAGCTTGGCGGTGGTGTAGAGGGTGTGGGCGCGGGCGGCGTCGCCCTCGCCGGTGACGACCACGTAGTCGTCGCCGAGGAAGTCGAGGCCGCGCTCGAGGCAGAGGGCCGCCGTGGTGGACTTGCCCGAGCCGCCGGCGCCGGCGAGCAGCGCCACGCCGTCGGCCGTCCCGACCGCCGCGGCGTGGGCGAGCTGGGCGCCGCCGTCCGCGAGGGGCCAGGACAGCGGACCGCGGAGCGGGGCGGCCCACTCGTAGCGGGGCAGGCGCGCCGCGTCCCGCACCCAGACGACCATGCGCCGCCGCGCCCGGTCGTACATCGCGAGGTAACCCGCGTCCTCGTGGAAGGCCGCCAGGTACCCGTCCCGGCAGAGGTCGGCCAGCTCTCCGCGCTGGGCCCAGCCGTCACCACCCCAGGACGGCGGCGGGGGCGCGACCCCGGTCGCGGCCCCGTCCCAGATGACGACCGACGCGTCGACCTCGGCGCTCGCCCGTCGGCCCGCGGTCACCCCGACCGCCGCTCCGTGGCCCCCGTTCGTGTCGACCGCCGCCGCCCGGCCCGCGGTCGTCTCGACCGCCGCCGGATCGTCTGGGTTCGAGCTACGAACGGCGTGTCCCAGCGCCGGGAGGAGCCAGCTTGATACCGGGGCGCCGATCAGCGTGAAGCCGAGGCGCACGCCCCCGATCTCGAGGACCACGTCGCGCACCGGTGCGACGGCGTGGGCGCGGGTCGCCGCAGCGGAGAGGGCGTCGAACCACGCCGCGGGGTCGGCGTCGTGAGTGGTCGGTCGGGTGGGTGCCATTGAACCGCTACTGGAGAGCGCCGATGATGGCCGCCACGACCATGCACCACAAGCGCCGAATCCTCCACGTCATCCAGCGCCTGGCCCCCGGTGGCGCCGGCGCGGCGCTGATCGCCGTGGCGCGACGCCTGGTCGCGCGGGGCCAGCGCCACGAGATCCTCTCGCTGCTCCCGCCCGCGTCGGAGTCGGCGGCCGCCGCCGAGGAGGCAGCTCTCGACTGGGTCTCCGCGCAGCGGCTCGACGAGGTCGGGATCGACGCCCGGCTCTCGGCGGCGGACGCGGTCGTCGTCCACGCGTGGAACACCCCCGAGCTCGACGCGTTCCTGCGCCGCGCCCAGCCGCCGGCGCGGTGGCTGGCCTGGCTCCACGTGACCGGCGACAGCCCGCCGCACGTGCTGACGCCGGAGCTGACGGAGGCGGTCGACGCGCTCGTGGCGACGACCCCGTACACCGCGACGCTGCCGGCCTTCCGCGCGGCGCGCTGCCGGACCGCGGTCGTCCTGTCCGGCGGCGAGCTGGCCCCGCTCTTCGCCGTCGCGCCGACGCCCCACGAGGGCCTCGTCGTGGGCTACCTCGGCGCGGTCGACGAGGCGAAGATCCACCCCGAGCTCATCGCCTTGAGCGTCGCGGCGGATCTGCCCGGCGCGCGCTTCGAGATCCGCGGCTGGGGCGACGCCCACGCGCGGCTCGAGGCAGAGGTCGCCGCGCTGAGCGACGCGCGCGTCTCGATCGGCGGCTGGGTCGACGACGTCCCAGCGCTGCTCGCCGGCTGGGACGTCCTCGGCTACCCGCTCCGACGCGGCGCCCACGCCACGGCGGAGCTCGCGCTGCAGGAAGCGATGGCGGCCGGGGTCGTCCCCGTCGTCCTCGACCACGGCGCCGTCGCGGGGCTGGTCGAGCACGACGTGAGCGGGCTCGTGGCCCGAGACGAGGACGACTACCCGCGGTGCCTCGAGCGCCTCGCCCGCGACCCGGCGCTTCGCCGGCGCCTGTCCGACGGCGCGCGGGCCCACGCTCGGGAGCGATTCGGCGCCGACCGCGCGGCCGACGGCCTCGACGCGCTGCTCGCGGAGCTGTGCGAGGGCCCTCGGCGGTCGCGGCCTGCGCGGCCGGACCCGCCGACCGGGGCGGGCCGCTTCCTCGCGTCCCTCGGCGCCGCCGGGGCGCCCTTCGCCCGGAGCCTCGCGGCCGTCGAGCCCGCGGCCGCGCTCACGGCCGACGAGGGCGTCGCGTCGGTGTCCGCGGCGCTCGCGAGCGGGTCGGCCGGCGGCGTCCTCCACTGGCGCCTCGCCTGGCCCGACGACCCGTGGCTCCGGCTCTGGGCCGGCCTGACCCTGGCCCGCGCCGGCCAGCGCCTCGCCGCCCTGGGCGAGCTCAGCAGGGCCCGAGCCCTCGGCGGCGGCTGGCGGGCCGCGTTCCACCTCGCCCGGGTCGCGACGGATCTCGGCGCCCGCCCCGTCGCCCGCGCCGCCCTCGCCGACGTGCTCGCGGAGCACCCGGACCTGCCCGCCGCCCGGTCGGTCGCGCAGCTCCTCGACCGCTGACCACCCCGCGAGCCGCCTAGCCGTGTCACAACGTGACACAAATATCGGCGCAACCCCCTGATCTCACGTCATGACCTTCGGGCATCTGACAGGCACGGGGGACGTAAGTCACTGATCCCGGATACGTGATGTATCACAACCACCCACGGACGTATCACACCGTGACACAAATACCGGTGCAACCCGTCGATCTCAGGTAATGACCTTCGGGCATCCGACGGGCACGGGAACGTAAGTCATTGATCCGGGGTGACGGATGTATCACAAACACTCACATCGTGATTCTTCGTGTGACACCTGGGCCACGCAACCCCCTGATCACAGGTCGCCAACCGAAGATCGATTACAGGACTCGCAACATAACCTTCGGGCATTGGGCGTGTAAGTCACTGAATCAGCGTCATCGCGTAACACAAACGATTACATCTTGTGTGACACGCGTCACGGACGCGGCGGCCGCCAGCCCGGGGGGAAGAGGTTGCCGACGCGATCGCGCGGCTCGTAGCCGAGCAGCTCGCGCGCGCCGGCCTGGCTGAGGCTCCCGTCGGGCGCCGAGGTGCCGTAGACGACGGCGTAGCCGACGCCCGGCGCCTCCACCGCGGCGCGGAAGAGCGCCGCGGTGTCCCCGGGGCCGATCGCCACCCTCGGGAGGTTGGCTGCGTCGACCACGACCGTGTCGGGGGCCGGGCGACGTCGGCGGAGCGTGGTGATCGCGTCACCCAGCCTGCGCTTCACCACGCGCGCCAGGTCCCGCGGGCCTCTCGCGCCGTGGTAGCCGCGGAGCGCGCCGAGCCGAACGACGACGACCTCGAGCCCGTGGACCTCGTAGGCGACCCGGGCGAGCGCCTCGACCATGACCTTGGAGGCGCCGTACGGGTTGATGGGTCGTGGTTCGGCGCGCTCGTCGACCTCGATCCCGGCAGGATGGCCCGCGACCACGTGCATCGAGCTCGCCAGGACGACCCGACGGACACCGGCGGCGACGGCCCCGTCCAGGAGCCGCTGCGTCGGAACGATGGTGTCGGGGATGAGCTCCGCCTCGAGGTCGGCGAAGGGACGCGCCGCCGCCGCCAGGTGAACGACCACCTCAACCCCGTCCAGAACAGCCCGCAGCGTCTCGGGCTCGGCCAGCTCGCCCACACGCGCGTCGCCCACGGCGACCCCGGGTGTCGGTCGACGGTCGATTCCCGAGACCCGATGGCCCGCCGCACTCAGCGGCGCCAGGATCGCCTGCCCGACGGCACCGGCCGAGCCGGTCACGAGGACCCGCATCGCCCTACCCGGCCTCGCGACTCTTCCGGAGGTGGTCACGCACGAGCGCCAGCCACGCCCGCTTCGGGTCCTCCGCGACCCGGCCGACGTTGGCGGTGTGGACGCGACGGCGGGCGACGACCTCCGGGAGCATCGTCTTCACCAGCCCCGCGCGGCGCGCTCGAATGGACCACTCCGCCCACTCGAGGTGGCCGACCTCTCGCGAGAACGGACCGACGCGCTCGAACGCGGCGCGCCGCATCACGGTCGCCGACGGGATGTCCCCGGCGAGCGGCTCGTCGCCGACGCGAACCCCCGCGACCTCCTCGGCCGAGAGCTCCGGGCTCGCGAAGTTGACGACGTGGCCGGCGACCACCTCGACCGTCGGGTCGGCGTCGAGCGCCGCGACCAGCAGCGCCAGGCGCCCCGAGGTCCAGACGTCGTCGGCGTCGAGGAAGGCGAGGAGCTCGCCCCGCGCGATACCGATGGCGTGGTTCCGCGCCGCGGCCGCGCCGCCATGGTCCACCCGGACGTACCGGATCCGGTCGCCATAGCGGCCCGCGATCTCGGCGGTCCCGTCGGTCGAGCCGTCATCGACGACCACGACCTCGAAGCTCGGCCCCCGCTGCGCGAGCGCGCTGTCGAGCGCCTCGGCGAGGTAGCGCTCGCCGTCCTTGACCGGGACGACGACGCTGACCCGCGGCGCCTCGGCGCTCACTGCCGCGCCGGCCAGCCGGCCTCGTCGACCTCGTGGATGGGGTCGAGGAGGAGCAGGTCCTGGAGGTCCCGGTAAGTATGGAGCACCGGCGGCTCGAACGGTTTACGCTCGCCCGCGGTGAACGTGGGCTCGGCGCCGGTCGGCCCGGGGGCGATGAGCCCGTCGCGCAACAGACGCGCGAACAGCTCGGCCACCGCCGCCCGCACCGTCGCCTCGTCACCGTCGTAGGCGGCGAGCGCGGCGGCCGTGGCCGACGCGATCGACGCGCCGCCGGCGACGGCCTGCCAGATGGCCGCGCCGGAGCCGGCGAGGCTGTAGTAGGTCCCGGTCGCGAGGTTGACGATGACGGTCTCGCCGTCGATGGTCTCCTGCGCGACGTCCGCGTCGTTGATGCGGTACCAGTCGGTCGCGTCCATGTTGTTCCCTGGGTGTCGTCGAGAGGCGCCACTATACACATCCTCACAGGGTGAAGAGAGCACGATGTGAGCACCCTCACCGTCATCCTCCCGGTCAAAAACGGTGGCCCGTGGCTGACGGAGGCGCTCACGAGCGTCCGCGCCCAGACCTCGCCGCCCGACGAGGTCATCGTCGTCGACGGCCACTCCACCGACGACAGCGCCGCCATCGCCGCCCGTTTCGACGGCCGTGTCGTCCCCCAGCCCGACCACGGCGTCGCCGCCGGGCTGAACCTCGGGGTCGCCGAGGCGCGCGGCGACCTGGTCGCCTTCATCGCCTGCGACGACCGCTGGCGACCCGACAAGCTCGCGCTGCAGCGCGCCCGCTTCGCCGCCGACCCGGACCTGGGCGCGGTCTTCGGCCACGTCCGCTTCTTCCTCGAGGAGGGCTGTGCGCCGCCCGCCGGCTTCCGCACCGAGCTCTTCGAGGGGGTCCACCCCGGGCGCCTCCTCGAGACGATGGTCGTCCGCCGCGCCACCCTCGACGCCGTCGGCCCGTTCCGGACCGACCTCGCCATCGCGACGGATGTCGACTGGTTCGCGCGCCTCTCCGAGCGCGGGACGCCGACGCTCATGCTCCCTGACGTCCTGCTCGACAAGCGCGTCCACGACCGGAACAACGCCGGCGACGCGCGGCGCAACACGGCCGAGCTGCTCAAGGCCCTCCGCTCGTCGATCCAGCGCCGACGCTCGGCCGCTCCCGACCATGGCTGAGCCGACCTTCGCGGTCGTCGTCACGACCATCCACGACGGCGCGTTCCTCGACGTCTACGCGAAGAAGCTCGCCGAAGAGGGCCTCCTCGACCGCGCGACGATGGTCGTCATCCCCGACCGGAAGACGCCGCCGACCCTCACGGACGCCGTCGCCCGCGCCCGCCGCGCCGGGCTCGCCGTCGACTGCCCCGACCTCGACGCCCAGGACGCGTTCCTGCGGAGCCTCGGCCGGGTCCACGACATCATCCCCTGGGACTCCGAGACGCGCCGCAACGTCGGGAGCCTCCTGGCCTACGCGTCCGGCGCCGACGTCATCGTCGCCATCGACGACGACAACCTCTGCGAGCTGCCCGGCCCCTGGCTCGGCGAGCACGCCGTGGTCGCGGGCCCGCCCTCCCCCGCCGACCTCGTCGGCTCCCCGACCGGCTGGCTCAACCCCTGCGGGCTCCTGGCGCTGTCCCGGAGCCCCGTCTACCCCCGCGGCTACCCCTTCGCTCAGCGCGGCGCCGACGCGCCCTGGGAGACCCGCCACACCGATCGCGTCCGGATCGACGTGAACGCCGGGCTCTGGCTCGACGACCCCGACATCGACGCCTTCACGCGGCTGGCCGGCCCCGTGACCTCGAACGCCGTGCAGGGCGAGTCGATCGTCCTCGACCCGGCGACGTGGTCACCGATCAACACCCAGAACACCGCCGTCCGCCGCGCCGCCCTGCCCGCGTGGTGGTGCGTCCGGATGGGCGACGCCATCGACGGGCTCCGGATCGAGCGCTTCGGCGACATCCTGGGCGGCTACCTGCTCCTCGCCTGCGCCCGCGCCGCGGGCGGCCACGTCCGCTTCGGGACGCCGCCCGTGATGCACCGGCGAAACGTCCACGACATCGGCCGCGACGCGCTCCTCGAGCTCCCCGGGGTGTGGCTCGTCGAGTCTCTCGCCCCCTGGCTCCGGGCGGTCACGCTCGAGGCGACCGGCTACGACGAGGCCTACCCCGAGCTCGCCGACGCGCTCGACGGCTGGGCCGAGACGGCGCGGGGACCCGCCTGGACCACCTCGGCGCGCGCCTTCACCCACGGCGTCGCGGACGGCATGCGCGCGTGGGCCGAGGCGTTTCGGGTCCTCGATGGGCGCGGCCGCTGACGCCGACGGGTTTGACGCGGACGACGCCGTCGAGTACCGCTCCGCCCATGAGCAACATCGCGCGCCCGCCCCTCCAGCTCCTCGCGCTGGTCGCCCTGGTCATGGTCACGGCCTGCGGCGAGGATCCGACGACCGCCACGGCCGACACCGTCGCCGACACCGCCCAGAGCGCGGACACCGCCACCTCGACCGACGCGACGGAGGACGCCGACGTCGACGCACAGGACGTCGCCGACGGCGCCGACGACGACGTGTCCGACACCGTGGCCGAGGACGCCGCCCCGACCGGCGACGCGACTCCGGGGTGCGACTACCTCGACGACCGCAAGGTCGCGAAGTGCCACGGCGTCTGGGTGACCGTCCTCTACTGGTCCGACTGGGGCGACGCGTCGTGCCCCACCTGGTGGCAGCTCGGGACCGACACCGTCGCGACCCTCGACGAGCTGGAGACGGAGCTCGAGTGTGACGTCGACTGCGTCCTGACCGCGAAGAACGCCTTCAGCTTCATCGACTGCGACGGCCACCGCAACGGCTGGGAGAGCTACGCCGGAGCCGACGGCTGCGGCGAGGCCTACGGCACCGCGGACGGCATCTACACCGACCTCTGCGCGTGGCCGGCCTACACCTGCCACTGTGAAGAGGAGTAGTCGCCCCCGATCCGGCGCGCCGCGGCGCGATCCCGACCGCTCGTCCCGCGCCCGGCCACCGGAGCGGTCGCGGGCGTTCGCGCTGGCGCGGCGCACGGACCTCGCCTAGAGGTCGCGCTGCCGGAGCCCACGACGTGATGGGGGCTCCGCGCGAGGTGGTGTGGATCCCTATCTGCGCGTCGCCGACCTGTACGAAGCCGAGTACGGCGCCCTCGAGGCGGACATCGCCTACTTCGCCCGCCGGGGACGACCGGGGCCGCTGCTCGTCCTCGGCTGCGGGACCGGCCGCGTCGGCCGGCAGCTCGCGAGCCAGCGCCGCGTCACCGGGCTCGACCTGAGCGAGCCGATGCTGGCCATCGCGCGCACGAGAGCGCCCGACGCCCGGTACGTCTGCGGCGACATGCGGGACTTCGATCTCGGGACGTCCTTCAGCGAGATCGTCGCGCCCAACGGCGGCTTCAGCTTCCTGCCGAAGCGCTCCGACCAACACGCCTGCCTCGCGTGCTGCTACCGCGCGCTCCCGCCCGAAGGCGAGCTGGTCCTCGACCTGCCGATGCCGAGCTTCGCGCTCCTCGGCACGCCGCACACCCCGGAGAAGGTGGCGTGGGAGGGCGAGCTCGACGGCCGAGCCGTGCGCCGGACCCGTGAGATCCACCGTCAGCCCGTCCGGCAGCGCCTCGAGCTGGTCGATCGCTACTACGTCGACGGCGCGCTGGTCGCCACCTCACCGCTGGTCCTGCGCCTCATCTTCCCCGGCGAGCTGGAGTGGATGCTCGAGGCCGCGGGCTTCGCGGTCGAGTCCCTCCACGGCGACTACTCCGGGTCGCCACCGCGGGAGTCCAGCCCGCGCCTCATCGCGCGGGCCGTGCGCCTCTGAGTCGCCTCTGCGGGGCGCTTCAGGAGCCGCCGCCGTAGGTCATCGGCGGACCGCCGCCGCCCGGGCCGCCGTCGGTCGGCGGCGCGAGGGCCTTCTCCTGCGCCGCGAAGTCCATCCCGGCGAGGCCCTTCTTGACCTGCGCGCCCCGGCTCTCCTGCTGCGCCTCGGTCTTCGGCGTCGCGGGGTTGGCCGGTGTGTTCTCCTGTTTGGTCGCCTGCTGCGCCATGGCTCTCCTCCATCCGTAGGGCAGAAGCCTACCGCAACGCATCACGAGACGCGACCTCGGGGCGCCGACCCTCGGCGGCCCTCGGGGCGCCGCTGGTCAGGGCCCGAAAAACCTGGCATCACATCGCCTTCACCACGTCGTCGCCAGGACACGCCCATGGCCTTGTTCCAGAAGCCCCCGAAGAACGCGGAAGAGGCGGCCCAGTTCGGCCCCCTCGACATCCCCCCGGACCAGGTCCTCGAGATGGACGAGGCGACCTGGTACGCCAAGGTCTTCCGAGGCGAGAACGTCCCCCAGCTGACGGTCCGCGCGGTCGTCATGGGGATGTTCCTCGGCGGGGCCCTCGCCTTCACCAACCTCTATATCGGGCTCAAGACCGGCTGGGGCCTGGGCGTCGCGATCACCGCGTGCATCCTGTCCTTCGCGCTCTGGCGGCTCTTCCTCTCGCTGAAGATCGCGCGCTCGCCGATGACGATCCTCGAGACCAACTGCATGCAGTCGACGGCGAGCTCCGCCGGCTACGCGACCGGCTCGGCGATGGTCTCGGCGATCCCGGCGCTCCTCATGCTCTCGGCGACCGACGCCAACCCCGAGGGCGAGCACGTCTCGATCATCGGCGTCGGGCTCTGGACCCTGCTCCTCGCCGCGCTCGGGACGCTGATGGCGATCCCGATGAAGCGGAACCTCATCAACCGGGATCGCCTCAAGTTCCCGTCCGGCACGGCCGCGGCGGTCACGCTCCAGGCGCTCTACTCCCACGGCGACCAGGCGATCAAGAAGGCGCGGGCGCTGCTCATCGGTATGGCCACCGGCGCCATCTTCCCGCTCCTCATCGAGCTCAAGGTCCACATCGTCGAGACCCGCGAGGGGCTCATCGCCGGCTCGGCCAAGATCTTCGACTGGCTGCCCGCCATCGGGAGCTACAAGGGCAAGGACACCGTCCCGTCCGACTGGACGCTCGTCATGGACTCCAACCCGGTCATGATCGCCGCCGGCGCCATCATCGGGGTCCGGACCTCGTTCTGGATGGTGGTCGGTGGGCTGGGCCTCGCGTATGGCCTCGGCCCGGCTGGGCTCACCGACGTCTGGGCCAACCCCGGCGGCGTCGAGGTGACCGCCGTCACCGCGCCCTACAAGGCCTGGAAGGAGTCGGGCATCTGGTTCGGCGTCCCGATCATGGTGACCTCGGGGCTACTGGCCTTCGCCCTGCAGTGGAAGACCATCGTCCGCGCCTTCAAGGGCTTCGGCAGCGGCGGCAACGCCGAGGCCGACGCGCTCATGCTCCGCACCGAGGTCCCCGGCTCGTGGTTCCTCTACGGGACGCTGCTCTTCGGCGCCGGCATCTGCGTCGCCGGCGAGGTCTGGTTCCACATCCCCTGGTACTACGGCGTCCTCGCCATCATCATGACCTTCTTCCTGGCCCTGGTCGCCGCCCGCGCCACCGGCGAGACCGACATCACCCCGATCGGCGCCATGGGCAAGATCACCCAGCTCACCTACGGCGTCCTGATCCCCCAGTCGACGACCGCGAACCTCATGACGGCCAGCATCACCGCCAACTGCGCGACGTCGTCGGCGGATCTGCTGAACGACCTGAAGTCCGGCTACCTCCTCGGCGCCCACCCGCGGCGCCAGTTCGTCGCGCAGTTCATGGGGATCTTCATCGGCACCGTCGCCATGGTCGGCGGCTACTACCTGCTCGTCCCCGACGCGACGACGCTGCTGGGCTCCGAGGGCCAGGCCCCCGAGTTCCCGGCCCCGGCCGCCCAGGCCTGGAAGGCGGTCGCCGAGATCTTCAAGTACGGCCTCGAGAACATGCACCCGACCCACCGAGCGCTGATGCTCTGGGGCGGCGCCCTCGGCATCATCCTCGTCCTGCTCGAGCGCTTCCTGCCGAAGGCCAAGAAGTGGCTCCCGTCGGCCACCGGCGTCGGCCTCGGCCTCATCCTGCCCTTCCAGTACCCCTTCGCGATGCTCGTCGGCGCGATCCTGGGCTGGGCCTGGCACACGCGCAACAAGCAGCAGTCCGAGACCTACCTCATCCCGATCGCCGCGGGCCTCATCGCCGGCATCTCGATCATGGGCGTCATCGTCGCGGTCATCAACCTGAGCCTCTGACGGGTCCCTGGGCGGGTGTGTGAAAGAGCACACCCGCTCACGCGCCCCGCGCTGAGCGGTCGCCCCCACCGGGACCGCCCTTCGGCCCGGCCGAACGCACGACGAAGAGAGAAGAAAGGGCAGGTCCGGTTCCGGACCTGCCCTTTTGTGCCCCCAGGCCCCCCGGCCCAGGTCGAAGTCCCCTGCGAGGGGATGCGGTGCTAGCTCAACGCTTGGCGTCGGCCAGCTCGTTCGTCGTCGCGCCAGCGCCGGGGCCCGGGTCGTCCGGGATCCCATTGCGCTCGCGCGCCTTGATGACGAAGTAGGCACCGAAGCCGAAGACGACCTCGGCGATGCAGAAGATGAGCAGCCCCATCGCCACGCCGCTGGTGAAGCCGTAGGAGTGGAGGCCGACGCTCAGCAGGTTCACGCCGAACCACGCCGCGGCCACGGTCAGGTTGGCGAGCACCAGGCCCACGGCGAAGCCGACGTCGCGGAGGATGTTCGACAGCCGCCCGTGGAGCAGGATGAGCAGCCACAGGCAGATGAGCAGCGCCCCGTTCTCCTTCGGGTCCCAGCCCCAGAAGCGGCCCCAGCTCTGGTCCGCCCAGATGCCGCCCAGGATCGTCCCGAGCACCGCGAAGAAGAGCGCCACCAGCGTCACGCCGACGCCGTTGCGGATGGTCGTGTGGAGCTTCGCCTGGTCCCGCGGCCGCATCACGCGCTGCACGAGGTAGACGTGGCCGATGACCGAGGCGACGACGACCGCGCCGTAGCCGATGGTGATGGTCAGCACGTGGGTCGCCAGCCAGAAGTTCGAGTCGAGGACCGCGACGAGCATCCCCATCGTGTCGCCCTCGGAGGCGTAGCTGAAGCCCATGAACTGCATCGTCGCCCCGGCGATAACGCCGACGAGCAGGCCGATGCCATCACGCCGCCGCCACTCGAGCCAGAGCCCGAAGGCCGCGCCGATGAGCCCGACGAAGACCACCGATTCGTACAGATTCGTGACCGGCGGACGCTCCATGATGATCATGCGCATCACCGTGCCGGCGAGGTGCGCCGCGAAGCCGATGGTCAGCGCGGTAGCGGCCCCGATCCGGAGCTTGCCGGGCTGCCAGCCGAGCCAGCTGAAGGCGAGGAGCAGGAACGCCAGCACGTAGAGGATGACGCTCCACTTGAAGAAGTCGACGCGGTTGTAGGTGACCTCCAGGGACGCGACGGACTCGGTCATGACCGTCTCGCCCACGTGCCCGCGGACGCCGGCGCCGAAGCTCGCCATGTGCTGCGAGAAGCCCGCGACGTCCTGCGCCTCGTAGGCGGCGATGGCCTCCTCGAGGTCGACCAGCAGCGCGTCCTGCCACGGCGTCCCACCCTGGCTCGCGATCTCCCACGGCGTCTTCCACTTGGTGTCGACCGCGTCCCCGGTGGGGGGGATGATGGTCATCAGCGAGGCGGACTTGTCCTGGTCGAGCGCCTTGAAGTGCTGCGCCAGCGCGATGAGCGAGCGGTGCCGCTCACCCTCGGAGTCGGCCGCGGTGACCTCGAGCATCCGCGCGAAGCGCTGCCGCTCGGTCTGGAGCGCCCGATAGCTGACCTTGTCCCCAGGGGACACGCCGAGCGCCGCCGCCAGGTCCGGGTCGCGCACCTCGAGCACCCGATGGAGGCAGGTGAACGACTCCTGCAGGTCGATGATCTGCTGCGCGCTCAGGTAGAGGTCCACGAGCCGCGCCTCGACGGGGCTCCGCTCCTTGGGGTCCTTGCGGTAGAGCGCGTTGAGCGCGTCGAGGTGCCCCCGGATCCCTGTCACGACCGCCGCGAGGCTGTAGTGCCCCGACTCGTCGGCGGTCATCCCGAGGGTGTCGAGCACCTCCTGGGTCCGGATCTTGAAGAGCGGGCGCATCGCCCCCTCGACCGGGTGGATGGTCAGGTCCATCAGCCACGACAGCGCGCTCTGACCGTCGAGGGTCTTGCGCTGCGCGGTCATCAGCAGGTAGTGGCGGGCGAACGTGTCGAGCGGCTTGACCCGCCCCTCGTGCTGGACCAGCAGCGGGGCGAAGGCGTCGACGTTCGGGGTGGGCGCCTCGGCCGCGGCGGTCGTCGGCGCGAAGAACGCGACGGCGGCCAGGGCGACGGCGGCGATACGGGTCTTCGTCGTGTTCATGCGCGGCTCCGACCGATGAGCTTCGGGACCTGGATGAGCAGGTGCAGCAGTAGCCCGATGCAGATGACGATGCTGGAGATGTACGGGAAGAGGCGGCCGTCGTTCTGCACGACCGCGAGGACCGTCGTCTCGGGGCCCCGCCCCCCCTGCATGTAGGACGACTGGTAGAGGGTGTAGCCCTTGTGCCTGAGCGGCTCGTTCATCTGGATGACGACCCGGCGGTTCACGTCTCCGTCGATGAGGTTGACCGTCGACTTGAAGGCCTTGGCCATCCCCGTGCCGGGGTGGACCTTCTTCTCGAAGTCGACGAGCTCGAGGGTGAAGGGCAGCTCGTACTGACGGCCGCGCAGCGCGATCTCGTAGCGCTTGCCCTTGGCGCGGATGGCCTGCGGGACGTTCATGTCCTGCAGCATCATGTAGGTGCCGTCCTGGGCGCCGGCGCCGGTCACCCGGACGAGGAGACCGGCGCGGTTGCGCTCGTGCTCGGGGTCGAGGGTCAGGCCCTTGAGCTCCCAGTTGGCGTTGAACGCCTTCTCGTCACCCGTGGCTGGCGCCATCCGCCGCGCCGCCGTGGCGTTGCGGTAGAAGCTCTCGACCTCGATGCGGAAGGGCACCGCGGCGTCGGTGAGGACCGCGCCGTCGCTCAGGAGCCCGCCGCCGAAGGCCGTCACGGCGTCGTAGTCCTGAGCCGACGTGTCGATCACCGCCAGCTCCACCTCGTGGTAGTCACGCACGCTCGCCGAGGCCGCGCCCTCGGGGATGGTCAGGGCCCCCTCGCTGGCGCTCATCGCCGTGATGAAGCCGCCGATGAAGAGCAGGAGCGCTCCGACGTGGGCGATGATGACCCCCAACCGGTTCCAGCGCCAGTGCGAGCGCCAGACGAGCGCCGCGAACAGGTTGATGACGATGAGCCCCATGGTCAGGTTCCCGCCGGGAAGCGGCAGCGGCCCGATCCAGACGACCCAGGAGGAGAAGTACTCCTGCTGCGCCTGGTAGAGGCCGATGGAGGCCTGGGCGACGGTGCCCGCCACCAGCAGGACCAGCAGCCAGGAGGTCGCCCAGAAGAAGATCTTGCCGCTCGAGATGGCCTGCGTGATGGCTCGCAGGCTCAGCGGCTGGCGCTGAGAGGTCGGAGCGAGGTCGGCGGTCGTGGTCGTCACTTCGAGGCCTCCGCGAGGGTCGCACAGAAGTCGGTGAAGGCCGCCTCGAGCCCGTCGATGGCGGTCTCGGGCGCGGTGAGCTTGACGAAGAGGGTGGCGTCGTCGATGGCGTAGACGGCCGCCAGCATCCCCTTGCCGTTGTCGGGGTTCTTGAGCTTGACGACGGTGAACGGCGCCAGCGGGCTCTTGCCCTCGGTCGCCGCGGCCCGGATGGACGCCTCGTCGGCGGCGGGCAGCCCGACCTGACCGCGCCACCGGTTGATGTTGGGGACGAAGCCACCAGCGACGCCGTTGAGCCGGATGATGGAGAGATCCCCCTCACCGCCGTCGAAGGGCACGCCGTAGCTCGCCAGCCGCATCGACGACGCCTTGCCCTCGCGCCACCCGTCGGGGGCCTTCCAGGTCAGGTTCGCCTCGCCGGTCGGGGGCGGGACGTTGATGGCTGCGCCGTCGCCACCGTTCGTCGCCATCGGCGCAGGCGCCGCGGCCGCGGGCTTCGGCTTCGCCACGCGATAGTGGCGGACATCCGTGTTGCCCTCACCGCAAGCCGCGAGCCACAGCGCGACGGCGGGCAGAGCGAGGAGCAATCGGGATTTGGACGTCAGACTCACGAGACCCTCCTTTGGGGGGCTGGACGCCTGACGTCCGAGCAAGATGCGTGCCGGTGCGCAAAACCTTGATTACGCGTGACTTTCCGCCGTTCGCTTGTGCCCTCTCACCCGCGCTGAGGACGGCCACTGTGCGAAAAGACACAGCGGCGCGTCACCGCGCCGCCGTGCTCGCTCGAAATCGATCTAGCTCAATGCGCGCCCTTCTTCGGGCGCAGCTTTGCGCCATCCCACACATGCTGGTTCCACGACGCCGGCTCGAAGCCGTTGTCGACCTCGGTCATCGTGATGCACCCGGGGACGGGGCAGACGATCTGGCAGAGGTTGCACCCGACGCACTCGCTCTCGTCCACGACCGGGACGAAGCTGCCGTTGGGGTCGTTGTGGATGCACTGGTGGGCGCCGTCGTCGCAGGCCACCACGCACAGGTGGCAGCCGATGCACTTGTCGGCGTCGATCTTGGCGACGGTCTCGTAGTTGAGGTCGAGGTCGCCCCACTCCGAGAAGCTCGGGACGGCCTTGCCGATGAGCTGGTCGAGGCGCTCGAAGCCCTTGTCCCGCATGAAGTTCTCGAGGCCCTCGATCATGTCCTCGACGATGCGGTAGCCGCGCAGCATGACCTCGGTGCAGACCTGCACGCTCGAGGCGCCGAGGGCCATGAACTCGACCGCGTCGCGCCAGTTGGCGACGCCGCCGATGCCGCTGATGGGCAGCTTGAACAGGTGGTCTCGCGCCAGGGCCGCCACCATGTGGAGCGCGATGGGCTTGACCGCCGCGCCGCAGTAGCCGCCGTTGGTCGACGCGTTCGACACCCGCGGCTCGGGGACGAGGCGGTCGAGGTCGACGCCGATGATCGACTTGATGGTGTTGATGAGCGACACGCCCTGGGCGCCGCCGTTCTGGGCGGCGATGCCGTGGGGGACGATGTCGCCGACGTTCGGCGTCAGCTTCACGAGCACCGGGACGCTGGAGTACTTCACGGCCCACGAGGTGATCTTCTCGTTGACCGTCGGCTCCTGCCCGACCGCCGAGCCCATGCCGCGCTCGCACATGCCGTGGGGGCAGCCGAAGTTGAGCTCGAGGCCATCGGCGCCCGCGTCGATGGAGCGCTTGATGATGTCCTTCCACTCCTCCTCGGTCTCGACCATCAGCGAGACGACGACGGCGTGCTTCGGGTAGCGCTTCTTGACCTCGTAGATCTCCTTGAAGTTGACCTCGAGGGGGCGGTCGGTGATGAGCTCGATGTTGTTGAAGCCGATGGCCCGCGTGCCGCGGTAGTGCAGGCCGCCGAAGCGGCTCGACACGTTCTGGATCGGCTGGCCGAGGGTCTTCCAGACCGCCCCACCCCAGCCGTGATCGAAGGCGCGCATGACCTGAGCGCCGCTGTTGGCGGGCGGCGCGCTGGCGAGCCAGAACGGGTTGGGGGAGGTGATCCCGGCGCAGTTGGTCGACAGATCGGGCATCTTCAGGCCTCCGTCAGGTAGGCGTGGATGGCGACGGCGGCGTCGCGGCCCTCGGCGACCGCGTTCACGACCTCCTTGGCGCCGTTGGCGAGGTCCCCGCCGGCGTAGACGCCGGGCCGGCCGGTGAAGCCGCCCGCGTCGGTGAGGACCCGGCGATGATCCATCTTCACGCCGTCGAGCTTCAGGAGATCGAGCAGGCGCGACTGGCCGACGGCGACGAGGACCAGATCGGCCTCGATGAGCTCCTCCTGGCCTTCGATGACCTGCTTGTTCTCGTCGAGCACGGCGAGGCGGACGCCGGTGACGCGCCCGTCCGCGCCCTCGTAGGCGAGGGGGTTCCGCTGCCAGAGCGCGCGCGCGCCCTCGACCTTCGCGGCCTTCCACTCGTGGGCGTAGCCGCTCATCTTGGCCTCGGTCCCGCGGTAGACCATCGTGACCTCGCCGAGGTCGAGGCCGAGCGCCTCGCGCACGCAGTCGATGGCGGTGTTGCCGCCACCGATGACAGCGACGCGCGAGACACCGTCGAAGGCGGCCGGCTCGAGCTTGATGGCCTCGATGAAGTCGACGGCGCCGTAGACGCCCTCGAGCTCCTCACCGGGCACGCCGAGGTGGTTGTCCGGGCCGAGCCCGATGCCGACGAAGACGGCGTCGTAGTCGTGCTCGAGGGTCGAGAAGCTCACGTCGATGCCGACCTCCACCCCGGTCTTCACCTCGATGCCGCCGATGCCGAGCACCCACTCGGCCTCCTCGACGGCGCGGTCGGCCTTCATCTTGTAGGGCGCCACGCCGAAGGCGTTCAGCCCGCCGATGACGTCGCGCTTCTCGAAGATCGTGCAGGCGTGACCGTAGCGGCGCAGGCGATGCGCGCAGGCGAGGCTCGCCGGGCCGGCGCCGATGAGCGCGACCTTCTTGCCCGTGTCGGGGCCGGCCTCGTAGAACTGCCAGCCCTCCTCGAAGGCCATGTCGGTCGCGTACCGCTGGAGCTTGCCGATCTGGATCGGCGGCTGGTCCATGCGGTTGTACACGCAGTCCCCGACGCACAGCACCTCGACCGGACAGACCCGCGCGCAGCTCATCCCCAGGATGTTCGAGTCGAAGATGGTCCGGGCCGACCCTCGGGTGTTGCCCGTCGCGATCTTCCGGATGAACTCCGGGATGTTGATGCTCGTCGGGCACGCCCCGATGCAGGGCGCGTCCAGGCAGTACAAGCAGCGGTTCGCCTCGGCGAGCGCATGCGCTGTGTCATAGGCGGGCTTGAAGTCCGCGAACACGGACTCCGCCCGGGTCTCCGGCAGCTTCGTGGCCATCGTGCCTCCGTCTCGTTCGTCGACGGCCACTGTTAACCGAAGCGCAAGGTGTGCGCAACGGCGTCCGGAGCGCTCTCTCGGCCCCGACGCGGGGCGAGTCCGCGGCCCGACGTGACGGTGAGACGGCCGCGCCCCCTGCCGAGGCGGGGACCGCGCACGAGCTCGGCGCCGGATGAAGCGGTCGCCGAGACGCTCCGCTCAGACCGGCAGGGCCCCGAAGCGCGCCTTGTACGCGGCGACCGCGATGTCGACCGCGACGTCGACCTCGAGGGTCCCGGTGTTGACGGTCAGGTCGTAGTCCTGGGGGCACGCGACGTCGCGGTTGTAGGCCTGCTTGATGAAGTGCGCGCGCTCGCTCTCGACGAGCCGCAGCTCCGAGCGGGCGGTCTTCTCGTCGAGCCCGCCGCGCTCCATCAGGCCCTTCACGCGCAGGTCCAGCGGCGCGACGATGCGGATGCGGAGCGCGCTCGCCGGCGGGATGAGGTAGTTCGCGCCGCGCCCGACGATCACCGCCGAGCCGTGGGTCGCGATGGTCTGGACCACGCGACCGAGGCGGACGAAGTAGTCCTCGGAGGACAGGCCCCGCCCCTGGACGAAGGACGCGAGGATGTCGCCGAAGGCGTTCTTGCGCTGCTCGTCGAGGGTCTCGATGACCCGCTGGGACGCCCCGGTGTCCTCGGCGATGGCCTGGACGAGCTTCTTGTCCCAGAAGTCGAAGCCGAGGCGCTCGGAGAGCAAGCGTCCGATGGCCGCCCCTCGCGCGCCGTACTCCCGCGAGATGGTCACGACCGGCCAGCGCCGGCCGTGACCGACCACGGTCGGGACCTTCTTGCGCTCGGTCGACCACTTGCGCACTTGATGCTCGACGAGGGCGTCGAGGCTGCGTGGAGATTTCACCATGATCGCTCCCTCGGCCCGCGATCTCCGGCGCCGCGAGCACGCCTACAGGATAACGCCAGACCGGCCTCGGGTGAACCGACGGCACGCTCTCCCGGGCAGGTCGTGACCTGGCCCGCGCGTTGTGCACCGCAACAGGAAACCCGCTCCACGGTTACTGAATCTCACCGAGCGTCACGCCAGCGCTCTCCGAATACGCGTCACAAAGTCGCACGCGTACCGGCTTCAGGCTTGCGCGCATCGTTCCGGGGTGGCTAATCTGGCCGCCGTGGGCCTTTTCGCCCGCACTCCATCGATACCCAGGTTGTCTCGGCAATTGCGCGTTGCGAGAGCAGGCGACGGACCTCCGTTGTGTGCGCGATCTCGTATTCTGCGCAGGGGGTCCCCATGTCTGCTCGTACGATCGCGCTGTCGCTCTCGTTTGCCCTGGTGTTTTCTGCGTCCGTCACGACGGGTTGCGGGCAGGCGGACGAGGGCAAGACCATCTACGTCCTCGACGACGCCAGCGACGCGTTCATCGCGCGTAAGCTCAAGGTCCTGTCGATCGAGCCCGCCGAGGGCCCGCTCGCCGGCGGCCAGCTCGTCGCGATGACCGGCACGGGCTTCCAGCCCGAGATGATCGTGACCTTCGGCAGCGAGGAGGCGCTCAAGGTCGTCGTGGGCGGGGACGAGCTCGCCATCATGCGCACCCCGCCCGGGGTCGAGCCCGGCCCGGTGGACGTGACGATCACGCTCCCCGACGAGCGCACGACCACGGTCAACAAGGGCTACTCGTACATGCCCGACGCCGAGGTGAACGACCTCGTCGTGGTCGGCGTGACGCCGGGCAAGGGCCCGCTGGGCGGCGGCGCCCTCGCGGTCGTCGAGGGGCGCGGCTTCGTGGCCGGCGCCAAGGTCTTCTTCGGCGGCGTCCCCGCGAGCGGCGTCCGCGTGCTCGGCGACAGCGCCATCACCTGCGAGGTCCCGCCGGGGCTCGCGGTGGGCAAGGTCGACGTCCGCGTCGAGACCCCCGAGGTCGCCGGCCAGAGCGCCGCCCAGGACACGCTCCTCGACGCCTACGAGTACCTCCCCGAGGACACCGTCACCCCCGACGACCTGCTCGTCCTCGGGACCATCCCCAGCGAGGGCCCGCTCTCGGGCGGCAACGTCGTGACCCTGCGCGGCCAGGGCTTCGAGGAGGGCGCCAAGGTCTTCTTCGGCGCCGCGGCGGCCACCAACGTTCAGGTCCTCGGCGCCAACGCGATCAGCGTCGAGGTCCCCGCCGGCGCGCTCGCCGGCCAGGTGGACGTGCGGGTCGAGCTCCCCGCGGCCGGCGGCGTCGCCGGTGACGCCCACACCCTCCCCGACGGCTACCAGTACATCGACGACAGCCAGCCGCTCCTCGTCCTGCAGGTCCTGCCGTCGTCCGGCCCCCTCGGCGGCGACAACCTGGTCGCCATCAGCGGCCAGGCCTTCGAGCCCGGCGCCGTCGTCCACTTCGGCGGCGCCCAGGCCACCGAGGTCCAGGTCCTCGCCCCGACGGCCATCACCTGCCGCGTCCCGTCGGGGACCGACCCCGGCGAGGTCGACGTCCGCGTCGAGCTCCCCGGCGAGGACGGCGCCCCCGGGCCGGCCTACACCCTGACCGACGCCTACGAGTACATCGACGACACGGTGAGCCCCGACCAGCTCCTCGTCCTGAGCACGCTCCCCGACACGGGCCCGCTGGCCGGCGGCAACCTCGTGACCATCAGCGGCCAGGGCTTCGCCACCGGCGCCACGGTCTACTTCGGCGGCGCGGTCGCGACCGACGTCCAGGTGCTCGGCAACGGCGCCATCACCTGCACCGCCCCCGCCGGCGTTCAGCCCGGCCTCGTCAACGTCCGGGTCGAGCTCCCCGACGGCGATTCGCACACGCTGCAGTCCGGCTACGCGTACCTGACCCCCGACGAGACCGGGCAGCTCCTCGTCCTCAACGCCATCCCGGCGACCGGCCCGATGTCGGGTGGCAACGTCGTGACCATCGCCGGCCAGGGCTTCACCGCCGGGGCGACGGTCTGGATCGGCGGCTCGCCGGCCACCCAGGTCCAGGTCCTCGGCCCGACGGCGCTCACCTGCGTCGCCCCGGCCGCGGCGCAGGCCGGCAACGTCGACGTCCGGGTCGAGCTCCCGGGCGGCGGCGCGCACACCCTCGTCCAGGGCTACGAATACTGGGACGACACCGTCACCCCGGACACCCTGCTCGTCCTCGGCGTCATCCCGGCGACGGGCCCGCTGACCGGCGGCAACGTCGTGACCATCGCCGGGCAGGCCTTCACCGCCGGCGCGACCGTACAGATCGGGGGCCTCGCCTGCACCCAGGTCCAGGTCCTCGGCGACAGCGCCATCACCTGCACGGCGCCCGCGGCCTCGATCGCCGGCACCGTCGACGTCCGCGTCCAGCTCCCGGGCGGTGACGCCCACACGCTGCCCGACGGCTACACCTACATCGACGGCACGGTCTCGCCGGACCCGCTCGTCGTCACCTCGGTCATCCCCGGCGCCGGCCCGACCACCGGCGGCAACGTCGTGGCCCTCGCCGGCTCGGGCTTCTCGGGTGGCGCCAAGGTCTTCTTCGGCGCCTCCCAGGCCACCCAGGTCCAGGTCCTGGGCTCGACCGCCATCACCTGCATCGCCCCGAACGCCGCCGAGCCGGGCACGGTCTCCGTCCGGGTCGAGCTGCCCGCCGCCGCCGGCGAGAACGCCCCGACCTACACCCTGCCCGACGCCTACACCTACGAGACCCCGAGCGGCACCGACGCCGAGCTCGCCATCCTGGGCGTCACCCCGGCCGTGGGTCCGCTCTCGGGGGGCGGCGTGGTCGCCATCAGCGGCACCGGCTTCGCCCCCGGCGCGCTGGTCTACTTCGACGGCGTGGCCGCCACGGCCGTGCAGGTCCTCGGGACGACCGCGATCACCTGCACCGCCCCGCCGGGCACCGCCGCGGGCCTCGTGGATATCCGGGTCGAGCTGACCGACGGAGGCGCCAAGACCCTGCCCAACGGCTACACCTACTACGACGACGGCGTCCCGCCGGTGCAGCTCCTCGTCCTCGAGGCCATCCCCGACGACGGCCCGCTCTCGGGCGGCACCACGATCGCGCTCTCGGGCCAGGGCTTCGTCGACGGCATGACGGTCTTCTTCGGCGGCGTCCAGGCGACCGACGTCCAGGTCCTCGCCGACACGGCGCTCACCTGCACGCTGCCGACCGGCGTCCACGCCGGCGCCGTCGACGTGCGCGTCCAGCTGCCGGGCCAGGGCGCCGACGCCCACACGCTCTTCGGTGGCTTCACCTACATCGACGACACGGTCACCCCCGACGACCTGCTCGTCCTCGCGACCATCCCGACCGAGGGCTCGATCGCCGGCGGCAACACCGTGACCATCGCCGGCCAGGGCTTCGTCGCCGGCGCGACCGTCTGGTTCGGCGGGCGCCAGGCCACCCAGGTCCAGGTCCTCGCCCCCGAGGCCATCACCTGCCGCGCTCCGGCCGGCGTCGACCCCGGCCTCGTCGACCTCCGGGTCGAGCTGCCCGGCGGTGACGCCGCGACGCTGAGCGACGGCTACACCTACATCGACGACTCGGTCGCCCCCGACCCGCTGCGCGTGCTGGCCGTCATCCCGACCGAGGGCCCGGTCACCGGCGGCGACGTGGTCGCCATCGAGGGCACCGGCTTCGAGATCGGCGCGCTCGTCTACTTCGGCGGCGCCCCGGCGACCCAGGTCCAGGTCCTCGGCCCGACGGCCATCACCTGTCGCGCCCCGGCCGCGGCCTCCCCCGGCCCGGTCAACGTCCGGGTCGAGCTCGCCGGCGGCGCGGGCGACGCCCACACCCTCTTCGACGCCTACACCTACACGCCCGTCGACGAGACCCCGCTGGGGCTGGCGACCGTCTACCCCATCGACGGCCCGATCGAGGGCGGTGAGCTCGTGCTCCTGACCGGCACCGGCTTCGACCCGGCGATGTCGGTCCGCTTCGGCGGCGTCTCGAGCCCGCTGGTCCAGGTCCTCGGGCCGAGCTCGGCCACGGCGCTCACCCCGCCCCACGTCGAGGGGCTCGTCGACGTCGTGCTCATCAACCCCGACGCGACCCAGGTGTCGCTCCCCGGCGCCTACCGCTACCTCGCCGACGACGTCGTCGACCTCGAGGAGGGCCCGGCCCTCGGCGGCGTCGTCCCGTCCCGCGGAGCGACCACCGGCGGCGCGGTCGTGCGCGTCATCGGCGACAACTTCGCCCCCGAGCTCCGCGTGTGGATCGGCGACGCCGAGGCCACCGAGGTCGTCGTCTTGTCCCCCAGCACCGCCGCCGTGCGCGTGCCCCCCGGCGATGCCGGCGCCGTGCGCGTGACGGTCGAGAACCCCGACGGCCAGCAGGACCAGCTCGCCGCGGGCTTCACCTACGTCGTCCCGGGCGAGGATCTGCCGGAGATCGACGAGATCTGGCCGGCCATGGGCCCCAACACCGGCGGCACCTGGGTGACCGTCGACGGCGCCGGCTTCGCCGCCCAGAGCACGGTCTGGTTCGGGATGACCCCGGCCGCCGAGACGCGCTTCGTCGACGACGGCCGCCTCATCGCCGTCTCGCCCGCGGGTGAGACCGGCGTGACCGACCTGACCGTCGTGCGCCCCGACGGCGCCTTCGTCCGCCTCGACGGCGCCTTCGCCTACTACGCGGCCGGCTCGCTGCCGGCCGACCCGCCGGTCATCGGCAACGTCTTCCCGGCCACCGGGTCCATCGACGGCGGCCAGCAGGTGAGCCTCGTCGGCTCCGACTTCGCCCAGGGCGCGCGGGTCTTCTTCGGCGTCGTCGAGGCCGCGGTCGTCAACGAGAGCCAGACCTCGCAGCGGGTCGTCATCTCGCCGCAGCACGACACGGGCGCCGTCAGCGTCACCATCGTCAACCCCGACGGCCTGACCCACGCGAAGGGCAACGCCTACGTCTACTTCGCGCCCCCGCCGCTCATCAAGGGGGTCACCCCCGACCACGGCGGCACCGGCGGCGGCCTCGCCGTCACCCTCGAGGGCAAGAACCTCCGGCCCGACTCGACGGTCCTCTTCGGGACCCACACCATCACGGCCTTCAACAGCGCCACCCCGACCGCGCTGACCTTCTTCGCGCCGCCGAACCTCGCCGGCAAGGTCGACGTCACGGTCACCAACCCCGACGGCCAGCTCGACACGGATCTGGCGGCCTTCACCTACATCGAGGACGAGCTCCTCGACGAGCCGGTCCTGCTCTCGGTCGAGCCCGACACCGGCCCGTCCACCGGCGGCTACATCGCGCTGCTCCGCGGCCAGAACTTCTTCCCCGGGGCCGACGTCGACTTCGGCGGCACCCCGGCCGCGGCGACCGAGTGGCTCGCCGACGACCTGCTCAAGGTCCTCGTCCCGGCCGGCGTCCCGAACACGACCGTCGACGTGACGGTCAGCAACACGGCCTTCGCGACGTCGACGCTGACCGCGGGCTTCACCTACCAGTCCGCCGTCGTCGCCCCGCTGAACCTCTACTCGGTCTCGCCGGGCGTGGGGCTCACCAGCGGCGGCACGGTCATCACCCTGTCGGGCGATGGCTTCACCGCCGGCATGAAGGTCCTCATCGGCGGCACCGAGGCGCCGACCGTCGACGTCCTGTCGCCGACCTCCGCCACCGCCGTGACGCCGCCGGGCTCGGCCGGCCTCGTCTCGGTCCGCGTCGAGCGGCCCGACCTGACCGCCGCGACCGCGTACAACGCCTTCGCCTACATCGCGCCGGGCGACCTCGCCAACGCCCCGCGCGTCACCAACGTCGAGCCGCACATCGGGCCGCTGACGGGCAACGCCCTGGTGCTCGTGCAGGGCGAGCGCTTCGCCGGCCCGGTCCGCGTCTTCTTCGGCACCAACGAGGCGCCGGCCGCGACGTTCATCGACTCCGGGCGGATCGCCGTCCGGACGCCGGCCCGCGCCGACATCGGCACGGTCGCCGTGAGCGTCATCAACGCCGACGGCCTCGTGGGCGTGCTCTCCGGCGGCTACAGCTACTACGACGCCGAGGGCGCCAACGGGCCCGAGGTCTTCATCGCCCAGCCGGCGCAGGGCTCGACCTTCGGCGCCGAGACCGTCAACGTCATCGGCAACCGCTTCCAGGCCGGCGCCCGCGCCTACATCTGCGAGCGGCCCGCCCAGGTCTCGGGCCTCGTCGGCGACTCGCAGCTCTCGGTCCTGACCCCGGCCAACGCCCCCGGCGCCTGCACGCTGACGGTCGTCAACCCCGACGGCCTGACCGGCGACCGCAACGAGGCCTTCGAGTACGTCTCGCCGGCCCCCGAGGTCACCGGCGTCATCCCGGCGACCGGCCCCAAGGACGGCGGCATCGACGTGGTCGTCCAGGGCAACAACTTCGTCTCCGGCGCGACGGTCCGCTTCGGGCTGGCGACCGCGCCGACCGTGATCGTCGCCGACGCGCACACGCTGACCGCGCGCCTGCCGGCGAACACCGTCGGGACCGTCACCGTCACGGTGATCAACCCCGGCGCCTCGCAGCAGAGCGGGACGCTCGAGGACGCCTTCACCTACGTCGACGAGGTCAGCGGTGAGCCGCCGGTCATCGCCGACATCTACCCGGCCTCGGGCCCGCTCGAGGGCGGGACCCCGGTGACGATCCGCGGCGAGAGCTTCGATCCGGCGGCGCTGGTCGTCTTCGACAACGGGCTCTTGCAGGGCGCCACCGTCCTCGACTCCGGCGAGATCCGGCTGACCACGCCGCCCCGGGACCAGGCCGGCACGGTCGCCATCACGGTCTTGAACCCCGACGGCCTCGGCCACACGGTCGCGGCGGGCTTCACCTACGCGCCGCCGACGGCGCCCGCCCCGCTCATCACCACGGTCGTCCCGAGCACTGGCCCCGAGGCGGGGGGCAACACCCTGACGATCACCGGGCAGAACTTCCTGGCGACGGGCAGCTGGACCCTCGGCGGCCAGCCGCTCCAGAGCGCGGCGACCATCACCCAGAGCCTCGTGACCGCCCGCGCCCCGGCGCACCCGCCGGGCAAGGTCGACCTGACCTACGTCGGCCCCGACGGCCAGGTGGCGGTCATGGCCGACGCCTACGAGTACCTCGCGGCGCCGGTGCTCTCGAACGTCGCGCCGGGCCTCGGCGGCATCGAGGGCGAGACCGAGGTGACGCTCATCGGCGACAACCTCGTACAGGGCATGGACGTCTTCTTCGGCGGCGTGGCCGGCAACGTCCTCGTCGTCAACGCCTCGGGGCAGACGGCGACGGCGCAGACCCCGCCGCGGCCGACCGGCGGCTTCGTGGACGTCGTGGTGAAGAACCCCGACGGCCAGGAGGGGACCCTCGTCGACGGCTTCGAGTATCTCGATCCGCCCGACGTCGTCAGCGTCTGGCCGCCCACCGGGCCCAACACCGGCGCGACGATGGTGCAGGTCCAGGGCTCGGGCTTCCACGCCGAGAGCGAGGTCTGGTTCGGGCAGAACAAGGCCACGCGGATCATCTACTCGAGCCCGACGCTGCTGCTCGCGACCTCACCCGTGGCGACCGTGGAGTCGATCGTCGAGGTCCGGGTCGTCAACCCCGACGGAAACGAAGACAGCCTCGCCGAGGCCTTCACCTACACCAACCCGTCGGCCCTCGGCCCGGCCCCGGTCATCACCGCGATGTTCCCGCAGGCCGGCCCGACGAGCGGCGGCACCCGCGTGGGCCTCGACGGGCTCAACTTCAGCCTCGACGGCCGGGCCATCATGGTCCCGAACGTCGCCTCGACCGCCTACATCCGGTCCGACCGGGCGATCCTGGTCGCGCCGGCCCACGCCGTCGGCGAGTCCGAGGTGTGGTGGGTCAACCCCGACGGCCAGACGGTCCGCGCGGCGGACGGCTTCGTCTACATCGACCCGGCCAGCGTCGGCCCCGACCCGCAGATCTCGACCTTCTCGCCCGACGCCGGCCCGACCGCCGGCGGCCAGGAGGTCACCCTGGTGGGCCTGAACTTCCAGCAGAACGCGCGCGTCCGCTTCGGCGCCGACGACGCCCTCGCGGTCGACCAGTCGGCGACCTCGCTGACGGTGCGCACGCCGGCCCGGACGAAGGGCTCGGTCGAGGTGTGGGTGGTCAACCCCGACGGCAGCCAGGTCGTCGCCCTCGACACGTACCTCTACATGGCGCCCCCGACGATCCTGTCGATCTCGCCGGCCACCGGCCCGGCCAGCGGCGGCACGACGATGACCATCGGCGGCAGCGACTTCCTCGAGGACCCGGCCGGTATCCTGCCGACCGTCATCTTCTGTAACGACTACGTCGGCGGTGACGGCTGCGCGCCGGCGGACGAAGCGGACGTCACGGTCAGCCCCAACGGCCGGACCATCACGGTCAAGACGCCGGCCCACCCGCCGCACCTGGTCGACGTCGCGGTGGTCGCGCCGGACGGGCAGGCGGACTACACGCCGGTGGCCTTCACCTTCACGGAGATCCCGACGCTCTCGGACATCACGCCGGACGCGGGCCCGACGCTGGGTGGCCAGTCGGTGACCGTGACCGGCACGGGCTTCCAGCTGGGCGTCGAGGTCTACATCGACGGCGTGCGCTGCACCGACGTGAACCTCGTGAGCGCGACGTCGCTGACCTGTAAGACGCCAGCGGGCTCGACGGGCACGGCGGACATCGTCATCGCCAACCCCGACGGCGGTAACGTCACGATCGACGAGGCGTACACCTATCTGGCGCCGCCGGTCCTCTCCCAGGCGGTGCCGAACCTGGCGCCCGAGGGCGAGACCGACGTCGAGACCACGCTGACGGGCTCGAACTTCAGCCCGCAGGCGCGGGTCTTCTTCGACACGACCGAGGCCACGATCCTCACGATCACGGCGACGACCATCCGGGTCGAGGTCCCGGCCCTGGCCGGCAGCGTCGACATCGTGGTGCGCAACCCCGACGGGCAGGAGGCGCGCCTCATCGACGGCTTCTCCTACATCCCGCCGCTGCCGCCGCCGACGGCGCTCTACATCACGCCGAAGACGGGGCTGACCTACGGCGGCGACGCCTTCAAGATCGCCGGCGCGAACTTCCTCGACGGCGCGCTGGTCGAGTTCGGCGAGCCCGGGGACTGGACCGCGGCGCTGAACCTCGACACGCGCAACAACGGGACCCTCATCGTCGGGACGACGCCGACGCGCGAGCTCGGTCTCGTCGACGTCCGCGTCACCAACAGCGACGGGCAGTCGGTCACGCTGGCCGACGCCTTCGAGTTCATCCCGCCGCCGGAGGAGCAGCCGCTGAGCGTCATCAACATCGAGCCGGCGCGCTCGGTCGTTCAGGGCGGGGGCTGGATCACCATCGCCGGCACCGGCTTCAACACCAACATCACCATCAAGTTCAACCAGGAGAGCACGACGCTGAGCGCGCTCGAGGTCCAGCGCCTCGGGCCGACGCTGATGCGGGCGCGGGTGCCGCAGGCCCCGGTGGGTCCGGGCCCGGCGATCCTGATCGTGACGAACCCGGCCACCTCGACGGAGCCGGCGGAGACCTACCTGGTCGAGGACTTCTTCGAGTACCTCGCGGGCCCGGTGTTCCTGCGCCACCCGGGGGATCGGCTGCCGAACGAGCCGACGAACACCGACGCGGTGCTGGTCTTCGACGCCGACAACGACGGGCTGAACGACGTGCTCATCGGGCGCTACAACGCCAACGACGAGATCCTCATCAACGGCTACCAGGGGCGCGCCGGGAACTTCTCGAAGCGGACCTTCCACGACGACCCGACCAACTACCACCGGACGAAGTCGCTGAAGGCCTACGACTTCGACTCCGACGGCGACCTCGACGTCCTGCGGCACATCGACAAGCAGGGCTACAGCTACGACTACCTGGAGTTCTGCGAGAACAGCGGCGGCGAGTTCGACTGCTGGACCATCTGGGATCCGGGCAGTAACCCCCAGTGCCGCTTCCGCGGGATCCAGATCGGCGACCTCAATTGCGACGGCTACGCCGACATCTTCATCGCCCGGGACAGCACCAACAGCGGCTGCAAGAACTACATCTTCGAGTACGCCGGCGGGACCAAGTTCCGCGGCGTCACCTCGGTGCTCCCGGCGGACACGGAGAACACGCGCGGGGCGGCCATCGGCGACGTCGACGGCGACGGCGACAACGACATCCTGCTGGCGAACAACTCGAACACGTTCAACCGGCTCTACCTCAACAACTGCGCGGATCTACAGCTCGCGGGCGAGTGCCAGATGCAGCCGCCGGACTTCCCGGTCGCGGTCTATGGCGGCCACACCTACTTCCGCTCGAACTTCAGCGCCCACTGGGACCAGGCGCGGGAGTTCTGCCAGCGCTACAGCGGCGATCTGGTGGTCATCGACGACCCCGACGAGGCGGACTTCGTGCGGCACGGCGAGATCAACGGCAACCAGCACCTGTGGCTCGGGCTCTGGGACCCCGACGGCGACAACGTCGACGAGTGGATCAGCCCGCCGAGCGGCGAGTCCTACTACTACTGGCGTAGCGGCGAGCCCAGCTCGTCGAGCGAGCAGTGCGTCTACTGGAACTACCACTCGAGCACGTCGTACCGGCGCTACTACGACGCCAACTGCACGAACAACTACAACTTCCTGTGCGAGACGGACGCGACCATCTGCGGCAATCAGTGGACGTTCGCGGACGCGCTCTACGGGACGACCTTCCCGCTCGCGGGCGGCAACTCCACCGACGCCGTCTTCCTCGACGTCAACGACGACGGGCTCCTCGACGCCTTCGTGGCCAACTACGGCGAGCCGTCGAAGCTGTACATGAACACCGGCGGGACGACCGGCGGGCAGCTCTACGAGGACGAGAGCGCGGTGCGCTGGCCGGCCGAGAGCCCGTCGCCGAACCTCTACCGGCTGGAGACGGCGGACTTCGACGACGACGGCGACACCGACATCATCGGCTTCGTGAAGAACGGCGACAACTGGGGCGTGCGGCTCTACGTCAACGACCGCTACGTGCAGTCGTACCGGCAGTTCAACTGCGACTCGGACGCGGAGGACTGCAGCTGTCACCCGAAGGTCGACGCGTGCGAGACGGTCATCGCCGAGGGCACCGGCATCTTCAGTGATCTCACGACCGAGCGCTGGGGCGCCGACGGTGACCCCGACGACATGCGGACCGATCCGTCGACGCTCATGAACCCCTTCGGCGTGGGGGACCTCGACGACGACGGGCTCCCCGACATCTACATCAGCGGCTACACCTTCGCCGACCGCATGGTCATGAACGACGGCTACGAGCGCGGGGTGCCGTGGATCGACACCAACCGGGTCGGGGCGGGCGCCTTCCGCTTCAACACCTACCGGGCGATGCCCGAGCGCCGGCACGGAACGGTCGCGTCGGTCTTCGGCGACATCAACGGTGACGGGCTCCCCGACGTCGTGGCGTGCGGGCATCAGCAGACGCTCGTCGCCTACGTCAACGACGGAGCGGGCAAGTACATCGACGTCACCGACCAGTCGATCCCCAACTACTACGAGTACCGCTGCACGCTGAACAACATCGCCCTCGGCGACATCGACGGCGACGGCGACAACGACATCCTCTTCGAGGGGACCCAGGACTGGTACTCGAGCTGCCCGTCCGGGGTGAACTGCCGCGGGCGCGAGCAGCTGATCAACGACGGCACGGGCCACTTCATCGAGCTGAGCGACATCAACTGGACGAGCGGCTACACGGGCTACACGCGCGACGTCTTCATGATGGACGTCGACGACGACGGCGACCTCGATTGGATGACCGCGCGCAGCTACAACACGAGCTTCGCGACGTCGCTCTTCATCAACGGCGGCGACACGTTCAACGTCGGCGGCGCCTTCGCCTTCGACCGGAGCGGCGACTGGCTGGGCGGCCTCGACCGCTACTACATCAAGCGCTTCGCGCAGATCGACATCAACGGCGACCGCTTCCCGGACCTCTACGTCGGGCGCGACGGGACGAACCAGGCGTGGCTGAACGTCGACGGGACGCGCTTCGAGATGGCGGAGTCCGACGCCGGCGGCCCGTTCATCAGCGGCGGCGGTTACGACACCCGGGACCTGGTGTCGGCGGACTTCGACAACGACGGTGACCTCGACATCATCGACGTCATCAACGGGCGCAACCGCTACAACGTGCGCGACGGGGGCAACGGCTTCGTCGACACGACGAACAGCTCGATGCCGGACATCAGCCGCAACAGCTACGCGGCCGACTACGGCGACTTCGACGACGACGGCTTCCTCGACGTCTACGTCGCCAACTACGAGCATCAGAACACGCTGATGATGAACCTGGGCGGCTCGGGCTTCGCCGACGGCACGGCGGGGCTGCCCTGGGATCGCCACCGCTCGGAGGACGTCTTCGTCTACGACTTCGACGGCGACGGGGACCTCGACGTGCTGGTCACGACCAACTGGGACCAGCACCGGATCTACGTCAACACGTTCCACGACGGGCTCTAGGTCATGACTGCACGCTCCGGGTGTCTCCGGTGGGCGGCGCTGATGGCGCTGCTCACCGGCCTGACCGTCCCCGCGGCGGCTCGGTCCGGGGGGCCGGCGCCCTCACGCTGGCTCGTCCGGGTGGACGCGGCGCCGCTGGCCGCGCTGCCGAGCGGCGTCGACGCGGAGGCCGCGCGGATCCGGCTCGCGAAGATGGTCACTTCCGTCGAGGGCGAGGCGGCGGAGCTGGGAGCGACGGTCACCGGGCGCTTCCATCGGGTGTTCCCGGGCCTCGCCGTCACGTTGGACGGGCCGGAGGGCGTCGCTGCGCTCCGGGCGCTCCCCGGGGTCGTGTCGGTCACCCGGGCGACGACGCTCTCGCCGCAGTCGATCGGAGACACGGCGCTCATCGGCGTCGACGACGCGGTCGCCGCGTGGGGCTACACGGGCGACGGTGTGGACGTCGCCGTCATCGACAGCGGCGTGGACTATCTTCACCCGGCGTTCGGCGGTGAGATCGGGGACGCGGCCTACGGGGTCAACGACCCGACGCGGATCGACGACACGGGCGCGCCGTTTCCGACCGACGTGGTGGTCGGAGGCTGGGACTTCGCGGGGGCCGATGGCGAGAGCGCCGACCCCGACCCGTTCCCCGACGGCGACCTCGACGCGGTCGATGGGCCGGCCCACCACGGGACGGCGGTCGCCGGGGCGGTCCTGGGGGTCGCGCCCGAGGCGCAGCTGTGGGCGCTCAAGGTGTTCGCGGCGGGCGAGACGGTGACGACGAGCGATCGGGTGATCGCGGCGCTGGAGTGGGCCTCGGACCCGAACGGCGACGAGGTCCTCGACGACGCTTTCGACGTCGCGCTCATCGCGCTCGGCGGGGCGCCGGACGCGGACGACGCGTGGGCGCCGACGCCGCTCCGCGAGGCGATCGCCAACCTGAGCGGGCTCGGGACCGTCGTCGTCGCGCCGGCGGGCAACGCCGGGCGGGCGGCGTTCATGGCGCAGGCGCCGTGTACCTACCCCGAGACGCTGTGCGTCGGGGCGACCATGCCGGCCGGCATCGCGGTCGGGCGACTCAGCGTGGACCTGCCCGCGGCATTCGCGGGCAAGCACCCGGCGCGGCCGGCGCCCGAGGGGCTCGGCGCGCGGCTGGCGACGGGCGAGCTGGTCGAGGGCGTGGTCGTCCGCGTCGGCGACCCGTGTGGAGAGGCCGCGTGGCCCGAGGAGGCGGCCGGCGCGATGATCCTGGCGAACGCGACCGCGTGCCCGCTGGGGGACCTGTTGAGCGCGGCCGAGGCGGCCGAGGCGGCCGGGGTGCTGGTGGCGGCGCCGCCGGGTGAGCTCGAGACCTGGCGCATCTCCGGGAGCTCGGAGGCGGACCTGCCGCTGTTCCTCATCGCGGCGGAGACGGCGCGCTCGCTGACGACGGCGATCGACCTGGGCGGCGAGGTGCACGTGAGCCTCCGGGGGACGAGCGCGGAGGTCCCGGCGCTCATCGACACGGCGGCGCACTTCAGCGCGCGGGGTCCCGGGTGGCCCGATCGGGCGGCCGAGGGGCAGCGGCTCGTGGCGAAGCCGGACCTCAGCGCTCCCGGGTACGGGGTCATCGCGCCATTGGCGGGTCCCGGCGAGCGGTCGGCGGCCTTCGACGGGACGTCGCTGTCGGCGGCGCGCGTGGCGGGGGTGGCGGCGTTGATGCGCCAGGCCTGGCCGGAGCGGTCGGCGACGGCGCTGAAGGCCGCGCTGATCGGGACGGCGGCCCCGGCGTGGGTCGAGTCGATCCCGCTCCTGGGCGGCAACCCGGCCTATGGCGGCCGCGGCGAGCGGGCGCCCCTGACGATCGCGGGGGCGGGGCGAGTGAACGCGCTGGCGGCGCTGGAGACGCCGGTCGTGGCGACGACCGGGGTCATCGACCTCGGCTTCGTGTCCGCGTCCGAGGTCATGACGGTGACGCGAGACGTCACGCTGCTCAACGAGGGCGATGTCGAGGCGGTCTTCGGGATCGACTTCGTGTTCCGGGACGCCTCCGACGCGCAGGCGGGGCTCCGGGTAGAGCCGGAGACGACCTCGGTGACGGTCCCAGCCGGTGGCGAGGCGACCGTGTCGGTGGAGATCACGATCGACCCGCGGTCGATCCCGCTGTGGCCTCTGCTCCCGACGTCGTTTCAGGCGGGCTGGGCGGCGGAGCCGGAGCGGCTGACCCAGGCGGAGTACGATGGCTTCTTGCGGTTCGTGCCGCTGGGCGGTGGGCCGTCGCTGTCGGTGCCGTTCTACGCGCTGCCGCGGCGGGCGGCGGACGGGGTGGCGACGGACGTGTGTCTCGCGCCGCCGGACTTCGAGCTGCGCGTCGACAACGACGGGCTCGTGCGCGGGCAGACCGAGCTGTTCACGCTGGTCCTGACCGATCCCGAGGAGCCGAGCGCGCTCGACGCGCTGGACCTGCGGGCGGTCGGGGTGCGGCTGGCGGTGCGCGGGGATCGCGACGTCGTGCAGTTCGCGGTGGCGACCGAGGACTACGACGCGGCGCCCGGGGAGGCGCCGATCGCGGTGGTCCTGGACGTGGACGAGGACGGGGCGGCGGACTTCGTGGTCGCCTCGATGGACGGCGCAGCGTTGAGCGGCGGGCTCCCGAGCGGGGCCGGGGCGTGCGTGGTGCTCGCGCCGGACGGCGAGGGGGACGTGGAGCTGCCGTATGGTCGCTTCCGGGTCGTGTCCGAGGCCTGGACGGTAGCGGATCTGGTCGGCGGCGTGCGGATCCTCACCGCGCCGCTGGACGTGCTGGGGCTGGGCGCCGGGGCGAACTTCGATCTGTGGGTCTACGCGCCGCATGCGGGATCGCCCTTGGAGCTGGTGGACGCGGCGCCGCATCACGCGGCGGCGACCCCGCTCGAGGCGGACGGGCCGGTGACGGTGGACACGAGCTGCCAGCTCTGGTCGTTCTACGAGGACGCGGTCTTCTACGACCAGTCGGCGCGGGTGTTGTTGGACGCGGCGCCGAGCTGTGCTGCCGAAGGTGATGGGCTGCTGCTGGTGCATCTCGGCAACGCGCCGGACGGCGAGCGCGGCTGGGAGGTGCTGACGGCGCCGGTGAACGCCGACTACAGCTGTGACGCGGAGATGTTGGAGCTGGCGGAGGCGGAGAGCTGCACCGGGACGCCGGACTGGACGCAGTTCATCCACGGGGCGTGTGACGGCGCCATCACGGCGGAGCCGGTCGGCAACGCCTTCTTCCCGCCGGGGAAGTCGGACGTGCGGCTGAACATCGTCGATTACTGGGGTAACGAGACCTCGTGCGAGACGACGGTGGTCATCGAGGACCGGACGCTGCCGACGGTGGAGTGCGGGGACCTGACGGCGGTGGAGCTGGCGGGCGGCGTGCTGCCGGTCAGCCATCAGGTCAGCGCGAGCGACGCGTGTGGTGAGGCGACGGCGGAGATCGTCGGCTGGCGATGTCTCGTGACCGGTCCGCAGGGCGAGCCGTTCGACGTCTCGCCGACGTGCGCGGTGGCGATGCGCGGGGACGCGATGGACATCCTGGAGCTCGGCGAGAGCGCGACGGTGCTGGAGTGGACGGTCATCGCGACGGACACGGCGGAGAACCAGGCGCAGACGACGTGCGCGGCGGTCATCGACCGCGATTATCTGGGCGTGTATGGCGGCGGTGGGTTCGATGGCTGCGCGGGCGGCGGAGCCGGGGGGCCGCTGGCGCTGGCGCTGGTGCTGGTGGCGCTGATGTTCGGGGGCTGGGTGACGCGGCGGCGCGCGAGCTGACGCGTGTCCGGGCGTCCGGACGTCCGGGACAGGGTGCGGGCGTGGGATCCACACCGCCCCCGTCGGCATCGGGATCCTGGCGTCTGGCAAGGATGTTGCTCTGCGGCAGGCGACACGAACTCGTGGAGCGCGGGCGCCTCCCCTGGCAGACTCCTGCCCGTCGCGCTCCAACCAGCCAGGACACGCACGCCGATGAAGCACGGACCTTGGACCGTCTCGTTCGATCTCGCTCTTCGCTTCCTGTTCGCGGCAGCGGCCGCGGCGGCCCTCGGCGCGTGTCCCGACGACTCGGGCGGGGGGGCGGACACCTCTGACGTCGCGGGTGATACCTCCGTGGCGGACACCGGCGGTGACGTCTCGAACGACACCACGGTGACGGACACCAGCGAGGTGGACGCCGCGACGGACACGACCGAGGCGGACACCACCGAGAGCGACACCGCGGTGGTCGACACGGTCGACGACACGACCGAGGCTGACAGCGTCGAGACCGACACAGCCGAGGACACCGTCGAGACCGACACCGTCGAGGGCGACACGGTCGAGGACACCGCCGAGGGCGACACCGTCGAGCCGGACACGGTCGAGGACACCGTGGAGACCGACACGACGGTCGCGGTCAGCTGCGAGGGCGACAGCTGCTCGGGTCACGGCGCCTGCAGCGTCGTCGACAACGCCATCAGCTGCGACTGTGAGGGTGGCTACTCGGGCGACGTGTGCGATTCGTGCGACTCGAACTATCAGGACGAGAACTCGGATGGGACCTGTGAGCCGGGCTGTGCGCTCGCGGAGTGCGGGACGAACACCGATTGCGCGATCGACGGGGATACCGGGCTGGCGGAGTGCAGCTGCTCGGAGGGCTTCATCGACCTCGACGAGGACGGCGACTGTGTCGAGAGCGTCTGTGGCGACGGCTACGTCGATGTCGACGAGGGCGAGGAGTGCGATCCGGCGGACGGAGTCGTCGACATCTTCTGCGTCGACTGCGTCGTCAACTGCCTGCCGTACGACGACAACGCGACCGATGACAACGCGACGTCGCCGATCGTCTCGGTCCCGGTGCTGCCCGACGACAACGCGACGGACGACAACACGACGCTGGCGACCTATGAGCTGTCGAACGGGTGCTATGCGCGGCTCGACGACAACCTCACGTGGTACGAGGCGGGGGAGGCGTGCGAGGCGTTGGGGGCGCACCTCGTCGAGCTCGACGACGAGCTCGAGAACAGCTCGCTCATCAACGTCGGCGCCGGCTACGGGTGGATGAACCTGCAGGGGACCTGGGACGGCGGGCCCAACGACGCCTGGGAGAGCGGCGCTCCGGTCGAGCTCGAGCCCGGCTACGTCGGGGACCTCCCGGACGAGAACTCGACGTTGTCGGACCCGTACTGCTTCCGCTTCAGCTACACCGATTGGTACGCGCGGAGCTGTGACGAGGGCTATGGCTATGCGATCTGCGAGCGCGAGACGTGCGGTGACGGGATCCTGAGCGCGAACGAGGAGTGTGACGACGGGAACCTAGAGGACGGCGACGGCTGCGACTCGAACTGTACGGTGACGGGGTGCGGCAACCGGATCATCACCAGCGGCGAGGACTGTGACGACGGGGACGACATCGACACGAACGCGTGTCCGAACGACTGCCAGCTGCCGGCCTGCGCGCTGCTCTTCGATGAGATCGCCGCGTCTTACACCGACAGCACCGGCTGCTATGTGCAGCCGGACACCTATGCCGACTGGGCGACGGCGGCGGCGACCTGTTCCGACGCCGGGTTGAGCCTGGCGACGGTCGACGACCGAGGCGACGCGGAGCGGCTGGTCGAGATCGTCGGGCGCTCGCTGTGGATCGACGGGACCGACGCGGTGGCCGACGGCACCTGGCTCCGAGTCGATGGGAGCGAGCAGACCTACCTGCCCTTCGCTGGGGCCGAGCCGAATGGCGAGGGTGACGAGAACTGTCTGGAGCTCGGGAGCTCGGGCTACTTCAACGACCTGAGGTGCACGAGCAGCCGCCCCTTCGTGTGTGTCGACGCGGCGTGCGGCGATGGTGGTCCGGACGACAACGAGGAGTGTGACGACGGCAACGACGTCGAGGGCGACGGCTGCGACACCAACTGCCGCGTGAGCGGGTGCGGCAACGGAATCAAGGACAGCACCGAGGAGTGCGACGACGGCAACCTCGATGACGACGACGGGTGTACGAGCGCGTGCACGCTCCCGTGCGGCGGCGCGACGACCGGGGCGTCCGGAGCCTGGGAATACGAGGGCTACTGCTACCTGACGTTCTCGGAGGCGCCGGCGACTCCCGAGGACGCGGAGGCGGCCTGCGTGTCCCTCGGGCTAGGCGCGCACCTGGTCACGGTGACGAGTGACGCCGAGAATGCCTTCGTCTTCGGCATCTCGGGCAGCGGCTGGGCCATCGGCTACAACGACATCGCGACCGAGGGCACCTTCGTCTGGTTCAGCGGCGCCTCGAGCGACTACACGTCGTGGGGCGGCATCGAGCCCAACAACTCCGGCGGCTCCGACGGCCCCGGCGAGGACTGCACCTTCTACCGCAGCGACGGCAACTGGAACGACGCCCGGTGCACCAACAAAGGTGCCTACATCTGCGAATGTCCCCAGGGCTGACCCGCCCCCCCCGAAGGTCATACCGGGATTCCGAAGGTTATCCCGGATGCCCGCGTGGTGGGGTCTGGGGACCCCGGGGGTGGGGTCTGGGGGGTACACCTGGGCATCTGCGTCCGGGACGCGGGGGGATTCGGGGGTGGAAATTCGAGGCGGGCGGGGACGACGGGGCCGCGGTCAGGGGGCGGCGCTGGGCTGGATTGGAGGCTCGCGGCGGGCGCCGAAGTAGCGCCAGACCTTGAACGTGCCGGCCGGGAAGACGACGTCCGGGACCTGGTTCTGCAGCTCGTGGAGCGCCTCGGCGTAGCGCGACCGGAAGTCGGCGTCGCGCTCGGCCCGCTCCTGCCGACGCTTCGACAGGTTCGCGCGGGCTCGGTAGCGCCTCGAC